>MAAC01009569.1_pt1 | contig 605696 bp, 589 predicted proteins | sample 1115981 | NCBI WGS metagenome assembly MAAC01 (sample SAMN04961126, study PRJNA320927) | seawater metagenome | isolation source: sample BD02T64 sea water enriched with oil for 64 days | place: USA:Gulf of Mexico | collected 2013-07-27
TGAAGATAACAACTTTTAAAACCCAAGAAAACTTGATGAATACTTTTAGTCTGAACAAGAATTTGTATATAACGCTGATAAATAATGTGAAGTAGATCGGAAATTGTTTAATATTAGTTTTATTTTTGGTTTATTCTATTGCATCCACCAATTTCATCTATGAAAGAACTCTCAAAACTGACTAAAGTTCTGTATTAAAGATTAGGAAACCTTCTACAGATATGGAAGCCGTTGTATTACCTAATGGCACTTCTTGCATAGAAGCGCTTTGATTTTCTCTGTGAGTTCTTTCATAGAGATTTCTTGAAGAATGAAAGTGTGACGGAAGTCTTTTCGTTGCTTGTCTGTCTAAAATAAATATAGTGTATAATTTTTGTATGTCGAAAGAAAAATCCAAGATACTGAATAAGCGCAATATTATTATTATATTTTTAGTTTTGATAACTGCTTTTATGTATAGAAATGTTTTTATCTACACCTATATGCATTACACATATGAACCTAAAGAGGTTGATGGACAATTGGAACCACCATTTCCAAGTTACTCAAGTGCATTTGGAACTATCCAGGGGGCAGATGTTAATAAGAACGGTCTTAGGGATGACCTCGAAATTTTTGCAAATGAAATTTTGAACGATCTTCCATATGAGTTAAGAGAGGTTACGAAATTAGAGTTAAAAAATTGGTCATTATTTACAACTCAAGATATGGGTACAGCAGAAAGGAAAAAATGGTGGCTTGATAAATTGAGAATTGATCGTTGTTTTAATTTTCTAGAGAGTTCTGTTGAAAGCCCCATTGAATTAAATCAAATGTTTGATGTAATGGATGATTTGAGGGATCGAATAGGCAATACTAGCGAGAGGCAAAAAGCAGTGGATATAAATCGACAAGGAATGATTACTAATCATTATTTGGATATAAATATTAGTATTTACAATATCGTTGCTATTTGTGATGGAATGAAGATTAACCTATGTAAGGTTGTCAAAAATACACTTGGAAGTTCAAATAAGTGGAGGCCTAGGAGTTATCAGCTTCAGCCAAAGATTTATAAGAGCTTCTATGAGAAGTGTCATAAGAAATAGTCTTGTATGTTGAAGAATGGCACTTATTTTATAGAAGTGGATTTCTTTTCTCTGTGAGTTCTTTCATAAAGAATATAGGAGAGCTTTTAAAGTTGTTTTAATTCTTACCACTCGATTCCTTCAACTGCACCGTTGTACTTAACTAAAGTGTCGTATAGTTGAAAAGCGAACCTTTCGTAGTAAACAAAACGAGTATTGTTTGAGCCTTGAATACCGTTAGAGCTTGTGAAGTCGTTTGATACTCCACCTTTTATGATTCCACCAAGAACGTGTTGAACTCCAAGGTTAATTTCGTTTGTTTCGTCTTCAAAAGATAAAATTACTGCTCCACCAGAAGCTCCTGCGTAAGTAGTAACACCATCACTGATTCCGCCAACTAGATGGCGGCGAGAGTCTTCAACACTCATTAAGTAATCATAAGTCGTATCGTAAGTTAATACAGTTCCACCTTTTCCTACTTCTATATCAGCACTGTATCCAGCAACATGGACATCGGCCTTGTAGCTGTTCACCATTCCTGTGACTGAGTTTCCTGATTCAAAATCAATAATTAAAGGCATAACGTCTTCTGTTTCTACGAAGCTTTCTAGTAGGAGGAAGGCGTAGTCGAAGTTACCGTCTCTATCTATAGTTTCTATAACTTTTCTTTTAACTACTTTTCCAGACTTGGTTGTTGTTGACCATGTAATATCATTCGCTTTCAAACAGTGAGAAGACGTTACAATAACTCTACTTCTTTGGTTTGGAGTAAAAGCAACAAGGCTAGCCCCACACCAATTAATGTTTCCGGTTACAGAATGTACGCCTTTCAATCTTCCAACTGCATCCAAAAATCTTGGAGAATTAGGACCCTTAACAAGACGATCATCAGTAGGGTGACGTTCCGCCTGAACAGTTCCAATCACAAAGCTCACAAGAAGAAGAATTTTTAAAACAGATTTCATGAAATTTCCTAAGTAGAATATCCCCCTTCATATCAATAACGGACACTTGAGTCAGCTGTAAACTGAATTTACTGTAATTTATTCCACTGGAATATATTGAAAGAAGGTAAGTGGTGGTTTGTGAGTTAAATCTCTATGAAAGAACACCAAAACTTGAGAAATCTTGCTCTATAAAAGATTTGCCATTCTTTCATAGACCAACTTTCAACAAATATAAAAAAAGGTTGGAACCAGTTTCTTAATTATTCAAAAAAATCAAATCTGAAATAAATCAAATTTAATTCTGCAATAAATATCTCTAAGAAGAAAATTCAAGTAGAAAAATGAAGTCCTCGGTTATCTCTATAGCCTCAATGAAGAGGCCCTTTTCAGAAGGAGAGGTCATGGAGGACTTCATAAGGGTGATTACAATAATCATTCTCGGATTGCAGCTACTAGCTGCGATCCTTGAATTATTAAAGTGATCTTTAGGGCCAAGTGTTCAAAGCACTTGGTCCACCTTATGAATTTTATCATGACATTTTTCTTTAAATCAAATCAATTCAATACAAAAAATTGTAAGTAATCGGAAGAACGAAAAGTATCCAGGGTCTTATATCTTTCAGGTGGCCGAGCTTCAATAAACAAACATATATCAACTTTAAGTAAAAACTGTTTAAGGGGTTTGCTAACCAGATCTTAGGATATGTCCTATTTATACATACTTTGTGAGTCATTACAATAACTTGGGTAAGAAGTTGTTCACCGAGAAGAAATTCCCTTTAAGCTGTAATATCCAGTAAAAAATGTTACTAATTGGCGCTATGACTATACTTAAAGACTTCAATTCATTAAAGCTCCTTCCTTCAATTCTCGAACAAGTTGAGAAGAAGGGATATACAACTCCAACACCGATTCAAGCTCAGAGTATTCCGCACTTATTAAAGGGAAGAGATCTTCTAGGAATTGCCAAGACGGGGTCTGGAAAGACCGCTGCATTTTCCATTCCTATCTTAGATAGATTCGGAAGAAAGAATGTTGTGCTTAAACCTAATCAAGTTCGTTCATTGATCCTAACTCCCACTAGAGAGTTGGCGACTCAAATTGAAAAGAATATTACAACTTATGGAGAAGGCCTAGAGCTTAGTTCAAAAGTTGTGTTTGGGGGAGTAGGAAGACAACCTCAGATTAAAGCACTTGAAGGGGGACTAGATGTATTAGTCGCCACACCTGGAAGACTGTTAGATCTTATTAATTGTGGTCATGTTGGTTTTGAGCAACTTGAAGTTTTTGTTTTAGATGAAGCTGATATGATGTTGGACATGGGCTTTTTAAAGGATGTGAAATCAGTAATTTCTTTTCTACCTATTAAAAACCAAACATTGCTCTTCTCTGCAACGATGCCTCCTGCAATTGAGAAATTGTCTAAAGAGTTATTGATTAATCCTATTAAGGTTAAAGTAGATTTGGAGACTTCGACGGTTGATACTGTGATTCAAAAAGTTTACGCCTTAGAGAAGAAAAATAAGAATGAACTTTTAGAGACTATGTTAGCGGACAGTGCTTACTCTTCTGTTTTAATTTTTTGTAAAACAAAGTTGGGTGGAGACATTATCGTTCAGCACATTGAAAATATGTCAGTGAGCTGTGCTGCAATTCATAGTAATAAGTCACAAAGAGAGCGCGATGAAGCCCTTAACTCTTTTCGTGAAGGGGAAGTTCGAGTACTCGTGGCAACTGATGTGGCCGCTCGTGGAATTGATATAAAGAATGTTTCTCACGTGATTAATTATAACCTACCTGAAGACCCTACCAATTATATTCACCGTATTGGGAGAACTGGTAGAGCGGGACAAAGTGGAGTGGCTATTTCATTCTGCGTTCCTTCTGAAATTGCGCGTCTTGGAACTATTGAAAAATTGATTGATCAGAAAATTGAGATCGATGCTGATCAACCTTTTCATGTAGACTTCTCAAGCATTACTAGTGCTTCTAAGAAGAAGAAAAATGCAAAAGGTATGAAGGCCAAGAAAGCAAAGGGGAGAAGGTTTTAATTCCTCCTCTCCCAAGTCTTTTTATTTTAAGAAATCAAGTATCTCTTTGTGAACTAATTCCGCTTTTAAAATATGCATATGTCCCAGAGAGTTAGTCTTGAGATGGCTAATCTCTTTATCACTCTCTAAAATTTCTTCTGCAACATTATAGCTAATAGCACTGTCTCCAAAATCATGGATCAGTAATTTCTTAGCGTTTATCTTCTTATACATTTTAGAGACTTCTAATTCATTTATATCTTCACCACTGGTCTCTTTGAAATTAGAGATCATCTTCTTTAAGAGTGAGTCACTCATATGCATGAACTTAGCGTAGTTCTTAAAGATATTAATGATCTTATTAGGAGAGCTGATGGTTATTGTATGTTTCACTTTCACCTGTGGGTTATCACTTAGAAACTTTACAATAGAGGCCCCACCAAAAGAGTGACCAATGAAAGCTTCGTAGGAGAGTCCATAGATTTTAACAATCTTTTTTAAGGTGAGAGCAAAATCAATTAAGTTTGTTCTCTCTCCAGTTGAATAACCATGGGCTGGACCATCGATGGTGATAACTCTATACCCGGCCTGAACTAGGGGAGGAATCATTTTAAAAAAGTCCCGCGCTTGTCCTTCCCAGCCGTGCACAAGGAAAATACTCTTGGTGTTTTCTTTGCCAAAGATATAAACCTTAATTTCTTCACCATGAATTTGAAGAGTTTCCAGCTTCGCAGTTTGAAAAACTGCTTCTACTTCTTTAGTGGTTTTTCTAGAGTACCTAGTGGTGCAGAAAACCTTGATAGCGTAATTGGCCGCGACTCGTTCGGAGAAGAAATTTAGAACTTTCATCTTCATTCTAATAGAATCCACAAAGAGATCTTTGGTGATCTTCTTAATATCTCGCATACGAACGTTCGTGCTTAAATAGTTTGGTAATATATCTCGTTCCTGCATACTTTTCTCCTGGTCTAAGCTTTTTGTCTGTTAAATAGTTCTGCGACAGACTGCTCAAACATTTTTTTTGAATCATCGATTGATAAAAGTCTTTGGTAGAGGTGAAGCCCTAAAATATTTGAATAGAGTTCAAAGGCGACTTTGTTACAGTCAGTATCGGCCTTGAAATGACCTTCCTCTACAGCTAAGGTGATGGATCTTGTTATTGAGTTCACAAGTGCTGTTAAGTGTTTCTTAGTGGCATCTCTGACGATGCCGGGGCGATCATCAAACTCGACGGAAGCGGCAGTCATAGGGCAGCCACCGTGTTTGTGACTACTGGACCACTTGAGCCAATTTTGTACGATGCCTTCCAGTCTTGGAAGTCCTCGTTCAAGTTTTAGTCCGGGTTTGATTACTTTGAGAATAAAGTTCTCTGCAGCGTAATCTAGAATCGTCACTTGTAGTAATTCTTTGGATTTAAAATGAGAGAAGAGGCCAGACTTGGACATGCCCACTAGTTTTGCTAACTCGCCAATGCTGAGAGACTCAAAACCGAACTTTCGTACTTGCTCTAAGGCGATTTCTAAAATGGTTGTTTTTGTATCTAATCCTTTTGCCATGAGGTTATTTTAGCACGACCGTTCGTTTTATGCAACCTGATGAAAGCCTCATGATATTAGATATATATGGAATTCATAAATAGAAATCTTTGAGAGAAACTGCTTAAGATAAATTAAATCGGAGCGTACTCTGAGTGGGCTAAACTAGTTGCATACTTAATATATATTAAATTTTTCAGACTCTTGAGATGTATGCGATGAAAGATTTTAAAGAATCCCTTAGTCAATTACACAACCAACAGATCAGAGATTTGGTGAAACGAATTTCCTGCGTCTTTATCCTTTTATACTTCTTTCTCATTGGCGTTAAATGTTTCTCTAGTGGACTTCAGTTGATGGGAGGGGACTTCGCTCTCACTCTTTTTTCTATGACAGGCATGCCGCTGGTTTCTCTTATGATTGGAATGCTCGCCACTGTCCTTCTGCAAAGTTCATCCGTCACTACTTCTATAATTGTGGGTCTTGTCTCGGCGGGAACTATTTCTGTGGAGGGAGCAGTGCCCATGATGATGGGATCCAATCTGGGAACTTCCGTGACGAACACGCTCGTTTCACTGGGATACGCTAGTGACACGGGGAACTTTAAGAAGGCCTTCGCTGCAGCAACCGTTCATGACTTCTTCAATATCCTCTCCGTCATCATTCTCTTACCCCTCGAAATTTTCACAGGCTTCATTGAAAAGGCCGCCACCTATATGAGTTCAATTCTGTATGGAAGTGTGTCAGGCATTAATTATCAATCTCCCATTAAGGCGATAATCAATCCTCCAGTGAAAGCTATTAAGAACTTCGCGCTGGAAAATATTGATGGGCAATACGCAGGCTTTGCCATGATAGGTTTCGCAGGAATAATAATTATTATCTCACTAGGAACCATTGTGAGAACCATGAAAACTCTCATTGAGAATCATAAGACTGAATTAGTAAATAAATTATTAACTAAGAGTGCTTACGGGGCAATATTATTTGGAGCTATTATTACAGTTGCCGTGCAATCAAGTTCCATTACAACTTCTCTGCTCATTCCTATGGCCGGATCTGGACTGCTCACTGTCAGTGCCATTTATCCCATCACCATAGGCGCCAATATTGGAACAACAGTCACTGCATTGATGGCGGCCCTCGCTGGAAATATGGCAGGACTTACTATTGCGCTAGTTCACTTACTCTTTAATGTCTTTGGGGGACTGATCTTCTTTCCCATTCTGAAAATGAGACAGCTGCCTATTTTGCTCGCAAATAAATTGGCAGAGTCTATCGAGAAAACGCGTATGTTGGTCTTTGCTTATGTGGGGATTATTTTCTTTGCACTGCCGATTGGAATTATTTTTGTAGGAAGATAGATAAAATAGAACTCTAAGTAGAGTCCTTTTATAATTATTAATCTAAACTATTTAAATCAAAGTAAACTTGTCTGATCGCTTTCCAGTGATCATCTAGCTCTCTAACCACACCACTAGTTCCATTCATTCCCTTGATATTATTTTGAAAGTGGATGATGAAAGTTTTTACATGATCTTTATGATCTTGAAGAAAGGCACTTCTCTCAGCTTGAGTCATTTTCTTTAAGAGCACATGGTTATGAACATGTAGCTGAATGGTAGAATTAATTTTATCTCTAATATATTTGTTTCCAAACCTAGATGGGTTTCCAAGAAATTCTTCTAGGCCCTCGGCGAAGTCCATGTTTCTCATATCAACTTCCATCAACTTATCACTCATATCAGTAAGCACAACACTATCACTTAATTCACCATCGTTAGTTTTAACAACCAGTCTATCGATTTGGCTATTCTCTACATTTCCTATGGCATAACTACGAATCGATTGTGCGGGAGTGACTCTTGAGACCTTTGTAGTATTCTTAGAAGGAAATAACTTTCCCAATGACCCAAGAATAGAGGCCTGAGATTGGTAAATACAAAGTACTGACAATATAAGAACTTTAGCAGAGTTGTTCATTTTTCTTCCTCTTCATTAAAATTTATTTGCCTTTTTATACCTTAGAATTGAGGTTAATGAGTTTGCTTTGAAATAAATGAGGAAGGTGTCTAAAGTTTAGTCAATTTAGGAGTAATTAAGTCTTAAGAGATTGACCTAAATACCCGAAAAGTAAGTTAGATTTTACTCTTTATCGGAACTTAAATGAAAGCAAATATAGTCCTACTCATTTCTCTTTTTATTTTAAGTTCCTGCTCTCATGTTTCTAACTATAAATCGCGAACACCTGCCAGTGACGGTATTTCCATTGTTAATATCAATGGATGTTCCAGTGCGCTGATGTCTTTCTTAAAAGCGGCCAAGAAGTTTGAACTTTCAAAGGCAAGCTCGCTAGTGAAGAGTCTACACGCGCTTGCTGATTCTGATATTGTTTCAACAGAACTGCGAGGGCAAATTGAAAGTGTGCTCTCGGTGAATCTCATCTACAAGAGTGAGATGAATCGCAAGTATGCTGATCTTACGGCGGAATTTCTCGCCAGTAGTGGTGAGCAGAAGAAGGCCCTAAAGAACAAACTTAAAAATCTTGGATTAAAAATGGAGAACTTCTCTCCCAAAAAAGACGTGCTAGACATTCTTGATTCCTATAAGAGTTTAAATCTTATGCGCAAGAGTGATTTTGATTACACACTATCCACTGAAGCGCTCGATGCTCTAGAGAGAGAGAATGAATATCTTATAAAAGGTCTGCACTTACCAGATACCTATGAAGGAAATTTCATTGGAGCACTTTATAAAATTAATAAACAATCTTCTAATTTAACTGAAGACACTCTAGAAGAATTAGAAAAGAAATTACTTGCGACTGATAGTGCAAAACTTGCTGTTGATCAGGCTGGTGATATTTTTGCCAGGACGAAGAGTGATAAAGCCGCCACAAATTATTTAAGTGCCGCTTTTAATATTAATCCAAAATATCTCTACGCCAAAACTAAGTATAAGCTGCAACTAGGTTTTGCCACTAAAGTTTTTAGACCAACACTGGACTTTTTTAGAAATACCCTAGAACACGGTGGTTTAATGTTTAGAAAGTACTTTTCAAAACAGGCACCAGGTAGAGAGTTGCAAAGGTGGTCCTTTGTTGAAAAGTTACATGAACTTGGAAAAATTAGTGGGTCTTTTGGACATGATTACTTTAAAGGCTGGGTGGATATTCTTGGGGCCCAGGGGGTTTCTGACAAGGCGATTGCTAAAATTCACAAAGACACTAAATTAGTGGGAAGAGATATCATTCTTCCCAGTGGAAAAGTGGTTAAGATCAAAAAAATGGAAGCTTCGGCGATGATGAATATCTCAGGAATGAGCTTTCCACAACTCTCGGCTGAGTCACATATCACACTACTGGCCACCCAAGCGGAGTTAACCGCCAGTAAGGGTGTTAAAATGACTGTCAATACGGGAGAGGGTGGACCAATGTTTCACTTGGCGCTGATTGATGGTGATGTTGAAAAGTTACGGAGAGAAGTGATTTTCTGGGGATTAGAAACCGGTGACTTTAAGGTGGGCTCAATGGATTATCATGAGATCAATGTACGCATTGAAGAGATCATGAAGCTAAGAGATGAAGTTTTAACTAAAGAAAATGTAAAAGGTAGTAAAATCGTTGCTCAATTTGGAACGGCTTTAAATGGTATTAGATCAAATGATGGTTTCGCTGTTGATTTTGATAAATTAAAAGAAATTGGAGATCATCCAAGCGTCGCTATGATTCAATTTAAATTGGATCAGGCCGCTAAGAGAGGATCAAAAGTTGATATAAATAAAGTGGATGCTATCACTGCGGCCATGAGAAAAATCAATAAGAATAAAGGGATTCAATCTCCAAAATCTATTGATGAGTACACGCATGAAGAATTGGCAAAGTTAATCACAGCTACAAAAATTGTGACTAAGAAGCCAGTGTCTTTAAAAATTGCTCCGGGAGATTTAAACTTCGCCCTAGAGAGAATTAAATACCTTAGAGATCACAATGCTCTGCCTGATCATATTCAAGTTGATGGGGTAGGGACACACTTCAGTGGTGGTTCTGGAAATGCTCCTCAGGGAGCGGGTGTGAGTATGACAACTCAGCACGCTGTCATTTCTATGGATGCTATTTTGAAGAAATTGGGAGTAAGAAATCAGGTACATCTTGAAGCGAGTGGCGGGGTTATTTATCCACAAGACGCTGTGGAGATGATGGTTCTTGGTGCCGATGATGTCTCTAGTGCTAGATTTTGGATGGGCTCAGCTCTTGGTTGTGGTCGAGTTCAGCAATGTGCCAATGGTGCTTGTCCCTACGGTATTGCCGCCAAAAATTCTATTTTTGCTAAAGGACTGGATCCAAAAGCCAGGTCTGAGAAGGCGATTAAAGCTGCCGATGCTTGGCATAATTTCTATGTGGATAAAATTGGCGAGATGGGAGTGAGTGATTGGAGAACGATTCGTGAAACTCATGGCCTCCATGTTAATGATCCAAAAATATTACAAAGAATTAAGAAGAGAGATGCCAATGGTGAGCAGATTTTTTTAAAGTCCTATTACAGGCCTTATCTCTATGAACTTCTTTCTCCTATTATGACTAAAGAGGAAGTCGATCACTTTGTTCTAGGCAGTGCTGCTAACTAAGAGGAAATAAATGAATTCGTTAAATAAAGAAACCATTAAGAAATTGGCCATGAAAACTAATACTGAAGTATGGAATTACTTTGGAAAAGAACATATCACTCAAGAAGAAATAAGTTTAATGCTTGAAAATGCTTATACCTCTTTAAATCTATGGGCCCATGTAGGTGGGGATATTAATTTAGCGCGGGGACATTGGATGCTGGCAAGAGCATTTTGTGTGGCCAACAATAAAGAACAAGCGGAATTACACGCCAATAAGTGTAAGGACTATACAGACTCTGCCATAGACTCTAGAAGAGACTTCGATGTCTTCTATAGCCTTGAGGGACTAGCGAGAGCTTGTGCTCTCAACGAAGACAGGGAGAGTGCCAAAGTCTATTACAGTGATGCCCTTCGTTTAGCGGAAAGCATAACTGATAAGGAAACTAGAGATCTATGTTTAGATGATATTAAGTCTGCCCCTTGGTTTGGAATGGATTTTTGAAAGTCCTTAATTAATCCTTAAAATTCACTTACATGAAAATCTTCATAAAGTATTGATAGAGTCATTGTAGACTGAAGGCAGTGTTTTGGAGAGAAAATGTATTTAGACCCTACGATACATTCATTTACTGGTATTTTACTCACAATAATTATTCTCGGAATAACTTTAAAATTTTTCAAAATCCCATATGTTATGGCCTACTTATTTGCAGGAATTATAATTGGTCCCTTCTGTCTGGGTATTATTTCTGACCATCAAATCATGCTTAGATTAGAATCTATCGGAGTTATGCTACTGCTCTTCTTTGTGGGAATGAAAGTCTCTATGTCTAAACTTATTGCCAATTGGAAAATTGAGATTGGTGGGACTTTTATACAGATTGTAGCGAGTCTCTTGTGCATTGGTGCGCTCAGTCTCTGGCTAGATTGGACATGGGCACGAGTTATTCTTCTAGGATTTGTGATTAGTATTAGTTCCACTGCGGTGGTGTTAAAAATTTTAGAAGATCGAAAAGAAACGGACTCAGATATTGGTCGTCATGTGATAGGTATTCTTCTTATTCAAGATTTAGCACTCATTCCTATGATTATCATTATTGAATTTCTAGGTGGAAAGACTCCTGAAGTTAAGGAATTATTATTACAAATTACAGGAGGGACAGCGATAATAAGTTTTATCGTATGGATGGCCAAAACTAAAAGAAATTTAAAATTACCTTTTAGTAAATTGATCAAACGTGACCACGAATTGCAAGTCTTTGCAGCTCTGCTACTTTGTTTTGGTTTAGCATTTATTTCTGAGCTCTTTCACTTATCAAGTGCTATAGGCGCTTTTACCGCGGGGATTATCGTGGCCTCAACAAAAGAGACTGATTGGGTCTCTAGGAGTCTTCAGCCTTTCTATATCTTCTTTGTGGCGCTCTTCTTTGTCTCCATTGGCATGTTAATTGATCCCTTGTTTCTGATGGAAAATTGGCCTGTTATTTTCATTATGGTTTTCTTTGCTCTTTTAACAAATACCTTTATCAATGCTTTCATCTTTAATTTTCTTGGCATGAATTGGCGTCAGAGTTTATATGGCGGAGGACTACTCTCGCAAATCGGTGAATTTAGCTTTGTTCTGATTTCTATTGGATTACAATATAAAACTATTGGGGAATTTGAATATCAAATGGCGATCTATATCATTGCTACCACTCTGCTTCTATGTCCCATGTGGATCAGCTTTATTCAACATTTTAGTAAAAAACAGCGCCTTCCTGATGTTTCCACTAAAATGACTACGCCTAAAAATGGACGCAATGGAAAACTTATCTAAATGACTTTCTCTCAATACATTTTACTTCATGATATTCAAAAGCTAGACTTAGAATAAAAAGGATTGAAATGTTTAAAAATATTTACTTCGATCATGTCAATTGCCAAGATGATCGACATAAGTTTTTTAACTCTCTAGGTAAGAGAGGTTTTACCCTTAGTCCAAATAAGACAGAACATCCTGGAAAGAGACATTGTCGCTTCATCATGTTTGAAGGTGATAATTTATTCAAAGTTAGCTACCTTGAATTTATTAGAGTTGGTGCGGGTGGTAAGAGTTATGACCGAGCAGGAATTTCATTTGGTTATAAAAAGAAACTCGTAAAATTCTATAAATCTATTTCAAAGAAGCTTACAAGTCATTTCACGCATAAGAATTACTCTTGGAAAGAAAATTCTATAGACAAACTTCCCGGTTGGAATTTCTTAAACTTTAAAAATATTGGAATGCGTTCAATCTATCCTTGGTTTACTGAATACGAACCATTTGATTCTAAAGTAGGAATCAAGACTAGGAAAAGACCTAGCATTCCAACACACCCCAACACTGTTTATAGTGTTCATGGTTTTGAACTTACTCTGACGGCTAAAGGGCATAAATCTTTTGAAATGATTCTTGGTAAGAAACTAAGAACTGTGAATAAACTTGCTGATGGAACAAATCTCTATATTAACTCAGGTCGAGTCAATCGTTGTACTAGGGTGATTTTAAACTGTAGGAATATACACAAGGCGCGTAAACTTGTTCAAGCTGAAGAAGAGTTCATCTTCAAAGGTAGTGAAGCTTTACTGCTTCGAAGCCCTGCGAGTAGTTTAAAGGCCTGGGATATAGTCATTATTCAAAATTGAGCTTATGCCTACGAGACTCCTTGAGAAATATCTATGGTATAATTCACTATGCAAAAATTGAATAGCTTCTTTCTTACAATAGTTCTCTTGTTAGTCTCTGGTTGTGCTCATAAACCAACTGATAAATTTACTCAAATGGTAAAAATAGATAAGTGTGAAGAGTCCATTGAGGCCTTACCCGATACTATGGGCTATCGGGTTGTGGATAAAGCTAGAGAAACGAGTACTTCTCTTGTCAATTATCTATTGGTGGGGACTTCTTATACTGGAGAGTTCTTAATCCAATACGGAGGAGGAATAATAATAGGCATGGCCATTTGTACTCCTATTCTTATTGCAGAGTCTAGATCGTATGGCAGAGGAGATATCTCTGTTCGTTGCTTTGGAGATATTGTCTCTGAGTTATTTCCTAAACCTGGTAATAGATTTAATTTTAGTAAAGAATTCTATAAGAAATCTAAATGGATGCGTTGTCCGAATTTAAACCCCATCTCTAAACGAGTGCGAAGTGTTGCAAGTTGTTTCTCCAAGAGAGGAGATATAGTAAATCTCAAGAAGGCAGAACAACAACTCAATTCATTGGTTTCAAAACAGGCTCTAATGAAATGCGTGAGTAAATCAGAACGAAAATTAATTAGAAGTGACTTGATTAAAGTTAAAGAAAATCTTGAATCTAAAGAACTTCTAAATTAAATATAATATTCTCTGAAGAGTTTATCTTTTTCTCTTATCTCCTTTTAAAAATCCGATAAATTTTCCATGAAGTATAAATCTTTTCTAAAATACAGCATTGTCGCATCGTATGGAATCTCCATTATGGGAGTGCTATCGATTGTTCATTCATGGCATTTCTTAGATCTACGCGCAAGTGCAACTTCGCCAAAAGAAATTTCCTTACTTACTCATAAAGGCGGAGAGACTTTAAAGGTTTTACATGTATTGGGGGAAGGGTGTGGTTGTTCAGAGTTTACCGCGGAGTATCTGTATGAACGAGGAGCAAGAAGTGACATCAGAGAAATTATTTACTTTCTAGGTTCTCAGAAAGATTTAGATTTTGACTTTAAATCAAAAGGTTATGAAATTTACTTTAAAACTATGGAAGAAATAAAAAAGAATAGAAAAAAGATAAATGGAGTTCCTCTTTTTCAAGTTTATTCAAAAGATCATAGTTTACTCTATAGCGGAGGCTATTCAACAAAAATGATTTCTAGAGGAAGTAAATTCATGGACCTTCCAATTATTGATAAGCTGATGGCAAAGGGGATTGCTCAATCGAACCCTGTTTTTGGCTGTCTCGTAGGTAAGGAATTTGCCAATAGTATCGATCCACTTGGCTTGAAATATTAAAAGAAATAATGAGGGAATAATGAGCGAGTACATGAAGTTTAATTTCGATAATAAATTTAGAAATGATCATAATGAGAAAACATCACGTTTTCTAAATATTGTTTTCTTCTGCCATCTTCCGTTAGCGTTGTTCATGTCATGGTTTTATAAAACATCTTATAGTGTAAATCTTGGTATTACTATTGCTGTCTGTGTCTCTAGTGTACTTGCCTGTGAGCATTTGAAAAAGTCACCTCTACTCTATGTTGTCTATGGAATAAATGCCATGGCCTTGTCTGCTATGGTTATTTATGCAGGTAGAGGACTTCCCGAGTTTCACTTTCACTTCTTCGTGAGTATGAGTTTTTTGATAGCTTTTGCCCATACGCTTCCCATTGTAACGGCTGTAATAACAATTTCCTCTCATCATATTGGAACTTACTACTTCTTACCGGGCGTTGGTTTCCCCATCGACTATTCATTTGCTCTCTATGCTGTCCACTTTATTGCCGCCGTTTTTCAAGCTGTACCTTGTCTCATCATTAGTTTTAAGGCCTCAAGAATTGTGGATAATCAAGGGGAGTTACTCGATGATTTAAAAGAAGTGGTCAAACAAAATGAACAAACAAGTTCAACTCTAGATAGTTCCATGAAAGAGCTTAGCGATAATACAAACTCTCAGAGCTCGGCCCTTACTCAAACCTGTTCAGGTATTGTCGAGATTGAAAATATGATGCTAAAAAATCAAGATAATGTAAAAAGTACGAATGAGGGAACTGAGAAGGCCGTAAAATTACTAGATAAAACGAAAGACAAAATCTCTACAATGAGAGAAACAATGGAGCTTCTCTCTAATGATAATGTAAGCGTTGTTAATGATCTAAATGCAGGTGCAGAGGATTTAATGGGAATGGTTGCCTTAATGGATGAAGTTGCTAGTAAGTCAAAGGTGATTAATGACATTGTTTTTCAAACTAAACTTCTCTCTTTTAATGCCTCCGTAGAAGCGGCAAGAGCGGGAGAAATGGGTAAAGGTTTTTCTGTGGTAGCAGAAGAAGTTGGAAACCTTGCTTCTTCAAGTGGAAAAGCTGCCGTTGAAATTAATGATCTAGTAGATAGTGTCAGTCTTAAAATAAACGAAATCTCAAAATCTCTACAAGAAAAAATAAAAGTATTGGGAGAGAAGAGTGGTGTGGGGATCAGTGATGGACTTCGTCTCGCTCAGGAGGGAAGTGATTTTATTATTGAAACTGCCAGCCATTTTGATAAAATCAAGAATGCTAGTAAAGAAATCGATAGGGCCTCTGCTGAACAACTTCTGGGGATAACCAATATAAACGAATCAATCCAAGTCATAAGTGACACCATGTCTTCAATGACAACTCTCGCAGGTAATACAATTCATTTGTCGGAAGAAGTAAGCGCTAGCTCACTTAACTTGATAGAGCTTTTAGCGAAAATTGAAGAAGTTGATAAGAAATCAGATTAGTTTCTCTTAAAGAACTCTTGTTTAGCAGCTACGCAAATATGTTATAATGTACTGGTTAATCTTTTTAAGAAGGAGGAAGTTATGAACTTTCAACTCAATAAAGTCGAGATTAAAGAAGTTACACAAGTTCTTGATCACTACCGATCTGACCTTAAAATTGAAACTCGCCGAACTATGGATTATAGATACAAAGAAACTCTTAATCGAGAGATGGAAGTTCTCAATGGCCTCTTAGATAAGTTTAGAGTTAAGAAAGATGGCAAATAAAATATTCTCATCGCGAGTTAGTTAATACTTTAAAATCTCTAATTTAAAGAGTTTACGAATCTCTCCCAGAGGCATGTCTAGGTATTCTTCATAACCACGCACTTGCCATTTTCTAGACATTTTCTTAGATCTTAGAAAGACTTTGCACATGAGAGGTATTCCAAAGATGAGGCTTTTTACCAAGAGTTTAGGTCCAATATCTTGAATAAGTTTCTTACCTTCTGGAGTATTGGCATAATCTTTATATTCTTTAAAAGTCATATCTGTAGCAAAGAAGGTCCAACAATCGCCAGCTGTTTCATCAAGAAGAGATGTATTAACACCAAAGAAAACATGTCCTACATCGTGATGAACAAGGAGTTCTGTCCAATTTGTTAATGGATCTGGCTTTGAGAAAAGTTTTGAATTAATCGAGTAGAACTCTTCCATCGCTTCTCTTAAAGTGAGCGAACAATCTTGTTCCTGAAATTTTGCAACTTTTCTTCTCTCAAATATCATATTGAAATTACACTAGTTAAAAAGAAGAACCAGGACCTTTTAGAAACTCAATCTCTTCCTCGGTCGAGTTTCTGCCCAGTACTTGATTTCGGTGGGGATAACGTCCAAAGCGATCAATAATATCTTTGTGTTTTAATTCAAAATTATAATTGTCTTCTAGTCCCGGAAGACTAAAGAGTTTAACTGCTACTTGGTGGACTTGTAGCGACTCACTGTGCATGAAGGGCATGTATAGGAAGGACCTCTCAATGTTTGTGAGTTCTTTATCTAAACCTAGCTCAATCACTTCTTGAGCGCAGCGTAGAGCGAGTTCATCCTGAGCAAAGGCCTTTGGTGTGTCTCTGTAAATATTGCGCGAGAATTGATCTAGGAGAATGACTTCGGCTAGTCGACTCTTGGCACTTATTCTCCATTTAATAAGAGAGTCTTTTGATGCGAGCTCGAGGGCAGTAGTAAAACGTTTGATAATTTGTTGATCTAACTCAGAATCTTGCGCAAACCATTGTTTGGGAGTGAGTTCTCTAAACCAGAAATGTAATATGTCTTCAGCAGTTGTTTCCATACTTCCATTATACTATTTATTCTAGATTTAAGTGAGAGTTTTTAGAGGGAGCCTTTGCTTAGAAACGTCTTCTAAGCAAAGGCGATGAATCTTTTATTTGGCAATAATTGACTTCAATCTTTTATCTTAAAACAAGATTTTTTTATCAAGTTCAAATAATATGAACAATGGGTCTGAACCTTTTACAATTGTTGATTTCACAGAAATATTCGCTAATTAACGTGAAATTAGTCATATAGGATAATGAAATACCGCTCCTATTCAGTTGTTGTGAAAACAATTTGATCAGATACTTATCTCTATAAAAGGAATTTTTAATTCTTTATTTATGGTAAATTGTAGGGATGAAATTAATCGTTTTCTCATTCCTCTGTTTATTGTCAACTCAAATTATGGGAGGGGCCCTTCAGCAAAGTAACTCCAAAGAAAAGGAAACTATCCTGTGGGTGAAATGGAAGTTATTACCTGAATATATTGAAAGGGGAGAGTTTAAAAATGAAGGCTATCTCGATAAATTTCTTAATTATGTAAACTCAAAAATTCCTGAGTATAATCATAAATATGAATATTTTCCACTAAGTAGAGTTTCAAAAATTTGGAAGGAGGGGAATGTTTGCACTATTCATCTCTGGTTAGGTTTTTGGTCTGATAAAATTATCTATTCTAGCTCTTATGGTTTTACTCCTAAATTTGGAATTATTGTAAAGAAGGATTCCAAACTTGATAAGGAGTTAAGAGGTAAGAAAAGTGTTTCCCTAAAGAATCTTCTTGCTAAAACCAAGTATAGGCTGGGAATACTTCCTTTATTTCCAGCAGGAGAGACAAGTTCTAGATATCCTCACTTAAAAGATTACATTTCACCCTACTTAAATACAAATAAAGTTCACGAGTTTAGAAATAGTCGCAATGAACTCAGTGTAGATTATCTTGATTCAGATCGTGTTGATTATATCCTTCGTCAGAGAATTACTCATTTTAGTGAAATGAAAATAAATCACATCAATAAAGATATATATACTTATTACAGTATTGATGAAGAAACTAAGTATAAGCTAGTAGCAGCAGCCTGTTCGAAAGGTAAGCTTGGAAAGAAGATTATAGGAAGAGTTAATGAGATGATTCATCAAGATCAGAGTATGTTTAATAACTACCTAAAATTTCGCCAAATTTGGGACATGGGAAATGTTCAATTTGAAGATGTTTACAATCAATATTTTATAAAGAAAGTGGAAAACCCAAACATTACTAAATAAGTGTCGTCATAAAATACTTGATTATAGGGTGAGGAGAGATTGCCTTCAACCAAGATTTGAAACCAAAGTCTTTGATTCTCGATGTCTAATCTATCCCTTCTTCTTGTTGTGCATTCTGTCATTGGGCGTTAATTAAATAATAAACAACTAAAATATGTAAAAGTGTTGTCAAAATAATCTTAAGATTGGTTTAAAGGTTTAAATTCCTAGTCAAAATATGTAGAATGTTCGAGTTATCAAACTCATATTATGGATGATTAATGAAAGTATTCAACTATAAAGAAGATCGACTTCCGATTTTAATTATTTCAACTTATTTCCTGATCGATATTTTAATCTACTTAAATGTAGAGAGTATTCCATTTCTTATCTTCTGGTTCTTCCTAGGGATTTGGCCAAAGGGAAATATTTGTTCATGGAATCATCATCACCAACATTGCCAAACTTTTAAAACTCCTATTTTTAATAGAATGCTAGAGGTTATGTATGGACTTCAGACGGGAATTTTTGGATTCACGTGGGTGCTTCATCACAACTTAGGTCATCACCTAAATTACTTAGATCAAGATAAAGATGAATCTCGTTGGAAGAACTCAAAAGGTGATACGATGAAGAGACTTCGCTACACTGCTGAAGTTTCTATTACAAGTTATATTAGGGCCTTTAAAGTTGGAAAGAAACATCCAAAGGTTCTGAAGAGATTTCTTATGATGAGTATTACGACTCTAACGATTGTTGGTGCCTTAACTTATTATAAACCTATCTCAGCAATCCTCATTTTTTGGATTCCTATGATTGTCTCTCTAGTTCTAACTGCTGATGCTACTTATAGTCATCACACAGGACTTGATACTAAGGACCCTAAGAAGGCGAGCCGAAACATTGTTGATTCTGTTTGGTATAATAGACTGACAGGTAATCTTGGTTACCACACAGCTCACCATGTAAAGTTTGGAATGCATTGGTCAAAAATGCCAACACTCCATGAGAAAATTAAAGCTGATATTCCAGCAGAGTGTTATGGTAAACCTATGATTCTCTTCCTTGGACTTGATTGGCTCTCTAAGACCGCTAAGGGTCTAGTGAGTTAAGACAACTGGGTTGGACGGATTCTCCGTGTGACCCTTTTTTTTCAAAAATCATTTCCTTTTTAGTTAGAGATAACGAAAATTAATCAAATTCAAAATATCAATGGAGATCATATATGAAATGTCATGAAGTCGATTATAAAATTATTGGTAACGATATGCAGTTAGTTGAGGTTGAGCTAGACCCTAATGAAACAGTAGTGGCTGAAGCCGGAGCGATGACTTACTTTGAAAACGGAATTAATTTTGAAGCTAAGATGGGTGATGGTTCTAAGATTGACCAAGGTTGGCTCTCAAATATCTTAAATGCAGGTAAGAGAATGATAACGGGAGAATCTCTCTTTCTCACTCATTTTACAAATATTGGGCAAGGAAAGAAGAGTGTCGGTTTCGCTGCTCCCTATCCTGGAAAAATTGTAGACTTAGATTTGGCCGAGTACGGAACAATCCTTTGTCAAAAAGACTCCTTTCTAGCAGCAGCACTTGGAACAGAAATCAGTATTGCTTTTACTAAGCGCTTTGGTGCCGGATTCTTTGGTGGAGAAGGTTTTATTTTACAAAAGCTAATTGGTGATGGAATGGCCTTTATTCATGCTGGCGGTACCATTGTTAAAAAAGAACTAAAGGGTGAATCACTCTCAATTGATACCGGTTGTCTCATGGCCTTTACTAGTGGATTAGATTACTCCATTGAAAGAGCTGGTAATTTAAAGTCTATGTTCTTTGGTGGAGAGGGACTTTTCCTCGCTAAAATTGAAGGGACAGGAACCGTTTGGATTCAAAGCATGCCCTTTTCAAGACTAGCGGATAGAGTTATTCAAAGTGCTCCTCGTGCCAATGGAACACAAAAAGGTGAGAGTGGTGGGCTTGGAAATCTTGGTAATTTCTTTGATTAAATTTAACTCATTTCGTTTATAAAGTGATTAAGAAATTCTTCTTTTACTAGAGCTTTACTTCGAGTCTTTCTAACGGCTAGATCAAAGGATAATGTATAATCCTTTGCGACGTTTGGAAGGACTTGGACTAAGCTTCCTTGAATGAGTTCTGCTTCCACAAGATATTTTGGAAGATGACCAATCCCAATATGCTTCTCAATGAGTGCCTTCATCATGGCATTGTCAGGACAAATTGCAGTGGCCTTGACTTTTCTTTGTTCAGCTAAAACTTCTAAACTTACCTTCTTCGCCCAGAAAGCAAAGGCCCTAGTTTCAACATCATCTACGAAATCAAGAAGACTATGTTTGAGTACATCTTTTGGTTTCATAATTTTTGGAATTGATTCTAAGTATTTCTTTGAAGCGACCATGATGACATCTTTTTTATCCAGGGGATAAATCTCAAAGAGTTTCTTATCTTTAACAAACAATAGAACTCCCAAGTCGATTTTATTATCAATAAGCATTTGTTCAATTTCTGCTGCATAACCATATTCAATTTGAAAAGATACATTTGGAAAATTTCTTCTAAAATTTGCAATCAAGATTGGTAAATTAAAAAGCCCAATATCGGGTCTTACTCCAATCTTAATTGTACCGCCCAAAGACTTTGTATCAGATTTTAATGTTGAAATTTGTTCGCTAATTTGCGACATCTTCTCTTTTGCAAACTCATAAATTTCTCTTCCTTCTGGAGTTAGATAAATACGAGAATTCTTTCTATCAAAAAGAGGTAAATCAATTTCTTCTTCTAATTGTTGAATCTGTTGGGTAATTGCTGACTGAGTTCGATAGAGTTTATTGGCCGCTTTTGAAACAGAACCTTCGTTAGCCACTTCTATGAAAGTTCTAAGTTTATTGAAGTCATTGAACATTGCCACCCCCTAAGTGTCTGTATATTGGTTAACCATATTAGAAAATCTATCTTATTTGTAATAATTAGTAATTATAATTAATAGCAGTCTTGGGCGATACTGTAAATAGGAGCAAGGGAGTGGCTTTCTTGTAAGGACCTAATCTATGGATCACTATTTGATATTCGAACATCCAAAAGAGCAGATTGAAGTGTGGCTTGGAAATACTTTATTGGCGAAGTCATCTAGTACCTTACTGTTAAAAGAGATTGGAGGTTTAGGTTACCCTCCTGTTTATTACTTTGATCCTAAAGATGTGAGAACCGCAGAGCTTAAGCAGAATGAGAAGAAATTATTTTGTTACCTAAAAGGAGAAAGTACTTTTTGGAGTATTGATGAATTTGATTTAGCAATTTGGAGCTATTTACAAACATATGATGAAGCTAAGCCTCTCGAGGGAAAAATTGCCTTCAGTCCAAAAGTGTTTGAGGTCGTTAGTGAATAATTTAAAATGGAAGATTTTCTTACTCATCATTGCTGGCTTTCTCTCTCTTTGGTTTTTCATTGATGTTTCTTCTTTAATAGTTTTTTTAAATAAATTTAAAAGGGGATTCGGAGAAAATTATATTTTCTATATAGCACTTGCTTATAGTGTTGCTCTCGCAGTTCCATTTTTTCCAGGAGCGGAGATAGGAATATGTCTCATGTGTATGTTTGGCGAACGAGGAGTTTTTATTGCTTACACTGCAACAATAGTAGGGTTGAGTGCTTCCTTTCTTGTTGGAAGACTATTTAGAGGAAGGTTGAACCTAAAAGAAAATAGAATCATGAAAAATCTAAATACTTTTTCCATATATATTCCTAGAGGGCTGACTCTCGCTATCCTGCTTAATTTTCCAGGGAATATTATTTTTGGAGGTGGAGGGGGAATTTCATTTACTCTTGGAATTGAAAATAAGCTTAAGTATAGGCAGTTTGTGGCAATCATCACTTTGGCTACTCTACCTGTCCCACTGTTTGTTTATTTTGGAATTATCAATATTGATAAATACTTAGTCTAGGGAGTTCGCGATGACAAAACTGGAAACCATAAACTTAGATCAGCAATACGCAGGGGATGTAGAACTAATCTGGTCTTACTGGAGCGATTTGGAAAATCTCTGTATTTTTAGTAGTGAGGTCTTAGAGAGCCGTGTTGTGACAAGTATTAAAAAAGGAATTGGGGCACAGAGAATTTGCGTTATGAAAAATGGTGGTGAAATCAGAGAAACTGTGAAGAGCTATTCAGAGGAAGATCACTTTTTTGAATTATCAGTAGAGACTGACTTTCTTCCTTATAAAGAAGCATTAGTAAGTTTTTCTATCTCTGAGGTGAGTCGAGGGATTTCAAAAGTAAATGTACAAATGCGTTTTGTTCCAAGATTTAGTTTCCTTGGAGTGATGTTATCAAAAATCATTATAAAACCAAATATTAAAAGAATGTTTAATAAATTACTGGAAGACTTTGAAATTTATTTCGCGCGGATAGAACGAAAAGACTTTCTGATAAATTCACAGCTAGAAATAGTAGGAGATTAGAATGAAGAAATTATTAATGATGCTAATTTGTTTCACCGGACTTAGTGGTCCAGCTTTTGGAATGTGCTCTACAGATCATGACAGCACAGCTCAAACCTATCATGAAGATGTAGAGATGCAGTCTTTGGAAACTAAAGAAAAGATCAAGAAGAAGCAAGAGATGAGAATGGTTTCAAAAACTAGTAATTTAATAGAACAACACAATGAGAAATAGTTAAGGAGAATTATATGAAAATAATAAATACTGCCATATTGGCCCTAAGTGTAATCTTAGTGAGTTGTAGCTCTGCACCGATAGGTATGATTACTGAAAGTCCAGATGAAGGGTTTACTAAAATTGCTTATGAAGTGGAAGTGAGCACCTCTAAAGATAAGGTCTGGAAAATTCTTGAGGATTATGACAATTTAAGTTGGAGTAATACTGTCAAGGAAGCCCATTACCTTAATGAAAAAAGAAGTGAGATTGGTATGTCTAGACATTGCAATCTTTCAGATGGTGGTTATATAATTGAGACAATATCAAAGTGGGATCAAGGGAATGGTTTTAGTTATACCCTTGATGATTCTTCAGATCCAATTAATAGTAAATCCTATGCAAATTGGAGTGTAAAAGGTGATGACCAAAAATCAGTGATACGATTTGAAGTTCACTATGCACTAAATTATGGATTTCTAGGCAGTGCAATGAATAGTTTGTTTGCAAAAGCTAAATTTGCAAATTCTATTAAAGGCTTTATGCATGAATTAAAAAATCATGCTGAAAAAAAGAAAATGTAAGAAGAAAGTTTAAAATTAGGTGAGTATGGAAAATCAAGATTTACTATTAGAGAGATTTATCTGTTCTCGGAATTTAACGGCTAAAATATGTGATGGACTATTTCCTGAAGATTTAGCAGTTCAAAGTATGGAGGATGTGAGTCCTGCAAAGTGGCACTTGGCCCATACCACCTGGTTCTATGAAACTTTTATTTTAAAAGTCTACGAACCTGATTTCCAACCATTTCACGAGCTCTATCATCATCTCTTTAACAGTTACTACAAAAGTGTTGGCGAGCATTGGAATAGGTGTATTAGAGGAGTTCTCTCTAGACCCACCGCTAACGAAATTCAACTCTATCGCGATGATATAGATGCTAGAGTTATTAAACTCTTTACTTCAAATCTCTCTCTAGATCAAAAACTTAAAATTGGAAAACTCGTTGAGCTTGGAGTTAATCATGAGCAGCAACATCAAGAACTGATGCTTATGGATCTTAAACATGTTCTCGGAACAAATCCTCTCTATCCTGTCTGGATGGAAGGTGAGTTTCCTACTTCTAAGAAAATTGAGGAACAATTTGTTTTAATCTCCGGAGGAGTTAAAGAGATTGGAGAAAACTATGGTGATGAGTATATTTTTGATAATGAAGTCCCTAGGCATAAAGTCTACGTGGAGGACTTCGAATTAAGTAATAAACTTGTAACCAATGGAGAGTTTCTAGATTTCATAAAAGACGGTGGATATAAGAAGCCAGAGTTATGGTTAAGTGACGGTTGGGATTTATCTATGAAGAATCCTCTCTATTGGAAAGAAGATAAAAATACTCTTGGTTCTTTTTTAGAAAGCACTCCTTACGGTCTTAGGGAGTTAGACCTTGATGCGCCAGTCTGTCATATAAGTTACTTTGAAGCAGATGCCTATGCTACGTGGAGAGAGTGTCGTCTTCCTAGCGAGAAAGAATGGGAGTTGGCAGCGCAGTCTCTTGAACTAGAAGGACAATTCTATGATCAAGGTGATTTAATGCCAAAAGCTGGACACGTCACTGGTGAGTTCAATGATATGTTTGGAGTCCTTTGGCAGTGGACGTCTAGTCACTATGAGAGTTATCCCGGTTATCATAAACCTGAGGGAGCGCTTGGTGAATACAACGCAAAATTTACCAATGCTCAAAGAGTACTTAGAGGTGGTTCCTTTGCAACCCTTAGAGAACATTTTAGAAAGACCTATAGAAACTTTTATCAATCAGAAAAACAATGGCCCTTTACTGGCATTCGTTTAGCAAGGAATAAGGTTTAATATGAATTATAAAGTCTTAGATAGTATTAAGAACAGTGATGAAGATGCCCTCAAGGAGCAATTCTCACAAGATGTGCTAACAGGTTTTACTAGCGAGAAGAAATACTTATCTTCAAAATATTTCTATGACGATAAAGGTTCAGAACTCTTTGTGAAGATTACTGATTTAGAAGAGTATTATCCTACAAAAGCAGAAGAAGAAATCTTAGAGAATAATAAGCAAAAAATTGTGAGTCACTTTAATACACAGAAATTAAATGTGGTAGAACTTGGGGCCGGAGATGGTCACAAGACAAAACTTTTACTAGATGAATTATTTAATAATGATGTTCCTCTAGAGTATAACCCAATTGATATTTCTGAGGACGCTATAAAAGGAGTTTGCGAGAAGTTAAATAAAGATGACTTTGAAACCTTTGGCATAGTGGGAGAGTATATCCCGGCGCTTAAATGGGCCAATAAAAATAAGGAAGGAAAGAAGCTTGTTCTCTTTCTCGGTTCAAATATAGGGAACTTTTCCCTTCATGATTCCTTAGTTTTTCTAAGAACTATTTGGAAGAATCTATCAAAGGATGACCATATCTTAATTGGATTTGATATGAAGAAGGATATTAATCTCTTAATTAATGCCTACAACGACGACAAGGGTGTGACTTCTGAGTTTAATTTAAATGTCTTAAATAGAATGAATAATGAACTGGGAGCGAATTTCGTTATAGGAAGTTTCCAGCACTTTGGAACTTATAATCCAAATATTGGTGCTATGGAAAGTTATCTCATCTCTACGAAGTCACAAACCGTGAGAGTCGATTATTTGGAAAAGAATTTTCACTTCGATGAATTTGAGGCGATTCACTTAGAGTATTCTTTTAAATATCTACAAAAAGACATAGAGTATTTAGCTAAAGAAACTGGTTTTGAAATTGTGGAGAACTTTTCTGATAAGAAGGGTCACTTTGTGGATTCGCTTTGGCGGGTGATTAAAGAATAAGCCACGTCACCATACATTTTAAAACTTGATCAAAAATCAGGGTTAAGTTTATAATAGTTGAGTATGGAGACACTATGAGCATTGTAATTACTGATTCTATAAGAAAATTCTGGCTAGACTTTATTAAAGCTAATCCTAAACTAGAATATTTAAAAGCAAGTTCCATTGACGCCTGGAGCTTTGGAAATACTTCTGAAATGGCAGATGACTTAGTCTCTCTTGTCTTAGCGGGCAAGAAGACAGCGACTTGTAGTTTACTTAGGGCCTATCAAGGCTACGAAGATGAGATTCCAAAGGTTGGAGTTTATAGCCTCATATGTGATGGAGAAAATAATCCAAAGTGTATCGTCTTTTATACTGATACATTTCTTTGTAAATATAATGAAATCACTGAAAAACATGCTTATGAAGAAGGTGAAGGAAATCGCACTCTAGAGCATTGGAGAAAAGTACATACAGAGTTCTTTTCTGAGTATGGTGGCTTTCACGAAGAAGATATACTTCTTTGTGAAAGGTTTAAAGTTGTTTATAAGTAGCTTACTTAGTAACGGCCTCTATTGCGCAAGAAGGGATGGTGACATCGACTTGACCATAACCTAGTCCTGGATGGTAGTGTCTTAGAAAAGTCATTCCTAAAGCTTTTAAATTTCTAAGGTTCTGATCATTTGAGATAACTGTAACTCCACCAAATGTTACAAAGTAATGTTCTTCAGAGTTTTGGCAGTATTCTTCTACACCTTGTAAGAAAGTTAGTTCAAGCTCGATTTGTCCTTTCTTTATTTTTCTAGGATAAATTTTTCCACGTCGTACTCTTCTATCACGAAGCACTTTTGCCTCTTCAAGAACTGAACAATGTGTCACTTTTACATTTTTTAACTCAGCATTAGAAAGACCAATATTTAATTTCTGTAAATAAGTAATTTGTAATCCACTGAAGTCATTTAAATTTCTACTGGAGCAAGCATCTTCAATTTTAGATGTCTTAATCCTTATTTTAGTAGTGTACGCATTTGTATTAAAAACAAATAGTAGTGCTGACGCTATCAATAGTAGTTTTTTCATACTGCCTCTGGTTGTTAGTTACTCTTTAATATAACTCATTTTAGGGGCTGATTAGAGGGATGTGTAAATAGTATATAGGGTGTAAACAAATTAAACAGATGAGTGATTTTAAAGATTTAACTACTAATGAATATTGTCAAAAATCGTATAAAGTAAGGCCAGAGCCTTCTTACCAATAAGTGGATCTTCTCCAAAGAAGTGATCACTTTTTGGAGCTAAAACAGTGGAAGAGTTTGGAGCTATTGCGTCTGGTAGTAACGTAAGAGCATCATTAGGACCTAACTCTCGGAGAATTTTGTACTTATCCATACCGAAGTCAGAAATATCTCCAGAAAGCGAGAGACCAAGGTAATTGAGAATGAAGATGTGCTTGGGAACATCTAAGGTTTTAAAACGAACTTGGCTAGCTTTTGTTTTCATACTTTCAAATGTTTCTTTTTCCCAATCTTTAAACCAGCGAACAATTGCATAAATAGGAACAGTCATTCCTGAATCGATCCAATCGACTAGAGGACTTCCATTCAGAATTCCCCCTAGGTTTAACCAGGCCCTCACACTTTTAAGCTCTTTTTTATCAAGAAGTTTTCCAAGGGCTAAGTGGATCGCAGCTCCCGCAGAGCTTGGACCCGCTACAATAATTTTTTTGTCTTGATTCTTTTTAATGACATTTACAATATCTGCTGCGTTAGCGGAGACAGATCCCATGGGGTGAATAGGGACAAACTCAACGTTTAATCCCTTGTCTCTTAAAATTGCAATAGGGGCCTTAAGATCGGCTCCAGTGAGGTGCCCAACATCTATATAATCCAAACCTGGTACCATAATGATTAAAAAGTCGTCTTTGTTACTAGGTAATTTCACTTCTTCAATATTTTTTAGATTAGAAAGAAATTGTTCTTGAACGGAGTCATTTTCTTTCTTGTTTAAGAGTTTATTTCCAAAGTAGAGAGTGGCAAAGTCAACTGATGTTTTTTCTGATAATAGTTTTAAACTTTCACGACCTAGGGGAAGGTTTTTAAATTCCTTATCAATGATCTGAATCTCCTGATGCAGCTTAGGGTTTGTAACTTGATTAGTGAGGTAATTTTCTAAATAGTACTTAGCTATCTGAGCGTCCACTGTCGTTTCTATATTGTAGTGAACGAGCTGACCTTTTGTAGGAATTTTATTTAAACTTGAGCAGCTTAATAGGGTTGTGGAAAATAATAGAAGTAATATTAGTTTATTCATCGATTGAGATTATACGAAGAGAAGTAAACTCTGTCACAATTTTTGAACAAAATTGCGACAGAGATAATATTTAAAGGTCTGTAATTAACTCATCTGAAATTTCATTTTCATCATCCTCTTGAATAGGGAATGAGTCCTGTAAGCTGTGACCACACTCAGAAATAGCAGCGTTAAGTCCTTCAACTATTTTCCCGTCTTTGATTTTAGAAATTAATCCAGAGACTAGTTTATTCCAATAATCTTTCTCTACTTTTTCATTTATTCCACAATCGGCCAAGACTTCAACTTTTCTCTCTAAGAGAGAAATATAAATCATAATTCCTGTGCGATCTTTAGTCATAGAAACTCTATGATTATGAAAAATTTCTAATGCCCTTTGGTAAACCTCTTCTTCCATTTCTGACTTAGTCGTAAATATACGCTTAATGAATTTTATATAAGCTAGGAGGTAACCAACTATCATCCCAGGGATTTGAATCCATAACAACATAATGGGATCATCAAAATCGTAGGTGTAATAACAAGTAAAGGAAAATAGCATTCCAATGATTAAGGCCAACCTAAAATGGGCCGCAGGATAGAAGTCTGACTGACTAAGAACTACAGGAACAATCTCTCCGGAAGTCTTTGATTCAGCACTTTTAATAGCTTCACTTATTAATGTCTTATCTTTATCGCTTAATTTCATTACCAATCTCCACTTGCGCCGCCGCCGGAAAATCCGCCGCCTCCACCAAAGCTTCCGCCTCCGCCACCAAAGCCTCCGCCTCCGTAACTTGATCTTCCTCCGCCCATAGCACTACCTATAAGCATTCCTGCTAGGAGACCACTGCCTCCACGTCCACCTCTTCCACGTCCTGAAAAAAGAGCTACAGCAATAAAGAGTAGATAGATTATTCCTGAGAAACCTTTCTTCGATCTACGGTTTCTAACTCTTGGGGCATTTGTTAATTTTCCACCCGTTTTTTCTACAATCTGAGAAACACCAAGAATGATTCCAGATTTATAATCACCCTTTTTGAAGTAGGGCTTAATAGAGCGAATAATTCTTCCTGCGGTAATGTCTGGGAGGTCTCCCTCGAGACCGCGACCCACTTCAATTCTCATTTTCTTATCATCAGCCGCAATTAGAAAGAGAACACCATTGTCTTTCCCTTTTTGTCCTAACTTCCACTGGTCACTTACTTTAAGCGAATAGCCTTCAATGGTTTCATCTTCTAGCGACTTTACCGTGAGTACAGAGATTTCATTACCTGTTTGCTTTTGAATTCTGTAAAGTGCACCTGTTAAAGCTTGATTAACTCTATGTGATAAGAGTCCAGCTTGGTCGATAATCGGTTTTCCACGACTTGGAACTTCTTTTGCCGCTACACTTAGGCAAAGAGTTAGAAGAAGTCCTAGGCTTATTAAAGACCTCACTAAAATTCTACTTTAGGTGCATCTTGAACCTTTTCTAAGTTTTGAACTTGAAACTGAGGTTTCTTTTCATGCTTTAAGAACATTGAATTATACCAAGATGTTGGTGGAACGCTGATGAGATTATTAAATTGTTTTATAGATTCAATGTAACGATTTCTTGCCACAGTAATTCTATTTTCAGTTCCTTCTAGTTGAACTTGTAAATCTCTAAAATTTGCATTGGCCTTAAGATCTGGATATTTTTCAACAACAACCATTAAGCGACCAAGCGCTGATGAGAGGCCTTGCTGTGCTTGAGCATATTTGGCCATATTTGATTTATTTAATTTAGAAGCATCAACATTGACTGATGTGGCCTTTGCTCTGGCTTCAACTACAGCTGTAAGAGTATCTTTCTCGTGACTAGCATAACCTTTAACAGTTGATACTAAGTTAGGAATAAGATCACTTCTTCTCTTGTATTGATTCTGTACTTCGGCCCACTTGGCTTCAACTTCGTTGAGTGAAGTTGGGATACTTTGCATACCGCAAGATGTTAAAAGTAGGGTTGTGAGCACAATTAAAATTTTATTCATAATGATTCCTCTTTTTATTTATAGAAATATAGTTTATTCCTATAAAAAGAGTATGGCAAAGCTCGCCATCATATAGATCATGAAAAGTTATACAGTATTAGCTTCTCTTTAACAGGTTCGTAATTTTCATTACAAACGGCATAACTAGGTAGGTCATCATGAGTACTATTATTGCTGTACTCACTGCATTTAAGCTCACATCATTTAAGCCTGTAATTTTCTCTATCACAGGCGGTATGTAGAGAACTAGTGGAAGAAGTCCAATAAAAGTTAGTAGAGACATTTTCATTCTATTTTGCGGAGCTTGATCAAACCAAAACTCTAAACCAGCATAAGATGTAATATGTGTTTCTCTTTCAACTATAAGCTTTAATTCAATTAATAAATCTTGATGAATTTTTGAATCAAGCCACTTATTTAATAAACCCTGGCTTTCAAATCGAAAAATTGAGATTCTTTCATTCTTATTTCCGCAAGAGTCGATGAGTAATGCATCGATGTAGCCTTCAAACTTACTTGATTCTCCTCTGATTTTTTTTAGCCAGAGGAGAAAATTGTCCACTTTTCCTTCTTTGATGTGATGATGAACAATAGATGTCACAGTTTGATTCTTCATTCTCTATGCCTTTATCTAAAGCCTGTGTAGCTTGATTTTATTTATGACTCAGTAGGGTTTCTTATCTCCAGTCTTTCATAATTTCTATAAGAACGCTGGCCATAAATACAATTATTCACTTACTTAATGGATATAGTAGAAGTTGAGGATAAATTGATATAAGGGAATATCTGACAATGACGATAGAGTTATATGCAATGGTACTCAAACTTCGTAGATAAAATTATCTTAAAATCCACTTTGGAAGGAAGTGATCCCTATCAATTGCAAAAAGATAGGCAAGTGGTTTCATTTACCATAGTGATAGTCATTGTTCATCTCTATTTCATGGGTGTTTATAAGTTATATTTTGGCGTTCCTTATCTCGGAGAGTTTGCTCTTACTTCTGGCCTAGTTTCTTTACTCTCTCTCTATAGTTACCGTATTACTGGGGATTATCGATATGGAGCATGGATCATAATGGTGACAGGATCTATTGATCTATTCTTTCTCTCTATTTTCTCTGGGGGAGGAGCTTCTCCTCTAATTCTTTGGTACATGATCATTCCATTTAGTGCGGGGATTCTCTTAGACTCTAAAGCTGCATATTTAAATTCTTTAATTTGTATCTCACTATGTCTGATGATTTACCTAGTTGAATCTCAAGGGATGCTACCTGCCGATGTCTTTACACGAGAGCAATCTATTTTAATTGGAAAAGTTTCTCTCATTTCTATGCTTGTAACAGGAGTGATTTTAACATCTTTTAATAGAGTACAAGTTGAATCTGTAATGAGTTTACTCAAGAAACAAAAACTAGCGGAACAAGAGTTGATTCGAGTTCTTGTTCATGATGTAAGTAACCCCCTGATGATCATTCAGACCCATACTAAGAAACTCTTGAGTGTTGTTGAAAAAGAGGAGTATTGTAGTTCAATCGCTAGAATTGAAAAAGGTTCAAATGTGATAACGGAAATTGTTACACATATTAGGGATATGAAAGCGATGGAAGATGGGAAGAAGAAAATTGTATTAACTGAAGTCGTGCCAATGGAAATCGTTGAGAATACCGCTGATTCATATATTGAAAAATTGCATATAAAGGAATTGGACCTCTGTATTAGTAATCACACAAGTAATGAGAAAGTCATGGCAAACCCTGGATCATTTAGCAACCAAGTCATAGGCAACCTTCTCTCTAATGCCATAAAGTTTTCTCACCTAAAAGGTAAAATTTGGATTGATATAAGTTGTGAAGAAGGAGGGGTTTGTATCTCTGTTAGAGACGAAGGTGTAGGAATGCCAAAAGAATTATTGGAGAACCTATTCGATCTAGATAAGCCAACTTCTAGAACTGGTACGAATGGGGAGAGTGGTACAGGATTTGGTATGCCTCTAGTTAAGAAGTATGTGGAAAGTTTTGGGGGAGAGTTAGAGGTGCATAGTTTTGAAGAGGTTCAAGAGGGGGATCGCCATGGGACTGAATTCATTGTTCATTTAAAGCTTGCATCTTAGAAATATGTTTAAACTTTTGTAATAAAGCTTTTCTTTAAACGCTCTCTTTCTGTAATATCTTCGAGAAGTATGACTGCCCCCTTAGAATTACTATCCAGTAAAGGACATATTTTTAAAGATTCAATTCTAACTTCATGATTTTCAAGAGAGACCTCTCTTATGGTAGAGTAAATTTGATGATCTTTAATGACTTTTCTTAATATTTCCAAATCGAAATCTTGAATAGGAAAAACATCGTCAATTTTTTCTCCTAGGATTAAACTCTCAGCACTCTCTATTGTTTTTATAACTCCATCATTCCATTTAGTTACTCTAAGCTCGGTATCAAGTGCTATGAGGGTAAAAGGAATAGAGTTAAAGATAGAGTCTGAGATTGATTTGTTCTTATATAGTGGTTTTAGAATAAATTGAAAGAAATGGAATCCAATAAACAAGACTGTTATAAGCTGTGCTATAAAAAGTGAATTGATTATTAGGGATGAATTATCTGAACTTGCTAATTGTTCTCTTTTAAGTTTATCTGATTCTGATTTCATAGAGAGAAATGCTGTTTGCAAAGAGTTTTTTACATAAATAAATTCCCTATGGATGTGTTGAATTGTTTCAATACTATCGGGAACTATCATGATCTTTGAATATTCTAATCTATTAATATATGAAAAATCTCGATCTATTTTTTCAATTCGCTCTCTGATTGTGTTAATCACGACCTTCATTTGTGTCGCTTTTATTTCTTTCTGAGCCCTCTTTATAAAATGTTTGGCCAAAGCCGATTGGTAGTTAAAGTCATCAAGTTGCTTGTTATCACCCGTAAGAATATATCCATTTACTGCACTTTCTAAAAGTAATAGAGTTGAAATCATGCTAGCAGTTAATGTGTTTTCATCAATTAATTTATTATAACGGTTTTCTCTCTTACTCATTGAGGAGTTTATAAAATAACTTGAAACTCCACTGAGAAGTATCAGTAGAGATAGTAAAGTTATACCAATCATTGTTTTAGACCTTATAGATCCATTAGATGTCTTTATAGAAATATAACTTTTCGTAAATTTCAAAATCTATTCACTCCTTAGAAATGGTATTCACTCATATTTTCTTTTGTCACATCAGTCCAGCCAGTACCATAGAATAAATTCTTCTTTTCTTTAGACATTTTAATTTTTGTAAAACCTTGGACTCTAAGGTTCATTTCATTTTTAAGTTCCATTTTTTCTAAGGCCATTACGGCCATTAAATTCATTACGTATCCAACCTTTGCGGGATCCCAGAAAGAAATGAGATCAACACTTCCACTTTCTAGAAACTTTGCACAAATAGATACGACACCAGTGGTTACAAGTGAAACTCGATCCTTCAAGCCAAGCTGTTCTATGGCAAGTCCGGCTCCAGATGCCGTGGGCATGGGAGCCCCTAGGATTCCACTTATTTCTGGATTAGTTTTAAGGGCCTTGGTCGCCTTTGTGAAGGTAATTGAATGTTCATCAGCATTTTCGAGATAATCACCTAGACGACTAATGTCGGGATACTTTTCCCTTTGCCTTTGCTCAGCCCCTTGTTGCCATTCCATATGAGATTTAGATTTTTTGCTACCAACAAAGGCAATATACTTTCCTTGATAGTTCATGTACTTAGCCAAGTGGTCCATTAGGTGAGCTCCATATTCTATATTATCGAAAGCCTCGATAATATAATCTACATTTCTTATATTAGAAGCTTCGTGAGCAATCACAACAATTCCCAAATCTCTTGCTTTCTTTAATACGGGTTCAACAGATTCAACATCAAAGGGAACTATGGTAATAGCATCGACTCCATCCTTAATTGCTTGTTCTATTTGTGCAACTTGGAGTTCTGCTTTTGCTTCGACAGGACCTATTAGCGTGGCATCGTGCCCTGTTTCGTTAGAAAATTTGTGAACACCTTCACGCATTCTAGAAAACCATGCAATGCCATCTATTTTTACAATAGTAACAATCTTATATTTCTTTTTGACGTCACTGATCAGATCTTTTGCTTCTTTAATTTTTACTTCTTTTTTACAGCTCATTCCTATAACTAAAGAGAGAAGAATAATTATCTTGTTCATTTAATTCTCCAATTAAATATTGTGTATAAAGTTCAAGTTAAAATGTATATTCGTGCATATTCTTTTTCGTCACATCAGTCCAACCAGCACCATAGAATAAATTCTTCTTTCTTTTATCAATTTGAACATTCGTATAACCATCAACTCTAAAGTTCATACCGTTTTTAAACTCCATTTTTTCTAGTGCCATAACGGCCATTAAGTTCATGATGTAACCAACCTTAGAAGGATCCCAAAAGGAAATAAGATCTACACTCCCGCTCTCAAGATATCTGGAACATGCAGTAACTAAACTTGTCGATACTATTGAAACTTTATCTTTTAAACCAAGCTCTTCTATTGCTAGTCCCGCTCCTGGAGCCGTACTCATTGGTGATCCTAGGATCCCGTTGATCTTACGATTTTTCTTGAGCGCTTTTACTGTTTGGGTATAAGCTATAGAGTGATTATCTTTACTTTCTATATAGTCACCCTCCCTTGAAATGTTAGGATATTTTTCTCTTTGTCTTATTTCAGCACCGAGTTGCCACTCCATGTGAGTTCTTGAATCTTTACTACCGACAAAACCAATATACTTACCTTTGTAGTTCATTAATTTAGCTAAGTGATCCATTAAATGACTGCCATATTCTATATTTTGAAAAGCTTCAATTATGTAATCCGCATTTTTCATATTTGATGCTTCATGAGCAATAACAACAATTCCTTTCTCTCTCGCCTTTTTTAATACAGGCTCGAGAGCTTCAACATTGAAAGGGACAACTGCTATGGCATCTGCTCCATCTTTTATTGCTTGCTCTATGTGTGCTATTTGTAGCTCCGCCTTTGCTTCTGTAGGACCTGTTAGAGTAGCTGTATGACCAGTTTCATTGGCGAATTGATGAACTCCTTCACGCATTCTTGCAAACCATGCAATTCCGTCTATCTTTACGATAGTTACAATTTTGTATTTCTTTTTAACATCTTTTAAAAGTTCTTTTGCATTACCAACTTCAGCTTTTTTAGTGCAACCGAATAAAACTAATAATGCCATTATTAAGTTTAGTTTTTTCATACTTAGTCCTCATTCATTTTAGTAAGTCTATATATAAATTCTCTTCGAACTTTAAGACAGCTACTTAATATAATTTTTATTAAGATTGAATGGGGAAGTATAGATTTTTCTAAGTCAATTATTAAAAATAGAAAGCTATCACTGAAGATAGAATTAAGAGTATCCCAGTCAGTTTTCCAATAAGAATTCCTTTAGGGAAAACTTTTTCTGCTAAGACATAGAAGGAAATGAGAGCGATCCATGTTAGATCCATTACTCCTGTCACAAAGAGTAGAGACATGAGCGCCCAGCAACAACCGAGACAATAATTTCCGTGCATGAGGCCCATTCTAAAGCCTCCCAAATTTCCTTCTTTCCATTCATGGGTAAGAAAGTGTAGAGGGGAGCGACACTTCTTAAGACAGGTGTATTTTAAGTTACTAAATTGGTAGAGGCCCGCTACAGCTAGGATGATTGAATTAAACATAGTCACGGAACTCTTCATGGAGGAATTTAATATGGCATACTCATGTAGTTGCCATTGCACGAGCGTAATGATCAAACTATAGATTGTCCAAATCGCTAGATAACCTGCTACAAAAAGGAAAGTACTTACGTAGGGAACTTTTCTTTCTTTTCTTCTTCTATTTACCTGATCGTACATGAGTATATAGGGACTAGCTGATGGAATCATCATACCAATCATCATGATCACCCACATTGAGAAGAGCATAGTAAGTTGCGGTAAACCCCAAAGAAGAGGTGAGTGACTTTCCATAGCCCGCATCGAGAGCGCCATGAGGATCATATATACCCAGCTCATAAGTGTGATCACAAAGAGACAGCTTGAAACTTTAAAGCTATCTCTTGTAAGAAGTGAACTCATCCATTTGGCCAAGTGACATCTGCCTTAGCTGCAAACTTTCCAGGGTGTTTAAACTTTAAATCCTTATGAGACAACTCCATGGAGTCTGTGGTGCAAATGGCTCCATCATTCCATAGGAATCCTCCGCCAGGGTAAGTAATGTGAACATTTTGATCATCACCAGTTATGGGATGTTTTATGGGGGTATTCTTTAAACTAAGAACTCCTTCTATATTTACCGAAGGATTTCTTCCCGATAGATCCATTTTAATATCTGCTCTTACAGGTCCTTCAAAAGTACTAAATGTTGTGGCCAATGCTTCAAAAGGCATTCCTCCCGATTGACCTGAACAAATAGAACCCATCGCTGAAACTTGCTCATCGGAGGCATCTTGATTAATAAATAATACGCCGGAGCCATTTCCTTCATGTATTGCCTTAGGCCACATAATTCCCATGGCTATCTTCACTCCGGAGAGATCTACATTTTCATGTTTTCCTTTCTTCACTTCAAAACAAATTAAGGCCTCACAGGACCCAAAATCTGGAAAACCCGCAAATTGGCAACCACAACCATGATTACAATTACAAGCTTCTGTATAGTCCATTTCAAGTTTCCAATTACTATCAGACATAATGACCTCGCTAGATAAAGTGTATGTCTTGATTGTACTCTTGTTCTCTAGCGGGAGATTCATAAGATTTTATCAAGAAGGCTAGATGAAACTAAAAAAAAAGGCTCCATTCATAGGAGCCTTTTTTCTTTATAAATAGTATTTTCTTAATTTATTTACCACAACACTTCTTAAATTTTTTCTTACTACCACATGAACAAGGATCGTTACGTCCAACTTTTGGTGACTGTCTTACGATAGGTTGCATTTTATCATGGCCGTGATTACAGTTTGGTCCATGTACATGTCCCTCATGTGAATGATCGTGGCTTGTTTCTTTATTATTTTCTTTTTCTGAAGTCATTTGTAATTCCTAGTTTTGTTTTGGTCTTTATAACAGATGAGAAAGAGGTCTATCAAGGGCAAACTATCTATCTGAAATCACAAGATATAATCTGTGTTGAAAAACTATGGGGTACTACATTGCTTACGTGAAGCGCCTTAATCACTTTAAAGTTGAAAAACGTATTATATTTAGACACCTATGCAAAAGGTGTCTATTTAGAATGCTCTAAGTTACTTAAAGTAGGACTGATGAAGTGGCACTTATTTTGCTTATTTAGAGTTAAATATATAGATACTAAATTAGTAAAAGGAACCCCATGCAGGAAATTGATATCTTTGATGAAGTCATGCTCTCAAGACAATTAGAAGTACAAAAGAGTAAAGGCTGGGACCTAGATAAAGACCTTAATTGGTCTGGGGGAGTCGATTTATCTAAATCCTTGCTGCCATTAAATCAGAACAATATGTTATTTCCAAATGCCACTAGTGAGCAGAAGTTAGTTATTTCACAATTGATGGGACTTATTGTCGCCTCTTCAATTGCTCAACTTGAACAAGTGGCAAATGATTTAAAAGAACCTACTTGGAATCGTTTTTTAAGAAAGTATCCAGTCAATCCTGAACTCTTTGAGTTAGGTGAACATTTCTATGAAGATGAAATGAAACACTCAATGGCATTCAATCGCTATATCGACAGCTTTGCTGCGCAAGTAAATGTTGATCCTAGTGATTTAAGACAATTTCTCCCTCAAGCAAATAATTCAATCGCAACGCAAATCTATAAATTAAATTCGTTAGCAGGCGGTATGGCCATATGGTGGTTGATCGCTGCTGTGGAAGAAGAATCAATACTTATATATAAATATATGAAAGGTATGAAAGGTTCAGTTGATCCTCTCTACTATCAATTACATAAACTTCACTTTGAAGAAGAAGTTAGACATAAGAGTTATGCTTTTATGATGTTAAAAGTTCATGAAGAATTTTCTAATACTCCGCAAAGCTTACTACTCAAAAAGTTAGATTTCATTATAGCTGAAGTTCTTAATTTAACTTGGACATTTAACCAACTCTTTAAAATTCGAAATTTCAAGAAGTTCGAAAATCATCATCCATTCTTTAAAACTTTAGCATCTTTAGAAGGAATGCTAGGGCAGAGAAATCCTTTGGAAATTATCAATTGTTTATTTAAAGATACTCCGTATATTTCAAGTGCACTTCATATGTCGGAACAAAAACATGTGAAAGAGCTCCTCGATAGATTTGGAGTACCAAGCATTCCTCTCTCTAAAACAAAGACGGTTGGTGAATTATGTACTGCATAGATTCTATATACCGAGAGGGTGAATACATACACTTTATAAATATTCCCAGTGATAATGTGAATGCTCCCATACTATTTATGAGTCACGGTTTTCCTGATAATGCTTACGGATGGGATAAGCAAATGGAAGAGTTTGAAGGGCAATACCATATCATCGCCCCATTCATGCATGGAACTTTAAATAACAATAGAGTTGAAAATACTCGTATAAAAGCGAAGCCCTTACAAAGAGATGTCCTCGCAGTTATAGAAGCAGCTCAGTATAGTCCTGAAACAGAAATTATCTTAATAGGTCACGATTTAGGCTGTTTTTTAAATAATGTAATCTATAATAAATTAAAAAAGAGAGTAATAGGAATTGTTAATTTAAATGGACTTCCTCTTGCACAATACTTTGAGCGAAAATTGAATATCACTCAATGGGTAAAGTCTTACTATGTTTTTTTAGTCCAATCATTTCTTGGGCGCTATGTAGTAAAAAAGATGATGCCTAATGTACTTTTAAACTTTATTTATAATCAAAGTCAACTAGATCCTTCTGATGATATTAGAAATAATGATAGCCGTGTTTTTAGAGGTATTTATATTTATCAAGTGCTATTTTTTAGAATTTTTAGTTACTTCTTTAAAAAAATCGTAAAAATAAAAGCACCAACTGTTTTCATTTGGGGCAATAGAGATAAATTCTTAAATATTCCAAATAGAGATGAGGTTGAGAAATTTCATACTGATGCCGTCGTTAGAGTTATTGAAGGTGGTCATTGGGTATTGCGCTCAAATAGTTCTCATGTGAATAGAATTTTAGATACGACTTTAATACGTTGGCAAAAAAATGGCCCTAGTACAACTTCTAAAGCAACGTTGATAGGAGTTAAGTATGAATAAGTTTAAAAAAGATCCATTCTATCTCTTAAAGTATTGCTTAAAGACTATATTGATTCTTTCAATTCTAAGCGCCATTCTATTTTTGACTCGAGGATTTGATCTTTCATTTAACTTTGAAACTTGGATGATTATTCTTCCTATATTAGGAGCCGTTCTATGTGGTTATCCTTCAAGTATTTTACATAACTGTGCCCATGGTAATACGGGGACTCGTTTACAAAATGACCTAGTTGGAGAAATTCTCGGAACGGTCATGTTATATGGTTTTGGTGGATTTCGCCTAGGACATATGTTTCATCATAAATTTCCAGATGACCCTCTTATGGATCCACATCCGCCCAGGGGTTACTCTTTCTTTTTCTTTCTATTGTCACCAGTAAAGGCAACTTTAGGAGTAATTGAGCGTAGTTACTTTTCTTATTTTGGAGAAAATAAAACTACTCGCACCAATATTCAATTGCAAAAGATAGCATTTAATATAAGTATTATTCTGCGCGTTCTCTTTTGGTACTTACTACTTGGAAGTGAACTCTTTGTACTTTTCTATATACCTATGTATGTCTTAAATATCTTTGTCTTCGCTCATATTAATTATGCTACTCATATTGTAAATGATGACGGCAGCTCAGAGATTGTAAATTTAAATAATAATTACTACTACAAAATCGTGAACAAGATTTCCTTTGGAGGTTACTTTCACAAGAATCACCATAGAAGACCTCAGGTGTATAATCCTTCAAAAATTCAATTAAAGAATGATGTTGATTATATTACTTATATTCCAACAAATATCCAAGAAGACAAGAAACCAAGTTTCATTGAGTCTTTACTCAGTGGTTTAACAGGAGTTTTAAAGTCATGAACTTCTATAAGAAAGATCCCAATTACTTTTTAAATTACTTTAAGGGAAATCTCGTTTTATTTTCTATCCTGAGTGGATTGTTGCTAATTCTTAGAAAAGATTTCTTCTACTTTGAATTTCACCTCTATCAAATTGCAATAGTACTTTCTGGAATTGTTTTTGGATTAATTATTGCTACGACCTTTCACAATACTTCTCACGGAAATATTAAGCCTCGTTGGTTAAACACTGTCATCGGTGAATTTTGTGGAGCTTATACTTTAGATGGGATGCGCAACTTCAGAGTAGGTCATATGCTTCATCACATACACACTGATGATCCAGAACTAGATCCACATCCTCCGCTAGGACTTTCTTTTATTCAATTTATTATCACTTCTAAAGACAAAACTATTGAAGTGTTGATTAATGCTTATTTTAAATTTCACGGTAAGTCTCAGGAAAGCGAAGCGAATATTAAATCACAAATCCTCATCTATAAGTTGGGAGTTGTAAGTAAAATACTCTTTTGGTTTCTCTTATTTGGACCAGTGGGCTTTTTGATTTTCTATATACCTTCGTATCTGTCTTACTTCTTAGGTTTTGCTCATTTAAATTATATCTCTCATCAACCAGATGAATCCGGAGACGTTGTGGTTAAGAATCATGATGGAACGGTTTTCTATAAGATTATGAATGCTTTAACTGCTGGTGGTTACTATCACAAGAATCACCACCTCTTTCCAGGACTCTATAATCCTAGTAAAGCGTTTGCCAAAAGAGAGTTGAGAAAAGAGCAGAGAAAAGTTAAAGCAAGTATAGGGGCGATTGAGATCTAGAGTTATCTTCTTCTAGATTTCTTACCAGGCCTATGTGTGGTTTTCTTCGTTTCTTTTTGCATCCATTTGTCAGCGATTAGAGAAGCTTTGCTAACTTTCTTCTTAGTCGCTTTCTTTTTTTGTTGACCAGGTTTTGCACTTTGTTTCTTATTCTTACTAGGTGCTGCTTCTGTGCTTGAGCTCTCGGTTAATTTTAAGAGTGTTGTGAGTTCAGCTTCAGTGAGATCGCGCCAATCTCCAACAGGTAATCCTTTTAAGCTCACATTCATAATACGAACGCGCTCAAGTTTAGTGACTTCAAAATTGAAATGCTCGCACATACGACGAATCTGTCGATTTAAACCTTGAATTAAAGTGATTCTAAATGAGTTGGTAGACTCTCGCTCCATTTTACATCTCTTAGTTACGACACCAAGAATGGGAACTCCTTTACTCATGCCTGCTAGGAATTCATCTGTGATAGGTCTATTAACCGTTACGATATATTCTTTTTCGTGGTTATTTCCTGCTCGCAGGACTTTATTTACGAGGTCACCATTGTTTGTTAGAAAAATGAGTCCTTGAGAATCTTTATCGAGTCTTCCTATGGGAAAAATACGTAGCCCATGATTAATAAAATCTACAATATTACTTCTCTCACTACTTTCGGTAGTACTGACAATTCCTACTGGTTTATTTAGGACTAAAACTACGAGACGCTCTTCATCGCGTGGTTCAATATCTTGTCCGTTAACTGTTACTTTATTTCCAGGAAAAACTTGGTCACCATATTCTGCTTTCTTTCCGTTTATGGTCACTTTTCCAAGTTCAATAAAACGATCTGCTTCTCTTCTAGAGCACATACCACTTTGGCTAATGAATTTGTTTAAACGGATTGAATTAATTAATGACATATATTTCTTACCCTTTGAATTAGGGGGTTTTGTAACATACTAATTTCATTAATTCATTCTCTTGTAGGAATAATTACACACTTAAAATTAACAGCTTAGCCCTTGCGAGGAGCGAGGGCCTAACCGTAACTTGAAAAATATCCAGAAACTTAAGCTGCATACCTAGGTATTAAAGTGAGAAAAGCTGCAGCACCTGCTCCTGCGTGAAGTCCTCCATCATAGTGACCGATAACGTGATTGTGCGCATCTACTATATTGCCTTCATTAAATGTGGCCATGAGACTGTCTCTCGCGTTTACGATTGTATTGCCAACTACATATCCAATGATTCTATGTGATGCATCTGTGACTTTTTTATTCTCTACGTGACCAATGACTTTTCCAGCGATTTTTATATCTTCACCGCTTACGACAGCGAGAGTGAAGTAACTTGTATCTTTAATTAACGACATTGGAGACTCCTTGATAGACGTGATTGCCTATATGGGGAATTTTAGCACTTCTTTATTGATTAATTGTTAATGTCGCTACATTTGTTAATAAATTAACTACTTGAAAGTAAATGAATAAAGCCTAAAAGAATTTAAAATTAAAGAAGAGTGGAGGGGAATATTGTATTAATTGTGAATTGAACCTAAGACTACTTGCAATGTCTTAGGTTCTAAAACTTACTTTAAGAGGAAGTTAATAATTCTCTTGGCCACTTTCTTCTTATAGAAAATGAAATGATTTCCATCATTGATTTTTATTAATTCTAATTTCGCGTCACAGTCAGACCACTTATAAGTCTGAGCGTCTTTCCCAAAATCTTGCAGATGAGTATTCAATTCTCTTCCTTCAACTCTTTCGCCGCGACAGTTATTTTGTATACTCCACTTTTTCATAAATTGATCAACAGAGAGTAGACCGGTCTTACCATTATCAAAACCAGTATATTTGATGGTTTGATCATTGGTTCCATGAATATGGAGATGTCTTATACTACGATTATGTTCACAGGGAGCTAACTCTGGTGGAATGAGCTCTCCTGCATCGTTTCTTAGGTCAGTTGTTCCAGAGAGGGTAACAATGCCACTGATGGGAGAGTTCATGTCACAGGCGAGTTTATGGGCCATAAATGCTCCATTTGAATAACCCACGACAAAGATCTTTGAACGATTAACTCTTGCCAGTTTAGGGTCATTATTAATCTTCTCAATGAGCCCTAAGATATAAGCCTGGTCGTCAATTTTAGATTTTTCAAAGTCACAGCAAAAGTTGGATGCATTCCAAAAACCCTTACCGGCAGAGTTCTTTGTACCATTTGGAATGAGCAACATAAATCCAGCTTTTGAAGTGTATTTCTTTAACTTTAAATACCAATTTTGCAGATTCTGATTGCCACCAAAACCATGGAGAGAAATCACAAGGGGAAGACTCGCTGCTTTCTTATATCCTCTAGGGAGAAAGAGATTAGCATTTTCTCTCGCAGGATTGAGTGAGACTAATTCAACTTTCTTGGCCTGAATTGTGGCCGAAAAGCAGAGAGTGATAATAAGTGCAATACTTCGTAAGATATTCATGAAAACTCCGTTAAGTTGTGCACAACCTACTTTTCTTAATCAGCTCTGTCAATAAAGATTACTGGCGTAGGTATTTATTACTTAATGAGGTGCCTTGACTCATAATTGATCATTTCTGTCGGTTAGGCACTCTATGATAATATTATGAAATGAATTTTCTAATAGTTTTCATCTCACTCCTTATAGCTAACGGTCATGCTTCTAAGTTGCGACCAACACTGAAACCCTTTGAAACCGATCTGTGTACTTTCTTTAGAGAGGGGACGAAAGAAGAGCCAAACCTTTGGGCCCACTGCTGCGTTAAACACGACTTATCCTACTGGGTTGCCGGTGATAAGAGAGAGCAGAAGAGGGCAGATGTGGAGCTTAGAAACTGTGTAGAAAAGGTCGCCTCTCCCTTTTGGGCGAAACTTATGTACCGCGGGATTCGCTTGGGCCATCTCTCTCCCATTAAAAATGCCTATCATTGGGGTTGGTCATGGGGAAAGAAAAGAAAGAAGTATGCAGTCTTAAGTAGTGAAGAACAGGTTGAGGCCCTAATCAATTTACAAAACCTGAATGACATAGACCCCGAAACTGTCCAACAATTCATTGATTTCAGATTTCGGCAATAGGAGAGTAAGGAACTTTTGGCAAGAATTTCTTCTTTCCTAGCTTCCTTATCAGGCTTAATATTGTCTTATGAAAGAAGACAAAATCTCAAATTCAAAAACTGGTAGACTCTTTAAAATTGGAAAAACCTTAGTTAAGGCCACTGGTGCTTACGCCCTAGAAAAAGGGAAACAGAAGGCACAAGAACTTACTTCTAAGATTGAAGATGGACAAGAGTATGTGGCGCAAATTAAAGCGGCTAAAGAGCTTATCTCTACCATGGGTCACCTCAAAGGTGGCATGATGAAATTAGGGCAGATGATCTCTATCACTGATGACTTGATGTTGCCCAAAGAGGTGACAGATCTCTTTAAAGTTTTACAAAAAGATACTTCTTATATGCCAAAAGAAGATCTAATAAAACAATTTCAGGACTCCTTTCAGACATCCCCCGATGAACTCTTTTTAGAATTTGAATATAAACCCATTGCAGCAGCTTCCATCGGACAAGTTCATAAAGCTAAATTAAAGTCAGGTGAATACGTAGCTGTAAAAGTTCAATATCCAAATATAGAGAGTATTGTAGAGAAAGATCTTGAACAAATGGACACCATTAAAAAAATGTTGGAAAAAGTGATTCCAAATATGGAAGCTTCCGATCACATTATTGATGAACTAAAGCGCTCTTTATTAGAAGAGTGTGACTATATTCAAGAGGCCAAGAATATAAAGTCATTTCATAAGAACTTTAAAGACAGCAATGAGATACTCATTCCAAAAGTTTTTGAAGAGCTTTCTACAAAGACAATTCTTACTATGGAGTTTATGGAAGGAGATCACTTTGAAGAGACTCTCGACTATCCACAAGAGGTGAGAGATAACCTTGCCCAGACCTTCTATGACTTTCATTTTACAGCTCTGTGTGAATATAGGCATATTCATGCGGATCCACAGCATGGAAACTATCTCTTTACGCATGATAAAATTATCGTTTTAGACTTTGGTGCTACTAAAGAGTTTACGAAAGACTTTATCACTCGTTATCTCTCATTTTCAAAGTCTATTTCAACTCATGATCTTACAAAATTTAAGAAACACATGTGTGAATTTAATTTTTTAAAGGATGATGCTACTGACGAGAGAGTTGAAGAGTACTTTGAATTGATCCATGAGTTCTACGCTCCCTTTATTGTTGAAGGGAAACAGAAGGTGCAGGGAGAAAATCCCTTTCAATCTTTATTTAATTTTCTAAATGCCATTAAGTTTAAAGATAAAACGGTGCCAGACGAGAACTTTATTTTACTTGATCGCGCCAACATAGGTGTTTATATGAAGGCACGTAAGTGGAATGCATCTGTTGATTGGTTAAGTATGATCAACAAATATCAGAAAATGTATGGAATAGAGTGAATTACTTCTTTTCTTTCTGCTTAGCTGGCTTATAACCAGGCTTGGCTAAAATTTCTAAGTAAAAAGACTCAATATTCTCTTCAACAAACTTAGTGATATTTGAATTAATGTCAGAAATTTCAACCGTTGATGCTTCTTCAGCATTTAGACCAATTCTGCAATCAAAGTCCCAAAAATCAACGTTTTCGGAAGTTTTCTTTCTTCTTTCACGTGAAATGTACTTCTTCACTTCATGTTTAATAGAGTCTGCTTGGCGTTCAGGATTCTTATTTGAAACCTTGATATTAAATATTTTTTTCATATTGTCCTCTTTATTCACTCTATTTACACCGCTTTTCTAGATGTGTCATGTCTCTTATTCGTCGTCGCTCTTTTTTACATCCTCCACATGACTCTTAAGCATCCAAGTCCTCTGAATCGCCTTGAGGGTGATGATGGCCTCTTTTAGCGTTTGCATCACGTCTTTGGTCAGATTGGGATTCTCTCCAATCTCTGAAGCCAGTTTATGGGCCGATTCTATGAGATCTTCAATTGTACTCGCCTTATTCTTAAAAGGTTTCAGAAAGCTTCTGGTGTCCTGTAGGGTCTTCTTGGCCAATTTGTTGTCAAGAAAATCTCTTTTCATGATTTGTGCGATTTCAAGTGAGGCACTAATACTTTTGGCTGCTTCATTTACGTTACTTAACGTGGGCTGAACTTTGGTGATGAGAGATTCTAAATTATTACCCACTTTTTCCATGCGTTTAATCATGGGGGTGAGGCCCTTGCCGGAAATAATATCTGAGAGCTCTCTTGAGTCTATTCCTTCTAAGACTCCTCCTTCTTCAATCATGGCATTATCCTTTGGACCTAGCTGTAAATCGATTCTCTTCTCTCCAATTAGAAAGGATCGTACAATAACTGCCTTAGTTCCGCTGCGAATTCGTTTTGCCATTGTTGCAAATACTAGAAAATGAACTTCAATCTTTTCCTCTTCATTCACAAAGAGTTTAGTGATTTCACCTACTCGAATTCCTTTAAGGCTGACAGTTGAACCTTTTCTAAGACCTTGGGCATCTCCGATAAGAGTTGTATATTTAACCACTTTAGAAAACCAAAAATTCTTCTGTCCCACGTAAATAATAGCGGCAGTAAAGATGGCGATTGAAAGAACAATACTTACGATTGCTTTTTTCTCAGGATGATAAAAGTTCATCAAAAAAATCCTTTTTATTCATTTGCTTTTTTAGGGCCGCTTGAATATCTAATTGCTCTGGTGAGAATATTTCTTTAAAGTCATCTTTTCTGACATGGTCTCTTGGACATATATACCAATCACCCCAAGTCGCAGCTCGGTAAATTTCATCAGTTGCTATAAGTATCGCCAATCCTTTTTTTCTTTGTCTCTGTATCCAGTGATAGAATTCTTTCTTTTCTGTAGGAGATAGTAGGGCACTGGGATCGTCAAGAAAGAGAAGCTTTGGAGCTAACACAATACTTCTTGCAAGGAGAGTCAACTTTTGAATCGATTGACTGACTTGATGAGGGCGTTTATTCCAAAGAGATTCACTCACTCCAATATCTTTTAAGGCGAGATTAGCAGAAGTTGGATCAGCGTTATAGTAATTGACTGGTAAATGAACATTTTCAAAGAGAGAGAGATTCGACAATAATCCTTTTTCTCTAAATCCAAAACCAATATTTTGTTTCCAAGTAGAACTTGTTTCATTAAAACCAATGTCTGTGTGATATTTTAAAGAACCTCTTTTAATTGTCCCTTGTGCTGCGATTAACCTTCCAAGTTCACTTGATTCATTCTCGCTAAATAAAATACCTACTTCACCTGCGTAGAGTTCGAAATTATAAGGAATGTTTGCTCCTAAAATACATTGAGTTGTTCTTCCTACTAAATCTGTGGCCTTTAATATTAATTCTTTCATATGCCCACATCGAAAAGTAAGTAAGAGATTGATGTGACCGCCACCTGTAGAGAAACTCCAAGAATTAAACATTCCACAACTGATTTATTTGTAACAATGGGAACTTCAAAACTCGCTTTACTTAGAGACATCCCATGGTGACAGGCCCTATAGACAATAAAGGCACCAATGAGCAGAGTTTTTATAGTGAAGAAAATAACGTGGGTTGGGCGAATAGTAATGAAGAAATAGTGGAGTAGAGAGGAGAGGTGTACTCCTGAGGCATTATTTAGCCATAGCCAGAAACCGAGTGTGCAAAATGCAAAGAATGTAATCGCCATACAAAAAAAGGAAATACTTCCCGCAACAATACGTGGTCTTATGAGAAAGTTCTCTATAGATATTCCCATAATCTCTAACGCTTCAATTTCTCTATTCACTTTCATCATGGCAATTTCACTGGTAATCGCAGTTACACTTCTTATGACAATTAATATTGTGACTATTAATGGGGTGATTTCTCTAAAGATAATTGTATTGAGAATTTGTCCAAGATTTTCTAACTGACCTAGTAGTGCTAGTCCTAGGTTTGCTTGAAAGGCACAGGCCAGTCCTACTGAAAACGCAGAAACAATAATCAGTGGTAACGCCTGAACGTAAGTGAAATAAACTTGCAGGAGCATCATTTGAATAAATTCTTTGTATGCTCCTGTCTTTGTGGAATTCATCTCTTCATCTCTTTCATTACACCTTAGTAAAAAACTGAATATATAATTATAAAGCATTTTTAGAGAGGTCTCTAGGTTGTAATGTAAGAGTAAAGCACTTTAAATGAAGTGCTAGGTTATAGAAGGAGAGAGAAATATTTCTATTTGAATTGAGGTGTATATCTCTTTTCTAGGATAGACACAATATCATCATAAGTAGACTCGGGAGTAAAAGTCAGAGAAGAAGCATCAAAAGTGTTAATCCAGTTATAGGATTTAAAATAGATAGTCTTTAAGTCCAAACTAATCGAGTTAAATTTAGGATAGTCAGAGAATACTTGTTCAATATTTTCTTTAAATGATCTTAGTGATCCAAAGGCAGTCGTGAAGTAGGACTCTGTATTTATTTTTATCCCACTTGATTCAAAATTTGTAATTAAGCTTCCACCAAGAGAGACGTTTAAGAACCTTCTTTCTATTTCTTCTTTCGAAGCACCTAAAGGGATTTGAATACTAATGTTCTTTGACCAAGAGTCTTCTATGAAAATAGAAGCGGTTCCAAGCACAGCTAGGTTGATGTTAGGGTATTTTTTTAAAGCATCAACTATGAGTTGAATTGTTTTCTTACAAGCTTCTTTATCAGTTATAGCGAATCCACACTGAATATGTATGTCATTTTGTTCACTAGCTGTTACAAACATGGCATTTCTCATGGTATTACTTGTAACTGCATAGGCAGCTTGTTCTTTCTTTTTAATGCTTTCTCTTCTCTTTAGTAGAGTTCTTATGATTTCTTCTTGAGTATCATTTGCTGAAATGAAGTTTTTTTGGATGAAGTTATTCTGATCCGTTAAATGAATTGTTGAGAGATCTAAGAGTTTACTAAAATCTTTATCAAAGAGTGTATTTAATTGTTTTTCAATTAATTTGATAACTCTAAAGCAATGTTCAACCTCTACTCTTTGATCACAAGTGATATTGAGATCTTCTGAATAAATATAGTAATGTCTTTCATTTTCTAGTTTACCTTTAACTTCAAGACCCTTGAATACATCTTCCAAAATTGATTTATAGTAAAAAATATTGGTGGAATATTCAGAACCTTTAGTATACCTAATCAACTCACCTGAACGAGTTCTATCCTTTCTTCCGCTAATAAGAATTCCAGTGAATCCATAATCGTCTAAATTAACAGTTATAGATCCAGAATTTCCTGAGAAAGTATCACACTGATGATTAAATTTTCTTCCTGGTTCATTTTGTATTTGGCACTCATCAGTTATTTTCTTAGCAAGTCCTTCGGGGTGTCCAATCACTGCGAGGGGAGTGTTAAGTTGAGGTTTTGATATCTTAAAATCTAGAGCCGGGATATGATTTTCATCATCGGCCAGTTTTACTATCGCCATATCGGGAGAGTTCTTTCCTAGAAAGAGAATTTTACTACAACTTTTTATTACTTGTTTTAGATCACTATTTTCTTCAAAGTTTGCAACCACATTGAAGTTACAATCGTCATAGCTTTTAATACAATGACCAGCGGTGACTAAATATTCTTTATTATCTTTTTTAATAATCGTTCCACTACAGAAACCACTTGTGATTGGAGTCTTTTTTGATCGCGTGAGTACTACAACGGACTTGGAAATCTCTTGTAGTAACTCATCCCCATGAAGAGATGGAATAGTTCTATTGTCTTCACTTCCATAGATTGATTTTGAGCTCGTATACTGAGCTTCACTCAAGCTAGATTGATCTGTGTCTAAACAGCTCACTAAGTTTAGAGATAGTAGTAAAATGCTCACAAGGTTGATTTTCATTAGGTAAGTATCTAGTTTTATATGATTTTATTCAACAAAGATGTAAAAATGAAAGGGAGTGTTTAGGAACTAGTCACTTATTTGAGCATTTTTAGGTAGGGCGACTGTTTTAATGACCCTTTTCCAGCAACCACTGTTAACTTCTCCTGATGTATATTCAAACCTCCATCCTTCTTTTATAGTGCAGCAAATATGGTACTCGGCTCGTCCTGCATAGGAGTTTTCCTTGGCCGTAAAAACAGTAAAATTCTTATCAAGTTCACAGATTTCATTGATACCAATTTCTACCCAGTCTAAACTTTCAATATTGGTACAAGAGTAGAGGTTCTCTGATTCATCGTAGTGTTCAAATCTTTCAAAACAAGTCACCGCTGGAACTAGATTCATATTGAATATCAATAGTAGGAAAATAAGCTTTTTCATTTTCACCTAAAGACAAAGTATGAACCAATGATAGTTGTAGAGTGTGAATGTATTATTAAAATTGACCAATAAGATGTTAAGTCGTGAGAATGATAAAAAGAGTCTCTCTCAATATAAAGCTGAGAGAGACTCTGGGTGGCAATTTAGAGAGAGAAGACGTAACTATTCTTCTCTTTTAAGTATGTCTTATAGTCATTTTCAAAATTTTCGGGAACTGACTTTTTAACCTCTTCCATAGCAAGAGTGTTCTTAGACCAAGAGATTAGCTTCTTGGAGTTCTCTTCACTAAGCTTTAGATTCTTTGCTAGATCTCCAGTGAGAGCAATTCTTTGTATTAGGGGAATAACAGAAGTGTCTACTAATGAGAATTCACTTCCTCTAAAGAATGGCCCTTTGAATTCTGCGAGTAGCGATGAGAGATTTTTTTCGAGTTGAAGCTTCTTCTCTTCATACACTTCTCTTTCAGTGGCAATAGCGGCTTGAAAGTAATTCATGATAGCTGAACTTGAAAGTTCAATAAACGCCCTTTCTTTCGCTTTAACTAAGGGGTCTCTTGAGTGAAGAGAGTCTCCATTCACTTCATCTACATATTCATTGATAACTGCAGACTCAAAGAGCACAACATCCTCAACTTGCAGAATAGGAACTTTTCCAAGGGGTGAAAGTTTTAAAAACCATTCTGGTTTATCTGCCAGATCGATATATTTAACATCATAGGGAACATTCTTATAATTCATTGTGATCAAAGATCTTTGTACGAAAGGACATAATCCAAAACTTATTATTGTATTCACTTCTTACTCCTTTTTATTCATTTTATTATGAGTATAACATTTTGGTGTTACATCAAATTTTTTTCAATTAATAATAGTAATTGGGTGCATGTCTTATGGTTAAATTTTGATCAATATCATGTTGAATCCACAATTTAGCTTTCTTTTCAATTATCAACTTTTCAATTCTATTTATCGCCTCAAGAGATTGGTGCTTATCGAAATTTAGAGCAGGGATCCTCTTATGGTCTCTATTCTTTTCAAAGTGAAAGAGGTCTCCTGATAATACTATTGGGCCTTCATTTCTTAAGTTAACAAGTAGAACTTGATGACCCGGAGTGTGTCCTTTCGCCGCATGAATCACAACGGAGCTATCTCCAAATATGTCATAAATTGCTTCTACTTCTTGAAAGTTCGCTCTATCAATTTCTGCGTATGAACTTGGATCAAAATGGTATTGTTTCGCTTTATTTGAAAATGCCGCCTTAAGCTCTTCCCTTTGAATGAGAACTTTTGCCTTTTTAAAGAGGTTTAAGTTTCCTGTGTGATCAAAGTGTAAGTGAGACAGCGCCACATAATCAATATCATTTGGAGTTAGGTTAATTTTTTTTAATTGAGAAATGAGTGTTTTCTTCACTTGTAAATGAAACATTCCTGCCCCAACTGTGACTCCTTCTGTACTTGAGATCAATTGGTCAGAAAGTCCTGTATCCCAGAGAAGATTTCCTTTTGGATGTACAATTAAGTAACAAGAATTGGTTAACTTCTTTGTCACTCCAAGATCTACTCCAGGAGAAAATAGTGAAATATCTTTTACCGTAATTTCTCCGCAATCAAAGACATACAGTTTCGTGGTACTCGTATCTGTTAATCTAGCGCAGCTTATGAGCGTTGCTAAAATTCCGAGAAAAAGAATTGCTTTAGATTTTCTCATTTTAGTCCTCAGACGCAGCAATATAAATACTCAGATCTTCAAAACCCTCATCTCTTAAACCAACAACCGCTAAGTATTCAGGGTCATTAAAAGCATCGAGGATATTTTGTTCATTAGGAAATTCTATTTCTAGTAAACTCTTTGGATTTTGTCTGCCGGCCAAAATTTTTGTAACTTCTCTAGCGAGGGGAGGAAGGATTGCTCCATGTCTTTTTAGAACTTCAATCGCCACTTCTTTATACTGAGTTACTTTATCTGGATTTTTAACTGTTCCTGAAACTACTAATGTTGCTTTACTCATATTTGACTCCTTAAAGATTTACTTGAGTGATTGCTCAAATATATACTGTTCGGAAGAAATAGCAATAGGATATTTGAGTGACTGCTCAAGAATGTGTTATTTTTGTTGTAATTACAAAAGGTTAGGTGCTCATATTTATTTGAGCAAGTACTCAACTTCATGCTATGATCAAATGATAAGGAAAAGTTTATGGGTAGATTAAAAGAATTTGAATTGCAAGAGGCCCTAGGCAAGGCCATGAATGTTTTTTGGAAAAAGGGTTACGATAAGACATCACTTAAAGACCTCCTAACCGAAATGGATATTCTCAATGGTTCTTTCTACAATACTTTTGGAAATAAGAAATCTCTCTTTTTAAAAACGCTAGAGTTTTACGGTGAAGAGATTACGGCCAAGAGGGCGAATCATTTAACAACTAACGAGAGTTTTAAAGTAGGGATTCGCTCACTCTTTGAAGATGTTTTTAAATGTTTTAGCGATAAGAAAACACCTCGTGGATGTCTACTCGTTAATAGCTTATCTAGTGAATTATTAAAAGATCAAGAAGTTCTAAATTTCGTCCAAACTGAAATTGCTAATTTTGAAGAATTCTTTTTTATTCAATTGGAGCAAGCTGTTGATTCAGGTGAACTAGATAAGTCCATTAATCCAAAATTAACGGCCTCAATCCTTGTGACATACATTCAAGGACTCATGAAACTTTCTAGTTTAGAAATTTCTTCTTCCAAATTAGAAAAACAAACGTCTCATTTCTTAGAAGTGATTGGGCTTTAATTATTAAAGCTAAATTACCTAATCAAATAAGTTCGTTTAAGTTTATATCAAGATTCTCTATTCCTCTCACTAATTTCTAAAAAATTGTCGAAATATGATTATGGCAATTACTTTAATAACGAATGACAAAATTCAAAATGCTCATTTAAATGGACTTTTAAAGGATCGTTTTTCTTATGTAGGATTTCACACTAGTAGTGATGAGTTGAGCTTTGATCGCATCTTAGAACTCTATACTGTGGACATTTTACTCTTTGCCAATGATATAAAAGAAATGAGTATGATTAACTCGATGATTAAAAACGTTTTAATGAATAGTTCTCTTAAACCCAAAGTTGTTTTCCTAGCAAATGATTTAGCACAGACTCAAAAGAAAGCGACTTCTATCTGCGAAGACTTAATTGATCTCATCGATTATTACATCATAGAAAACTCAAAAGAATCAAAAATTATCTCCAGACTTATGAAACTTCTTTCATTCAACGATAAAGAGAGAAAGGGTGCAATTGAAGGGGATGTTAATCCCGTCAATGCACGCAGTATGCAACAACAGGTCTTAGACACGATGCCTATGAATTTCTTTTGGAAAGATCGTCACTCTGTATACCAAGGTTGTAATTTACCTTTTGCGAAGATTGCTGGAATTTCGAATCCTGAAGAAATTATTGGAGAAACTGATTACGATATGCCCTGGCCAAAGGACGAAGCAGATTTCTTTGTGAGTTGTGACAGGAACATAATGGAATCTGGAAATTCGGAAATAGGTCTTGTTGAACCAATGTCTGGTACAGATGGAGTGGAGCACTGGGTAGAGACAAGTAAAATACCTTTACGAAATGATTTACAAGAAATAGATGGAGTCATAGGAGCTTTTCTGGATGTGACAGAAAAGGTTAAGTTGCAGGAAGAAAATATTAAAAAGGAAAAATTAAATGTCCTTGCTCAGGTCGCGGGAGGGGTCGCGCACGATATAAATAATTGTTTAACTATCGTGCTTGGATTTACAGATATTGCCCTAAAGGGAAAAATGGATCCTTCTAAGCATATGAGAGCTTTTGAGAGAATTAATTTAGCAGGAAAGAAGGCCTTACAAATTGGTAAAAAACTCATGGCCTTTACTAAAGAAGAACACACCTTTATGTCTATTTTAGACTTAGAAGAATTTTTCGATTCAAATATTCCTATTTTTAATGTTGGCCTTAAAATGAATGTTGATTTCGAAATTGCAGACGATATAGCAAAAGTGATCTTTGATTCAAGCATGCTCTACCAGGTTCTTAATAATATTATTGCTAATGCCAAGCAGGCAAATGAACAAGAGAAAAAGTTTGTGATTTCAATGCATCAAAAACATATAGAAAGTAATGAAATAGAAAATTTAAAATGTGGAGATTATATTCTCATAGAGTGCAGAGATTTTGCTGGAGGAATGAAAGACACAGTACTAGAAAATATTTTTCAACCTTATTTTACAACTAAGTCTGAAGGTAATGGATTAGGGCTGGCAAGTTGTAAGAAAATTATGGAAATGCAAAATGGTCACATCGACGCCACAACAGAGCTAGGAGTGGGCACCATTTTTTCTCTGTATATACCAGTGGCAACAGTTGAAAATAGTAAGAAGTATATTCAGTTTACAAAAGAGCTAGTTAAAGGTGAGGGGCTCATATTATTTTCAGAAGATGATCCCAATTTATCACTAGTAAATATGGACTTGATTGCTGAAATAGGCTTCACCGTTATAGGGTACCCAAGTGCAGAAGAATTACTGCTAGATGAGGCCAATATAGAAAAAGCCTGTGCAGTGGTTACTGATTTTAAATTTGAAGATGGTATGTACAATGGGTTAGATCTTCTTAATAATTTAAAATCAAAAAGAAAGAACCTTCCTATTATTCTACTTAGTAGTTATATAGACGAAGTCGGCGCCATTGAGCAATTTGATTATGGCCTACAAAAACCTCTAGATATTCAAAAATTGAGTCAGGTTCTAGCTCACTTATTAAATAAAAGGTCCTTTTAATTAAATTACTTTATAACTTTCTTAAGCAACTTAATAGTGGTCTCCGGGATTGACCTGACTCCTTCATAGAGAGAAAAGAGCGCCAGACCGGCCTTCGTTTTCACAATATCTCTTATTCTATAGTCTGTAAGATTGGCATCGATTTCAGATGGCATGAAGACGAATTGACTGGTGAGCGCTAGTTTATAGCGGCCTAGAATTTTACCTCTCTTAAGTCTTTCACTCCAAAGACTAAGGGGAACCGCTTTATCAAATACTGAGGGATCAAATATATAAGGTTGGGTTATTCCATCTTTTTCGACCAAAAGAATTGGTGCCACATGATGTAACCATCCAATTGATCTATAACGGATATCTCCCATGAGAAAAGCTTTTCCAGATCTAAGGCACATGTCATCCATAATCCTCGCCATTTCATGGGCCCTAGCTTCACAACCCATTTCTACGTAATCAAAAGGGATATAGCGTTTATTTGTGAGAACTTGAAAGAGCGCCTGTGCCTGTGTTTCATTTATTATTGATAGACTAAGATTACTTTCAATCTTTGTAGAGAGACCAAAGTTTGTCCTCTTTGAAAAATTTAAACTTTCTTTTAGTAGATTTTTTTCAGTATCAAAGCAACTTGCTAATAATTCTCTTTGATCAGCGCTCTCTGCTAAAGCTGAATGAAGTGTGAAGCTACTAAAAATTGTTAGTAGTAGAATTTTTAAAATAGCTATTCTCACAAGTGACTCCAAAAATTGAATTGTTCTTTGTGTCGCTATTTTAAATTACAACTCTCTCCTAGTGATACTAGTTGAAGTCTTTACAGGGGGTGGCTAAATAGTAAGCACTTAGAAAAGTAAGTAATACCCTGTTTTTACAAGGTAAAACCTTCCTGTTCTTCAGGTTCTACATGACGTCTAGGATATATTTCTTCATAATTTTTAACATCTGTCATACTTACGCGTCTATAGATATGTGCTCTGTCGAGTTCACACGGATGAGCTGTTCCAGAAGCAGCTAGAATTTCACATAGACTGTGCAGTGTTTCTGCTTGAAAGTTGGCAACCCTAGGTCCTTTGTCTTTAACATTCAGACCACCTTCTAATCCTTTATTTTGCGTAGTAATTCCTGTGGGACAGTGATTGGTATTGCATATTAGTGCCTGAATACAGCCAAGAGCTAACATCATTCCTCTGGCCGAATAGCAGGAATCTGCACCAAGAGCAATCGCCTTAACCATATCAAAGCCCGTGAAAATTTTTCCACTGGCAAATATTTTAAGTTCATCTCTTAAATTATAACTTCTTAAGATATTATTAGTTTTAATTAGGCCTTCTTTTAGGGGAGTTCCAATGGAATTCGAAAACTCTAGGGGAGCGGCACCTGTTCCTCCCTCTCCTCCATCGACAGTAATAAAGTCAGGGGCGATTCCTAGTTTCACCATATTTTTACACAGATCATGAAACTCTGTACGTGAACCAAAACATAATTTTATACCTATAGGTTTTCCTCCGGAGAGTTCTCTTAGTTGTTTAATAAAATTTAAGAGCCCAACATTGTCTGTAAAGGCCTTATGATAAGGAGGGGAATCTATACGCGTATGCGGTTTGACTCCTCTGATCTTTCCAATTTCTTCTGTATTTTTTCCAGCTGGTAGAATTCCTCCGTGACCTGGCTTTGCTCCTTGAGAGAGTTTTATCTCAATCATTTTCACGGAATCTAATTTAGCTCTCTCTGTAAACTTATCCGCACTAAAATTTCCATCTTCTGTTCTACAACCAAAGTATCCTGTACCGATTTGCCAAATGAGATCTCCCTCATGTTTTAAATGGTGGGAGCTAATGGAACCTTCACCAGTATTATGGGCAAAACCACCCAGCTTGGCGCCCATATTTAAAGCTTCTATGGCATGACCACTTAGTGAACCAAAACTCATGGCAGAAATATTTAAGCGACTACAATCGTAGGGATGCTTACAATCTTTTCCTCCAACAGTGATACTCTTAGACACTTTTAAAATCTCTTCTACATTTAGAGGATACATACTGTGGTTAATCCACTCGTAACCAATAGCGTATACATCTTCTTGAGTTCCAAAAGGTTTCGTAGCTAAACTTTTCTTGGCCCTTTGATAGATCACAGATCTCTTAGTTCTATCAATGGGTGTTCCATCTATGTCGGACTCAATAAAGTATTGATAAATTTTTGGTCGTAACTCTTCCATTACGTAACGAAGTCTTCCTCCAAGAGGATAGTTCTTTCTAATCGTTTGTTTGTTTTGTAGGGAGTCCACCATACCTAAGTATATAAGTATTATTACAATAGGAGCTGTGAGGTAGAAGCCCAAAAGGACATATTTAAATAAAATCAATTCTATAATAATAGAAACTATACACGCGATATAAAAATGCTTTCTCATCAACTCTTCCCATACTTTTTAATATTTCAATTATTGTAACAAATTTATGAATTTTGACGGAACAATATTAAATAAAAAATAAGATTCATCAAGTATTGGGAAAAAGATCTCAGACCGTCCATATTTATAGAGGGCCTGAGATTATGAGGGGGGCTTATTTGTTCTTATAAACTTTTAATTTAAAGTCTTTAGTGACAAATAAACTTTGAGTAATAGGGTCTACTAGATGCTTGGGAGCTTCTATGGAGATTTTGATTTGCGTTTTGAGTTTAACAGCTTTACCAAAAGATCCTTTTAATCTACTAAATCCGTGTTTAGAAAGATCAATGGAGAGTTTAGAATCTGCAGTTGTAAATTCACTTAACTTAAAGGCCTTATTAAAGTGCCTCTTTCCATTTTTTCTTTTAACAACATCAATGGTAATCGAGGCCTCTTTAAGGGCTTCACTTCCGCTTGTTTTTAAGACAAATTTTCCTGCCTTATTCATCCATAAACTCTTTAGTTCAGTCCTAAGTGGTGCTAAAAATGTTTCAAGATGACCAAAGTTGATCTTGTAGACGGTGTTTACAATATTTTCCTCGTCAGTATCACTAACAAGTTGAGTCTTCTTCTTAGATTGAATATAAGAGATCTCTTTATCGTTATTAATAATTTGCACAACTAATGAGCTATCAGCATTAAGCGATAAGTTGAATTTTGCATTACCAACTTGGGCCTCATCAGTGAATTTGAAGGAAACGTTACGAATGAATTTCTTTTCAGCTTGGTAAGGAACATTGATAGGTTTCTTACAAGCATAAGTTTCAGTTCTGTAACGAGTTACATCTCTACAAACCCATTCTTGATAAGGAATACTGTCGCAAACATTTCTAGTGGGAATCCAATCGCAGACTCTTTCAGAAACATCTCTACACTCTCTATCTTGGTAAGGAACACTTCTACAAGTTCTCTCTCCAGGATGTGTTCTACAAACTCTATCTTGGTAGGGAACTCTTCTGCAGGTTCTTTCTCCGGGCTTAGTTGTACAGTGCCTTCTTCCGGGAACGTCTCTACATCTCTCAACACCATTTCTCGTACGACAAACTCTTCTAGCTGGTTCATCGCGACAAACTTCTCTACTAGGACCTGTTGTGCAATTTTCTCTATAGCGAGTTACGTTGCGGCAAGTTTCTCTGCTAGGTCCTGTTGTACAGCTTTGTCTGTAGTTAGTGACGTATTCACAGACCTGTCTTGACTGGTTGTAACAGTTATTGTGACCAGGAACGTCTCGACATTCTTGACGGTATCTCGTTTCATTTCCACAGACTTCTTCTTGGTATGGAACTTGTCTCTCACAAGTTCCATCCACGTACTCAACTCGGTGTAGTGTGATTTCCTTTGTGACCTCTAAATTAACTTCTTCAGATCTTTGACCTGCATAGTCAAAAGTTTCAGAAGCAAATACTGTTTGAAAACTTAGTAGTGACAAGACTACTAAGAGTTTGAATAAATTCATTTCTCTCTCCTTTAAATAATGTGTGACGCAGATACTATAGGCAATTAGTATGCCAATATATATTTTGTATAGCAGTGCATCTTGTCACGGAAATTATTAATTTTCCAAAATTATGGAAAAGTGACAAAATGACACTGGGGCCAGATATAGAAATCTATTTGAGAATATTTGTCACCGGTCTAACTCAAACTTTTTGGAGATCAATGTGAAAACTAAAACTTTAAATAATCAAAAAACAATGCCAATGCTTGGACTAGGAACTTGGCTCTCTGATGCCGGTGAAGTTTATAAAATCGTAAAATCAGCAATTAAAGATGGCTATCGACATATTGACTGTGCCGCTTGCTACGGTAATGAAAAGGAAGTGGGCCAGGCGTTAGAAGAGCTCTTTAATGAAGGCGTAGTCAAAAGAGAAGAACTCTTTATAACTTCAAAACTTTGGAGTGATTCCCACGAAAAGAAAAATGTTCTTCCAGCACTTAAGAAAACTCTAAGTGATCTAAAATTAGACTATTTGGATCTCTACCTCATTCACTGGCCAGTTGTATTTAAAGAGGACGTTTCATTTCCAGCTGAGGGTTCTGATTATCTCGCTCTTACAGAAGTTCCAACTATTGAAACCTATACAGAAATGGAAAACGCCGTTACAGCGGGACTCATAAAATCAATTGGAGTGGCCAATTTTAGTCAAAAGAAATTACAAGAGCTCATCGGTATGGCCAAAATCAAACCAGCTGTAAATCAGGTTGAACTTCATCCCTTCTTACAACAAACTGCGCTGGTTGAATTTTGTAAAGAACAAGACATTACACTCACGGGCTATAGTCCTCTTGGATCATCAGGTAGACCGGAAGGTATGTTGGCAGAAAACGAACCGTCTCTCTTAGAGAATAAGTTGATCGTTGAGCTTGCAAATAAGTATGATAAATCACCTGCGCAAATTCTCCTAAACTGGAATATGAATAGGGGAGTTATTGTTATTCCTAAAACGGTGACACCAAAGCGTGCTATCCAAAACTTTGAATCTCAAAACTTTGAATTAGAAAATAGTGATATGGAAAAAATTGCTGAACTCGATAAGCACTTTAGATATGTAAATGGAGGCTTCTTCACAGGAGAGGGCTCTCCTTATACAATTGCAAATCTTTGGGACGAATAATTTTTTTAGTGCCAGGTTTCTTACTTGGCACTTAGATATCTTTTCTTGAGCCCATGACAGTCACTTCGTTCTTATTGGCATTGAGCTGCTTTAAAATAACTTTAAATTCACTCTTCTTCTCAATCTTCTTAAATTCACTAAGGATTTTGTAATTTTCATCACCTTGAAATTTAATAGTAAAAATAAAGTGCTTACAATTATTTCCAATGACCCAATTCTCAACTAATTCTAAAACTCGATCTGGAGTTGAGATAATATCTGATACGGCCCAATCAATTTCTTCTTCAGCAACGTACTTAAAGGCATCAGTCTTTAGGAAAACTACTTTTGAATCGGCCATGAGATCTTCGCGCAACTCAGAACGATCGATGGCTATAACTTTAGCACCACGTTTTCTCGCCACATAAGTCCATCCACCCGGGCAGGCTCCAAGATCAATGAGTACTTCCCCGTCAGTTATGGACCTTCCCATAATTTCTTGCGCCTCAACGATCTTTTTAAAGGCCCTAGAAGGAGCCTTCTTGTCGTCTTCAACATTATTAAAGCCACCGATATAAGGAGAGATTAAAGAGTGATAAGTTTTAACTTCCGCTACACTCAAAACAGACAGAGCAATTGAGCGATCAGCTAGGACTAGTACTTGTATAAAAGAAAGTGAACGATCAAAACCTTTTCTAAGACAAAAAACTTTTTCTTTTCTAAGATTCTTAACAACTTTTTCTTTTAAGAGTTCTGCGCGACCCGTTTCTAAAATTCCATACTTGTGGGTAATACTATAAACGTGGCAATTTATCTTTTCGCCTTCTGGTATTTTTTTAGCAATGAGCTCCACAACTTTCTTCGCCTGATTAGAAATAGATTCCTCAGGAAGTTCAGTTGCGTTTATAAGAGTTGTTGTAGAAAATGCAAGAAATCCACCTGCAAGGTTCACTTCACTAGGAATTTTCATTAAGGCGAGACCGCTCTCAGTAGTGATCTCTTTAGTGTAATTATCACTTACTTCTTCTTTGAGGGCCTTGATCCAATTGGTGTCTTTACACAATATATAGTGCAACTTCTGCTCCTGAGTATAATTCTATTCTTGATTACCAACTGATAAATACACGTATTTACTTGGCTTTGGAAAGGGACCTTATAGCAATTTCATGCTAAAATTCATGGATTTAACTAAGGACTCGAGCCCATTTACCTTAATTTCGTAGAGTTCGGCTAAAAGATTGCCTAATTCTCCCTTTGGGAGGCCATTTTGGTAGTACCAGACGACGTAAGTTTCCGGTAAATCAATCAATGTTACACCTTTATGTTTTCCGTAAGGCATTGGCATCGTTTTGAGCTTGATGAGACTTTTGGGATTAAATTCTGTCATAAGCTAAGATACCTAGATTTTACTATTATTTAAAGGTTTTTGCGTTCATTTGTAGACTAACTTTTAAGCTCGCGCAATAATGCTTGAATAGTTAATTTTAGGAGCAAAGTAATGAGTCAGAATAATCACCCAGATGAACAAATCAGAGATTTTATTGAATCTAATCTCACGAATATTAAAGGTATTGAATTAATTAGTTGTGAGAGTAAAGAAAGTATCGTTTTGGACGAAAAGGAAATTAGTTGGATCTATACCTTTGCAAAACCAGGCTCTAAAGTTAGTGCAGTTTTAACTATCTCTGACCCTCTTTATTTTTGTAATGTGTCTTTTCAAAAAGAGAAGACAAGTCATTTTTCTTTAAAGCCTTTTATGGAAACTGTTTTAAAGAGTGATGAAATTGAATTACTTTTTAATAGCTTCATTGATGAGAAAATATTTGAGGACGAATATACGCTAGGGTACATAGGCATTTTTAAGAAGAGTTTAGCTTTAAAAGAAGTACAAGATGTTTTAAATGGAGACTTTTGGCCAGAAGTTCCTGCTGAATAAGCAGGATTCTTAACCATTCTTAAGCGACTCCGTTTCTAGTTGAAAGTCGCTTAATTTTTTCATTAAACTTTCATTCGTTGACATGATTTTCTTAGCACTTTCGATTCTTGCAAGCAGAAGAGAGCATTCTTTTCTGCGATCTTTTCCGCTTTCTAAAGACCCAAGATCTTTTAGGTCTTTAGAAATAGTTTCAATGAGAGTATCTTGTAGAGATGCCAAAAAAAAATCCTTATTTAGAGATTAGCGAAACGTTCGTCAAACTCAATATTGTGATAAACCTTTAAAACATCTTCATCTTCTTCAAGAGAATCAACAAGTTTCATAATCGTTAGATATGTTTCGTCATCAACTTCTTTGAAAGTTAAGGGTACTTGCTCTAGTGCCGCTTCTTCGGGGGCAACATTTAATTCTTCAAGTTTCTTTGAAACTGAACCAAAGATTTCCATGGGACCAGTAATACTAAAGAATCCATCTTCTAGTTCAATATCTTCAGCACCAAGCTCAATCATTTCCATAGTGAAATCATCTTCGTCTAAGGCACCTTGAGGAATTTCAAAAACAGCTCTTCTATTAAAAACAAATTGTAGAGAGCCTGTAGTTCCAACTGCTCCACCTGCTTTTTTAAAGTGAACTCTCACATTGGCAATTGTTCTAGTAGGGTTATTTGTTGAGGCTTCAACAAAAATCGCCACACCATTTGGTCCATAACCTTCATAAGTGATGTCATTGTAACCATCATCAAGATTTCCACAACCCTTAGAAATGGCGCGATCAATATTATCTTTAGGGACATTATTCTTCTTACATTTTTCAAGGGCAACTTTTAAAAGGAAGTTTGTACCTGGATCTTCACCACCAACTTTGGCAGCTGAAGTGACTTCCATTAAAATTTTTGTGTAGATCTGACCTCTAAGTTTATCGTTAGCACTCTTTTGCTTAACAATATTTGCCCATTTTCTTCCCATATAATCCTCTTTTAATTTTTTGCCTATTATAGTGAGGAAAACACGAATGAAAAAGTAAAATGTTAATGTAATATTAGATAGTTAGGGTGAAAACTTAAAAGAATCCGGTAAGGATTAACGATAATTCTTGGTTTAGATAGTAATTTGAAAGCAGGCCAGCGACCCATTTCTTTTTGAACTTGTATTGGACACCAGCAAAACTGCTCCATTTTCGATCATAAGTGTAGAAAGCTTTATTTTCAAAGTCGTATTTTCGTCTATCGGAAATCTCAAGCTTCCTGCCATAGGAGAAGATAAATTTCCTATAAAAGAATCCTCCAGAATAGATGTGAACTTTTTCAACAGTGCTTATACGATTGGTAAATAGTGTGTAGTCGAAAGTAATAAAGGGGAGATTGAGTCCAAGGGAGTAAGAATCTACATAGAATTCTGTTGCAGTTCGTAAGGAGTTAGAATCTAGCGTCGTTGCCGTTCCCTCATCTTTAAAGCGGGAATAACCTAAGTTAAGTGGACCAAGAGAAAGGCCTAAACCTCCACCTAGATGAATATTAGAGGTCTCTTCAACATACTTACCGATAAGACCTAAATTGATAGAGAAGAAACCTTTCTTAGTTTTATATAATGAAAGTGCAGTGGCAAAAGTGTACTTCTTTGACTTGTACTTGCCGTTATCACTTTGGATCCTTCCTTCATAGTCTTCAGTTAATTCTTTGGCGGTATTTCCAAAAAAGGTGTCATCTGAGTTTGAACTCGAAACTCCTGCTCCTACCTTTCCATTTCCAGTAACAAAGCTAAATTCAAAGCCATCCCAAGTTATAGCTTCTACGCCAAAACCTTTTACTGAGGCCATGGAAGCGGGTGAGCTGAATGAACTTGATGAAGTGGGTCTACTGGCACCTAGACCCTTATTGATAGAGTGGGTATTTCCACAACTATTGAGCTTTAAATATTTACAGGGATCGTAGGCCGCGAAGCAGCTTTGTCCTATGAGAATAATGAAAAGGGTTATCAATTTCATAGGATTATTTTAATTGATGGGTGAGATGAATTCGATGCAAAAAATAATTACCACTCTTAAATATTATCTGATGCTTTTGCTTTTGATTCTTTCATCTTTCTATATTGTTCTTTTCTATACTTAGACATGTGTTCTTTGTTCTTATCGCGCATTTCTTTTTCTTGAGCTTTTTTCTTTTCTTTGGCCATCTCATAGAAATCAGACCCAGTACTAGAGCTCTTTGTTTTTATTTTCGTGGCCTTCAACTTCGCTCTAAGTTCTTTGTCCCTAGCACGTTTGAGCTCTTTTGCATTTTCGTAAAACTCTGTACCTTTTAAACTTGTGGCCTTAATGACTGTCTTATTCTTTTTGAGCTTATCTCTAAGTTCTTTATCTTTGACTCTTTTAAGCTCTTTTGATTTTTGATAGAAATCATTTTCTGTAAGACTGACTTTTGGTGAATCAGTTTTACTCTTTGTTTTAGGTTTCTTCTTCTTTTCAACAAAGAGGTTCTTTGCTTCAAGTAACGCTATGATTTTCTCTAGAAGTTCTTCGTCGCTAGATCCTGATAATTGAAAATGCACATCAAAAACTTCTAAGAGATATTGACTTAGATATTTTAAAAAGAGCTGAGACTTATCTAATTTGAAATGATTAAGAAAAGTTTCCTCTCCAATAATATGCAGAGCAGAGCTACCTGTTGTGTGAAATTCATTGAGAAGTGGAATACAAAAGTAGTCAGATGGTTTTAGTGAAGTTCCACCATTTGTCCCAAGGCGAATATGGTGAGCACACTCAGCCTTCTTACCGGAAACTACGCAGGGCTGCTTTCGTAACCAATTAAGGTACTTGAGATTGCGATGATTGCGATGAGCGCTTAATTCCATATTCGGTTTTGCCCTGTAAATTTACTGATTCTAAAATTATAAAAACTAAATTTTGAAATGAAAAGGTAAAGATCTCTCAGAAGATTTTATTTAAGGGGCCGTCTGTAAGCTAAGTAATGGCAATTACATCGAAATCACTTGTTTCTATTAGTGCGTCATTGTGATACAAGTGCTCAAAAAACAACGAATGGATTAAAGATGAAAGAACTCATACAAACTATCTTGGATAGAATTGAAATTGAAAAGAAAGAGAAGCTAACTAGGCTCTTAAATAAATGCATAAAAATCGGTATAGATGCGGACAAACTTGAACATGCCACTGCTGATCAAGTCATCTTTAAGATGGAAACGTTCTTTAGAGGTTTACCCGGAGCTCTTAATGAGATTCCAAAAGGTGAGAGACAAGCTCTTACTTTCAAAATCATGGAAATTATTTTTGAAGAGTTAGGTTTAGAAGTAGATAAAGATGAATGTTTTATTCTCTACCATATAAGAGACCTTGGAAAATTTAGAGTTAAAGAAACTAAACTCTTTGATGAGCTTACAATTGAATGGAAAACTCATAAGGATTATGTTCTCGATTCTCAGGACTATTCCTACGCATTAAAGAACCTCATGCGTTCTAAATTAATTGATTACAGAAAGAGAAACATAGCTCTCAAGCAAACTCTAACGTTTTGTTATAAATTCTAGTTTAGTCTCAAGCCTAATCACATCTTTCATATAAAAAGTCCTGGAGGACTAGTGAGTAACTCATTATTTACAAATTTAAATATTCTACCTGAAGTTCAAAAAGTAATAGACGAAATGGGCTTCACTACGCCAACTGAAATTCAAGAAAAGGCGATTCCAGTTCTCAATGATACGGACCGTGACTTTGTTGGACAGGCGCAAACGGGAACCGGAAAGACTGTGGCGTTCGTCGTTCCTTTACTTTCAAAAATAAATACTAAAAGTAATTATGTTCAAGCAATTATTTTAGCTCCCACGAGAGAGCTAGCTAATCAGGTTGAAAGTGAACTTGTTAAACTAGGTAAGTACACAGATGTAAAATCAACTTGTATCTACGGGGGAACTGATTACGACAAACAAATTAGTGCTCTAAGAAATGATAGACCACATATTGTAGTGGGAACACCTGGTCGAGTTATTGATATGATCAACAAAGGTCATTTAAGATTGGATAAAGCCAGATTCTGTATTCTAGACGAAGCGGATGAAATGCTGACGATGGGTTTCTTTGAAGATGTTCAAATTGTTCTTTCCAAGTTTCCGAATAAGAGACAGTTAATGATGTTCTCGGCCACAATGCCCAAACCGATTATCAGGTTAATTAAGAACGAATTTAATAATCCAATCGTTGTCAAAATTGCGAACATGTCGCTTAGTAACGATGATATTGAACAAAAGTATTTTGTTGTGCGAGACAAACATTTTAAAGAAGCTCTAGCTCGCTTAATTGACGATGCTAAAGACGTTTATGGAATCGTATTTTGTCGAACAAAGATTGAAACAAAAGAAGTTGGAGATGACCTCAAGAAAAGAGGACTCGCTGTAGATGTTTTAAATGGAGATTTGGGTCAATTTGAAAGAGACCATGCCATGAGAAATTTCAAAACTAAGAAAGTAAATATTCTTGTTTGTACTGACGTGGCAGCAAGAGGTATTGATATTGATAACCTCACACATGTCTTCAATTTTGGTCTGCCAAGAGATAACGAAAGTTATGTCCATAGAATCGGTCGAACTGGACGTGCGGGAATGAAAGGTAAGGCCTACACAATCGTGGGACCCAAGTCGTCATTCGCTATGAAAAATATTGAACGACATATTAATAAAACTATTGAATTGGCTAAGCTTCCTTCTATTGATGATTTAAAAAGAAATCTTGTGGAAAGAGAAGTGGATGCAGCTGCACAAATTCTCACGGCGATTAAAGCAAAAGGGGAAGACTTTAAAACTGAAGTGGCCTTTGATCTTATAGTTGAAAAGTTCTCTGATCTCTCGCAAGAAGAACTCCTTAAGCTTATGTTTGTGTGGAAGTTTAATAAAGAAATGAGACATTATAATAACCTATCAGACATTGAGAAATTTTCTCCCTCTGCGACAATATCTAAACCTAGAAAAGAAAGACCAGCTCACGGTCGTACACCAGAGTCTAGAAAAAAGAAGCACAGTGGTCCTAGAAAGTATTCCAAAAAGTAGGAAAGGTATGAGTAAACAAATTTCATCAGCAGTACTTAGAAATAGAGAACCTATTTTAGATATTTTATCTAAGTACTTTATTGATCACAAGAGATTATTAGAAGTAGGAAGTGGTGCAGGTGAACATGCTACATATTTCTGTGAACATTTTCCAAAACTTCAATGGGTAACTAGTGATGTTAGAGAAAATGAGCGGGCAATTGTAGCTCATTTGCGTTCGGCTAAAATGAAGAACGTGCATGGTCCAGAAATATTAAAAGTGGGTGTGGATGATCTTCCAAAAGGTGTTTTTGACTACGTTTTTAGTGCCAATACTCTGCACATAATGTCATGGAAAGAAGATAAGGCACTCTTTAAACTTCTTGGTAAACGCCTTAGAGAGGGCGCACTTGTGATCTTCTACGGGCCTTTTAATTATGCTGGTGAATACACAAGCTACAGTAATGAAGCTTTTGATAAATGGCTAAAAGACAGAAATGAAAAATCAGGAATTAGAAATTTTGAAGATGTCGTAAGTTGTATGACTAAGGGTGGTTTTAAATTACTACAAGACCATGAGATGCCTTCTAATAATAGAACCTTAGTATTTGAAAGATTACCTTACATAAAGAAATAATTTTACAGGTTAGAGCGCGACTTTGAAGAAATCATTCTACGGACTAAATTTTGCAGATCTTGAAAATCTTCTCATTGAGAATAAGCTCAATCCTACGGCCGCAGCTCTGCTCTACACTTGGCATTACAAGAAGAAACAAACCAGTCAGTGCCTGGATAACGTTTCTAAGAAAACGATTAAATTTCTTGAAGAGAACATTCACTTCGACTTACCAGTTATAGACACAGTTTCTGAAGCTGAAGATAGTACGGTTAAATTCTTAGTTAAATTAAATGATGGGAAAAAAGTAGAATCGGTTCTCATTCCTTTTCATAATAAGTATTCCATTTGTATTTCTTCTCAAGTGGGCTGTGCCATGAACTGCTCCTTTTGTTTTACGGGAACGCAAGGTCTTAAGAGAAATCTTTTAACAGAAGAGATCGTAGGACAATTTCTTGTAGCTTGGCATTGGCTAGCAAAGAATAGGCCAGGGCAAGAGAGAATCTTAAATATTGTCTTCATGGGACAAGGTGAACCCCTCCATAATTTTGATCATGTGAAAAAGGCCTGTGAGATCTTTCTCTCAAGTCATGGAACTTCTGTAGGGCATCAGAAGATTACCATTTCTACTTCAGGTTATATCCCGGGACTAAAGAGATGGAAGGATGAAATTCCTGGCGTCAATTTAGCGTTATCTCTTCATTCTCCATTTGAAGAAAAGAGAAATGAACTTATTCCCATTAATAAGAAATACCCTCTAGCAGAAGTTCTAGAGTATTTAGATGCTATTCCCTTAAAGAAGAAACAATTTGTCACCTATGAGTATCTTCTTATAGCTGGATTCAATGACTCAGACATTGACGCTCATAAAACGGGAGAGTTGATTCAGGGAAAGAAGGCCTATATCAATCTGATTCCCTTTAATCCATTTCCAGGTACCAAATATAAGAGACCTAGCTACGAACAAGTGGGTCGCTTTAAAGAGATTCTAGATACCTATAAAATCCCAACCATTATTCGTGGAACTAAAGGGGACGATGTTCTAGCTGCGTGTGGTCAACTTAACACAGCAACTTAAGCTCTATCGTGTTATAGTCTCACTATGACAAAATCAAATGGCATGTTTGCCACAATGTATGAAGTTAAAAAAGATTCAGAACTTGGAAAGTATCTAGTGTGTCCCCTGGGAACAGAGGAACATTTGGATTATGCAATCGTGTGCAATAGTGAGTTTGATGCTAAGAATATCTGTGCACAAATTGCTATGCAAATGTTAGCTACACCAGAAGAATCTCCCTTGAAATACAACTCCAAGGGAATTCATAGTAATGGTCGTACACGCTTATATTCACTGAAGTAAGGAAGAAGTCACAATGGCCCTCGGCGCTACTATTTTTAAAGTAAATTTAAACATCTCAAATTTTAATACTCACTACTATCAAGATGATAATCTCACCTTGGCGATGCATCCTTCTGAAAATGAAGCTCGTATGATGTACCGACTCTTGGCCTACATTTACTGTGCCCACGAAGACTTGGAATTTTCCAAAGGACTCAGCAATACTGAAGAGCCAGAACTGTGGCAAAAAGCTCTAACTGGTGACATTATTCACTGGATTGAATTAGGTCTGCCAGATGAGAAGAGAATTAGGCAAGCTGCTGGAAAATCTCAGAAGGTTTCTATTTTCACTTATCATCAAAAGAAAGCACAGGATTGGCTTCCCAAGATAAAAGCGAAGTTTGATAACAATGAGAAGGTTAATATATTTCACTTAGAAGTGGTTGAAAATGGACCGATTGATAAGTTTGTGACCAAATCTATGAACTTAAGTTGTACAATAGAAGACAACTTAATGTACCTCGGAAACGACGATGAGAGAATTGGGATTGAAGTCACGAAATCCTGTTAGATCATATGAAAATTAAATTGGTATCTCTTATATTTCTGACTTGGTTCTCTCTTTCACTAGGTGCGAAAGAAGTCGTTATCTGTGCAGACAATTGGTGCCCTTATAACTGTGAACCCAGTAGTTCGAATCCAGGTTTCATGGTTGAGATCGTTAGAGAATCCTTTAGGTTATTTGGAAGTGGCGAAAAGGTTGTTTACAAGTTGCTGCCTTGGACTAGGGCCATGAAGGAAGCAAGAGCTGGGACCATTGATGGAATCATTGGAGCGATTGATTCTGAGTCAGTAGGACTTCATACTCCATCTCTAGAGCAGGGGATGATGTCTGCTCAATTCTTTACTCATAGTAAAAAAATGTGGAAATTTTCAAATACTTCCCAGTTAAAAAATTCTAAAAAGAGAGTCGGAGCTGTTAAAGGTTATGACTTTGATTCGCATATTGCTAAGTTCTTTAAAGAAAATCCTGCTCAAATTCAATACTCTCACGGTGAAGAAGCGTTACCTAAATTAATAAATATTCTAAGACACCAGAGAATAGATACTATCATCGAAGACCAGGCGGTATTTTGGAATAAAGTTAAAGAGCTTAAAATTTCTAAGAATACTTTTAGAAGCGCTGGCCCGGTTGGTCCTACAAAGAAGCTCTATGTGGCGTTTCATAATAAGTCCCATGCCAAAATTGTCGCGAAGGGAATGGTGGCGCTTAGAAAGTCTGGTGAATTAAAGAAAATCCTTAAAAAGTACAACTTAGTCGACTGGAAATAATCTTCATTTTCTTTTATATCGGTATGTTAGGTTTTGCCACTGCCTCTCTATTTTTCTAGAATTGTGAACGTGTTCATGGTACTTTTTTTCTCCACACTTTTTTTGGGAGAGTTATTATGAAAACAATTATTGTAACAATGACACTTTTTCTTTCACTTAGTTCTTTTGCAGGTAGTGCCAGTCATAAGATGACATTTTCTACGACTAAAGACTTAGAACTTGTTCTCTCACACATTACTGACTACGAAAACTCCTGCCAAACTGGTTGCGTAAACTATCTTCCTTCAGTTGATAGAATCACAGTTCTTAGAAATATAGATTATGCTGATGATCAATTCTACACTTGGACTTTTGTTAATGATTTTATGAACTCGAAGTTCTTTTCAAAAGTGATTATCACTAGAAGTGAAAACGAGATGACAATTTTAACAGAACAAGTAGGGAAGTCTCTTGGAAAGAGACTAGCTAAAGCATCAGGACTTAAGAGTAGTCCACTTCTTGCCTCTACAAGCGCCAGCTATCACCTTATAAATGTAAACGGAGAAACGATAATTACTTATAATATTAATGTGAAATTCAAAGGTTTACTTTTAAATGCTGCTAAAAAACAAATAAAAAAAGGCATTGTGAATTCAGCCAATGCCATACGTAAAAATCTACTAAAATAACTGCAAGGGCCTTAAGTTTCTAGCTCAAGTTGTTGAGTTTTCAGTTTCTTAGTACCCATAAGAGTAATTAAGAAGATTAGTGAGAGCATGAGAAATCCTCCTCCTCCTCCTTTATCGTTATCAATTGCGATAGTTCCGCAACTTGCAGGTAGAGCATCTTCATTGGGATAGAGGTAAGTCAGTCCATCCTTATCATCCATAGTTAATCTCTCTTGAACTTTTGAACCAATAGAGAAGTACATGAGGGCAACGGGATCAGAAGAGTGTCCCAATCCAAGACTATGACCTAGTTCGTGAGCTATGGTTGCTAATTTTTCAGCTTGCCCTTGATTGATAAAATTTCCATTGGCATTAACTAGAAATGCTCCTCTTACACTTCCGTCAGAGAAGCTCGCTATTCCTCCTACTCCCAAAGTATTGTCGTCGGCGGGAGATGGAAAGAGAGTGACATTAGTACTACAACCTACAATAATAGTGTTTGCAGTTGTAAGTAAGGCCGCAGCACCTATTGAAGTTTCACCATTTATTGAAACGGCAACTTCTGAGCCTTTATTAATAACCAGTGAGCTAGTGGTCACGCGACTCCAATATTCCTCTGCAGCTTCTTCTACTAGATCTAAGAGAACAGTGTTAGTTATTCCTGCCCCTGCACAACTATCATTTGAAACATTCACAGTGATTTCTGTAGTGCTAAACTTAGTGGCCGGGTTAGAAACTAAAGTGAAGCCCATGGTGGAATGAGTAAGAAATATTAGAGAAAATAAAAAAAACTTCTTCATAACTATCCTTTAAAGATTATAAGTAACAGAGAGGGAATAACTCACGTCTCTAGTTGAAGAGATAGGGTCAAATAAATAGAACTGAAACTTCATGGCATAGTTCTTAGTAAGGTCTCCTTGTAGACCTATGTTCCAAGTGGTGTTGTAACTTGTTGAAGTCTCACTGGGTCTATAGAAAGTAGCTGTACTACTTCCATTAGAGAGAGTGACTGTTGCACCATCTCCTCCAATGGAAGTTCTAAAGAGTCCAAGACCGTAGCGCAGGATAAAGGTGGATGAAAATTGATATCCAAAGTCTGCTAACAGAAACATGGTTGATTTATCATAGTCATCAAATTTCTCAGTGGCATGAAAGACATAACCAAATTCGGGCATGAAGATTTGATTAAAAGGAGCCGATAGCGTTGTATTAAAAAGAATGTAGGGCTCTGCTGAGAGAGTTCTTCTAGAGCCAGTTTTTGTTTTTTGAGTACTAAGTCCAAAGGGCACGTAGCCACCAATTCCCACTAGAGCAAATGATTTTACCGGTATGAAAAGGCATAAACTTAGTAAGAGTAGTCGTTTAATTATTTTTTCCATGATTCATTCTGAAATAATTTTGGAAATTTTAAATACGCATAGAGGCATTTAGTGGATGAATATCCTTAAGTAAAAGTCCGACTAAGAGTCTTGAAATGTATATTTAATGCGGCTTTGTAGGGGGTGAGATATATTTTCGTTGAGAAGACATTTAAGAAATTTTAGATAAATTAAGACTTCGGGGGATTTTTAATGAGTTTTATTTTACGAGTAATACCATAGCTCTTATATATTTCTTGCAGCTTTCCACTCTTGTAAATTTTTAAGAATTCACTATCAATATGCTTCAGTAAGACTTGTGATTTCTTACCACTAGGGTAAATAGAAATGGAGTTATTAAAAATGCCTATTTCTTTAGGGTCGGATATTATGTTATTTTTTAGAACGGATTTTTTAAAGTAGTATTCTGTAGCAATCTCTCCTGCGAGAAAGCTAGTGTACCTTTTTCGCTTAATGAGAGAAATCATTCTAGGTAGATGTTCTAGATTGTTAATATATTGAATATTCTTAAATTCATTTCGTTTAATATAATCGTTTATCTCAGTATTCGGATAGATAAATGCTCTAACCACAACAAAGCTTTCGTTTCTTAGAGAATCTAAATTCTTATAATTCCATTTAGAACCTTTTAACTTATAAAAGTAAGTGGGGTTTGGGACTGTGACAAATTTTGGAAAGATATTTTCTTTTAGTTGGATCTGGTTTCCACCTAGAAAACCATCATACTTACCTGAGGTTATTTCTTGAAAGGCCCTCATAATGGGTTCAAAAGTAACTTTTACTTTGTATTGAGTAGCAGGAAAGATCTCATCTAGAATGTCGATCATAATTCCTTTCTGAGTGGCAGATTGGCACATGAGTGGGCAGTAATCTACGGTGAGAAAGTGTAGCTCTTGTCTGTCTTTCGCATAGGCGACAGTTGAGAGGAGAGAGGTGAGTAAGAATAGACTTACTAGTTTTACGAACATGGAAATATATATACATGAATTTCAGCTAATTGAGAGTGAAAAACAATAAGTAATGGGAATTAGTGAGTGTAGTATTCTTTTGGCCCCTTTCAGGTGTAAGTTTTGCCTTAAAACTATCAAATTCTTACAATCGAACCCTTTTCTCATGTAGAGAGATAGGTGCCATTGTCTTATAAAAACCAAATCGATAAACATTAATTAAGAACAAATTCTTGGGAGGGAATGATGAAGTTAGCAAAAATCGCCTTAGTTGCATTTACAGTTTTAGGCTCAAGTGCCATGGCCGCAACGTCATATGATGTCTGTAATAAAATACAAAGTATCAATAGCTCAAATGGCGCCCGTTGTGTGTCCATTATATCCAGAGGTGCTTACATCTCTGATGAAGCAGCAGGAGTTTGTCTCGTAGCCGCTAATAGCTCAACCTCAAGCGCTTTAAAGTGTCTGCAAGCAGCCGTTGATAAATCTATTCAACCAAGCGCTGCTAAAGTCTGTAAGAAGGTCGCTTCTATAAATTCTAATAATGTTCAAAGTTGTATGAGCGCCATTGGCGACGCAACATATTCTGGAGGAATTACTAAGTCTTGTTTAACCACTGCCAACTCTTCTACTTCACAAGCGGTCAAATGTTTACAGACCGCAAAGAATTCCTACATTCAAGATAGTGCAGTCAAGGTGTGTACTAAAGTCGCATCAATCAATACGAATAATGTTGTATCTTGTGTGAGTGCTTTAAAGGATAAGGAATTTTATAATGGAGTTGAAAATATTTGTCTAAGTACTGCCAATAGTTCAACTTCTGACGCTGTAAAGTGTCTTCAAAACGCTGGAGTTAATTACTACGGTGGAGGTCAAGGGAATCCTGATGACGGAGATGTAGGAAACCCTGGTATGACTGTAACAGTTTCAGTTAAGAAAATTAAGAGATTAGAAAAAGCTCTTGAACGTGCCTTAGACAACCTTGAATTTGGTTCATTAGAAACAGCCGCTAAACAATTAGCTAGAGCTATGAAGATCCTTCAAAAAATACAAAACTAAACCAAAAAAAGGCCAGCATGGTGCTGGCCTTATTTTTTTTATCTAAAGTAGATTAAATAATTCTTTTGAGCTTAAGTGAGGGTGAAAAGCATTTTCTTTTACTTTAATATCACTTTTATCAATACCGTTTCTTCCATAAATATAAGTATCAAATTCATTAGTCAAAGTCGTATTGTAAAAGGCCTCAACCGCTGATTTGAATTCATGAGTTTTAAAAGGTTTAAACTTTCTTGTTTCAAAGAATGACTTTAAGAAGACTTTGAAGCTTTCTTGCTCTTTAAACTTTCCGTGTAGATATCCTATAAACTTCATTCCCTTTGAATAAGCATTTCTATCAGTTGTTCTTTGATAAGTAGAATGCGAGGCCATTATAGTTTTAGAAAGACTTCTCTTAGAATAAGATCTATATCCTCCATCTCTCCAACTCGCTATCGCTTCATCAACCCAACCTGAGTTACCATGTGCTGGCATGATTCCTCTTGCAAAGTAACTATGAGTCAGCTCATGTCCAAGAGCACTGTGGCTTGTGATAGTGGCCCCACAATACTCCATTCCACCAGAACCAGCTCCGTAAACGATAACTTGCTTATGTGGCCATGGTCCGTAATCTTTTTCAAGTTCTGCAAGAATTCTTAGCGTCGAACTCATAAATCTATTTACTGATTGATTCGTGTAAACTGTTACAGGAATTTCTCTGCCATCAATTGATTTATAAATTTCTTTCTTCTCGTCTTTTAGTCCTTTCTTAGACATGTGGAAAAATAATGAACTAGCAGTGAAAGTCTCAGGGTAACTTACTGTCCAATGATTTTTTGAGATTTCTAAAAGATCTCCATTGGTATAGAGCACATGTTCAATTTCTGAATTTATAATTTTAATTTCAAATGAATTCTTATACTGATCGTATTCAAGGTTTGTTGGAAGGTACTGTTCAAGATACTTTCTATCACTTAGGTCACTCATCCAAAATGCACTTCTTACATAAGTAGAGCTCCAAGATAAGTTCTTAGTAATATCATTTTCGATGACTAAAGTATGATTTCCTATTGTGAGTTTTTTATCAATGTAGCGAACTTTAGAAACGCCATTCATAGAAGTTGTTTTAGAGACAGCACTAACTCCATCAATGAGAAGAGAAGAAGGATTATTCACTAAATCAAAGATGGGCTTTCCAGCTACTGATTGAGAGAATTCAATTGTTGTTGTTGCTAGGGCCTTTCTCGTTTTAATGTCGTATGTGATAACTGAAGAAGCTGTTTTAAAATCAACAAAGATTCCCTTTGAACTTCTTTCTAAATTTAATGTTGGTGGGGCAAGATGTAGGTTGGCAAATGTTTGCATAGATAATAGCAGCGCTACCAAAGCGAAAGTTTTCATAAATCCTCCTGATTTAAAACTCCCTTATTTTAACTCAATTAAAGAGTTTCTCTGGAGATGTAATATTATTTTATTATTTAAAGGGGTGTAATCTTTAGCATTTGACATTATTGCTCAAGTATTTGAGGATAAACCCGATAAGTAATTCATGAAAGTAGACACTAAAGTTAGTCCCACAATTGCTAAACTACAAAGAGAAAACAATTCTCTAGGCTCTGTTGGGGCCAAGACTAAGATTGTAGTTGAGGCCGATGAAAAGGTGGCGAGAGAGTCATTGGCTCACTTATCAAAACCTTCAAAAGCGCTTAAAATCTTTGCTTCTGCTCTAAGAAAGCTCAATTCTTTTTAAATTCATAACATCTCAAAATTACATTAGTATTTCACTGAGTTTTATTAAATAAGGCTTATTCAAAACCTGATTTATACCGATGGGTATTAGGTATGATTAAACTAATTCTTCCCATTCTCTTTCTCTTACTAAGCTCTTGTTCAAGCAACAAGATTAAGAGAACGCCAAGTTCTCTATCTAGAGATACTAGTTGCAATAGTGCCATGAAGAATTTCTTTTTTTCCAAAAAATCATGGAGAAAAAAAGTTCTAGATAAAATTCCTTTTACTAAAAAGAGTGTTGATAAAGTTACTGATGAAACCTATGAGAAAATCTATTACTGGATAAGTACCTCTGGCCACTCTACTGAAGCGACAAAGAAGCTTCACGGGAAATTTAAAAATCTTCCACTTTCTGATAAACAATTTAAACTCATTCTTAATGAGTATGACCATTTTCCTAAAACTCAAAAGAAAGCAGAGGAGCTCTTCTATTATCTTTCCTATGCAACTTCATTTCATGAAAAGAGAAAGTTACAAGTCTTGAGTGATTTAAAGTTTGTGAAGAACGGAAGAAAGAACAAGTCTAAACGATACGATGATTTTCTAAAGTCTAGAGATAAGTTCAAAAAGTATGAATTAAAGGAATTAGAAAAAATAAAGTTAAAATATAAGTTAGATACAGATCTCAGTGATTTAAAAATACAACGTTTGGCAAAGAAAGAAGCGAAGGTGGCGAGAGAGAGTTTTGAAAATCTTAGTTATGCCTGTCACGCTAAAGTTAAAACTGCTGATAACGCTATTGCTAGCAAGAGGTTTCAAAAGTTCGCTCTAGTTGTAACTCCTATTAGTACGGCTTCTATGTTTACCTTTGCTAATCGTGAGGAACTTGCTGATGCCTACAATAAGGAAGATCAAGAGAGGATGAATACTTGGTTCAAAAAACTAGGTTATGAAGTTGTACTCATGTCCACGCTGAATATGATCTTAGCTAAGATCATGTCTGAACCTACTGGAAGCTATTTTTCAAAAGTCTGGAAAGGAGCCGTATCAGACATATCCCTTATTAAAGTGGATAGTATTATCTATGAAAAAGTCTTCTCAGCTTCAGAAGCAGATCTACAAAAGAAATTTGATAACTTAAAAAATAATCCTGAGTATAAGAAGATGTTAGTTGAGCTCGATGAAATGTTGAATAAGGGAAATGCTTATCAGGAGTTCAAAGACAATATGTTCAATACTGTTAAAAGTGTTCTCTCTTTTGGAAAAAATGAAGGCGAAGCAAAGATAGATACTAAAATTGATCTCACTAAGTTTTCAAAAGAAGAGCTTGAAGACCCACAAGTTAAAGATGCCATTTTAAAGGCGATAACTATTCAAATGTATGAAGAAGATAAAGGACCAGAGGGTGATGCTCTTGCTTCCTTAATTCATACAGGAAATAAGGGTGAGGATCGTATGTTCTTCTTCATGGAAGTGGCACCTATCTATCACACTATAAATGTAGGGGTCGCAGCTCTTATTTATAATACAATCTGCATGGGAAAGAATAATCCAGCCAAGGCATTTAGGCATGCCGCTATGATTTATGCCGCTTGGAGTTTTGGCTATAATTTATTTGAGTTTAGTTCTAGACAACATCAGATTGGTCAGTAGAGACATAAATGAAATTATTAAAATACCTATTACTTTTTCAAACCATTCTCTTAATCGGCTGTAGTAAGAAGAAGGTTCAAGAGAATGCCACATTTGATCGTCGCGGGAAACCTACTAAATTGTGTAGTATTCGGGCAGGGGATGGACGTGGACCCTATAAACCTCTGGGAAGGTTAAACGAACGAGAGTGTAAAAAAAGCATTTCAAAACTCTGTAATGAAGAGCTCTATAAACAAATTCACCGAACTAAGGGACATTTCGCCAGAGGTAAGTATGGCGAGAGAATTATGATTGGAACCTGCCCCTAGAATCTTCTAAGTGTCCAAAATTATTGTATAACTTGTATTCTTTACTTGAAAATCCACAAAGTCTGAAGCTTGAGGTATGCTCCCAAAAAACTTATGGGAGAACACAATGAAAATTTCAATACTTTTAGGGCTTTTGATATCTTTTAATGTCAGTGCCAAAGTCTGCAACCTTGAAGCAGGATTAACTAAGAAACAAATTAAAGTCATTAATAAAGCTAAGAAAATAAAAAGAGTGGGACCAAATAGTGCTCTACTTGGAAAACACGTTTATGAAGTAGATGTGCTTAGTGATAAAGAATCTAACTTTGTGGTCCTGTTAGGTGAGGCGCACATTAAGGGATTGAGATCATCACTCATTGGAAAGAAAGTTGTTAAGGCCTTTCCTGTGAGAATGTTAGAAGGTGTTCCAGCTGATGAAGTGAGAGAGCTTATCAGAAAAAATCCTGAATTTGCTGGAGTCTTAGGTTACCAAAGAGTTCTCGCTAGATATTTAACTTTCAACTTCTTTGGAAGTACGATTAATGTGGCAAGGAAGAAAGGCCTTCTCTTTGACTTGGGTGGTAATTCAGTCTTAGAAGATAAGAAAGTTGTTCTAGAAACAACATTAAATAATGCCTTTGATATTATGAACTCATTAGAGTCTTTATCTGAATATGGGAAAAAGGGAATTAACCTTCCTCTTGAAATTGGTCGTTATATTGAACCCTCTGCAGAAGATAGTTATATCCTTGACGCAAGAAATGTAAGAATGGCCGAAAACATTGTGAATTACACATCAGCAGATTCACTACGTATTGAAAATGCTGGAGCAAAAATTGTGATTATTGGTAGTGCCCACAATCCAGGAATTGTTGAGCTTCTAAAAGAAACTAGTAATTTAGAAAAGTGCGATAATATATAAAAAGTTTTGGTACGAGGATTACTTCTCGTACCAGGTTTCTCTTTCAGCTTTACTGTGAAAACTCCAAGCGATAAATCTTGTTATCTTCTGCCCTTGAATCATTTCAATTGTTTTTAACTCCGAGACATTCACTTTCTTGAGTTCTTTATAGAGCTTTTCTAGACTCTCTTTTTTTGAAACAAGAGTCGTAAACCATAGGCAGTTTTTCTTAAAATGTTCACTTTGGATAATCATTCTGGTTATAAATTTAACCTCTCCACCTTCGCACCACAACTCAGTACTCTGACCGCCAAAGTTCAGTGTTGTTTCGTGTTTGGCCTTCTTATTGATGCCCTTCTTCTTGGCACTCTCAGTTAAATTAGAGATCTTTCTAGCTGTTCCCTCTTGTGCTTCTTCAAGGGAAGAGTGAAATGGGGGATTACAAATTGTGAAATCAAATTTCTCATCAGGTTTAATTAAATCATGAAATATCTTGTTAGCATCATTTTGAAAACGACACTTGATATTGCCCTTTGTAGAGGGGTTATTTTTTAGAATTGATTTTGCTGAGTTTATGGAGTTTGAATCAATATCAGAACCAACAAATTTCCAACCATAGACACTATTTCCCACTAAAGGATAAATACAATTTGCGCCCACACCAATGTCGAGACCTTTGACTTTCTTACCCGTGGGAATCTCTTCTTGATTAGACTCTGCCAAGAGGTCTGCAATGTAGTGGATATAGTCAACTCTTCCGGGAATAGGTGGACAGAGGTAACCTGTGGGAATACTCCAATTTTCTATTTTATAGAAGTGCTTCAGGAGTGCCTTATTGAGAGCTAATACTGCCTTAGGGTTTCCAAAATCTATAGATAGATTACCAAAGGTATTCTCCTTCACAAAGGGGGAGAGGGTCTCTTCTGTCTGCATGAGACTTTCAAAGTCATAGGAGTCGTCATGTAGATTTCGCGGGTGTAATCCCTTTTTATTTACTTTTGTCATAATTCCAATTTGTCTAAGGTGATACGTGTATTAACTTTATCATCTATACCTTCTCTTGGACAACTTTACTAACTTTAGGCAATATAAAGAAAGTGAGGTTGTAGTGACAAATGAAATGAAGAGTTTAATTTATGGGATTATAGGAGTGTTGTGTTTTGGTATTACACTTCCTGTGACCAGATACATTTCACCTTCCTTTGATCCATTCTTCATAGGTTCTGCTAGGGCCTTCATTGCAGGTTTAACTGCTATTGTAGTTCTATTCTTGCTCAAGGCCGTTAAACCCACAAAAGCGCAAATTAGACCTCTCTTAGTAGTCACTTTTGGCGCAGTTCTAGGTTTTCCCGTTATGGCCTCTTTCGCTATGAAATATGTCCCAGCTTCTCACGGAGGTGTTGTGGTAGGGCTTCTTCCCATGGTGACGGCAATTTTTGGTACAATGATTACTAAAGATAAGCCGAGCTTTTGGTTTTGGGTGACTTCAGTTATTGGAAGTATCCTGATTGTTTCATTCACCTTATTAAAAGGGGGAGGACACTTTCAAATAGGAGATATTGCTCTCTTTATAGCCGTTCTTTGTGCTGCTATTGGTTATGCCGTTGGTGGAACACTCTCAAAAGAAATGGGAGGAAAGTATGTTATTTGTTGGGCCACAATTTTCGCTCTACCATTTGTTCTCTACCCGGCGATAACTTTATTTCCTAGTGATCCAACAAGTATTGCGATTGAGCACTGGGTGGGATTAATTTATCTCTCTCTGATAAGTCAGCTCTTTGCCTTTTTCTTTTGGTATAAGGCCCTCGCTATGGGAGGTATTGCAAGAATTAGTCAATTACAACTAACTCAACCAGTTATTACTCTCTCTATTTCTGCTTTATTTATTGGCGAGCTCATTGGACTGCAAACCATAGTCTTTGCCTTTCTAATTATTATAGTTGTGACTATTAATAAGAAAATGCCCATTGCAACTCCTAACTCTTAAGAACTTTTATAAGGTATTCCTTAATATTTAATTAAATCAAATTCATTCTAAACAATCCGAAATGACATCTATGAAAAAGAAAAAACATAGATGGATTTTAGGAATCTTTTATTTTTTACTCTTAGTTATAGCTGTAACCACTATTCGTAGCGGTTACTACTTAAACTATGGTGCACCTGTGGGGAAAATGATTTCCACTAAAAAGCTTACGAGTAACTGGACTATTGTTCATGTGCTAGGTGAAGGATGTACTTGTTCCATTAAAATTTTTAAATACTTGAGTAAGAGAGGATTGACTAAAGGAGCCAGCGAGAAGGTCATTTATTTTGGAAAAAGAAACCTCCATACTACCGCACTTGAAAAAGCTGGTTTTCTTATTCAATTAAGTACTCTTGAAGAAATGGAAATTAATAATAGGACGCTACATGGCCTTCCTTTTTTCCAAATTTATTCGCCAGATAAGTCTCTAAAGTATAGCGGTGGTTACAGCACTTCGATGATTAGTGAAACAACTGAGTTGAAAGACTTACTTGTCTTTGAAAAAATAAGAAATGATAAAAGAAATATTAAAAAAAATCCCGTTTACGCTTGTGAAACTGGTGGCGAATATCAAACCCAATTGGATCCATTTAGATTAAGGTACACGAGGAATTAATACTTATGATAAATCTCATAACTACACATCCATGGATCTCATTGATAGTGGGATCTTTTCTTCTTTTCTCTCTCGTATTTATTTTTGATGTTTTTGTTCAAAAGAAATATGCGGTACTTCACAATTTCCCTGTGTTTGGACATTTGAGATATATTCTAATGATGATTGGTCCAGAGATGCGCCAATACTGGGTAGCTAATGATAAGGAAGAACAGCCTTTTAATAGATCTGAAAGAGATTGGATTTATGCTTCAGCTGAAGATGAAAATAATACCTTTGGTTTTGGTACCAGTGAGGTTATTTATTCGATTGGTTATCCCATTATCAAAAATGCAGGATTACCTCTGGCAGATAGTAGAGTGTATAAAGATGAAAATAATCCCATGGCACTACCTTGCTTGAAAGTTATGGGAGAGTTTAATAAGCGCAAGAAAATGTTTCGCCCAGCTTCCATCGTAAATATTTCTGGAATGTCCTTTGGCTCTCTTGGGGAGAAGGCCATTAAGTCATTAAACCTTGGAGCCAAGCTAGCAGGTTGTTACCACAATACTGGAGAAGGTTCCATTAGTGATTACCACAAAATGGGTGGAGATATTATGTGGCAACTGGGGACTGGCTACTTTGGTTGTCGCGATGAATTTGGAAAATTCTCCCTTGAAATATTAAGGGAAAAAGTTGCAGACACTCCACAAGTGAGGGCGATAGAAATAAAACTTTCCCAAGGAGCAAAACCTGGTAAGGGAGGAATCTTACCGGGAGCAAAAGTGACTGCCGAAATTGCAAGAGTTAGAGGTATTCCACAGGGCGTCGACTGCCTTTCTCCCAATTCCCATAGTGAATTCTCTAGCCCCGGAGAACTTATAGATTTTATAGAATTAATAGCAGAAGCGACAGGTCTTCCTGTGGGAATCAAAGCGGCGATTGGTCAGGATGAATTTTGGATTGAGTTGGCAAGTCTTATGAAGGAGAGAGGTGAGGGACCTGACTTTATAACTGTTGATGGTGGTGAAGGAGGAACTGGAGCTGCACCTCTCACTTTTGCTGATCATGTCTCGCTACCATTCAAGCTAGGTTTTTCAAGGGTCTTTAAGTTATTTCAAGAAAAAGGTCTTTCAAAAAGAGTGGTGTGGATAGGATCCGGAAAACTAGGTTTTCCTGATCGTACTATTGTGGCCATGACTATGGGATGTGATATTGTCCACATTGCCCGTGAGGCGATGTTAAGTATTGGTTGTATTCAAGCACAGCAGTGTCATTCCGGACATTGTCCCGCAGGAATTACAACTCAAAACAAGTGGTTGCAAGGGGGAGTGAATCCAGAAGTAAAGGCTAAGAACTTTCAAAATTATATCTATCACTTTAGAAAAGAGCTCATTCAGATCTCCCATGCTGCAGGTTACGAGCATCCAGGACAATTTAGACCAGAAGATATAGAGTTCAGTGCTGGTGTAAATTTATTTAAAAACGTAGAAGAGATTTTTAGTTATAGAAAAGATCCTTTGTCTTTTACAAGTATGGAAGATCTCTTAACTGAGAATGAAAGAGATCGAGTACCGCCACGCTTGCGAAAACTCGGTTAAATGATTCAGAAATTATTGTTTTAATCTTGAGTAAGAGATCTAACAAAAACATTTCCTCTTTTGCTAGAGACTTTAAAGCCTAGAGAGCGAATCTTCTTATTGAGATTAGAGAAGTGAGTCGAGAGGTTATTCTCTGACATATTTTGAGTATTGTTCCAGACTTTTTCAATGACTTCGATTGTCGAAATCTCCTTATTTTCCACAATTAGTTTGAAGAGAAAGAATTCCTTTGGTGTGAGTTCTACGGAGAGTCCTTCCTTAGTCACTTTAAATATATTGTGATCAAAGTTAATCCCTTCAATACTTAATACAGTACTTGTTTGGTTTGCAGAATTTAACTTATTATAAATCCTCTGTACTTTCTCCGGCCAAGACATCTCTGGCGTTAATAACTCACATGAACCAAGCGATAATGCCCTTAGTTTTACATCAATATCATTAGTTGAGGAAAGAAAGAAAATAGGCTGTCCAGAGTATGTATCTGACTTGGTTATTCTCTCGTAGAGTTGGAAACCATCTAGTAGAGGAATCATTATATCTAAAATAATTGCTTCGAAAGTGAGAGTTTTTATTGCATCCAAAGCTTCAAAAGGGTTTTCGAAAGCGGTTACTTGAAAGTCTTTTAAGTTCTCTTGAAATGCCTGGATTTTTGCGGGATTATCATCTATATAAACAATTCTATTCATAATATATTTTAACATTTTGCAGTTGTGATTTACAATAGTTGCAGGCAATCTTGAAGATTTCTTAATTTTGCTAAATGAACTTTATAGAGAAAATGTAAGAGAGAAATATGACTTCAATTTCCCAATCACTTTATGTTCAAAAAGAGTTTTCAAAACTTTTCAAAATGGTCATCTATATTTCGATTTCCAATTTAATGATCATGGTGTGGGATGTGCTAGGTCTTGGCGCGGAATTAACTCTTAGTTATCTCTCTATGAAAGCTCTTTTCATAATCTCTCCAATTCTCTGTGTCTACTTATATAAAGTCATTCCTAGTTTCAGGAATCTAGCTCAACCCATTATCGCAATAATTTATTTTCTCTACTGTTATTATTACACTGCGAATCTGAACTATTCTTACTACACTGCCTTCATTCAGTTCTTTATGGGAATTGTGGTCTTCTTTAGATTCTCAAAGAAGTCTTTTCTCATAAGCTATGGCATTGGATTAATTCTCGTCTACTGTGCCGTACAGTCACTGCAAGGAGGTAGGAGTGTCGCTGATTTTGTAGAGCTCTCAGAAATAATTTATGGTGCGATTCTACCTATTTACTTCATTTCTTTTGTCGTTTTTTTTACAATTAAAAATGCTGAACTTGAAGACGATATGAAGTCTTTATTCTTTCAAGAGATAGGAAAGAATGTGGGCTTTCTCATTCATGAGATTAAGCAACCGATTAAAGAGTTAATGAATACAACCAATCCTAACTCTGAATCAGTGGAGAGTTTAAATGAACTCCTAGAAACGGCAAATATTATTTGGCCTTCGCAAGATCAAAGTGCAGTTCTTCACACAGGGGATGTTCAAACGAATGATTTGATTTCTGAAGTCCTAAATAGTTATAAGAAATATCTAAACTATATTGATGTTGAAATTATAGTTGATCCTCAAATTCCTAAACTCTATACGAATAAAGCAATTCTTAAAATTATAATAAAGAACATCATAAAGAATGCACTAGAAGAAATAGTTAATGATGATCTCAAAAATAGTGTTATTAAAATTTCATTTACTAGAAATCAAAAAAATCTTTATTTCGTTATTTCAAACTCTATCAAGGTGGGCAAGAAAGTTCCTTTGAAGAAAATATTTGATGCAGGGTTTAGTGGGAAAAATGGTGCCGCGAATAAGGGAATAGGTCTCTTTATTACTAAGCAATTAGCTCAACGTATAACTTGCTCGCTCGAAGCAACTCAGACTCATGATACTTTCTCTATGGAGCTTTCCTTTCCAAGCTCAATTATGTTATCCTAGTCGTTTACTGTAAGTTTATTTGGAAATGATATGGCCTTTTACGCAATCGACTTTGGAACCTCAAATTCATTACTAAGTTATATTTCTAATGAGGGAGATATCCTTCCAATACCTCTTTCTGGCGATGAGAAGTATATTCTAAGGTCTCTCTTATTTACTGCTGAAAAAGGTCGCTGGCACTTTGGTGATGAAGCGATTGCAGAGTATGTGGAAAATGATGGAGAGGGACGATTCTTTAGATCACTTAAGAAGTTTCTTCCTGAAGCGAGTTATAAAGGTACTGAAGTACACAATAAGAAAATGAAAATTACCGACCTCATCGCAACTTTCATAAGAGAAATGCGAGAAAGGGCGAATAAGAAAATTGGAGAAGATATTGTAAAAGTCGTCCTTGGAAGACCTGCTCTATACTCTAAAGATAAAGTCAGTGATCAATTGGCAGAAGATAGAATGAGAGAAGCCTGTGAGATGGCAGGTTTTAAAGAGATTCATTTCTGTCCTGAACCTTTGGCCGCCGGTTTGGATTACGACAAGGATAATTCGCAGGAGAAAATAGTCTTGATTGCGGATTTTGGAGGGGGGACTTCAGACTTCACTTTAATGAAGCTACATGAAGGACTTTACACGCAAGATGATATTCTTGGTATCAGTGGAGTGTTTACTGCAGGGGATGCCATAGATGGAGAAATGATGAAGAAATTTGTCTCTCGTCATTTTGGCTCTGAGTTTGAGTTTAAAATTCCTATGGGAAATAACATACTTAAATTTCCAAAGTTACTTCTTAGTAAACTCTGCTCTCCAGCTCATATCACTCATTTAAGAGAGAGGGAGACTTGGGAGTACTTAAAAGAGATTCAAAAGTTTTCTCTTGATGAGGAAAGTAAAAGGCAACTAGATCAGCTCTTCACTCTTGTTGAGTGCCAGTTAGGATTTCCTATTTTTAATCAAATTGAAAAATCAAAGATTGAAATTTGTAAGGGTCTAGAAAGTTCACATCTCTTCAATTACCAATACCCTGGAATTAATATTGAGCAAGAGTTAAGTCAGGCTAATTATAATGAAAAAATGCAACCAGTGGTTGATAAAATTATGAAGAGTATGATGGAAGTTTTTCAGCAAGCTCAAATGAAAACATCTGACGTAGATGAAATTTGCTTAACCGGTGGTACGGCACAATTCACTCTCATCCAAAACTATCTCAGAGATACTTTTGGAGAAGAGAAATTGGTAGAACACAATATCTACCAATCCGTGGTTGGTGGACTTTCTCAATACGCTTTGAAATTAATCTAAGACGATTTTAAGGCCATTTGAAATAACAACACCATCGATGGAATCTCCAATCGATTTCTCACAATTAATTCCTTCTAATGTTATTCCACTATTTAGTATTTCACTCATATCTAGAGGGCATAGAGCATGTTCTCTAAAGTAAGAAAAATCACCTACGGAAACAAGACATGTTCCTGTAGAAATAGTTTTAATCTCTGTAATTTTAGCAACAATTAAGGCCTCAAAGTTATTACAGGCAAAAGTCGATTGTGATGCCAAGATTAGCAATGCGATTATTATTTTCATAGTTCTCTCCTAGAGAGAGACTATCTATCATTTATAGATTTATTTAAGAAGTGGTTCTTTAAAAAAGATTTCACAAAACTCGTTTTAGAGTTAGAATTTAGTTATGAAAAAAACGACACCTTATTCTAAAATTCTTTTTAAAACTAAGCGACTAATTATTAGACCTTACAAGTTAACAGACTTTAAGTCCTGTCAGCTTTCGCATGCTGCTAGACTTAAGAAAGTGAATACCTTCGATGAACCTATTTACACTACTTCTTTTGAATCTTATTCAGAGTTTAAAGAAAAAGTTACTACCTATAGAGAACATGGAAAGTTAAAAGTACATTTTATCTTTGGAATATTTGAAAAGAAGACGGGAGCCCATGTGGGACAAGTTGATCTCTTCCTTATAAATAAACAAATGAGTTGGGGGAATTTAGGTTATCAAATTCAAAATCATTCGTGGGGAAAGGGCTACGCCACTGAGGCCAGTAAGGCCGCTCTAAAGATTGCTTTTAAAGAACTTGGGTTTCATAGGATTGAAGCAGGAGCTGAACTTAAAAATATTGCGTCTCATAAAGTAGCAAAGAAAGCCGGGATGTTGCGAGAAGGTATTAGACTAAAGTTCTTTCCAAATAATGGTGGTCTCGACATGGTGATCTTTGGCGCCAATGCCATAGATTATCGGTAGGGAAATCCCTACCAATAAAAAGAAATACTCGCTTCAATGTAGCTGTCTTTTTCATAGAGATATAGTCCACTCACTGGGGCGGGTTCATGAATAATGTTGGCATTCACTTCCCATTTCCAATTTTCATTGATTCTTCTTTCCGCTTCAATTCTATAGCTAGTTAAACTCATATCGTGATTATTCACGAACATTCCTGCTAGAATTTCAGTGGACTTTACGTCATTGAGAGCAATCCTTGTTCCAATAAATGTATGATCGTAGAAAGGAGTTTGAGTTTTAGTTCCTCGCTCATCATAGAGCCACTCTGCAAGAACTCCCACATCTAAACCAGTTTGTTTTATATTTGAGAAAGTATATTCAAAACCAGTCACAGTACTAAAGAATCTTTGTTCGAGTTGTGAGTCTCTCACAATCATCTCTGTCTTAAGTAACCAGTTCTCATAAATATATTGTGAATCAATCGAGTACTGCTCCATTTGTGTATAAATAGGAGCTATCTCAGTGGAACTAATCGCTTTGAAAAAAGGATCCCTATTTGTTCCATTAAAGTAACTCAGTCCTAATTCAAAGTCTCCAAAGTAGTGAGACCATCTAAGGGCATAGTCAGTATGATTTTGCCCATCAACGTGCATGTATTGCACTTTATCAGTATTGACGACTAGCGGACCTCTAAAACGTCCTTCACTACCTGAAAAAGTTCTCTCTCTAAAGTAGGGTAGAGCAAAACCGGTAAACGTTCCATAGTCCGTGAGATAACTCAAATTCACCATGGGTTGTCCCAGTTTATCTTCACCATCTATATTGTCTACGAAATCTGATTGATTAATCACATCTACTAGATGGTATGATTCAGTCACTCCCCAGAATACTTTTGAAACTCCTATACGTGTCTCAATATTATTGAAAGCTCCAACATAACTCATTTCTCTTAAGTCAAAGTGAGTTCTTTCATTGTCTTGCTCATCCACCCTTAAGTAGGGAATGACTGTCGTAACTTGTCTATCATTGTCCCATGAGTACATCGCTTGAGGTTCTATCACAAATGATGGTTGTAGCTTTTCTGTATTTCCATACTTTCCTTCTTCCGGAAAGTAGCGAACTTCTCCTTTCGCTACTCCTGAAAAAGTGAATTCCTGTGCAATTGTTTGGGACGTCATTAATGATAGAAATGAAAGTGCTATGAGCTTTTTCAAGTATTACCTCAATCTCTTTAAAGAGTTCTTATTAAAATCTCTGTCCGAAATATCTTGATTAAATTTGTAATCATTCCAAACTAAACTAGTACTCTTTCCTGTCTGGTGGTTTTTCATGTGCATTTCATCTGGTCGCCACTTTCCATTTTGATACTTCTTGTATCCGATATAGTTTAAAGTTTTTAAAAGAGACTCTTTTCTATCGTAGAATTCTATTTTTTGGATCGTCCAATTCTCTTCGTTTACCCAGACTATTTGTTTAGTATAACCTGAATTCTTGTCTACCGGGTAGCGTTCAATTATGTGACCTTTTACTGAAACTTTTGATTCCGTACTAATATACTCGTAAGAGTATTTCTCAACTTCTTGTGATGAGATATCTTCATAAGCAAATTCACTTCCCATAAAAGGGCCTGACTTATTATTTGAAGAAATTCTCTTCACTCTCTTTAGCGCAGGTAAGTAGAGCCACTGATCATCAGAACCAACAGCATGAGAGAAACTTAAGAATGAAGTTCCCTTTACATCTCTAGGAGTTTTGAAGATGGTTAATGACTTGTCCCCATCTTCTTTCACTTCTAGTGTTTTAATTTTCATTTGTCTCGTGGACTTCTGTCCTTGTTTATTAAGAAGTACCATTTTTACATTTGCTGTTTGATTCACAAATCCTTCATTTGTTATATCAATTTGCGTAGCCACCCATAGACCTTTATTCTCTTCTGCTTTGACTGTAGAACCTAGACCAAAGGCCAGTGCTACTATGGCAATTGAAGCCACTGCGTTTTTAAGTTTCATTTTATCTCCTTTATTTTTTATATTAGACTTCTCTTTTTCTTTTTCATCAACTACTGCAAGTAGTGCTGGTAGGAATGTAAAGTCAGCTATGAGAGCGACAATTATTGTCAGTGCTGAGAGAGCACCAAGTGTGACGTTCATTTTAAAGGCTGAGAACATTAGTATTGAAAACCCAATCGAAAGCACGACTGAAGTAACAATGAGTGCAGAGCCTACAGTTGAAAATGAGTATTCAATCGCCTCTTTAGTTGAGAGTCCTTTCTCCCTTCTAGCTCTTACGTATTTAGAGAGAAAGTGAACTGTATCATCAACCACAATTCCTATGGTCACTGAGCTCACAATGGCAATGGCAAATCCCGCCGTTCCTACAACTAGTGACCAAATTCCAAAGGCGAGTATCGCAGGAATAATATTTGGTAGTAGTGAGATAAGTCCGTATTTAAAACTTCTAAGTGAAACTATTAAAACACCCGTGATTAAAAGAAACGCTAAGAGTGTTCCCCAGGCCATTGCCTTAACATTTCTCTCTGTAATATAAGAGAACATAATGGCAGGTGAAGAACCAAGAGTGTGCATAGTGGCCGGTGCATTGTCTCTTAACCACTGCTCGATCTTAGTATTTGAACTAAGTAAGTCCTTTGTTTCAACATTTGAAAATGTAGCAATCACTCGCGTTGAATCTTTATCAACATTGATTTGATTATTTAAATCTAATCCATAAGGAAGACTCATTTCATAGAGGAGAAGATACTGTGCTGCTAGTTCTCTACTCGTTGGAAGAGAGTAGAATTCTTCTCTATCGGCGTGCATATTCTTATTGAGTCGCTTAAAGATATCCGTAACAGTTGATACATGAATGACATGAGGTTGAGCTCTGAGCCAGTTAGAAAACTCTTCTACCTTACTTAAGTAAGCAGGATTAGAGATTCCCCCTGATTCTCCAGAACCTAGGTCATAGTTTAACTGGTAAATTCCAGTTAAGTTTTCCATCACATAGTCAGTGTGGTTTCTAAATTCAATAGACTTATCAAAGTAATTTACAAATTGATCATTAAGTTGAATCTTTGGAATTTGTACCGCAAGAAAAACCGTTGTAAAAAGAGTTGTAAAGAGAACTCCTTTCTTATGATCTACAATCCAATCTGCAAACTTTACAGCAAATGGTGAACCGCTCTTAACGATTTTCTTAGGTTGTCTAAAAGGCATGAGTGTAACAAGGGCAGGCAATAATGTTACAGAGAGAACAAAGGCCATTGTTACACCCATTGCCGTGATGTTTCCTAAATCATGAAAAGGAGGAGTATCACTAAAGTTTAAAGAGAGAAAACCAATGGCAGTTGTAAAACTCGTCAGAAAGACAGGTGTAAAATTTGCTGCCATGGCTTCAATAATCGAATCCTTTTTGGAATGTCCTAGTGACATGGAATAGAGAATACTTTTTAAAATGTGAATAGAATCTGCAATCGCTAGAGTTAGAATAACTGTTGGTGCAATTGATGATGGGGGAGTAATAGGTATTCCAAAAAGTCCCGCTGCTCCCATTCCGGCAACAACTGAGAAGAAAATTACATTTAAGGTGGCGAGAACTGCCATTCCTGATTTTAGTAATACTGCCATTATTAAAAGAATAACTGCATACATAATTGGTGTTAAAGTCGACATATCATTCATGGCCGCTTCGTTAAAAGCATTATTCATCATGGCCAGACCGGAGAGTCTAAATTCTAAGTGAGGATATTTTTCTTCAAATTCTGCCGTTAACTCTCTGGCATATTTGGCAACACTTGGAACTTCCTCCGGACTATTGCCTGGAAAACTAAGCTTTATATTAAGGGCGGTTACAGATGAATCAGGATTGATAATCCTATTGGCCAGCAGTGGTTCTGCTAGAGCGATTTTTTGAATTTCTTGTAATTCTGTTTGTGTCAGTGATTTTGGATCCTTTACTAGGTCTGCAACTATGAGGTCATCTTCTATGGCCTTAGTGTGTTGAAAGTTTGTAAGGGAATCAACTCTTGTTGAAAAAGGAATTTTCCATGAACGCTCAGTTATTTCTTTAAGAGCAATCATTGTTTTCTTAGTAAAAACATTCTTATCTTTAGGGGAGAGAACAATGAGTAGGCCATCATCTTTGGCATAAACATTTTGTAATTTTTCAAAGGCCAATCTCTGTGGATTGTCTTCTCCAAAGAAATAGCGGTAGTCGCTATTCATGGTAATTTTTGTCACTCCACTTCCGAGACTTAGTGCCAGCAGAATGGAGAAGAAGATGGTCTTTAAGGGATTGCTAATGACAATTTTTGCTAATCGAGCCCCGTAATTCTCTCGCTTATTCATGTGTGTATCCTTGTTTACTTACTAGTAAGTAAGTCGTTAGTTTTAAAAAAAAGAACATTCTGTGTTCTAACTATTTGTAATTATAATCATACCTACTTACAAGTAAGTAAGTGCTGTTGTTTAAAAAAAGGACTACTTAAGTCCCTCTGCCCACTCTTTCAATAGACCTGATAATTCATTCTTGGCCTGGGCGACATTTCCTATATGCTGTCCACAAGTCATCACTCCAAGCATAATAGTGTGAGATCTTCTTGCTTCTCTTAGAGCATTTAGGTCGCTTCTGATTTCACCATTATCTATGGCATCTTGAATAGTAGACTGAAATAACTCTTCAAATTTTCTATAGAAACTACAAGCTAGTCCCTGAAGGTTTTCAGGTAAACTATTTTGAGTCGCCATTTGCGTACAGACACAAATACTAGTAGTACCAAGGGCTTCAGCCTGTAGCCAGAAGTTGTCTTCTACTCCTTGGATGAAACCAAAGAAGTTTCCCTTGTAACCTTCAGCAAGTGCGCTGAAGTTTTTAAACTGAGTTTGTCCGTAATTATTCGTCACTTCGATAGCGAGAGATTCTTTATTTTTGAAATGATAGTGCAGGTTAGCTCGAGTTGTTCCCAACTCTTTAGCGATAGTCCCGAAGTTAAGGTTTTCAAAACCTCCGGTCATCATTTGTTTCTCTGCAGTTAATAGTATTTCATTTCTCATAGGACCATTCTTACTTACATGTATGTAAGTTTCAAGTTAAAACTTCCTTAAAATGTATTATCTATATAAAAACAGTGGCTTAAGAGTAGGAATTATCTATTTAATCCGTACTCAGAGAAGAAATCGAGGATGATTTTGGTAGCATCTGGCCCATGGGGGTCATTGAATTCGTATTGATTGTCACCACCACTCCAAGCGTGACCAAGAGTCTCGATCATATATCTCTTAATGTAGGGACGACCTCGGTGAGACCAAGTAACTACGTCGTATGAATAGAGATTGTCTGGCGTGAATTTTTCAAAAGTCATTTCATCGTCTAGAGAATTGTCACGAATCCCATTGTCTAGATAGTCGTTAAAAATTCTTAATTCAGATTCAACTTGAGTGGCATGGATTGCTCGCATGACAGCTCCTCTTGAGCCGTGAATGATAACTGCGGGAAGAGGGTTTTTCTTAGGAGTAAATCCTGAGCAAGAATATCCTTTCGCTGCTGCAACTTCTGGAGCTATCTTACTACCATTGTAGACAACTTCTTTTGCTGAAAATACATCACTTGCTGCTTTATACATTGTTCCGTGGTGAGTTGCTACTGCTTGAAAACTTCTGGGGTAACAGTTGGCCAGTATAGAAACCACAGCACCACCAGAGCTCATACCTAACAGAAAAGTTTTATCTTTGTTTAAACTAAACTCTCTAGTCACTTTCTTAAGGCCACCCATAATGAGTTCTGCCTCTCCAGTATTTTTCATTTGGTTTGTAGGAAGAAACCAATTCCAACAATTATAGATATTGAAAAATTTAGACTGTTCTGGATAGTAAACAGCAAAACCTAATTTCTCTGCCCATTCGTTTAGACGAGTTCCCGCTGCAAATGATTCACTATCTTGCATGCAACCGTGAAGGGCGATGATGACAGGTATTTTTCCATGATTAGTACTTTCACTGTGATTGCTTGGAAGAAAAACTTTATAAGATCTCATTCCATTAAAGCTATAGTAACTACCACTTTCAATTCTTCCCGCTTCTAAATTTGGCGAAAGTAAAAAAAGTAGTACTGAAGAAAATGTAAAAAGAAATTTAATCACAATTTGTCCTTAGTAAGTTTCCACAAGTGTTTTAATAATACTTAATACATTCTCTTTACCTGTTTTAAGAGAATAGTCCTTAGTTGTATAACAATCTTGAATTGTAGAAGAAGTTAAGTTCTGAATGATAGAGCTCAATGCTTTGGCCTTCTCACTGGTGAAGTTCTTCTTCATTTGTGCTTTGAGAATAAAGTAAATTCTCTCTTGTCCTTTCTTTTTAACTCTATCGTTTAGTTCTAAATAGTCTTCATCAATACTACAAAAGTAGTAGAGAAGTAGAATCACAGACACTTGCTTGGGATGTAAATCGGCCCAACTAAAAGCAGCTTCCACATATTTAATCAGCATGTCTTCGCCACTGGTGGCCTTAGCAATATGCTCAAGAGACATTTGTTGATAGGTCGCCAGGATGTATTTTATCGCCGACTTAAAAATTTCATGTTTATCCGCAAAGTGATAGGCCACATGAGCACGACGAGTTCCTATGACTTTTGCAATGGCCTCATAAGAAGTTTTCTCAATGCCCAGTGTTGCCAGACACTCAATAGAGGCCTTAATAATCTCAACCTTTTTAAGATCACCTTTTCTAGGGCGAAATTCAAAGAGGTCATAGAGAAGCGGGTCAATTTCATTCTTTGCGGTGCTGGTACTTTCCATATTCAGAACCTATCACAATGTTTGTGGCAACTCAAAACGTTTTATACGTAGCGATAGTTATTTTTGTACGTCTGTACAATTTTCTTGACATCAATATATCATCTTGAGAGAGTTCATCGATATTGAAACATTTGAAATGAAAATTATTGAGAGAAGAAATGATTAAATCGGGTCTTTTTATTAAAGATGATATGAGAATTCACTATGAAATTCAGGGGGTTGGACCATCAATTCTGTGCTTTTCTGGTTTTGGTTGCTCCAATTACAATTTTGACTTTCTAAGAGATGAACTCTCTAAGAACTTTCAATTAATACTCATTGATAACCGTGGCATGGGTAAATCCTCTCTAGTTTCTAAGGATTATCTCATAGATGACCTAGCTGTTGACGGGATTGAGCTCATGGCGAAGTTGGGTATTGAGGCTTTCTCTGTGATGGGAATTAGTATGGGTGGATTCATTGCTCAAAAAGTTGCGCTTAAAGCGGCGGATAGAATTCAATCTCTAGTCCTCGCTTGTACCACTTCTGGTGGAGAAGATTTTCCAGCGCTCAATAAGTTGAATGAGGAAAGTATAAAGAGATCATTTGAATTAGATCCAAAAACTTATAATTTACTCGTTTTGAACTCTACAGTTCATCCCAGTGTTGAAATTGAAAAACCAAAACTTTTTGAAGAAATTTTAAATTTAAGAATGAAAAATATGCCTAAGCTTTCACAAGTGCTGCTGCAACAAAGTGCAGTTGATAAATTTCTTCAATCAAAAATTGATCTCTCAAAAATAACTTGTCCAGTACTTATTCTCTCTGGAGCTGATGATCGTTTTGTAATTCCAAAGAATGCTTATGTTTTAGAAGATAAAATACCAAACGCAACATTGAAGTTCATCGATGAAAGTGATCATCACTTCTTTTTAGAAAAGCCCTTAGAAACAGCAAATGTCGTTTCAGAATACTTAGGATTACAATTATGAATATTTGTTTAAAGAAAGCAGCAGTATGGTTGCCTAAAGGATATGAGGACTCAGATTTTATTTCTTCTGAATCAGGTATTCCAAAAGAAGTTATTGAAAAGAAAATGGGGATTATAAGAAAGTGTCGTGCCGACAGTGACACTCATCCTGGAATGATGGCAGTCAATGCTGCTAGAAAAGTTCTTAAAGGCATAGATCCTCTAAGTATAGATCTAATTATTTGGACGGGTTCAGAATACAAAGAACACCCTGTTTGGTCTGCAGGAATTTATGTACAAAGAGAGTTGGGTCTAAAGAATGCTTACGCTTTTGACGTGGCAGCAAGATGTTCAACCAATGTTTTGGCCTTAGGTCTCGCAAAATCTCTTATGACAACAGATAAGAAATTAAACCGTGTTCTTCTCTGTGGTGGTCATAAGACAGGTGATCTTGTGAACTACAAGGATGAAACTTCTCGTTTCTTATATAATCTTAGTGATGGTGGTTCGGCGATGCTCTTGGAGCGTGGGGAAACTAATCCTATTCTTGAAAGTTCTATTATAACTGATGGTGACTTTAGTTTAGACGTTATTATTCCAGCCGGAGGCACAAAGAAACCTCTTAGCACTAAACCTGCAGATCACGAGATGTTCCTTACTTGTCCAGATATTGTTGGAATGAGAGAGCGGCTAGCGGATAGATCTTTAGATAATTTTTTAAAAGTTATTAAGACTGCTGCACAAGATTCAATGCATAAACCTATTGATTATCTAGCACTTCTACATATGAAGAAGTCTGCACATGATGGAATTGTTGATCAATTAGAATTAAATTCAGAACAAAGTATATATATGGATCACTACGGACACTTCGGTGCTCCCGACCAGGTTCTATCTCTCGCTCTGGCTGAAAAAAGAGGGCTCTTAAAGAAAGGTGATCATGTGGTTCTTGCTTCTGCTGGAATTGGTTATACATGGTCGGCCATATCTCTTCGTTGGGATGAGAACACAATTGATTTAGAAGATTTTACAGAAATATTATAAGGAGTAGATATGAAAGGTTTAAGTACAAGTAGAGTTTTTATTACAGGTGCAGCTTCAGGAATTGGAAGAGCGACAGCTCAAAGATTTTATAACGAAGGGTCAAATTTAGTTCTGGTTGATATGCCAACAGAAGAAGAGTCTGAACTAAAGGCGATGTTTCCTGAGAGAATGACTTATCTGCAAGCTGATGTGACTACTAAAGTTGGTCTTGATAAAATACAAGAGCAAGTCAATCTAGGACTTGATGTTTTTATAAATAATGCTGGAATTACAAGAGATGCAACTGTTCACAAAATGACTGATGATCAATGGGATCAAGTTATTGCTGTAAATTTAACAGCTATCTTTAAACTCTCAAGAATGGCCGCCATTAAAATGAAAGAGCAAAAGAGTGGAGTCATATTAAATGCAGCTTCTGTTGTTGCTCACTATGGTAACTTTGGTCAAACTAATTACACTGCCACTAAAGCAGGTGTTATTGCCATGACAAAAACAATGGCCAAGGAGTTAGGAAAAGATGGAGTAAGAGTTAATGCTATTGCTCCAGGATTTATTGGAACGCCTATGGTGAGAAAAATGCCAGAAAAAGTTCTTGAAATGATGGAAGGGAAAGCTCCTCTTAGAAGATTAGGTGAGCCTGAAGATATAGCTGCAGCTTACGCTTTTCTAGCAAGTGAAGATGCTAGTTTTATTACGGGAACATGTTTGAATGTGGATGGGGGAGTAGTATTAGGTTAGAAATCTACCACCATATTCAAAAATCTAAAAATGATTCTGCAAAGTGGTTAGTTCTAGTTAATGGACTCTTTGCAGATTTAAATTCTTACGATGAAGTCGTTAAGAATCTTGGCGATGAATTTCATATTCTTCGATACGATTGTCGTGGACAAGGAAAGAGTTTTAAACCAGATGGAATATATACTCTTTCTAAACATGTTGAAGATTTAGAAAGTCTTATTAAGGATCTTTGCATACAAGATCTTACAATTCTTGGATTAAGTAATGGAGGGCGTATTGCCCTCGAGTTCGCCAAGAGAAATAGGGATTTAGTTTTAGGAGTCGTTGCGTGTGATACTTACGACAAACCAAGTGAATTATTAAAGTTAAAATTACAAAGCTGGCTAAAAGCATTTGAAACTGGAGGTGCAACTCATCGTTTCGATGTGGCGACTCCTTGGATTTGGGGCGAAAGCCTTTTGCAAAAAAATCCCAGTCTCATTGCATTCTATAGAGAACGAGCGGGAGAAATGGAAGCCCATGCGGTTAAAGGGTTAATTGAGGGAGCTATGGAAGGAGATGTTTCTTTAGAAGCTATTCATTGCCCCGTTTTCTTGGTTGTTGGAAGAGAAGATGTTCTGACTCCACCTTTTCTACATGAAGATATGTGTAATAAAGCAAGAGCTCAATCAAAGAAAATCCAAATGAGAATTGTTCCAGGTGGGCATGCCTCTATTTTAGAATATCCTCTGACTGTTATGAATGAAATTCTTCCTTTCGTTAGGAGTCTTGCATGAAGTGGAATAATTTTCTCCACTTGAATGAAGTTCTCTATCCTGAGAAAACCGCTATTGTGGATCAGAGATCAAATTTAAGTTATAACTATTCTGAGCTTAGTCATATAGCAAACTCATGGGCCTTATATCTACAGAACTTAGGTATTGAAAAAGGGGACCGTGTTGCAATCCTCGCACAAAATAGGTTTGAGCATATCTCACTTCTATTTGCAGTTTCAAAGTTAGGGGCCATTTTAGTTCCACTAAATTTTAGATTATCCATTGGAGAAGTTGATTCTATTCTAGAGCGTATTGAGGCAAAAGTTCTCTTAGCAGAAGGTGAACAACAGCAAAATTACAGTGGTAAGTATATAAATCTCAATGAATTTGATTACGCTACTCTTAGAGAACTAGCTACTACTCATGTAGATTTGTCGGCATACTTTGAAGAGACTTCTTCGACTTTAGATGACGATATTCTCATGCAATTCACTTCCGGCAGTACAGGAATCCCTAAAGGTGTTCTCATGCATGGAAGAATGCTGTTATCAAACCAAGAGGGAACAGTTAAGAATTGGCAGTTAACAAATGATGATGTGACAATGGTGGAAACGCCATTTTTTCACACCGGTGGTTATAATGTTCTGTGTTTACCTCTTTTATTCTTAGGGGGAAAAGTTGTTCTGGCAGAAAAATTTGATGTGGAAAATGTTTTTAGAACTATTCTTAAAGAAAGAATAACTGTTTACTTTGGTGTTCCCACAATGTTTCAGATGATTGCAGATACTGACAGCTTTGATTATATGGACTTTTCGTCTCTTCGCTTCTTTGTCTCTGGCGGTAGTGCCTGTCCAGTTGAACTCATAGAACAGTATCAACAAAAAGATCTTTCTTTTAAACAAGGTTTTGGTTTAACTGAAGTTGGTCCAAATTGTTTTCTCTTGGAATCAATTGATGCTATTACCAAACTAGGCTCTATTGGGAAACCTATGAGTCACTCTAATGTATTAGTAAAAGGCCTTAGCGGAGATATTGCAAAAGTTAATGAAGTAGGAGAGCTTCTTATTAAAGGAGATCACTTATGTCGTGGATACTATGCAGATGAAAACCGCTTTAATGAATCACTAGATAATGGATATTTTAAAACTGGAGATCTCGTTCGTTTTGATGAAGACGGTTTCTTCTATGTTACTGGACGAATTAAAGATATGTATATTTCAGGGGGTGAGAATGTTTATCCTGGTGAAGTCGAAAAGCAACTTGTGACAATTAAGGGCGTGCAAGAAGCTGTAGTAGTCGCTATCCCTTCTATGAAATGGGGGGAAGTGGGACACGCGTTCTTACAGACCAAACAAAGATTGATCTCATCTGATGATATTAGAGATCTTTTGAAGGATTCGCTCTCTAGATATAAATTTCCTCACTCAGTAGAGTGTTTAGACACTTTTCCACTCTTAGCGAATGGAAAGGTAAATAGAAATAAACTTAAAGAAATGGCCACCTTAATAGGGAGATAAACTATGAATTCTGAAACTTTTAAATACGTTGTTACGTTTGTGTTTGTTGCATTCACTTTCTATCTCTCATACTTAGGTATGAAGAAAACCAAAGATCTTAGAGGATTCTCTATTGGCAATAAGGATATGGGACCAGTTCTTATTGGTATTACCATGGCCGCTTCAATTTCTTCTACTGCCACATTTGTTATTAATCCAGGTTTTGTCTACACACACGGATTAGCAGCTTACTTGCATTATGCAGTGGCAGCTAGTTTTGGAATTATTACAGCTTTTCTTCTTTTAACTAAAGGGTTTAGAAAACTTGGAGAGTCTAAGGGAAGTTTAACTATTCCTGATTGGATATATCACCGTTACCAAAGTAGAGGTCTTTCTCTATTTTTTGCTGTAATAAATTTATTAAGTGTCACATTTGTTGTACTCATTTTAGTGGGATGCTCAATTCTCTTAAGTTCTCTCTTTCCTGTTTCCCAGAAAATGGCACTCGTTATGTGCATTACGTTTGTTTTTAGTTATGTACTCATGGGTGGAACTTATGCCCATGCTTATACAAACACTTTTCAGGGAATCTTAATGGTTCTAATCAGTCTCTTTCTCTTTGGGTCGGGGCTAAAGTATTTTGAAGGGGGATTTCTCACTTCATTGCAATCCATTAGTCAAAGTTATGCTTCTATAGTTAATCCTGATAGTCATCTCTACTATGATTATTTCTCAGTTTTCATAAGTTCATTTCTCATAACGTTTGCACTGATGTTTCAGCCTCACATCTTTTCAAAAATTCTCTATATTAGAAAAGATGAAGATGTTTCTAAATTTATTGCTACTACTTTCATTGTAGGAACGGTTTTTGGTCTCATGCTCTTTGTTGGATTTTACGCTAAATTATCAGGTCTCGTTGTAGACAGACAAGATATGGTAGTGAGCGAATACATCATTCAAGAATTCTCCACCGGTACTTTTGGACCATATATTCTAGTTTTTATTACCCTTACTTTACTGGCAGCTGGACTTTCTACTTTAGATGGAATTCTTGTTTCTCTCTCGGCGATGGTGGTCAATGATATTTATCTACCTTTCTTTGGTAAGAATCTAAATGAAGAAACTCGTGAGCGAAATGCTTTAAAACTTTCAAGAGTAGTTCTCATAGTCATTGGTCTCTTTTCCTTTGCTCTAGCGTGGAGTCCTCCAATGTTAGTGGGACTATTTGCGCAAAAGGGAATTTATGCTCTAGCGGCAGCGTCATTTACACCAATTTTATTAGGAGTATTAATGAATAGAGAACTTCCTATTTGGTTAATCGGAGGAGCTTCACTCATTGGTTTTTTTGGGCACTTGATTCTTAATTTATTTCTAGGGTTCGCTAATCCTAGTGTATCGAGTTCAATTTCTATGATTTCCTCGCTTCTCTTTGCAATGGCCGGGATATGGTTTACGCAGAAAGAAAGTAAGCAAGTTGAGCTAAGTTCCTAATATAATTAAACAAGATCCTATATGATATTTTAAATTTATGGCCAAATACCTCTACAAAAAGCTATAAATCAAAAATATTCTAATGAAAGGATCTTATAAAATGTTTAAGAATTTAGAGAGACGAGATATATTTCTTTGGTACTTAATCCTAAGTGCCATGACTGTTCTCATGGTTTTTGTTGGTGGATTAACTAGGCTAACTGGTTCTGGTTTATCCATGGTGGATTGGAAACCAATTATGGGTGTCATTCCTCCCTTATCTCTAGAGAGTTGGTTAGAGGCCTTTGAAAACTATAAGAGGTTTCCTGAGTTTCAACAAACGAAGAGCTCTCTAACATTGGAAGGATTTAAATCTATTTTCTATCTTGAATATCTTCATCGAATTCTTGGACGCTCTTTTGCTCCTGTTTTGATTTTTCCTTGGATCTTCTTTAACTTTAAAAAGAAACTTCTTAGAAAAGATAACTTTAAAATATTGGGAATGTTACTTCTTGGAGGATCGCAAGGCCTTATGGGCTGGTACATGGTTAAGAGTGGGTTAGTGAATGATCCCTATGTTAGTCACTATCGATTAGCCGCCCATCTCATTCTCGCCATTTTCATAATGGGGCTATTTTTTTGGATGGCGTTAAGAGAATTGCCTAGTGCAGAAAAAGCACAGAGTGAATCTTCTCTCTTGAAAAAATTATCATGCATTATTCTTAGTTTAATTATTGTACAAATTATCTATGGAGCCTTCATGGCAGGTTTAGGTGCCGGTCATGGTTACAATACTTTTCCAAAGATGGGGGAAGTGTGGTTTCCTGAGCAATTACAATTTTCTGGGATAAGCTCTTTGCTATCGAAAATGATTTCTGACAATACGTTTGTTCATTTTATTCATAGACTACTGGCCTATACGCTTTCTCTCTTAATTTGTTTTATGTTCTATAAATCAAGAAAGACCCAGTTAAACACAAGTCAAAAATCTGCTATTAAGCACCTGCTTTATATGGTGGTTCTTCAGTTTACTCTTGGAGTGATCACTCTCTTAACTTTTGTTCCTATTTTCATGGCATCAATTCACCAAATGGGAGCGGTGGCACTCTTTATCGCTGGGGTTTATACAGTATTTACTTTTAGCGAAAATGAAATCACTACTTCGCTGTAAGGGTGTAGACTCCGTCCCATTCTTCTGGTGGCGGGTTCTCTTTAAAATCATGGCACCTCTTAATATAAACCTCACTAGGATTAATTGAAGGGATTTTGTTAGGGTATCTATTCTTTTCAAATTGGATGCTAGTAGTAAATTCTTTAATAGCTTCATCCCACTGTTTATTCTTGTAAAACTCTAGTCCCTTTTCAAACGTCTCTTTTAAATCTAATAAGTTTTTTTCTGTTTCTCCGTGGCTCCCTAGGAGATCAAACGTTTTTACGGGCTCACTCTTTCCTACAACTTTTATAGTATCTAACTCTCGCCAATCAAAACCTTCTCCTGTTAAATTCTTAGTAAATTCTGTCACATGATTGAAGATTCCATATTGTTTGGCCGCTTCTTCTAAGCGTGCTGCGAGATTCACAGAATCTCCCATCATAGTGTAATTCATTCTGTTTTTTGAGCCCATATTTCCAGTCACTATTTCTCCAGAATTTAAACCAATCCTCATACGCATAATTTTAACAACTGCGGGCCATTTGTCTCCTTCGCTGACCCATTTCTCTCTTAATTCAAGTAGTGCTTCCTGCATTTTTAAACTAACCCTACAAGCCCTAGAGGCGTGATCATCCTGATGCATAGGAGCACCAAAGAAAGCAATAATGGCATCTCCTTCATACTTATCCAGTGTCCCATGTTCATCTAGGAGAATATCTGTCATGACGGTTAAGTATTCATTTAGAAGTTCCACTAATTCTGTGGCCGACAATTTTTCAGAGAAAGAGGAAAAACTTTGAATGTCTGTAAAGAAAGCGGTGAGTTCTTCTGCTTTTCCTCCAAGAGTAGGTTGATCACCACTGTCATACATCATCTCAATAAGTTCGGGAGAAATATAGTTACCAAAAGCTTGTCTCAAGAACGCTTTGTCCTTAGTCGTATTATAAAAATCAAGCATGGTTATCCATAAATAAGAACCAATGACTGCGTGAAGTACAAAGAAGAGCGTAAGTTCATAACCCAGTGGGGAGAAATAAAAAGTATCAGAAAGGATTAAACCTAGGGAAAATGAAATAACAAAAATTGCATCATAGAAGGCACTTTCTTTCCAAGATATAGCAATCATAGAAAAAGTTCCTAAGAGCATTAAGCACCATGACCATAGGAATGAAGAATTCTTGGGGGCAAAATTTCTCTTATCAAGCATCATTTGCGCCATATTCATGTGAAAGAAAACTCCTGGAAGTTTAGGATCTACAGGTGTGTATCTCAAATCATGGGCACCAAATGCGGTGGAAGCAATAAAAACCGCTTTATCTTTAAACGCTTCAAACATATCAGGGTCATCATTACTGGCCTCTAGTAATTGATAAATAGGAACGCTCAAAAAGTTTGTACTATCTCCTAACCAGATGATTTTAGTTTCTCCTCCGAAGTTCAACTCCAACTCCCCGTAGGGTAATTTCAAAACTCCAGATCCTTGAGCATCTATATTGATTTGAGGTGTTTCTTTTGATAGTAACTGATAAGTTGAGAGAGCAATTGAGGGTAGAAACATTTCGTCTAAATTAGCAACGACAGGATATTTTCTAAACACTCCATCAGGATCTTCTTTCGCTCCAATAAAAGCAAGCACAGGATCTGCTGCAAGAATTTTATCTATGGGATAAGTTGTAGACATGACTCTGAAGATTTCTAAACTAAGTTCTGCTTCTTGATTAGATTCTAATATGAAGTTATATAAAGTATCAGGTGTTTCACTCAAGGATACATTATCTTCTTCTTGATCTATAGATGCTAGCGAGTAAGGAATGATAATTTTCTTACCATGCTTCTGAAATTTCTTTATTGCAGTTGCAAATTCTTCATCGGGGCTTATTTTAGCAATTGACCTTTCAACTTCGGAAAAGACCACATCAAAAGCTATGACTTTCGCACCGTAGTGGTCAAGCTTCTCAATAATAGGAACCCAGGTTGCTCTTGACCAAGGAAAACGTCCTAGTTTTTTTAAAGAGAGATCATCGATTGCGGCGAGGGCAATATCCTTAGAAATAGGTGTTTTGTCACGTGAGACATTCATACGAAAATCATAGAAGCGATCTTCAAAGTATGATGGGTAAATAAGCATGTTCTTCACCCATACGGGAAAATTAGAGTATTCTATTTGTCTTTGAAATTGGTAGATACCAACACTAATAATAGAAAACACAACCAAATTAAATAGTCCGACAAAGCGTACAATCTTAAACATCTAATCTCCCTGCTATCTTTTCGACTTTTTATCATTTCATGCAACATAATTTTCTTTAAAGAAATAGAACTCATAAGTTCTTGCTTCGATAAAAAAATCCAAAATAAAATAGAATTATTCTATGAAAAAACTACTACTACTTACTATTTTACTCAATTTCTCATCCACCTCTGCCAAAGGGATTATTGCTACAATAACTCTTTTGAAAGGATCCGGAAGTGTCCTCTTTCCCGGCGCACAACATGTTGTTCCTATAAAGAAGGGAATGAAGCTTCTCGAAGACACATCCATTCTTACAAATGATAAAACGTTTGTGAAAATCTCCTTTTTAGCTGGTGGGAAAACTTCAATCGGTGCCAATACTAAAATCGTATTGGTTAAGGGGGGTAAGAAGAAAGCAACATTTGTTAGTCTTCTTAAAGGTCAGATCAGAGCGAATATTCCTAAGAAGTCGGGAAGGGTGCACGATAACCTAAAACATAAACTCATTATAAAAACTCGCCATGCCTCACTTGGGGTAAGGGGAACAGAGTTTTTGACTGTGCACAACCCTGAAAACCATATTACTTCCATGATTACGTTTAAGGGGGAAGTGGCCTTTGTGAAAGTGAAGAAGAATCTACTTTCTACTAAGGTTGAAAAAAGAATTCTTGGTCTGATGCAGGTTGATGATTTTGATGCCATCCTAGATGGAAAGGATTCTGAAGTTGTACGAGAGGGAAGATATTCAGGAGTCATACCTACTAAAGAAATTGCCACTATCCCTACTAAAATTTCTCCAAAACAATACGAGATTTTAAAAAGTAACGTAAATCTGGACTTTGATAATAAGAGTGAAGTTGTTAGTAATGGTGAAAAGGATAAGAAGGGAACTTATAAAACTTATGTTGATGATCCTCCTGCAGAAGGATTTTATGATGATGAAACTGGAGCTTATGCACCAAGGTCCGGTGGTTATTTAGATATAGAAACGAGTATTTATGTTCAACCTGACCCTGGAAGTAAGTTAGATAAAAAAAATAATGTCTATATTCTCTCTGATCAATTTGGTGGCGTTGATGAAAAAACTGGGGATTATATTCCCCCTGAAGGTTTAAGTCTTACTGCTAGTAAGGGATTTGTTATTAAAGATATGACAAATGCAGAACAACTTCGAATTGCATCAAAAGTTTTTGGTATTGATGTAGATGGAATCTTAACTCCAAAGATCAAACGAAATTTAAAGAAGAGTTTATCGCAAATGTTATTTGTAAAGAAAGCTATTCTTAATAATGAGATTCGAGATGAGCTCTTAGACCTTGAAGATTCAGATGTTGATGGATTAGAAAACATTGCAAGAGAATTTAGAAGAGCACTTGATAGTATTAAAGAGGTATTGGAAGTGAATACTTCTCTCGCTCTAGGTACAAGTTCAAATGTAACTGATCAGGCATTTGGCCAAACATTTAAAGTTTCAAATGTAAGTAGCTCGTTCTTGGAGTTTGATTTTGAAATTAAACATAACAACTATCTCTTATCTAACTGGGTTTCTACACCATATTTTGGTTTTGAATTAACTAAGTATTTCTCTAGTCACGAAAATGTAAAGAGCTCTTCACTTTGGGTTTTTAATATAGGAATCGAAAATAAAATTAGTCATGGATTTGGAGATTTAAATATTGATTTAGAAGTTAAGAAGGCCAGCAAACTAGAAAAGAATAATATGTTCTACGAATCTTTTTACAATGTTGAAAGTGTTAAACACCAATCCGAGAGTAGTTTCTTTTATCAATTCATAGAAGTCTCTGTGAAAGAAAAAATTAAAATAGACAAATGGAGATCTGTTTCATTTGGAGCAGATTTTAAAAACTATGACACTTTTTCAGAGACTCTTAATGGGAAACAATTTAACTATTGGGCAGAATTACAAGGACGTTTCCTTCCCCGCTATGAATTAGTAGGCAAGTATTTAGTTTCAGATCGCTCGTCTAAGCAATCAATTGGAAAAACATCCAAAACAGGTTTTTCGGCACAGTTTAATATCTACGAAATTTATACGAGATTCACTTTTCGCTCAGAATTCTCTAATTTTTCTCTTAAACACAAAGATAGCGTCGTGGCCAGCTCCAAGGGTGTGGAGAAGGAAAGTACATTGAAGTTTGGTTTAGATTCAGAACTCGGAATCAATTTCTCTATTGGTCTTAATCAAGAATTTATAAAAGTAAAAAGTTTATTAAACGAAGCAAATTATAAGGAAAGTAAAACTATGGTGAGTTTAAATTATACCTACTAGGGTTAATGTTTGACGAAGAAATTTAAGTTAGTACTTAGAACGTTCTTAATGTTTTTTATAGCTATTACGCTTAGTGGATTACTATATGCAGATTCAAAGAAAATCCATCTCACAGAAAAGGAAGCTTTTGATTTAGGTATGTCTTCATTTAAAAAGAAAAAATATATTCAGAGTTTGCAGTTTTGGAATTATCTCTGTGAAAAGAATTCTAAGAAAGGTGTATATTTCTTCAATAGAGGAAATGTTTACTTCTCTTTGCAAGATTATCAAGCAGCACTTTTATCTTATAGGCGAGTCTTAGAGGTTGATAGTGAACTTTCTCAAGTCGCAGCTCTGTACATGTCAAAGTGTTATAAAAAATTGGGGAAATTTTCTACCGCTAAATTGACTCTTCGCTCTTTATTAAAGAGTCAAGATTTAAGACCTACTGTTAGAGGTCTTGCTCAAGAAGAAGTTGAATTAATAAAAGAAGCGAAGAAATCAAAAGATCGTGAACAAAAATCTATTCCTCTTGAATTTGTTCTTGGCCTTAAGTATTTTAAACAACAGAAGTATGTTGAATCTATTGCGAACTTAGAGCTTGCTAGCAAAAGTTATTCAAGTCCTGAGTTATACCTAATAAAGGGAATTTGTTATTTTAAACTTAATAATAATAAACTTGCTAAAGTTAATTTAAGATTAGCAGCTAAAAAATCTAGCGATCCTGACATAATTAGTAATGCTAGTGCTCTAATGTCTCTTATCAAGCAGAAGGAATCTGAAGTTGTAGCTGTAGTCTCTCCTTGGAATATAACTCTTGGAGCAACTCTTGATTATACGACAAATCCCTTAAATGTCACAGAAGTAGATACTGGAAGTAAGGAATCTCAATATTCTCTAAGTTTTGGTTTAGGGTATGATTTTATTGTATTCAATGGCTTTCGTATTAGTCCTAATTATGATCTAAGCTTTGATCAATCTTTTAAAACATCTGATGACCGCTTTGTTGAACATGTAGGAAGTTTGTCTCTTCTTTACTTTGGTAATTTAGGCTACATAAAGCTATTGCCAAGTTTCACAAAGCAGGACTCCGGTAAGAAGCCGTACCTTACGAAGTCTGGCGGTAGCTTTAGTGGAAACATCAATTATCTCAAGTTCTTCTCTACATCATTAAGTTTTGTCACAAGTCAGAATAATCCTGAAAGTATTGAACAAAGCTATTTAAATGGTAAATCAAATAGTCTCTCTATAAGCGAAACATTTTCTACAGAGAAGTTTTCTTTTAGTGCATCACTATCTCTTACTAAGGATCAATTTCAAGATGAAGCTGATAATGTTCTAAGTAAGAAAGCCACAGGCGCAAGTTTAGGACTCTACTTTTATCCACTAGAAGTTTTCACCATTTCTACTTCCTTAAATTACTTAAGAGAAGTTTATAAAGAGGACTCTAGTAGTGGCTTTATCAGAAAAAATACGCAAACCTCTCTAAGTTTAGGGCTGACTTACGATCTAACTAAGAAAGTTAATATATTCTTTAATAGTAATCTCTCCATTGATGACGGGAATTTAGATACGCAAACAAATGAAGTAGGGGTGTCTTTAACTGATGATCTCTATGAATTCGATGAACAAGTTTCAATAGGTATAACCTGGTATATTTTATGAAAGATATTAAACAAATATTCATTGGTGCAAGAGAAGGCAGAAACGATTGTGTTCAATTTCTCATTGAAATTTATCAACCTCGTTTATTAAAATTCTGCTTCTTTCTCACAGGTGATTACAATCTCGCCCAGGATATTTCACAGGAAACATTTCTTAAAATGTTAAAAAATCTTCATAGTATTAAATCTGAAAAGGCTATTTACAGTTGGTTAATTACTGTCGCAAGAAACAACTTCTTAGATATTAAAAAGAGTAAGTTTAATTCTTTAGAGGAGTTACCGCTAAACTCCCTCGTTGATCGAAATAACCATGACTTAGAACTCTTACATGATCTGGCTTACGCCTTCTCTCAACTCGAGGTTAAGGATAGACTCGTATTACTCGTCGTTGATTTTGAAAAACTTTCCTACATAGAATCTGCACAATTCCTTGATATAAGTGAGAATGCGCTGAAATTGCGTCTGCACAGAGCGAGAAAGAAATTATTATCAATCTTAGATGAAACAAACCCTTACTCTGAGTCGTCTTAAATATATGAAGACTAAATACGAGCATTATATTCAGGAATTTGAGAATCTAAACTTTAAGGATAGTTCAGTAATCTATAAGGACTATTCTAGGTGGAAAGTGCAGCGACGTATGATTCATTTTACTAGCTCAGTAGTCATTGTTTTACTGTTAACTTTTTCAAACTCCAACATAGGAACTACGACAAGTTTTAATGTAGTAGACGATAATATCTATAAAGTGCAGTTGCTTGGAAGCGATAAGTTTCCAAGTGTTCAAGTTATCTTAGGGGAGGGATTATCCTTTGTTTCAGATAAATTTCCCTCCGTTTCTGAATTGCGTGAATTAGATTTTGAAGTTTCTTTGGAGGGTCTATCTATTTTAGTGACATCAGACTCTAAAGGAACAAAACCAATACTTCTTAAGTATTACAACTCAGATAAGAAGTATTTGATTAAGAAAGTATATTTGAATATTAAGTCACTATAAGGAAGTAGAAAGTATGAAGAAGATTGGCATCATTTTACTTATTTATTCGTTACTCATTTCGCAGGCCTTAAGTGAAGTCTATATGGCCGATTCCGATGATATTACTAAGTTTGATAAAATCTTAAAAAAAGTCTTAAAGGCCAAGCAGAAGAAAGCTAAGTCTCAAGTAGCGGGTAGTTCTGAAGAAACAAAAGAGTCTACAGAATCTACAGAATCTAAAGATGATGAAAATTCATTGCTTGGTAAACTCATGAGCGATGAGAACTTAAAAGAAATTGTTGTTGATGAACTCTCTGGAGAAATTGATTCTCTAAGACAAGTCCTTAAGGCCTACTTAATTCAAACCCAATCGCGTAGAATTTCTGGCGGGTCTCAAGACTTTAGTACTAGTACAACAGACCCTGAAGCTTTGAGGGAGTTACAAGAGCTTATCGAAGCAAATATATTTACGCCTGAGCCTGAAGAGGTCGTGGTTAATGAACCTGACCCAGATCCAACTCCGGACCCCGATCCAACTCCTGACCCAGATCCAACTCCGGACCCAGATCCAACTCCGGACCCCGATCCAACTCCGGACCCAGATCCAACTCCGGACCCCGATCCAACTCCTGACCCAGATCCAACTCCGGACCCCGATCCAACTCCTGACCCAGATCCAACTCCGGACCCCGATCCAACTCCTGACCCAGATCCAACTCCGGACCCCGATCCAACTCCGGATCCAGATCCAACTCCGGACCCAGATCCAACTCCGGACCCCGATCCAACTCCAGATCCGACGTCCGATCTACAAAGAAGAATTGATAAGATCCAAAATAAATTGGAGCAAGCTAAACTTAGAATTATAGCTAATTATGTAAGAAGTTATGATCACTTAAAAGAAGTTCTCGAAAGTCATCCTCACGGAGGTAAAGTTGATAGAATTCTAGCTAAGAGTGAAGCTCGTAAAGATAAGAAAATTGCTTTTGTAACTAATCTCTTTGACTCAAAAAAGGATCATATTGAAGATGTTCTTACAAAGCACTCTGATCACGGACATGATGGTGATTTAAAACATCATATTAAAAAAGGTAAGGTGGTTGCTAATTACTTGTCCAAGTACCATAAGCTTAAAAGTAAAATTTATAAGAGTCACTCTAAGTATAAAGAAGATAAGTTCAAAGCTCGTTCAAAATTTAGAAAATTTAAAGCACTATTTTCTAAAAACGACAACTTTGTGGCTAAGTTGGAGAAAAAGAAAGCTAAATTGAAAAAGAAAATTGATAAAATTAATGAAAGAAGAAAAAAGAAAAATGACAAAATTCGTGCACGAATTAAACATATTAAGGAAAAGAAAATTGAAAGGTTAAAAAGGATAAAGGAGAAGCACAAAAAATATCATGATAAACATAAGAAGCATGGGCATGATGGACACGATGGGAATCACCACGGTCATGACGATGATGATGACGATTAGAATTTTATATAAAATAAAGAAATTATAAAGGCTTTAGGTAAAATTGATATCTCTTCAATTTAATTGTTTTTAACTTTTTCAGTGTAACCCGATAGGTTATTAGGTTTCTACTTATTGATAAATTGGAGATTTATACATTATGGAAGAAAGAAAATTATCTGACTTATATCCTCATCAAATTTTACTTGTGGAGGATAATATCAAAAATCAAAAGGTTGCTAAAAGGACCTTTGAAAAGTTAGGTTATAGCTGTGACATAGTCGAAAATGGATTGCAGGCCTTGGATCTGATTGATTCGAAAAGTGTAGGTCATTATTCAATTGTCTTCATGGATATTCAAATGCCTGTAATGGATGGTATTGCTGCCTCTAAGGACCTTCTTGTTACCTATGGTTCTTCTCGCCCTAGAGTTGTTGCTATGACTGCAAATGTCTTTAAAGAAGATAAGAAGAAGTGTAGGGAAGCGGGAATGGAGTATTTTCTCTCTAAGCCAGTGGATATAAAGCAGCTTGAAGATGTTCTTGTTAAATTCTATTCTCGACAAAATGTAGCTTGAGAAGCTGCAATATATGTTAGAATTAAGTAACTTTTATTCTTAGGACACTTTGAAATGAATAAAGATAGATTAAAATCAATAGTAGCAATTGCTGGAGGACTCTTAGGGTTATTATATATTCTAAATCCAACAGCAGGCATAATAGAGTTTATTCCGGATAATATTCCCTATATTGGTAATCTTGATGAAGCTGCCGCGGTGGTTTTAATACTTGGTTGCTTAAGACACTTTAATGTTGATTTAACAAAGCATTTTAAAGGGAAGAAGAAGTCTTAAAATTACTATTGATTCAATTCAACTAGAATATCGAGAAATATCTTTCCATAGCGTTTTAATTTCTTTGGACCCACTCCGTGGATTTCTTCAAGTTGGTATAGTTCTGTAGGTCTATGTTCAACCATTTCTACAAGGGTTTTATCAGGAAAAATTTTAAAGGTTTGTGTTCTCTTCTTCTTCGCTAGATTATTTCTAAAAATTTTAAGATTTTCGAGCAGTGTTTTATCGGTACCGTCGTAGGGGATGAAGTCGTTAGATACTGCTGCTTTTTTCTTTGTTTTCTTTCTGGGAGATGCTTTCTTTTTGGTCTTTGCCGTAGTCTTACTCACTGTTTTCTTATAATCGGCCCTAAGGTAGACGGACTCGCTTCCTTCAAGAACAGCTATGGCCTTTTTAGTCAGTTTTAGCTCTGAACTACCATCCATAATCATTTTTAAATGACCAAGGGCGATCAATTGCCTAAAAATTGAATGCCAAAGGGCCTCATTATATTCATGTCCGGCCTTAAAGCTTGGAATATTTAAATGACCATGGCTTTGCACTGTAGCTGTAATATTTCCAAGCAAGACATCAATCATATAGTGAGAGTTATACTTCTGTGATGTTTCGTAGACACACTTAAGAGCAAGTTTCGAAAGTTCCGTGGCATCAATTTGTTTGGCAACAGGTGCGTGGCAAGTGTCACAATTTTCACAGGGGCCAGTGTAGGGGTCATCAAAGTAACCTAGGAGAACTTCTCTACGACACTTGGTGGTTTCACAAAAGCCAAGTATGGCATCTAGCTTTTCTTCGATAACTCGACGTCTAGCAGCTGAACTCACGCCTCTACAGGCCATCTTTTTAAGGAGAACCAAGTCTCTTAGTCCATAGAGCATCCAAGCGTTTGAAGGAAGTCCATCTCGACCAGCGCGACCGGTTTCTTGATAGTATGACTCAAGACACTTTGGTAGATCCATATGGGCCACAAAGCGCACATCTGGTTTATCTATACCCATTCCAAAAGCAATGGTCGCTACAACAATTGTTTTTTCTTCTTTAATAAATTTTTCTTGCGCCTTATCTCTATACTTCTGTGAAAGGCCAGCGTGATAAGGCAGTGCCTTGAAGCCAGCTTTTACCAGCTCTTTTGCTGTTTCTTCTGTACTCTTTCTAGAGAGACAGTAGACAATGCCAGAGTGGTTGAGGTGTTCATTTCTTAAATATTCAATGAGTTTTAATATGTTTAGAGCTTTAGTGCCTTTCTTCTCAATGGAGTAGTGAATATTGGGTCGATCAAATGAACCAATAAAGACAGGGGAGTTATGTAGACCAAGACAGCGGATGATTTCTTCTTTGGTAGCATGCCCAGCTGTTGCTGTTAGGGCGATTCTAGGAATGTTTGGAAATCTCTTTGCGAGGATTCCTAGTTCCATATACTCCGGGCGAAAATCATGTCCCCATTGTGAAACGCAATGGGCTTCATCAATGGCAAATAATGAAATTTCGATCCTATCGAGGACTCCTTGAAAATATGGAGACATTAGTCTCTCAGGGGAGACATAGAGGATCTTTAAATTTCCAGCAAGTAGGTTCTCTTCGATTTCACCTTGATCAGCGTGAGATAGGGAAGAGTTGAGAAAAGCCGCTTCGACTCCTTTATCTAGGAGAGCGTCAACCTGGTCTTTCATTAAAGCTATTAGGGGAGATATGATGACAGCTGTTCCAAATCTAGAGAGAGCTGGAATTTGGTAACACAGTGATTTCCCTCCACCAGTCGGCATGAGGACTAGGGCATTTTTTCCAGCAATTACATGATTAATAATTTCTTCTTGATCTCCACGAAATTGATCGTAACCAAAGACTGTTTGAAGAATAGATAAGGCGTCAGACATGTCTAATATTATACTAATTCTGATCGCTTACGATAGTTTTTTATGAGGTTCTATCTTGTTTCAATTCATTGAAATAAGGTCATTCCGTGAATTTAAAACCTATAGATGGTAAATTATCTAAATTATGCTAATGTTTCAAACAATTTAACCCTCACAAAGAAACTCCCAATGAAAAAGACTCAACCCGTTGATATACACGCCCTCTATTTAGCCTCTGTGCAAGATCCCATGAGTGATATCGAACGAATCTCTAATATATATAGTGAAATATTTCAAAAACAGGCCAAGAGTTTTAGAGAAGACTTTAGTGGTACCTTCGCCCTAAGTTGTTGTTGGGTGCAATCTGATATTGAACGCTCAGCTATCGCCATTGATATTGATCATGAAACTGTTGAATACGGAAAAAAGAATTACCTCGCTAATATGAATGAGAGTGAGCAGGGAAGATTGCAGGCGATTGAAGGCAATTGTATTGTAGAGACTGAGGCTGTTGATGTTATAGCGACTTTTAACTTTTCCTATTGTCTACTGCATAAGAGAAGTGAGCTATTAGATTACTTTAAGAAGTGTCACACTTCATTAAATGATAACGGCATGATGATTATGGATAATTTTGGTGGAAGTGATAGTGAAATCCCTGAAGTACAAGAAAGAGATATAGAACATGCAGATCACTTAGGTCCCTTTATTTTTGAATTTGAAAGAAAGTCCTTTAATCCTATTGACCGCTTAGCGCACTATGGAATTCATTTTAAGTTTCCCGATGGACGCGAGGTGATGAATGCTTACACTTATCACTTTAGAATGTGGAGTCTTACAGAACTCAAGGATCTTTTAGAGGAAGCAGGTTTTTCTAAGAGTCATGTTTACTGGGAAAAGTGCGACAAAGATGGTTTCGGGAATGGAGAGTTCTACCAAACTTTAGAAGAGGAGAACTCAGTGAATTGGAATGCCTATATCGTTGGTGTTAAATAAGCTTCTTAATCTCATTGAGCATTCCATTAAATTCCGTTGCAAACTTATGTGCATCTCCCGGCCATCTCGCCGAGAGGTAGTTTCCATCTCTTACACAGAAGCCACGGGACAATTTCTTCAGAGAATCTCTCAAGAGAACCATGGGTCCTTGAATAAAATCAGATTCAGATTCTAAGTTCTCAATAACTTCTTCTTCCACAGTCGTTTCAGGATAGGTCTTATAGTAAGTGCCAAGTCTTTTCTTAGTAAGTAGGTAGGCCAAATTTTCGGAACTCTTAAGTAGCGCTGTGGTTTTTCTAGTATGAAGGACAGACTTATTAGTTTTCAAAGACTTACTTCTCGCCACAAGTAGCACTCCATGACAAATGGCTGCCACTGGTTTGTTGTTATCAAAGAAATGAGCAACGCAATCTTGTAACACAGAAGACTCTAGAAATTCTTTCATTCCCTGTGCATGTCCACCTGGAAGTAGTAGGGCATCAAAACTCTCTATATTTATATTGTCGTAGGAAATAGGGTTGTTGAACTCTGAACTCTCTGTAAGTTCTTTATAAGCTTGTTTTCCATTCTTATCTGCTACGAGAAACATTCCAAAGAGGCCTAGTCCATCACCTTCAATCATTTTCATATCAGCAATTCCCTTCTCACCCTTGGGAGTTGCGAAAGTAATCTTGTGCTGTTTTAAAATTTTAAAAGGTACCGCCACTTCTGTGGGATCAAAGTCCCTTGCAGGTAGGGGAATGAGTATATTCATAATTCTCTCTTTTTAAATAAGTCCTCTTCATTCTACTCCCTATCTGTAATAATCCTTACTCCTTTTTTCTTAAAAAAGAAGATAAAGGCCCACTGGGTAAAAACCATGATTCTATTTCTAAAATCAATCAAAAAGAGAATATGAATAAAACTCCAAGCTAACCAAGCGATAGGTCCAGAAACTTTCATCCCCCTAAAATTCATAACAGCTTTAAAATTACCAATGGTGGCCATGTTTCCCTTATCTAAGTACTTAAACGGTAGTGATTTTCTTCTCTTGAGCTGTCTCGCTACATGTTTGCCCTGTTGAGAGGCAACGGGAGCAAGGGCGGGGAGAGGAGTGTTATCAGCTCCTATAAAGTGAGCACTATCTCCTAGAATATAAATATTTGGATAATTTTTTAAGCTAAGATCACTCTCTACAATCGCTCTTCCCATACGGTCTTGCTTGACCTCTAGAATATCTATAAGTGGAGAGGCCCTATTTCCCGCTGCCCAAATGATATTTTCTGAGAGTATCTTCTCATCTCCCATATGAATGACACCTCTCTCAATTTTAGAGACTCGTCTATCAGTAAGAACAATTACCCCAAGCTCTTCTAAGTAGCTCTTGGCCTTTTGTGAGAGTTTGCCAGAGAAAGAGGGAAGAACTTCTCCTCCTCCTTCAATCAAATACACTTTCGTCTTAGAAGCATCAAAATTCTTATAATCATTTAGTAATATCTTATAGGCAATTTCAGCAAAGGCTCCAGCCAGCTCCACTCCTGTAGGTCCAGCACCTACTATCACAAAGTTTAAAACTTCCTTACCAGTAAGCTCACACTCTTCAAAAGACTTTAAAACTTTATTTCTAATTGAGAGAGCGTCTTCGAGAGTTTTAAGTCCTGGAGCTAGCTTCTTCCAATCATCATTTCCAAAGTAGAATGGTCTCGCTCCGGTGGCGATGATGAGATGGTCAAATTCATAGGTCTTGTTTGATTTACAATTAACCAAATTATTCAACTTATCGATGAAACTTACTTCATCTAAGAAGACTTTAATATTTTTTGCACTACTCACTACTTCCCGTATTGGAACAGAAATATCAGCAGGAGAGAGTGCGGCAGAAGCCACTTGATAGAGGAGAGGCTGAAAGAGATGATGATTCTTCCGATCAATTATAGTCACTTCAAAATCTGTATTCGCCAAAGCCTTAGCTGCCGCAATTCCAGCAAATCCTCCTCCAATAATAACTACTCTTTCTAACATTCTTGACTCCCTAAACTTGTTTAAGCTGATAATATTTACTCTACGGCTATTATTAACTTGAAACAATAGTCGTAATTTGAAACAATCTATTTCCAATATGGAAATAATTAAGAAAACCACATTCGATCGCCTCTATGCCTTCCAATTAGCTACTCTTGTCCAAAAAGAAGGCTCTTTCATTGCTGTTTCCAAGAGACTTGGGGTAACACCTTCAAATATCACTAAAGAAATTCAAAAACTTGAAGATTACTTAGGAATAAAACTGTTTAAAAGGACCACAAGATCTATCGCTCTCACTCAGGATGGAAAAATTGCTTTAGATAAAGCAAGAGACCTCATCAATGGTTTTACTGATTTAGAGGATGAACTTAAGGGGACAAAGGATTTTGTTAGAGGCTCTTTACATATTACGGCACCGACAACTCTTGGTCAGAATCTCTTGGCCGAAATATTTGCAGATTATCAAATCCAATATCCATTCATAGATATTGATCTACGTTTTACGGACCGTATTTTAGATCCAGTTGAGCAGGATATAGATTTAAGTATAAGAACAGCTTTCTCATTAAAAGACTCTAGTCTCTACGTGAAGGAACTTTCAAAGTTGAACCGAGTGATCGTGGCCTCTTCTGAGTATCTTGAAAAATACGGTTTACCTAGAACACCGTCTGATTTATCAAAGCATAATTGTCTACTCTATATGAGAGGAGATAGTCCTTTTATTTGGTCTTTTAATAAGGGAGATCAAGCGCAGAAAATACATGTCACAGGAAGTTACAAGTCTAATAATCTCATTAGTCTAATTAAGGGTTGTGAGCGCGGGGTGGGGATATTAAATATTCCAAGGTACCTAGTGGAAGAAGAAATTAAAACGGGAAAATTAACGGTTCTCTTCAAGAGCTGGAAACTTCCTGCCCATAGCATCTTTTTACTCACCAGTAGAAAACCTTCTAAGAGTAAGAGAATAGATTCGATTATTAAATTCCTATCCAGTAAATTATAAATTCTCATTTTTCACATTACATATTTGTAAGTTGAGTTTCGTCTATATTCAGACGAAGATTCATTCATAGAAAAGTTTAAAACTAATTTTTAAACAATACCTAACTAGGAGAATGAAATGAATGCAGAACTTAAATCAATTGATAGGAAGCTAGTTGAAATCCTAGCAAATGCTAATGTTATGTGTACCAAACTAAATCAAGTTTCTACTGAACTTCAAAGTGAAAGGAATCAACCTCTTTATGCGCTTGCTAAAACTGGCAGTCACTACTTTGCGAGAATAAGTAATGACACTGTGAAGGCCCTTTCTACTCGCGGAGTTGTCCTCCCTGCAAATAGAAAAGACATGCTAAAACATGCAAAAATTCAAGTTGAAGAAATTGGTTCCCCGCCCATAGGAAGCCCCGTTGATATTATGCTTGAGGATTGGCAAACATTTTACAATGATTTTCAAGAGATTTTTGAATTTTCAAAAGAGGAGTTTGATCCAATACTAAGGGCCTATTCTCGAAGTCATTCAGATATTATGGATGAAGGGATTTTGATGCTTAGAAATAAAATTGCGTAAATGAAATCTTAAAAAAAGGAGTTACTATGACCACTTGTATTTTTGAAATATATTGTCATAAACCTAAATTACTTTAGTTATTTAATTAGATAAATCTCTCTCTAGGAGGGGGGCTCTCCTTGAACCCTCTCCTTCTTTTACTTGCAAATTTACCAATCAATAGGGAAGTAATCTTTTAAGAACTTACCGCACCAATGCTTACCAGTCATAATTCCATCAAAGAAAGGGTCACAAACTCTGGCAGCACCATCCACAATATCAAGTGGTGGTTGAAAATCATGTTGCTCTTCTTTCTTCTTAGAAAGTGCTACTGGATCTTCATCTGTTACCCAGCCAGTATCTACCGCGTTCATATAGATTCCATCTTTAGCAAAATCTAGTGCCGAAGTGTGAGTCATCATATTAAGTGCGGCCTTGGCCATATTTGTGTGAGGGTGACGATCTTCTTTCTTAAAACGGTGAAACTTTCCTTCCATCGCCGACACATTTACAATATGCTTCTTACCAGTGAAGTCTTTTCTCATTAAACTCACTAGACGATTCACAAGAACAAATGGTGCTACAGCATTCACTAATTGAACTTCTAGCATTTCTGGAACTTGAATTTCACCCAGACGCAGACGCCAGCTATTGGTTTTTCTAAGGTCCACTTGTTGTAAATCTACATCAAGTTTTCCCACAGGAAAAACTTCTTTAGAAGTAATCGAGTCATCAATACTATATGGGATTTGAGAAAGTTCTGCTGAAGCCCTAATTCCAATTCCTGGAGCATTACTTTGCCAAGCGACAGGAAGATTCTTTCCATCTTTATCATGGGCCACTAATTTATCAATACAACCATTATGATTCTCTAAAAGAGAAGCTGCCCCTGGAGAGAGATCAGCAATTGATAATCTCTCATTTTCCATTAAGTGAGAATAGAAACCACTTGGACGACGTACAGTTTGAGCGGCGTTATTGATAAGAATATCAAGGCGCTCATAATTTGTTTCTATGTAACGAGCAAAGAGCTCCACACTTGGAGTGTGTCTAAGATCTAGTCCATAAATCTGTAAGCGGTGTCCCCATTCAGAGAAACCAGGCTCTTTCGAATAACGAATTGCCGAGTCCACAGGGAATCTAGTGGTGGCAATAACTTTTGCACCAGCTCTTAAGAGAAGGAGAGTTGCTTGAAAACCAATCTTCAAACGAGAACCAGTGATTAATGCCACTTGTCCTGTAAGGTCAGTTTTCTGATACCTCTTTAAGTAATTTAAATCCCCACAAGGTTCGCACATACTGTCGTAGAAGTGGTGAACTTTTGAGAATTTAGACTTACAAACGTAGCAATTTCTTGGAGTCGTATATTCGCGCTCTTCCAGGTTTTCTGCTTTTGCTTTATTTAAATTTTCAAGTTGTGCAGGAGCTATGAAGACATCTGTTTCTCTAGCTGAACGAATACCTGTGGCCTTTCTAGCTCTTCTATTTAGCATCATAGTATTCTGACTACGAAGTTTCTTTACGTCTTTTTGTCTCTTTTTAATTTCTTCGCGATTTGGACGAGAAAGTTTTCCTGAAGACTTAAGCATTTCTACTCTTTGTTCTTCACTTAGAAGTGTTAATTGATCACTCTTGTCCGCAAAGCTTTTAAGGAGCTTTATGGCGTTGTTAATCTCGTCTTGAGTAAACTCAGTTTCTATATTTTCTCTATGATTATCCATGGGATAAGTAATTAACACGGGGCTTTAGAGTAGGCAAGGAATAGGCACACATCAGACAACTGTTTTGTGTTAAATCAATCTACTAGCAACCCTTCCTATCTACTGAATTTTAAAAGGTTTTCAGAATATAGAGAGTCATTTGTGATCTACTCGCTAAATCATCTAGCTTCTCTCCAGGATTACTTGGTTAAGAAAGGCCATAACTAATATATGTTTGGATAACGCAAGGTCATTTGTCGCGGTGCGAGTAAGGCGCAATTCAAAAGTGGAATAGGACTCATAGAAAGCTAGAATATATCTCTCAATTATTGTAATGTTTTCCCATGAGAGACACTAAACTACACGATATTTTAAAACAAACTTTTGGTCACGCTAGCTTTCGCTTTGATCAGTTAGAAATCATCAATTCTATTTTAGATGGACAAGATGTTCTGGCCATTATGCCAACAGGTGGCGGTAAGTCTGTTTGTTTTCAAGTGCCCGCACTTTTTAGTGAAGGTATTACTCTGGTTGTCTCACCTTTGATTTCTCTCATGCACGATCAGGTTCTAAATTTAAATGCTAACGGTGTTGAAGCCTGTTATTTAAATTCCGATCAAGATCAAGTTGAGAGAAGAATTGCTGAACAGAAAATTTTAAATGGTGAAGTGAAACTTGTGTATGTTTCTCCTGAAGGTCTTCTTTCAGGATCTCTTGCTCACTTCTTCGCAAATTTAGATATTTCTCTTGTTGCTATTGATGAGGCTCATTGTGTTTCTCAGTGGGGGCATGAATTTAGAAAAGACTATACTCGTCTAGGAGAGTTAAAAGATATTTTTCCCACGACTCCTTTTCTAGCTCTTACGGCCACGGCAGATGCAAAGACTAGAGATGATATTTCTCTTCAATTAAGGTTTAAAGACTCAAAAACGTTTGTCTCTTCTTTTGATCGTCCAAATATTAAATATCATATTTGTGAACGCGATAATGAGATGAAACAATTAAATGAATTCATAAAAGAAAACCACGCAAACGATACGGGAATAGTTTACTGTCTTTCAAGACGAAAAGTTGAGAAAGTAGCCTCAGATTTACAAGGCATGGGTTACAATGCCGTCGCCTATCATGCTGGGATCAGTGCTGATATCAAGAAGAAAGCACAAGAGGACTTTAACCGCGAGGAGAGTATCATCGTTGTGGCCACCATTGCTTTTGGAATGGGGATCGATCGACCGGATGTTCGTTTTGTGGCGCATCTTGATCTTCCAAAAAGTATTGAGAGTTATTACCAGGAAACTGGTCGTGCGGGCAGGGACGGAAAAGAGTCTAACGCTTGGATGGTCTATGGTTTACAAGATGTGATTAAACTCTCACAAATGCTTGAGACCACTAATGCTGGAGAGGCCTATAAAGTCTCGGCAAGGCAGAAATTAGATTCTATGTTATCTCTGTGTGAAACAGTGAACTGCCGCAGACAATATCTTCTTTCGTACTTTGAAGAAGAGAGTTCGGATAAGTGTGGTAACTGTGATGGTTGTTTAAATCCTGCTGAAACTTGGGATGCCACAGTAGATGCGCAAAAAGTTCTCTCGGTCATATTTAGAACGGGGCAAGTTTTTGGAGCCGGACATATTATTGATGTTTTAAGGGAGAGTAAGAACGCCAAAATTACTGAACGCGGACACGATAAACTCTCTGTCTATGGTATTGGAAAAGATAAGGCCAAAGCCCATTGGAACAGTATTGTAAGACAGCTTTTAAATGGAAAGTACATTGCCGTAAAGAACTGGGAATATAGAAACCTATGCCTCACTCCTAAGAGTTCAGAAATATTAAAAAAAGAAATCGTTTTCAATCTTAGAAAACAAAAAGATAAACCTCTCGCTAAGCGCAAGGTTAGTGCCATAACTGCCAGTCATGGACGAATAGACCTCTTTGAAGAACTCAGACAAATTCGTAGTAATATGGCGATGGAAGGTAATATTCCTCCCTATATGATCTTTGGAGATAAGTCTCTCCACGATATGTGCCAACTCATGCCGAGAAATAAAACAGAATTTCTGATGGTAAATGGAGTGGGACAAAGTAAGTGTGATAAGTACTCTGAATCTTTTCTTTCAAAAATTTCAGAGCATCTCTAGGCCGCTTTAGAGTCTAGGAATTGGTGGGCCAGCTTACTTGATTTATCATCAAGGTAGTTAAATCTTAGTAATCTCTCTGAGAATGACCAATGCAGTGGAGTTTTATACTTTAATATTTCAGTCAAAACTGTCCTATGATTTATATCATCCATAAGAAACATTTCGTGAATACTATTGGCCAAGAAATTGTGACCAAGAGAGCGTGAATTCCAATAAGTTTTAACTGCCACTCGTTTCGTGACAATTTCATGTTTGCCTTTATCCTTTAGAGCATCTTTCCAAAATTTACTTATAAATTTGTCAAAAATATATCCCGCTTGTTCTTGATCGATGGATGAAAATTCTAAGAGAAGATGCCCACTGTCATAGAGATAAGTTTCATAGGCGAAGTGAATATCTTTTTGATAGGCAAGTTCCGCAAAATGAAACCAGCTGTGGAAGGCTAAATTTAAATTTTCCTTATCATGAGAGAGAAGCTTAATCATATTTTTAAAGTAGTGAGAAAGACTTTGAATCCGCTCAAACTTTTCCTGTAGAATAGCAATTTCAGTGAGTCGATTAACTAACATGAGGTGAAATTCAATCATGATATTATCTTTATTTTCAATGGAGACGATGAGAGACTCCACGAGATTCTCACAGGTCTTACTGATGACTTCATCTTGATCTTTATCAATTCCTTTAAGGATTTGATGGTACTTTCCCATGATATAAGCTTCTGGCCAACACTTATGTTCAATTAAGTACTCTTTTCCAACATCGCTATGACCTGGAATAAATTTTTGAAATTCATTTCTCCATGGCGCATCGTAGCGTTGTGGATCTGTTATTAATTTCATTTGGCATTCATGAATCATGTCAGAAACTAGAATCATGAGTTGTCTATCATCTCTAGAACTTGCAGTGAGAGAAATATTGGCAATGGTATCGAGAGTGTCAAAAATCTTTGTATAGTTTCTCTTTAAATCATGTCCTGCATTTAAATCATCCAGTGAATCCGTGACTACTGTAGCCAGAAGAGGCAGGAAGTAACTCGGTCTTAAAAACTGACTAATGTAATAGAGAAAGGGAAGTATGGCCGCCATGGAAAAGCAGCTTATCATATAGGATAACTGTATAAAATTTGTAAAGTAAGCGTGATCAACCGGAACTAAATTCACTAGTATGAGAACCATGTGATTAAACAGGATGATACTTAGTCCTGTAATGATTAGTGGGTGCCTTACAAAAACTTTGACTAGCCCTGGAGTGTAGAGATTCGAAGCTAAGGAAATTATGAGAGCAATGGCGGTTAGCGTAGCTCCAAACATGCCGTTGATCATTCTACTCGCAGCACTTAAATTGATTGCTGTTAATTGGTCAGGATCTGATATTTCCCATAGCGTTCGCCCTAGACCCATCACTAGTAAGAAACAAATGATGGTGAGTGGAATAAAACCTGGGCGAGTATTTTTCTTTATATATAGCATGACTATTTATCGTCAGCTGCTAGGAGAAGTTGTTTCAATTTTTCCTCAAGAGATGAGGGGGATCTCTTTATTCAAAGATTGTCTTGAGATTTGAGACGTCGTCAAAGAGAACTTCTCCTGCCTCTTGTGAACAAGTGGCGAATTTCTCTTTAAAGGGAATCTCTTTCATCACGCGATTGAGAGTTGTTTTAAATTTTTTAAATTCTTTTTTAGAAAGGGAGAGTGTCGCTAATCTCGCAGGTGCAAAAGATGCCAGATACATGAGATCTCTCACATCAATTTCTCCAATCTTTGTGTAATGGTAAATGGAAGAACTCACAGATATGGGAGATAAACTAAAAGACAGACCAATTTGCCCTGAAATTGCATCACATGTATTTATATTTCGAGAAAGTGAATCAAGGGCAAAGATTAAATTACTCAATCCTGGATTTTCTTTCTCGATCCAATTCTTTAATTTATAGGTTGTCGTTTTTAATATGGCGCCAATGGGAAAGAGACTCTCTTCTTGTATTGAACTGTTCTCAAACGACTGAACTTCAACTATCTTCTTACCGAGTTCTCTATAGGACTCAGTCCCTTTTTCAGAAGACATTTTAGCAAAGATTTTTAAAATAATCAGAGCTCCTATGGCCGACTTCTTAGAGCCAAATATTTCCATAACTTTCGCAGTTGGAAGATGGGCAATACTATTTATTTCCCACATTAATTCGGAAGGATTAAAGAGTCCTTGCTTCTTTCCCTCTGCCAATTCAGCTAAAAGCTTTCTTAACTTCATTCCAATGCTATAACTTCCCCCTATAGAAAAAGGAAGCCCTATCATCTCGGCTGACACGCCAGCAGCAACACTTAGGAATTTTCCGCTATACTCTTCATTATCTTTACACCCAAAAGTCTTAATCACATCTAAAGTGACACTAATGCCCACATCAGTTTCTACCTGTAATCCTGGGGCGCAGAAAAAGCCCATTTTTCCATCGTGAATAATCGCTTCAAAATTCGCCTGAATACCAAAACCTGCTGAGGCTTTGGGAGTAATCGCTATTCCTGTTCCATGTAGTAAATTGATGGCCACATCTTGAGTCTTACCTGCAACTTTAGAACCAAGGGACATAATTGTTTTATAGGTCTTCTTCATAGTGTAGAGAAGTGACCAGATCCTTTTCACTTGTACTGCTGGTAATTGAATTTGTTTTAAAATAAAGTCGGGACTATTCCAACTGTAGCTCCTCTTCATTCCTCGCCATAGCGTGTTGTTCTTCGAGGAATCTATGGAGGCCTGGGTATTTAAACCTCTTTGAAACTTTACCCACTTGTCCGCTTGTTCAAAGAAGCCATATTTATTTGAACAACTAATGAGGCGATCTACTTTGCAGGCAAGGTATTTAGATTGAATAATATTTTGGCGATTTAAGAATTGGTATTTAAAAACTTCAGACCACTTTCTCTTAAGGTTACTAAAGGGGAATTTCTTGTAACAGACTCTCTCTTCTCTGGACTGACAGCTCTGTCTCTTCTTAATCAGAACAGTATTCTCTTCCCCATAGAGAGAAGCTGGAAAGCGCTCTTTTAACTTTCCCGTTGAGCAGGAAAAGAGAGAAACTAAGAGAATGAAAGAAAGATACTTCAACATAGAGTCTTATCGACAAAAATAGTTGGTTTCTTTAGCTCGATTTCACCTCTAACAGGAAGAAATTACAGGTTTTTCTTGAGGTTTAACCACAGCAATCGCTTAATGCTTATAAAGCTGCTATATAGACTCATGAACGAAAAATTTAATACACTACCACTTAAACCAGAGCTCCTAAAAAACCTTGAAGAGCTTAAGTTCCACCAAATGACTCCCATTCAGGCGAAGAGTCTTCCAGTTATATTGGAAGGACGCGATGTTATCGCTCAGGCCAAGACAGGAAGTGGAAAGACCGCTGCCTTTGGTTTAGGGATTTTAAACTCTTTAAACATGAGAGATTCCTATCCAAAATGCCTCATTCTTTGTCCAACAAGAGAGCTTGCTGAACAAGTGGCCAAGGAAATTAGAACTCTGGCCCGTATGTCTAAGAATACAAAAGTTCTTACTATATGTGGTGGTACGAGTGAGTATCATCAAGAAAGATCTCTCTCCCATGGAGCTCACATTGTTGTGGGAACGCCAGGACGTATACAAAGTTTTCTTAAGAAGGGAATTTTAAATTTAGATAGAGCTGAAACTCTAGTGCTAGATGAAGCCGATAGAATGTTAGATATGGGCTTCTATGATGAAATGATGAATATCATCTCGTATTTGCCAGAAGACAGACAGTCTCTGTTATTTTCAGCCACCTATCCAGAAGAAATTCGTGAGTTAGGAGAGAGCTTTCAAAACGATGCTGTAGAAGTGAAAGTTGATACTATGCATGTGGAGAGCTCTATTGATGAGATCTTCTACGAAGTACAAGGGCACCAGGAAAAGAATGATGCTCTTTTAAAAATTCTTTCAAAGTACCGTCCAGATCGTTTGATTATCTTTTGTAAGACTAAGAGAATCACTGATGATGTGGCAAAGTTTCTCGTGAAGCAGGGCATTTATGCTGCTGGAATTCACGGAGATCTTGAGCAGAATGAGAGAACTGAAATTATGACGAAGTTCTCTAATCGTAGTCTCTCTATTCTAGTGGCAACAGATGTTGCGGCCAGAGGATTAGATATAAGTGATCTCGCAGCGGTTGTTAATTACGATCTACCTACTGATCCTGAAATCTATGTTCACCGAATTGGAAGAACAGGAAGAGCGGGACAGAAGGGAATGGCCTTTAGTTTATTTCTAAATAATAAGGGTTATATTCTCGACGATATTGAAGACTACACTGTTAAGAATTGTAAGTGTGAAGAGATCTCAGACATTGAAATCGAGCAGACTTATGATCTGACTCCTCCCATGCAAACCATTTACATTAGTGGTGGTAAGCGCGATAAATTGCGACCAGGAGATCTCTTGGGGGCAATTGTGGGTGAGGCGAAGGTTGATTCTAGCAATGTGGGCAATATTTCAATCTTCAATGTTCTAAGTTACGTGGCCATTAAGCGCGAAGTCGTGGATCAAGTGGTTGAAAAGCTTAGAGATGGCCGCATTAAGAAGAAGAAGTTCAAGGTCGGCTTCGCTTAAGACTGTAAATTTCACTCTTTACTTTACTACTAGCTCCTAAGGACATAGATTGCACCTAATTTTAAAATGTTAGGAGTTTTCGTGATCGAAATAGGTAAGGTAAATAAATTAGTAGTAGTTAGAGAGACATCTTCTGGATACTACTTAAAAGAAGATGATTCATTTGAAGAAATCTTCATGCCGCCTTCGCTTGGTCCAATGAACCTCACAGTTAATCAAGAAATTGAAGCTTTCATCTACATGGATACAAAAGGTAGCATGATTGCTACTGATCAAATTCCTCTCGCGCAAGTGGGTGAGTATGCTCTTTTAAGAGTTGTAGAAACTCAAGAGTTTGGTGCGTTCTTTGATTGGGGGATTGATAAAGACTTACTTGTGCCTGGAAATATGCAGAAGATCAAAGTTAGAAAATTCGAAGATCACATTGTTCGCGTTTGTCTTGAAGATGAAACGGATAGAGTTTACGGAACGACTAAACTTGGAAAGTATATTGAGTCATCTGACTTTGATATTATGAGCGGTGACGAAGCTGATATCGTGCCGGTTCAAAAAACTGATCTAGGTTATAAATGTATTATCAATAAGAAATTTATTGGAATGCTCTATGATAATGAAGTTTTCACGACGATTCAGTTTAACCAAGTTTATAAAGGTGTAGTGAAGAAGCTTAGAGATGATGGATTAGTAGATGCTGCTCTTCAGGTGCAGGGTGTACAAAACCTCATTGATTCAAAAGATAAAATTCTTGAAATTCTTGCTAGTCTTGGGGGAGAGTCTCCAATTTATGACAAGAGTTCTCCAGAAGCTATTAAGAGTACATACTTTATGAGTAAGCAGACTTTTAAGAAAGCTGTTGGAATGCTCTATAGAGATAGAAAAATTACCATCAGTAAAGATGGGATTAAGCTGGTTAAATAGATGGTGGCACTTCTTTCGTAAGGAAGATGAGCTGCCTATAAAGAGACACACTAGTTTTTGCCGACAAGGTAGTTATTTCAGTTAGTTAAGCCTGGTTCATGTTAAATAATAAGTACTTATGTTAATCTTATTATTAATAAACGAACTTAAAAGGTTAACTATGTCTAAATCGATTATTCTCATTCTCATTCTCATAAGTCTTTTCTCTACAAATTTAATAATTGCTAGCTCTCCACAAGAAATAGAACAACAAATTCAAAGTGACCTTAAAAAGGAAAAGCTCTCTCCTAGAAAGCAGTACTATCTCTACGTATTGGCAGGAAGAGAATTTCTATACTCTTCTAATATTCAACTTGCTAAAAAATATTACACTAAGGCCAGAGAATTAAAGGTCTATGAGGATAAATCAGAGGTTTATATTAACCTTATCTCTGTTGCTATTAGGAAGAATGATACTGCGTCTATAAGAAAGTCTGTAAGTAATGCTAAGAGGTATTTTGCTGCTAATCCTAATTACAATAAAGGATCCTATAGTGACTATTTAAACTTAGTCTTAAAAACGAAGATTTTTGATTCTTCTATAAAAGAGAAAGACTTTTCTAGCTTATCAAAAGGATTTTATAACTTTGAAATTAGAAAAGTACAATTCGAAGAGCTTATTAAGAAGAAAAAATATCGAATGGCGCTAGCTAAGTTGGATCCAAATGGTGTCTCAGACGCTGGAGTTCAATATGAAATTCTCTATGATCTCTTAAGAGTTCTTGTTTTGAAAAAATCTATTAAGTCATCTCAACTGCTTTGTGCTCCAAGGTATAAGAAATTTCCTGATGATTACTCATATACAATGATGATCTGTGGTTCATTACACGAATATCTAAAGCACTCAAAAGTTTCAAATAAGAGTATTTCGCAATTAGAAAAATATTTCAGCAAGAGATACTCTGATAAGTCATACCTGCTTCTTGCCTTGAAGGAGTTGAAATGAGAAATATGAAGGTATTTAAATTATTTCTTGTTCTCATACTCCTATTTGTTGGGCAACCAGCTTTTGGAGGACAGAAGCTCAAGGCCACATGGAGTGGTGCAAAGAATTTACTTCTCTCTCCAATTGATCTCTTTAGTGGAGGAAAGAATTGGGTGACAGGCAATAACTGGGACTCCTACGTAGAGAAAGAAGAAAATATGTCTAAGGACTCAGAAGGCAGGTCAGGAGAAAGTGTTTGTGCATCAATAACAAAAGAAGAACTCGACTCTCTTGAAAATAGTCTCGCAAAAGTTGGTGATAAGCTTTGTAAGTGTGTCGCTTGGGCAAATTGTCCACAGTCTAAGACTTGTACATGTGAAATGCTATGTCCTGATGGGCTTGCGATATTTGATCACGCTGATAATACTTCAATGAATACAAATATGGATTCAAACTCATTTGGTTTTAGAAATAGTGGTAGTGCCTTTGTCTTTTCTGAAGAGGGAATGACTGCAGGTTATTGCTGGGGCCATGCTTCAGCTACGACTAAATTTAATCGTCTCGCAAAGTTTAGACCAAACGAAGAGGTTCCTTGTATAAAGAAGAAATCTTGTAAACGTGGTGATGAGGATTACCTAGAGTATATGGAAGATTTAATTGACGACATTATGAATAATAAACCAAGAGTGATTCCTGGTTATAAAAACCTAAAGGAATTCTCTTCAAAAAGAGATCAATCAGATTCTGTTCTCTTATATCTTGGAAAAACGGTATCTAATGAATGGTCAGATCAGGCGATGAGTTTTCAAGGACTCGGTGCCGTGAGTTCACAAAATGTTGTTTCTGGAGTCGGAAGAAAAACGATGTCTAAGAAGAGTACAGCGAGTTTTGCTAAAGATGTACAAGAAAAACTCAAATATGGACTACAACCTCAATTAGTTATTACAGCCAAAGGAAAGGGGAGTGTGACTCACGTAGTGCTCGCTTCTAAGGTTTATCAAGAAGGTGATAAAACAATTATTTGTATAAGAGATAATAATAGTTCAACTCGAGATAATTCTTTTAATAGCTCTAAGAAATGTGGGAAGTCCCAACAGATGACAATCGATAAAGATGGTAAAACTACTTATCCAAAAATGACCGATATGACTAATGAGTATATTGAAGTTGACCTTGATGATAAGGAAGCAACAGCAGGTAAAACAATATATACAAGTCGTGATGGAAGTACTCATTACACTAAGAAAGAAGGAAGTCCTGAAGTTGCCAAGATGACTATTGCCCACAATGTGGATTCAGATACTATTAAACAACTTCACAACTTAAGAGAAAATTGTCAAAAGGAATTGGGTTGTGATGATTAGTAATTTGTTAATACTTCTTTAAAAAAATGAATTAGTTTATAGGTGGATCAAATGATCAAAGGTGTTCCTGATTTATTGAAGTTGTTAATTATTTGGAGTATTAACTAGTATAGAGACTAAAGTTAGTCTGAGCTTCCGTCCCAAGTTTCAAGCTCAATTTTTATACCATTAGGATCAGTTATATAAAAACGATACGGACCTTTTCCAGCTCCTCCAACAGGATTGTTTATATTTGGAAGTGTTTCAGAAACTCTTTTAAACTCTATATCAATATCTTGTATTGTACTAAACTCTAGTCCTATGTGAGAAATTATATTAGAAAACTCGCCTCTATTATTGATGTCTTCCAAAAAGTTCACTATAAATGACCCTACTTCGTAACTTAGATAGTTCTCTTGTTGAGATCGATTTTCTTGCAAGAGTATCGACTCCCAAAAGTTTTGAGTCTCTCCAATTTTTGCTGTTTTAAAAACTATATGAGTTAATTTACCTTTTCTCACTATATCTCAATATTAAACTTTAGATTCTCAACTAATCTTTTCATTAATCCACATCATTGTCGAGAAAATCGTTATCATTGAAACTTTAGAGCAAACATATTCTATAAAGAACATACTTGATCTTAGGGAAAGAGTTTTATTCTTTAACTGAATAATTTTATATTTTTTGTAGAAAGCTTGTTCAATTGACAACTATCCTAAGGCATTCAAATATTATGAATGTCGAATTAGATCTTCGGTACATAGATATCATTTCTTTCTTGAGTACAATAATTACGGAATCACTTATAAAAAGTATAATGGTATTTTGCAATTTATGAAAACTATTTGGCTGAGTCAATCTATTCAAAATTCTTAGTTGATTATTTTTGTTACTTAAATTAAGTATGAATTATTTAAAGTATTATATTTATATCGTATTCTTGTTGAGAGACTTTTATAAACAATTGCGGAGGGCATATGATGAAAAAGATCTTTTTTTTTGCGCTTGCATTAGGATTAACGAATTTTTCTTATTCAAAGGAAGCTCCAAATTACTTTTCTTATAGTCTTGAAGACTTACTAAATGTTAAAGTTAGTGTCGCTTCAAGATATGTTGAAACGATCAATGAATCTCCTTCTAACGTTACAGTATTTACCTCACAAGAAATTAGTCAAATGGGAATAAAAACCTTAGGCAAACTTTTGGAACACGTTCCTTCTTTTTCTGTTTCAAATTTGGGAGATAGAAAAGCATTAAGTGTTCGTGGACAAAGGTCTTATTCACATGTTCTTCTTTTGGTTGATGGTATTCGCATGAACGAAGGACTGTTTGGAGGATTCTATCTTCTAAGCAATGACTTCTCTCTAAGAAGGGTTGAAAAGGTTGAGATCATAAGAGGGCCCGGTTCAGCAATGTTTGGTGCTAATGCATACTTTGGTGTTATTAAAATAACAACGAAAAGCAAGAAGAAGGAGTTCCATATTGAGGCGGGAAGTGCAAAACAAATAAATGTTTCTGCCTCACTCTTTCATAAAATAGGAAAATTCGAACTAGATTTATATTCAGAAGTTTATCAAGATAATGATTATGAATATGAAACTTATCAAGACACAACTCTTTCAGGTAATGGTAGCGTGTCTACCGCAGGAGCTGTGCCAAAGGCAAAGGACTCAAAAGAGAGGTTAGATACTGGCTTAAAAATGAGATTTGAAAACTATAACTTAGATTTAATATATTCGGTTAGGAAGTACCTTGGTGGATCGAACCTTGATGGGAACTCATACTCAAAGGATCAAAATAAAACAGAAGTTTATAATTTTGGTCTTGAATTCGGTCATTTACTAGAACTAGGGGATGAGGAAAGTTTAAAAAATTCATTTAGTTTTGTAGAAGGTTATTTTTCCCCTTTTGGTTACAAAGGAACCACTAATGGATCAGATACTTTTTCAGGTTGGGATTCAACAGAAAGAAGATTTAATTTTAATAGTATTTATAAAAAAGAATTCTCTACTACATTAAGAATCGTATCAGGAATTGAGATTCATAACGTTAGGCTTGTTGAAGATTTAAGCTACAGTAATTTCGATTCTTCAGGCACTCACCAAGGTGAAATTATTGAAAATGGTCCTCAGTTTCCAGGTCCAAGTATCACTGACTCAGGACTTTTTCTTCAAATTCAAAAGAAATTTAGTGAGCTTTTAAACTTAACTGCAGGAGTTAGGGTCGATAGTAACTCTGTTTCTGGTAGCTCTATTAATCCTCGGCTTTCTATCATTTCTAATATCTTGACTAAAACTACAGCTAAACTTATCTATGGAGAAGCTTTTAGATCCCCAACTATAGGAGAACTTTATCAAAATACAACATTTGTTAAAGGAAACCCTAACCTAGGGCCCGAAAAAGTTAAGACATATGAATTAACATTGATACAAAATTTTTTAAAATCCAGAATTCAGGGTACTTATTATATAAACTTTTCTAAAGATGAAATTGAAGGATATGTAAATGGGTCTGTATTCAACTTTAGAAATAATAAAAAGAATCGTAGAGAAGGTATTGAGCTAGAGATGGTAAATGAGTTACCAAATAATTTTTCTATTAAATCTTCTTTTTCACATAATTTTAAATTAGAAAAAACTGAAGCTGTAGTCCCTGATTATCTTACGATGGGTAGTCTAATAGTAAATTGGAATCGAAGTAAATGGAATTTTAATATCAATGGAATATATAAACATAAATACAAAGAACTTAAACAAGACAGTCTATTTCTAATTAATACAAAAATAGAATATTCAATTGATAAGCAAGTTAAAGTGTTTACCTATTTTGATAATTTATTTGATGATGAGTTTCTAAATACGACTTTTGTGAGGACAAATCATCAGACAAATAGAGGTAGAATGCTTTCCGTTGGGCTTGAATTTAATTACTAGTAAGTAACTTTCATAACTAGAGGGAGAACTTTTCAAGAGGGATTGGGTTGTGTTGATTAATTACACAAGACTTTTAAAGATAGATATTCTTCCCTCATAAAATTAAAACGAGATCTAAAATTTTCTTCGCTATTTCAGGAACCACTCCAGGTTTTAATATTAATAAACTTATATTCAATTTATCGAGTTCATCTAATGTTTCTTGATCTCTGAGTGATGAATATACGCAAATTTTGATATTATTGTCAGTCTTTCTTATTGTTCGTATTAATTCAACTCCAGACTTCTTAGGCATGACGATATCAGTTACCAGAAGGTCATATTCTTCCTCACGAAGTATTTTTTCTGCTTCACTAGCACTTAGGCAAGTCTCTATTCTGACACGATCTTCAGCTATCCTCTGTATTGACTTTTTGAGCATTTTTAATAAGACAGCTGAATCATCAACTAATAGGATTTTCATATCTTCCCCTCTATGGCCGCTTCCATAACAACATCCCCAAGATCAGTTTTATATCGTATCGCTATTACTGGAACATCATACGGATGAATGACTCTGTGTTGAGGCTCTACAACTACATCTGGAAGACCTATCATTAAGTCAGTTGGGAAATTACCTAATTTTTCAATTAGTAATCCACATACCTGATTACAAATTTCACCTACAAATGCTGATTCCTCTTCAGTTGGTTCTGTAATGTCACTTCCCAAAGATTTATTTAATATCTTTAAATATAATGGTTTCGTAAAACTAATCGCCACTGATAATCTTAAAATTTTTGAATCAATATTAATAACCCCTGAAAAATCACCCGAAATACCTTCATTAGATCGTTTGTATATTTCAGACTTGGACAATTCTAAACCTGATAGCATCTCAACAGTTTCATCAGTAGAAATTGCTAACTCAGTAAGTAGCTTTGCCGAAAGCTTTTTAACAATCTCTTTAGACATGGCTTCTTTCTTTGATTTTGGAAAGAAGATATTTTTAACCAATTTAACAAATTCTTCAGGGTTAAAAGGTTCATCTAGATAACTTAAAGAAACAGATTCGCTATGTTGTATCTCTTTTTTTGGCCCGAGAAGAATGATGTTGTCTGGAGAGCTATTCTTTTCTTTAAAAACTAGGTCTGTAAATCGACTATTATTTTCAACAATCGTATTAGAATTCATTACGAGTAAAGTGAATTTTTGTTTTTGTAATTTTAAAAGGCATTCGGATAAACTTATTGCATTAATAATTGAGATTTCAGATACATTATCTTTAAGGAGATCTTTTACAGAGTTTCTGATTTTTCGATCTTCATTAAATACTAATGCTGTCTTTTTTTGATTTGCCTTTAGGATTTTCATTAATACATTATGAATGACTTTATTCTCTGGAATATGAATATACATTCATGCTTGAAATAATTATGTTTAACTTAATAAAACTCAGCCTTACTTACTGAAAATTGATGCAAGAATCTGCCATAAATAATGATGTTTTGTGCTAAAGTTACTTCAACAACTTTTCCAACTTCTTAAGTCTCTTTTCGATAGCACTAAATTTCTTTTTCTGATCAGTGTTGTTCTTATATAAGACTATAAAATTTTGTTCTATTCTCTTTTCAAAATTAGAAAATGTTTTAGAAAGATGATCATTATTCTTTAACTCCATCATGAGATTTTCATTTTTGAGTATGAAGCGTCTTAGGTAGGTGAAGGCCCTCGCAATAAATAGGCCCATCTCTACTGCTTTGTCAGATCTTAGAACGAAGGAGAGTGCATAGGCACCTTGTTCGGTAAATACGGTCGGGTACATGTAATTTCGAGAATTTGTCTTTCTCAGGATCACAGTTTGTGATCCTGATGCCTCAAGATCCTCAGTATTTAGTTTAAAACAAAAGTCCTCAGGGAAACGATTTTGATTTCTTTTTACAGCTTGATTAATAACTCTAATTTCCACATCGTAGAGTTCTGCCAAGTCTCTATCTAACATCACTTTTTGATCTCTAAAGATGTGGATGTTATTTGTAACTTCTAATAATTTTCTCTTCTTTGTAGTCATGTACTTCTCCTAAAGAGAGGAGGTACAAAAGTGAGGGAAAAGGAGAGTTAGTAATAGCTTGGATTGTTTAAAGGATGAGTAGTCTTAGATAGGAATTGATTTTGTGAGGTCACAGTTTGTGACCTCAAATGAAGTGAGTGAATTAATCTTTGTTCTTATGCTTATCAGGTCTTGGTCCACGTTTTTTTTCGATTAAACCATTTAGAAATTTTCTAAGAACTTGATCACCACATTCTCTAAAGTGAGGATGATCGTCTTTTCTAAAGAGGGCCGAAAGCTCACTCTTGCTCATTTCAAAATCAGAAAGTTTTAGGATCTCGATGATCTCTTCGTCTTTGAGTTGAAGGGCAATTCTTATTTTCTTAAAAATATCGTTATTCGTTAACATAGATCTCTCGGTTTAGTTTTTGCCAAACCTAGCAAACTCTACGGAGAATGACGATCAATTATAATATTTACCCTTTAGACTCTTCAGACTCTCTCTTAATCACTTCTTTGAGGGCAGCCTTTTCATTCTCAAGTACTTGAATTTCTTGATCATTTCCTACTTCTAATTTGAGCGCTGTAATTCTGTCTCTAATCTCAATAATTTTATTTTTGATATTCTCGATCTCTGCCACTTCCTGCGCCTTCTCAAACATAACTTTTTCTGGAGCATCAGAGTGGACTCTTTTTGAACCTTTTGTCTTCTTGGAGATGAATTTAGCGTCTTCTTTAAAGACTCTTTGATTCATGAAGGCCGGGGAGACGATTTCGATCCCATCGTGGTGAAGGGAGTCGAGTACATTGGCGTGGAGCTGTGCTTTTGAAGAGATGAGTGTTTTTATATCATCGAGGTAGCCGGAGAGTTTATAGAGGACAGAGAAGTCGCCAAGCCCTTGAATATGAACATAGGGCGCTTCTAGTTTCATTTGGGTAGCTGCCTTGAGCAGCGCTTTTTCAATGCTCTCTCTTGGAACATCGTAACCAAGACTCACTTCACAGGAGATAATAGTTCCCTTGTGCATGATCTTAAGTGGTTTATTCACTAACATGAGGTTGGGCATAATGGTGAGATCTCTATCTGGCGTTTGAATTTCAGTATGTAGAAGTCCTAGTTCAGTCACTCTTCCAAAGTAGTCATCAATTCGTAGAAAATCTCCAGGCTGTATCTTCCTCAGGGTCCTTATCATAAAGCCCGCCATGATATTTCCAAGGAATGTGGTGGAGGAGAGAGCAATGGCCGCGGAGATGATAATTCCAAAGAAACTCAGTAGATCACCCTTGGTGTCGTCACTAAGTGGACTTGCAAGGATGACAATGACCATTAATCCCAATGTGAGCAGTAACACGAACAACTGGGGGAAGACTTTATTAGTGTCTACTCGCTTCTTGTTCTGATTATCAAGAAATCTTTGGACAAGAAAAATGGAAATTAGTCCGATGATTATTAGACCGGAAAAAGGAAGCCAGTCAGTAAGGTGTTTTATAAGGTTTTGTAAGTTCATAGGATAAGTTTAAGTCATAAGAATTTATTGAACAAGTCTTTGGGACTACAAAAAACAGCTATTTGTGGCATCGTTTGTAAATAATATATATTTCCAGGCTTTAGTTAACCCATCAATCTTATTGAAATAGCTTAGTCAGCTTAAATGAACTAATTGAATAAAGTAGGTTTAAGTTAGAATTGAATGACTTAAATAGAATGAATTTGGAGAATGAATGAGTAACGCTCTTGTGATAATTAAAGATAAATGGCTCTCAAATGTCTTTGCCATTAATCTATCTTTCTATGCAGGGGTGAATTGTATCTTAAAGTACGGTGAGCACGATTTAAATGGGATTGAAGATATCTCTGATATTATCGATCTCATAATCGTTGAAGAGTGGTTGGGTGATACAAATTCTTACGTTCTTTTAAAAGGCTTACTTGGTGAGGATAGATTAAAAGAAATTCCCATGATCTTTATAAGGCCGGAGGAGAGAGAACAAGCTCACCGCTTTGGTAGACATCTTAACTATGAGACTCTAGATTCTATTTCCATTTCTGAGCTCTTAAAGAGTACTTCAAAAAGTTTAGATATTTCGGCTGCTGATATGAACAGTCGTCCAGTTCCTAGTAAATTTCCCATAGATCTAAAGTTCTTCAATGTCTTCAAGAATAGCCCTTTTCAGGTTTTTACAAAACATCGTCTTGACTCCAAAGAAGCCGTGTATGAATTGTGCTTTGATAAAGGAGAAGAGATTACAGATGCTATCTTATTAAAATTGAAAAAAACTCATACTAGAAAACTCTACATTCTCTCTAGTGAGAGATTAAAGTTTGCTAATTGTTATACAGTAAGTGCCTTTGAGGCCTTTGAATCGGAACAAGACGATGGTTCAAAATTAGATTTCTTACAACTAGGAAGAGAGAGTATCTTTACTCACCTCAATGATGGTGGAGACATTGAAGAGATCGCAGATATGGCTGATAAGAGTATTCTTGAGGTTATGAAAGAGGCCGATAAGATTAATCTAGTGAACTTTACGAGTTATCTAGAGAGCCTTCTTGCAAAGAGTGATTCCTACTTCTTGCAGCATGCGCTTCTTTCAACGTATATTAGTTTCTTACTGCTTAATAAACTTGGATGGAACTCTCTTTCTCAGAAGAAAACATTTTCTTCTGCAGCATTTTTTCAGAATATTTTATTTGATCTTCACCAAGAACGAATTGCAAAAATAAGAAGTGATGAAGAATTAGAAGAGATGTTTAAAGCGAATGATATTGATAAGGAAGAATACTTCTTAGTTCAAAAACATGCTCTTAAAACTTCTTCCTTAATGTCAGACACACAAATTTCATTCTTTCCTGAAAACACTCACACTATAATTCGTGAACATCACGGGAATAGAAAAGGCATAGGCTTTATAAGAGATCCTGAGAAATCTCTTCACCCTATGTCGCTTATTTTTCTCCTGGCCAATGATTATGCTGACACAGTTCTACTGGATAAGGTTGCTGACCATGATGAAATATTAAAAATTCTAAGTAAGAAATTTATTTCATTTCAAAAGTATAATAATTTTATTCAATTAATAAGTGAGAATGAAGAAGATAATTATATGCTGAATGTTTCTTAGTGTAGTGGACCTCTTCTTTTGATTTTCTGGCGGCAACTGAATGATCGTTTGCGTTAACGATTCCCTCATAGAGTAAAATCGAGCCGAAGAAGGCCAGAGGAATCTGGTAATAGGGATAGAAAAGAACTTCAAACAAATTGAATCCAATGGATAAATTTTAGTAAATATAGCTTTTATAAGTAAGTAAAATGAATTTAGAAAACGATACAAGCTATTAGAAACATATTTCAGCAGGCTTGGCGCGTTAATTACTTGTATGCAAAGCGTATTCGAGTATTTCTTAGTTCAAATTGTTGGCACGAACTTTTTCGTGTGTTAATTATGTAGCAATTAATTTATAAGCAACTGTTCCGAGATTTTTCCCAGATATTCTGTCTAACTTCTCTTGAGCTTGGTGCCATGCCATTTAAATAGGAGAATTCAAAATGGGTAGAAAATTGTATGTAGGGAACCTTCCTTGGTCTGCAACTGAAGAAACACTCAGAGAAACTTTTTCACAAGCTGGAACTGTTGATACTGCAAAGTTAATCACTGATAGAGATTCTGGTAGAAGTAAAGGTTTTGCTTTTGTTGAAATGTCTTCTGATGATGAAGCTTTAGAAGCTATCTCTCAATTTGATGGTCTAGATAATGATGGACGTCCAATGAGAGTTAACGAAGCTAAGCCACAAGAGCCTAGAGGCGATCGTTACTAGTTTCTAGAATTAAAAAATATTTTAATGAGCACGAATTAGTCTTTGATTAACTCGTGCTTTTTTTTTGCTCTTATCTACTTTCTTAATCTTCAAGGCCAAGAAGTAATAACTTCAACTCAGAGATATTCACACGATTATAAACACCCATTCTTCCTCCGCGGTAGAGGTAGTTCATGAAGTGTTCAAAATAAGACATATTATAGAAATCACTTATTCTAAAAGTATATCTCTGACCTTTTTCTAATTTTACATTAACAAAGTTTGAATCAGTCCAATAGCGAGCACTATTGTGATGAGGCATAGTGAAGACTCCAGAGAATATAACACTCTCTCTATTTTCATCTAGCACTTCTATTTTCTTCACCGCAGCGGTTATTCCCGTATTGATAATTCCTAGATTGCTATAATTCAATTGCAGGGCGTAGTTTCCAGTTTTATTAATAGATTGATTATTAAATTCTAAGACATCACTGCTCTTTCCCCAATTTCTTAAATAGAGTTTTCCGTGTTCTGAATAGAAGTGGAGCTCTGAATTACTTCTCACGCCTTGTCCGGTCACAGGTAGCGTTGTAATGGTTTTTGGGGCCCAGTAGCACTGAGGTTCTGAATGTTGTGATCTATTGTAGCTACTCTTAAATTCAGCTTCTACAGTGTAACAAGGAGTCTCATTACTCTTATAACCTGAGTCAGAGAAAGTTGTCTCACGCAGTTTTGAAGCAATTAATGTTCCATTCCTATAAATATTGAAAGTGATATTTCTATAAGTCTCATGATTGAATCTAATAACAGGTTGTTCATTTTCAAAAGTGATAGAACTTATAGAAGGAGTGAGAGGAGCGAAGACTTTTTCAAAGTCACTATGTCCTAAACCATGGGGATCATCTAGGTCGAGAAGGTTAAATCCATTTCCGCCATAGGTTGTTTCTCCAAGAATAATATTGATTTGATTTGAGTTTCTTAAATCAGAGGCCGTAAAAAAGTCTAATTGATTTCTCATTTGTCCATTTAGGGAAACGGATTTGATCTTGAAGTAGGTATTTGATTTATATGAGTTCTTTTTCTTTGGAAGAGTAATTGTAATATTCAGAAATTTATTATGATACTTAAAATTTGTAAGTTTTAGTGCGTTTGAGTTTTTAAAAATAGTGTTTCTCATTTTCTCCGTAATAAAGGGAGTAAAACGAATAGCATCTTTATTCACTTCCTTACCAAAGACTCCATCTAGATTTAAAGAGAGCATGGCGGCCACTGACCAGAGTTGTCTCTGTGAGTTCACTACTGGACCTGAGCGGTTTCCATCGTCTACCCAATTTCCTAGTGAGAGAAATTCAAAGTTTTCCATATTGGATAAGTTCAGTGCAGAGCCTCTAATGAGAGACTCAAACATGTGGTTATAGATATCTGCTTGTTTTTCTTTCTTAGCTGCTAGTAGAGCGTAGCTAGAAACAAAGGGCCAGATGGCCCTATTGTGATAAATAGGAGCTTCTTGATCTTGTGGCCATAGTACTGAAGCACCAGCTTTAACCATGGGATAATTTCTAAGGGATTCTTTCTGCTCTTTTGTTTCAGCAATCTCGAAGAGGACCGCCATGGAACTTCCTAGCAGATCGAATTTATCAACGGAAGCTGTATCTAAGTAAGTCGTGATTAAACTCTTGTACAGACCTTTGTTTTGATCCCAGAAGTAATAATTTATTGATGATTTTAAATCACTTGCTAGTCGTGCGTAGAATTCATATTGATTGATCTTCCCAAGCTCTAAGGCCATGAATGAGAGATTCTTTAGTGCCAATTGATGGGCAATATTTGTGGAGAGTGTTTTTGACATGGCCACATGAATGACATTTTCTTTGACCCAATTAGGGTAGCTCTGCTCACGCCAATCTAAAAATGACATCTCTCCTGAGTATAAACCGTCTTTGTAGTCGTAAATAGCCATTCTATCGTGATCAACCGTATTCTTAAGTGCAGTATAACTCTTATTAAGAAACTCTCTTCTCTCATTTCCTTCTAAGTACTTTAAAAGTTCACTTGAAGCTAGCGACCAGATTACTCTATCGGTACTGACAGGCCAGCTGCCACCAGTTCCTGTGTCCTGAATAATTTCTAGGGATCTCTCATCGAGTCCTCTCATTTTTGATATTTTAAAAAGTAGAGAATTCTTAGTTCTTCTTTGTTCTAATGCCGCCAGCGAGAGGTGAGCGGAGTAGGAAATATCTCTGGTCCAAACATACTTCCACTTCTTTCCTGTTTCAAAACAGTGACAATCAGAAGTGATGAAGGCGTGATCAGAAATTTGTTCGACACTATTTTCTACCAGCTCTTCAATGGACATGGTGTAAATGGAATCAAATAAGTTTGAGCCGGTTCTTATAACGGGAAAGTTTTTATTTTCAGTAATTTCTCTGGTGCGACTTGCTGGGAAATTGTCTCTGAGAAAATTATTCGTTTGTAATTTATAAGTTCTTAAATTGAACTCATCTTTAATGAGAGAAGAGCTTGAGTGCTTATCTTTCCAGAAGAGTTTATGAGAGTGGATTTCGTTCTTTGCGAGAGTGCTTACGCAAAGACAAAGAGTCATTAGGCTTAGATAGATTTTAGTTTTCATAGCTACAATGATAGGTTTTTAATTTAGGTATTTGAAGGGTTTATTTTGATTTTATGAACCTCTTTGACGCGCTGTCTATAAAGTCTTAATCATCAGACTTATAAAAATAGTAGGTAAAGCCTATGGCAGTGGAATAACTCTGCTCTTTAATAAAGAGTGGGGAGTTCTTATTAGCGCTAGCGCTGGCGTCATCAATACTCATACCTGTAAAGATAGTGAAGTCCTTGTAATTGTAAATGAGGGCAAGACCGTAACTCATGAGAACGTGACCAGAATTAGCTTCATAGCGAGGTCTTGAATTTGTGGTAAATTGATCATCCACTGAGTAGAGATAGTCATTGTATCTCTGGGTCGCCCATCTTCCTGAAATGGAAGTAAAGATGGAGAAATTTTCAGTGAAGTCATAGTAACTATAGAGAATGGGATTAAAAACAAAACCTCTAAAGTAAGTGTCTTTGATATTGGTAGAGACTACGTGCCTGTAGGGAATATTGAGTGAAAGTTTCCACTTCTTAGAATTGTACTTGTCTAGAAAGTGAAAAATAAAACCAGGACCTAGTTCTAGGAGAGTCTGTAGTTTAGGCATACCTTGCCTGGCCGTGTTCTTTTTAGAACTTACCGGTAGCGAACCACCAAAACTTAGATTCAATTCAAATTTCTTGGAATAGAGAAATCTCGTTCTAATTCCACCATCTTCATCGGCCCTTAATCTATCACCCCTATAAATGAGAACAGGAAAGGGAAAGAGGATTTCATTATGTTGATTGGAACCTGGATAGTGAGGTGTCTTACCAAACACTGCTCCGGCCCCTAATTCAAGGGTGGACTTTTCCACGTTTGGTCTTCTCACACTTTGCGCGAATACATGGGATTGAATAAGGGTGATTAAAATTAAAACGGTGAGAAGTTTCATGACTCTATGCTAATTAAAAAATAAGTTTTACTCAAGCTTTTTATCTTGTAAGGCCTTAAAGAAATAGGGAGTATTCTCTTTTAATAATTGAATAATTTTTCTGGCAATATGTGTATGCCCTTTGATACTTGGATGCCATAGATCTTCTGCATATAGGTCCTGGAGTTTCTCTCTGTCTTTTAATTTAAGATTTACATAGTGGGCATTGTTTTCTTTTTGTACACTTGCTAGCAGGGTGAAAATATTTTCATAAGTATGGAAATAGGAAAGCATTAGATAGGGGATGTTCTGAGATTTAATGGTGGATAAAATTTGATGATAGGTTTTCTTGGATTCTTCCACATAGGAAAAATCATGTTGACCGTTATTTAGGGCACGGTTTTCAAAAATGAACTGACCTTCAAGTCCCTGGCTTATGTTCTTTCTATTTTTAAAATATAAGTAGCTTAGAGTGATGAGTTTAAAAGTTTTAATTTTCTTTATAAAAGTAGGAATTGATAAGTGATAGAATTTCAATTGAAGAAAGGGATTTAAAACCGGATCTGAGTCATTCACTCCAAAGTGGCATATCACCAAGTTCGGTTTATACTTTTTTAGATTGCGCTCTAATGTATTAGCTATGGAGTAACTTGTTTGGCCAGGATAAGAGAGATTGATCACCTGAAAATCTATATCTCTACGTTTATCTTTTAAGAATTTCGCCACCTGATAGGGGTAGGCGTCTTGTAATCTATTCTTTAATAGCATTCCGTAACTAGTGGACTCACCAAGAACGAGGATTTTAAATATCTTCTTTCCTGCTGTTTGAGTAATTGCAGTTTCATTGTCTCTATTAGTAAAGAAAGTGACACCTAGTCCCAAGACCTGCAAAGATACTTCAAAGAGAATTAATGTCATCAGGGAATAGAGAAAGATTTTTTTCATTATACTTACTTAACCAATTGAAAAACCACGTATTAGTCTTTTAATTCTATGGCAAAATAGAATCAGTGTCCAGCTTACAGCTGTTAAGCTCTTGTCATTATTAGTTCTCTAGGCTAATTATGGAGTCTCATCAAAGGAAAAATATGAAAACACTCATTCTACTATTGCCCTTATTCTCAACCCATACATTTGCCGTAACTCTTGAAGTTGTTGGTCCTTGTTCTGAGACTGCTGTTATTGAAGTTGAATACGATATAAGTGATCTAAGTCAGTCTGTTGGGTTCTATAGTGTGGAAATGTTCACCGCCTTTGATATTCCTTTCCTAGGAACTGATGGGGGAATGAATTCAATTATAAATACGCCGACAGGTAAGAAGGCGATTGAGAAAATATCTGAGACTAAAATGCGTGCCCATGGTTGGTGCTATCAAGTTGATGGTTTTGAACCAGCTGCAATGACTAATAATTACTTCTTTCCAACAAAGACTTCTCATTTGAGATGGGTCTTTGGATACTCTACTTTTGATGGTGATATTTTTACGGGGATTGGAGAGTGGACAGGTTACTGTGATCCTACTTACGCAGTTAAGCCAGCTCAATTCTGTCAGTAGTCACTACAAGTTAGAGAAATACTCTTCAAAGAACCTATAAGACTCACTTTCTTTGAAGTTTTTAATATGATTATACTTATCTTCATCAAAGAGATGAGTTTTAGTATCAGACTCTCTAAGAAAATTAAAGGCCGTCGCACATTCTGCAAACATTTCTTCAGGTCCTAACTTTGAATAATCAGAAGGGAAGTTGTTTGAAGTTATTTCTTCCACCAATACATCTGGATCATTTCTCATATCGTAATTAGAGTAGAATTTTCCTAAGTAGGTAAAACCTTTTCTTTCTTTTTTCCAACCTACAGTAGTTATAAAATCTTGATAGAGCTCTTTATGAGACTTTTGAATTGAGTGAAAGACTTCATGGACTAGAGAGTTGTTAAAATTAAACTGATCTTTTTCAAAGTATGAATTTTGATATAAGACAATCGTCTTCCAGTACTTATTGTACTCAGCGAATTTTGTATCATAGAGGTTTTCAGGACTTTTATAGATAATTTTTAAGCGTGGAAGTTTCTTAAATGAGGAGAGAGTTCCGGTGAAAAATTCCTTATTAAGGGCATCGATTTCTGAAGTTTTTAAAACACGGTCAACACTAATGATAAGTACATTTCTCTCTTTGAATAGACGCTCTTGTAAAACTTTGTGGGCCTTTACATAACCTTTTTTATAGTCGCCCATAACTTCAAAATCAATAAAGTCTGGAATACCATCTGTATCAATGTCTTCGTTTTCTTTTTCTTGGTCGTAGGGGTACTTGTCGGCGTAGTTTAAAATTCCATCATTATCAATATCATCGTCGAATAGATCTGGAATTCTATCTAGGTCAAAATCATCATGAATGGAAGCGAGATCAAGGTCTTGGTTAGAATCATCTAGATAGACTTTTCTATCTCCTTTAGCTAACACGTGAGCACTTGAAAAATTGAAATTCGTTCCAAGGTCATCTCTTTTACCTGCACAAGAGGCAAGTAAAAGAAGTGAAAGTAGTAAGAGGGTTTTATTCATTAATCTACGGCCCATCCCCATGCCCAGTCCTCAATAAATCCTTGATCAAATCCTGAGATTGAGTAGGAGAGAAGTACTGCTGGAAGATAGAATGGTCCTAGTAATGCAGATTGTTTTGAATGTCCAGCTTCGTGTCCACTCGCAAAGTGGTAACCGGCGTGGTTATCAAATTCAAAGAGTCCCATACTCATCTTTCCGGCCATTGGTCCCATTCCAGAAGTATCAACATAGATTTGTTGTCCACTGGCCGAGATATTAAATGTTGGAAAATCAACATAGGGAGTAAAGGGAGAGACAATAGCAGTTGCTAAGATAATTCCGACTCCTATGAGAGTGTTGGGAAGTCCCCAAGTTAAATTTAAAATGACGACGAAAATCTTAGAAACAATTGAATCTGGGTTATTAGGATCAAAGAGAATCGATTTTGTTTCTAATTTTGCAATGAAGTCTTTTTGGATTTCAAGAAATTCTGTAAAGTTCTCATCTCCTAAATGTTCCTGCATATTGGCCATGGAATCAGTTCTCTTAGTGTCAGCCTTCTTAACTCTTTTAACTGTTATTGTGATGGCATTTCTTATATATCTAGGTAGGTTATTTCTTTCTCTATAATCACCTAAATTCTTTGTAGTCTTAGCAAGGTCATTATTTAAAACAACGTGTAGACCTAGAAAAGTGAAGTAGTTATCTTGAATTTCTTTTGAAAAATTCTCAAGGGTAGCAATATTCTTATAAGACTCTTGCATTGACCCAATAGTCATCGGTGCAATCATATCGAGCATTATGGTATTAAACTTCTTTAGATATTGTAGTGAGAAGAAGATTAAAGCTTCATTCTTTATGATTTCTTTTTGTGTGTGCACTGGCAAGAAGTCTTCGTTTGTCTCGTAGTTCTTGCTACCAAGCGAGTGAACGATTTTCATAAGCTTTTGCGACTTATTCTTATACTCTTTAATCCAGTTGGTTAATTTCTCTCCATTTGTTTTTACAAATTCGTAAGACTCTGGAGCATCTTCTGATAACTTACCTTTAAGTTTTGGAGGATGGTTTAAATGATTTCTAATTTCTTTTGCTATTTTATTAATTGATTTCGCAGTTAGAACTGTTTCATCTCTTCGTGCCTTACTTCTGCCAGCATCCCTTTCAAGTCCTGCAATGACCTTTTCAAGAGTAGTTGTCTCAGCATTGATACTAACCATGTCACAACCAACGAGTTGAAAAATGACGGCAAAGACTAGAAACTTTCTTAAGTATTTAAAAAACATATTCACATCCTTTTGCACTGGTGAGTGTAAAATTCTTAATTGAGCGACCAAAGTTTTAACACTTTAGAGTCCTCTAAGTGGTTAATATCCTGTTTATTTTAAGGGTATTAGTGATTAATAGTACAAGAGCTGTGCCAAGTGGATAATTCGGAGAATTCTCTCTACATTTTTCCCGTAGGACCCTATAATTAGGGGATGAAGAAATTGATTCTCTCTATTTTATGCCTTCCTCTCTTTGGTAAGAGAGTTTGTCCTCTCGCTTTCTCTAAAATTGAAATTAGCGGCAAGGGTGACTTTATTCCCTGTTGTGGGGACTGGCTTACAAGTGATTATTTTAAAATTGAAAAGAGTGATGATAATCTTTGGAATGGCGAGCAAGCAGTGAAGTTGAGAGCTTCAATGTATGCGGGAAATTTATCCTATTGTAAGACTGATATTTGTCAAACAACTTTGCTCTCTCCCTTTATTCTCTCTCTCTTATATTTTCTAGGACTCCTTAGGTACATTTTTCCGCAAACAAGTTTCAACTCCAAGAATTTGTGGAAAATGAATTTTAAAAAGACTCTCATGCCTGCTCCTCCTTCCATGGCGGTGTTGCAAGGGGACTTTAGATGTAATATCGCTTGTCCTAGTTGTCGTTCAACTCTTATCACTACCAATAAACCTGAAGATGAGGAGAGACTAGCTAGAGCGCAACATCTATTAGATCAAAACGCCAGAGGGCTCTCTAAAATTCAACTGGCCGGTGATGGTGAGGCATTTTTCACTAAATGGCATAGAGAACAATTTAAGAATTTCACCAAAGAGAATTTTCCAAAGCTCAAAGAGATCATCCTCTATACCAATGGTTTATTAGTGAATGAGAAAAGTTTTAACGATCTACGTCCTGGTACTGACTTCGTTAAAAATATTATTATCTCCATTGATGCTGGAGATAGTGAGACCTATAAATTAGTTCGTGGGGGAGACTTTAATCTACTACTAAAGAATCTGTATTGGATGAAGAGTTTAAGAGAGAGCGGAAGGATTCATACTTTTAGAATATGCTTTGTAGTCCGTTTTGAAAATCTTCACTCTGTTATTTCTTTTGTAGAACTAGGGAGGAAATTAGGTGTTGATCAAACTATTTTTAGGCCATTCAATTCTTGGGATAATATGGGAGTAGTTTCTTATAAAGAACAAGCGGTGCACTTAAGTGATCACCCAAGACATGGAGAATTTTTAGAGATTAAAAATCAGGTCAAGTCGCTCCCAAGAGTTGTTTTCGAAGCTTAAGGCCTTAGTTGTTTATGATGCGAGAAGCTCTGTCATAGCAGTTTCCACCACCGGCAGGAGCTCTTTTTATCGCCTCACTGGCAGGATTCACAAGGTTTTCAAAGTGTTGCCAGACGTTGTGTCTATTGGCCTCTCCTCTTCTCCAAGAGTCTGCTAGAGCGTGAGACCAATTCCAAGGATTATCAACTTTAGAATAGAACCATCTGTCTCCACCTGGTTCTGGAATTGATTTATCATATCCCCAAATATTAAAAGGAAGTTTCTTGGCCGCATCTGATTCAGCTAGGTCATCGCGAACGACAAAGTGACCAAAATCAAAAATATGATGATCCTTAGTTCCTTGAACATTTTGATTGGGATCAACTCCGTATCTTCTAAAAACTTCTTGAATTCTTGCCGTCGCATTTCTAGGTAACCATTCATTTTGATGAGAATTTTCTGAGACCCATCTATCGTGTCCCTGTCTAAGATAAAATCCTGCAGGAGATGTTGAGCCATCCGCATGGACAACGTCAAAGCCAGGGTCTATCACTGCATATGAACCTACAATCTTATTGGGGATTCCAGAGTCTTTTACAATATCTCTCATCATGCGTTCATAGATGAATTCTCTGATACTTTCTCCCAGAGTCGCTACGCCATTGCCATGGTCCCTTTGTGCTGGAACAAGAGAACCCGTTCCTTTCACATCAATAATTCCCACCTGTCTCCCTTCATCACTTGGATCAAAGACATCAAAGACATTGGCGCGGTTGTAGCGACGAGGCCTATAGGCCTTCTTAGTAGCTCCTGTAGTTGGAATTGGTGTGTTCACAACAGTCTGTGCTGCTTGGGGAGAGCTTATATAAGCAGTATTTTTAAGTAACCACTCATCTATTTGTGGGTTGGAGAGATTCTGTAGGGCAGGGAAGTCTCTTCTTAAGAGGTCATAATCTGCAATCAAAATTCTCGCATTGGAGAGTTGTTGCATGTCTTCTACTGGAGAAGCGGCGTAGACTTCTTGAATCGAGCGCTTGGGATTCGTTGTAGAACTTATGGCATGAGCATCAGGATCTGAAGCAGGAGTTCTCTTAGTCAGAGAGCTCTTGGTGCAGGAAGCGAAGCTGATAGTTAGCAGAAGTAATACGATGGTGTTGATTTTCATTTTTTCAGTACCTTGAAGTTTAATCATCTCATGAACTTATCGGCTAAATACTCAAAAGAATTTAGTGAGAAATGGCGTGTAACTTATTGATATAACTCGTTGGACAAAGCTATTTTCAGTCGTTACCATTATTGTTCAAACCAAGGACGATTGTTTGATTAAGCTAATGATGGCCATCATTTTGTATATCTCTGTGGGAGTAGTTCATTCCCAGGCTCAGTGGAGCGTGGATTTTACAATTAAGACCCCAAGTTTTACGCCCGCTGGAAGTTCATTCTTTCTAACAGGGGAAAGCAAGTCCCTCTGTCAGTGGAAAGTTAAGTGCCATTCTTTGAAAGAAATTGCTCCTCATATCTATAGAGTAGTTTTAAATTTTCCTGAAACAATTAAGAAAGTAAAATTCAAAGTGACTAGAGGTGAGTGGAGTAGTGAAAGTACTAACTCCTTTGGAGCTGCTCATAGTAATTTTGAAGTAGAAAAGACAAAGAGAAATCAAAGAGTCATTGTTAATATAGCGAATTGGAAAGATCTCCCAAATCTTGGTAGAAGCGACAATATTAGAATTATTAAAGATTTTTATTCGAAAGAACTTGGCTACAGCAAAGATCTACATATCTATCTTCCAAGTGATTATTTAAAGTACCCCAATAGAAAGTATCCTGTGATTTACATGCACGATGGTCATAATCTCTTTAATCCTCACTTTAGCAGTTTTGGAAAAGTTTGGAGTGTTGACCGCGCTATGGGTAGATTTGAAAATACGCAGCAGGCGATCATCGTTGGCATGAGTAGTGATTTAAAACTTCGCTACGATGAGTATGATTACTTTAGAACAGGTCGAGAGTATGCTCGTTTTGTAGTGAACACCGTTAAACCTTTTATTGATAAGTCATTTAGAACGAAAATTGATAGAGAGAATACCTCTCTCATGGGCTCCAGTATGGGGGCTCTTATTTCTCTGACCATGCTTTGGGATTATCCACATATCTTTAGTAAGGCCGCAGGGCTTTCTATACCTGCCTTTATTCACCAAGGTTCTATTTTTAGATTTTTAAAAAATAGAGCTTCTGCTCCTAAGGATATTGCTTTCTATATGGATCATGGTGGATTTGGAATTGATGCAAAGTATGAACGCCATGTAAAGAAACTACAACGGGTTCTTGTCTTAAAGAAAGGACTTAAAAAAACTCAGTTAAAATACTTTGTCTTTCCTCTGGCCGGTCATAATGAAATAGACTGGGCGAGGAGAGTTTCTACCCCCCTGCGCTTTCTTCTGGCTAAGTAGCTTACTTCTTTTGTAATTTTTGTAGCTGCTTGAATACAGATTCAGAGTAATTAGCATCTGGAAAATAAGAGAAGTTCCAATCAGTAGGTCCCTTATTTACAATTTTTCTATTGTGAGCTCTGAAGTGTAATTTATAGTGATTATAGAGTGGAGCGATAAAACTCTCTTCTAGTAATTTCAATCTCTCTTCAAATTGCTCAAGACCTTGAACATTTGTAAGAGACATATCTTCCATGTGACTAATCAGTTTATTAATATTTTCTTTAATGACTAACGCCACTGAAGCTACGTACATGAGTTCAACTCCCGAAAGGGAGGGAAGATCACTGGTAGGAGCTTGAGGGGGAAGACTAAAATTAGTACTTAGAGAATTATTAATGGCATCAATTACAGAGCTGTCCATTTTTACAATGTCTTGAAGGCCAGTGTAATTTGTAAGTACGCGATTAAGCCTATGAACTAAACTCATCTTCTTATAGTCTGAATTATAAAAGAATCGATCAAAGAGAGTACTCGTTCTAAGTTTTTGGATCAATTCTTCTTTGTTTTGAATTTTTAAGTAAGGAGCAATCATTTGATTGGCTTCAACCATAATTCTAAGTAACTCGCCCTTATCCACTGAGGCCATGGCTCCATTTGTACTGAAATCAATACCTAAGGTCTTAGCTTTCTTATTAAGAGTAAAACCGAGGCTTTCACCATTAAAAGTTTGGTTTGGGAGTAAGCGAATATCAAAGGCTGCCGTAGCAAAACGAGGATTGATTTGTATTAAGATTTCTTCTTTATGAGTGAGAAGTTTAATGAATTGATTGAGTCTAAATCCACCAAGAACAATATTTCCGTTCTTGTTCTCTTTAGTTGAGTGCAGAAAGTGTTTCATGAATTTTAAAACAACATACTTCACTTTCTTAGCAATCATTCCTCTTTTAAAGTCGACATCACCAGCAACTATATTTGTGATTTTATCTAAAGTTGTTGTGTCTCCTCTCGTTGTAAAAGAGGCCTTTCTTAGATCTAGTCTTAGTAATTCATTCCCAAGAAAAACTTCGTTCTTAGCAAGGGAGATCTTAGAGATATATTTTTCTAATTTTTCTACACTTAGCGCAATCTCAGTACTTAGGTTGATTGTTTTTTGCGTGGTCTTGTACTTCTCACTGAAGTACCGAGCAGGATTTATAAAAGATCTCTTCGCTTTCTTTAAGTAAGTCATGGATAAATTCAACTTAAGAATTCCATTCTCTACAACTTTTAGACCCATGTCTTTAATTAGATAGTGTTCGCTTTCTTCATCTCTACCCATCGCTTTATCGACTTGTAGTTTTTGTTTGTGATAGGCATCTGCTAGAACTTTATTGATGAGACTTTCAAAACTTTTAAGGTTTACCTTCATTCTCATATCTGCTGGAGCAGTCTTTCTCGCTTCATCAATTCCCACAAAGTTTTGTGAGGCAGTGAATTCATCTCTTGAGTGAATAGTCTTTAGGTATTTCTTTGATCTCTTATTATTTCCAGCAGTAAATTCTAGATAAGTCTGGTTTAATTTTTCATCATAGAGAGACTCTATATTCCATACTTGAACTGTGTTCTCACTATCCATAATTGTTTCAGCAACTATTTTAGGATCTACTTTAAAGAGAATCAGTCCCGATTCATCATCGTACTTAATAAGTTCTTTAAAGAAGTGTTCCATTTTGCCTTGGATATGTTCTTTACCTGCAAGAATGAATGGGTTCTTTTCAATATCAATTTTTGCGAGATTCACTAGGGAAGTGAGGTCATCATCAACTCTAGTCACATTGTTAAAATCTTGCCCTTGGGTAAGCATATTGCTTCTAATTCTCTGTTCAGAAGCATTAAGTTCTCCCTCTGTTGGAGTTGTTGTCGTGGCGAGAGGATCTTCTATGAGAGTAGCGGCCATAGTGTTCACGAGTGCCATCTTTATAAACCTGATAGCAGATCCACCGTGTTCTGAATTGGTATCAATAGGTGTTCTTTCACTTCCTGTAAAAATTGAAAATGAGTTCACATCAAGCCCAAGCCATCCGTCATCTAACATTTTAATTCTAAGTGTTGTAGAAAAAGGCATAGCACTGCCCCATGTGTCTTCTGCAGGTCTCCATGGAGTCTTATTCCATTCTATACCACTTCCTTCAAGACCCATGGCCATGAAAGTATTGTAATTAATATTCATCATTCCGCGAATACTAATTCCTGGAATTGTAGGGTCATAGAAGATATGTAATTCTTTAAACATTTGTTCATTTTCAAATTCAAAGTCTCTGAAAAATCTTACTGCTTGAGAAAAAGTGTCCTGAGAAATTCTCTTTTCTAGGAAAGGAACACCCAAGGAATTTGATCCTCCATTTTTAATTTTTCTATTGAGAAGAACTTTTCTCTTAATACTAGTCATTGTTGAAATAATGTATTCTCTAGCATCTCTATTTGTATTTTCGTAAGTGTCTAAGGGACTTGCAAGAAAGAGAGCGTTCTTTTTATTTAGTGATTTTCTCGCTCTAGTCTCAGTGGTTCTTCTTAGTTTTGAGAGCTGGTTAATATCTCTAATATCTAATTCTTCAAGCATTAGTTGTACTTTCATAGCACTTGAAAACTCATCCATCTCTTGCATGAAGACACTTATGTCTGAGTACTTATTGTAGAATTCTTCTCTTGCGTCTTTAAGTGAGCTTTGATCACCTTCATCTCTCTTGGCAACATTAGCTAACCATTTCTTAGAAGGTTTTCCAGATCCTCCCTGTACTTTTAAGGCCACGAGATCGTTTGTTCCTAAAAATAAAACTGGGGAGAATTGCCAGAGGCGAAAATCTTCTAGCCATTTAGCGTAGGTCGTAAGGGATGGAATTTTTGAAATATCTAATTTAAATGCAATTGTGTTTCCTCTAAATCTTAATCCTTTCTTTTCAATCATCTCTTTAATTTGTAGAGCGACATTATCTTCACTTGTACGCATTTCTGGTTTCACATCTAGCATGTAATTCATGAAACTTGTGTTCAGAAGTAGACCTGTGGCAAATTGAGAAATACGGTTAAAGGCCTTGAGGTAGGAATGTCCACCAAGTTTAAATTCAACGATTTCAATTTGAAAATATCTGGTTAGTGCTAACTTCTTTGTTGAGGGAAGTTTAAATGAAATATTAAACCTATGCTCCATGGGTAAACTATTTTCATGTCCTGTAATATTGTCCATATCTGACATAACATAGGCAGGGAGCTCTGCAGTTCCCTCTAAAATAAATAATCTATTAATGGGATCAATAGAGAGTTTTGAAATTTCTTTAATCTGTGTGCCGGGAGCCGTTAGTTGATCGATGATGAATTTCTTAAAATCTTCATCAAAGGGAATCGTAAGGTTTACGATACTCTCTTCTGAGTAGGGGTTAGTGTCTGTTCTACTCGCATTATAAGGAGTAGACGCGTCGATAGGAGCACTGTAGCTACTTTGGACACATAAACAAAAAATAGACAGTATTACCCACGTAATTACTTGAAATCTCATTACTCAACCTCTTGTATTAATTCTTTTACTTATTTAATACAAGATCGATACCAAGATTTTTTATGGAGTTTAATTAGACCTATTTTTAAAGGCCCTTTTTGAAATTTTCTGCATGAGATTATCTGAGATCTTAGAGTAGGGAGGAACAAATCTCTCAGAACTAAAGAGATGAGGGTCTGCATTTACGAGAGGATTGTTCTTTACAAGACTGGAAGCTGAAATCATTGAAAGATCTTTTACAATTCTCTCTTGTGCCTTCTTACCCATAAAGTAATTCGCCATTAATTCTGCCGCTATTAATTTATCTCCCTTAATTCCTTTCATGAAATTAATGGTATCTAGCCAAACAATATTACCTTCTTTAAAATTTATTTTCTGCCAATTTCCATTGTTTTTCTTATTCTCTTCTTGGATCTCTGGACCCCAGCTAGAGACTATACTTAATTCATCTTTAAATACCGTTCCACTGGTCCAGAAATGACCAGCCTGTGCATAGAGTTGATTCATTTTCTTTTGAACAATTCCATTCTCTTTACCAAGTTCAAGAGCAAGGTGTCTCTTTCCATTATTTAAAAGATTATTCAAATAAAAGGGAGGCATGTCTAACGCCATGAGAGAAATTCCAATATTATACCAAATTTGTGTTTTATTAAGAGAGAACTTTCCCTTCCACTTTGGAGTCCATAGCTCTCCAATTGATTTAGGAACATCTGCTACTTTGACTTTATCTCTATTTACATAGAAGCCGTAAACACCAGCACCGTAGGGAATGTAGAGTGGCTTACCATTCTTCATACCCATGTCTAAACTCTTTGTACTCTTAAGAAGCTTTTTATAATTGGTAAGCCGTTTAGAATTTACATTGATGGGTTGAAGTAGTTGCGTAATCTTTTCTCGATTCATTTTGACAAAGAAGAGTGTAAGAAAGCTCACATCACATTTCTTTTGTCGAATGACATTGAACATTTGATCAGAGCCCTCTGCGAAAGGAGAGATGACTTTAGCCTGTATGTCTAAGTGGTTTTTTTTGAAAATCCCATTGATATTTACAAGGTCACTCTTTGTAATATAGCCATCCCAAGTGAAGATTCTTAAATCCTCTGCTTGAGTCGCTAGACTTAAGAGAACAAAAATTGATAGGAGAACCTTATTCATAGCTTTTATTTCCGGCTTCAGCCAATAGTAAAATACATTTGATATTATCAAATCTTATGAAGGTTTAAAATTAATTTAAGTTAAATTACAGTTTTAGTAAGGTAATAAATCTTACTTAATCTTTCTTGCTCCTAATCTTGAATTCTTTCTCCTATAGCTATTCTTATCGGAATTTTTGATGGCGAATGGACTTCGTCAATTTACCTGATAAACAAAATATGTTATTTTTTTATATTAAAAAATTTATAAGTATTTAAAACATAATTCAGGGAGTTTTTATGAGTAAGTTACTAGAGGTCTACTCTAATGGTGTAAGATTTGAGAATCCTTTTCTTGTGGGCTCAGGACCTCCATCAACAAACGCCAAAGTTGTCGCGAGATCCTTTGAAGCAGGTTGGGGTGGATCTGTACTAAAAACATTTTCTCTTGATCACACTCAGGTTCGCAACATCGCTCCTAGATATGGAAAGTTGAATGAAGATGGAAAATGTATTGGTTTTACCAATAACGAGCTTATTTCTGATATTTCCTGTGATGAGTGGCTGCAATATATTAGAGATCTTAAAAAGAGTTACCCCGATAAAGTCATTGTCGCTTCAATTATGGAAGAGCCTAATCAGGCACGCTGGCAAGAACTCACTGATAAAGTTGTCAGGGCCGGAGCAGATATTATTGAACTAAACCTCTCTTGTCCTCACGGAATGCCAGAAAGAAAAATGGGTGGTGCCATGGGGCAAGATCCTGAGATCGTAAAGCAAGTGACTAGTTGGGTAAAAGACGCCTCTGGTAGTGTTCCTGTTTGGGCGAAGATGACTCCAAATATCACCGACATTTGTGACCCTGCTAGAGCAGCGATTGATGCTGGTGCCGATGGACTTGTGGCGATTAATACTATTCTCTCTCTTTCAAATATTGATATGAAAACTTTTAAACCTAATCCTAACGTGAAAGGGGTTTCTGCTTTTGGTGGTTACTCTTATAAGGCGGTGAGACCTATTGCCCTTCGCATGGTTGGTGAACTTGCTATGGCCTTTCCTAAAACTCCTATTAGTGGAGTGGGAGGAATCGTTGATGGTCATTCGGCAGCTGAATTTCTCTGTATGGGATCTGAGACGCTACAAGTTTGTACGGGTATTATGTTAGACGGATTTAAAATGATCGATAAGTTAAAAGCAGAGCTTGGCTCTATTCTTTCTGATCATGGAATGAATAATGTTATGGAGCTTAAAGGAAAGTCGCTCGAGTACTTTGGTACTATGGCCGAAATGGCGGATCGTTTAGAAGCAAGTAAACTTAAAACGAAAGCTCATACTGGAAATTTTGCAGGAGATAATATAGTTGAAATTTCTAAGAATCTTTCTAATACAGAAAACAATTAATTGATAAAATCACTTAAGGGTTCTACTTCTAGAACCCTATTCTATAGTCTCTAGATAAAGTTAAGAATTCCGTATTTGATTTAATTTCATAAATAAACTCCGAATAGTTATTGAGGAGTTTTATGAAGAAAATATTATTAATTATAGGTTTGATTTCTCTTGGAATAATTTACAAGGTAAATTTCACTAATAGTAGTTCTAAAGAAAAAAGCAAAATTCGTATAGCTATTTTTTCTTGGTCTAACTCTAAGGGATATATTGAAAATATACAATCTTTCAAGGGATCCCTAGAGAAGTATGGACTTGTTAATAATAAGAATATAATATTCAAAGAATATCTCTCAAATACTAGTCGAAAGAAGCAAAATGAGTTGGCTATCGAGGCAAGGTCGTGGAAACCAAACCTAATATACTCTTTAACGACTCCTGGTACATTAATCGTAAAAGAACATTTTAAATCAATTCCGATTGTTTTTTCTATTGTGACTTATCCTGTAGAAGCAAAAATTATACATTCACTTAAAAATTCAACTAATAATCTTGTAGGGACGAGGAATTATGTATCTGCAGAGACTCAAATTAAATTATTACTAAAAATAAAACCTAAAACTAAGCTCGTAGGATTTGTTAGAAGAGATATTGAATCAAATTCAAATATACAATTCAAAGACTTTAAGAAAAACCTTTTAAAGAGAGGTATCGAAATTTTCGATATTAAAGCAAAGAATCTAAATAGTCTAAAATATCAGTTATCAAATATATCTAAAAAAATGGATGTCTTATATTCTGCCTGCGATACATTGTTGCAATCTGGAGGAGAGGAATTAGTTATAGAGCATTCACTTAGTAATAATATACTTCCTTTTTCTTGCAATAAGAGAGGAGTTCGAGATGGTTCCTTATTTGGAATTGTTGTTGACCTTTCAACTATAGGAAGTCTTTCAGGAGAAAAGGCTGCGAAGATAATTTTAGAGAAATTGACGCCAAGTGAATTAGTTTCTGAATCAACCAGTAAGGTGAATATCATTTTAAATTTTAGAACTTTAAAAAAATTAAAGCTAACAATTAGTAATGAAGTTTTATCAAATGTTAGTGAGGTCATTTATTAGTGAAAAAAAATAAGGAATTTACTCGTTATTTACTACTTCTTAGTATTCCGATTATGGGAATTACAGTGTTTTTTAATATTATGTTTGTAGATATTTCTTCCTTTTCAATTGGCTACTTTAACTCTGTTGAGAGATTGAATCTTCAGATGAGACAAAATACAAAGATATATGAAAAGGTTATCAGCTTAGGGGAAGTGAACTCAGAAGTTGAACTAAATAAAAAATACAACGATCTAAAAACATTAATCAAATTTAAGGTTAAAGAAAAAATCTCATCAGAGTTGGAAAAACTTCAAATTGAATTATTAAATGAGCTAAATCAGTTTCATAAAATTCAAGAATTGATGAACAGTAGAGAAATTACAAGTACTAAGTTCTCAATACTACATAATATTCACACCCACAGATTAAAGGGCCTTACCCTTCAGATTCAGAATTTAATCTTAGGGAGAGTTTCGAGCTTGTCTATAAGAGGTAAAAAAAGGATCCAAAGTTTAAAAAATACAAATACACTAGTTTCCTCTCTCTCTGTGTTTGGAATAATTATTGTGGTAATAGCTTTCATGAATATGAATGAACAAATTCTGATGAGAGAGTATTTAACTTCAGTTATAAATAAAATTTCTGACGCGCTAGTCATAGTAGATGATGATAATAAAATAATTAAAATGAATGATAAGGCTAAGGTTATATTCGGTAATCAGCTCATTGGAGAAAATGTTTTAAAAATTATAAAAGGATTCTCAAAGAATAAAGTTAATGTCGAATTAGAAACAACTTATATAGATGAAAATAAATCCAAAATACCACTCCTTTATACAATTAATAATTACCAGGTTAACTATAAAACTATACATCACGTTGTTTTAGCAAAAGATATGAGAGTACAGAATAAGTTAAAGGGAGATCTCTTTAGTGCTGAAAAACTTGCATCCGTTGGAGAGCTCGCTGCTGGAGTTGCACACGAACTGAATACTCCTTTAGGATCAATTTATCTTGTACTTAGTCAAATTAAAGAGGCATTTAAAGAGTACAAGATTGAAGATGTTGATTTACTCGAAATGGTAGATGATTCGTTTGATTCTGCAAAAAAAATGGGGAAGATTATCTCTGGACTACAGCTAGTGTCCAGAAGACCATCTGAACAGAAATCCCTAGTAGTGATAGATTCTATTATAGAGAGTGTCTTAAGTATATGTGAGAGTAATTTTCTAAATAATAGAATTGAACTTGAAGTTAAGTTGCCCAAAGTGCCTGTCGAAATCCTTTGTAATCCTGCTCAAATTGGACAAGTTCTTGTTAACCTTCTAAATAATTCAAAAGACGCCGTAGAACTAATAGAACATAAGAAAATAGTTATTGAAGTCAGTGAATACAATGAAGAAGTTATTATTCTTGTAAAAGATAATGGACCAGGTATAAGTGAAGAAAATTTATTAAATATGTATGAACCTTTTTTTACGACGAAACAGGTTGGCAAGGGAACAGGTCTAGGACTTAGTATAAATAAAGGTATAGTCGAATCACATAAGGGAAAACTTGTATATTTACGAGATAATGAAATGACAGTTTTTAAAATTACAATCCCCATAATTCAAATTGATGAAATTGATCTTGGAGAAGCTGTATGAGTGAAGAAAAGCTAAAGATCAAAGTTTTAGTTGTTGAAGATGATAAGAACTTTAGAAAAGTTCTTTGCTCAATACTAAAGCGTAATGGGTTTTCTATTGTTGAAGCTGATAATGGGCGAACTGCATTAGATGTCCTTGCAGTTGATTACATCGATATCATTGTTTCTGATGTCAAAATGCCCGATATACACGGGATTGAATTACTTCATAGAGTTAAACGGAAATACGATATACCTTTCATCATGATGACTGGGTTTAGTAAGCTTATTGAAACTACAGAAGCCCATGAACTTGGAGCTTCTTATTTTTTGGCAAAACCGTTTATAGGTGAAGAAGTTATAGAGGCCATTGATTATGTACTAAATACGAGTCACGATAGAAATTCTTTACGTGGTGATGAGAGAGACTTCATGAGAGTAGAGATCGAGTCATTCTTAACAGGTAGTGAATTCTCTCATCCAGTATTTTTAAAACTCAATGATCTTAAGATTATAAAAATAGCTCACGAAGGAGAAGATTTAACAAGGGAGAGGTTAAAGCAATTAAAATCAAAAGGTGTCGATTCTCTTTATATCAAAACTCAAGACTTTAAAGAATTCTTGAATATTAAAAATGCTTTATGTGAGAAAATCTCTGATTCATCTCATGTTAGTAAACAAAGAAAGATAGACTTTTATACAAGAGTAGAAGAAATTGCTCTTCGGTACATTTTCAAAACGGTTACAAATGACAAAGAAGTATTTGAAATTGCTTTAAATAATTTGTTACGAACGATAAAAATTGTTATGGATGATTCACTTGCTTTTGAAACACTAATGTCATTTAGTAAGAATTCTCCATCCATTTTTAATCATTCCATTGCTGTCGCAATTCTTTCCGTTGCTCTTATTCAAAAAAAGGGGTGGGAGAGTGCTAAAACTCTGTTTTTAGCATCAGCCGGTGGCCTCTTTCATGATATAGGAAAAAAGGATTTAGTAAAAGGTATTGACGAGATTGAATTTGATATGATGACAAAAGAACAAAGGCTTGATTATGAATCACACCCCGAACTAGGTGCAAAAATATTAAGAGAAATTGCTTTCTTTCCAGACGAAGTTGTTCAAATTGTTTTACATCATCATGAATTAATCAATGGAACAGGGTTTCCTAAAGGTATATCGAGAGTGAAGATTCATCCAATCTCACAATATGTGGCAGTTGCTGATAAATTTCTTAACGTACTCTATGGTTCACATGGTGAAGAACCTTGCTCAGATATCCAAGAGGTCTTAGGTCAATTTAAAAGTGTTAGAACAATCTATAATAAGGAAGCCATTGACCTCTTAGAGAATTTATTTTCTTTTCATGGAAAAAGGAAGGTCTCTTGAAAAAAATCCTTTTATGTGAAGACGATAATGTTCTGCTAAAAGTTATGGCAAGATCCTTGAAAAGGGTAGGTTTTGCTATTATAGCTCTCAGTAGTGCTGAAGATGTTTTGCAGGAAGATTTTTCTCACCTCAGTTTGATCATTATAGATATAGGACTTCCTGGAATGAGAGGTGATGAACTTCTAAAGAGACTTATATCAAAAAATATTGAGATTCCCATTATTATTATCTCAGGGAATAGTGATGTCTCCTTAGCAGTAGAGTGTATGAAGAATGGGGCATATAATTACTTAGAAAAACCATTTGAAGAAAACTATCTTATCTCAAGTGTAATTGATGCCATTGGTGATAATGAAATTGAAGCAACCACAAATGAGTATAATTATGAATATTTTTCACGTTCTAATGAAGTAAATGAATTGACCAAAATTATAAAGAAAATAGCAGGAGAAAATATTTCTGTTTTCATGTATGGCGAGTCTGGTAGTGGAAAAGAATTTTATGCCAAAGAAATTTATAAAAGCTGGCATAGGCCAGATGTTCCCTTTGTAAGCGTTAACTGTCCAGCTATACCAGACTCTCTTGCTGAATCTGAGTTGTTTGGTCATGAGAAAGGATCTTTTACAGGTGCAGATAAACTAAAAATAGGAAAGTTTGAGTTTGCTAATAATGGAGTTCTATTTCTAGATGAAATTGGTGATCTTAGTTTAGAGATTCAAGCTAAACTTTTACGTGTATTAGAAGAAAAAGAGATTGAAAGAGTTGGTTCTAATGAGAAAATTAAGTTAAATATTCAATTGATATCTGCAAGTAGTCAAGATATCAAGTCACTTATTGCTGAAGGTAAATTTCGATCTGATTTATATTATAGGCTTTCTGATATTGAACTAAAAGTACCTCCTTTAAAATCACGTATTGAGGATATTGATTTTCTAGTCAGTCATTTCATATCTCAATACGAGAAAGAAACAGGAAAATTAGGTAAGACATTTAGTGAGAGTTCATTAAATATTTTAAAATCTTATGACTGGCCTGGAAATATAAGAGAACTTAGATCAACAGTGAGAAGAATGATGATACTTTCTAAAGGGAATGTAGTAACTCCTGATGACCTAAGCGTTGGTCACTTTGGAAGTCTCTGCTCTCATATGGATACCAGTAAAAAAATAGCAAGAGTTTCGGGACAAATACAAAATCAAGAGTTAGAACTTATTCGAAACTCAATAAAGACTCAGAATGGAAATTTAACTAAAGTATCAAAAGACTTAGGCATTAGCCGTGCTACCTTGTATAGAAAAATAAAAAAGTATGGAATTTAGTAGGGTGATACGGTAATTGTAACCGTTCCTTGAAAATCTCCAGGAGTTATTTCGTAAAGGTTAGTAATATGAGAAAAAACATCTACGTAGTGCAGGCTGTTATGTGTTTGAGCTTGAGGTGTTATAATTGAATAATTTGACTCATCTAGTTGGTGAGATGTTTCAATATCAACGTATCCATTAGTCAAACTTGTAACCTCTCCTGTTATAACAACTCCACAATTTGACTCAATCCTAAAATCTCCACGACCTTTAAAGTTAACATTATATTGTTGGTTAAGCTCAAGAGGATACATTACAATATTCTCTACTGATTGAACTTTTGCAAATTTTGCAACGTCCATTGTTACCATTCCTGTGGCCTGGTTTAAGAGCTGACTAGAATTTATATTAGGAAGAAGCTCTGTTTGTTCACTCATTGAAGTAATAGGAGTAGTGAATATTGAGAAAATTAAATCATTATAATCCTTATCTCCGCCATTCCAAAGATCCTCAAATCCAATGACGACCTTTTGCTCCTCTTCATCGTAAGAAGAAACAGTATGTTTAATTCCATCAATGTTTCGCTGCTCTTCTGTATAAAAGTAATGCCCTTCATTGTGATTTCTATAAAACCCATTAGGCTTTATATAAAAACCAAATGTAGTATCTTTAGAATATGTACCTAGATTAAAGGTATCTCCTATCTTTAAAGGACCACCGCTTCCTCTCATTGATGCATTCTTGATAATCTCTTGTCTTTGAATATTTTCATTCTCATCTATTGTATAAAGACCAAAACTATTTTTAAACCCTGCTCCTTCCCATAGAAAAGTAGTGTACAATTCAGCATCTTCATTCAAAGTAAAAACAGCTTCTTGTGAGCTATTGAGAAAAGATTCATCTATCTCTTTATATTCAGGTAGCATGAGGTTTATTCTCTCCGTAAATTCAGGTGAAATTTCGAAATTTGTATGAGAATACTCACTGGAATATGAATAAGCTAGAACTTGAGTATTTAGTAAGAAGAATATGAAACAACTCAATATTAATCGCACAATATTTCCGGTTTAATTAAAAAGATGACTTCTGATGTCTCTTTATATTTCTCTTCGTGTTTAAAGAACCAACCGAGAAGTGGGATTTCACTAATAATCGGAATTTTAGTCACTTGTGTTTTGTCTTTACTCGTAATCATTCCACCTATAAGTAATGACTCATTTTTCCTAACTCGTATTGTTGTTGATAATGAATGTGAGGTAACCTTTCGTCCCTCTATTTCTCCCATTTCTAAATGTTCAATCTTAAGGTTTATATTATCTTTTTCAGTTATTGAAGGTGTTATTTTTAGATTAATTCCTGCCTTCAGTGGGATTATATGACCCTTCTTTCTAATCGTTTGATTCATATCACTTACACTTGAAGCAAAAAGAGCTGAAAGACCATCTTGAGTAATAATGGTAGGGTTTGCTTTAACTAGAACATCTCCAGTCTCTTGCAGTGCTCTCATATTTTTTACGAAGGAACTTAAACCTTCCCGAGTTAAAGAAACAAGCTGTCCTAATTGACCATTTCTGTAAGGAGAGCCCATTAAGCCACTTAGAATTTTATTCCCATGATTTGAAACTTCACTAATTGATATATTTAATTTAACTTGTCTTCTGGCCCTATCTGCAAAAGCAAGCTGATTCATGATATCAATTAATATTCTTCTAGGTGCTGTGATTGTGAGAACGTTTCTTGAGTTATCTCCAACAAGATATTCTCGGTAGAGAGGATTTATCTGATTGATGATTTCTTCTGGAGTTAAATTCTTTGTATAGTAATTATGATTATAAGCAAGTCTCCACCATGAAGGAGCTTTATTCATCACAACACCAACATAGTAAAAGTCATTCTCAAATTTGTAATCGAATGGACCTGCTGATGTAATCATTTGTAAAGATTCTAGGAATGATTTTTCATTAATATTTACGGTAATTAGTCCCGTTACTGACTCACCAAACACTATTGGAATATTTGAAATTGTCGAAAGCTCTAACAAAGCCTCTCTCACATCTAGATCTAAAAATTCAAAAGTATACTTCTCTTTATCTAAATAATTCTTTATTCCTAAGTTTTCTTCATTAAACTTATTTGATTTTTCCTTTTCTATATACTCCCCACAGCTCTTAATCTCACTGTCTAGCAGATTAGAGCTTTTTAGTGAGTTCTTTTTTACGTTAACTGTTGAGCATGAAATAAGAGTCATTAGTAATATAATGTGGATTAATGATTTCATTGAATCCTCCAGTAAGAATTACTTTGTAGGAATTATACTAATTGGTAAAGTTGTTAGTTTAATTCCTTTATTCATAATACTTATCTGCTTTGTTACTAGTTCGAAATTGATATCATGAGAAATTTTAATAATTGCATACTTATATTTCATTGCACGTAAATTTATTTCTCTTGGGTAAATACTAATATTAGAATCTTTCTTCTCGTTAATTGGAAACGAAAGCTTCATTTCATTATTTGAATTATTTGATATTTTAATTCTATAACTTGTTTGCTTTTTGGGTCTTACCTTAATTTTAATATCCTTTGGTAGAATAGAAACTCTCGGTGCAGTGCGAGTTGCTGATTCTTCTTCTTTTGTAGTTTTAATTGTTATTTTTACTTTTTTTATAACACTTTTCTTTCTATTTAGTTTTGAAAGAATTGTGACTTTATAATCTCCGGGCATTAAGTTCTTTTTGAACTTTCCAATAAGGTTTACTTTACTCTTTGGAAAGACGATGGACTCATCTGCTCCTTTTTGCCAAGATGAAAGGGATTTTAGAATTATTTTTTCAATTAGTTTTCCTTTACTATTTCTTATATAAGCGAAAGTAACACTTTTAAAGTCCTTGCTCGTTGTGTTTTCAATTTGGCATTGAATGACTTTGTTTCCTTTTAACTTTTTCACTTCTGCCGATCTTAGTATTGCTCTTTCATAGACTCTCTTGTCACTTAGTTGTAATTTGAATACAACTGCATATCTGACATGAATACCAACTCCCTTTTTGGCACCACCCTTATCCTCTTCAATCATTACAGCATAAACTTTGGTTTCTTTTTTCTTTTTTGGAAACTTAACCGTTCCCTTAATTCTAATGAGGCCAGATCTTTTTATGCTATATATATTTTTTTCAAGAATAATAGTTTCTTTATCTAAAGATTCAGTAAAGTCTAATTTTCCTGATATGTTTTGACTTGCTTCAAAAATTGTCGCTTTGATTTTCACATTTCCCTTTGCTTGGACATTTATTTGAAAAGACTCTTCCTTTTGACCAGAATTTGTATACTCAAAATATAGAGGCTGAACTGATAGATCAGCAGCGAAAACTTCTTGTGCTAGGAATATGAGTATTGTTGAAAGCAGTAAATTTAGATTTTTAGAAGCAGGTCTCATTTTTATCTCCTTATTGAAAGACAGATAGGGCACTTGGCCCTATCTGATCTTCTAACGAATAGGGGAATTAAAGGGCAGCAACAGTGATTACTATTTGAGCTGAGTATCCACCTGCTTCTTGGGCTGAAATTTCTCCAAGAATTGCTTCTGCACTGACTTTATGCTGTTCATTGTGAATTCCTTCATCTGTGTCAAATGAAAGACCACCTTCATCTAATTCATAAGCAGTACTGATTGTGTTTTCTCCGTTACTTAATTGATCTCCTGTTAAAGTTACGGATACTGCGGCGTTTGATTCTAAGTTAAACATATCAAATCCACTGTATACTGAATTTGCATCACCATCTGTTGATACGGGGAGTAAAACAAAATTCTCTAGTCCTGATATCTTTGCAAATTTGGCGACTTCTAATGTTACAATAGCATTCTTAGAATCTAATTCTGCGAAAGCAGAAGGCATAATCGTTAACAATAATGCGGATAGGGTTAAAGCTTTTAAGATTCTCAACATACGTTCCTCCGGTTAGTGGCCATTTAGTTAGACCTTGTGGTTTTAATTGCACAAGTTGGGCCAATGATCTTTCATTGGCTAAGTCTTTATATTCATTTTTAGCTTAAGTCTTTATCGAGAGAAAGTGTTTCACAATGACACACTATATATTTCCAACTGTCTCATATAGAGATTTTTAAAATCTTTAGTTTCATTTTTCAATGACTTATTCTTGGTACAAGTCTTGCGGTAATATAAGTATGAAAACTCTATTTTCACTTCTGATATTAATTTATTTAGTTTCGTGTGGTATTAATCAAAAATATCCTTCTGAAGAATCTACTTCATCTCAATCTAGCGGCCCTCCTTCTAATCCTGAAGATTGTTCAAATGTAGAAATAAATGATCTCATCAGCTTTTATTTAGACATAGATGGCGATGGCTTAGGTGACTTTAACCAAAGTTCTAAATTTTGTGAGTCAAGTGATACTAGTGGATATGTAAACAACTTTGCTGACCTTGACAACAATGATGGTCCCTTAGGAGATCTTGATGGTGATGGAGTTATCAATTCTGATGACCCTGACTTTATTCTCCATCCAGGATTTATTGGAGCTTTTACTTTTGATGGAGTTGACGATTACTTATCATTAGATGCTGGAGTCTTAGCTCAACACATTATGATTTCAAATGAAAGTCATTTCTTAGTTAGTATGATGGTTAATACTACAAATACTGTCGACAATTCTTTATGGAGTCTCTTACATTTTGAAAATAGGGGGATTGGTCTTATAGTTAACCAACTAGATATGGTGCAAAACTTTAATGAACTTACATTATTCTTTGCGGTTAATTCAAATAACAAGAGTTTTACTTTTGCTCCTAGTGTTGATGTTTGGAATAATCGCTTAAAAGATGGCGTTCATAAAGTAAGTCTAATGTGGATAGGTAAAACTTCTGATAATGTTTCAAGCTTTAAAGTGATGGGGTTCAATTGGTACTGGGCTGGGGATTATGGATATATTGATGATAACGGAGATGTAATTGAAGGGGGTGAAATTAGAATCTATAGAAGTAAGAAGTCTCCTGAAGATAATAGAAAGTACCTAATTTATAAACCTTATGATGATTTATGGCATAAGACTTCAATGCAAGACTGGAGTGAAGAAGGTAATGGAATAGATTATTCTCTATTAACTAATATTACTATTGAAGACTCTGTATCAGCTTCTGTTTCTCCCAATATTCCTTCGGGAGTGACAAGAAAAAGGAATTCTCTCATTGCTTTTATTGATGGTGCTTATATGGGTCAATTGAATGATAAGAAAACTCTTACTAGTGAAGATGAAGCTCTTAGGATTGGTGCAAGGTCCATTAATTTGTCTCAGTACACTGAGATTGAATCCTTAAGTGAGTATGTTATAACAGATACATTAGCAATAGATGGAATTCAAGGCCTTCATTCTGCGATGGGGTTGATCGATCTAAGATCGTGGGCATTAGATAATAATAAGGATATTTACCTGTATTACCCTATGCAAGAAGATCCAACTGTAGGGGAAGTGTTAGACTATAGTGAAAATCAAGAAAACTTAGAAGCATGGAATTTCTAAAGTTAACTTTCTAGTTTATAAATCTCTTCAATCTCTTTAATGATCTTATTAAAATCAATTTTTAAATCAATGAGCTTGCCCGTTTCCATATCAAAGACCCAACCGTGAACTTTAATTCCTCTGGTATGATCCGCGTGTTGAACAGCAGCAGTCTTAATAAGATTAATACATTGCTCTTGAACATTTAATTCGACAAGGCGCTTATACTTCTCGTGCTCACTTGTGATGGCGTTGAGCTCTGTCTTATGTATACGGTAAACATCTCTAATATTTCTAAGCCATGGGTTTAAGATTCCTTGGTCTTTATTTTCTAGTGCTGCCTTTATTCCACCGCAACCATAATGTCCGCAAACAACAACGTGTTTCACTTTTAGTTGAGTGACGGCGTAGTTAATTACAGTCATGACATTTAAATCAATACTTACAACCATATTGGCTACATTTCTATGAATGAAAGCTTCGCCAGGCTCAAGTCCCATCAATTCTTCTGCAGTCACGCGACTGTCAGAACAACCGATATAGAGAATCTCTGGGTTGTGCTCGGCTGAGAGAGTTTTAAAATAATCTTTGTCCTCTGATATTCTTTCAGAAATCCATTTCTCATTATTTTTAAATACTTTACTTATATCCATGCTCTTTCCTAAAAGGTACGCGGGTACCTATCGTATTTTCTATAGTTTAGACTCATATAGTATACAATTTTGATCTTAGAGAGACAAAGTATTTCTAAGATCAAAAGTCTTGTGATTACAGTAGATTAGATAGTTTTAAGTAGATAAGTCTCTATTGTAAATTTATTAATTTTTGGTAGATTGTCATAGGTTTCTTATAAAGTGTAGAAACGTAACAGTCTCTTATTTCAAATTATATTTAGTATAAATTAAATATCAGAAATGATTTCCACTTAAAAAAAATCTATTTTCTATTATGATTAACTCATGCGCAAAAAATACTTACTTTTAATGAGTGTCTATTTTTTTACACAATCAGTTTTTGCTAATGGAGATCTTTTCAATAAATCTCTAAAAGAACTTATGGAAGTCACAGTTACTGTGGCCAGCAAGAATGAAGTAGATAACTCTCTAGCACCTTCCTCTGTGACAGTTTATACGGAAGTCGATATTCAAAGAATGTCTTATTATACTTTAAAAGAACTAGCGGCCATAACACCAGGTTTCTCCAGTGCAAATATTCATGCAGGACAAACAAACCTGATGGTTAGAGGACAAAAAGTTGAAGGATTCGATAATAATAAAGTACTCATCCTTCTTGATGGTCTTCCAACTAATCATCTTCGAAATGGAAGAGGAGCAGTTGATGGAGATCTCTCACTCATTGGAATTGAAAAAGTTGAATTTTTAAAAGGTCCAGCCTCTGCTCTATATGGAACTGGAGCTTTTTTTGGTGTTATTAATTTAACGACAAAGAAGGCGATGAAAAATACTCATGATGCCTCAACTCAACTTTTCTTTGGATCTCATGGAACAAGAGGAGTTAGGGCCTACTCGATATTTAATAATGGAGAAATTCAAGGCAAATTAAGAGTTGCCATTAGTAAGCAAGGTCCTACTGGGGAGTTGAGAGGATATAAGAGTGGAACAAAAGCTTACGATGTTGACAAGACTAGAACAAACCATGGTTTTGATGATGCAAATGATTATCATGTTGATGCTAGCTTTAAATCGCTCAGTGGATTTTTCCGTGACTTTACCTTCGGATATTTTCTAACTGAAAATACTCATGGTACTTTTGAGGATTCATCTAACTTTAATGGTTTTGCCTACACATTTTCAACCAATTCAATTTACGCGAAATACGATCGATATTTAAATGAAAAGTTATTTCTCACTAGTTATTTAAAATTAAGTGAATCATCTGAAGAGGGATTGAGATACAATTACAATCTTGTCTACAAAGGGATTGAAGGTTTAGTGGAAGGTCATTATCAAATGACTTCAGATTCCTTATTCATACTTGGTGGAAACTATGACACAAGAAAAAGAGCTCCTAGGTCGGATGGAACTCTACAGGGTGACGGAACTGGAGCAAATTCATTTGTTGAGGGAGGTTCAGCCTCGCTAAATACTTATTCTCTTTTCATGCAATATCAAACAAGTTTTGATTTCTTAAACGGTTTTCTTATTACGGCCGGGCTAAGGTATGATAATTCTCAATCAGATTACTCAGACTCATCAAAGATTTCTCCAAGACTGTCTCTTGTGCAAAGTTTAACTAGAAATACTAACTTGAAGTTCATCTATGGAACCGCTCTAAGATCTCCCGATTTAAAGTCAACTCTTATAAATGCTGGTGTTATTCAGGAGGGAGGAAGCTTAAAACAAAGTAAGCTAGATGCTGAGTCTGTGAGATCATTGGAAATTGCAGTTACACATAAATATGAAAATTTACGCATTAGTGCTTCTATTTCAAAAGCGAATACAAAAGATGCGATAAATAGAAGAACATTTAATGGTAAAGACTCATATAGAAATGACACCGGAAAAACAAAATCCAACGCAATTGATTTTGAAGCTAAGTACACTTTCTCAAAAGAAAGACAGGTTTTCATCAATTATTCTTATTCTAAATCAGTAGTACCAAGTGTAACCAATGACTCTGACTTATACGGACAAGAAGTCGAAGGAACTCCGACAACCATGGTCAATTTTGGAGGTTACTATAAGTGGAGGTTTATTAGGAGTTCTTTAATTGGAAAGTTTATTGATTCTTTCCGAGTTGAGGATCAGTCTTCTAGACACAAAGGTTTCTTCTTATTAGATCTTAATCTAAGCTTTTCATATTCAAATAAGTTAAGATTTGAATTAAAGGCCACTAACTTAATAGGTGAAGATGCTAGGGTTCCAAATTTTCAAGAGCAATACTTTCCAAGAACGTTCTTAGCAAATATTGCTTATGATTTTTAGTAGATCACTTAAGAGAACATTTCAAAAATTTCCTTCTCAGTTAAACACTTTGTCTCTTCCTTAAAGGAGTAAAGATCTGAGCTCTTATCAATGAAGAATTGAATATCAAACTTAAAGCCTTCGTCACTCGCAAGTAGACCAAGAGGGATATGATAAAGTTCTTTTCCTTTAAATTTATAAAAGAGGTGAGTACCACATTCGCTGCAAAATCCTCTCTCTGCCCAATTCGAAGAGTTGTATCTCTTTATACTTGAGTCTTTTACAAAGCTCACATTGCTAGTATTGAGGATAGACATGAGTGGGCCACCGCCCCAGTTGCGACACATCTTACAATGACAAGCCGCGAATTCTTTCTTCTCTAATTCAAAGCTAAATTCTACTTTCTTGCACAAGCATGTGACCATGTGTTCGCTCATAAACTATCTCTCTAGTTGATTTTTATTGAATATTAACATCGTTCTGCTACAATTTATATCTATCATAAGTGGTTGAATATACAAGTAAAATGCTTTTTTTTAGATTTTCTTGAATTAAAAATCGTAACAAAAATGTCTTTAAATTAACTAACTACAAATCTTAAAGGAGATTAGTATGAAAAAGGAAATTATTTTAAGCGTAGCAGTTGCAGGACTAATGGCAGTATCAACTTCAAATACTGAAGCTGCACCAAAGTGGGCCAAAAAAGGTGACACGATTGTAAAGTGTAGAGGAATTGCCAAAAAAGGTGCTAATGATTGTGGTGCTAACGGACACGATTGTGCGGGACAAGCTAAAGTAAATAACGATCCAAAAGAATGGGTTTATGTTCCACAAGGTGTTTGTGAGAAAGTTACTGGTGGTGTTGTTTACAAGAAGAAAACTATCTAAGTAATGAATTCTAAAAAAATTATAGGCGCGGGGTTAAATCTGCGCCTTGATTACATTGATGAATTTTTAGAACTCATGCCTGAAGTGCCCTTTGTAGAAGTCATTACTGATAACTGGCACTCGGATGGGCCTCATCATAAGAAGTTAGAGAAAATTCGCGAAAATTATCCAGTTTCATTTCACTGTGTGTCGATGAATCTGGCCGGTGTTGACCCCATTAATTCCAAATATCTTTTAAAAACAAAAGAGCTGATGGATAAGTTTCAACCCTTTCAAATATCTGATCACTTAAGCTTCCAAACAATGGATGGAGTTAGCTTTCATGATCTCTTACCTTTTCCATTTACTGATAGAACTTTGGAGAATGTGAGTGAGCGCGTACTACAAGTTCAAGAGAATTTAAAAACGCCAATTTTAATTGAAAACCTTTCTTATTATACGGAATATAAAGAGTCACACATGAGTGAACTCGTATTCTTAAATAAGTTAATAGATAAGACAGATGCTTTAATTCTTTTTGACCTTAATAATATTTGGGTCAATGAGAAAAATTCAATTGCAAGTACAGTCGATTTCGTTGAACAAATCAATTGGGCGAAGGTCGCTGAAGTTCACGTAGCGGGACCTGATATCTTTGACGGGCTCTATGTGGATACCCATGGCTCTAATGTGGACGATGAAGTGATTGAGCTTGTAAAGAGGGCTAGTCTCTACTTAAAGAATTTACCGGTTGTTTATGAAAGAGATAATAATCTCCCACCATTTTCGGAAATACTTTCAGAAGTTAAAAAAATAGAGGGGGCGATTCATGGATAGCCTCAAGTCTATTCTCACAAACTTTACCAGTGATATCTTAAATCAAGAGGGGGAAACTTCGAGTGAAGTTTTAAAAGATACAACTTCTTCCAATATGAAATACTATAAAAATAATTATCTCTATAATCATCTTGATCATCTAGGTAATGCTTATAAAGCAGTTAAAGTGATTCTAGGTGAGGGAAACTTTCAATACTTTGCGAGACTTTTTCTTCTTTCAACTCCTCCAAAGATGACGGATATGAATCAGTATGGTGCAGGCTTTTCTGAATTTCTTGGAGAGAGAGCTGAGTTAGAAAATATTCAATATCTCTTTCAGATAGCAAGACTCGATTGGTTCTGGTTCGCTCAAACAGAGGATGAAATATCAATACCTCAGGGTATTTACCAGTTGTGGAATGCATTTCTCGATGGCAGCGATATAAGTGAAATAGAAGTAGATGAAACAATTATAGAAAAAATATCATACCAATAAAAAACAAGTAAATTTAATAAGGGGAACTTATGAAGTCATTAATCCTAGTCGCAGCATTATTTTATTCAACATTTACTCTCGCTAAAACTGAAGCATGGGTCATTGATAACGCCCACTCAAAAGTAGGCTTTGAGATCACTCATCTTATTATTTCAACAGTAGAAGGGAAGTTTAATAAGTTTTCTGGAATTTTAAAATTTGACGCTAGTAATCCTCTTAAGTCTATTAAAGGATTTTCTTTTCAAACTGATATTGATGCAGCGTCGATTGATACTTCTAATGGGAAAAGAGATAAGCATTTAAGAAGCGCCGATTTCTTTGATGTGAAGAAGAATCCTAAAGTGAAATTCATTTCTACTAAAGTGACTTCAAAGGATGGAAAGAAATTTGATATTCACGGAAAACTCACTATGGCCGGTGTCACTAAGAATGTTGTTCTAAAGACAAAGTACTTAGGTTCAGTTGATGCTTACGATGTGAAGAGAATTTCATTTGTAGCGAAGACTACTGTTAAGAGAGAAGACTTTGGTCTTACTTGGAATGACATTGTCGAGTCTGGTCCAGTGGTTGGTTCTGAAGTTGAGATTGAACTTAGAATTCAGGCCAAGAGAAAAGCTGATTTAGATTAAACATTAAGGGTCTAAGGGGTCTGTTCCTGCACTAAGGACAGACTGCGAGACCTTATATTCTGTAGCATTTTTTTCTAAGAGTTTAAATCCACCTAATTTATAGCCCAGTAACTCCTCTGATCTCGTGTCTAGGAAACTAATTTCATTAAAGGCATAGTAGTAGTTCTGTGCCTTCGTTGTCACTATGAGAGACTTTTCTATTCCATGTCTAATCATGAACCTTCCAGCATTTCTAAGATTGGTGATAGAATTCCTTGCATAGGGTTCTATAGCAATTCTATATTCGGGAATACCATACTTCTTCATGAGGACTTTCTTCATCTCATAGGCTTCATTGTGGGGAGTGTCTTTTGGGTGAACATTTCCACCACTCACTAAGATCGCCGCATAATGATCTCGTTTAAAAATCTTGTAAGCAATTTCTAGACGCTCAAGTGAAGTCTCATCTAAAGCAATATCACTTTTTTGACTTGAGCTTGCATGTCCTGGAATAATCATAAGTATGTGATCAGAAATCTCTTCTTCTCGTAAGGCCAACAACACTCGACTTACAGGACGATTTTCTTTTTCTATGTCTATTATATTCTGATGATCTTTCGCCATCTCTTTTTTGGCGTAGGCATAGTGATTGGCAGGAACACTATTTTTAAAATTATTGATATGATCTTTACTAAAGAATGTTTTTACTTTTCTTCGAAGAGATCTCTTCTTATTTCGCTCTTCTTCTGAACAGTTTTCATTTCTAATGATATTCTTTTTAGTTTCCCCAAGAATACTATTTATGAACGTTTCCATTTCACATTCTGAGAGAGCATTAAGTCTCTGATTAAAGGGTTTTCTTAGGTGTGAACAACTACTAATTAGTAATAGTAGAAAAATAAGATTGATTTTTTTCAAGGATAGCTCCTATTTAGTTACGATAGATATACCAGCATCTACGTAGTGTACTTGTCCCGTTATAGAAGATGAGTTATCGGAGAGTAGAAAACTTGCGAGATTTCCCACATCTTGAATGGTTACATTCTTCTTTAGGGGAGAGTGATCTTTTATATTATCTAAGAAAGTAGAGAAATTAGGAATTCCCACTGCTGCTAGTGTCTTAATAGGTCCCGCAGAAATAGCATTCACTCTTATTCCATCTCTACCTAGATCGTGGGCCAGGTACATAGTGATAGATTCTAAAGCCGCCTTGGCCACTCCCATTAAATTATAACCAGGGAGAACTTTCTTAGAGCCATAATAAGTCATAGAGATAATGGAAAAGTTATTTGAAAAGAGGGGCTTAAGAACTTGGCAAAGACTCACTAGAGAGAACGCTGAAATATCAAGTGTTTCAAAGAAGCCTTTCTTTGAGCACTCATGAAATCTCTTATTGAATTCTTCGCTAGGGCTAAAAGCTATGGAGTGAACTAGTCCATCAAAAGTTCCCCATTTTTCTTTAATGACATTATGCAGGTTTTCGATTTCTTCAGTCTTCGTGACATCGGCTTCAATATAGAAATCCGCTTCAATTTCTTCAGCAAGAGGTTTCACTCTTTTTAGATTTGATTGGTGGAAATAACAAATTCCAATTGTAGCACCTCTTGCTTTGAGATTTTGTAAAATTCCCCAAGCAATGGACCTCTTATTGGCAAGGCCTAGAACAACAATTTTCTTATTTTTTAAGTCCATATTTTTCCTGAAACGTATTAGTCACCATGGCCTTTGTTAGAGGAAGAAAGTTGTAACCTTCTTCCTTGGCACAAGTAATAAAGTATTCAAGCTGTATGAGAAAGTTCTCTTGTTTACTACTTTCTAAAGTGTCATGTAATAGAATTATACTCCCATTTTGCAATTTCGCTAGGGCAGTATCCATTTTCGTTTTGGTGAGCTCATTATTGGTGTCATAGAATCGGGTATCCCAAAGAATCAGAGGTAACTGATCTTCTTTTAGCGCCCGCATTAAAGGAGGAGTTTTCATTCCAAGAGGTGATCTAAAACCCACGACTTCACAAGCAAGTTGTTCTTTTAGAAAATCTTCAGAAGTTTGTACCCAAGCTTTTAGGTGTGACTTATTTTTAAAGTAATTGTTAGTGTCGTGGTCAATGGTATGATTTCCAATTGCGTGACCTTCTTCTATAATTAACTTTGCAATGTCTAAGTTATCTTTGACATGATTTCCAATAACAAAGAAAGTTGCTCTGGATTGATATTTCTTTAAGAGTTCTAAGACTTTCTTTGTGAGTACATCGTGAGGACCATCATCAAATGTTAAAAAAAGAGATTTTATAGTGAGCTCTTTAGAGTGAATTCTTCTAATACAAGGGCCTGTGAATTTATCGTAGAGGGATTGAAAACTCATGATTCAAACGAGTACACTATACTATCGCCACCGGGTCTATTGACGGTGAAGTTAGTATGATTTTGACTCAATTTTCTAAGTATGTCTTCGAGTCCATTGGCCGGAAAAACTTCTCTTGAAGTTGGAGCTTCGCAGTGAGTGTTAAAACATATGTCTGTTAAAACTCTTCCCTTATGAGACTTAAATAACTCACTTGTTGAATCCTTTAGAAAAAGGGCACCACAAGCACCACTTTTTAATTTGATTTCATTTCCATAAATACGCTCTTTTACTTCAAGCAGCTCTTTAGGATAAGCATCGATTCCCACAATGATCACAGGTTTAGTTGAACTGGAGGCAAGCGCCATCTCAATTCCTGTTTCATAACTTATAAATCCATTACTAGCACTAATACCTAAGTGAATATTAGGAATCTGAAGAGAAACAGATCCTAGTGTTGAATTGTGTAAACTATTTTGAAAGAAAATTGGTCTTGCGTGATCTTTACTGGCAAGTGAAGAGAAGAAGCTATAAGTTTGTCCTAATTCTCCCTCTCCTGTGCATATAATAAGGTCATATTCACTGAGGGTAATCTCTTCTAAGATCTGACCAATCACTTTTTCACAAAGAATCATATTCGTAGATTTCTTTCGATTCTTTCTATCTAAGATTTCTTCTTCAATATCATTCATGGAGACTATTTGTGATGAGATTAATTTAAGCATCATCTCTCCTAGAAACTATGAAAGAAGAATTTACTCCTCCAAAGCCTAGTGTGGCCTTTAGAATATTTGTCACTTTTCCTTCTAGAGGTTTTCTTGGCAATAGAAGATCTATTTCTTGATCTTGTTCGACTAGCGCACTTGAAGGAGGAATGAGTTGTGTTTCAAGTACTTTTAAAATGATCCCTAGTTCAAAAGCTCCACTTGCTGCTAGTGCATGGCCGTGGACACCTTTTGTACTAATGACTGGAACTTGATTACCAAATATTGCGTTTAGAGCAAAACCTTCAGATTGGTCATTATGAAATGAACCTGTTCCATGGGCATGAATAAGTGAAATGGATTCTTTTGTTAATCCACTTAACTCTAAAGTTTCATGAATTGATTTCTGATAGCCTTTTCCCTCTGGATGGGGAGAAGTCATATGGTAGGAATCTAATACAGTAGATCCATCTCTTAAAAGATAAGGAGAATCGCTATTTCTCTCTAAGGTAAAAAATGCTCCACCTTCAGAGAGATTAATTCCCGTTCTATTTTGGTCAAAAGGTTTACAATTATCTTCTGTTAAAAGTTTTAAACTTCCAAAGCCTCTGATTGTTAATTTTCCAAGTTCTTCAACTCCACCAACAATGGCCCGAACAGATCTCTTTGAAGACAATTGTTGATAGGCGAGTGTAATTGCCTGAGTAGATGCGCTACAAGCGGAACTTGTGATGAGAACTTTTCCAGTGAAGGCCAAAGTCTTTTTTATTTCAACACTAAGTTGCCCGAGAGATTGCTCTCTTATACTTTCGATTGTTTGATCTTTATCATCTCCAAGTGAGTAACTCATAAGAGAGTCTTCCCAGCTTGTTAAATTTCCGGTTGTTGTACCAATGACTATGGTGTCGGTCTTATTAAGCTCGATCCATTTGGCACTATCAATGGCACTCATTATTGAAAAGAGTGAGTAGTAGAGAGCTTTACTCTTTACCTTCGGAATAGACTTACACCATTTTGAATTTTCTACAAATTGAGTAACTTTTGAAAAGTCACTCTTCGGGATAACACCCAGACCATTTTTAATGACTGAGTTATTAGAAAGGCACTTTTCCCATAGAGCATCAAGGCCTATTCCTGCTGGAGAAATTAAACCGTGACCAGTTATGGAAATAGTGTCTACTGGATTCATTATTTTTTTGAATTAATAAAATCAGAAATAGTTTGTAAGCTCTTAAAGTATTTTGCCCCTTCTTTGGCATCAACGATATGAACTTTATACTTATCTTCAATAGCAGCGACAGCTTCTAGAATATCAATTGAATCCAATTCAAGGGGAGCAGCTCCAAGCATAGATTCATCATTTAATTCATCTAAGTTGATATGCTCTAGGCCAGTTGCGTCAAGAATGGTCGTTGCAATATCTACAATTTGCGCATCATTAATTGGCATGCTTACTTCCTTTTTTATTCTTTTAAAGATAATATCAAGAAGTATAGGATTCGAGACAATAATAGTCCACCATAAAGCTACAATTGATGTACAAATTTTTTTTACTTTTCATATTACTTTTCTCTTCTTTCCACTCGCTGGGGGAGTCCTCTTTATTGGTAGAGTGGAAAAAGTATGAGAAAATTAAGTCAATAAAGTCTGACTTTAATCAAATAAAATATATTTCAAGTTTAGATATGTCCCTAACTTCTAAGGGGAAGTTGAGCTTTATCAAGCCACATTACTTTGAATGGAAGCTCGATTCTCCCGGTGGAATGAGGTTTGTTTTTGATAAGGAAATTATTTTCTTATACGAAAAAGGTAAGAAAGCTAAGAAGATTGACTCAAGTATCGTCTCTAAGAAAATGTTGTCCCCCATAAAGCACCTAAAGGGCTGGCTCAAGTTAGACCTCGCTTTCATAACGGCGAAATATTCAATTAAGAAGATAAAGGAGAGAACTTTCGAATTTACTCCTAAAGATAAGAAACCGCTCTTTAAGAAAATACATCTCACGGTGGGGCGTAATCAGCCCATTGAAGAGATGAAGTTATTTGAACATCATGGGGATAAAATTACATTTATTTTTAAAAACTCCCTGGTAAAGTATGAAAAGTAGATTCTTTCTCATTTTTCTTGTCCTAATTCTCATAAGTGGTTGCAAGAAGAATTACATCTCAACTGATCAAGATATTTTCTTTCCAAAAAATGTATCGAGCTTTATTAAAACATTTGAGTCTTTCGAACTTGGTATGTGGAATTATGTGGTGGTGGACTCATCTGCTGATGTGGAAACTCTCTGTAGTGATCTAAAGGCAATTCAAGATACTTACTTTGAAAAACTCATGTGTGCACCGGAGCTCTCGGATCACTTGCCACTTTTACAATCTTATTTAACAGATCAATTCCATTTCAATATGGCCCCAAAAGCTTTGGAGCTCAATGAGAAATCTACTATAGAGATGAGTAAGCTTTCCTTTTTAATGGGTGAGCAGGGGCAGAAGTTATTAGAGCTCACCCGTATTGATCCTATGAACTATAAAGAACAGTTCTTTGAAAAAATTAAGAAGCTTTCTAGTGATGATTTTAAGTGGAAGAAAGGTGTGCTCACTCATGTGAGTGATGGTCGCTCTGTTATTCCGGTACAATTCGCCTACTCACCGAATAATTTTAAGAAAACCGATAAATTATACAAGTTATTAAAGAAGTACAACGCTGTTCTCATTGGTAGACATCAGGGCTTCTACGGCAATAGAGGGCAAATAGAGAAAGATTTAAAATTAGTGACCATGTCTACTATTGTACTAATCATTCTCTTTTTATCCTTTCTCTATTTTTACAAACTTCACTCGGTGATCTTGCTCTTTATCCCCATATCTTTTGGAGTGGTAACAGCTTGTTTATCAATCATTTCAATCTATGGAAGTATACATGGCTTAACTCTTTCTTTTGGTGTGGGAATTGTAGGACTTAGTTTAGATTATGGAATTCATGCTCTAATGGGTGAGAACTCCAAGCGAGTTTGGTCATCAAATCTCTTTGGACTATTAACTACCGCCATAGTGTTCATTGTTTTCTATTTTAGCCAAGTTCCACTGTTAAAGCAGATGATGCTCTTCTCTGTCATTGGTCTCGTGGTCTCATTTGTGGCCACAAAAATCTTTGTTAAAAAAATGAAAGTGAGAAGTGATTTTAAAATTGGTTTTGGAATCTCAAAGAAGTTTCTCCTAGTGGCGATGATTCCGCTTCTTTGCATTCTCTCTCTACCATTTATTCATTTAAATTTTGATTTTAATCGATTTGATTATATAGATAGTGAAGCTAAACCCGTAAGAGATTGGTTCTATAAATCGTGGAGTAAAGATAAACTATTTTTCAAACTTTATAAGAAAACGGCAATAGATAATTTATTTTTAGACTTTGATAAGACTAGAGATATTCCCATAAATAGAGAGTCTATTGCTTCCTACTTACCAAATAGTGCGATTCAAAAGAAAAACTATGCTAGCTGGCAAGAGCTCTTTCTTCTGCCAAAAAAGCAACTTGTCTCTAGTGAAAAACTCTACGCACCTTTCTTTAATAACCTAGATGCATCCATGGAGAGTCCTCTTAAGAGGGCCAGTACTCCCAAATATTTAAAACATCTTGTTAATGAAGACTCCTATATCTCTCTGTGGTTCTCCTCTAAAGATAGCTTTGGTGAACAATTAAAAAAGAGAGTAGAAGGAATCGTCAGCTTAAGTGATATCTTTTTGAATTTTTCAAAAAACATTAGTCACGAGTTACTCATTCTCACTCCCATTACACTATTTTCGATCTTTATCATTCTACTCATTAGATATAGAAGTCTGACACACTCATTAATGTGTCTCTTTCCCTTTGTCTTCTCTCTAGGACTTTATCTCTTAGTACAGAGGATGTTTTCATTTCCCATTTCATTTATGTCTATCATTGGGGTTTTCCTAATCTATGGACTGAGTGTGGACTATGGAATCTTCTCTACGGACTATTACAAAGACGCTGATGTTTACAAATTTGATTTAAATAGCTGTCTCTTTATCTCTTGGCTGTCATCAATTATTGGTTTCTTGCCTCTTGTACTTTGTTCTCACAATGTTCTAAGAGATCTGGGACTGGCGATAGTCATAGGCCTTGTGGGGATTTGGTTTTCAACTTTCTATGTACTACCTTCGTTCTATACTTGGAGGAACAATGAAAATTAAAGTATTTTCTAGCCTTATATTATTAACACTTTGTTTTTACTTAATGGGATTGCATCTGGGAACAGTTGTTCCCTATGATATTAGCGATGAAGACTTAAGTGGACAGGCGTCTGAAAAAATAGAATTAGAACACGAACATCTCTTATTACACGGATCAAGTTATAAGAGAGGTCTTGAATTTGGTAAACTCACCAAAGATAGACTACTAGATCAAGAACTCTTAATGACCGGTTATTTAAATAAGTTCATTCCTTCAAAACTAGGGCAAGAGTTGCTCTTCTTTGGCTCCATGTTGTGGTTTCAAGGACTAGATACTTTTATTGAAAAGGAATCACTCTTAGAAATGCAGGGAGTTGCTAAGAGTACACACCCTCGTTTTGATTCTTATGGAGCTCCACTTACAAGGCAACTTGCCTACCATGGTATCCACGAAGTCGGTCAGATGTTTGTAGATAGTGATAGAGGAGATATGGGATGTTTCTCTGCCATTGTTAAAGATAAAAATGATTCCTTTGTTATTGGTCGTAACTTTGACTTTGATATTGATAGCTTCTTTAGAAAGAACTTCTACTTAAAATGGAGTTTTCCAAATGACGATTCCATTTCCTACGTCTCGGTAATTTGGGCAGGAATGGTTGGAGTTGTTACAGGAGTTAATGCAAAAGGTGTCTACGTTGCCATCAATGCGGCAGGTTCTGAGGACTTTGCTCGCGTGGGAACTCCCACAACTCTCATCATAAAAAATGTCCTGGCCAAGGCATCTACTTTAGATGAGGCAATTGAAATTATTAAAGAGAAGAAGAGTTTTATCACTGAAGTTTTTGTGGTCGGGTCCCATCAAGGAGTGGCCGTGGTTGAGAAAACTCCAAAACGCTCTAATGTACGCTACATTAAATCAAACTCTATTGTATCTAATCACTTACTGGCAAAAGTTTTTAATGACGACACTGTCAATAAGTATAGAAAATCGGAACTCACAACCAAACATCGTTATGATCGCGGGGTAGAGATTTTAAACAACTCAAAACTTAAAGGAGTTGATCTCGCCATATCAGTACTTAGAGATAAAAAGCTCTTTAAAGGAAGTCGTAAGCAACTAGGTCACAGAGGAGCGATTGATTCCCTTATCGCATCTCACAGTACTATTTATGATGAAGCTAAGAATGTATTCTTTGTGAATTCAGGCCCTGGAGCTCAGGGAAAGTTCATAGGTTATGATTTAGTAAAATCATTCAAAAATAAGAGACCGGTTGTTGTGAGTGAATATCCTAAGGATAATGATATTACACTTTCAAGATACTGGGATATTGTGAATACTTTGGAAGAGGTTAGCTCTTATAAGAAATTATCTCTCCCTGAGAATTGTGACTTACTGGATAAGAAATTAGAGAGTGTTTTAAAGTTCAATATTTCTCACCATGACATTATGGAGTTACATGGAAACTTTCTCTTCTCATGTAAGGGGAATTTAAATGCAGCAAAAGAGTTATGGCAGAGCGCTTTAAATGAAAAGCCACCATTTAAGCCTGTGGTAGATAGACTAAAGGGGAAACTCAATGAGAAATAGTTTAATTCTTCTCATAAGTTTTCTATTAGTCTCTTGCTCGACTCTCGTAAAGAAAGAAAAGAAGTTATTCTTAGAGGGAACATACTTTCATAAGGTGAGTATTGATATTTCTAAAGGACCTAAGTTTTCTTTTACAGGTATCAATAGAATAAGTGACTCTAAATTTAATGTGGTGGCCCTGAGTGGAATGGGAAATACATTAATTGATTATCAGCAAGACCTTAGAACAAAAGTTGAAACTCTCAGTTACGATCATAACTTCTTTCCAATTCCAAAGAAGAGGATAGAGAATCTAGTACATTTGTTACATAGAATGTATTCATTAACAGAGAGTATCTGCCAGCAAAGAACGTGTAATGACGAAGTCTACGGTTTTCATTTTAAATTTATTCGAAATGAACTGGGGCTAGTAGAAGAAATCAATATCTCAAGAGAAAATACCATGACTGTAAATGTCATCATAACAAAGTATAAGAAAAATGAAGAAAATTAATATCTTTCTAAATATCCTAATTTTAATTCTGTGTATTTCTACTCTGATTTTAAGAGTTGGAGGGCATAGTCCAACTCAGGTATCGAGTATCTTTGTCTATTCTATTCTTGCAGCAGGGTTGTTTTCTTGCTGGAGAACTCTAGTCCCGACTGGGCCTGTGGAGATGTTGACCAGAAAGGGAAGAAGTTAAACCATTGCTCAGGAGCAAATCTAGCTTTCTCTTCTAAGGCCTCTGTATAGTCATGCATAATTTCTAATAACTTCTCTTTCTTATTTTCATTTTCTTTTAGCTCACAATCAATGGGTGGCGTAATAAAGAGATCGTACACAAGGTTTGGTCTCTTAATTCCAAAAGAAAAACAAAGAGAAGACTTCTTGGCCATGGCAATTTTAAAAGGAGTAGAGTCAAGTGCCACAAGCTTTCCACAAAATGAAATAAGTTGCACATTGTTTGAGTAAACTCTGTCTCCCATGTAGATGACAGCTTCATTATTCGTTAGAGCTTGATTGATTTCAAAAATCGGTGCTCCCGTTGAAGTGTTTATGAAGTTGATGGCAGATTCGGAAATTTTATCCTTAGAATTCTGACCTTCTCCCGTATTGTATTCAACAATATTGTATTTAATATCTTTGAATTCTTCTTTTGGAAACATTTTAGATGCAAGCATCCAGCCTCCAATATGAGCACCTACATGAATTTGTCCTCTTCCTTTTTGAAGAGCAATTTCAAGATTCTTATAGCCGTTCTTTCTGACTTCAAAAATTGAGAGGTCATTCTTATTAACATAGATTTTATCAATGAGAACCTTTCCTAAATTAAAGAAAGTTTTTAAGACTCTTATTTGCCTTTTTATGAAGCCTTCATTTGGAAAGAGAGTTTTAAAGTATTCATTGTGTGAGACTACTGCCTTTGGGGCAAAAATATAGAAGTAAGGGCAAATGAAGAATAGGAAAGTGTAAGCAAACTTTGGTCCAAAGTGATTTGTCATTGTTGCCATGAAGAAGTTTCCAAACTTTCCTCCACGATCTTTTCCTGTCCAAGATTTCTTTTCCCTCTTAGCAATTCCACCTTTTGCAAATGAGAAGATAATAACCAGTCCCGCAAGAATCGACCCCAAGAGTAGGGATCCTACAATCCAAGCAGTGAGAAATTCTTCAGCTTTTTCTAAGCTGACAGCTTTAAAAGATAACTCCAAGTGAGTACCTGTTACAAAAGAGCCAAGCTTGAGTGAGATAAAGGTCCACACAGGAATGAGTGGTGGTATGGAAATTTGTGAGGCCAAGAACATAATTGAAAAATTAAGTCTAAAAACAAATGCAAAGAGTGCCAACACAAAAGCTTGTAGTCCATAAATAGGTTGCACAGCAAAGAAAACACCTAGGGCCACTGATATGGTTCCCTTGGTTCCACCTGTATGAGTCTTAAGGAGTGACACAATAACAAGAGCGGTATTTAGCAGTGAGATTTTTACATTGTCCCAGAGCTTATCAAAGTGAGAAACTCTCTCTTCAGCTGGTGGGTAGTAAACATCAATCTCAACTTCTACCACAGTAACTTTCTTCCATAGTAAACGTATGAGAACTTCTATTTCAAAATCATATCTCTTAGTAAAGAAACTTAAGTTTTGTACATGGAATAGGGGATAACATCTAAATCCACTTTGAGAGTCTTCAATTTGAAAATCTGTTTGATACTTTACCCAGAAATTTGAAAACTTTCTTCCAAACTTTGAAGACGTTGGAACATTGTCACCCTGAAACTTTCTCTTTCCAATAACAAGTGACCATGGATTTTTCTTAATGACTGGGAGGATATTTTTAACGTCTTCAGGCTTGTGTTGTCCATCTCCATCAATAGTGAGTAGGTGAGTGAACCTATGTTCAAGAGCATATTTAAATGCTGATTGAATCGCTACGCCCTTTCCTAAATTCACCTCATGTCTATGAATGGAGAGTCTATTGCCTAATTCACTCTTTATGAGTTCGTTAGAAGATTGTTCAATGAGAGTTTCTACTAATACATCTGATCCATCATCTAAAACGAGAATGGGAAGAGCCGTTGTTTTCAAACAGCCTTCGATAACTTCAAGAATAGCTTCGCTATTATTAAATGTAGGAATGCAAAGTAAGCATCTTAAAATCATTTTTGTAACTCCATTAAGCTCTCTTCCATAACTCTTTTAGTATATTTACTGAGTTCCATACTAGTTCTAAACTCACTAGTATCTATGGGTTTAAGCGCCTTCACTTTAAGTTTGTTTTCAGTGAACATAGCTGAAGTTCCTCTAGGCCAAACTTTATCTGTACCATATAAAACAATGGGAACAATTTTGACTCCCTCATCTCTTGCCAGTTGAAAAGGAATGAGGCGAAACTTCTGGATCCCTTGGAAGTTTAAGGGACACCTTGTCATTTCTGGAAAAAAGAGAACACGATGTTTATATTTTATTGCTGAGCTAATTTCAAGTTTTGCTTTTTCCAGCTTCTCCACATCACCTTTTTCCATTTCAAAGTGCTTCGAGAGCCGCATTATAAGCCCTAGTACAGGGACTCTAAAGATATACGAGTTGGCGGCAGCTCTCAGAGAAAATACATTCGCAAGGAAAATGAACATATCTAAGTGCGAGCGATGATTGGCCATGAGTACAACTTTTTGACCTTTGAGTTTATTAAGTTCCTCTAAGTCTAGGAGATCAAATGATATTCCACTGAGGGAAATGTAGATAGAAATTGCTGAACGTAGGACGAAATAAAAAATATTTAAAAATGTTAAGGAAAATTGACCTAAAATTCCAAAAAAGAAGAAGAAAGGTGATGCAATTAGAAATACAATAATTCCCAAAAGAATGAATAGTAGTAATGACAAGCGATGTTTCGCTTTGGTAGGATTATTTTCTAAAATCATTTATTCATCTTAATTTAAAGGATTTAATCATGCCATTAAAAAATCATGTTGTTATTGTTACAGGTGGTTCTGCCGGAATCGGTTTTGCGGTCGCTAAGAGACTAGCGAGTGATGGTTATCATATTCTTATTAATTACAATAGTAACAAGGACGGAGCTCTTGCGTGTCAAAGTGAGATTAACGAACTTGATGGCGCTTGTAGTATTTTACAATTCAACGTGAAAGACCGTGAGCAATGTGAAAGTGCCTTAGAAGGATTTCTAGCAGAGAATCCTGATTTATCTATCTACGGACTTGTGAATAATGCCGGAATCACTCGTGATACTCTGGCAGGTCTTATGAGTGATGATGACTTTAGAGATGTTGTCGAAACAAATATGTTTGGTAGTTTCTATTTAATGCGCTGGTGTGCCAAGAAGATGTTGCTTAAGAAGAGAGGCGCCATTGTGAATATGTCCTCTCTTTCTGGACAAGTTGGTAATGGTGGTCAATTAAATTACGCGGCCAGTAAAGCAGGAATCATAGCCATGACAAAATCTTTGGCCAATGAAGTTGGGAGAAGAGGGATTCGTGTAAATGCCGTTGCTCCTGGAATTATTGAAACAAAGATGACTGCTGAAATTCCTTTTCTTGATCAAATGAAGAAAAATATCCCTCTTAAAAGAATAGGTAAACCTGAAGAAGTGGCCTCGGTTGTTTCATTTTTAATTTCAAATGAAGCATCTTATATGACAGGTCAAACTTTGAGTGTGAACGGGGGACTATACTTTTCATGAGTAAAACAATCACAATCATTGGTTCGGGAATATCATCTCTAACCACAGCGATACTGACTTTAAAAGAAGGTCACAAAGTTACTATTTTAGAACAACATAGTGTGCCTGGCGGTTTTCTCCATTGTTTTAAAAGGTTTGGAGTTCGTTTTGAAACTGGTGCTCATTATATTGGGGCACTAGATGAGGGTCTACCTTTTCATAAATTATTAAATTATCTAGGCGTTTATCACGAAGACGATTACATAGCCCTAGATCCAGAGAATACTGATGAGTATAATATTGAAAACGGTATTTATTCTTATTGCAAAGGTTATGAGAAAAACATCTCTAAAATAACTGAGATGTTTCCAGAGTTTGGTGATGAAATTTCTACATACTTTGGTGAAATAAAAAACTCCGCAGTGAGTTTTCCTACTTATTACTTTAAAGAAGAATCCGATCAATCTGTCATGCTTAAGTATCTTAAGATGAGTCTACATGACTTTTTAATTTCACTTAAGATTCCTAAGGAGCTCTATGATCTATTGATCGCTCCTTGTATTTTACATGGCGTATCTCCTAAGGATCTCTCTTTTGGAATTCATTCCATCTTAATAGATTCTATTTTAGTTTCGGCCCACGGTTTTCGCCACGGCGGTCAGTTGTTGGCGAAGCGATTAGTGGATAGGATCGAAGAGTTGGGGGGAGAAGTCCTCTTGAGAAAAGAAGTTGTCGATCTTGAGGTTACGGATGACGGCAAGGATATCAAAGCGATCAATTGTAAGGATGGATCCCGCTACGAGTCAGATCTCTTTATTTCAGGCATTCATCCAAAACATGTTTTTGACATGGTTGGCAAAGAAAACTTAAAGAAGTCCTTCTCTAGTAGATTAGGGAAGATGAAAGAGTCCTCTGCATTTATTGGGGCCTATATTATTTTAAAGGATTCTCTAGGAATTAATCCCCTTAGAAATTATTACTTTGCTCCAAAAGGAGTACCTCCTTATTTTCATGCCGAGGAAATTAGAAGAGAAGATCAATTCTTCTTTATGACTTCACCGCAGCGAGATATTCAAAGACGTGATAAATTTCCCATTACTATTCATGCCTCCTGTGCTGGAGAGACCTTTAGCGGCTGGGATTTAGAAACATTAAAGCGAAATGACAAAGAGTATAATGCACTTAAGGAAGAGCTCTTTGTCCCTATTTTCGATCAGTTAGATAAGAGGTTTCCAGGTTTTAAGGATAATATTGAGAAGGTTTGTTACTCAAGTCCGCTCACTAATATTCGTTACAACCCAACTCCAAATGGTTCCGCTTACGGTATTTATCATAGTTTTGAAAACACTGGTGCTAGAGCGATTGGACCTCGAAGTCACTTTCATAATATGTACCTGACGGGACAAAATACTCTCTTTCCAGGACTGCTCGGGGCCTCTGTTTCAGGGCTAAGAACCGCTGGTCATATTGTCGGAATTAAGAGAATATTAAGAGAATTAGAACAACTTTAGGTATAAATATGGAAAATGTCTGCATTACAGGAATGGGAGTGGTGAGCTCTCTTGGGAATGATTCGAGTGAGTTATTCGCTAACCTAAAAGAGGGAAAGTGCGCTTTTAAAGAATTTCCTGAGTGGAGAGATTATAACGGCCTAAGTTCTTTTGTTGGTGCTCCGGCCCAGGAGTACGATGCTTCCGGACTTCCAAGAAATGTTAGAAGATCAATGTCTCCCATGTCAGAGATGGCCTACTTGGCAACTGTTGATGCGCTTAAAGATGCAGGCCTTGATATTTCTAGAAATGGTACTGGAGAGGAAGGTCTCTTTCGTACAAATAATTTAAAGACTTCATTAATGATTGGTAGTACTTCAGGTTCTCCTATCTTCTTAGAAAAATATTATGAAAAAATGATTAAAAACGGAGGTCCTAAGGGGCAACTCTCAACATCATTTTTTAAAATTATGAATCACTCGGTTGCTGCCAATGTGGCCCTTGCGATTGGTTATAGTGGTCCACTCATTGCTGCTTCTTCAGCATGTAGTTCTTCGACTCAAGCTGTTGTTATGGCCTTGCAAATGATTCGCGCTGGAATTTATGATGTGTGTGTTGTCGGTGGAGCCGATGAACTTCACCACTCTTCAGTTTCAGTTTTTGACGTGGTTAAGGCCTCATCAAATAATTACAATGATAATCCATTAGACATACCTGGTCCTTTTGATAGAGATCGCGATGGGCTTGTTGTTTCTGAAGGTGCTGGAATTATCGTTCTAGAATCAGAAAGACATGTGAAAGCTCGTGGTGGAAAAGTCTACGCTCATGTGAGTGGTGGATCTTTTATGTGTGATGGAATTCACATGAGTCAGCCGCAGTCTGAAGAAATGGCACAAACAATGAATCTTGCTCTTAAAGATGCAGGGCAATCAATCTCTGAAGTTGATTACGTTAACGCTCATGCTACTTCTACTAAAGTAGGAGACATTCAAGAAATCAAAGCTATTGCTTCTCTCGGTGGAAGAGCTGATATGGGCGTGAGTAGTTTAAAGGGTCACTTAGGTCATAGTTTGGCTGCTTGTGGTGCTGTCGAAATAATTTCAATTATAGAAATGATGAAAAATAAAACACTAATTGCAAATAGAAATGTAAAAAATATTATGGAAGAAGCAGAGGGCGTAAATGTTCTTACTGAAAATGTAGAGAAATCTATCAAGACAGTACTTTCAAATAATTTTGCATTTGGTGGAATGAACACCTCAGTAATTATTAATAATTTAATGTAGTAGGGAGTGTTAAGTGGTTCAAGAAGAATTAATTAGCAAAATTAACGTAACTCTTAGTGAAGAGTTTGAATTACCAATTGAAAAGCTAACAAGTGAAGCTCATCTTGTTGATGATCTTGGTCTTGATAGTTTAGATGCCGTAGACATGCTTGTTCATATTGAAGATGAACTAGGTATGAAACTAGATGTTGAAAAAGTTCAGCACGCTAGAACATTAGGCGACATTTATAAATTAATTGGTGAAGTAAGTTCTGATTCAAACTGAATTTGAACTTTTGATACAAGCTTTTGAGATTGGTTGAAAAGCTTACATGACCAACTTCTTCTATGGGGTATGATTTGAAACTCCAGAAGCAGTTGATCAGATGGTCGAATTAATTCCGTAAATTTTGCAGTTTTAATTGATTTTATTTTAGTGTTTTCCTCTGGGAATAGAGTTGAAAAAACTCTCTGAACTAAATCAATTATGGCAACCGCAGGTAAAACAGGATTTCCAGGAAAATGACCATCGAAGTAGGGTAAGTCCTTTGGAATATCCCATGTAAGTAAGAAGCCATCATTTTGGATTTGGAAAAGGTCTTTGTTAATTTTAAAAATAGAGTCAGTTTCAATCATTTTTTTATAATACTGGTAATTAGTAATAATGAAAAGACGAATTTATATTGAGGGATATGATTGCTCCACGAGCATTTCTTCTAATAAAGAAGAGCTGTGGGATAGTATTCGCCTTCAAAAAATCGGCATTCAAGATTTGGACATCACAGGATGGCCCACGAAAGTCAGAGAGTATTGGTCTATTCAAGAGCATTCTCCTAGGGCCTGCACTATAAATTCAAATCATGATCACAGTGTTAGAGATGAATTAGTCCTGAGATTAGGTGTGGCCTATAAGAACGCCACAAAGAATTCAAAATTAGAAAGTTCTTTGAAAGTTGGCTTCATTTATTCTGCCACCAAAGGTGCCATTGAAGATTTTATTTGGGAAGAGAATCTCGAAGCGAAATTATCAAAGCACGGGCAAGAAGTTGAAGACCCTATAGATATGGTTCTTGAACACTTTCTCTTAGAAAATAAAATTGAAAATGTTGCACTTAAGCAATGTGTGAGTAACGCTTGTGCCTCCACTCACGCTTCTTTGAAGCTCGCTAAGATGTGGTTAGATAATGGATTGTGTGATCGAGTTGTTATTCTCGCTGCTGACTATGTTGGTCCCTTTATTCAAACAGGTTTCAAGTCATTGAAAGCTCTTTGCTCAGTTGATTGCAAACCATTTCAAGATAATAGAGATGGATTGGTTCTAGGAGAAGCGGCTGCTTGTATTATTCTTTCTCACGAAGAAAATGAATTTGAATTAAAAAATGTCAGTATTTACAATGAGGCCCATGCGGTGACGAGTCCTAGTCCAGATGGAGCGGGTTTGTTTAACTGTATTGATTCTATTGTAAGCTCTGAACAATTTCCTGAACTTGTCTTTGCTCACGGAACAGGAACTGTTGCTAATGATGCAACAGAAGACCAAGTACTCGCAAATATTCAAGAAAAGTATCAACGTGACTTTTTGGTTACGGCTTCGAAATGGTCTGTAGGACATTGTCTTGGTGCGAGTGGAGCAGTTGATTTTGTTTTAGCGTTAAGTTCAATGACTCATGGTGAGGCCATTGGAATTAAAGCAGAAGAAACAAATCAAGAAAAACTAAAATTAAAAAGCTATCTCTATAACGAAGTTAAATCTCTTAGTATTAAAAATGTATTGGTGAACTCTTTGGGATTTGGTGGAACAAATGGTGCCATTTTAGTGGGGAGATCAAATGCAAATTGATTATCGACTCACTGAAATCCCTTTTGATAAGAGAACTCCTCCAGTTTGGGGAGAGAAAGTTAATCGTTGGCATCAATTAGATGGAGAATCTTTTTGTTTGGCGCAGGCGACTTATGAAAACCTAGACTTCTTTGAAGGCATTGATAGAGTTTTCGTAGTGGGCGCTGAAGGATCAACTCCAACGGATAGGAAATTTGTAACGGATAGAAAATTCTCTCCTTCACACTTTGTCCATACCTTGCCTAATGTTAGATCCCTTTCTTTCTCACTTATTTCAGGGTTTGAAGGAGAAGTCTTTTGTTTGGCAGGAGCTTCTAAATCTCTAATGAGAACGCTCTCCCAGATGATTCAACTAGACTCTGAGAAGTCTAGTCTGGTTATAAATATTAACCAACATGAAGAGATCTTTCTCTGTGACTTTTATAAAGTAGGTACCTCACTTTCTAAATATAAGTTAGAAGTGAATATTTTTAAGAATATTGAAGTAAACGAAACTATAAATGATTTATCTTTTAGAAATTTTTTAACAAATAGTGAACAGGTGACAATGGATTTTAACCATGTCGGATTTAGGAAAATAGTATGAGCGTTGTAATTGAAAGTGAAAATTTAGATTTTGATAAAGCTGTAGAACTACTCTATGGAAGTCATAATGGTGAAGAAGTCACTTTCTCAACAGGTCTAGAGAAGAGAGTAGATAACTCGTATAAGAATTTTCAAAGTTGGTTTGAGAAGAGAATTCCCATTTACGGTGTAACTACTGGTTTTGGTGAAAGTTGTTATAGAACAATTAATAATGAAGACTCTCAAGAACTACAAGACAATCTTGTTTCTTACCTTCTTATTGGAACTGGTAAATTTCTAAGTGAAGATGTTGGAAAATCAGTTCTCTTTTTTAGAATAGTCTCTCTCTCAAGAGGTTTTTCTGGAGTAAGTATTGATTTACTTAATAAGATGAAAGAGCTTTATAATAAGAAAATTTATCCTGTAATCCCAAGAGAAGGATCTTTGGGAGCTAGTGGAGATTTAATTCCTCTTGCTTACCTTGCTAACAATATTAGAGGCCTTGGTGAAGTTTACTATCAAGGTGAAATTTGTGAATTAGAAGATCTTGTTAAAAAAGGTCTCTACTCAGGTTACAGATTAAAACCAAAAGAAGGACTTGCGCTGGTTAATGGAACCACGACAATGGTTGGTCTCTCTTTTCATAATTATAGATTAGCGAATTTTTTAACAGAACTTTCAACTCTATGTTCTGCTTGGTTATGTCTTTCTATTAACGGAAGAAACGAAGCCTTTGGTGAGCTTGTAAATGCTCAAGCAAAAACTTTTGTAGGGCAATCTAAAATGGCCTCAATGATTTCTTCTCTCTTAGATCAAGAATCATATAAAGGACAAACATATGCTGATATTGAAAGTCATGAAGGAATCACTAGTGACTTCGTTCAAGACCCTTACTCTCTAAGATGTGCCCCACAAGTTCTAGGTCCTATCCATGAAACGTTGGAGACAATGAAAGGTTGGATTGAAGTTGAATTTAATGGTGTTTCAGATAATCCACTCTTTGACCAAGAAGGCAACCTGGCCAATGGTGGTAACTTCTATGGAGGTTATCTTACTCATTCAATGGATTACTTGAAAATATGTATGGGGAACTTAGCGGACCTTATGGATCGTCAATTGGCCCTTCTTATTAGTGATAAGACAAATAGAGGTCTAACGCCCAACCTTGTGAATTGGAAGAATATTCCAAAAGAGAAACAACATCTCTATCACGGTTTAAAAGGTGTTCATCAAAATGTTTCGGCCATCACTTCTGAAATCATGGCCAAGTGTATACCAAATAGTATTTTTTCAAGATCTTCTGAATCACATAACCAAGATAAGGTTTCTCTAGGAATGAGTGCAGCAACTCAGTGTAGTGACCAACTAGAAACTGTCTTTACAGTTTTTGCTTGTTACTTAACTTGTCTGGCACAGGCGATCGATATTAGAGAAATTGAATTAAAAGGTGAAACTTCTAAAGAGATTTACCAATTGATTAGAAAGAGTGTGAATTTTGTAGACAAAGATATGAGACTTGATCGTAAGATCAATGCTCTTCGTGAAGACTTAATTAAATTAGCATTAGAAAAGGGATGTTTAGATGTATGATTTGATTGTTGTCGGTGGAGGCCCTGGTGGTTCAGCCGTAGCATCGTATATAGCTAAGTCTGGAAAGAAAGTCCTTCTTATTGAAAAAGAAACTTTTCCTAGATTTAGAATCGGTGAATCACTTCTTCCATACTCTATGGAAATTTTTGAAGATCTAGGTTTTGATAAAGTTTTAGCTGAAGGAAAATACATCAGAAAAGAAGGAGCCATGTTTGTCGATGTTGCAAAAGACACAAGTTGCTACTTTGATTTTGATGATGGCGGTAAGGCCAAGTATCCATTTTGCTATGAAGTTGATAGAGAAATCTTTGATAAAGACTTCTTAGAACATGCACAGAGTTTAGGCGTTGAAGTTCGTCAACCTGAAGAGTATGTGGATAGTGAATTCTTTGACGACCACGTTGTGGTTAAGACTACTGAAGGAAAATACCAAACGAAGTTTGTTATCGATGCTACAGGATCTAAAGCACTAATTCATAGAAAATTCGTAGATAGAGTAGCGAATCCTACATATTCGAATAACTTCTCTGTTTTTACTCAATTTACTGGAGTAGATAGAAGCTTTCTAAGAAATGAAGGTGATATCTGTATTGGTATTTTAAAAAATAATTTCTGGTCGTGGCAAATTCCTTTTAAAGGTGAGTCCACTTCTATTGGAATTGTGGCAAATCAAGCAGAGTTAGCTGCTGCTGATAATCTTGAAGAATTCTTTGAAAAGCGATTGGAAGAAAACCCATGGCTTAGAGGAACATTGAAAAATGCCACAAGAACTAAAGACTTTAAAGTTGTTTCAAACTTCTCATACACAAGTGATAAGTTTTGTGGAAAGAGATGGGCCAGTGTAGGAGACGCTATGAGTTTTCTAGATCCTGTTTTTTCTTCAGGTGTTCACTTAAGTTTAATGTCAGCAAAACTCATTTCTGAAAATATTCTTCACTCTTTAGAGAATGAAACGATTTTCTTAGATGATGAAGCAAATATAAAAGACTATAACGCTGAAATAAAGAAAGGCGTGAGCCGCTTTAATAATCTCCTACAACTCTTTTATAGAGGAGACTTTGTCGAAAAAGTTAAGAATATAGAAAAGAAGAAGTTTATGACAAGTGCCATGACTTGCGCGGTTTCTGGTGGAATGTGGGAAGAAGATAACTATCTCTATAGAATGGGAGTTTTATAGTTGAATATACTTGTTTGGAAAGGACATCATTCAAAAGAGATTTTTGAACTCACTAAGAGAGCTCTCTCCAGCGATAATGTCCTACTCATTCTCTGTCCTCCGAGAATTGATGATATAAGTGACTACTATGAATATCTTCCTAGTGGTCAGGTGGAATTTTTTGGAGAATTTTTTGGGAAGGAGAGCTTCTATAACGATTCTAAAACAACCTTTAAAGAAACTGTTTCTATTGGACTTTTCTCTTCAGGATCAGCTGATATTTTCCCAAAACTCATTCTCTATACAAAAGGTAATTTAAAAAGTTCAAATGATGGAATCATGAGTTTCTTCAGTGAAACTGATTTTAAGAAAATCGTTTGCTACCCACAGCCTTATCATATTTTTGGACTATCTCTAGGTTACGCTCTCGCTATTGATAGAGGAGTAGAACTTCTCTTCGATGTTGGGGTATATTCTAAAAAGAGTCATAAGTTATGGTTAGAAACGATTGAGAACTGTGGAGCAGAGACATTAACTCTAGGAACTCCCACTCATATGAAAGACCTCTTAAGTTATTTAGATAGTGAGAATCTCACGCCTTGTGCTTCTCTTACGAGTATCTTCGGTGGAGAGTCTGTTTCTGTTAATCTGTGGGAAAGAGCAAGGGATATTTTAAAAATTCAAGCGCCAAGTATTGGTTATGGATGTTCTGAAGCGAGTCCTGGAGTGACTCATCTTCCACCAGGAGTTCATCCTGGTGAGAATGGAAACTTAGGGGCACCTCTTCCTAATGTGAAACTAACTTGTGAAAAAGACGGTTTAAGAGTTGCCGGTGAAAATATTTGCCACGCCATCATTCAAAACAATGGAATCATATTCCCCGGTGGTGAATACCTAATGTCTGATATTATTAAGAAAAAGGATGATGGAAATCTTCAATATATCTCAAGAAATAATCTAGTTTTAAATCGTGGGGGAGAGAAGTTCTCCCTTGAGATGATTGAAGCGTACTTACTTGATGAACTCTCACTCAACGTCGTTTCTGTTTGTGTAAATGATGAAAGACTTGGTGAAGATCTAGGTGGACTTATAGAGAGTCCTGATCAAGAGTCCATTCAAAATATTTTATTCAAACTTAAAGAAAAATTTAATAGAAATTTCAATTCACATAATTTTAAAATAGTGAATTCTCTTCCTAAGAATTCAAATGCCAAAGTTGATCGAAAATCAGCTCTCGAAATAGTAAAAGGCTAGACTCATGATTGCAGTAAAAGAATTAGAAGGTTTTCTACCCCATAGAAGTCCAATGGTTTGGATAGACTATGTTATTCCTTCTATTGGTGATTCTGGAGAGTGTGTCGTTGTTTTAGATGAGAGTAAGATGTATTTCACTAAAGGTGAATTACGCCAATCTTCCTATATCGAACTTATGGCGCAATCCTTTGGTTTTATCAACGCCCATAGAGAACAATTAGCGGGTAGAACTGAAATGTTAGATCAGGCTTTCTTGGTAGGATTTGACAAGGTTTTCTATGAAGATGCTATGCCGAAAGTTGGTGATAAATTAATTGTGAGTGTGACTTTAAATAGGCAAGTGGGCCCTGTTAGTTATATTAATGGTGTTATTACTAATGAAGATAAAAGTGTTAAATATTGTAGTGCTACTTTGAAGTTATTTTCGAATTAAAAATCCACTTTAAATCTTGATGCAGAAGCCTTCCCGGGGATAATGAATTTGTATCTAGTGAATAGACCTTCTTAAATTCAACGTAGTAATCGCCTTCAACTCTACTGTCTACACTACAGACGATGAGAAAATTCTTCATTAATTCATTTGTTACTATGATATTTGGAATAGCTCTTCTTCCGAACTTATAGATATGTCCTTTGACACTTCCTTTTCCACATTCAAAGTCTTCTTTTTTTATCAGAATTGGGCCTCTATCTCTTGTTGTGATAGAAAGACCCAGGTCAAATTTCTTACCCTTGTTTTTAAGGGTGGTCAGATATACTTTTGCGCTATTTCCTAAATTAAATGAATCATTTCCTACATTAACAATTCTTCTCGATGAACAAGAAACTAGTAACACTGAGAGAATGATATATTTTAAACGATTCATTTAGCTTTCCAGATTTAGTGATTGTTTCTTTTTTTACATTTTCTCAGAAGTCCAAATTGTTTTCTTCTGAATCATTTTACCTGTAGTTTTTCCGTCATTCGAAGGATTCGAGTAAACTCTCTTTAACTCGTAAGAGAATGTTCCTTCGACTTTTTTATTTAGCTTACAAACAGTATTGAATGATTTTACTTCAGATGGTTGAAGATCAATTATTTTTTCACCAGCATTAAAAAATACGTATCTAAGAATACCGTAAGTATCACCTTTTTTACATCTCACATCACCAAATCTAACAATGACAAACTCTTCTGAGTTGTTTCTTAGATTGATTCTTCCATCAAATTTCTTCTTTTTAGTTTTATCTTTAATCCAAGTAGGCCACATTGTTACTGGTTTCTTTGAAGACTCAGGGGCTTGAAAATCATACTTCTTAGTAGATGAGCAAGATGTTAATAAGAGAACTGCTGCAATAGTTAAAAGTGCTTTCATTTTACTTCCTTGTTAATGAATGAACTAAACTATTATATTTTAGTCTAGAATATTTTCAACCTAAAAAATCTTACAAATTAAAGGTCGTATACTATGATTTCTTTATGGAGAAAGCCGAAATATCAAAATTCTTAGCACATGTGTCAAAATGCTCACAGAATGAGTTTAAAATTGTTACAGAACTAAGAAGAATCGTACAAATGACTCTGCCTGATCTCGTGGAAAAGATTTCCTATGGCGTTCCCTATTTCTCTGGCAAGAGAAGGGTGTGTTTCATTTGGCCCAGTGTGGTGCCACAGGGTCCAAGAGAGGGAGTCTGGTTGGGGTTTTGCTATGGTTATAGAATGGATGACCCCAAGGAAATCCTGGAAAAGGGATCTCGCAAACAGGTTTTTACTCTGACTTTTAAAAATTTAGAGCAAATTGATGAAAGCCTCTTACAAGAGTATCTCTTAGAAGCTAGAATGACTGATCTTAGTTAAATTATAAGGAAAACCCATGAATAAAAGCTTACTTACTAATGGTCTCTCTATTGCCCTTATCGGTGTAGGTTATATAACTCCAATGTATTCTCATGAAGTCAAAACCATGGGACTCTACTCCTTTTCTGGCGCGATCACTAATTGGTTAGCGATTCACATGCTCTTTGAAAAAATTCCTTTTCTCTACGGTTCTGGAATTATAACGGAGAGATTTGAAGAATTTAAAGAGGGGATAAGAAATATGATTATGAATCAATTCTTTACCCAAGAAAATTTTGAGAAGTTTCTCAGTGAAAATAAATCTAGTCTTATTCAAATTGAAGAAGAATCAATATTTGAGGCGATAGATTTCGATAAAATTTTTGTAAAACTTAAAGGAGCTATAACTGAGTCTTCTTTTGGTCCTATGCTCGCTATGTTTGGTGGGGAAGAAGCTCTTGAGCCTCTCAAGCCTCATTTTGAAGCTAAATTTAAAGAATCTATTGCTGAAATTATTGAAGATGAGAAATTTATTGATTCTCTTATGAAAGGTAGTGAGGGGAATTCTTCACTTTCAGATAGTGTATCGGAAATCGTGAATTCAAGATTGGATGAACTCACGCCACTTATGGTTAAAGAAATTATTCAAGAAATGATTAGAGAACACCTTGGTTGGCTCGTAGTTTGGGGTGGTGTTTTTGGTGCTCTCATTGGTCTTGTCACAACTCTAATTTAAGTTGTGACAGTTTCTATTCTTTTTTGCTCAAAGTAGGAGTAAGTCACAGGAACAATAAATAATGTGACGAGCTCCACTAACATTCCACCTAGTGTGGGAATGGCCATAGGTTTCATCACTTCACTTCCGGTACTTGTGGCCCACATCACTGGCAAGAGAGCGACGACAGTAGTAGTCGTCGTCATCACAAGGGGCCTAATTCTTCTAGATCCCGCTTCAATAATACAATCTTTTAGTTGATTCCAATCTTGTGGTTTATGTTTTTTTATTGCTTCTTGCAGATAGGTCATCATCACGACGCCATCATCCACAGCAATACCGAAGAGGGCAATAAATCCCACCCATACGGCCACGGAAGTATTAAATCCACCAATCCAAAGTAGGATAAGTCCACCAGCAAAGGCTATGGGAACTGCACTAAAAATAATGGCGGCATTTCTAAGATTTTTAATACCAAAGTATATAATAACTAGATTAATTAGAAGTGCGATGGGAACCAACATAGCAAGGCGCTTATTTGATCTGACTTGGCTTTCATACTGTCCTGCCCACTGGATAGAATATCCTCTTGGCAGTTCAACAGTCTTTTCAATATGAGTCTTCGCTTCTTCTACAAAACCTATTAAGTCTCTATCTCTAACATTCAGTAGAACCAGTGATCTTAGGAGTCCATTTTCAGACTGAATCGCCGCGGGTCCTGTGACAATGTTAATATGTGCTAATTGCTCTATGGGAATATGTTGTCCAAGGGGACTGGGCACAAGAACTCTTCTTAGTTCATCGATTCTGTCTCTAAGCTCTTTTTTATAACGAATTCTAATAGGGTATCTTTCTCGACCTTCATAGAACTGACCTATGGTGATTCCACCCACAGCAGTTTGTAAAATTTGATTAATCGTTCCCGTATTTATTCCGTAACGAGAAGCCGCGACGCGATCAATATCAAATTCAATATAGGGTTTTCCTGTAATTTTCTCAGCATAGACACCGTAGGCTCCTCTAACTTTCTCTACTTCTTTTCCAATTTTTGTTGCGAGAGATTCGAGTGTTTTTAAATTATCACCAAAGATCTTAATTCCTATTTGAGTTTTAATTCCTGTCGAAATCATGGAAATTCTATTTTCTATGGGAAAGAGCCAAGCATTTACCAGACCTGGAACTTGCAGTTGCTCATCGAGTTCGGCCATTATGTCATAGATAGATGTTCCTCTGGGCCACTTACTTTCATCAACTAATTTAACTACAGTTTCAAACATGGCCACAGGAGCCGGATCAATCGCCGTGTTGGCGCGACCTAGTTTACCTACTGCTCTTTCGACCAGTGGATGCTCAATAAGTTTCTTGTCTGTATAGGCCAGGAATTCCCTCGCTTTAGTCATGCTAATATCTGGAGTACTCACTGGCATATAGAGTATTTCTCCTTCATTTAATGAAGGCATGAACTCCTTTCCAAGTTGCGTGTAGGCAAACCCTCCAAGAAATAATAAGAGTGCAGGAATAACGAGGAAGATTCTTCTATTTTCTAATACCCAAGAAAGAGCAGGAGTATAAGTATTAACTATAAATGAGCTCACTTTATTTTTTGAAATGGGCTTTAACTTCCCTTTTAAAAGAAATGTTGCAAGTGCAGGAACGAGAATGATCGCTACAACTACTGAACCAAACATGGCAAGAGTTTTTGCCCAGGCGAGAGGTCCAAAGAGTTTCCCTTCACTTCCTTCTAGACCAAATACTGGAAGAAAAGTAATAATGGTTGTCATCACTGCGGTTAGAATCGCTGGACCAACTTCTCTAGCTGATTTAACGATAATTTCTATTCTCTCTTTCTTGTTTGCATTTGGATGATCGGCAAGATGAGAATAGATATTCTCAGTCATAATGATTCCCATATCGACCATAGAACCAATGGCAATGACGAGTCCAGAGAGACTCATGACATTTGAATCAATTCCTATGTACTTCATTAGAATAAAACTGATACCCACTCCAAAAGGGAGTGTGAGAGTCACAAGAATTGACGATTTAAAGTGTAGTAAGAAGAGCAGTATAACAATGACGGTTATAATGATTTCTTGTGTGAGAGCAGTGTAGACAGTACCAATAGTTCTATCAATAACTTCTGTACGATCGTAGAAGGGGACAAGATCTACATCATTTGGAAGACCCATCTTGAGCGCTTTAATTTTCTTTTTAACTCTCTCTATGACTTCTTTTGGATTTTCACCAAAACGCATGGTGACGACACCACCAACTGACTCAATACCATTCTTATCAAGGGCGCCACGTCTAAAACCTGGTCCTGTGCCCACACTGGCCACATCTTTAACTCGAATGGGGATATGGTTCTTAACTCCTATTACAACATTTTCAATATCTGATAGGGATTTGAAAAATCCTTTTCCACGAATTATAAATTCTCTGTCTCCGTCCTCAACGACTTCAGCACCCACATCAATATTGCTATTTTGAATGGACTTAATCAATTTGCTAAAGTGCACATCAAAGGCAAAGAGTTTTTTTGGATCTACATCGATTTGATACTCTTTTACAAAACCACCAATACTTGCAACTTCACTGACTCCTTCAACGCCTTGTAGGAGGTACTTCACGTAGAAGTCTTGAATAGATCTTAGATCAGCAAGAGACTTTGGTTTCTTTGAGCCTTTTGTATTCTCTATGGTGTACCAAAAGACTTGTCCCAGCCCTGTGGCATCTGGTCCCATTGCTGGATTGGCATCTCTTGGGAGGATTGATTTTGAACCGGTTAGTTTTTCAAGAACTCTTGATCGACTCCAGTAGAAATCAATATCATCTTTGAAAATTACATAGATAGTAGAAAAACCAAAGGCGGAAATCCCTCTCACATTCTTAACACCAGGAATTCCCTGTAGCAGAATACTTAAAGGATAGGTGACTTGTTCTTCAATATCTTTGGGAGATCTTCCCGTCCACTTAGTAAAAACGATTTGTTGATTTTCCCCAATATCAGGGATGGCATCAATTCTAGCTGTTTTCATACTAAAGATAGAGAGAAGTGCCACAAAAACAAATACTGTGACTACAATCGCCCTCTTTCTAATGGAAAATTCTATGAGGTTTTGAATCATTTATTAATCCTAATTAGTGGTTGTGTACCGGCGCATTTTTCTTAGAGTCCATCTCGCTTGTAGGATCTTCGTATCCTCCAAAGAGTTGTGCTTGAGCGTCAAGGACGAAACTTCCTTCCATGACAACTTCATCACCTAAACTAAGACCATGTTTCACTTCTACATAACCTTCTGACTCGTGACCTGTATGAATCTCTATCGCTCTAAATTGTTTGTTAGAAACTTTCTGCCAAACGACTTTTCTCTTACCAGTATCAATAATGGCAGTTCTTGGAATAACTAGGGGAGTGCCTTCAAAGTTTATTGTAAGTATGGCATCGGCAACCATTCCGGGTTTTAGTTTTCCTGTGGAATTTTGAATTGTTGTTCTAATCTTTAAGGTTCTTGAATGCATATCTAGTATAGGATCAACAAAATCAATACTACCTTCGATAATAGTTCCTGGAACAGAAGTGAACTCTAATTCAACCTTTTGACCGAGGCTTACGATTCCTGCGTCTTGTTCATAGACATCCATTTCCACCCAAACCACTGAGAGGTCAGAGAGCTCAAAGAAGTTCTGTCCTTCTTTAAAATACTTTCCTACGACAGCATTTCTCTTTCTCACAATTCCGGTAGCAGGAGAGTAGATGACGATACTTTTTGGAATTACCCCTTTTCTGTACCATGAGTTGTATTGTTTTTTCTTAACTCCCCAAAGTCTGAGACGCTCTTCACTTTGTTTGAGCATATCTTTAAATTCTTTAGATTTCGTTTTTAGAAAACTCTTCTTAGCTAGAAGATACTCTTCTCCAGCGGTAATTAGCTTTGGACTATAGATTTTAATAACGGGGTCACCAACTCTAATTAAACTACCCGTAGATTTTACAAATACCTTTTCCACTCTTCCGGAAATTCTGGCAGGAATACTACTCTCTTTTTCTTCGGACTGTAGAACACTTCCTAGTAAGCGTACTTTCTTGCTCATTTTCATGTTAGTAACGGGGAAATATTCTGGGTAGAAGTGTTTAAGTTGAGATTTTCTAAGCTTAACTTTCGCAATAACTTTACTTACTTGATCATCCATTTTCATAATCATAGGAGATCCATCAATGGGACAGATGTCTTCAAATTCACTTGTAACATCTGGATAGTCTTTACAAATCCAAGTTGGTGCAACGACAACTTTCTTTTCTTTCATTTCCTCTTTGTCACTCTCATCAAATTCAATCTTTGTGAGATTCATGTGACAAATGGGACACTTTCCAGGCTTGTCTTCTTTAATTTGAGGATGCATGGCACAGGTATAGAAAGTTTTACTAGTGTGATCGTGCACTTCCTCTTTGGTATCCATTGAGGCCTTATTTTCAGCTTCCTTGGTACAACCAAAGCTGACTGTTAGAAGAAGAGTTAAGAATATGAGTCTAAAATTATTCATGTAGAGATTCTCCTAAGATATACTTGAGAGAGACTTTTAATATGTCTCTACTCGCCTCAAGTGTAACTTTCTTTAATAAAATACTTTGTAGTTTTAGTTCTGATTGTAAGAGTTCTAAATAAGTTGAATTTCCAAGACCGTAAGATTTAGAAGTTATTTTTCTAGAGTTTTGTGCAAACTTAATGGTCTTTTTATTTAAGATTGAAATTTCAGATTGGACTTTCTTAATATCTTTACGTGTGATTTCAATATCTCTGTTTTTACTTCTTTTAAAGTTTTCTAGGTCTTTCTTTAGACTATACTTCTCATGTACAGCTCTTGCATTCATCGCATACTTCTTACTGGAGAAGGGGAGTGGAAATGCTACTGAAGCACTTACGAAATCTCCCATTCCGTCAATGTTTGATCTCTTTGTGTAACCCAGAGAAAATGTCATATCTGGAATATAGTTAAGTTTAGCAGCTGTTAATAAGAAATCCTTCGAAGCAAGATCTTGTTTTAGTGCGAGTTCTTTAAAATCAAGCTTTGATTTCTTACTTGTATTCAATAACTTCCAAGGAATTGTGTTAAAATTAATTTTCCCTTTGATTAAATACTCTAATTTATCGTCTAGTTGTGAGAGCGTATAAGTCTTATTGCTAAGAGCAATTTCTAACTCTGACTTTCTAATCTCAAGCTCTAGTAGTGCTTGTTGAGAAGTTCTTCCATTTGCGTAGAGCTTCTTGCTGATTTTTAAAATCTTAATAATCCACTGATTGTTTTCTTTGAGAATTTGTAGTTCATCTAAAATTTTCTTTCTTACGATGACAATTTCCCACAGACTCTTAGTGAGAAGAACTTGTCTATCTCGGGCCTTGTATTCCCGGGCCTTGGCAGATGCAGTTCCTGCATTTACAAAATTTCCATACTTCGTCGTGAGCGACACCTTTTGAGAAATACCAAATTCAATTCCAGTCATTGGGGTTTGGTTCTTCTTTAAAGTCTTTTTTGGAAAGTTCTTTGCTATCACACTGAAGGTGGGATCTCCCCATGAACCACTCTCTTTGGCCCTCTCTCTTAAAGCGAGGGAGAGGTTCTCCATAGACTGAACACTTTCATGAGTACTTAAACTCTTAGCAGCTTCGTTAAAAGTTACAGCTTCTGTAAACTTTGAAGTTGAAAGCATGAAGACAAATAATATCATTTTGTTCTTATTCATTATTTAATTTCTCGATTGATGACTTAATCCAATTTTGAATAATTTGGACTTCTACATCAGTAAGTGATTCATCTCTATGCATTATGGCATATCTAAGGGGAGGCATTTTCCCCTCAGTTAATTGCTTTGAAATAGATTGGAGATCCTTCAAAGGTTTTCCATGACCAAGGAAGGGAAAGTCTTTAGAGAAATCTAGGTGTTTCTTAGCTTCTCTCGTGTCGTGATCAATTAATTGTTTTACTCCTGGAACTTTATAGTACCAAGGATAGTTAATTTCACTACTGTGACAATTGAAACAAGACTTCTTAAAGAGAGCTTTCACTTCTTTTAAGTAAGCATTGTTTATCTCAACATAGACTTGTTGGTTTCTGTTAGATACAACTTTCGTAATCACTTTACCATCAAGGCTTTCGTGCTTATGTTCACTATGTGACCAAGCATTTGTTTGCAAAACCAATATTGTTATCAAAAACCAATACTTCATTTCTTTTTCTCCAAATTGATGACCTTACTTATTATTACGAGAGGTATGAACCTTTTGTGACAAGTATTTTATGCCATTCTAGAAAGATTGAATCGAATCGACTTATTGATATTTAACATAAGGATTCCTCCCACTACAGCTCCGAGAAACCACATGGCGGCTAGATCGAGATAAATATCAGCACCAAGAACGAGAAAGGTAAGAATAGAGAGACCAGATATTGCAAAGTAATAAAGGTTATTCGTTTGTTTGATTTTATAAATTTCTTCAACTTTTAACAGGTAGGCCGCAAAGATAGCTCCTGATCCGATAAAGATAAATCCACAAAGAGACATACACGCTAGAGCGCCAAATTTATGGTGAAAGAAGTGAAAGAGATCATAGTTATTTGTAAGACTCATATCAAACTGCGGACAGAACAGCAGTGTCAAGGTACCCACAAAGGCCTGGATACATAGGAGCTTTGTGAAGACGAGAGTGTGACTAGGGTTTAATTCATTTTTTACAAAATCAAGAACTCTTGCTCGAAGTATCGTTTCAGGTCTATTTTCATTTGAGGTTTTAAAATCGGTAAAGTCTTTGCCCGTGTTTAACTTACTCATCTGTACCTCCAGTCATCTTAATTCTAATTTTCTTAAGACCTCTAGAGATTAGTTTTCTCGCGTTGGAGGTAGAAGTGTTTAACTTTTTAGAAATCGTTTCATAGTCTTCATCAGATAAGTATTTAAGAGAGATGGCCTCTCTTTCTTTATCTGAAAGATTTTTATAATCTTCCAAATTGATCTCAGCTTTGGGAGTTTGTGAGTCCTGATAAAGAGATTCATCAAATTCTATCGTTTTCATTTTCTTCTTCTTACAAAAATCTAGCAGCTCGGATCTTGAAATTGTGTAGAGCCATTTTATAAAGAGATGTTCACTATTGTAGAGGTGCTTACACTTATGCAGTTTTAAGAATATATTTTGAAAGATCTCTTCTTTGGCACTACTATCCGCCATTCTCTTATTGAGGTAGGTAAAGACTGTTGATTCATGTCGCAAATAAAGAGCTTCAAAGGCCATATAGTCACCTTGCTGATATTTCTCCATTAATTGCTCGTCGCTGAATTCTTCAGCATCTACAAATGGATTCATCCTTCACCCTTCATTACGACCCAAAAATGGATTTTGTGACATATACTAATTGAAAGTTAAATTTTCTCTGTAACTCATTAATATGACAACAAATATCTGAATATTTAGAGAGTTTTGTCACAAATCTCCCAAAGCGCTCGTAATGTATTGTGAAGATGAATTTTTTCGCTATTATATCTATTAAATAAAGGAGTATTTCATGAAAAAAATCGTACTTGGTCTTATTATTGGACTTTTAGGCTTTTCAGCCTCAGCTGCTAAAATCAAATTAGATAATAAGGCGAAAGCTGAAATTATTAAAACACTTGAGGCCAATGAAGAGCTTCATGCTTCTTTCTTTAAATATGACGGGAAAAATGTTGAAACGACGGCCATGAAAGTATCCAAAGCGATGGGTAATATTTCTAATAAGGATGTGGCGAAACTTTTAAAACATTCTAAAATGATGTTAACTAAAATCAAAGCTGATAGTAAGAGAGACGAAAATAATCAAAACTATCATATGGTTTCAATGGCACTTATCCACATCATGAATAAATATGATCTAGGAGAAAAGTATAGTGCTTATAGGTGCCCAATGGTCAAAAAGAAATGGATTCAAAATACTAAGAAGATGGGGAGAGTTCACAATCCTTACGCTCCTAGTATGCCTCACTGTGGTGGGCGTTTAAGATAATTAAATAATAACCCTCGGAGGTCTTTATGAATTCTCTTTCAAAGAAAAGCTGTATTCCTTGCAAAGGGGGAGTTGATCCAATGCCTTTGGATGAGCGAAGTGTACTTTTGAAAAGTCTGCATAAAGACTGGGAATTACAATCTGAGAGTAATCGTCTTTTCAGGTCCTATAAGTTTTCTGACTATAAGCGGGCCTGGGATTTAGCTAATCAAATTAGCGTTCTAGCTGAAGAGCAATTCCACCATCCTGAAATTTCTTTTGGCTGGGGTCATTTAGAAGTAACTCTTTGGACTCATAAAATAGGGTCCCTAGTGGAGAGTGATTTCATCTTGGCCGCAAAAATAGATTTACTTACAGTTTAGTTGAGTACTGAATACGTTTTGGTAGAAGCTTTTAAAAATTTATGATAAATTTTCAAATCAATATCAACTTTATTTTAGGACGAAGCAATTATGGCATCTGTAAGTGAACTTTCAACGAGATCTGGATCAAAATGTGAATTATGTTTAAGTGCAACTGACTTAGCAACTTTAGACGTAGTGCCAAGTGATGGATCAATAGATAAGTCAATTATGCTTTGTTCTACTTGTAAGGAACAAATTGAAAATCCTGATAGTGTTGAAGCGAACCACTGGCGTTGTTTAAATGATTCAATGTGGAATGAACATCCTGCTGTGCAAGTCATGGCGTGGAGAATGTTAAATCAACTAAAAGCCACTGAGAGTTGGGCTCAAGATCTTATCGAACAAATTTACATGGAAGAGACGACACTAGAGTGGGCGAAAGCTGGAATTCCTGAAGAGGGTAATGCTCCTGTGGTTGTAAAAGATAGCAACGGAACTGTACTCGTTGATGGTGATGAAGTGACTCTCATTAAAGACCTTGTCGTTAAAGGTGCCAATTTCACAGCTAAGCGTGGAACTATGGTTAAGAATATTTCTCTCAACGGAATCGAAGGTCAAATTGAAGGACGAGTGAATGGAACTAAAATTGTTCTACTTACTTGCTTTCTTAAGAAACAAAACTAATCTAGAAGACTTAAGAGGCTAGCTTTATTTTTAAAAGTTTAGCCCGAAGTTTTTCTATTTCTTTAATTTCTTTCGAATATACTGGTTTTCCACTGGGGTACATCAATCCTATGGGATTCACCCCAAGCGCCGCAGCCAACCTCTCAGCGTATTTCTTTGTTAGATCTTGCTTATTATTTTCAAGTCTTGAAATAGTGGCCTTAGGAATTCCTGTAAGAGTTGATAACTCATCTAGGGTAAAGTCCCAGTTATGACGAATGGCCCTAATCACACCACCGGAAGACAGCTCATGTTTTTTTAACTTTTGAATAAGTTTTGAAAAATCATTATTCATTACTAGTCTCTCTTGTAATTGTGATTAGTTGTAACTTTAATAATCTTGATCAGTATTTTCTTTTTATGAAGTTTGTAGATTATTCGACCTGAAATACTAAAGCTTGAAGATCTGAAACCTTCCCATTCATTTCTAAGCTTATGATCCTTAAAGATTTTATAATTATCAAGCTCTTCGGGACCTTTTTCTTCAATGATCGAAATCCAAAAATCAATGATTTCTAAGTCGTACTCTGTTAGTTTTTTATTCAATATGAGACGAGAAATCTCTTTTTCAACTTGCTTTGTGTAAGTTACCTTCCACATAAATCCACCTTATCATTAGTTGTAGTTTTTTACAACAAGTTGAGAGTTCTTAGAGCTAGTAGGAATTTATGGTAGATCTGCTATCTTTTAAACTATAGGTGAGTCGTATTGTCTTAATACTTCTATTTTGAAACATCAGTCTTCTTGTTAGTTTTACGCACTCAGCCAGATCAAATCAGTGAACATTTCAAGCAAATGCTAGATGCGCTGTGCATAGAGGCAGTTATTACTTTATATAAAGGGGGCCATGTTATATTCTAATCCCCGTATTTATTACCAATTACCTAGGAAAATTCATGTCAAAGAAATCAAAAATTATTTACACTATAACTGATGAGGCTCCGGCATTAGCTACTCAATCATTACTTCCAATTGTTCAGGCCTTCGCGTCTACAGCTGATATTGAAGTTGAGACAAAAGATATCTCACTAGCAGCAAGAGTTATTGCTAATTTTCCTGAAAACCTAAGTGCTTCTCAGAAAATGTCTGATGCTCTTAGTGAACTAGGTGTTCTTGCTAAAACTCCAGAAGCCAATATTGTAAAACTTCCAAATATTTCAGCCTCTGTTCCACAACTCAAGGCCTGTATCGCTGAGTTACAAGAACACGGTTATAAAATTCCTAATTACCCAGAAAATACAGCTTCATCTGAAGACAAAGAACTGCAAAATAGATTTGCTAAAGTACTTGGTTCTGCAGTGAACCCAGTTCTTCGTGAAGGGAATTCTGATAGAAGAGTGGCGGGACCAGTTAAGGAATACGCTAAAGCTCATCCTCATTCAATGGGAGCATGGGAGACAACTTCAAAGTCTCACGTAGCTCACATGAAAGATGGAGACTTCTATTCAAGTGAAAAATCGACAACTATGAGCGCTGATGATGATGTTAAAATTGAATTCGTTGCAGATAATGGTGATGTTACAGTTTTAAAGGCGAGTACGCCTCTTCTTGCAGGAGAAATGATTGACTCTTCTGTTATGAGTGTAAAAGCTCTAAGAGAATTCTTTACAGCTGAAATTAAAGACGCCAAAGAAAAAGGTGTTCTCTTTTCTCTTCACTTAAAAGCTACAATGATGAAAGTTTCTGATCCCATTATGTTTGGTCACGCCGTTGAAGTTTTCTTTAAAGATGCTTTTGATAAGTACGCAGACACTTTCAAAGAACTTGGAGTGAATGTTAAGAATGGTCTTGGTGATGTTTATTCAAAAATTGAAACTCTTCCTGCCGATAAGAAAGCTGAAATCGAAGCTGCTCTTTCGGCCTGTATGGAAAATGGTCCGGCAATGGCGATGGTTGATTCTGACAAAGGAATCACAAACCTACATATTCCTTCTGATGTGATCATTGATGCATCAATGCCTGCAGCGATTAGAACTTCTGGTCAAATGTGGAATACAGCAGGAAAACTACAAGATACAAAATTTACAATACCTGATCGTTGTTACGCAGGTATATATAGAGAGACTGTTAACTTCTGTAGAGAGAATGGTGCCTTTGATGTAACTACAATGGGTAACGTTTCTAACGTTGGTCTAATGGCCAAGAAAGCTGAAGAGTATGGATCTCACGATAAAACTTTTGAAGCTGCAGGAAAGGGAACAATTAGAGTTGTAAATAAAAGTGGTGAGACAGTATTTGAGCACACAGTAGCTACTGGTGATATTTGGAGAATGTGTCAGACAAAAGATGTCTCTGTGAAAGACTGGGTTAAACTTGGTGTAAGTAGAGCGAAAGCTACAGGACAACCTGCAATCTTCTGGTTATCTGAAAATAGAGCACACGATAAGAACCTCATCGCAAAAGTGAATACTTACTTAAAAGATCACGATACTAAGGGACTTGATATTCAAATCATGTCTCCAGAAGAAGCCATCAACTTTACACTAAAACGCGTAAAAAATGGTGACGATACAATTTCTGTTACAGGAAATGTCCTAAGAGATTACTTAACGGATTTATTTCCAATTCTAGAACTAGGAACTTCTGCGAAGATGCTCTCAATTGTTCCTCTGCTTGCTGGTGGTGGATTATTTGAAACTGGTGCCGGTGGATCAGCTCCTAAGCACGTTCAGCAGTTCACTAAAGAAAATCACTTAAGATGGGACTCTCTTGGAGAATTCTTAGCTCTTGGTGTTTCTATTGAAGATGTTGCAGATAAGAACTCAAATGAAAAAGCTAAGGTACTAGCAGTGGCGCTAGATAATGCTAATAGTAAATTTCTTAAAACTGATAAGTCTCCTTCAAGAAAAGTAGGAGAGTTAGACAATAGAGGATCTCATTTCTACCTTGCTATGTACTGGGCACAGGCATTAAGTGAGCAAACGTCTAATGAAGAGTTAAAAGGTATCTTTTCTCCAATTGCAGAGAAGTTAACTTCTAACGAAGAAAAAATTGTAGGTGAATTAAACGCAGCTCAAGGAGTAGCAGTTGATATGGGTGGTTACTTCCACGCTGATACAACTAAAGTTTCTATGGCCATGCGTCCAAGTGAAACTTTCAATTCAATTCTCGCTTCTCTATAAAATAAATTTTCAACAAGGTCTCCTCACTCTTTGGAGGCCTTGATATTTTCAAAACAAACGGACATAGAAATGATTAAAATCTCAGATAAATTTGATAGTGGTAATATTAGTGTTCTCGCTGCAAGTGATCCGATGGATATACGTCTTGAAATAAAGAAAGACCGCAACTCAGATTTCTTTCAGTGGTTTCATTTTCAAGTACAGGCCAAATCCTTTCAAGAACTCAAAATGAAAATTACAAATGTTTCCAAAAGTGCATACGTTCCCGGATGGGAAGATTATAAAGTCGTGGCCTCTTATGACCGTAAAGAATGGTTTCGTATTCCTGGAACAACGTTCAATGGTAGTGAATTAACAATCGAGCACACTATGGAACATGACTCTATGTTCTTTGCTTACTTTGCTCCTTATAGTTTTGAGAGACACTTAGACCTTTTGAGTACTTCTCAAATGGATAAGAGATGCGAGTTGATTCAACTCGGTGAAACTCTTGATGGAAGAGATATAAGCCTTTTAAAAATAGGCGAAGATGATCCTTCTAAGAAGAAAGTGTGGATGATTGCTAGACAACATCCAGGTGAGTCTATGGCCGAGTGGTTTGTTGAAGGTTTCTTAGAGAGATTACTTGATGGTAACGAATCTCTTGCACTTAAAGCTTTAGAGCATGCGGTTTTCTATATTGTTCCCAATATGAATCCTGATGGAGCTTTTAGAGGACACTTAAGAACAAATGCTAATGGAGCTAATCTAAATAGAGAGTGGCAAACACCAACACTTGAAAATAGCCCTGAAGTTTTTCATGTGAGAGCTAAGATGGACGAAGTGGGAGTAGATATATTCTTAGATATTCATGGTGATGAAAACCTTCCATATAATTTTCTTGCGGGTAGTGAAGGAAATCTTTCTTATACAGATGAAATCAAGCGCCTTGAAGATATGTTCAAGGAGAGTTTTCTTGAAACTTCTCCGGATTTTCAAACTGAATTTGGATATGACATAGACGAGAAAGGCGAAGGGAATATGACAGTTGCCTGTAATGCTATTGGGGATCGTTTCAATTGCCTCTCTTATACTTTAGAGATGCCTTTTAAAGATAATGCGAATCTACCAAATGTAAAATATGGTTGGTCTGACCAAAGAAGTAAAGTGCTCGGACGCGATATTTTAAATCCTATATTTACAGTACTTAAAAACTTATAAATAAGTTCATAAAAAGAGATAGCGATGAAAGATGTTTGGAATACTTCAAAAATAGGTGATCTCAGTGGAAGAGTGGCCATTGTCACTGGAGCGAATATTGGTCTAGGTTTTGAAACGACTCTCGCCCTCGCCGCAAAAAATTGCGAAGTCATTCTCGCATGTAGAAGTGAAGAAAAGGCCAAAGCTGCTATTTTAGAAATACAAAAAGACTTTCCAAAGAGTAAGCTTCATTTCATAAAGCTAGATTTGAATTCTCTAAAGAGTGTTGAAGAATTTTCTAATCAAATAAAAGAGAAGTTCTCCCGTTTAGATTTACTCATTAATAATGCCGGACTCATGTGTCCTCCTCTCGCTCTCACAAACGAAGGTTTCGAGAGTCAGTTTGGAGTGAATCATCTGGCTCACTTTGCTCTCACAGGTCATCTCCTAGAGCTGATTACAAATACTGTAGATTCAAGAATAATAAGTCTCGCGAGTCTCGCTCATAGGTGGGGAGATATTTACTTTTCTGATCTAAATTTTAAAAAGAGCTATAGCAAGACTAAGGCCTACGGACAAAGTAAACTTGCTTGTTTGATGTTTAGTTATGAACTCAATCGTCTCTTTAAAGAAAAAGGGATTCAGACTAAATCAATTGCAGCACACCCAGGAATCGCTGTTACAAATCTTACTAAATACTTTCCAGGCTTTATGAAATCTATTTCTAAAGTGATTTCTCAACCTGCTAGTGTTGGTGCACTACCAACTCTAAGAGCTGCTTGTGATGAGAGTTTAAGTGGTGGAGAGTATATTGGTCCGGCAGGTTTTAGAGAGTTTAAAGGACACCCTGTAGTAGTCTCTTCAAGTAAGAAGTCAATGGATAGGGAAGTTGCAAAGAAGTTATGGGAAGTTTCAGAGAGTTTAACTGGTGTTAAGATTTTTTAATATTTAATAATAACCAATAAGGATAATAGATATGAACGAAAGTTTAAAAGACAATGTAAGTAAGCAAATTATGGCCGCTATGAAGGCCAAAGATAAAATTAGATTAAATGCCCTTAGGTATTTAAAGAAACTCTTTATCGAAAATGACACTGCAAAGAAGCAACAGGCGGAAATTGATATTGTTATTTCTTATGCTAAGAAAATGAAAGATTCTATTGCTATGTATCCTGAGGGTTCTGATCAAAGAAGAGATATTGAAGCAGAAGTTGTTGTCTTAAATGAGTTTCTTCCACAGGCGCTAACAACAGAAGAAGTTCAGACGATGATCGATGAAGCTAAAGCAAAGTTAGAAAATCCAAATATGGGAAGTCTTATGAAGGAGCTCTCAGGTCCTACAAAGGGGCGCTTTGAAGGAAGAGAGCTTTCAAAAATGGTTCAGGAAGCTTTAAAGTAGTGAATCAAAGATCACTTTAAAATCACTTGATCTATAGAAGTCATCAGGGGCGAGACCTTCTTTCCCCTGTGGTGGCGTATGACCAAAGTATCTTGTCCAAAATTCCCAATTTCTCGTGTAGTCCATTTTATAAGTTTTAAGATCTTTAAATCCCATCAACTCATTCATGAATTTAAAGAGAAACTCAGAACAATAAAGAGTTTCATCATCCCATTCATAACTGTGATCAAATGAAACATTTTCATATTTATTCTTATAAAGTTTCCAGTGATTCTTTTTAAAATTTCTAAGATTAAGTACTGGTCTTAGAACAACATACTTTTGATTTCGTGGTGCAAATCTAGTTCTTGAGAACTCGAGAAAGGTTTTGATTCTTACAAAGTGAACTTTTCCTAACGCCTGGGCCACAAAGAGTTCTCTTCCATTAGAGATGACAACTCCTGAGTGAGAGAAACGACTACCTGTTTCGTCTTCAATGATCTGACAACTAGGACAATCAAGATCTAAGAGAATCACATCTCCAACTTTGAAGTCTTGGATAGAGAAGGCCTGTGATTTAAGTGAAATTGCCAGTAGGAATAATATCACTAATAGATTTTTCATATTGTCTCCACGAAGTGATTTAATGCAATAGCACCGCAAATTCCTACGTTCAACGAATTCTTTTTACCATGTAAATTTATCTTTAAAATATGATCGGCCCTATTCAGCGTCGGAGAGGAGAGACCGTAGCGCTCATTTCCTAGAATTATAGCTGACTTACTGGCCGGTTTCACTTCACTTAAAAGAATGGCATTTTGCTCAGTTTCAAAAGCGTAGAGAGTCACGCCTTCACTTTTTAAATGTTCTAAACACTCAAGAGTACTTTCCCAGTATGTCCACTTTATCCACTCATCTGTTCCAAGCGCCGACTTGGCAGTCTTAGAATTTTCAGGAGTTGGAGTGTAGCCACAGAGATGAATCTGCTCAATCCCTAGCGCCTCTGCAGTTCTAAAAAGACTTCCCACATTAAAGGAACTTCTTAAATTGTCTAAGACAATGTGAATGGGGTGAGATTTAGTATCTTCTTTATCAAATTGATCCACAGTGGAAATAAGAAAGTCGCTGTCTTTTAGATCCTTAGCAGCAAGCCTCTCAAGCTTCATGAGCCAGTTCTGCATGGTGGTTTCATCACTAGGGTAAGTTTCTAGTAGTTCACTCGCTAGAATTTTAACCTGGACTTCTTCATGAGAGAGTAGAGTCTTTAGATTCTTTTTTAGGATCTCAAGGGCAGTGTTGCGCTCTTGTTCTTTGTTCCAGTGTTGCTCTACTTGCATACCTGCACGCCAGAACGTATCGACGCACTGTTTAAAGCTGAATGATAGAAAGGCCTTATTGGGAATCTTAATCGCCATATTTTTCTCACTGTGTTAATGGCGGAAGTTATAGCAATATTCACTCAATTTTGCTAAATTTTCCTTTAGTTTTTAATATTTGGAGCCAAATCAATGCAACAGAAGAAATTTCTTATCACTTCGGCACTCCCATATGCCAACGGACCTATACATTTCGGACACATGGCCGGAGCTTATCTCTCAGGTGATGTCTACAATAGACATAGAAAATTACAGGGTCATAAGACTTTATTTATAAGTGGTAGTGATGAGCACGGTGTGGCCATTATTTTAAACGCTAAAAAGACTGGTCAAGATTATCAAGAGTATGTGGACAAGTGGCACAATGAGCACGCTGCGCTTTTTAAAGACTACGGTGTTGATTTTGATTTCTTTGGACAGACTTCTGCTGACTACCATGAGAAGGAAGTTCTTGAGTGGTTTAAAAATCTTCACGGGAAAGGATACATTGAACCAAAAGATTCTCAGCAACTCTATTGTAATGATTGTAAGAACCATCTTCCTGATCGTTTCGTTGAGGGGACTTGTTATAAGTGTGGTTTTGAGCACGCTAGAGGTGATGAATGTCCAAATTGTGGAGAGTTCATTGATCCCGTAAAACTTACTAAAACAGTTTGTAAAATTTGCGGAAGTAATAATATTAAAGAAGTAACTGTAACTCAATATTACATTCTTCTTTCTAAGTACCATAAGGAATTTAGAGAGTGGTTTGCCACAAAACAAGACTGGAGAAAAACGGTCTATCCTTATGTTGATAGTTTAACTAAAGAGAATTTACACGATAGAGCAATCACTCGTGATATCGATTGGGGAATTGATGTTCCTCTTCCTAATTGCGAAGGAAAGAAACTCTATGTTTGGTTTGATGCTCCTATTGGATACGTTTCAAATACAAGAAAATTCTTAGAAGATACAAACTCAAGTGAAGACTACCTAAAAGACTGGTGGAATAATGACGACGTTGAACTGACTCACTTCATTGGAAAAGATAATATTATTTTTCACACAATTATTTTTCCAACAATGAGTTTAGCTTCTGGAATTTGCCAGGCAGCTGATCAAGTTCCGGCCAACCAATTCTTAAACCTAGAAGGAAAGCAATTTTCTAAATCAACTGGACACTACGTTGATGCGGGAAGTGCCATAAAAGAATTTGGTCAAGATGCTCTTAGATATTACCTTCTTTCAATTCTCCCTGAAGCGACTGACTCAAGTTTTAGCTGGGAACAATTACAAGCAAAAGTAAATAATGAGCTAGCCAATAATATTGGAAACTTCTTAAACCGTTGTTTAAAGTTTACTCAAAAGAACTGGGCCGAAGGGATGCCAGCTGATTACTACAAAGGTTTTGCTGCCAGTGAGTGGGGAGTAGAGCTTAGTAAAGACATACTAGAGCTTAACGGATTAATTGATGGATACTCAATTAAAAAAGGAATTGAGAAAGTCATGAGCATTGGTCAGAAAGCCAATAACTACTTCTCAGACAATGCTCCTTGGGCCTCGATTAAAGTTGATAAGGACGCTGCAGGAAAGACTCTTGCATACTCTTCAACTTACGCTCTTTGTCTTGGTGTTATTTTACAGCCTTTTCTTCCAAAGCTCTCTAGTAACATTTTAAATCACTTTAAAAATATTACAAATGTTGAGCAAATTATGAAAATTTATCAAGGTGACTTAAGTGTACTTGAGACGATTTTTGCAAAGGGACACCTTCTCACTGAAACAGTTGAAGCTCTAGTTCCAAAAATTGATAAAGAACTTATTGAAGCGCAATTAGAGCTTCTGAAAGTAAAGAAGTAGGGATAGCTCATGTCAAACGCAACACCAGATTTTCCAAGTACAGATTGGGCATGGCAAATCTCAAATACAGTGGGAGAGACGGCGAAAATTATTCATCCAAGTGGATTTGTCTTCATGTCTCCCGTTGTTTTAAATCGCTTTGATAGACTAGAGGGGCACGATAGTTACCTCTATAAGCTCACTGAGAAGGATAGTTTTCTTCTAAGTTACACAATTGATTACTTTAAAACAAAATCTAGAATCAAGGGACTCTCTCAATATGAGTCTATGATCCTCGCGGCAAATATTGTCTGTTCTTATAGATTCAGATCTCCTCTTGGAGCTGATCTTTTTACAGATCAATTATCCTCTGATGATGAGTGGAGAAAGTTTGGAGAGCACAGTGTAATCGTTGATTCGAAAGAATATGAAGTCTTTGTTATTGGTCACAACAAAGGAACTCTTGTTGCTGTGACCATGGATGAAATTTCCAGTGATATAAAGAAACTAGAACTTATAGAAATGCCACGGCATTACTTTAAGAGAAAATTCTAACAGTAAATCCGAAGAAAACTATTAAGAATACTTTTCTAATCTCGTTATAAGCTCGAAGAATCCTTCGGGCTTTAAGAAAGAATTCCTAGGATCTAAGATGTGTGAATACTCACCGAGAATTTTTTCCAACTCTGTGGCATAACCAGAAAGTATAAAAATCTCAGATTCAATTTTTTTCTTAGTCCCTTCAATGACTTTTAAAATATCCTTGGCGGAACCTTTTCCCACATAGAAGAGATCAAAAATAATAATATCAAAGGGAACTTCGGTTATGAGTTCAATGGCGGATGGAGCATCATCAGCAGAGTAAACATTAAAAGTCCCTTTAATGACTTCGTTTTTAAAGATTGACTGTAAGTCATTTTCGTCTTCGACGTAGAGTAGATTTTTCATAAGTAAAATTTATTGCTTATTAGAACATTTTGCAACATAAGAAATATTGATAATGGAATATTAAGTTTAAATAATACTTGCCTATAACGCGACGTTCGATAGTTGAAGAGCTAATCGTCCTAAATTTCACAGTTTGCTTGGCGTTAATTACCAAGAAGCTGATTATTTTCATTTACTATCCCTTGGTAAATTAGAGAACATCCCAGCTACAAAACCATGAAAAGGAACGAAATATGTCTTCGAAAGAAAAGTTAGCTCAATCTATGGAATTTCCACCTGAAACACCTCAGCCAAATGTCTACCCGCTTAGTTGGGTACGTAAGACTGAAAAGATGGAAGAGATCTATGCAGCAGCTCAGAAAGAGTGGTGGGATCCTGCCAAACTTCCGTGGGATACTTTGGATGTTGATAGTTACTCTTGGGAAGAGAGAGAGTCGATTGCCTATTGGTGGACCATTCTTTCAGTTTTTGATGCTTCAGCACCTCCAGTGTTTGCAGCAGCTATGATTAAAACTTATGAAGCTCACGAAGAAGATGCCGTAAGAAGATGTTTCTTCTCTGTGACTCGTGATGAGCAAAACCATGAGCAATTTTGTGGTTTAGTTATAACTAAGATGCTTGAGCATCCAGATCCTCTTACATACGAGCCAAAGACAGAGCTTGGTAAGAAGTTACAAAAGAATGCTAAGTGGCTCTACTTCAACGGTGGACGCTACTGGGAAGGTTATAAGAAAGCAGTGCCTAAGTATAGCTTAGCTGTTCTCTTTAGCTCATTCCTAATGGGTGAAATTGCTTCAGCTACAATCTTTCACCAAATGGCTGCTGGTTGTACTGAACCTGTTTTCAAAGAAGGGTTTACTAAAGTTGGCCGCGATGAAGGTCGTCACATGGCCATCTGTATGAGTCTGATGGAAAGAGATTATCCACAACTTGGTGCTGAAGATAAGAAAGTTATCACTAGGCAAATTAGAGCGGGTTACTTATTTCTCTCTGCTATTCTCTTTGAACCACCAACTGAATTTTGGGATATCCCAGATGATTTCATTGAGAATCAAAGAGCTGGTGAAAAAGTTTGTAGAGAAGTTGGTTTCTTTATTCCTGAATACGACGCCAAGAAACAAAACTGGATTGATGCCATGATGAATCTAAAAGGTGTTTTAGATAAGTATGACATTCCTTTTCCTGCAATTCCTGAGTGTGGAATTACTGGTGAAGAAATCACTGATATTGATATGGAAGACATCATCCCGGTATTTTAATGAAAACAATTCGTTTACTGCCTTCGGGTAAAGAAATAAATGCAGAGAGCGGACAAACAGTTTTGTCTGCTCTTGAGAAAGCAGGTTACGCTCTACCAAATAATTGTAGAGCGGGCGCTTGTGGAGAGTGTAAGGCTAAAGTTTGTAGTGGTGAAATTGATCAAGGGTTTATTCTTGATATGGCACTGCCTAAGAGTGAAAGAGAAGAAGGCTATGGACTCATGTGCATGGCCAAAGTTAAAAGTGACCTTATTGAAATTGAATATGGTACTGAAGACGCTCTTCCAAAACTCTTTCCACCAATGGAAAACCTTCGTTACGCTGTGACTGAGAAGACTCAAGTGACGCCGACAATTTGTCGTGTTCGTCTAAGATCTCTTGGAAAAGTTATGCGCTTTTGGCCCGGTCAATATGTGACAATGGGTGATCCTGAAAATGATATTCCTGATCGTTGTTATTCAATCGCTAATATTCCTAATCACGAAGGTGAAATTCTTCTCTATATTACAAAAGTAGAAGATGGGAAGACGAGCTCTTGGGTTCATAAAGAAGTCAAAGAAGGTGATATGGTGAAAATGAATGGGCCTTACGGAACATTTATTGGTGATCCTTCTGCTGAAACTCCTGTTCTATGTTTAGCTTCTGGATCTGGTCTTGCGCCAATTCAGTCTCTTGCAACTGCAGCAATGTTACGTGGTGGTTTTAGAAAACCTGCTACCGTTTTATTCTCTGCTAGAACTAGAGAAGATCTCTTAGAGTTTGGACACTTTAGTTTTCTAAAAACTAAATTTAGAAACTTTGATTATAAGTATACGCTTACTAGAGAAGAGAACCCTGGTGGACTAACGGGAAGAATTCCTGAAATTTTACCTGAGCTTTATCCTGATCTTTCTAAACACAGTATTTATATTGCTGGTTCCACTGAATTTGTGGAAAGTTGTACTGCTAAAGTTAAAGAGCTTGGTGCAGTTGATGAGTTTATTCATACTGAAGGATTTACTAGTCAGGTTCAGGCTTAAATTTAAAAGATATTTTTTAAATACCATTGAGGGTTCTTTCGAGGGCCCTTTTTTTTTGATTTTGTTGTTTGATTTCAAAACTAAAGAAAAAGTATAAGTACCTTGCTCAGTGAAAGCTGAAGGAAGTTTGTAGTTTCGGGACTTTGATTCTGCTAACTCTCTAGAATTAAGTTACGTAAATAATTACTTGTTCTGTAGGAGATTAAAGAATGGCACTTCTTTAATAGAAGTGCTTTGGTTTTGGTTTGGAGTTATTTAGCAAAGATTAGGTTAGATACTTTAGTATTCGATGCCTTCTACAAAACCATTATATTCAGAGAGGTGTTTAAATAATTGTTTAGAAAACCTTTCATAACAAGTAAAAATAGTATTGTTTGATCCATTGGCACCATTTGAGCTGGAGAAATCATTAGATAGTCCACCTTTAATTGGCCCTACGTATACATGTTGAATACCAGTATTTACTTCGTTTAGATCGTCTTCATAAGTAACTACAACTGCTCCACCAGAAGCACCATCGTACGTAGTAGCTCCTCTTGTTGAACCACCTACTGGGCATCTTCCGTCAACATTAGAACAAGTGCCAATAGATTCTATACTATCATCGTAAGTCAGAATTTTTCCACCTTGCCCGAGCTCTCGATCTGCTGAATAACCAGCAACGTAAGCTTTACCATTTAATTCACTTCCAACCATTTGTTGAACACTTGATCTTCCTTCATAATCAATAATAAGAGGGGCAACATCGCTAGGCTCAACATAATCATCTAATAAGAGAATTGCGTAATCTGAAAGAGTTTCATGTTCTAAAACTTTAACTATTTTTCTCTCAATTACTTTTCCAGACTTAGTCGTAGTCTTCCAAGAAATATTATCAGCTTTTAGACAATGAGCCGAAGTCACAACAATTCTACTCTTTCTATCAGCAGTAAATCCTACAAGAGAAGCTCCACAGTAGTTTGTAGCACCTGTTGATTTTGTTACAGACAACCTACCAACAGCATCCAAAAACTTTGGAGAATTGGGGCCTTTGGCTTTTCTATCATCACTTGGGTGAAGTTCAGCTAGAGTAGAACAAATTAATAGGTTAGTTATAAATATTATTTTTAAGATTACTTTCATGTTTATTACTCAATACCTTCAACAGCACCATTGTATTCAACTAGGTGATCAAAGAGTGGATTCCAAAACCTCTCATGGAAAGTAAATATCGTATTATCGGAACCTCTTACTCCGTTAGAACTTACAAAATGATCAGAGAGACCACCTTTAATAGGTCCTACAAAGTAGTGCTGAATTCCCTTATTAACATTTGCTTTTGGACTTTCAAAAGTAACTATAGCTGCACCACCGGAAGCTCCACTATATGTAGTAGCACCTCTTGTAGAACCCCCTACTGGACACTTTTCTTCATCATCACAACTACCAATTGATTCTATACTATCATCGTAAGTAAGAACTTTTCCACCTTGTCCCAGCTCTTTATCAGCAGAGTAACCAGCAACAACTGCTTCTCCACCACGACCAATCATTCTATCTACTGAGTCTCCTCCTTCATAATCAATAATGAGAGGAGCCACATCACTAGGTTCAACATGGTCATCTAGTAAAAGTATTGCGTAATCAGAAAGAGAGTCGCTATCTAGAACCTTGACAATTTTTCTGTCAATAATTTTTCCAGACTTCGTCGTTGTCTTCCACGACTTTTTATTTCCTTGTATACAGTGATCAGAAGTTACTACGATTCTACTCTTTCTATCTGATGTAAATCCAACAAGAGTAGCTCCGCAATAATTAACCTTTTTCGTTAAAGCATTATAAACAGTCAACCTACCAACAGCATCCAAAAACTTAGGAGAATCAGGACCTTTGGATTTTCTATCATCACTTGGGTGTAGTTCAGCCTGAACAGTCCCAATCACAAAGCTCGCAAGAAGCAGAATTTTAAAAGCACATTTCATTAAATTTTCCTAAGTAGAATATCTCTCTTCATATCAATAACGGGCACTTGAGTCAGCCATAAACTGAATTTACTGTAATTTATTCATCTTGAAGTTGTTGAAAGTAGGAAATTGATGTCTTGTGAATTGAATCTCTATTAAAGAATTCCAAAACTTGATTAACATCCCTCTATAAAAGATGGGGCATTCTTTCATAGACCAACTTTCAATAAGTATAAACAGAAAGTTGGAACCACTTTCCTAATCATTCAAAAAAATGAAATTCTGGGGTATCTCTAAACCCTCAATGAAGAGGGCCTTGAAAAAGGTGAGGTCATGGAGGACTTCACAAGGGGTGATCACGATAATCGTTCTTTGTTTGCAGCTCGTAACTACGATCATTGAATTTTTAAAGTGGTCTTTGGGAGTAAGTGTTAATAGCACTTACTCCACATTATGAATTTTACTATGAAAGAAATCTCTAATTCAAATTCAAGAAAAGATAACTGATAAGTAGTTAAAACTACGAAAAGTAACCGCGTACCTTTAAGAGAAGTAGTTAATCAAAGTTTCAACACCTTGACCACTTCCACCTTTTTGTACAAGGCTTGGCTTCTTACCACTAGTCCATCCAAAGATATCCATGTGTGCCCACTTCGCTTTGCCTACGAACTTCTCTAAAAAGAGTGCCGCAGTGATTGCACCACCGTGACCAGAAGCAGAGTTTGCCATATCGGCGAATTCTGATTTTAGTCCTACGAAGTAAGGAGAGTAGAGAGGCATTCTCCACATAAGATCTCCTGTTAAAGCAGAAGACTTTTGTAGATCATTTGCAAGCTCATCATCATTAGAAAATAAACTTCCAATATCTTGTCCAAGAGCAACTTTTCCAGCTCCTGTAAGAGTCGCCATATCAATTATGTAATCAGGTTTCTTATCAAGGGCCAAATCAATAGCAGAGGCAAGAGCTAATCTTCCTTCAGCGTCTGTGTTATGAATTTCAACAGTCATTCCATTTCTAGCTTTAATAATATCACTAGGTCTAGTAGCATTTGAACTTACAGCATTTTCAGCAAGTGCTAAATAGATATCAATATTCTTTTTGATTCCACTATTTTCAAGCCATCTAGAAAATCCTACGAGACAAGCTGAACCACCCATATCTTTTTTCATCAGACGCATTCCTGCCGCTGACTTCATATCAAGTCCACCAGAATCAAAAGTGATTCCTTTTCCGATAAGAGCGTAAGTTTCTTTCTCTGCATCTTTTGGACGGTAAGCTAGGTGAACAATTCTTGCAGGATTATCTGAAGCGATACCAACGCTTAGAAGTAGATTGCAATTTTCTTTTGCAAGTTTCTTTTCATCAAAAACTGTCGCCTTAATTGTCTTACTCTTAGAGTACATTTCTTTTAACTGGTCGGCGTATGTCACAGGATTTAATTCATTTGGTGGAAGATTTACTAGGTGTCTTGCTTGATTGATAGAGAGACCAATTCTCTTAGCGTTTGTAATCGTTTTTGGCTCTAGAGGTTTTCCATCTACTTTAAATTTTATCTCTCCAAGTTTCTTTGAAGACTCATATCTGTAGAGAGCAAGTTCAAGACCTACAATTGATCCTATAATTTGAGCTTCAGTCACATCAAAGAACTCAACTGTGATTTCTTTTGAATTATTCTTTAGAAGCTCACTTGTTAACTTTCCAAGAGATTCCTTGGCACATGCGTAAGGACTCTCAGATAGGAGACCGTTATGCGAACCTATAGTATTTTCTTTTAGATTAACTAGGTATATTGGACCTTGTTTTGCGCTGAGAGTCGTTCTCTTAGCGGCCTTGGCTTCTTTTACTTCCCATGGAGCCACCTTCTTTGAGAGACCAGTAAGGGCCTTCTTTTCACTCTTTGCTGTATAGATGAGGATATTTGCTTTTGAAGTATTGAGTTTCTTGGCATTTTCTTTCTTTGAAAGAGTTGAATCGACTTTAAAGGTCATGAGGTCTCCAGAGGTTATTTTAAGGCCCTAATATACCTAAGTATTTCCTATGTGTTAAGAACTAAAGGTACGCGGTTACTTTTCGTGGTTCTAGCTACTTACGAATGGGCTTTTCTTGATTTGATTTAGAGATTTCTTTCGTGATAAAATTCATAAGGTGGACCAAGTGCTCTATACACTTGGCCCTAAAGATCATTTTAATAATTCAATGATCGCAGTTATCAGCTGCAAACAAAGAATGATTATCGTGATCACCCTTATGAAGTCCTCCATGACCTCTCCTTTTGTTCAAAGGCCCTCTTCATTGAGGGTTTAGAGATAACCGAGGACTTCATTTATCTACTTTAAAATACCACTTTGATAAATTCATACGGACTATTTAATTTGATTTATTCCAGAACTGAAGCATTCAGATTTTGTCCTCATTCGCCCTTCATTTTGTAAAAAATACAGCCTTTTGTTACTTCCTGATCGATAGTGATAAAAGACATTATGAAATCTTTATGGGCAATCCTTTTTATTTTTTTATTTTCACTTTCTAGTTCGGCTCAGTTTAACTGCGATGAACTCTTAGACGACTGTGAATTCTACTCATGTGTGGAAGAAGAGAAGCACTGTGGAAAGCGCGGCTATATGATGGCCTTTGGTAAAAAGTATTGCATGAAGTTTCAAACTGAGATTGACCGCTTTTCTGAAAATGGTAAAGTTTGGGTAAGTAATGTTCGTCTCTGTTTAATTGATAAAATGAATAACACTGATGAAACGCTAAGCTGTAAGAAGTTTAAGAAGGCGCAAGTTAAGTCTCATCTTCCTTGTTATGTGGAATCTGGCTATTGTTCACTCAGTGGAAAAGATAAGAGAAGTATCAATAAGGTGATCTTAAAGTCTCTTTGGAAACCTAGTTTAATTTTTGCTGGTTTAAGAGTTCTAGGTTCATGTTTAGGTAATCACTTATAAGCATCAATAATCATAAATTTCTTATTCTGCTTAATAATTTCTACTTTCTTAAAGAGCTTTTTTAGCTTTGAATTATAGGCCAAGTGTTTGTTCCCAATTACGCGAATCATTCCATCCGTATTGAGTTTCTTTTTAGAGTCCACAAACATCTGCCAAGCAATGAAGTCGCCTATAGTATTTCCCTGATGAAAGGGAGGGTTACATAGGACGAGATCAATATTCTCAAATGATTCTTCTTCGTAGCAATTAGTCCAAAGATATTCAGCTTCATCGGAGTAACTCAATTCATAATTTTCCTTAGCACTCTTAATCGCCATGAAAGAATCATCAGTGAAAATGATTTTTGCGTTGGGATTTTTCTTCTTAGCAAGAAGTCCCACGATTCCATTGGCACAACCAATATCTAATATGGATTGAAATTCGCCTGTCGGAATATTTTCTAAGAGAAAACGAGTACCAATATCAAGTTTCTCTCTAGAGAAGAGGTTACTTTGATTGATGAGTTTCTCTTTCCATTCTGGAATTTCTATTTGAATAGGATAGGTTGATTTCACTACTTCGAGACTATAGTTGGCATATATTAATCGTGCCTTCTTCTTAGCGAGACTTGTTGTAGTCTCTCCAATGTACTTATTGATGAGATCAAAGTGTCCCTTGGACATATGTTTAATCATGGAAGTGCAAATGACTTTAGCGTCTTTTGTTAAGAGACTTGTAAGAGTCATCAGCATATCTTCAAAGAAGGAGAGATTCTTAGGTAGACGCAGGACCACGAGATCAAATGGACCTTTTAAATTTTCGAGGTCGTTGATAACTGCAATATCATTCTTGCAATTGATTTTAATCGCCTTACTTGAGACGTATGAGTCGTTGTAAACCGTGGGCGAGAATTCAATAAGTTTACTTGTGAGTGCGCCAAAGTTATCACCCATAATAAGAATCTTCTTGTCTTTAAACTCTTCGAAGTTTTCGGAAAGAATCAGCTCATCGGCGGCATCAAAGGCCAATAATTGGGAGTTTGAATCCTGTGGGTATCTCTTTAAATTTGTGAAGTCATTCATAGTAGCGCCTATTTGATTAGCTGGCTTTTTATCACGATCAACTATTTTTAGCCACTTAAGGCCTAAACGTTTGTATTTATTTCTCTATTTAGCCAGTTTGGGTTGATATATGGAGTCAATTCCGTTAACTATCTGAAAGTTAATATATTTGAGGAAGAAATGGCAAAGAAGAAAACAAGAAGCTATTCAGAAGGCGTAACTCTCACAGAATACCGCGATCACACTAAGGCCTTTAATTGGTTCCCGGGTCACATGGCCAAGGCGACTAGGCAGGTGAGTGGTAAACTTAAAATGGTGGATATCGTTCTTGAGATTCGTGACGCTAGAATTCCTCTTCTCTCTGGAAATGATGACCTTAAATCTCTCGTAGGTAATAAGTGTCGTCTCATTGTTTTAAATAAAGTGAATCTCTGTGACCCTGATAAATTACAAGGATGGGTTGATTGGTTTACTAAGAATGAAGTGAACTTTATTTTTGTAAACGTTCTTGAGAGATCTTCTATTAACGACATCACTGAAATGGCGAGAAAGATTGTTCTTGCAAATAGATTAGCTTCCGGTGGAGATGGTGAAACGGTTAGAAAGTTTAGAATGATGATGGTAGGACTTCCAAATACTGGTAAGTCGACTCTTATTAATTCTCTTAGAGGTAAGAAGGCCGCTAAGTGTGGTGATAAACCAGGACTTACGCAGCAACAGCAGTGGATAAAACTAGAGGGCCGTATGGAACTTCTAGACACTCCTGGAATCATGCCTAGAAAAATCGACACTCGTCTACAAGGTCTATGGCTTTGTGCAACTCACGCAATTAGAGATCAAATCTTAGGTGAAGAAGATGTGGCCTGTTTTGTTGTTGAGTATCTGGCAAAACATAAACCCGAGAGTCTCATTGAAAAATATAAGTTAGAGGACGCCACTGGAAATGTTCCTGAACTCTTAGAGAAAATTGCCAAGAGTAGAAACTTTATCATGCATAAAGGTCAGTCGGACTTTGAGAGAACTTATAAAACAATTCTCTATGATTTTAGAAAGGGTGATCTAGGTTTAGTCACTTTCGAAGATCTTCCCCTCAATTAATTTCTTTTAATAAATTCAACTTCTGTTAAAATATCTCTAATAACTTTGGAGATATTTTATGGATCAAAATTACTGGCGCAAGTGCATTGTCTGCAAGAAAGAAATCAACTTTTCAACCAAGTATTATAAGTGCTCAGTTGGTGGGTGTGACAAGAAACGTGCTCCTGCTCAATTTTGTTCTGTAGATTGCTGGGGAGTTCATAGCTCCACTTTAAATCACAAGAGTGCCTGGTCGGAAGAGTATCATTCCCCGTCAAAAGCTGAGTGGGAGAGTGCTCCAAAAGTTCGCATCATCACGCCAAAAACAACAACAAGTGAAACTTCTAGTTCTCTATCTAATTCAGACATTCCAAATGATGTCTTAGTGGTAGTTTCAAAACTCAAGGCCTATATAAAGGCCAGCTCAGATATGAATACTTCATCAGATGTTAATGATGCTCTATCGGATATTATTCGAAGAGAGTGCGACCGTGCGGTAGAAAGTGCAAAGGCCGATGGTAGAAGAACAGTTATGGCCCGGGATTTTTAAACCGGGCACACTTCCATGTCTTTACTTTCCATTCTTACATAGATCTCATGACCAACCCAAGCATCACAAGCTGCGTAGTGAATTTGCGCCTGAGTGAGTGTGTCCTGTTCCCAGTTAGAGAGCTTAGCCTTCTTAGAAAGTCTAAAACCGAGAAAAATAGCGCATAGGGCACGAAGTCCAAAGTTTTCAACTCCGATCTCTTTTGCCTTTGTGGCAAGATCAAAGAATGATTGATCTTTAAACGCCTGAAGTTTTTGTAGACCTTTAATATCATCACGTACGGCCACGCCAACTTTTGCTATCTCTTTATTACTTAAGAGCTCAGCTAATTCTTTTGGAAATTTAAATTTATTGAGTCTAAATAGATAGATATGAGTTTTTGTCGAGAGTTGTAAGAGAGAAATATCATAGTATTCTCCTTTTTTAAAACTCGGCTTAGTTTCAGTATCAAAACCAAGAACACTTTCATTTTCAAGAAGTTTAGCCACTTCTAGCGCCCTTTCTACGTCAGTAACGACTTCGATAGGTCCATCAAACTTAAGCATTTCTAATTCGTTTATTTCGTCTTTTGAGATTTTTGATTTATATTGCATTGGAGTAAATTACCACGTAATTTTAATTACATCTATTATAATTCATAATTTAGGGAAATTAATGAAGATACTGCTTACAGGATTTGAACCTTTTGGTGAACATGAAAAGAATTCTTCTGAGTTAGTTTTAGATTTCTTTAAAGATCATGAGCAGATTCAAACAAAGCTCTTACCTGTGGAGTATGAAAATGCCTTTAAAATCGTCTCTGACTTAATGGATCAAACAGATTTCAACTTCGTTATTCATTTAGGGCAAGCAGCAGGAAGGTCAAAAATATCTTTGGAGCGTGTGGCCATAAATGTCTGTGATTTTCCAATTGATGACAATAAGGGTGTGAGAATAGTTGATGAACCTATTATTAAAGAGGCAGATGCAGCATACTTTTCCACTTTGCCCATTAGAGAATTGGAAAAAGAATTAAGTACCAGTGGAGTTCCCTGTGAAATCTCAAATACTGCTGGAGCCTACATTTGTAACGAGATTATGTATCGCAGTTTACATAAGAGTTTCAATCAAAAAACTTCTGTCGGCTTTATTCATCTGCCACTCATGACGGAAGAGTCAAGTAAATCAGAATCATCACAATTATGTTTATCTCAACTTGTGCACGGCATAGAGCTCATCTTAAAATATCTATTGAAATTGTAGAAATTTAAAATTTCAGTTTGTTTTTAACAAAGGGCGCATGGGTGGCTAATCGTATTGAATTAGAGAGTGTTGTCATTAGGTTCTCCGGTGATTCTGGGGACGGTATGCAATTAACTGGAACTCAGTTTTCAAATACTTCTGCCTTCATGGGAAATGATATTTCAACCTTTCCTGATTTTCCGGCAGAAATTAGAGCACCTCAGGGGACAATTGCTGGTGTTTCTGGATTTCAAGTTAAAATAGGATCTACTGAAATTATCACTCCAGGTGATGAGGCAGATATGTTGGTCGCTTTCAATCCTGCGGCGCTAAAGGCCAACATTCATTCTTTAAAAAAGGGTGGGACAATTCTCGTGAACACCGATGCCTTTAGTGAAAAGAACATAGAAAAAGCAACATATAAGAATAATCCTTTGGATGACGGATCTCTCGCTGACTATAACTTAATTCAGGTTCCTGTAGATACTCAAACTATTGAGACGCTTAAAGATTTGGATCTTGATGTAAAGAGTAAGAAGAGGTGTAAGAACTTCTTTGCACTTGGTATTTGTTACTTTGTTTACCACCGAAACCTTGAGTCAACTATAGAGTGGGTGAATGATAAGTTTGGAAAGAAGACCATTCTTGCTTCTGCTAATATTCTTGCCATGAAGGCCGGATACAATATGGCCATAACTTTAGAGTCTATTGTTTCTACGTATACGATTCCAAAAGCAAGACTTACTCCAGGAAAGTATCGACAAATTAATGGAAATACTTCTACCGCTTGGGGATTCCTTAGAGCAGCAGAGGCAGCTGGACTTCCCCTCTACCTAGGAAGTTACCCCATTACTCCTGCTTCAGATATTCTGCATGAACTCTCAAAGCATAAGAACTTTGGAGTCAAAACTTTTCAAGCTGAAGATGAGATTGCGGCCATCTGTTCTGCTATTGGAGCAGCTCTTACTGGGAGTATTGGTTTGACGACTTCTTCTGGACCTGGAATTACGCTTAAAGCTGAAGCGATCGGTCTTGCAGTTACCTATGAAATTCCGCTTGTTATTGTGAATGTTCAAAGAGGTGGTCCTTCCACGGGCCTTCCTACAAAAACTGAACAGTCAGATCTCTATCAAGCTCTCTATGGAAGAAATGGAGAGTCTCCGCTTATTGTAGTGGCAGCTTCAAGACCAAATGATTGTTTCCATATGGCCTATGAAGCGACTAGGTTGGCGCTTCAGCACATGTCTCCAGTGATGCTTTTGAATGATGGCTATGTGGCAAATGGAACTGAGCCATGGCTCTTACCCGACGTAGATAAAGATTACGCAAAAATAGAACATCAGTTAGTTGATCCAGAACAAATAGATGTCGAAAACTTTAAATGGTTTGCAAGAGATGAGAAAACTCTTGTGAGAAAATGGGCGATTCCTGGAATGAAGGGACTTGAACATAGAGTAGGCGGTCTTGAAAAAGATTTTATCACTGGAGATGTGAGTTACGATCCATTAAATCACGAAAAGATGACTCATATTAGGCAAGAGAAAATTGCAAGAGTGGCAAACAATATTCCTCTTCAACAAATTGAAGGAGATGAGAGTGGTGATCTACTAGTTGTGAGCTGGGGAGGAACTTACGGATCAGTTCAAATGGCGGTAAGAGCACTACAGAAACAAGGTAAGAAAATTTCTCTCATACATTTGAGATACTTAAATCCAATGCCTAAAAATATCGAAAATATTTTAAAGAAATTTAAGAAAGTTATTGTTCCTGAACTTAATCTCGGACAACTGAAAGGTATTATCAATATTAAATTTGGTGTAAGGGCGATCGGCTATAATAAAGTTCAAGGTCTTCCCTTTAAAATTAGTGAACTTGAAGAAGTGTTCAAAAAAGAATTGAACTAAGGTTCTGAGTTATGAGTGATAAAAATTATAATAAGAAAGATTTTACTAGTGATCAGGATGTAAAGTGGTGTCCTGGTTGTGGGGATTATTCAGTTCTTTCAAGTCTACAATTGGCGCTTACAAAAACAGGTAAGAAGAAAGAAGATATTGTCTGTGTTTCTGGTATTGGTTGCTCTTCTCGTTTTCCTTATTACATGGGTATCTATGGTTATCACACTATCCACGGTAGAGCTCCAGCATTTGCCACAGGTATCAAAGTTGCGAATCCTAATTTAAGTGTATGGCTAATTACTGGTGATGGTGATTGCCTCTCTATTGGTGGGAATCACTTTATTCATCTTCTAAGAAGAAATGTAAATATTAACTTACTGCTCTTTAATAACGAAATTTATGGTCTCACTAAAGGTCAATATTCTCCTACTTCTAAAACAGGCATCGTGACAAAATCTACTCCCTTTGGTTCCCTTGATCGAAATTTTAATCCAGGTCTTTTAGCCTTTGGAGCGGGGGCTACATTTATTAGTAAGACTTTAGATACTGATCCAAAACACATGATGGAGACTTTTAAAGAAGCCGACCAACATGAGGGTATTTCCTTTGTTGAGGTTTATCAAAATTGCGTTATTTTCAATGACGGCTGTCATGACGAGTATACCAATAGGAAGTCTCGTGATGACAATGCCATTTTCTTAAGACATGGAGATCCTATGATCTTTGGAAAAGAAAGAGAGAAGGGAATTATTTTTAAAGATATGAAATTACATATTGTAAGAATTGGAAGTGAGTACAAAGAAGAAGATCTGCTTATTCATGATAAGACTAATAGGAATCAATCTTATCTTTTATTGGCCGCCAATGAAGAATCTGCAATGCCCAAGTTCTATGGTGTTGTTCTGCAAGAAGAAGTTGTCACTTTTGATCAGCAAGTTGAAATTCAAATTAAAGAAGTCACTTTAAAAAAAGGCAAGGGTGACTTTAAAGAGTTGCTCAACTCTGGCGAAACTTGGGTGATTGAATAAAAAGTTTGTTATTTTTATTGGATTTAATTTATTAATTTTTTAGATTACTGCTATTTTTGGTTTAAATAATGAAGTATTTTCAATATTATTTTAAGTTTTTTTCTCAATATCAGTTATTTGTTTTAGATGTAATATTTTTGTGATTACAGGCAGTTATAACGTTTTTCTGTCATCTAAGTTGCGTCGAGCTAAATATTTCTAAAAGAAATGAGAAATCAACAAAATTACCGTTGCAATATACGGAAGATGGTAATATAAAGTCTTTAAGATAATTAGATGCTGACTTCTTTGGCATCAAGAATACGTTTAGCATTGCGAATACGTTTAAGGAATTTATTATGGAAACAGGTAAAGTAAAGTTTTTTGATCAAGAAAAAGGTTTTGGATTCATCACTCCAGACAATGGTGGAAAGGACATTTTTGTTCACATCACTGGTATTCAATCAGGTCCTCTTAATGTAGAATTTGAAGTAGGTGAAGGACTTAAAGGACCTTGCGCTGTAAACGTATCTCGTAAGTAGTACTTTTCAAATTTGACAAAATTTTAAAGAGAAGGAGATCGTAAGATCTCCTTTTTTTTTTCCCAAAATAGAGAAAATTTATTAAAAGGTATGCAAAGTAAATGTCAGACTTCAAAGATCTAAACCTTTCTCCTGAGTTGCTTAAGACGCTCACAAAGAAAGGTTATAAAACCCCAACTGAAATTCAAAACCTAGCTATTCCCATCATCCTAACGAAGAGGGATCTCTTAGGCATTGCTCAAACAGGAACGGGGAAGACTGCGGCCTTTAGTTTGCCAATTATTGATAATATTAAAAGAAGTGATATTAAGCTCTTTAGTAAGAGAGCCCGTGTTCTCATTATGACTCCGACAAGAGAGTTAGCGATCCAGGTTCTAGACCATATTCAACTCTATGCTGAGGGTCTTAACTTGAAGTCTACAGCGATTTACGGTGGTGTAGGACCTCTTAATCAAGTTAGGAAGCTATCGACAGGTGTCGACATTCTAGTGGCCACACCGGGGCGTTTAGTGGACTTTTTAGAAAGAGGACATGTTAGGTTAGATCAACTTGAAGTCTTTGTTTTAGATGAAGCTGATCGAATGCTCGATATGGGGTTTATTACTGATGTGACTAAAGTCATAGATCAACTTCCGGAAGTTAGGCAGAGTTTATTTTTCTCGGCAACCATGCCTGAAGATATATCTAAACTTGCGGACACTATACTAACAGATCCAAAAAGAATTGAAGTTGCTCCTTCAGCAACACCCATTGAAAAAATTGATCAAGTTGTTAAGCACCTACATAGAACAAATAAACCATTACTTCTCATCGAAATTCTAAAAGAAGAAAACACTCAGAGTGTACTGGTCTTCACTAAGACTAAACTTGGTGCTGATAGGGTTTATAAGCATTTAGATGACGCAGGAATTAGTTGTGCTTCTATTCATAGTGATAGAACTCAAGGGGCGAGAGAGAAGTCTCTTACCAACTTTAGAAAAGGCGTTATTAAAGTACTTGTGGCCACAGATATTGCGGCCCGTGGAATTGATGTAGAAAGAGTGAGTCACGTCATTAATTATGATGTTCCCATTGAAGCTGAAACTTACGTTCATAGAATTGGAAGGACAGCGAGAGCGGGACGTGCTGGTTATGCCATTACATTTTGTGATCCTGTAGAGATCAAATATCTTAAGGCGATTGAAAAACTTCTAGGTTGTGAAATCAAAGAAGATCAAACTCATACATACTTTGGAGCTCCTCCTAGAGTTTACCAAGATGAGCCTAAGCAAAAGTTAACAAACCCTAATAAAGGCAAGAGTAATCAGCCAAAAAGAAGAAAGAAGAAAAAGAAGTAGGTTCTATCTCCTTATGTGTTATTTAATCTTAGAACAAAGTTCAATTAGAGAGTGAGTTTTAGGATCAAAGGAATCAAATTTCTTTTTTATCCAAGCACCTTCAAATTCTTTATTCAGACTCTTTTTTTCTAGGGTAATGTAGCGCTCTTTTAATTCCCTAACCCAATTTGAATCTAATTTCTCACAGTACTTATTTTCTAGCACTGTAGGGATAACAGCTTTATTCCACTTCTTTGCAGTGAAAAGAGAGTTGTTATGAGATTCATCCCAATTTGGATTTATGTAATTTCTTATGGAAAATTGATTTAAGTTTTTAAATGACCAGGACTTTCCGTTATTTTCAAGTCTAAAAGTACTAGAGCTATCACAAAGAGACTTAGAAAATACGAGTCCTTGATAATTGGCTTCTAGATCTCCTCTAGAGAAAACTTTAGTAAAGAGCATTCCTACATAACTTTTTTCCGACGTGTAGCCATAATTAAAAACTTTTTTGAGGGCCTGCTCGTAACTTAAACCTTTTTTCATTTTTTTGTGAATTTTCTTAAGATATCTCACTCCAAATGAAGTGAAGTGCCCAAATTTATCGGCCCCTGAGTAGATTCCATAAACATTTACGATTCTAGCTAGGGGAGAGTTTAGAGGGCTTGTTCTCACTATACTTCTCTTTAAGTATTCTTTGTCAGTCATGAATCCAAAATTAGGAGTTTCTTTTAATTTCTTTCTAAGCTCTTTGTCTTTTGTACTGGGACGTCTTGGATACCTGTCGAGAGAAGGATCGTTATCTACGAAATCTTCAATCTTCTGGTAAGTCGGTGAGTAGAAAGCTTCTCTCATCACTTTGTGGGCCACGAGAGTACAAGATTTATACCAATTAGTTTCTACTTTTATACGTCTTCTAGTTCCACGTCTTCGCTTCGTTACATAGTGATACTTCTTAGTATTTATTTCTACTATGGCCTTCTTAAGTCCATCTCTAATGTATTGATCAATGACTGGACCAGAGTCGCTTAGAGTGTGACCCCAGGCCATGTATTGGTCTACTTCTCTTGCAAGAGTAGTCGTTGTGATAAGTAAAGATACTAGTAGTGTGAGTATTTTCAATTGATCCCCCAAAGATGAAAAAAACATATCATCTCAGGGAAGCCAATTAAAGGATATTTGTTTTTGGTAAGACTCTATGTAATTCTTTCATTTTGGATAGTAGTAAGTAACCGAAATGTTGTTACTTCTCGTAGCCACCATAGGAGAGTTTTAGTGCTGTTACAGAGCGCTTTATAAGGTCTGGGTTGAAGAGTTTCCCTCGATCATATTCAATCGCCTTAATAGAAGCGCGAAATTTTTCAATTTCTGATTTCTTAGCATTTTCATCACAGAGATTATCAAAACGATTGGCGAGAGCAACTATCTGGGAAAGATCGTAAATCTCTTCCCCTTTTAAATTATTTGGAAAACCTTTCCCATCATATTGTTCATGATGTTGCTCCACTATAGTGGCGACTTGGTCCTTAATATTATCCATTTGTCTTGCGACCTTTGCTCCTTTTATAGGGTGAAATTGAATGGCCTGTGAGTAGAGATGAGTTCCTGGATTTTCTAAGACATTTGCCGGGATTTTCGCCTTACCGTAATCATGAAGTAGAGCGCCTAGGTAAATATTCTCTAAGACAAATTGATGACCATGTCCTAGGGCCATGGCCAAGTAAATAGCAATATTGGCGACATTCACACTATGATCAGCAAGAGAGTTATTATGCTTAACAAGTTTCGCAATAATCATTTTAGATTCTTTAGTCGCTTGTGCTTTATTGATGAAACTTTCAATATTATTTTTCAAATGTTCAACAAGAGCTGAATCCATTTCTTTATCTGCAAAAACCTCATAGACAATTTCTGAAATTTCTTCTCTGGCCTCTACTAGATGTCTATGTTCCTCTCCAATATCATCAACGATAATATTTACAGCTCTTTCTTTTAAGCCAACCATCCAATCCATAAATTTTTGAACATCAGAAATTGAGATATAAATTTCTTTAACATCCTTATTTAAAAAGAGGTTGTATTTTTCGGAAGGAAGAATTTCTCCTTCATTTTTATACTTAATATATTTTTCATTAATTCGTAAGTATATATCAGAACACAACTCTTCATTGGGATGGAGTTTTGAAAGAGGGACTGGGGCAAATTTAATTTCTTCTTTATCGTTCAAGTGTCAGACCTGTTTAAGTTACTGTTGTTATTATATTTTAAAACGCTTTAAAAAAAAACTCAAAATTATCTCAAAATTAATTTAGAGATGAAGCTTCTTCATACGTAAATACTCAAGTAACTCTTTGGGGCGATCAGTAATAATTTCATCGACACCAATGGAGATGAGGTAATCCCAGTCTTTTTTCTTATTAGCAGTCCATGGGGCAACCTTAATTCCATTCTTATGTAGACTATCCACCATTTCTTTGTTGATCCAGTGAAGATTAGGAGAAGAGTATTCTCCTTTTATTCCCTTTATTGCACCAACGAGGTCAACCATACTTTGATAGGTGAGTTGTGATACTCTGATTCTTGAATCAAGACTTTTAATTTGTTTAAGAGTTCTCACATCAAAGGATTGAACTATGGTTCGGGCGGTAAATTTCGCTTGCTGTAATTCCTTAGCAATTAGTTCAGCAAAGACTTTAGGTGTGGGAGTTAAATCTCTCTTAGAAGGAATTAATTTTGTTTCTACATTTATCTCAACAGTCTTGGCTGACTTATGTTTTGAATTTCTAATAAACTCTAATACTTCTTTAAAAGTTGGGATTTTTTCACCAGGGCTAAGGACTTGATCCTTAAATCTTGGATTGACTAAACTTCCACAATCAAATTCTTTCACTTGTTTTAAAGTTAGTGTCCTAACTGGAATAGGTTTCTCTAGTCTCTCTCCATTTTTTGCAAGACAAATCTTGGGATCAATATAGGGGTCGTGAGAGAGTACTAGTATACCGTCGCTTGTTACTGAGAGGTCCATTTCAAGAACATCTACTCCCACTTCAAGAGCGTAATCAAAAGCCGCGAGGGTATTTTCAGGGCGATCCCACCTTGCTCCTCTGTGACCATGAACTTTAATTTCTCTTGCTATAGAGTTTAAAGAGAGGAGTAATGAAAAAGTTAAGATTAATTTCATGCTAACACCTCAGGTTCATCTGTATCTTGATCACTATTTTGATCATGTTTTGTTCTTGTATTAACTTTTGAAACTTTATATTCAAAATAGAGATAAGAAACTAGGAAACAAGAGGTACAAAGAATTGAAGTTGCGTAACTTAGTTTAATAAAGAAATCTAGCCATGAAATATCTGGATTTCCAAAAGTTTTAAATAGCATGAGTCCAACACTTCCAAGGTAACCAAATGCATCAGTCATATAAATCATAAAACCAGCGGTTCCAACAAACCCAACGGCTGCAATGAGACGATCAAAGAGAACACAACCGTAAGGAACGTATCCTAGATAGAGACCTAATCCCACGAGAATCATCCAGGTCGCAGGACCAATCATTTCCATTTGAAAAGCGAGAGTGCTGACACCGATTAAAACAGTTCCAGTGATCATTATATAGTGAATAAAACGCATCGCCTTCTTATTATCTTTAATAAGAAATAATAGGGCCAAACTTAAAAGTACTATAACAATAATAGGAATTTCACTGAGAGTGTATATGGAGGCCTTTCCTTGAAAACCAAGAGAGTCCCAAATTTCTCTAGCAAAGTTATCTCTAAAGTCTCTAAAAGCTGTGAGTAACATATAGAGAAAGGTGAGGGGGATTAATCCTTTTGAGTAAGTTTTGAAAAACTCCCAACGGTCACTTCCATTCATAGGAGCACGTTTTACTTTTAGGGCGACATCTTCTTTGTTTGGTTTTGGTAATTTAGTGAGGAGATAAACAGCTATGAAAAAAACTGGTAAGAACATCATCCCTGTAGCAAATGGCATCCACTGCTCAGAGATTCCCATATTTATATTATTCTTACCAACTGACTTAACAACTCCACTGGCCAAAATATAAGACGCTGACATTCCAGCTCCAAGGAGTTCTGATGTTTTCCTTCCTTCAAGGAAGCCAAATAACATACCCCAAACCATTCCAAGAGGAAGTCCATTTAAAAAGAGGCAGAGAATACCCCAAGGTCTTGGGAGAAAACCAAACATGAGCAGGGCGAGCTCTGCAAACACTATAAGTGCCAAAAGAGTAATCCCTCTTCTGCTGCCTTTAGTTTCAGAAACGACTTTGATTCCAAGAAATTTTGAAAGAGTATAACCTAGCACCTGAGAAATAATCAGGATCACTTTATAATCCATCGCCATTCCAAAGATATCTACGACACCATCAAACTTTCCAACAGAGAAAGGCTTTCTAAAGGCGTACATGGCAAAGTAGGCACTGAATGCGGCAATAATAGCATAAGTATTGAAAATGACAGGGTGTACATTTTCCAACCACGACGTGATCCTAGACTTCTTGTCCTGCATAATTTCCTCCGTAATTTCGACTTAATTTATTTTGCCCTACAAAGGGTGAGGATGCAATAAGCTAGGAGAGCAAAAACTTGCTATTTTTCTTTTTTGGGTATACCCTGTGGGGGTATAGGGGGATGTATGAAAAATATAGGTTTTTTAGTAGAAGGTATGAAGTGCTCTGGTTGTTCTGGAAAAATTGAGAAAGCTCTCAGTGAGTTCAGTGAAGTATCAGGCGTAGAGATTAACCTTGAGAACAAGAGCGTGATAATTTCAGGAGATATAGAACTTTCAGCAATGAAAATGAAAACTGAAATTGAAGATTTAGGCTTTATTGTTCCAAAATCTCTCAGAGTCTAATATGAAAGAGCTACATCTTAAAATTGATGGGATGAGCTGTGCTAGTTGTGCATCAACAATTGAAAGAGAAGTTGGTGCCCTAGATGGCGTAACGCTTTGTTCTGTTAATTTTGCAACTAGTGGCGCCTTAATCGAAGTGACTAATGCAGATATTCAAACGGTCATTGAAGAGAAGATTAGAGAGTTAGACTTCTTTGTAGTTGAGGATGGATCTGATACTAAGAAATCTGAAAACACCTTGATGAAATTCTCTATTTCTATAACATTCTCTATATTTCTTTTTCTCTTTGCCATGGGACCTCTCATGCATTGGCCTAGTCACCAGGCAAATCACTATATTCAATTTTTTTTGGCTCTGCCTGTTTGGATCTGGATTGGACTTCGTTTTCAAAAGTCTGTTCTCACTTTCTTTAGGACTGGAAGATCAAATATGAATACCTTAATTGGTATTGGTACTAGTGCTGCTTTTCTTTATAGTACTTTTATAACATTTTTTTCTGAGTTATCGATAAATTTGGGACTCACCCAAAATGTCTACTTTGAAGCAGTGGGATTTATTATTTCATTTGTTTATCTTGGTAATTACTTTGAAGAAAGAGCAAAGAGAAAAACTAAAGAAGCACTAGACTCTCTTTTAAAGTTAAGTGTTAAGGATGCCCTTGTAAAAAGAGGGGATGAGTTTGTTGAAGTTGGTATTAGTAAAGTTGTTATAGGAGATATCATCCGCGTAAAACCCGGAGGAAAATTTCCTGTTGATGGGAAAATTATTGAGGGATCAAGTGCTGTTGATGAATCTATGCTCTCTGGAGAACCAATACCTGTAACTAAGAGTACTGGTGATAAAGTTTTTAGTGGAACTATTAATGGCGATAGTGTCATAGACTTTAAGGCACAAAAAGTTGGAAGTGATACTTTCCTAGCTCAAATTGTTCACTTTGTTGAAGCTGCTCAAAATAATAAACCGCAAATTCAAAGATATGCAGATAAGGTCAGTTCGGTCTTTACACCAATAGTTATTACTATGGCGGTTATTACATTTTGTCTTTGGTTCTTCCTTGGAAGCGAGCCGATTTGGGGTAATTCTATTTCTAATTTCATTGCAGTGCTAGTGATCGCTTGCCCCTGTGCTTTAGGTCTTGCTACTCCCACGGCCGTGGTTGTCGCCACTGGAAAAGCTTCTCTAAAGGGGCTTTTGATTGGAGGTGGTGAAGTTATTGAAAAGGCCAATGGTATAGATGCTATTGTCTTTGATAAAACAGGAACACTCACGCTCGGACGACCTGAGGTTGTGGAGTTTAAAACATTTGGCGATGAAGATTCACAAGTGATTTTAAAAGATGTGGCTTCAATTGAAGCTTTCTCTGAACATCCACTCTCGAAGGCCGTAATAAACTATGCTGCAAAATCTGATTTAAAACTTTCTGAACCTGATTTCTTTGAAGTGCATAAGGGAAAGGGAATAGAGGCCGATATTGCAGGAAGTGCTTATATTATTGGAAGTCAGAAACTACTAGAAGAATTTGAAATTGATTTATCAGAAGATGCTCCCTCTGAAAAAGTTGGAAGTTTTATCTATGTCGCTAAGGATAAGAAATTTGTTTCTAAATTTGTGGTTGGAGATAAGATTAAACCTAATGCTAAAGAGATGATTGCAAAATTAAAAGCGAGAGGGATTGAAACTTGGCTTATTACTGGAGACAATGAAATTGTAGGAAATGCGGTGGCCTCTGAGCTGGCCATTGACCAAGTTGTTTCAAATTGTTTACCTCTAGATAAGGCCTCACATATTGAAGAGATTAAAAAAAGTGGAAAGAAAGTGGCCATGGTAGGTGATGGGATAAATGATGCTCCCGCCTTGGCGATAGCTGACCTCTCTCTTGCAATGGGCACAGGTACTGATGTGGCCATAAGTGCTTCTGACGTGACAATCGTAAAAGGCGATATAGAGAAAGTCGTCTCGTTCATTGATCTCTCCTATGGGACTATGAAGATTATTAAACAAAACTTATTCTTATCTATGATCTATAATTCACTCTTAATTCCTATCGCTGCAGGGGCACTAGTTCTCATTGATGGCCCTCTTATGCCACCGATTCTTGCCAGTGTTGCCATGGGTTTAAGTTCCATCTCAGTCGTTTCTAATAGTCTTAGAATAAGGAATCTCATATGAATCAAACCGGTGCAGATCACAAGAAATTAAAGAACCGTGTGAGTAGAATTGAAGGACAAGTGAAGGGGATATCGACAATGATTGACTCTAAGAAATATTGTATAGATATTCTCACACAGACTAAGGCGATTAGAAGTGCCCTTAAGTCTCTTGAACTTGAAATTTTAGAGGCCCATTTAAATAGTTGTGTAAAAGAGGCGATCAATTCAGGATCGGCCAAAAGAACAGATGAGAAAATGGAAGAGATAATGTTACTATTAAAGAAAACATCAAAGTCTTAAGAGGATATATGAAATATAATGAAATGATTGGATTTGGAGTTGCTGGTAATTTTGCAGGACACTTAGAGCAAGCGAATGAAGCAGCAGATTTTAAAAAAATTGAAGTCTCTGATGAAATCCAGCCAAAAGCTATTTTTCCTTTCTACCTTCCAAATCTTAGTGAATCCTTTCTAAGTGTATTTCCACTAGCAAGTACTCAATTAAAAATGCCCGAGACTTCATATGACGTGCAAATAGAGCCGGAGGTTGCCATCATTTGTGATATTCACTATAGCGGTGATGAAGTGGAATCTATTACTCCTAAACTCTTTGGTGCTTATAATGATTGTTCTATAAGAAGACCTGACGCTAAGAAAATTAGCGAAAAGAAGAATTGGGGAGAGAAGTCGAAAGGGATTTCAAAAGATCTTATAGAGATTGACTCTTTTAGCGAAGGAGGAATTCTCGATCACTTTAAAATTGCGAGTTTTCACATAAAGGATAACTCTGTTCATATGTACGGTGAAGATAGTGATGTTCTTAGTTATAGCTACTTTCACGGCAAGCTCTTAGACTGGATTGTAGAAAAAATGAATCTACAACAAGATGTAGGTCCCGCTGAAAATATTAATGAATACCTATTAAAGTGTAATAAGCCAACTGAATGTATCATCAGTATTGGTGCAACAAGGTACACGGAATACGGAGAACATAATTTCTTAAGTGTGGGTGATACAAGTGTTGTGGTTGTTTACGATAAGAGGGTGTATTCTTTTTCTGAAATTTCTAAGAAGGTACAAGCGAGAGACTTCACTGGTGAAGACCTCTCATTTCTTGTTCAAGAAGTTATCTAGTTTGTTGTAGGAGTTGCGTTGATAGCAATAGTTGTTATTCCCGCTACAACCAAGAGGAGCCCTACAAGCTGAGCAGAGTTCCAGGGTTCTTTGTCTATGATTATTCCTAGTACACATCCCCAAATAAAGGTCGTCGCATACATGGGATAAGTGATAGAAATCCTTCCTCCCAATTTAAAGGCCCAAATAAATAGTCCCATCACTCCTGTGAAGAGGATGGCTCCTGATATAATTTGCCAATTCAAATAAAGAGGCACTTCTTTTAGCCTAAGTGAACCTGCTTTATAGAGGTATTGTCCAGCTGCTCCAATGAGGGCCGCGAAGAGATTAATAATTATAGGTACAGTTTGCCCGCTCATTTTAAACTCACAAGGTCATTTTGTATTTTCTCTAAAATAGAATCAATATCATCATTTCTTTCAATTCTTCTCGCCTCTCCAATAGTCACTTTTGAAGTGTAAGGAACTGGAAGACCATCTCCTTTAGGCATGACTTTATCTAGTCCGTCTAAGTAAATCGGAACATAAGGAATATGAGGATTATTCTTTAATAGTATCGCCACACCTTTTTTAAGGTCTTGCATCACTCCTGGCGTTCCACGACTTCCTTCTGGATAAATAATAATTGAGCGACCTCTTTTAAGCATTCTATCCATACTCTCAATGGTTTCTCTTCCACCGTTCTTTCTATTGATGAGTTTTACGTTCACTATGATTTTAATAAGCAAAGAAGTGATACTTGTTTTTCCAAAGTAATCTCCAGCCGCTACAGGATGAACGTAGGGTAGTGACTTCGTTGGAAGTGAAGAGAGAATTGCCATAGTATCAACATGTGAATTATGGTTTGCCACAATAATATATTGTTTTTCATTTCGAAGAGATTTGTTTTCACAGAACTCCATTCCAATAAAGAAGCGAAGAAAAGATTTCATTCCGACTCTATAGAGAAGAAAGAGAAGAGCTCTTCTGTACATAATAAATAAAGGATTCTTATAAAGGTCTAAGAATTCTTTGTAGTTTGTTGTATGTGTTGAGTCTTGCATAGTTTACTCCCAAGCAAAATAATGTACTAAGTGCATGAAGACAAGAGAGGTATAAGATAGAGAATCTATTCTATCCATAATTCCACCATGTCCGGGAATTGAATTTCCCATATCTTTTAAACCGTAATCCCGTTTAATGGCAGAGATGACAACATCTCCGCAAAATCCCGTAACACCAATGAGAAGGGCCGTGATGATTGCCTGTTTTCCTGTTAGTGGCGTAAGAAATCTTAAAAAATAACCAATCGCCGTAGTTGAAAGAACTCCTCCAAGAAACCCTTCCCAAGTCTTATTAGGACTAACCTTTGGCAATATTTTTCTCTTTCCAAAAGTCTTTCCCCAGATAAATTGGAGAACATCATTAAATTGGGTAAGAAAAACTAGATAGAGTAGAAGTCCACCGTTTCCAGCTGAAAACCCTTCAAGAGGTTTCTTATTTAAGAGAAAAGCTATATGACTAATACTAAAAACAGTTAGCATTAGCGCCCATTGTAAAATGGCAAATGATCTTGTGACGTTCTCAGTATCTCCTGTAATGACTGCTCTTATGGGTAAAATCATAAAGAAGATAACTGGTATAAAGATGATAAACATTCCGTAATTATTTTGGTGAGCAAAGTAGAACTGCAGAGGAATAGATAAGTAACACCAAACAAGCATTCTTCTGTCAGTTTCTCTAAGGCCTAGTGAGGAAGTAAGTTCTCTTAGAGCAATGAAACTCAAATAGGCTAGACCACAAACAGCAATAGTTTTATTTAAAAACATAATTGCAGTAAATACACTGAACATAATCCACCAAGAATTTGTTCTCTTTTTTAACTCTTCTAAATTGGCCTTAGGCTTTACTTTTCCCCAAATAAAAAAGAGGGTCGAAAAAAAGACTAGTAGTCCTAGAATAACTCCAAGTACTGAAGTGACTTCACTGGTAAGTAGACTATTTGGGAAGTATTGCTCTAACACTGCTCTTCTCCTTCAAGGTCTGAAGTGATTCTTTTTAGTCTTCTGTAACAAGTGATCACTCCACCAATAACCATAACGTATAAAGAAATATAGAGAAGTGAGAAACCAAGATCAATTTTAAATCTTAGTAGTATCATCTCCATCAATGCACAGAGTGTTATAAGTGCCATTCTATGCGGTTTGGCCATGGGACCAAAGTAGTAGTGAGAAGATTTTAATGAAGCTCCAAGCACTCTTATATAGGCCGTTGTTATGGCAATGGCCGCTGCTGTATAAGCGAGTGGTAGAGCAAGTAGTTGATCAGAAACTGCGTACCCAGCTCCTACAATTATAAAGAAGTCGGCAATTCTATCAGGTACATCATTGAATATGTCACCGGTCTTTGTTTTCTTATTATGTTCAATGGCAACCATGCCATCCATTAAGTTACAAATGAGTCGTAGCTGAATACAGGTAGCGCCAAAGAGTAGAAATATTCCCCTATGGCTAAATTGTGAGTAGTAGAAAAATACTCCACTTAAAAGAGCAAAGAATACACTGGCAATTGAAATTTGATTTGGTGTAATACCAATTCCTGCTAGGACTTTCGCAAGTCCGCGGGCCCAATTCGCCCCTCTTGTTTTTAGTGGTCGTCTTTCCATTAATATACTCCTTAATAAATTTATTTTAGAGCATATAGGAATTTGTTAGTAATCATTTGAAGAAGTTACAAGGGGGTGTTGGGAAAGTAGACACTGTAAGTGATTGAATTAATTGATGTTGATCAAAGTTTTAATCGCCATGGTCACTAGTACTACCCAACTAAGTCCGTAAGCTAGAAGGCGAGGATTAATTTTATTACTCGTTACGTGAACTAGGGTATGGATCATTCTTAGAGTTACATAACCCCAAGAGAGGTAGAGAAAGACTTGATCAACTCCGCTAGTTACGAGTGAGAAGAGACATAGTACATAAAATAGAGTGGGGGATTCATGTAAGTTGGAAAAGTTTCTTGAAGCTTGAATGACTAATCTAGGTTCGCTGTCTCCAGAATCATAGGTTTTATAATGGCTGGCCTTTATGTCTCCACATTTAATGGACTTTATTCTTCTTACAAACATGAGACAGAGAATAGAGGCAGTTGTCATCATGAGAATAAAGCAGGGAACGAAAATAAGGTTTTGATTCATCATTAGGGCACCAAAGAAAATAGAGTTTATATTAACTATAATTATTAATTAATTCTTAAGCTCTTGGCAAATAATCAATTACTTCGGAAGCAAAAATAAAGAGAAGAAAGATTTTGAGTAATACTTTGTTCATAGTCTATTAATATCATTAACTTATATAGATTGTTAGGGAACTATTTCCTTAAATAAGTTCTGTGTAATTTTTCTAGCCTTGACGAAAGGAAATCACCCCCCATATTTGTGTTACAGGAGTTGGAATGAGTTTTTATTTCGTTTTAAAAAGTAATTTTCTATCATCAAAGAGGTACTCCTACGCACTTACAGTATCTTTTGTTTTATTGGGATTGTGTTTAATTCTTAGCCGCTTTTATTGGCAAGGTTATCTAAGTTTAGAAGCTTCTGTTTCTAACGTATTTAGCCAGGGAGAGTATTGGCGACTCTTTACTACTTCTTTTCTACACGGAAGCTTAGATCACTTATTATCTAATGCTCTAATGCTGGGGCTTATGAGTTACTTTATTATCTCTCACTACGGCTTGGTTATCTATCCATTGCTCAGTTTTGTTATGGGTGGAGTTGTGAACTTCTTAGTTCTCTACTTTGCAAGATATGACATCACAATTGTAGGCGCCTCTGGAGTTGTTTATTTTTTATGGGGATTTTGGCTTATACTCTATCTCTTTATACAGAGACATATTCCTTTAATGAGAAGATTAATCAATGCATTTGCTATTGGACTTATAGTGCTAGTTCCAACGAGCTACAGTGCGACTACAAGTTACTTGGCCCATTTCTTAGGATTGGTTCTAGGAATCATAAATGGAGTTTGTTACTATTGGTTCTATAAAAGGGAAATACTTTCTAAAGAAAAGTATGAAGTGGTGGTAGAAGCAGATCACTTGCCCCTTGATGTAATGACTGAAAAAAGCGATTACAACTAAGTTTTCTTACGGAGCAATAATGGAAATAGATGAGAGATTATTAAATGATTCAGAAGCAATAGTTTCAATGGATTTGTGCGAACTCCGTTTAATTAAAGATGGAGAAGTGGATTGGTTTCTTCTTATTCCCCTAAGAGAAAATATGATTGATTGGAGTGATTTAACTTTAGAAGATCAAATGACTCTGAGTTATGAGATCACTCTTGTTAGTAGAAAATTAAAAGAAATGGAAGTAGATAAGATTAATGTGGGAAGCCTTGGAAATATCGTTCCTCAGCTTCATATTCATGTTATTGGTAGAAAGAAAACTGATCGCGCTTGGCCCAATGCCATTTGGGGAACGAGTTCCCCTAAGGCCTTTGAGAGTAGTAGAGTCGATTTTTGGAAAGATCAGTTTCTAGTAAAGTAGCTTTATACTGTTAAGGACATCTCTACCTTGTTTCAATACATCTTCAAGTGTTCTATTGGCATTGAGAGAAATGTCTCTCTGAGTCTCATGGGTGAGAGCGTTGAGTTTGTAGTCACGCACGAGAAGTATTCTTGCCATTTTAGGATGACCGTTTGAATGTTTGAAGTTTCCTCTTTGCCAAGTATCAAATGAACCAAGAGTATCTATAAAGTTTTGTTGAATATTATAGAAGTCTAAATCGATGAACTTTTTTTGTACGCGGTAAATAAAGTCCTCAGTAAATGATCCATGCATATCAAGTGCAATAACTGGAGTGTTGGAACTTAGTAAATTCTTTATTAAGTGAGACTGAATAGTTTGAATTTCATCTTTTGAGCGAGAGGGCTCACGATTCCAAGATCTATTTAAGTCTCTGCCATTCTTATTATAACGAACTCTATTTTCTGCACCATCTGGATTAACCATTGGATAGAGAACAAGTTGGAACTTACTGTTAAATTCAGAGTCATTTAAGAAGTTGTTTACAAAACCTTCAATAATCCAATTGGCAGTACCTTCATCTCCGTGGTGTCTACCAAACATGAGAATGACTGACTTATTTGGATCTATTGATTTTGGGTAAATAGAAAAGAGGCTTCTTCCTTGAATACTCTTTCCAATAGTTTCAATTTTATAATCTAGATTTGTAAATTCTTGTTTCTTAGTTTTCAAGAAATCGAGCATTCTTTGATATCTGTAATATTTTATATATCTATCGTCATAGTCTCTTAAGATCGGAGTCTGATTTTCTTGGAGTGTATAGCTCTTAGTTGGGTTAATTTTACTTAGGTTTGTAAGCGGTACAAATTGATCAAACTTATTTAAGTAGAAGGTTCTCGTTTGGTTTAGAGAGTTCAATTGATTAAGTAGATTTAGACCACTTAATTGATACTCTTTAACACAAATTGAAAATGCACTTTGTGTGATCAAAAATACAAGGAGTATTTTATTCATATATCTTCCTATTCTAATTCTATTCCAGCGTCAGTGTAACAGCGCTTAATAATATTTAAATATTTTGAGTCATTCATTTTCTTGGCATATTCAGATTTTGAGCTAGCTAGTTCATAACTTCTTTGAAAGTAGCTGAAAATAAACTTTCTATAATTATCTGGCATTCTAGGACTTCTAAGATTTATATCTTTTCCTTTAACCCAAATAGAATGAGGAAACATTCTCTCAGAGTAGGGTCTCACATCATCACTGGAGAACTTAATCCCTTCTTTTAAATTTCTTCTCTCATAAATTCTAAGCAGAGCAGATTTCTTAAAACACTTACCTCTGTAGAAGTCATACCCAAAGTTAAGAAGTAAGGTTGAAATGTCATTGTCTAAAACTTCCACAATTCCATCTGCTGTATAGCCAAGAGTTTCGTGCACTGCTATTTTAGCGTTAAATCTTCTGTGATTTTTCTTGAACCATTTCTTTAAATCACCTTTAAGAAAATAAGCAAAAGATGAATTAGACTCCTCAATGAATACATCCATATCCGCATGAGTTAATTCATGAAATACAGTGCTTCCAAAAGTTGAGAAGTGATAGGGTTTATTCAATCTCTTAAAGTCATTGAAATCGTAAACTCTGCCATTGGTGACATATTCTTTTCTAATTACTACAAGATTGAGATAGGCATTATAATGTGCCTCAACTCCTTTTCCTAGAACTCCCCATCGTTGTAAGAGAGAAGGAGTTGCCAAGCGAACTTTTCTCGCAACATCATTTAGATGATTTACCTTTATAAGGTAGCGGCTTTGTAGGGATGAAGTGAGCGAAGAAAATTGTGCAACGCTAGCGGATGTTTGTATGCAAAACGTTATAGAAATTAAGGCCAATATAGTTTTCATCGTCTCTCCAAATGTATATCGTAAGTGTTAATTCTTTAAAAAATGATTAACTATGTCAAATGGAGAGCTAGGTGGAAGATTTAAAAAACTGGGAAGAGCGCTTTATCAATCATTTAGGAAAACTAACATTTTCTGACTCTTCTCATGACTTGCACCACTTCAAAAGAGTTTGGAATTTAAGTCAAAAAATTTGCGATGAAAGTTGCGATAAATTGGTACTGCTAGCGGCTTCTTATTTTCATGACATTGTAAGCTTTCCAAAGAATCATCCCGATAGATCGATTTCTTCTATTAGGGCGGCAGAGAAAACTATGGAAATCCTAGGGGAAATGAATTTTCCAAAGGATAAACTTCCTGGGGTCTTTCATGCCATCGAAGCTCATTCCTATTCTGCCAATATAGAAACAACCACTATGGAAGCGAGAGTCATTCAGGACGCCGATAGAATGGAATCTCTGGGCAGTATAGGTCTTGCTAGGACATTCTATGTTTCGGGATTAATGGGTAGTTCTCTTTTTGAGTCTAATGACCCATTTGCAAAAAAGAGAGAGCTAGACGATAAGTCTTTTGCCGTTGATCACTTCTATGTAAAATTGTTAAAACTACAAGACCTGATGAAGACTGAAAAAGGTAGAGAGCTCGCAAAGAAGAGAACTCTCGTTATGACTGATTTTCTAGATCAGCTGAAAGAAGAATTATTTGTATAAAAAAAAAGGAGCTTGAAGCTCCTTTTTATTAACTTAAATGTAAGTAGTCGTTATAGGTAGAGTACTTATCTTCAACCAATTTTACATCGATATCGATAACTCTCGTGGCCACTGTTTGAATGAACTCATGATCATGTGAAGTGAATAGTGCAGTTCCTTTGAACTTTATTAAGCCTTCGTTAACAGCAGTAATACTTTCAAGGTCAAGGTGATTGGTAGGTCCATCAAGGATAAGTACGTTAGCACCTGAGAGCATCATTTTAGAGAGCATACAACGAACTTTTTCTCCCCCTGAGAGAACGTCAGTTTTCTTTAGGGCCTCTTCTCCAGAGAAGAGCATTTTTCCAAGAAATCCTCTAACAAAAGATTCATCTTTATTTTCAGAATACTGTCTTAGCCAATCTGTAATAGAGTATTTACCATCCATGAAGTATGAAGAGTTATCACTTGGGAAGTAAGCTTGGGTAGTTGTCACTCCCCATTCAAATTTCCCTGAGTCAGCTTCCATTTCTCCCATAAGGATTTGAAAGAGAGTTGTCTGAGCAACGTCATTATTTCCAAGAAAGATGACTTTATCACCTTTATTAATAGTGAAAGAAATATTATCTAATATTTTCACACCTTCAATTGTTTTTGAAATACCGTCTACTCTTAGAAGTTCTTTACCGGCTTCTCTAGTTGAAACAAAATTAATGTAAGGGTATTTTCTTGTTGAGATCGGAAGATCTTCAATTTTTAATTTCTCAAGTTGCTTCTGTCTTGAAGTTGCTTGAGAAGACTTTGAAGCGTTGGCAGAGAATCTTTGAATAAAACTCTTAAGTTCAGCCGCCTTATCTTCAGATTTTCTTCTTTGATCACTTCTAAGTTGCAGGGCAAGTTCTGATGCCTTTCTCCAGAAATCATAGTTACCAGCGTATACTGTAATTTTACAAAAATCTAAATCTGCAATGTGAGTACAAACTTTATTTAGGAAGTACCTATCGTGAGAAACAACAATAACAGTATTGTTAAAATTCAATAAGAAGTTCTCTAACCACTGAATCGCTTGGATATCAAGGTGGTTGGTAGGCTCATCTAGTAGAAGAACATCAGGTGTTCCAATTAGCGCTTGGGCCAAGAGGATTTTTACTTTTTCAGCACCTGAGAGTTCTTTCATGAGCTTATTGTGTAGGTCTGTTTTTATTCCAAGACCAGCCAGGAGAGTTGCGGCTTCTGATTCAGCTTCCCATCCATTGAGTTCTCCAAATTCACCTTCAAGTTCAGCTGCTCTAAGTCCGTCAGCGTCAGTGAAGTCTTCTTTTGCATAAATGGCGTCTTTTTCTTCCATTATTGAATAGAGTTTCTTATTACCCATAAGAACTGTATTTAAAACTTCAAACTCGTCATAAGCAAAGTGATCCTGCTTAAGTACTGAAAGTCTTTCTCCGGTCCCTAATTCAATATTTCCTGTTTGTGCTTCTATATCACCAGAGAGAATTTTAACGAAAGTCGATTTTCCAGATCCGTTGGCCCCAATGAGTCCATAGCAGTTTCCTGGAATAAATTTAATATTAACTTCATCAAATAGTTTTCTGCCACCAAAGGCTAAACTTATATCATTCGCACTGATCATTTTCTTTCCTATTATGAATATTTTTTTTGCAATAATTAGCATATTTCTTTGCACTTAGTCACAAATTTCTCAATAAAGTGTCGAATTTGCTACAAATTGCAAGTTACACTAAATTCTTGCTATGATGTCCCATGTTTAAGTATTTGATTCTTCTAGTATTGATAAATTTTAGTGTTTGTGGCAGGGAAGTTGTGAGGATTGCCTACACTCATCTTGTGGCCAGCCGTGGTCAGTTCTATGTTGAGGAATTGAAAGATATTTATGAAAGAATAGGTATTTCTGTGGAGAGTTTGAATTTGCCCTCTCCTCGGGGAATTTATTACTTTGAAACGAATAGAGTTGATGCTCTAGGAATTCGAATAGGTAGTTATGACAAATTTAACCCAGATGCAATAAAGGTGAATGTCCCCATATTTGATAAGGTGGGGATAAGAGAATGGGTTCTGAAAGAAGATTTAGAGCGAGTAAGTAAGAATAAAAAGAACTTTGTAGTCTCTATTCGAGGAGATATTGCTCCAAAGGCTTACTCAAAACGCATGAAGATAAAAGTGAATCATTACTCATTAGATATTCAAACTGCCCTACAAATGTTAAAGAAAAAGCGAGCGGATGTATTAATCTTAACAGATATAGCAGTTAAGGTAAGTGGTCTGTATAAAATTCTTGTCCCGCTAAATGATAGAGTCCTTCAAGATAAACTCTATCACTTCATTCATAAATCCAAAGCTCATCTTCTAAGTCAATTAGAAATTGAGTTTAGAAAATCTAAGAAAGAAGGAAAGTTTTCCCTTGAGGTTAAAAAATGATTAATTTCTTAGCAATAATCATTACGCTTTGTCTGAGCTCTTCTGCTAATGAAGAAATTAGAGTTGCTCATACTGAACTTAAAACGAAGAACTTGCAAAACTTTACTTTAGAAGTAGATAAAATCTATCAAAAGTTGGGTCTTTCAGTTGTAAACCTATATCTCCCTTCGCCAAGAGGTATTTACAATTTTGAATTAAATAAAGTGGATGCCCTCGGGCTCAGAATTGGTTCCTATGAGCAATTTAACTCCAAGGCGCTGAAAGTAAATGTACCTATTATTGAAAATATTAAAATACGAGAGTGGGTTTTAAAAGAAAACCTTGAAGAGATAAAGAAGAAGTCCAGTCTGACCGTTATTGCTGTGAGAGGTGACATTTCTCCTCAATTATATTCGTCCAAAGTGGGCTTAAAAATTGATCACTATGTTTTAGATGCCGATGTTGCTGTAAAAATGCTTTTAAAAGGAAGAGGGGATATTTTTATCACCAACAACCTTAGCGTTAAGTACAGAAGTTTCGGAAAAAAACTTGCTCCTTTGAATAACAGGTTTATACAAGAAAATCTCTATCATTTCATACACAGTTCTAAATCTCATCTCCTAACTAAATTAGAAAATGAGTTTAGATCGTCAAAGAATAGGGGTCTATTCTTTAAAAATATTACAAGTCCAAAGAAAGTGAAATAGGGCAGTGATCACTACCTAGAACATCTTTATGATGTTCACAAGCTTCTACTTTATTTAAGAGTTCATTTGTCGACCAAAAGTAATCTATACGCCAACCAATATTTCTCTCTCTACAATTACTTCTATAGGTCCACCATGTGTAGTGGCCATTTTCATCTGGAGTGAAGTGTCTAAAGAGATCAGTGAAACCTTTTTCTTTAAATTCATCCATCCACTCTCTCTCAATTGGGAGAAAGCCAGTTGATTTCTTATTAGTTTTCGGATTTGCTAAGTCTATTTCGTGGTGAGCAGTATTGTAGTCTCCAGTGATGATGACTTCTTTGCCCGTTTTCTTTTTTAAAGCGAGTGCTTTCTTAGCTACAATATTGGAAAACTCTAGTTTATAGGGAACTCTGGCGTGATCTCTTTGTCCATTTGGAAAGTAGCAATTAAAGAGAATGAACTCATCAAATTCTGTAATGATAGTTCTTCCTTCGCAGTCAAATTCTTCAACGCCAAGGCCAATAGTGTGGGAGTGATTGATTCCCTTCTTTACCCATGTAGAAACTCCTGAATACCCTTTCTTTTCAGCTGGGGCGTAGAGGGCCTCATGGGAGTCTGGGTTTACTAATCTGTCACTCAGTTGTTCTGGTAGCGCCTTAGTTTCTTGCATACAAATGACTTCCGGCATTGTTTCAAGATACCATTCGTAGAAACCTTTCTTTTCGCAGGCCCTAAGTCCCGCCACATTCCATGAGTATATTTTCATTTTCTTCTCTTTGTTAGTTTTTCATTAATCTAGCAAATATATAAGGACTTGATCAAAGGATATTATCTAGTCCATAATAATTTAAGAGGTTTATATGAAGCAATCAATTTTATTTCTATGTACAGGTAACTCATGTCGCTCGCAAATGGCCGAAGGCTTCGCTAAGAAGTATTGGGGCGAGAAGTTTGATATCTATTCCGCAGGTATTACTAAGCATGGGCTTAATCCTAGAGCAGTTAAAGTTATGGAGGAAGTAGGGATTGATATTTCAACCCACGTTTCAAATACTTCTGATGAAGTTCCTGCTGATAAAATAAACTATGTCTTTACGGTTTGCGGTAATGCTCACGAGACTTGTCCCCACTTTAGTGTTGGAAAAATCAAGCATGTAGGTTTTGATGATCCTCCATTTCTAACTAAAGATATGAGTGATGAAGAGGAGATCCTTGAGATTTATAGAAGAGTGAGAGATGAAATTGAAAACTTTGTTAAAGGTCTTGATGGAGAGTTGATTTAGATTATTCTAGCCTGAAGTGGGAAACTTTAAAGGGCGTTTACTATGAGAAGTTATCTTTTCACACTTTGTTAGGGCCTCAATTAATGTGGTCTTAATAATAGGCTTTCCAATGAAGTCATCCATTCCTGAATCGATACACTTCTGTCTATCTTCTGGTAAGACATTGGCGGTCATGGCTATAATTCTTGGTCGTTTATCTCCAAATTTTTCTACAATAATCTTAGTTGCACTCACACCATCGAGAACAGGCATTTGCATGTCCATAAAGACCACATCAAAATTCTGTTGATCTATCATATCAATGGCAACTTCCCCGTTCTTGGCAACATTCGTATTATGTCCAAGCTTTTGTAGCAACTTTACAGCTAGTACTTGGTTGATACGATTATCTTCAACGACGAGAATGTTAAGTGACTTCTCTGGTAGTTCTGTAGTTTTTACTTGCTCACTAGGAATATTTAACTCCACTGATTTTAATGGGATTTCAACGAAGAAAGTGGAGCCCTTCTTGTGTTCACTTTCTACCCACATTTTTCCTCCCATCAATTGAGTCAGTTGGTAACTGATGGCGAGACCTAACCCTGTCCCTCCATATTTTCTGGTAGTTGAAGTGTCCACTTGCGAAAAAGATTGAAATAATTTCTTTTGATCTACATCGGAGATACCTATTCCTGTATCTTTTACGGCTATTCTTATAATATAGCTATTATTAACAATTTCCTGATCTGTCACTTTTATATTTACGCCACCATCATGAGTAAACTTAATGGCGTTTGAAGTTAAATTTAAAAGTATTTGTCCAATTCTTGTGACATCTCCTAGAAAACCTTTTGGTAGATTTGAGGAGATATTTGACGATAGAGAAATATTTTTTTCTGAAGCCATAGGATCTAACATGAATAAAACAGTTTCAATACTCTTTGCAAAGTCGAAAGGTTGTTCTTCAAGGTGAAGTTTTCCCGCCTCAATTTTTGAGAAATCTAAAATGTCGTTTAAGACAACTAGTAAACCATCACCGCAGATTCTAATGGTATTTACTAATTCTCTTTGATCATTGTCTAGTTTTGAATCCTCTAGGAGAGTAAGCATTCCAAGAACACCATTCATAGGAGTTCTTATTTCGTGAGACATATTTGCTAGGAATTCACTCTTGGCTTGATTGGATTTCTTCATCTTGTTAATTGAATCTTTTAGAGCAATGGTCATGGCGTTAAATGAATTTCCGAGTTGACCGAATTCATCTTGCGAGTTAATTGATATATTTTGTGAAAAATCACCTTTGGTTACATTTTCTGTACCCTTTAGGAGTAGGTTTAGCTTTCTTACAATTGTGCCTGAAACAAAGAAGGCCACTGCTAGGGCAATAACTATCGAAACAACTGTTCCGAAAATCGTCACTATTACGGTATTTTTAGCTGCGAATTCTGCAACTAAAACTCTTTCTTTCATGAGGGCATTTTCTATTTGAATAAATTTTACTAATTTAAGTCTGATTTTATCAACGATGTTCTTTCCTGTTTCATTTTCTATCATGTCCGTAATATCGTTCATGGTAGCACCAGTTCTATTAATTTTTCTTCTTATTTCTATTTCAGGTTTCGCTGCTTTTATTAACCACTCATCAGCTTTTAAGCGGAGCTTTTCAATATTCTCAAGCATGACGTGTTTCTTAAAATTAGAACTTACTATTTTACGTAATTCAGTAAGAGATGAATTTAAATATAGTTTACCGGATTCATAGGGCTGTAAAAAAACAGACCTACCTGTAATGAGAAATCCCCTTTGACCTGTTTCTTGATCCACCATGGCCTTACCTATTTGAATAACATATCTTTGAGCTTCAAGATTTTTAGCTTTTTCAAATAATATATCTAATTCTTCTAGTTTAATTCTAATGGAATCTAGTATTCCTTTTCCTGTTCCATTTGAAATAGCCTCTTCTATATCTGTAAATGTTTTCTTACCAAGGTCTAATTGTCTTCTTAATTTTATTTCTGGTTGAGCCGCAGTTTGTAACCATTTTCTAGCTAATCTTTCGACTTCTTTCACCTTGATTAAAGTAGTATTAATATCAAAAGTATCATTCGCAACCACTTTAAGTTCGACTATCACAGATTGAAAAGTCTCATATCCATTTTTGAAAGGCTCAAGAAAACGATCTTCTCCTGTTATGAGAAATCCACGTTGCCCTGTTTCTTGATCAACAAGGGACTTCGTTGCACTTAGAGTTAATTTTATTCCAAGTTGGTGCTTGGTTTTGTGAAAGTCCGAATCGATTCTTTTAGATAAAACTCTAAGTTCATCTAAAATGTTTTTTCCTGTCTTTCTTCGAAGAACTGTTTGCATATAAAAGAGGCTGTTCTGACTTCTCTTAGCCACTTCTCGTCTAGAAGCAATCTCTGGTCTGGCAGCTCTTTCAGACCATTCGATAGCCTTGTCGTGCAGTTTATTTATATCTTTGTTCATGTTTTCTTTGTTTCTTTTTTGGTATTTAAACTTAACAAATATTTTTAAATTGGTTATAGCATTCCTAAAATCTTTTTGCCCTTGCTTATATGGAGCTAAGAAATCTTCTTCTCCTGTAATAAGAAAGCCACGTTGCCCTGTTTCTTGATTGAGTAATGAGTTAGTTACGAGTACAACTAAGTATCGACCTTCTAGGTTTTTATCTTTCTTGAATCTATTATCTATTCTGTCTAAAATGATACGCATATCATCTAAGAGACCTTTTCCCAGTCCCTGAGTAAGAACTGTTTGTAAGAATTCTTGAGTCGATATTCCTGATTTTGAGATTTCTCTTCTTGCATTTATTTCAGGTCGTGCAGCATTTTCTAACCATTGCGTATACTGGTTATTTAGAGTGTTGATTTCTAGATTCAATTCTTTTTTCGAAAATGAATTTTTAACGATTGTTTGAATTTCATTATAATAAATTGTTAGATCTTTTTTACCCTCTTTAAATGGGTGTAGAAATTCTTCTTTTCCTGTAATAAGAAAACCACGTTGTCCAGATTCTTGATCAACCATGGCCTTCTCAATTTTCAACACTATATTTTGTGCAACTTTATTTTCAGCTTTTTCAAAAATAATTCTTAAATGAAATAGTTTTCTTCTTAAGTTGTCTAATATGTCTTTACCTCTCGCCCTCGCGAGGACATTTCCTATAATAGATTCAAATTTTAAGTCTTTTAAGTCTTTTAAGTCTTTTAAGTCTTTTAAGTCTTTTAAGTCTTTTAAGTCTTTTAAGTCTTTTAAGTCTTTTATTGGCCCTGCCTGTTCTTCATATATCTTTCGTGCTTTATCTAGTTTTCTACGTAGATTTATTTCAGGAGTTGCAGCTTCATCGATCCACTGTTTTGTAAGTTCTTTAATTTCTTGAATATTCCTTATGACTTCTTTTTTTTTAAATGCTTGGTTTATTATAATTCTTAAATCATTTAAATGCCTTCTATAACTTTGTTGTCCTAAATGATAGGGCTCTAGAAAACTGTCCTCTCCAGTGATAAGAAAACCTCTCTCTCCTGTTTCTTGATCAACAATGTCTTTTGAAATGGCGAGTAGAAGATTGGTTCCGCTTAGGTTATCTGCTTTTGTAAATTTATTATTAATTGAATTTATTGTTTTTCTTAAATTATCTAAATATTTTTTCCCTGTACCTTTTTTCAAAACATTTTGCATATAGTTCAAGGTCTTTGATCCGATTTGAATAGTTCTTCTCTTAGCAATTTCAGGGTTAGCAGCTTTTATTAGCCATTCTTTTTGTAAGGTATCTACTTCTTCAATAAGGCGAACTTGATCAGGATTATCTTCAACTAAAGTTTTAATTTTTAAAATATCACTATTCCAATTCTTTTTAGCTTTTTCAAAAGGTTCTAAGAAGTGTTCTTTTCCAGTAATTAGAAAACCTCTCTCTCCAGTTTCCATATCAACTATGTTCTTTTCAAGTCTTTGACCACTTGTAATCACTACTTGTGTATGCTGTACCCATTTTGATGTATCGATCAGTTTTTCAATACTAAAATAGATGACAATTGAAATGATACTCATAAGTAAAAGAGGAACACTAAAACCTAGTAGAATTTTTTTGCGTGTATTTAGCGTTGACAAAATATTTTGTAATTTTCTCATCGTCTTTTTGTATGAAATTTCAATTTTATTAATCATTGTATTTTTATCTTCTATGAACAGTTTAATAACTTTCTCATTTAATACATTCGGTTATTTTATTATTTTTCTTATTGGGAGAGGCTTAATTCTTGTTAAAGATTCAATATCTACCCATTTTATTGGCAATTTCTTGGGTCTCATTCGCTTTGGTTGCAGTTCTTTATATCTACTCTAAGTTCCCAGTTTTATTGGAAAAGAGTCTTTTTCTAAATTTCAACACAACTTATGAACCATAATGCTCAGATGGAAAACGAACAAAATAAAATTATTGAAATTGGAAAGAATTACGAGTCTTATAGTTATAAATTTACTACGGTACTTGTCTCTAAATTACTACATGGCTTCTTCTTATTTAAGAAGAGGAAAGGTGAGATCTTAGCGGGAGCTACAACGTTCTTTGCTGTCTTAAGTTTTTGTCCTTCAATCTTGCTCTTTATATCTCTACTCGGATATATAACAGGGGATATTAATCAATCTAAGGCGATTGTGCTAGAGACAATCAATGCTAATATTCCGCAACTTGCACCTTGGATTTTAAAGAGTATTTCTGCCATAGTGGAACAACAATTATCTTCTTCTAAAACGGTTAACGTATTTAATCTGATCTTTCTCGGTTACTCCTTAGTAGGTTTAGTTTCTGCACTTATGTATGGAATAAGATCGATAAGTAAGACTGAAGCAAAGGGTGGTTTTCTAATTGAAGATATGAAGTCATTTGCCATTGGATCAATGATGAGTGTTTTTCTTGGAACACTTATTATTATTTCAAATAAGATATTATTTAAATTGATCTTTTTTCCAAAGGCAGCGGCTTTACCAGATGTGACGAAGTTTCTCTTTGATTATCAAATCGCTCCCATTGCCTTATCGCTTGGATTCTTTACACTCTTTTATAAGTTCTCTTCAGGTAAGAATATTTCTTATAAGAATTCATTTGTAGGGGCCTGTGCATTTGTCGCTTGTTTTATAGTGGGGAAGTCAGGTTATTGGATTTATCTGCAAAGTTCTAAACAAGACCTTACACAGAATTATGGAAATTTCTATACTATTGTTATGGCGGTAGTGTGGGTTTATTACTTAGTGTGTTCGTTCTTCTATGGGGCGAGTATTTCTAATCTTAAAAAGGAAGACTTATTTCCTGTGAGACAACAAGCTCCAACACCTATAAAGAAAGCTGTGAGAAAATCAGCTGTTCCTCCAGGGTTACCAAAGGTTCCTAGTCAGTCTAAGGAACCTTTTAAGAAGGCCGCTTAAAGTAGATCTCTTAAGAGAATTGAAGGAATTGCAATAGCTTTCATAATGAATTTACTCTTTCCTGTAGGATCTCCGTAGGCATCCGCAGGGAGGTTATTGCTATCAACTGCTGCATTATCGCCAGTTATTTTATAACCAAATCTTGATCTCTCTTCAATGCTGGCACTTACTTCTGCTGTGAGTTCTTTATTTCCCTTACAAAATAGGGCCATTTCTGAGTTATAGTAATTTGATCTATTATCTACGTTATATGTTCCAATCATAACTTCATCATTGTCATAGATTTGTGTTTTCGAATGAGTTCCCCATTTTGCAGTCTTCACACCTTCACTAATTGTTTCATGTTTAGGAAACCATTTTCCATTATGGATATAAGGAACGATTCCCTTTGCTTGCCACTTAAAGACATCCTTGTAGAAGTTTGCAGCTACATAGACAGCATCAGTTGAACCTAAACTATTAGTATAAATTTCAATATCGATATCTTTTTTAATTAAGTAATCCATTAAGCCTTCAGTATCATTATTATGAATGAAGTATGGTGATGAAACTACAATCGAGTCTTTTGTGTCTCTAATTTTCACATCGAGAACTTTTCTAAGAACTCTAAACTTGTCTGAAAAATTATCTTTTATTCTCTTAGAAAATCTTGCACCTTCTACGTCTGTAGCATAAGTTGTCTCAGGGCAATCATGAAGCTTCTTGGCATCTAGAATGGGTCTTGAAATGGCCTCAACTTTTCTCATCATTTCTCTATCTGCATCTGTTTGTAAAAGAAAACTCACTGCATTTTCTTGTGCTTTTTTAAATGACTTAACACTTGCTTTATACTTTCTTCTAAGAGCTGCTCTTCTATGTCTATTTGTGGCGGCCATTTTAAAAGTTTTAGGTTTAGTGGGAGCTTTTGGGTCTTCTGTAATTTTATGACCAAAGTACTTATCAAATGATTCTCTCATTCCTTTAACAATAGATCCTTTTACAAAGATATCTCTATCGAGGAAATTAAAATGTTCTGAGAGGTCAAAGTAATCGTCTCCAATATTTCTTCCACCAGTAATGGCTTCCACGTCGTCTATGACGAATAGTTTTCTATGGGATCTAAATTGCATAGATGAGAGTTTTAAAATTGAAGCATCGTTATAGAATCTTAATTCTACGCCATATTGCTTTAATTCCTTTGCGATATGATTGTCTAGGGCAAAAACCGCTACGGACTTATCAACTAGGATTCTAACTTTCACGCCTCTCTTAGCGGCTTCAACGAGTGCTTGAGTTAATATTCTTCCTGCTTGGTCTTGGTTATAAATAAAGTATTCCACTTCAATGGATTTCTTAGCTCGTTTAATCATATCGAGTCTAATCTGCAGGGAAGCAATCCCACTGTTTAGAACAATCATTTCATTTCTTAGGTTTGACTCTTCACTTGCCACTTGAACTTCATAGAAAGGATATTTAAGAGGGGATTCAGCTGCCATCGCACCAAGTGTTGTACTTGCTAGTGCTAAAGTTAAAAGCATACCTTTCATTGTCTTTCTCATGGTTCGTTCATCCTGGTAAATTTATAATTAAATAATTTTAACCTAAAGATGGAACACAGATGACAATTTGAGAATGTTTACAGGGGGTGTAAAGAAGCTAAACACCCTCCATTATTTCGGTAGGTTAGGGGCTAACTACGGCTGACAATGAGGTTAATTTCAGTGATGGCCTTCATTATTTCTTCAATATGCTCATGACCCTTGGTTTCTAGCGTAATGTGTACCGCTGTTTGCCCTAGGTGAGTGTTGGAGAAGGTTCTATTGTGGTAAATATCCACTATATTGGCTCCGTGCTCGGCAATGACGGTGGAGATGTCTGAAATAATTCCAGGGTTGTCTGGCACCATAATTTTTAGGGTAGAAAGCCTACCATCTTCAGAGAGACCTCTTTCTAGGACTTTGGATAGGAAGTTAATATCAATATTTCCGCCAGAGACGATGACTCCGACTTTCTTGCCTTCAATTCCTTTTATCTTTCCATGTGAGAGCGCTGCAAATGCTGCAGCTCCAGCACCTTCTACTAGAACCTTTTCAACTTCTAATAGCGTCATTATAGCGTGGGCCATCTCAAGTTCACTGACAGTGACAATTTCATCAACATACTTTTGTACAATTTCAAAGGTATTCTCTTTGACTGTAGTGACAGCTATTCCATCTGCAATAGTTCTTTCTTTTGGAATTTCAACAATTTTTCCAGCCTCTACAGAGGCCTTCATGGCAGCGATCTGAGCGGCCTCAACTCCTATAATTCTAATCTTAGGATTGAGAGTCTTTAGAGCAATAGAGATTCCTGAAATTAAACCACCGCCACCAATAGGAATAATGACTGTATCTAGATCCGGTATGGATTCAAATAATTCAAGGCCTATGGTCCCTTGACCAGCTATTATATCTTCATCGTTAAAGGGATGAATAAATGTTTGTCCTTCTTTAGCCTGAATTTCAAGGGCCTTTGTATAAGCTTCATCATAGAAGTTTCCATGAAGAATCACTTTTGCTCCAAATTTCTTGGTGCCTTGAATTTTTGAAAGAGGAGTTGTCACAGGCATAACGATTGTCGCCTCTATTCCTTGTTTCTTAGCCGCGAGAGCGACTCCTTGAGCATGGTTTCCGGCAGATGAGGCAATAACTCCATTCGCTTTCTCTTCATCACTTAAGTTCATGAGTCTATTGAGAGCACCTCTTACTTTATAGGCTCCGGTAAGTTGTAGGTTTTCTAATTTTAAATAGACATTACACTTAACGATTTTACTAAGATTACTAGAATAGGTACTAGGAGTTTTAATAATTTGATCTTTAATCTTCTCTCTAGCAATTTTAATGTCTTCAATTGTAATCATAGAAAAACCCCTTATTTAGGAGTTATTTTAAAGCAAAAATGACGATGTGGAAACTTACTGGGAACAATCTCTATAATTTTATCAATATTGTACTAAAAGGCTATGGATATCCTATATTTACTTCTGTGTTGTTCTCTTGGTCTTCTCCACCAGTAGTTGTGGAGCTTTTATGAATATTTATATTTATGGACTGATTGCCTTCATCTTCTTCGATATAGTTTTCTTCGAAATCTTCAATGAGTACTTTTATGTCTTTTAATTTACCTGACTCATCTAAGAGATTTGGAAAGAGGGACTCCTTAGCATTTAAAATCCTCTCCAAGCTATCTCCATCTAGTTTTTGAATTCCAGCATCAAGGTGGTTTGAGTTTATATATTCTCCGGGATTAAAGTCGACTATGCCTGAACTACCAAAGTCTCCTCTAATTCCTCCTTCTAGTAGGACTATATCGGTGGAGAGTTGATTTTGTACTAAGTAGCTGCTGGTTATGAACTCAGTTCCTCTCACTCCAATAGATATGTCATTCGTGTTGAATTTGAAGACATCTTCTTTTGATTTAGATTTTTCTTTTACCCAAGTTCTCACTTGTCCTTTAATTAAACTAATAATATTTCTTTCATTGTTTTTTACTTTAGACTTTGTCACGACGAGTTCAGATTTTGGACCAATCGTAAGCAGGGAATTATCAGTGAGTTTTATTCTGAGAATTGATATCTTATCAGTTTTTAAAGTGTCTCCTAGAAAGACAGGGTCATTTAAGCGAATTTCAGAGAATACTTTTTGATTAAAATGTTTTCTAAGGGCGTGACCTTTTACTTTTATCACCACAGCTGTAGGAGTAAGAGCTATGCTCTTAGATAGTATGATCTTTGAAAAAAAGAGAATAAGGATTATCGCTGCAATTTTCATTCTTTCTTTTTTCTACCTTTCTTTTTCAGCATCTCAGGAGAGATATTAATATTTATAGTATTGGTGTTGGTATTTTTTGAATCACTTTGAGCATTGGCCTTAGCGTTTGCACCTCTTTCTGAATCATTCATCGCCACAAGCTCTGCGCACTCAATGCTCACTTCTGTTGGTGACCAGGCCCAACCTAACCACGGAACGAGTGCGATAACAGCTTGGAAACCATTTCTTCTAGAAGTGATTTCATGAGGTCCATTGGGGCAGCGCTCTTTTACTCTGACATCATCGCTAAATTCAACAGTTTGAAAAACACCGACATGATGCCATTGCTTGCCACCTGTTCCGTCAGGTTGATTATCAAACCGATAATGAATGGTGCTACAAGAAGTTATAAAAAGCATAGTGATTATGAGAGAAGTATTTTTCATTGATAATTCCTTATAAACGACAGTAAATTTGTACCGTTCTAGGAGCATAAATACCTAGAGTAATGATAGTTAGAAATGAATCACCAAAAGAGTTTTCTTCTTTTATATGACTCACTCCTTTACCGCAGTAGTCTTTCATTATTAAGGTTTGTTCGCCAACGAGACCTAGCAAATAGAACTTTTGAGTTTCTTCAATAGGTCTTCTATCTTTTTTTCCACTTAGACGCATATTCACTGTAGAACAGCCTACAAGTGAAAGTAATATTAAATAGAGTGGCAATTTTTTTACTATTTCCATTTCTTCCTCTTTTAAAAATATAACAATCATTCTATGTGATCACTGGTGAGACACAATATAAGTTATTCTAGAGATTTCTAGCAGTGGTCTTTTAGGAGCGATTAGTAGATACTACCCTTAGACTAAAATATGAATTAAAAGGAATCAAGTGCAATGGCTAAGATTAAACATAAGTACGGAACAACATTTTATGAAAAGAAAGGACGAAAGGGAAAGACTCCAATAATTTGTCTACATGGTGGACCTGGTGGAATGTCCAAGAAAATGTCTCCACTATTTACTTTATCTAGTGACAGGGAAGTTTACCTCTATGATCAAATCGGTGGGGGAAGAAGTAGTGAAATTCCAAAGAGACTTTGGAAGATTGAAACATTTGTTGCTGAGCTAGATATTCTCATTAAAGAGTGGGGTTTAACAGAATTCTACCTGATGGGAGGTTCTTGGGGAACGACTCTTGCGCTTGAGTATTACCTTCGAAAGAAAGGTAAGGGAGTCAAAGGTCTTATTTTTCAATCACCAATGTTCAGTGCTAGAGATTGGCAAAATGATGCCAATGACTTAGTTGAAAAACTTCCGGCCAAGACTAGAAAAGTTATTAAGTATTGCCACGAAATAGGGGCGACAGACTCTAAAGTATATGGCGAAGCTGTTATTGAATATTACTCAAGACACGTTTTTAGAAATATAAAGAAACTTAAAAAGGCGATGGGGAAGAATATCAATCCCCATGGTGATAAAGTCTACGAATACATGTGGGGGCCAAGTGAATTTATGGCCACGGGAACGTTAAAAAATTATTCAAGATTGAAAGATCTAAAAGATATTAAAGTTCCCACTCTCTTTATCTGTGGACAATACGATGAGGCGAGACCTGATACGGCCAGAAAGTATGTGAAGAAGATTAAGAATTCAAAACTAAAAGTTATTAAAGATGCTTCACACGCGATTTTAGGGGAGAAGCCTAAAGAGATGTTGAAAGTGATGAAAGACTTTATGGTTGATTAGTTCAAACAAGATCGGGTCCCAAGAGGACCCGATAGTGTGTTAGTGTAGGATGCCTTTATTACTGTCTTCTGTTGGGGCCAGTTGCAGTTTTTATGTGGAGTTTTCCACGGCTTCCGAAAAGATTATTTGATACGGCTGAAACTTTGATAAACTTAATTGGTTTTCCAAGCTCATGCTTAAATTTAAATGACTTTGTTCCTTTTACTTTTCCTTTCATTTCTTCAAGTGTAACCACTTGACCATCTTTAAACTTTACTTTGACTTCAGTGATACTGACACTTTTTCCAGAAGCGCTTATTTGAATCGCTTTAAATCCTGAACCTACATTGATCTTCTCACTAGAGCCTACGATCTTTGCGACCTTAAAACTCTTCTGATGTTGAAAATTAAATCGCCCAACACTTTCATAATTATAACTTGGTTGCATCTTAGTAACTGCACTAACTGAATCAACCTTTACATTACCTTTGATATGTAACTTCCATTGACCTTGAGCTCTTTGACTGCCTCTTGGTGCCATGAAAGATAAACTACTATATCCAGAACTATGAGAATCAAAATTTTCTGGTGTTCCGCTGATAGTTTGCGGATAAGTTTCTTTGTATCCAACTTGTAAGTTTGCATCGGCCCCACCTTTCTTAGATTTTGCAGAGATTGTGACTTTCTTTAATTTGAATCCTTGCAAGGCCTTCCTTCCATATTTATTCTTAATCATTTTCTTTAATTGAAGTGTTTGTTGACCTCTAGAGTGTTGCGCATTTAAATCGAAATTAAACTTTTGAGTAACAGCAGATACGCTTGGAGTTAATAAAGTTGCTGTTGTGATAACTAATGCTAATGCTTTTTTCATTTTTCTACCCTCTCTAGTGGTGAAATTGGACAATAGAGTACACCTTAAGTGGTTTACTCATACTAATCCTTAGTATTTTGAACGATGACTTATACAAAGCAAGGACTGTGCCAAAAATAATGAGGTAAATGGGGGAGAATTGGTGTCAAAATGTTTCAGGAATATGAAAATATGAAATCAATTTGCTACCACTTCTAGTTTTGGTAGCAAATTGGCACTTTACTTCTCTTTGAACTCTGCTTCAAATACGCCTGGCTCCACTTCTTTTGGATTGGATGATTCAAAACTATGAGGATGCTGTGCTTGATCTGTGTGACTTGTATGAGAGCTGAAGGAAAATCCTCCTGCTTGAGATTGCCCCATTGATGAGAATTTAATATTTCCGTTTTTGATTCCCTTCTCAAAGTATCCTTTTAAGAAGGCCACAAGTACGTGCCTTGTTCCTGGAAAGACCATACTAAGGCCTAAGACATCAGTTAAGAATCCTGGTGTAAGTAGCAGCAGTCCTCCACCAAAAACGAGGAGACCATGAATCAATTGATTGGCAGGTAGGCTTCCTTTATTAAGGTCATTTTGAATATTACCTAGAATCGCTAGTCCTTGAGACTTCGCAAGACTTGCTCCAATCACACCTGTGATAACGACGATGGCAACTGTATTGAGGCCACCAACTAGGGCGCCAATGCTAAATAAAAGATATATTTCAATGGCCGGGATGACCGTAAATAATAGAACTAGAATGGGAAACATAATTTCTCCTTTCCTTATATATATCAAAAATTGATACATTTCCCTACTTAAGTATTGTAAAATTACTGTCAACTATTAAGGCCTTATAAAACCAGTGGTTTAGGATGTTCTATGAATGATGATGATTATGAGCTTGTCTACGTATGTGATGGTTCTGGAAAGAATAAGCTAGATAAGAACAAGAAGAAGAAAAAGAATGACTTCGTCGAGATCATTCCTAAAGATACGACGCTAAAGATGAGAATTGAAAAGAAGGGAAGGGGCGGTAAAGCCGTAACAGTCTTCTATGAATTCCCTAATAATCCTCCCTTCTTTAAAAGGCTGATGAAGGAACTAAAGAACCTCTGTGCAACAGGTGGAAGTTATAAAGATGAGACTTTTGAAATTCAAGGAGATCAGAGGGAGAAACTTAGGGGATATCTTGAAGAGAAGGGTTATAAGGTTTTAGGGTAAAAAAAAGGAGCTTCAAATGAAGCTCCCAGTGTTCTTAGATTAAGCTAAGTTCAATCTTCTTAAAGCGACCTTCGCCCACAGAGTTAGAATTAAACTTAGGATCTTCACTGATGTATTGGTGAACAATTCTTCTCTCAGCAGGATTCATTGATTTTAAAAGCACTGAATTCTTTGTTTCAATAACTTTCTTCTTCATTTCATCAACAAGAGTGATTATTTTCGTTTCGTAGTGTTTCTCACGAGCTTTATTATCTTTAGAGTACTCTTCGTTAAAACACCTAAGCGTAAGCTTAACTTCTTCTTTAACGTAGAGTTTTCTCATTAAGTATTGCTTAGTGAGAGTTTCAAAAGCTGTAAGTAGCTCTGCTTTATTTCTAAGCAGAAGACCCATATCGTTACCAGTAAAAGTCACTTTAAGATTATTATCTTTAAATGAAGCTTTTACATAGAGATCCATATTAGCTTTTCTTAGGATTCCCACAAGAAATGGTGTGAGAACTTTCTTATAAATAGGCTTAAGCGTGTGCTTGAAAGTTGTTTTTCTTGGACCAAATAAGATGAACTTCTTTCCACCTTCTGCCACAACTTCAGTATTAATTAAGTGAAGATCATCAAAATCAAAGTGCTTAAGAGCGAGCTTTTGTGAAGCTTCTTTTGAAGTACCTGTATGAACAAAGAATCTTCTATCATTTTTGAATGTCTTAGAAGTAAAAGGAATCGTACTTGTTCTAGGTTTGATTTCTTTAGTGTTCTTAGTGATAGTCTTTTTATTATCGTCTCTTTTAGTCTTAGATTTCATTTTCGCCTTATCGTTTGATCTTTCTACAACTTGTAAAGTTTTGGCATCGAGGTATGGTTTTTGACAAATGTCTTTTGCAAAATCTTCATTTTCTAAATCCATCTTAGGAATTTTATCTCCAATGAAGTCGTAAATAGGATCTAGGTTTTCGCAATCTTCAAATGAACAAAAGCTGATGGCGTGTCCCTGCTTACCAGCTCTACCTGTTCTACCTATTCTGTGAACATAACTAGCAGCTTCGTTTGGAAGGTCATAGTTAATCACTAGGTTTACATCTTTAACATCAAGTCCTCTTGCGGCTACGTCAGTACAAACAAGAACTGTTACTTCTTTTGCTCTGAACTCTTCCATTAGACGAGTTCTCTTATTTTGCGGCATACGACCAGAGATTGGTTTGGCTTTAAATTTCATTTTCATGAGCCATTCTGCCACGAGGTGAGTTTGAAATTGTGTGTTACAAAATACGATGGCGTAGGCGTCTTCAATAGATCTAAGTTGGTTAACAAGAAGAGGCATTTTCTCACTCTTATCAATCATAGCAATCTTGTGATCAATATTATCAACTAACATTGATTCTTCATTGAGTCTGATTTCTTCAGGTTGCGAACCATATTTAAAAGCAGTATTCAAAACTTCCATATTTGTTGTGGCAGAAACCATGATCAACTGACGAGATTTTGGAATACCATTTAAAACAAATTCAATGTCTTTTTTAAATCCCATATCAAAGAGTCTGTCCGCTTCATCAAAGACAACTGCAAGGCAGTTACTGAGGTCAACTTTCTTTTGCTTAGTAAGGTCATTCAATCGTCCAGGTGTGGCCACAAGTACGTGTACACCTTTATTGATTTCTTCGATTTGTTTCTCAATACTCTCACCACCAATAATACAGGCAGAATTGATTCCTAGCTCTTTTCCTATAACTTCGAAAAATTTATTTGTCTGTTGAGCCAACTCTCTAGTTGGGCTTAGGATCACGATTTGCTGGCAAGGGTTATCTAGAGCTTTTTCCTCTAGAAGAATTTCCATCATAGGAATGGCAAAGGCACCTGTCTTCCCACTTCCTGTTTCTGCTAGAGCGAAAATATCTTTCTTATCTAAGATAGGACCGAATGTAAGATCTTGGATTTCACTGGCATGTTTGAAGCCGTGGTTTGTTAGGGCCTCAATTAGTTCTGGTTGAAGATTGTATTCAACGAATTCTTTCATAGTTTTCATTTATTTAACTTTCCTTGTAATTGCCCTAGTGTTTTACTTTAAAATACACGAACTTACCAATTTTTAGTAAAAGGGAGGTATTGCAAGAGTGGTAACTAAGGTTCTGTAATTAAAGGTTTTATTGAACCTTCAATTATCTGTGAAATTTTAATATTTGGTTTTTCTGTAATTTTTTAATCTTTTGAGGCAGTTCTCCTCGAAATAACTTTTCTCTGACCGCGTCAAATTTGGCGTGCAAAAAACCATTGTCAAGAAATCTTGATTTACATTACTGCGTCATTTCCTTTACATATACTACATCTCTTACAAAATTGATCCGATGAGTTTACATGAAAAATCAATACACAATTTGGGGAACTTTCGCTGAAGCTTCCAAAGAAAAAATGTTTTTGGAAACGACCTGGCAGAAAAATAAGTTCTATGGTTTTCTAACTTACTTTCTCTGTTGTCTCTTCTTTGTTTTCGCCGGAGTATTTGGAGATTACCATAGAGTGTTCCATACGCTAGGGGCGAATGAACTTCTTGTTCTAAGATATATTCTCTTACATATCTCTATTAGCTTTTATTATGTCCATAGAAAGAGTTCTAAACGTCCACAGTCGGCTGAGTTGTGGATGGATTCCATGAAGTATCTCTCTACATTGGTTATTCTTCTTCTCACTATTTGGACCAAGGGAACGAGCATAACATTATTGCCTGGAATCATGATGATGGTGGCGAGCTTCTATGTCATTCTTCCTGGCAGACTTCTCTCTACTAATATTTGTGCAATAGTTTTACTAATTACTTTTGCGGTATGGCAGAACCCTGCGGTTACCTTTGGCAATGATGTTCACAACTATATGATTTTCATGCTCTATGTGATCGAAGTTCTCTTACTCTTTTTTAAATGCAAGATAGATCGTTGGGCGCGGCTTGAATTTGAGACTCAATTAAAGCTCGATGAGATCAATAGAACCAAAGATAAAATTCTTGCTACGATTGCTCATGATATTAGAAATCCCTTAGCAATTATTCATTCAAAAGCTTCTATGTCTAATACTCTCTTAAAGAGAGGAGAGTATTCAAAAGTTAAAGAGAGACAGGATTCAATTGTAAAATCTGTTTTAAATTTAGATCAAATGCTCTTAGATATTGTGGAATGGGCCTTAAGTGAACTTCAGTTGGGGAAGAACTCTAAGAAAGAAGGTTGCATAAATAGTACGGTGAAAAGAGCTATAAACTTTGTAAATGAGCAAGCAGAGAGTAAAGATATTAACTTCTCCTTAGACCTAGAGCCTACATTGTTCTTCTATGAGGACAAATTAATGGAAACTTGTATAAGAAATATTCTTACTAATGCTATTAAATTCTCAACCCATAGAACAGTTATTGATATTTCAGGAGAGAAAGATGGTGCTCAATACGTTTTAAAAGTATCTGATCAAGGTTGTGGAATGGAACAAGCATTAGTTAAGAACATCTTAAATGGTTCTAATCACAATTCTGAATTTGGTACGGAAGGGGAAACTGGTACTGGTTTTGGCCTTAAGCTTGTCAAAAATGTTATTCTTCGGCATGATGGCGAAATGAAGATCAATTCAATCATAGGAAAGGGTACAACTTTCACTTTCCACTTACCGCTAGGTTTAGAAAATGCATAAGAGCTTAACCCTTTACCGCGTAAGACATATACTCTTAGAAGATATTGAAGATGCGGAGTACGTGCTCGAAGAACTCGCAAAGGGTGTGAAGTTTGAAGAATTGGCGAAAGAGCTTTCAGAGTGTGAAAGTGCTGCTAAGGGCGGGAATTTAGGTCAAATTTCTTCCGGTCAAATGGCGCCGGAGTTTGAAAGAGGTCTCTACAAACTAGAGATTGACGAAATTTCAGGACCTGTCAAAACAGAATTTGGTTATCATATAATTCATCGATTACCGCTCTAGCTCTTTTCAAAGAGCTTAAAGCTTTCTAAAATAATCCCATGTACAAATTAAGGCCCTACCAGGAAGATGCTGTAACATCTGTGGTGACCCATTTTCAAAGAACAAAAGACCCTGCGGTCATTGTGCTTCCTACTGGTGCAGGTAAGAGTTTAGTGATTGCTGAACTCGCCCGAATCGCCAAGGGGAGAGTTCTCTGTTTGGCCCACGTGAAAGAGTTGGTTGAGCAAAATCATGACAAGTATGAAAGTTATGATTTAAAGGGAGGGATTTTTTCAGCAGGTCTACTTAGAAAGGAAACTTCTGAAAAAGTTATCTTTGGTTCTATTCAATCAGTAGCGAGGGCAGATGATACATTCTTTGAAGATTTCTCATTACTAGTCATTGATGAATGCCACCGTGTTTCCACTAATGAGGAAACTCAATACCATCAAGTCATTGCTAAATTAAGAAAATTCAACCCAAAATTGTGTGTCCTCGGATTAACGGCCACTCCTTATAGATTGGGTCTTGGATGGATTTATAATTTTCATCACAAGGGATTTATAAAATCCGAAGAGGATAGGTTCTTTAAGAAATGTGTTTATGAGTTACCACTTAGTTTCATGATTAAAAATAAGTATCTAACTCCTCCTATAGTGATTGATTCACCTGTGGCCTGTTATGACTTTTCTAAACTTAGACCTAATAGCGAATCAGGAGGATTTTCTATACGAGATATAGAAGAGCTCTTAACGGATCAAGAGAGAGTGACTCCAGGAATCGTAGGTCACATTATATCTCAATCAAATGAGCGTAATGGAGTTATGATTTTTACTTCTTCAGTAAGACATGCCAGAGAAATTCTAGGACTTCTACCTGTTGGTATTTCTTGTATTGTCACTGGTGAAACTCCAGATATTGAGCGAGATGAAATCATCGCTAGTTTTAAGAATAGAGAAATTAAATTTCTAGTAAATGTTTCGGTGTTGACGACGGGATTTGATGCTCCTCACGTTGATCTCATTGCCATTTTAAGACCTACTGAATCTGTAAGTCTCTACCAGCAAATTATTGGACGAGGGCTTAGGTTATATGAGAATAAAGAAGATTGCTTAGTTCTCGATTATACCGGTCAGGGGCACGATCTCTTTTCCCCTGAAGTGGGTAACGAGAAAATGGGTGAAGATAGCGATCCTGTTCATGTTCTGTGCCCGGACTGCGGTTTTAAAAACCTCTTCTGGGGAAAAGTGAATAGTGACGGACATGTGTTAGAGCACTACGGACGAAAGTGTCAGGGGGCATTTGAAGATCCAGATACTCTTGAAGTTATTCCTTGTGGATTTCTCTTTCGTTTTAAAATTTGTGATTGTTGCGGCATTGAAAATGATATTTCAGCGAGACTTTGTAAGACTTGCGATAACGTCTTAATTGATCCCGATAAGAAACTCAAAGAGGCGATGCAATTAAAAGATGCTCATGTTCTTCAGTGCGACACCATGAATTTTGAAGTTGAGTTAGATAAGAAAGGCCAGGAAAGGCTAAGTATAAATTACTATGACTTTGATGGAGAGTCTCTCAGTGAAAAATTCTATCTAACAAGGGATGATCAAAAAGGTGCGTTCTTTCATAACTTTGTAAGACCACACTTAAAGAATCCTGGTCAAAAATTTGATATCCATTCTGCTGAACATATCGCTTTGATTGCTCCCATATTTAGGAAACCACGATTTGTCATTGCTAGAAAAGTAAAACATTTCTGGAAGATTCGTGAGAAAGTTTTTTAAGCTATTTTAAGCAGCGGAGGAGGAGTTTCCTCTTCTAACTCATGGACAACATGTGACTTAGAGTTTTCAAGTCCTATTGAAATGAGTTTTGCAAACCTCTCAAGCAGGTTAATATCCATTTGTGTGAAACTAAGGGAGTTCGAGATCTCTTGGTACTCATTGGGCCACTCTTCAGAATAAAAATTTTTCTTATTTATTAATTGAATAACTCCAATGGCCTCATCCTGTGAATTGATTAGGGGAACAGAGAGCATGGATTTTGTATGATAATTATGGAGTGAATCCAATCTAGCATTAAATTTAAAATCAAAACTAGGGTCTAGTAAGTAGACATCATCTATATTTATCACTTCTTTGTTGTGAAAACAGAATGTTGCTAGAGACTTTTCCTCAAGAGAAATATTTAGAGTTTCAAAATGTTTTGTAGAAAAACTCTGATTCTTTAAGACTTCAAATTGCATACTCAACTTATCTTCTGAGAGTAGATAGAGAGAGCCTCCATCGGCAATTAGTAGGTCCATAGCTTTTTGAACAATTCCTGGAAGTAGAGTTCTGGCATCTTTTGAACTCATGAGATCAAGAGCGATTGATTCTAATGTATCAAGGCATTCAACTAGTTCGTTCTTATTCAACTTCTTAAGTGTATCGCTGCTCATAATTTCTTCCTCTTAGGTTTTATACCTCTAGATACTAAGCCATTGTGGAAATGTCCTGCGAATGGAATGTTATTTTGGATAGTTAGAAGTATTTTCGTCTTGGAGAGTACGTTAAATAGACTCAGAAAGTTGCTATTCATTAGAAGTTAATACCTCTTATGTAACCACGGCCCATAATTTGATCGAGTCCCACGATATCAACCATGGTCTTGTGAAATTGTTTTCCATAAGTCTTATTGTTTAGAATCGTAAGTAAGCTCTTCGCCTTATTGATTAACTTATCTTTTCTTCTAAGTTGTGCAAAACGTTTAAAGAGTTTATGGGCGCTTTCAAGTAGTTTAAGTTTTACAAGGTTGGCCTTTTGCTTCTTATTTAACCTCTTTCTTCTCGAATTATGAGTAGAGTGACTTCTAAGAAAGTTGGGTACGTAGTACGTCTTCTTATACTGACTACGTACTTCTTCACTTTCCCAACTAAAGGGGTCACTTAAGCCAAATGAAGAGGCGAGGGAGATCCATAATTCGTGATCAGATACATTTAAGACGCTACTTATGGCGGCTGTTGAGAAACGAATTTTTGCCTCTATTTGTACCTTTCCATACTTCTTTTTTGCGTCAAAGAGAACTGGGATCCCTGCAGGTATTCCTAGTAGAGAGATGGTTTTAGAAATTGCATTCAATTCCTTTCCTTTCGCCTTACTATCTTCATAGAAGTAAAGAGTATCTAGAACAAAACTCGCTCTACTAGCATCTGTAAAGAAATCAGGGTTATCTCCATCTAGGGGAACGATAGTAGAAAACGTTAAGACTTCTTTTTCATCACCACTGAAGCCTGAATGGTCACTAACTCTTTTTAGAGTAACTTCTTCGTAACTAAACTTATTTCCATTTCCAAGAGTCGTATTGAACTTTGCGTCCACAAAGATATTTCTCTCTCCAGTTCTAAAAATTAAAAGATTTATGGCAAAGTTTGATTCTGTAATTGAGATATCTCCCTCTTTAATAATATCTAATTTTACAGGAGAGTCTTCTTCCTCTGAAAGATCTTGTAGGACAGTGAAGTCCTTCTTTAAGAAACTTTGGTAAGCAAATAATCCTTCTGGATCATTTAAATCAATTTTATAAACGAGAGACTTTGTTTTCTTCTTCACTTTCTTAAAGTTTATAACAAGGGGAGAGTAGCCATCATGACCATCGATTCCTATTGATACAGGTAGAGAAATTAAATCTTCAACGTAAACTCCCAGACCAATTCCTATGCCTTTCAAATTTTCATCAATCTTTTCAATTGAAATGATAGCGAAATTATCTTCTTCTTTTGCAATACTCACTTTAAGAGTGTGTTTCAGTAACAACTTTACTTTAGGTCCTAGTTCTATAAGTGCTGGAACATCAATTCCTAAGAGATCAAATAGACCAACTGAAAGCCTGGTCATTATACCACTTGAAGTTAGAGTTGATATGACTTCTCCATTTGTAAGAGAGTCAAAATCCTCTCTTTCAAATGGAATTTTTGCTAAATTAAAATTTTCAGCTAGTAGAGCTTCTTTATAAGTTTTAAAGTGGCGAATATTTGTAAATCTCTTCTCCCTGATTGGGCTCCCTTGCACATAAGGGAAGTAGAAGGAGAGTAGCAGATTTGAAGTAAGCGTGGCCAGTTGAGTAATGATCTCATCTCCCATTGCTATAGTGTCAACAACTAGGAATCCATCATTCATATCGGGAACTATTTGTCTGGAGACTTTAGGGTTTAGCCAACCTTTTTGGTAGATAGTTCCGTACATACCAAGTTTTGTTTGCTCTTCTATCCATATGGGATTTTCTTGATTACTTATAAGTGGTGCCCATCTCTTTTCTGCTCTTTGATCAATTCTTAAAAGAAGTTCTTTCTCTTCCTCTAACGTTAAGTTAGAACTTTGAGCAAAGGAGTTTAGTGGTATGAGAATTAATACCAAACAGAAACTTAAGAATGTGGTTTTTACTATAGTTCTATTTCTCATTATAAATCATACGCCGGATCATAACTCCCTAACATAAAGTAGAAGGGTCTAAGAATATCTTGGTTGTCGTCACCGTTTAGAGGAATGGCAAAACCTGCTTCAATATTACTTCTTAGAAAAGTGTCCTTAAGGTTTGCTCTCACTCCAATTCCTGCAACAAGTCTAACATTGGAGAGTTCACTTATATCATTGGCAACACTGGCTGCTTCTACAAAGACAACACCTTTTAAGATATTCTTCCAAAGAGGAAATGAATAAGTTAGATTACCACTGGCCACGTAACTTCCTCCGACGACACTACCGTCTGGAGAGAGGCTTCTCGATTTATATCCTCTAATTGTCGAGAGCCCACCAGCATAGAATTTCTCATAAAATGGAGTGTTCTCACTTGAATAACCAAGGGTGACTCTTCCGCTAATAACGTGATGACTTCCGTGCTCGTTTCTGCCAAGACTTCTATGGGCCATGAACTCTGAAACTGCTTTTAGGTAGGCACCGTTATCGGAATAACTTGGAAAGAGCGCAAGCTTCATTCTGTGACCTCTAATTGAGTCTCCAGCACTGTCAACTTCTTCATCTTTATAGACAATGGTACTTATCATTCCAATTGTTCTGGAAGTTCCCCTCGCATCGTGAACTTCATTAGCGAGTTCTGTTGAGACATCACTGATATCCATGAACTCAATTCTCGTTCCAATTCCAATCTTTAAATTATCTGTTATGAGTTTCTTAATCATGAATCTCATGGCGGTTCTAGATCTTTGATAATCTGGTTGCTCAGCTTCTCCATAATTAAGTGAAATTTCCATTTCATAATCAGAGCCAAGTAGGTGAGGATCCTTATAGATAAGTCCAAGCTTTAGAAGCTCTTCGTCTTTAGAGGCGCTCAGTGAAATTGATCTCCCCGCATCGAAGAGATTGGGATTTCTATAACCAATATCACCACCAAGACCTGAGGTATTATAGCCCACTCCAAACTCAATATAGTGTGCTCTCGCTTCTTCTACAGAGACATAAATAATACCTGAACCTGAAGCATTTGGAGAGTAGTCAATCCTTACGTCATCGTAGAAACCAGTCTTTCTCATTTTATTTAATGATTCTTGAATCTTATCAGTATTAACAATTTCTCCTGGTACAAAAGATACATCCCTTAGAATGACCTCTTCTTCCATATATTGATTTCCTGTGACTTTAATTTCTGAAATATGGTGTAATTCTCCCTCTGAAATAAAAATAGAGAGTGTCTTGCTTGTTGGATCGTAATCAGTAATTGTATTTACTAATGGATAACCTATACGACCGTAGGCTTCTCTGATTTTTTGTAATCCAATTCTGAATTTCTTTTCATTGTATGGGTTGTGAGTTTTAAAATTAAAGAGTTTTAATATCTCACTCTCTTCTTTGACCTTATTTCCATTCACTGATAGCTCATCAATTATCGATTGGTGACCTTCAGTAATTGTAAAAGTGACATCTCTATAACCTTTTTTCTTCTTGTCATTAATTTTATGAGTGATACTTATGTCTAGAAAACCATTCTCTCGGTAGAACTTGGTCAGCTCTAATTGATCTCTCTCTAATGTGAAAATGTTTAATTTATTCTTAGCGAAGAAGCCACTTTCTTTTGACTTGAACAACTTCTTTAGCTTCTTAAGTTCGAAAGAATGACCACCTTTGATTTTAAGTTCTTTTAAATTTATTTTTCCTTCAAGTGAGACTACGTGATATCTTACGGACACATCACCATCGTTATTTAAGGAATTTACTTGTTCTGTCACTTCAACGAAAGGGTAGCCTAACTTTTGATAAGTCTCCTTTATGGTCTGCTTATCTTGATCTATAGCACTACCTTTTAGTAGAAGACCTTTTTGCGCTACCAATTTGTCACGTATGTTTAAAATTTCTTCTACTTGAGTAAGTTTTAAACTCACATATTTTATCTTTCTCTTTAATTGAAATTCAAAAACAATCTGAATTAAATCTTCTGATGATCCCGGTTCAACTCTTGCGGTAACTTCAGAGTACTCAGGAAATTTATTTGAAAGGGTGTTTACGTCAGTGATTAATTTCTCAGCATCTAAGAGTTCTCCAACTTCTAAAGTTGTAATATGCACTAGAGTAGGGTTTTCAAGAGTCTCACCTTGGTCGTTAATATAAGTAATACTCTCAATAGTAACATCTTCAATAGTAGAAGATTCTTCCTGAGCGCAAACTGATCCTAAGAGGAACAATTGGAGTGAGGCCATGAGAATAAATTGTAAGTATTTTTTTATATTCATACTTATATCTTCCTTAGGAGCTTGTTTAATTTCTTTGTTTGTTTCTTTGTAAGGAATTGCCCATGTATTTTAAATATTTCATTTACCAACTTCTTTGCTTCTTTTTTTCTGTGATCATAGTAGTAAGCGTGCGCAAGATTAATACTTGCAGCTATTTCATGACCTAGACCTTTGTAATTTAAGAGAAGCTTACTTAGTATCTTAATGGCCGATCTGGAACTGTGAGAGTTTCTTCTTCTCTGTGCCTTTGAGAGGTAGAACTTTGCTTTCTCAAGCATCTTACTGGCAAGAAAGGTTCTACAAGTGGCATACTTCTCACTTAGTTGTGAGTGATCATATTGAGTGGTTAAATTTTTTGGGTAGAGAAAGAAGGCCTTGTGGGCATTCTCACAGAGAGTGGCGTACTTTGCATCTAGTTTTACATTCTCTGGTAAATATTTGTAACCAAAAGCTCCAATTTCAATAGTGGCCTTTATTAGAGGTTTTTCTTCTTCTAGGAGCTGCGTGTATTTTAGTATATCTTTCTTAATTGTTTCATCTTCAGTTTGTAGATGTATAAGGATAAATTCTTGAATGAGTGAACGAGATTTTAAATGGGCGAATGCTTCTCTCTTGCCATTCATTAAGTTGTCATAAGTTCTTTTGGCCCATTTCTTAATCTTAACATTTTCATTTAGCATTGCTGCTTCTAATTCTTCTTTGGCATTGAGCTCCACTAGTGCTTTAGAGATTTCTAAATTTATTTGTTCAACTTCTTTAGCGAAGAGTGAAATTAAAAGTGGAATACTTTCTTTTACGTGTCTAGCACCAACAGTAGTGATAGTGACAAATCTTAAATTAGGATTTTTATGGTTGAGAAGTTTTACCAACTCCTTTGATAACTCGCTATCTGCTTGCTTATACCTTTCAAACTCTTGATCATTCTCAGGGTCAATATTAATTTTCAAAGCTTTCATTGAAGAGACCATATAGAACTTATAAATGAGCTCTGATCCAGTTTTTAAGTACTGTCCATAGTGCTCTAGAACTGCAATGTTTTTGGAGCTATTCATTATTCTTAAGACGAGGACTCTTATATCTTTTGAAACTTTAGGTGCATTTTCAATGAGGATTTTTACTTCTCTTTCACCTATGATCTTATTGGTTAATTTTGTATATTCTAAAACCTTTTCCAATTTTGTAATTTTCTGTGGCTTAGAAAGACTTCCTGTTAGAGCAACTGATAAGAGCTCATATACACTCTCTGCACGAGCTGAGTGCATGTTTGCACAAACTAGTAGTGTTGTTATGAGAATAGAAAGTATTCGTGTTTTAAACACGCAAAGCTCCTTAAGTTAAAATAATTAACTTTTATTTGCAATTTTCTTACCGTATTGGGGTGAGATAACGTATTGAAATTTATATTGAAATCTTACTTTTGATGTCTAACTAATAGTCAGGTGTCGCTTTATAGAGGGCCCAATCAATTGGGCCCTAAGTGGTCAACTTTACTTCTTTCTAAGCCTGATCTCAGTTCTTATTCCATAAGTCACTTCATCATCTCTATCTTCGTCATCATACATACTGTATCTAACCTCAGGACCAACTCGAATTGAGTCATTAACTTGAATATTTAATCCAAGTGCTAATTGAGTCATGTGATCTTCAATAAAGTTGATGGCGGCAACAGCTTCACCAAATTTAAAAGTTCTTGAAGCTCCAGCATTTATGGCGGTGGCATCTCCGTAAGTTGCATGATTGGTGAAAAAGATCCCTTCCGCCCAAAAAGTGTTTCTATCTGTCTTATAAACAGCTCCAATACTAATACGGTCTTCGTCTTCTCTGTCGTCATGTCCTAGGTGAGCGTAAGAAATATTTCCTTCAAGCCCGTCCATAATCTCTCTAGAGTATCTAATGGCATAAGAGCCAACGGACCCAATATCTAGATCACTACTTCCTTCAAGATTTTCAAATACTGAAGCTTGAATTTTTCCAAGAGTCTCTGAATCAAGAGTGACTGTGATCCCAAAAACCTGATCATAGTTTCTTAGTCCACGAACTGGATTGTTGTGGTGATTTAAGAAACGATCAAAACCTAGACCCATAGGAATTCCTTTCTTACCAATAACTACGGCAATAGGTTTTCCTCCAATATTTCTAATCTCAACATAGGCATACTTTAAAAATTCTTCCAGCTCTATTGAACTCTCTACACTGTCACCATTTCTTCTGATCATTCTATCGAGTTTTAGAGCAATGACTGCTTTAATATTTTCAGAAATAGTTGCAGTAAATTTAATGACTGAACCTTTGATTCTCATATTATCTTGATGATCGCCATTTGCATCAGGTTTAAAATAGTTATCAACTCTGATAACGGCCGATACATCTAAGGAATCTCCAAGAGTTTCTCTCTCTTCATTGTTCGCAAATCCCGTTGCACTTGAAAGTAGTAGGGAAGTTATTAGTAATAATCTCTTCATGCCATTCTCCTTTATTTTTTCGTCATGATATTTTTAATGTTCGAGGTACAATTGCAAAGGTGGGTTTGACTTGTCAAACAAAAGTTTATGATACATGACAACATATTATAAAATGAATATTGTCTTAATCTTTCCCAATGGTAAGTAGCGTTATCTAGCGTTTTCACACCTTTAACGCTATCAGTATCTGGTCGTAGAATGTATTTTGAAGTAAAATGGAAATCAATTTAAATAGTAATCTAATAAGAACCTAACAATAAACAAAACTTATCATCTGGTAACAATGAAGCAATTACTCACATACTTTAAACTGCAATATAAATTATTTCTGACTTTGATCCTTTTAGTCATTGTCCCTTTAGTTCTAGTTTACCTCTTCTCCCCGTACGAATGGGACAATCTCTATTGGTTGGCGCTCACATTTATTTTTGCTCTCAAAGTTGTTTTCTACAAGGAAGCTCCTTTAAAAAAGAAATTGATAGGGGAAGTGAGAGAGAGATTCATTAGTAAGACTGGAAAGGTTCCCTCTAAAATGCAAATTGTAAGGGGAGTGGACGAAATTATTGTGGCAAGAGATGTTATGCTTGTCTCTGTTGGAGTTTGTGTTTTAATAGTGACTCTATTTTTTGGAAAACTTTAGGAAGTGAATTTTGAATAAGAAATTAATAATTGAAAAACTCATAGAACAATTAAATGTTGAATTAGATAAAGCTAAAGGCGCTTATGCGACTTCTAAAAACCTCACTCAAGATTCTGAATTTAAGGCCGAGAGTAAATGGGATACGAGAAGTATAGAAGCAGGCTATCTAGCGGGGGCTCAAAAGGTTCGTGTTGACGAGTTAGAAATGGACGTCAAGATGATTGAGGATCTCGGCGATGAGAAGAATAATAAGAAAAGCACCATTGGGATTGGCTCTCTTGTGGAAATTAATTTAAATGGGAACTCTAAAAAGTACTTTATAGCACCAACTGCTGGTGGAACAATGATTAATATTGATGGAGAAGTCTTACTTGTGATTTCAGTCTTCTCTCCCATAGGAAACGCCGTGATGGATCTTGTTGGTGGCGATTCCTTCGAGTTAGAGATGGGTGGAACTAATAGAGAGTATGAAGTCGTCTCTTTTTGTTAGTAGTAAATATTTAAACTCACTCCAAGATAATGTGAAGAGTGAGTTTGTTCATACTTTCCTAGGTTCTTATCTTTAAAATCTTTCGAAGAAGTCCAATATCCTTTCCTAAAGTTATAAAACACCCCAGGCTTTATGACATCACTGTAGTGATAGAGGAGACCTGCATATATCCATTGCTCGTAAATAGATTTCTCACTAAAGTTCAGAGGAAGGTACGCTTCATAGTTTAAAAATAGATTTATAAAAGCAGCACCCTCGTCTAATACGAGATAGGTGACTCCTGGCCTCACTTTTATAGCATCGTGATCATTAAAGAAGTTATGCTCATAGGTGAGACGAGTTTCAAAAATATAATTACCAAAGAGTTTCTTATAACCGGCTTCTCCGATAAGAATATTTTCTCCCCGCGAGTTTGTGTCATTCCACAACCACTTCATATTTTGCCAAACCCAATCATCGTCGTGTCTTAGACCGTAAGCTCTCTTGTAGAAGATTCCTAGTTTAACATTGTTATGAACTCTATATTTAAAACCTAGCTTTAAAGACTTTTCCTTTCTTTCAAGTTCTTCTTGTGACCAATTATATTCAATAAGAGAAGTAATCTTTGGAGTAAATTGGTGAAAGTGTCTTAGAATGATTTTAGAATTTACTTCAGCTTCGCCCTCTGCAGGAACATTGCCAGCGAGAATAGAAGTACTTAATAGAAATGTAAGAAAGAGTTTTCTAATCATAGTCTTGTCCAAGAATATCTCCGTATGCTTCTTCAATACTTACTGTGTTATCAAGTTTTCCTTTTCTGCGATCAAAGCCCCAGTTTAAATTCTTGGTCCATGGAAGACTCTTAGGGGGAGTGACGTTGTTCTTGTCTTTTATGTGAACACCTTCTCCGGCCTTTACTAGCACTTCTTTTTTAGAGCTCTTTGGTTTTACTGATACGAGTCCTTTATTAACACACATCCATGAATCTTTACTCTTCACTTTTTTTCCGTAGCTTACAAAGAACTGTGTTCCTCGTACGCCCAAAGATGCCTGTCTTGTTTTAACAATGAACTTATCTTTTTTTATCATTTTATTTTTGATAACTTGAAAGAATGAACTTCCTTTATATAAGCCTGTCTTGGTAGGGGAGTTTTTATCTTTAGGAACTGAAATTGCGAGTTTACTAAGTTCGTTAAGTTTAATTTTTGAACCATCACTGAGGGATATGACTACGAGAGCTTTTTTAAAAGTTTCAAAAGTAGATTTATCTTGAATGATAAAATTTTTCTTTACGAGACGTTTTATCTTTCCAACCGTATTTGTAACTTTGCCTTTAACAAAGATTACTTTTCCAATATCTCTAGCGGAAGTAGTAGAGATTAAACTCATCATGAGTATGATCTTTAACATAGCAAAATCCTTTTTTTTATTTAGTATACTCTACTTCTTTACTTCGAGTTCCTTTTTTAAGGAGAGGAGTTTATCGCTTCTCTTTTCAATGATATCGCTAACAAATTTTTGTAGTGCTTCTCGCAGATAAGGTTCAAAATCTTTATCTTCACAATTAGTAGTACTAAAGAGATCCATATAGATGCGATGGGTATCTTCACTCACTGAGATGGTGATGGTATTTGGATTGAGTTGATCTTCTAAGGCCTCTCTGATTACGCCACTGAGCTTTAATCCTCTCTCCATAATGGACTCATAGTAGTCCTTTGGAATGTGAACATTGACTCTCTTCATATCATCCATTTCTTTCTCCTGTGTATAGCTCTTCGGTAATGAGTAAAAGTAATTAAGTTTTACGTATCACTAGATTGTAACATATTGAAAATATATAGACTGTCAGGAAAAGTTGGCGGTTTTTCGGGTTTTTGAAAATGAATGATTGAGTAGGATTGTGCCGTAAGGTGTAGTTATTGCTCAAAATGAGCAAAAGTCTTTTAATTTGCTCAATCTTGCTCAAAAATAGTGCAAGATGGTTTTAACAACAAAACAAACGAGAGGTTGAAAATGAGTGAGCTAATCGAAGACGTTATCCTTACTGAAAATTGTTTAAGAAAAGCAAGAGAGAGAGGGATTACAATTCGCCAAGTCTTTGAGGCCATCACTTATGGAAGACCTTGGGTCACTGAACTGGGAGGTTTAAGTTTTTACCATAATGGAATAGAAGTTATTACATGTGCTAGTTTTGAATACGCTATTACCGTCATTGATCACGGGCAAGATCTCACCCACGAACTTGCAAGTGTTGATATGGACGTCTCTCCACCTTTACGGATTACTCACGATGTTGTCGAACCCCTAAGTTATATGCTGACGTGAGATAAATAGACCCACTGGCAATAGGGATTTTGCTGGTGGGTTTATTTTTTAACTTGCTATCTTTACTTCATTTTCAGCAATGATAGGTATGTTGATAACAAAGCAGGTATTGGGTGAAGATCTATCAATAGTAATAGTTCCACCGTGATCTGTTACAATGGAATGAGTAATACTCATTCCAAGGCCAGTTCCTTTTCCCACTTCCTTGGTTGTATAGAAGGGATTAAAAATATTCTTTGCAATATTTGTAGGAATACCACTGCCGGAATCTGTCACTCTCACTTCAAAACTTTTTAAGTCTATTTTTACGTGAATTTTAATCCACTTGGTTTCAAGTTCTTCAATGGCATCAAAGGAATTATTTAAAATGGCCACTAGTGCTTGTGAAATACGTATATGATGACATAGAAATTCCGCTTTTTTTGTATCATTATCCATGTCAATAATAATATCAATGCCAGAGGCGTTGTATTTCTCTGTGCAAAGGAAGAGAGAGTCATCTATGAGTTCAGTGAGTTGGATGTAATTCATTTTGTCTGCTTCATGACTTTGTCTCGCAACAGTGCGCATTCCTTTGATAATTTTAGATATTCTCCTAACTGTTTCATCAACTCTTGTTAGGGATTTCAAAATAGCTTCTTGATCTATCTTACCATTTTGTATCATTCTTTTAACTGAGCGGGCATTTCCCGAAATGATTGTTAGAGGATTATTTATTTCATGTGCGATACCACTGGCCATTTCTCCTAGAGAAGCTAGGCGTGAATTATTAAAGAGCTGAGCTTCTTTATTTGTTATTTCTTCGTGGGTACAATTAATTAACCTTCTAAAGAAAAAAGAACCTATCAGGGCCACCATTAAAATCACAGCAAAGAAAGAGAGTAGGTAGCTTATTTTCTTTTGATTAAGAATGGAAAAATTATTTAACTTCTCCATTCCATTAAGATTGGAATACTCATTCATATTAACTATAAGTAATTTTATTTTCTTTAGCTGAGCAAGTTTTCTTATGATATTTTTATTTTTGATTTGTAACTTTTTAAATTTAGAAAAATCATTTAAATATGTCATAAAGTCTTTTTTAAGGGGATGATTTTTCAATGAGTCGTTTGAAAAGTCCTGATTGATTCTGCTAATCTTCTTAATAAGCTCTTGTCGCTCTCTTTTTATTTCTAAACTTTGTTTACTGATTATATTTGTCTCCAAATCAGAAATGGCTAAAGAGATATTTTGAAAATGTAATCTTGGACTAATAAATTCATTTTGAATATTTAATGAATTCTGAGAAATCTCTGTGATAACGGTACATGTTACCCAGGCCCCAATACAGATGAGAAAAAAGAATAGAGCAGACATTAACGTGATATATGGACTTAATCTTTTATTACTCTTCATATACCTCCCTTATTTCTTACCATTTCCTTATCGTTATTAGTTTCCACTAATTGAGAGATTTTATGAATAATTTCTATTTATTATTTTCTCTATGCTAGAACTAATTACCTGAGCGTTTGAGTGGGCTACTTTTAAGGGGAATAGGTAAAATATTATATGGAAGTCTATGAAGTAAGTAATTTAGCTAGAAAGAAAGTCTCCATCTAGCAAAAGTTAGAACAAATCTCTGTACAAGACTCTCAGCATTCATCTGTGAGTCTATTATCCCTCTATTTTCTTCCAATATAGACACATAGTGATCTAAGCTCTCAGTATTTTCTGGCAGCTCTCCTAAGATACTATTCATAGTCTTGGCCGCATTTTCGAACTCAATACTGATGGGAGTATTCGATGTTCCCGCTATAGTGTATGAGCTGGATACTTGTCTTAATGTTTCTTTGAAAGATTTCATAAGTTCTTTTGAAGCAGGATGATCAACACTAATGTTGGAAGCATAGGCCCAGGCCTTGATTTTCGTCATTTGAGAATTATGAGCAAAGAAGGGTACTAGTTTATCAAACTCTACTCCCCATCTTCCGGTTTTAATTTTCACTCCAAGACAAACCAGGTTAAACCCTTCGTCTTTAGAACTCGTGACTCGTACAGATCTCTGGGCATTTAGAGTCGTTAAGCCGTCCAGATTCTTACACTCGTAATCACATGTGAAGGTCACAACCTTTGGGAAGGGAGCGGTGAAGTCGTAGGTTAAATATTTCTTAGAGCTTGGATTGGGTAGGCATTCTCCCACCTCTTGTGAGAGGGCAGAGTAGCCTAGCAGACAAAAAAGTATGAGGGAGAAAAATTTCATGGGTCATTTTTGACATATAAGTTGTGATTAGGCCCATAAATTGAAAAATATTCAAGACTTACAGTATAACTAAACTCAATTTGACTTATTGATTGGTTACAATTAGATTGTGCACAACTGAAATAAAGGAAAGAATCATGAAATCACTATTACTCTTAGTTCTGCTCACTAATTCTGCTATGGCCAATTACCAGGGAAGTCATATTTCCGATGTATGGGAAACGGTACAGGAAAAATCTTATTCTAAACTTCCACAAACAAAAGTGAATATGAATCGTCTCACTAAATGGGGAAAGTCTAAACTCGAGCAGTCGGCAAATAGAACAATTAGTAATAGAAGTGACATTCTTCCATATTTTGAAAAACTTGTTCATCCCAATGGAACTTGTCTCTTAGGAGAGTGGAAAATTGATGAAGATAATATCTATACTGGTTACTTTAAAAAGGGAAGCCAAGGTCTAATCGTTTCAAGGGCCTCAGTTGCTCTTTCTGACACTAAGAGAGGAAAGAGAAGAAGCTTTGGTCTTGCAGGAAAAATATATCCAACTACAGATATTAATCATAGTGAAAACCTAGAGACAGCAAACTTCTTCACAATGGATGATCTTGGCGGAACTAAAATTAAGAAATTTTCTCTCACTAAATTAACCAATGAACCTGAACTTTCAGTGAGTCTTGGTGCGATCTTTCTTATTAGAATGGCGAGATTCGTTTCAAAAGCTTTTACAAATGCAGATAACAATCCAGGTCTTAGACAATTATGGCAAATTTCAAGTCTTGGTCTAAAGGATGGAGAAGCACAATTGACTCCTATGTGGATGAGACTAAGTGCTGTTAAAGGATTTGAATATAACAGTGAAAAAGACTTTAGAAATGAAATCGCTGAAAATATTAAAAGAAATGGTGATATGACTTTTTCTATTGAAGTGGCCGGTACAATGAATGCAGGTAGCGAACAGGTCAAGAGCTTTACTAAGATTGGAACAATTAAATATACAGAGATTTCAGCGAGTGAAGGTTGTGATCACAGACTACACTTTAATCATCCAAAGCTTAGAGCAGACTTAAACTAATTCTTATCTTCGTTTACTTTATCATGGAGGTTTGCAAGAACCTCCTTAACACCATCACGAATCTCAATAAAACTATCCATGGTTAAATTTAAGTTACAAAACATTTCCATAGGAATGCTCTCACTCTTCTTTTCTAGGTTTATACCTTTTCTACTAAGAGTAATAAGAACTTCTCGTTCATCATGTGTGGATCTCTTTCTGGTTAATAATTCCATTGCCTCAAGTCTCTTTAAGAGAGGAGTTAGTGTTCCCGAGTCGAGGTAAAGCCGCGTACCAAGTTCCTTAACTGTGGTGCCTTTGTCGCTATCTTTACCTTTGGCCTTCCAAAGAAGAGTCATCACAAGAAATTGTGGGTAAGTGAGGCCTATTTTCTTTAAGTAAGGTCTATAAACTTGGGTCATTAACCTTGAAGCTGTATAGAGGTTAAAGCAGAGGGCATCTTCAATAGAAACTTTTTTAGACATATTGTAATCCTTTAAGTTGTGCACAATGTAACACCCTCAAAGGTTTTGCACAACTTAAAAAGAATCCTATGAAATTGCTGCTACCAAGGTGTCTAAAGTCTAGACAGGTGCTTCAAGTTAGTCGTTAAAAAGTATAAAATCTTTCTCTTTATTAGGGACTTAGCCCTGTTTAGAATTGGTACATTTCTTGCTTTAAAGACTCTATTAATACTTTAAAAGGACCTACTTCTTTATGAAAGATTTATCAAAAATCATTTGTCTACTATCTGTCTTAACCTTTGTTGGTTGTTCCAAGAAAGAGAAAGACTTTGAGTACACTAAAGTGGTTAGTGAACTTGAACTTCTTAGAATGCAACAAATGCAAAGGTCCTCACAATTGCCTCAAGGTGATTTTGCAACAAATAGAAATGGGCTGCCAATTGCTAAAGAAATAAATCCCGTAGTGGATGGTTTTTGCCAAATGATTAGTGATAAAAACATTGAGAATCCATTTGAAGTTGATAAGTATTTCGCTACTGAAATTACTAAGAAAGATTACGCTAAATATATTGAAACTATTCAGGGGCTTGAAGACCAATGTATAAGCTCAGAAGTTCTCTTAGATAAATTTCCACTGCTCTTTGTAAAGTATCAATTAAAGAGTGGGAAAAAGCTCTATGGAACATATAGAGTTGGTGAGAATAAGAAAATTACTAGCTTCTATCCCTTCTTTAATGAAGGATTTGAATTCGATCATAAATTAATTGAGATGAGTGACGGAAAGAAAATTTCTACCACTATCCTAAGCAATCACAACGGACCTACTAAAACTATTTTTTTAAAAACGCCATACTTTCATACCGATTTAACGAGCTACTATATTTGGGACGCTATGAACTGGGTAAAGAATGGTTATAGTTTTGTGATTCAATCAAATCGCGGATCACACGCATCTACTGGTGACTTTAAATGGCTCCATGAAAAAAACATTCAAGATTCAAAAGAGACAATTGATTGGATTGCTAAACAACAATTTAATAACGGAGAAGTTACTGCATACGGAACATCATATGATGGGTACAATGCTCTGGCGGCAGCTGTAGGAAAACCTGAGGCCTTGAAATCTGTCATTGCCTGTAGTGCACCAGCTAATGCTCAAACTGATTCTTTCACTGCAGGTGAAACGATAGAGTCATGGTTAATTGAGTACATTGCTAAGAGAGAAAATTCTAAACCCACCAGTCGCTTTCAAGAAAAAATGGAATATCTCAATTTACACAAAGATATAGGTTTTGATGAGTACGATAACTACCTCTACGGAAGAGATATTGCAGATTGGCAAGACTTAATGGATGCTAGAAAAACTGGAGACTTAAAGAGTTACTGGCAATCAAGATCAATGTTAGAGGGTTTATCAAAGGTCACTATTCCTGTTTTTCACATCGCAGGTGTGCTTGATGATCAAGATAGTAGAGATACAATTTTAACTCATAGATATATTTTAGAAAATGCACAAGATTCTTCAAATCACCGCTTATATCTTCATAGGTATGGTCATGGCTGTGGGAACTTTTTGCAGGAACAAATTGGAACAGATTTCTTAAATGGAGATTTGGATCTTATGAAACAAGAGTATAGAGATAGTGCTCAAGGTGATTCTCTTATTGCTGACCTAGATGAGTCTATATCTGAGAAAACAATTTCCTTAAATGTTACGACTGCCCAAACCGGGGGAGCTGAGAGTGAAGAATCGGTAACAATAAATAATAGATTTGAACTTATGGGAGATAAGACAGCACTGCTTTCTTATGAGGCCTTAGAAGATATGCAAATTAATGGGGTTCCTGAGATTGAATTGAAGGTGAAGTCTAGTTTAGTGAAGTCAAATCTTTCTATCTATTTGATACATCTAAAAGATGGAAACGCTCAGTCTCCACATAATTTAACTTGGGGAAGTTCAAGATCGTCATTTGTTCTAAATGAAGAGTTAGAGGGAATTCAAACTATTAAACTTACACTGCCTCCAATGGCCTTCAAGGTTGCAAAGGGTGATAGTATACAAATTTATGTAACTACTGATGTTAATGATTTTCTTGATATCTTTATGATGAATAGAGCAGAGTATTACACGAGTGATGAAAGTGCTGGTTATCTTGAGATTATGAAAGGGGAAGGTAATACCATGCTTCTTCCGCTTGAGAAAATTGAAGAAGCTGATGCTGAAGAAGTTGTTACTGAAGAAGTCGTCGATGAAGACGAAGACTTAGAGAAACCAGTTCTTAATATTTAAAACTAAAACTTCTTTCTATCTTGATAGGAGTCTTTTTTAAATAATTGGCCAGATGAGAGACCATAAGTTTCTATTTGGCCTAATCTTAAATTCAATTCCTCAGAATCAATTTCACCATTTATAAGTTCTCTGTAAGTTTCAAGTCTTTCGAAAATTACACTACCAGACTCAAAGAGGGCTTCAATCCTAAAGAGATTAACACCTAAGTCATGACACTTCTTAAGCATCGTGGGTGCTGAAATAGGAGTGGCGTTATACATAGTATTACGACACTCTTGGTCAGCTTTTATAAAGTGTTTATTTCCAAAGCTATCGTGTAATTCAACTTTATGTTTTTCACACGGCTTTCCACAATCTCTAAAAGATTTTCCTTTTGATAGGAATGCGGCGAACACACAGTGCTCCATATGAAAACTTGGCATATATTGGTGTAGAGTGATTTCAAAATTCTTATTCTTAGAGTGATTAATCATTTCGATCAATTGCTCTTCATTAAGATCATAACTTGGAGTTATAGTTGTTAAACCTTTTTTAAATAAGTAATCTGCACTGATAGAGTTAGAAATATTTAAACTAAAGTCACCACAAGTTTCAAGCTCAGGAGCAAATTTACTAAAGAATTCTTTTGCACCTAGATTTCTCACAAGAACATAGTCAGGTTTAAGTCTGATAAGTACTTTTAAGTGATGATATTCACCAGGCTTTAGAATTCTATTGGTGGCCACTCCGCAACGGATCCCACTTCCTCTTACCAACTCTAGAGAACTTTTGTAGTCTTTTCCGAATTCAAAATCTAAAATAATAGAGTCTAGGATTTCTTTAACATTTGGAGAATCATCTAAGTAAGATAGAAGTGATTCAACTTGAGCTTTCTCTCTGAGCATTAAACGAATTTTAGAATCTTTCGTTTCTATCTCGCTATACTCTATAGGGAGAGTGAATTCATTTAAATCAGATGATTTTCTATTTAATAGAGCTTCAGAAAGAGTGGCAATAGCACTTTGTCTTAAGAGTTTTAAAGTCTTGTTGTGAATAAATGGCGTAGGATTAGAAAGATCAATTTGTACGTCATCACTTTTAAAAGCGCTGGCTGAAAGAGCACATAACTCTTTTTTAATATCTTCTAATTTTGGTTCTCGCTTAGCAGCTTCGAGTACAGCTTCAGACTTAACAGAGATAGTAGTCTCATCTAGAGTCACCATCAGCTCCATTGGTGAGCCAATGTGGGCCTTAAATGAAACTTGTATATCTCTTCTCTTTAAAAGACTCTTGTCACTAAATGTTTTAGCTAACTCTTTTGAAACACTTGGTGAAGAGGTTAGGTAGACGTCGTTTCCAACTCTTAAATTATCTATTTTAAAATCTTTTGAAAACTTAAGTTCATAGCGTTTGTTTTTAAACTTATAAACACCATAAATCATCGTTCCAAATTCAATCACTGATTTCTTTCCAAAACCGGTAAAGAGTAGACCATCTCCTTTTTGTACAGGATAGTCTGATGCGATAACAATGGCGTTTCTTTTGATTTCTTGAATTTGACCAATTTTTAGTCCTCTATTGTCACCAAAGGTTCCATTGACGAGGTCTTGGTGATCAACACCATTTAACCAGCCAGGAAAGAATCCTCTTGAATAAGTGATGGCCATTTCTTCTTTTAATTTCTTATTGTCACCAGTTTCATCTAGTGCTTGTCGATAAGAGCTAGCGGCACTGGCCACATAGAGAGGACTTTTTAATCTTCCTTCAACTTTAAAGGAATCTATTTTTAATTCTTTTAATTTTGCAATCTCATCGATTCCACAAAGATCTTGTGGAGAGACGAGATATTTCTTATCCACTAGGTCTTTCTTTACACCGTCTACAATAAGGTCGTATTCAAAGCGACAACTCTGGGCGCATTGTCCGCGGTTGGCACTTCTTCCACCTATGGACTCACTGGTAAAACATTGTCCAGAGTAGGCGACACAAAGTGCTCCGTGAACAAAGACTTCTAATTCTTTATCCGTGGCATCTTTAATTTTCTTGATTTCATCTAAACTATTCTCTCTTCCAAGAACGTAGCGTTTAATATCTAAGTCTCTTGTGAGATCAATAGCGTATTCATTAGTAATGGTCATTTGAGTTGAAGCGTGAATAATTTGCTTCGGCGCCATAGCTTTGATGAGTTTCACTAAACCTAAATCCTGAACAATAATAGCATCGGGGCTTAGAGGTAAGAGTTTTTCTATGAGCTCTTTTGCTCTCTCTAATTCGCTTTGAAAAATAAGAATATTAAAAGCGACATTTACTCTCACACCGTAGAGGTGACAGAGTTTAATCATCTCTTCGAGTTGCTCAAAGGTATGATCCGTCGTTCTGCCTCTCGCATTAAATTCAGGCATTCCAACATAAATGGCGTCGGCACCGTTGTGAATGGCCGCAAGGCACATATCAAGGTTTCCGACAGGTAGTAGTAGTTCAGGTGTATAGCTCATAAGTAGTGGAAACTAGCAGAGAGTTAGGAAATGTACAACGACCCTGTAAAGATTTACACGACATAAAGCGCCGTTTTTGCTATAAATTCTTATACTAAATTATTGAGGCATCTATGTTGGATAAACTAAAATTATTTCTTTCTACTTTTTCACTACTTCTCGAGTATGAAAAACAACCCCAGTGGGCCCATCACATGCACGCTGTTGAGAATATGCTCGACTCTGATTTTGATACAGCTTATGACCGCTACACTTCCGCATACGGGGGAGCAGGGACTTTAAATGATATTCATATATCCGATCCTTGGAGTCTTACGCTCTTTTGGAAACTTAGAACGATTATAAATATTCACTTTCAATGCCTTGAACTCAAGAAGGATATTTTTTCAGAGCTTGTAGAATTCGAACAAGATAAATTAGAAAATCTAAAAGTTCACTGTTGTACAAGTTGTAACGCTAGGTTTGTCACTGAGCGAGATCTCATTCAAACTCAAATCCCAGCTAAGGTGAATAAACTAATGCTAGAGGAAGTCAATTCTCATCCTACTAGAACTCTCTATGAGAGGTTCTGTGTGGCGAGGAAAGAGAGTGTAGCGTTATTAGAAGAGCTCTCTGTTACTATTGATGAGAGCTGGTCGATTATTCGTTCTGATCCTTCCTATCAACCCTGCGATAGTTGTAAGCAGAATACTTTGAAGCTGCAGAATTTCAAATTCGATGGTGATGTTTGGAGCATGTTGACCTAACATGTCGATTCTTTGCTAAGTCACTAACAATTACAAAAATCTATTAATTGGTTTTCATTGAGTTGCTAAATGCTTATAGTTGACTTGATGTTAGTTAGGAAAATTATCAAAATTTATAATAAAACCCTTCTTAGTTTTACTAAAGGAGAGGGTTTTAATAATCAGAAAGAGAGATCTGAGTTCTCTCTCTTATTACTTTCTGTGCTCATGACGTCCATTCTCATGTGGGGTTATTCTCTCACTTCTTATTTGTACGTAGATCATGATAATCATTACAAGCTAGGACTCTTCACTTCAGTTATTCATATTTCAAGTCTGTTCATTTATTACAGAACGAGATGCATTCCACTCGCTTTAAATACTTTTGTCTCTGCCGGATTTATCTTCCAACTTAGTTGGGCCCTAGTAACTGGTGGTTTTCAAAGTCCTATCATCATTTGGTTTGCACTTCTGCCTCTTATTGCGGGAGTGGTAAGAGGACAATTACACTTACTCGTTTGGGGAGCTGTTTCTATTCTGACTTCTTTAACTTTATTTTTCCTTCATATCAGTGGCTATGTATTTCCAAACTTGGTGACTCCAAAAGGTTTTATCATTTCTCAAATCTTTTTAAGCTTTGGCTTTATAGGACTGTGTTCTGTTTTCATTCTTGCTTATATTCTTGACCGAGAAAAATTTTATCAAACATTAATTGCTAAGAATGAGCAAATAAATAGTCTTCTTACAATAGTAGGACATGATATTAGTAATCCCTTAACTGTTGTGACTATTTCAACAAAGAAGCTTAAGTCGCTACTTTCTGAATCTGGAAGTGAGAGAGTGAAAAAGTACCTAGAGAGGTTAGACTCTAGTGGTAAGGCGATGACTGAAATTTTGAATCAGATTAGGGATATTCAGGCGATAAAAGAAGGTAAAGTGGAGTTAAGTCTTGAGAAACTTCATCTCAATAGTCTCTTTGAAGAATCACTACATTTCTTTGAGTCTAAAATTAAATCTAAGAATATTGAACTTCATTACGACTTTACTAAGAATCAGGATCTTCATATTTTAGGTCACAGCACTTCTCTAAAGTACCAAGTTTTAAATAATATCTTTTCCAATGCCATAAAGTTCTCTGATCAGAATGGGGAAATCCGCATTGATGTAACTCCTAAACCTAGCTCAATTGAAATTTGTATCAAAGATATCGGTAGGGGGATGGAACAGGAACAACTTGAAATTCTCTTTGATCGCAATTCCAGGACTTCACTAGAGGGAACTTTGGGAGAACGGGGAACTGGTTTTGGAATGCCCATTGTTAAATCTTTTGTGGAACTTAATGAGGGACAAATTAAGGTTAAATCTAAGACAAAATTAGATTTTCCACACGAGCATGGAACAGAAATATTGCTCTCCTTTAAAAATGCTACTGATTTAGTTAATTAGGGCCTATATCTGATAATAAAAAACATTGATCAAAGAAGAAAGGTTCCTCTAAGAATGCAGTGGACTTAATGAAGTATTATATGGCGGCTAATTTACTCTTGGCTCAGGTGTTATAGAGAAAGAGAGTGCGATGAGTGCGAAAATACTCTCTGGCCACTTTCTCATGTTTTAACCTTGGATGGGCCACTACCCAAGAAAGACCTAACATACCAATACTGCAAATGAGGATGAGTATCGTAGAAAAAGTAAACACTTCGTAGACTATGTAGTTTTGATAAGCAATGTACATCATCCAAGTAGAGAAAATGAAAGTGAAAAAATGAAAGTGATCATGAGTTTTTAAAAAATTCACACTCTGGTGGGCATCAATTTCTTTATAGATTTCTTTTTCAGTCATCTTAAGCTCACCACTGTGTTGCATGGCCTCTTCGACTTTATAGTACATCTCAATTTCTTCACTATTAGCTTCATCGATAGGCGTTAGGTATGGAGTAATCATATCTCTCTCTCCTGTAAATTAAATACTTCACTAAAAGTTTAATTTACAATGATGAAGATATTATGAAGAATGCTGACCTTTAAGGGCCAGCTATATAGGATTCAACAACTTGTAAGAGTTTTGATTTACCTGAGCTACATTCTTCCACGCTAGAATCCTGCCAAGTACTAGGCTGGGCATTAGTGGCAAAGTGCAAGCCACAGAGATCAAGAAATTGAACTCCCGCTAGGTACTTGTCTGTTGATTGTTTTACACGCACGGGAAAAACAATTCCTTGTGCCATCTTAGGAAGTTTAGAATCGCTATAGAATTCGTTAAAGATATCTTCTGGATTTTGAACTTTTGGAAGCCCCGAAACCATAGTCATTCTTGTGACATCTTCACCACGACACTCATTATCTTTACATTGATTTACAACTCGACAGTACTTGCCTTCTGCATCTGTTTCCCAGTTGTAGTCATTCTCACCACGCACAAGAATTCCTTCAACTACACCTGTAGTGTTATTAAAAACTGGAGAACCTGAGTTGCCACCAAAAGTGTCTAGGTTGCCAACAAAGAACCAATCGTCACTATTAGTTCTTACATTCGCTCCGCCCGCAACTTTCATAGGAAGTCCTGAAGGGTGTCCAATAACAACAATAGGAGCATTATTTGAAATTTTCCCAGAACTTCTAAATGAAAGAGGTCTTCTATCTGAGACTACTCTTTCTAGCTTTATCACGGCGTAATCAGCGTTAGTGGAGTCATCTAAAGCGCGTGAAATAATGGAAGAACACTTATAGACATTCTTGTTCTCAACACTTGTAACACCCTTTTCAAAACCAAAGACCCAACTATATTGATCACACTCATTTTGATTTTGAACACAATGTCCTGCCGTCACTAGGAGATCTGGAGCGACGAGAAACCCTGAACATCTTCCAGGGTTAATTTGGTCTCTGTATTTCTCACTAGAGCAGAGAGACATACTCTCACCAATTGTTTCACTAGGAAGTTCACCATTGCTACCAATCTTATTTGTGGAAATTTGCACTGCTACTGACTTAGACCAATCTCTATGGCGGGCATCGCTTGCTGCTGAGGCTTCGACGCGATCATCATTTCCATATATAACTTCGGGACGAATCTCGCGATTGATTTTTGTAAAACTTAGAAATTCTTTTAAGTCGTCATTTGGGTTAAAGGTCTCTCCGTCACTCTGACATTTTTCTGGGTGAGTCTCTATGAAAGAAGTAATATCACTTCTAAATTTCTCAAAATTAGATAGAGAAGTTGTGGAAGAGTAGGAGACTTTGAATTCAGATTTTAAATTATTCAGGTCTTTGATAAATTCGGTACTACAACTCTTCTCTTCGTCTTTACATGAAACAAGAAATATTGTTGAAAGGATTAAACCTAGAGTTAGGCCATTTTTAAAAGTCTCTCGCATTTGCTCTCCCTTTAAATCCAAGTCATTTAGTTGAATTTAGCTAGGCTAATAAGACCATTTTGATTCTTTTATTTCAAGCCACTTGGTGTGCTATCTAGAGTAATGGCCCCTAAAGTGAGAAGTTGTCAGTTTCAAATGACACAAGGTTCTAAAAAGCTACAAATCATGGTCAAAATGTCACTACTTTTTACGGGTTTTGAAGTTCATTTTTGCAACTTAATAATTCTGTGTTAGATAGATTTCATGAGTGAAAACGATTATAGATTCAGTGGAATATCCCGACTGTACGGACCAGAAGCCAGAGAGAAACTTGAGGCCGCTCACGTTTGTGTCGTAGGAGTTGGGGGAGTTGGATCCTGGTGTGTTGAGGCCCTTGCAAGATCTGGAGTGGGAGAGCTTACTCTCATCGATTTAGACGATATTTGTGTGACCAATGTAAATAGACAATTGCATGCCCTTGACGAAACAATTGGTCAGCTTAAAATTGAGGTCTTGGCCAAGAGATGTAAACTTATTAATCCCTTGCTCAAAGTAAATATTCTGGCAGAATTTTTCACACCTAAGTCAGCTGACAAATTACTTTCTAATAAATTTACTTATGTGGTGGATGCTATTGATTCCATTGAGAATAAAATACTACTCATTGATGAATGTTTAAAAAGAGGTCAACCAATTCTGACCACCGGTGCAGCCGCCGGAAAACAAGATCCTACAAAAATCCTAGTGGAAGATCTTTCTAAAACTTGGAACGATCGTCTGTTGCAAAGAGTGCGAAAGACAATGAGACAAAGGCTGGGATACCCAAGAGATGGAAGGCCTTTTAATGTTCTCAGTGTATTTTGCCATGAACTTCCTTTCTTTCCTCACGAAGATGGCAGTGTTTGCCAAATAAAAAAGGAAGACCAAAAAAACTTAAAACTTGACTGTAATTCAGGTTATGGTTCGGCTACTTTTGTGACTGGAACCTTTGGGTTTGTTGCCGCTAGCGAAGTCGTGAGAGAAATCTGCAAGAAGTAAATTTAAGCCTTTCTAATTTTTCAAAATAATCTATAATAAAATTATGTACTTAAACTTTCATACTCATAAAGTGACAGAAGACGCCGGTATTGAATTCTACAATATCGATCTCAGAAAAGGACCCATTGAATTTACCAAGGGTCAGTTCCGTTGTATTGGTCTCCACCCATGGTGGTTAACGCCAGAGTATCTCGATAGATTAGACTCTTTTGAAGAAATCATGCTTGAAGCTGACGTTCTCTGCATTGGAGAAATTGGACTTGATCGCTCTTGTGATGTGGATTTTGAATTACAGTTGAAAATGTTAATCTTTCAATTAAATATCGCTAAGAAAAGAAATGATCCCTTCGTCGTGATTCATTGTGTGAAGGCCTACTCTGATATTATTCAATGTGTAAAAAAGTCTGGCTTTGATGGACGCTTAGTTTTTCACAATTATAACGGTGATACTCAAACAACTAAAGATCTTATCTCTAGAGGATGTTACTTCTCATACGGTAATATGCTTTATAAAGAGTCTTCTAAGGGTTTTAAGTCTCTAAAAGATATTCCCATTGAGAGACTTTTTCTTGAAACTGATGATCAAGATAAGTATTCAATAAAGGATGCTTATGAAAAGCTATCTTCTATTAAGAGAGTTTCTAGTTTAGATTTACAGAGAATCATTCTTACAAATTTTGGAAATATTAAAACTCGTTCACATTAAAGACTTTATACAGGAATGATTTTAATTAAGTCCGTATTAAAATAGAGCTTTAACAACTTGTCTCTTATATTCACGGCGTAAGCTGGCCTTGAAATACTCATTTCTATATCTCGAAATTTTATTTCTAATTCCAGATTATCTCCTCTGAAATGTTCTCCAAGAACTTCAAAATCATGATTGATAAAATCGCTTTCTTTTAGTTGAATGGCATCATTTGGTAAGTAGAAGTAAACCTCTTCACTCATTTCTATTCTTTCTCTAGGAATTGAAAAGAGAGGGCATGTATAAGCACTAGTGTTCTCATCGTAGATCGCTTTTATTAAATTCTTACTGCCTAAGAAGTTTGCAACAAAAGTATTCTTTGGATTTTGGTAGAGCTCTCTTGGAGAGTCTATTTGCTCAATTTTCCCTTTATTTAAAACTGCGATTCTATCGGCCATATCAAAGGCTTCATACTGATCATGAGTAATGAAAATAGCACTTATTTCATTCTTCTTTAGTAAGTTTCTAAGCTCACTTCTAAGTTCTTGCCTTAGATTGGGATCTAGATTACTAAAGGGTTCATCTAAGAGCAGTAAATCGTTTCCTGAAGCAATTGACCTTGCAATGGCCACTCTTTGTTGTTCGCCACCTGAGAGCTCGTGAGGGTAGTTTTTGATCTTCTCTAAGAGTCCCACCATTTTTAAAACTTCTACTATTTTTTCTTCTTGGTAATTCTTAGGTTTGTTTCTTAAAGCAAATTGAATATTCTTTTTGACACTCATATGAGGAAAGAGTGCATAGTCTTGAAAGACGAGTGATACATTTCGTTTTTCTGGAGGCATTGTGAAATTACTTTCAGAGACGACCTGTTCCTTACAAGTGATTTTTCCCCCCGTAATATCTACAAACCCAGAAATACAATTAAGTAGGGTTGTTTTTCCGCAACCACTTGGACCTAGGACACAGAGGATTTCACCTTTTTTTAAAGTGAAGTTCATATCATTTAAAATGGTTTCTTTGTCATACTTATGAATTAAGTTTGAAACTTGTAAGATATTCATTTTGTTTTACTTCCTATTTTTTCTACTACTGTCATGATCACGATTGAAATAAAACCTGCCAGGACAATGAGTAACGCAGGTATGGCCGCTCTCTCCCAATCTCCTTCAGAAGTGAATTCATAAATTTTTACTGAAAGTGTATCTTTACCAAAGGGTCTAAGCATTAGAGTCATGGGCATTTCTTTCATAACTTCTATAAGAACCATGAGGAAACCTGAAATTATTCCAGATTTAATTAAGGGAATATGAATTTTAAAAATAATCACACTAGGTTTGGCCAAGAGTGCTGCCGCTTTATCAAGATTGGGAGATATTCTCTTAAAGGAAGAGAAAATATTCTTATAGGAGATAGAGAGAAACCTTGTCATTAAGCCCACAACCAAAATGAAGTAGAGAAATGAATTTTGATTAATGAAATCTCCGAGAGAAATTTTTATTTTAGTGAATAACCCAAATACTGCCACTGCAATAATACTTCCAGGTATGGCATAACCCAGAGTTGTGAGCTTTGTTAAACGTTCCCAGTTTACTGACTTTAAAAACCTTGAACTCGAAGCAAGTAAGGTGGTCACGATGGTAGTAACCAGCGCCGTAATAAAGGCCAGTCTTACGGTATTGTAGAAATAGGGATAATTATTTAATAAACTTTGTAGGTCTAAATTATCCTTACACCAGCTAAAGAGTTGATAAGAAGGAATAAATATAGTCGTGACAATTAAAAGTAAGAGCCAAATGAGCGCCATAGATTTAAATAATTGGCTTAATTCAAAAGGGGCGACAAATCCACTCTTACTTTTTATAAAGAATTTCTGCTTAGAAGTTAACTTTGCTTCCGCCCCAAGTACAAGTAAGGCAAAGAAGATTAGGATGGCACTCAATTTTGTGGCCGTAATAAACGAAAACATTCCCGTCCAAGATTCATAAATAGCAGTGGTAAAAGTATCAAAGTTAAAAACTGAAACACCGCCGAAGTCCGCTAGTGTTTCCATTAAAATAATAGCGAGAGAACCAAAGATCCAAGGTTTAGCTAGCGGCAGAGTAATTTTTAAGAAACTTTCAACTTTAGTGTACCCAAGAGATCTTGATACTTTGAAAAGATGATCACCTTGTCCCTCAAAAGCTTGCTTTAAAAGTAAGTAGACGTATGGGTGAAGACAAAGAGAAAAAATCAGCGAAATACTAGTGACAGATTTGATATCTATAAATTGTTTAAGATTGATTCCCCATTCATTTCTAAAGAAAGTCATAGTAGGGGCAGAGTATTCAAAAAGTCCCACATAGATAAAACTCATGACGTAGAGTGGGTAAATTAAAGGTAGGATAGAGCAAATATGCAATATCTTCTTATATTTAAAATCACTTAAAGTGACTAGCCATGCGGAGTAGGTCCCCATGAGAATAGAGAATAGGGATGTATATAGCGCCAGCGAGAAAGTATTACTAAGTATGTTAGGAATTACGTTTCTTGTGACATGGATCCAGACACTGGGATCAGAATCCAAACCAAAAATGGCCCTGAAAAGAAGGGCCAAAAAAGGCAGTATGACAACTGTACATACTGCTAGAATAAAAATTTTTTGAAAAGCAAATTGCTTATTTGTATTGAACTTCATGCATTAACTTAATGGCATCCTTTTGAAGCATTCCTGCTTTTGAAAGATTAAATTCTTTATTGTATTTAAAAGTTCCCCAGCTTTTAACAAGTGGATCTAGATCAACACTTGGGTTTGCTGGATATTCTAAATTAAGAGAAGCAAATAATGCTTGAGCTTTTCCACCTGAAAGCCACTCAAGAAATTTCTTAGACTCTTTCTTGTTCTTAGAGTACTTTAATAAACCGGCTCCTGAAACATTTATATGAACACCAAGTTTATCATTTTGGTTTGGCCAAAAGATCTTTACACCAATAGAGGGATCTTTCTTAAGCAGTCTTCCGTAGTAGTAAGTATTTACAATAGCTGCATCACATTGACCTGAGATCACTCCCTTAATGGCAGAAGTGTCATTAGAGAAAATATCCACAGTATTTGCAACCCAACCTGCTACTACTTTCTTCGCTTTCTTTCTTCCAAGAGTGTCGATGAGTTCTGCCACAAGAGATTGGTTGTAAACTTTCTTAGAAGTTCTAAGACATAGTCTTCCTTTCCACTTACTAGTTGCTAGGTCTTCATAAGTAGAAAGTTCACCTTTTTTAACTGTCTTTGGATTGTAAACAATTGTTCTCGCTCTTAGAGAAAAAGCGAACCAAAGATTTTTAGGATCTTTAAAACTTGCAGGAATATTCTTATCAAGTATTTGGCTATTAATTGGCTCTAAGATATTTTGTGTAGAGGCGTACCAAAGGTTTCCTCCGTCAACAGTGAAAAGTAAATCTGCAGGAGTTGAACTTCCCTCAGCTTTTAGTCTTTGTATTAAAGCGCCATCTTTATTTGTTGTGTAGTTGAATTTTACGCCAGTTTCTTTAGTGTAGAGGTCTAAAATAGGCTTAATAAGATGTTCTTTTCTAGAAGTGTAGATTGTTAACGTTTTGGCACTTGCCACAGAAGAGAAGAGCACTAGAAAGGGAATTAAAAATTTCATATACATCCTTGTTCTTTGAGTGTTGTTACAGATGTTTGATATATAAAACTTTTACTGCTCTTTTGCAAAATCTTTTAATTTATTATTTCACTAAGATTATCTAACTGGTTGAAATTACAGTAGTCAATTTAAAGTGTATCCAGGAAGTTTACTGGCACTACTTTGATGGCAGAGCTTTAAGGCCTTTTTTATTGGAGCTTCAAAATTACCATTTTCGATCTCAACTCCAAGATCATAGAAGAACTGCCCCCAGAGAAATTCTAAGAACGGGACTTTTACTTTAGCAAAACAGCCTTTCTTTCTTGCGTAGTAGGCGAGGCTTCTAAAGGGATTGTCATTTAATTCGACCAGACTTTTTGGAAGATCGAAGAAGTCACCTTCTTCAAAGTCGACACCCAGCAAATAGACATATTTCTTGGAAATCATTCTTTCTTTAAAATCATTAAAATTTAAGTGTGACCAATCAGCTAAGAGCTCTACATAGAGACCCTTGTGAAGCTGTGGGATATCTGATTTCAAGATTGAGTAGCTTGTATGGTGCCTGTCTAGCAGCCAGTACATTCTATCTGGACCAAGCACTACAGGGGCCCACTTCTTTTTGAGATACTTTTTTATTTTACCTTTCTTAAAGGCCTTCTCAACCTCTTTAATCTTCTTAGCAATAACAGCTTTACCGATGGCAAATTGACCAGGATGGAGCTTGTTCAAACCAATAAAGCTAAGTTCAGCTTGTGTTGTAAAAGAGAGTAAGAGTGAGAGAATAAGTACTTTCATGGACTCAAGTTAAGACTATTGATAGTGTGTGTCAAATACGATTTTTTCCTTCCTTTTTAGTCGGGTACTTCTTACTTTTTCTTCTAAGTAAAAGTTAAGTAAAATTACTTTTCAAAGGAGAGATATATTTCCCTAATTGAATTAAATTAAGATATGTTTTAGCATATAAAAAATCATTATTTTAAGGGCAACTCATTGAAAGTCTTAGCTTTATTTATTCTCTTCTTTTCTCTTACTTCACAGGCCAGCGAGCTTGAAAAATTCTTTAATGAAAATGATTGGACGAAAGTTTACGATAAAGGTGGCTACGTTGTTCACTCACAGAAAGCTAAGAACTCTAAAATCGTAGGGTTTACTGCTCGCGCTGTCTTGGATGCTAAGTTAGAAAATGTTTTGGCCATCCTTAGAGATGTAGCAGGGACTACTAAGTGGGCCCCAAATATGGTCGAGAAGAAAACGATAGTTAGATATTCTGACTTAAAAGCCCTCACTTACAATAATAATGATCTACCTTGGCCCGTTGCGGATAGGGATATGGTACTTATGAATGTGCTGAGAGTGGACCGTGATAAGAAAGTTCTAGTAGTGGATACTCACTCTGTTGAACATCCTGATTATCCTCCAAGAAAGAAAGTTGTTAGATCATTCATGCCTTATGGAACTCTTGAATTTAAAAGGCATGGAAATAAGAGCTCCGTTAAGATGACAATTCTTGTAGAACCTAAAGGTTCAATACCTATCTGGATTGTGAATATGATTCAGAAGAGATTTCCAATACAATTTCTTAAGGCGCTAGAGAAGGAGTGCAAGCGAGTTGAGCTTCCTCTTCTGCCAGGAATCAAGAAGTTACTTGATGAATTAGATAGACTAGGTAAATAATCTTTAAATTATACTTTTCTTAAAAATTCCTTAACAAGTTTATTTTATAATCGTCTTATGAAAATAACGGCAAATATGAAAATTCTTGTTGTGGAGGATGATCTCGATACGAGAAATCTTATTAAAACCTTGTTGCGAAAACAGGGCTTTAAAAATATCCATTCTGTTGTAGATGGAGTTGAAGGGCTAGACTTTCTAGAGAAAGCTTTTATTGAAGATAGCCCAGTGAAGCTCATTTTAGCCGATTGGAATATGCCTAAGTTAGATGGAATCTCTTTTTTGAATCACTTAAAAAATAGTATAGATTTTAAAGGAATTCCTTTTGTTATGGTGACTGCAGATAACGATAGACAACATGTAGTTGAAGCGATTAATTCAGGTGTTTCTGAGTATCTAATTAAACCCATTAAGCCTGAAATCTTAGTTGAGAAAATGGTCTCGGCAGTGAAGAAAGCTTCTTAAATTTTCTTGTGCAACTTCTCTCTTAATTCAATTTTAATCTACTTTATACAATCAGCTACAAATCCACGCTTAAGGTTTAGTTCAAGAGTGCATAGGGGAGTTTGTAAAGGCTCTCCTCTTTTCAATGTCTCTGGTTTTACTGTTAAGTACCTGAGCTTAAAAAAGTGCACAAGATTCCCTGTGACCTTTTCACCTTATGACTTATTTATTGAGTAAAATTTCTTACCATAGTGAAAGTTCTATGATTCTAACTATTTATAACTATTCGAATTTGTGATTTTTTCCATAATTGATTACATTTTATTGACTAATAAACCGTAAAATAGACTGAAATAAAATTTTGGAGAACTTAATGGATAAGGAGATGCTCTCATTCTTCGTGGATGAGATCAAAGAAATTCGAAAGGGAATGGTAAGTTCAATCTCTGGGCTCATTGCCAGTAAGTTAGAAGATAGTTCTAAATTTGCAGAAATTGGCCAAATGGTTGATCGCATTTATGGGACCGCAGCAACCTTAGGTCTTAAAGAAATTAGTGAGTACACAAAAGCTGTCAAAGATGTGAGCTATATGGCCTCTGCCAGCGATAATGAAGCCGGTAAGAAGAAGGTCATGAAATTTATTATAAAGTATGTGGAACTGAGTGATCAAATCTGTGAGTGTATTTTTGATGAAGCAGAGTTAACAAAAATAAATCGTCTTCTCAACTTAGAAAAATCTAGGGCTGAAATTCTCAATAAGAAAGAATTCTTTAGTGTTGAGACGAAATCTTGTGATATTGAAAAGTAGACATCCTTAATGGCCACTTGTACTGTTTTCAAAAGCAATTTTTGGAGACAGTATGAAAAAAATAATTTTTCCCCTCGCGATATTCCTCTTATTCTCATGTGCCACGGAAACGAAGAAGAAGTATGCAGGCCACGGTGCCGAAAGTATTTCTCAATCGGTTTTAGATAAATACCAACCAACTTCTATTCCCAGTGAATTATCTCGAGAAATTGAAGGTCAACATGAAATTCGCTCAACCAGCCTTGGACTGTTAACCCCAGATGGAAAGAATATGTTCTTCTCTTGGTCGGTGACAGGAACAAGACAGATCTGGAAAATTGATGGACCCAAGCGGTTTCCTGTTCAAATGACAGGGGGAGAGAATAGAACTTCTCTTCAAGATATTACTAATGATGGAAAGTATCTTATTTTGTCGAGAGATAAAGATGGAAATGAATATCCGGCCCTGTATTTACAATCTACAAAAGGTGGAGAGTTAAAACTGATCTTTGGAAAAGATAAAGTGAAGATGAGCTACATGGATCAAAGTGCTGATGGTCAGTATATATATTTCCGCGCTAATGATGAATCCCCAACAATTTGGAATTTATATAAATACCATATAAAAACTAAGAAGAAGCAGCTCTTCTATCAAGGCAAAGGTTATTGGTATATTGTCGATTTAAAGACCAATGGGGATATGATTCTAGGTCACGCTATAAGTAATGTGACTAGTGAATATTTTCTCTTTAATGAAAAGACTAAGAGTCTCTTGCCAATAGTAGGGCAAGGAGAAAATGAGAGTTACCGTGTTCGTTTCGCTCCTGTGAAAGGGACCTACTTTATTCTCACTAATAAGTTTTCTGATTTTAAAAGACTCTATCTCTATGATGGAAAGAAATTTACACCTATCACACCTAAAGCAAATAAAGACGTGACTAGTTTTTCAGTAGATAAGAGTTTTAAACGTCTACTAGTCACATATAATGATCATGGATTTTATAAAATGGATGCCTATCATCCAAAGAGTTTGAAAAAGTCACGACTACCTAGGTTTTCAAAGTCGCTACATACTTACTATGGCTCAACTACGGTAAATAGTCGCTACACAACATTTGGACAAAGCTTTCATAATAAACCGCGCTCAAGTTATGTCTATGATTGGAAAAAGAAAACTCTTAAGCAATGGACTCTTCCAAGCTCTCCTGAAATTGACCCCTCTGATTATAGACCTTGGTCTTTAGAGTATTATGACGCAAAAGATGGAACTAAGATCCCAATGTTAGTAAAAAGACCTAAAGGCTGTGAGAAAAAAACTTGTCCAGTTGTTGTGTCTTTCCATGGAGGTCCTGAAGGACAATCCCTTCCAAGTTTTAGCCCTTATTCTGAACTCTTTGTGAAGAGAGGTTTTATATTTGTGAAACCTAATGTCAGAGGAAGTAAAGGTCTTGGTAAGAAATGGTTAAACTCAGACAATGCAGGAAAAAGATTAGATGTCATAACTGATATTAGAGATTGTTCTATTCATATTAAAAAGAATTGGAGCTTTAATGGTGTTATTCCAAAAGTAGGAGTCATGGGAGGATCTTATGGCGGATATTCTACTCTTTACGCTATGACTGTTTTTTCTGGTCATTATCAAGCGGGAGTGGCGAGAGTTGGAATGAGTAGCTTGGTCACTTTCCTACAAAATACAGCGGAACACAGAAGGTACCTTAGAGAGTCAGAGTACGGTCACTTGATAAAAGACCGAGAAATTTTAGAGAAGTTATCTCCTATAAATTACCTTTCAAAACTAAAAGATCCTCTTCTCATTATTCAAGGGGCAAATGATCCCAGAGTTCCGGCCGGTGAATCTATTCAGTTCAAAGAAGCCCTGGACAGAAAGGGAATTAACTCTACATTAATTTTATTTCCTGATGAGGGACATGGCGTAAGAAAGAGAAGAAATAGAACTTTAAGCACTGGGCATACACTAAATTTCTTTATTAAAAATTTATTGTAGCTTTATACTCGGTTTTCTTAGAGGAACAACATTTTAGTCTTTTAAAATTTCAAAAATTTGAGACAATAGGGGCTCTTATTTAGGAGTCTCTAGTTTTATGAAAATGTGGTCAACTTACAGAAAAGATATAATTCTCGAAAAGTTACAAATTATTTGTGACAAGAAGGAAGATGTTACTATTTGGCAAAATAGAGCAGAAGAAAAAATAAAATTTCACGGAAGAATTGTAGAGGTTAACCCCTCAAATACTATTCTCGAACTAGACTCATCTTATAAGAAAGCAGAGTATCCTCTGACTAAAGATCTAACAGTCTTTGTCCACTATGCAAAAGGTGATGCTCTCTTTAAAAAAGAAGCCTTTAAAACTGAGGGGCTAAAACTCATCTTTAAAACTCCTGTAGAATTAATGATGAAAGAGAGACGAGTTATTGAAAGATTTACTTTTAAGTATCAAGATTTCAAAAATGTTTCTTTTAAGACGGCAGGTGCAGCCAATGATCAAAAAAATGTTCTGCATAGATCTTGTATCTTAAAAGATCTCTCTGTAGAAGGTCTAGGCCTGGTCATTCATGAAGAAGAAATGCTTTCGTTGAGTGTTGGAGATAGTGTTTACATTACTGCAATCACAGATCAAAAAATTGAGTCAGGTCACTTGGGAGAGATTCGCTACATCACTCCTTATAACGTCTCTGTTGAACAAGACTCTAATCTTTTTAAAATTGGAATAAAATTTACTGCAGCTCTTGATAGTGTCACCTACAGATCAATTAGCTCAGTAGTAGAAAAAAAACAGACTAAAATGAAAGGCATCAATGTTTCAACTTTTAACGGTTTAACAGAACTTGATCAAGAGAAAATTCTTAGAAAAATCTCTGAAGATAATGTCCCTCTTGCAAATAATATTAAAGAACAAATCGAAGTTATAGATCGCTTACGATATCTAACAACCGGTATGAAACAAAAGTTTCTCTTAGAAGTTAATTTAGACCTCTTAGCTGCGGCACTTAGAATCGCATCTAAAGAACTCATTTTCGATCTTATGACTGAAGTGACGGAGACGATGAGAGAAGAGTTTCTCTATAAGTTAGATCAGGCCAAGCCACCCTCTGCTATTAATAAGGCGCAAGATGAAATTGTGAAATATATGAGAGATAAAGAGAGAGCAGGTGAGCTAGTTTTAGATCCTGTTGCCTTTGATACCTACGTTTAATTCCCTTTAATAAACCATTCTCAAATTAGAAACTGTTTCAAATATGGAACAGTTATATCCTTGTTTTATCAGTGAGTTACCTGTACTTACTGTTGGCACTTAAATTGTATTAGTTAAAGTAATTCAATTTAAGGAGCAATAAATGATTTTAAACAAGAAACTCTCAAACACAACTCTACTTCTCTCACTGGGGATAATTTTAGCCTCTTGTGGAGGTCCTAATTCAACTGATCCTAAATCCAAAAATATTCCCCCTAGGGCCATTTCTGAAAGTACTCAAGATTATAGCTTAGAGGCAATTGATATTAGTGAATCACTTTCTTTTGAAGCAAGCTGTAAGTCTAATACTCTGCCGCTAGGAAGGTTTAAGGCCGTCTATGGAGTGGATGATTCTACATCTATATGTTCTGACAACATTAACCCACAGGAAGTTTTAAGAGCAAAGAAAACTGCTATGTTCGTTAGTAAGATGGACATGAGACTAGCGGGAAGAGTTGATGGGAAGAATATTTGGCAAATAGTAGGTAGTACTTTAGAAGATGTCTTATCAAGTCAATATGAGATGCCTGTTTGTCACTCAGTTAAATTTAGAAAGGAAATGACTCCAGGATTTTGTACCGGTTTTCTCTTTAATACTGGAGATGTATCTACTAATGGTAAACAACTTCTAACTGCAGGTCATTGCTTTGGAAATAACTCCTCAAGCGATCGCAGTAGTATGAGGGTGGTATTTACAGTTGCTAACGATAATAGAAAAGTTGTTTCAAATAACCCTTATTATAGAGAGGGAATTTTCGTTTCTGAAGATCAAGTTTTTGAAGTTGACTACAATACACAAGAAGAGGAAGACTTTACAGTGGTGACTCTTGATCGAAAAGTAAAAGGCGTTTCGGGATTTGAAATTGAAAGTCTAGAAGTCTCAGCTGGAGATAGGATTCAAATGATGGGTCACCCCCTAGGGCTTATGATGAAGTTCACAAGTGGAAAAGTTGTATTTCCTAATCGTGATGAAAGTGAAAATTACTTTGGTGCAAGACTTAGCTCGTTTGGAGGAAACTCCGGTTCTCCCATAGTAAATCTCTCTACGGGGAAAGTTAATGGTATTCTCGTGGGAGGGCAAGGAGATCACGAAGTAAATTATCGTAAAAATTGTGTCATGGATGCTGTGTACGCTACGGGAAGTGAGGGTGTTCTAAAAATAGGAAAGTTACTAAATCTTTAAACTGAAAGGTCTCTTGCTTGGGACCTTTTTATTCGTTCACTCTAGGCCGCTTCATTATAGAGAAATTTTTTTAAAAATAAATTTTCAATGATAGAAATGATATTGTGGAAATTTGTAGAGTCTTTATTAATGAAGTAATCGGCCTTAGTCTCTATTATCTCGGTGGGTGTAAGGCTTATTTTTCCAGAAAAGAGAGCGAACTTAATATTCTCATCTCCTTGTTTCACTATTTTACACAACTCAATTCCTGTCATATTCGGCATACATATGTCGCTAATAATGAGGTCATATTGATTCGTTTCAATTTTTCCAAGAGCATCATTACCATCAAGAGAGAGGTCTAGATATAATTCTTTTAAATTTTTAAGTTTAACGGCCATAAGATCTTGCATAAGTTCATCGTCGTCAACGAACAGCATTCTAAACATAATTACCTCAATTTCAAGAACTGTTTCTTCATCAGTATACCGCCAAACTGATTAGGAACTTCTTAAGAATAGGATAATTTCTTTGAGATATTTTGGATAAAATTTTAAGAACTTATAAATGGAATCTAAATTAAAATTACTAAATAAAAGGGCCAATCTCTTGGCCCTAGGACTTTTATCTACAGCTACCTGACCAAGTTACAACTTTACTTGTATCTGAATCATAACCTTTAAATACAGCTAAGTTTGCAGAAGTAGATGGGTCTACAACTTTAAGTTTTAGGTTTGTTTCTCTTGTAGAGTAATAGTATTCAACATCTTGATATCCATGATTGGTTACAGGAACACTTTCACATCTTCTTCTACAACGAGTTCTTCCATTTTCATTAGTACGACATACTTTTTCGCACTCTCTAATGTAAGTCGTATAAGTACAAGATTCAGTTCCTCTGTGACTTGATGAACGATCATACGTTGTTTTGATTTTCCCTTCAAAGTCATATTGTTGCTTTACATCTTCACCAGCAACAAAGAATTCATCATTTCTATTGTTGATACTTAATTCTTTTGGAAGTTTAATTTTGATTTTCTTATCAACACCTTTAATGTCGATTTTCATTTTAGTTTTAGAAGAAAATTTAATGCTCGCTTTATGCTCTCCGGCCGGAACTTTAACTTTTACCATTTTGCTAGAGAAGATACTCTTCTTCGTTTTAAAGACTAAGTCTTTCTTCGCCTTAAATGTCCCGTCTAAGTCATTACAAGATACAAATGCGAGTGCCATACTCAAAATTACTAAACTTTTCATTACTCTCTCCCTCAAAAGATATTTCTAAACTATTCAATTATTTAGTTTTTAACTCTTAAAGCAAGAAGAGTGCCAATAAAAATGACGCAATTACAGGTGGTTAGTTGATGTCAATTTAGGACTGGAGCCAAGATGCATTAATTTGAAGGTGTAATACGGTTTACTTTTGACCTAAACATTTCCTCTCTCTAGAATTGAAGAGTCTAAGAACTTAAAAGGTACGATTATGCATAATAGTAAGTTGGAAGTTGAAATTGTCGGAAGTGAAGAGTTTTTTGAAACTTTTAAAGAGGACCGTGATCGTGAGTTCGCAGATTTTCTTCATCCTGGAAATATGGTCTTCTATACTGAGGCCGAGAAAGAGAACTCTAAAGCGGTCAATCATGAGCCCGACGATAAAAATAATATCTACATGGTCATTCGTGACAAAGGTGAAATTATAGCGAGAAGCTTTTCCTTTCAAGAGTTGCGCAGAAGCCTTCTTATGGCGATGAGCTTTGTGAATGAAGACTACCGAGGTCAGGGTCTCTATAAATTGATGATGGACGCTTCTGTAAAGTTTGCCAAAGAAAGAGGTTACTTAAAGATTACTAGTTTTCACAATAGCACTAATAATAAAATTATCATTCCTAAACTTAAGTACGGCTTCACTATTACTGGTATGAGATTAGATGCTGGTTATGGGACACTGATAGAACTCACTTATTTTATTTCTGAAAAAGAAAGAGAAGCTGTGGATTTTAGATGTGGGTATAAACGTCCTTCCAAAGATTTATTATCTCGTATGGGGATTAATTAAGAAGTACAATTTAGCTCTTCTTCTTAAGTAGCTGTATTTATATAATAAATTTATATTTAAAGACACTTTTGACAAAAAATCGTAATTCTTGTCAACGGCTTTTATTGTAAAAAATCTCCCAGACTTATAAAACTATTTCATAAGTTAATAACTAATCGGGAGATAGATATGAAATCATTTAAGAAAACATTCGCAGTTTTAATTTGTTACTCATTACTTTCAAACTCTGTTTTTGCTAACGGGCAAGAGTGGACAAAACTCACAGATGTACAAACTGAGTTGATTGAAAAATGTATGGAAGCATCTGATTGTAATTTAGATGAAATGAACTCTTACGTTAAAAGTATTGGTGTTGCTGGAGAGAATGCAGTTCTTTTAAAGAGCATCGAAACTAAGAAAGGAACTCTTGGAAATATAATTGAAACAGTTAAAGATGCTGGTGTCGCTGTAATTGGAGTGACTATCGTAGCAGGTGCAACAGTTGTTAATGTTGCTGCTGATTCTTTAGAGTACATAACAGATCTTCCTCCTGTAAGAGCGGCTTTAAATGGTGGAAAGAAAGTGATCACTTTCACTGTTAAAGGTATTTACAATGGAGTTGAAAGAACAATCGTCTTTACTTTAAAAGCGACTAGAGCAGTTCTAACTTTCAAGCCTGTTAAAATTGCCATTCAAACTTCTTTTAAAGTGATTGGAAATATCGCAGAAGGAACTTATAAAATCATTAAAGCAGTTGTAACTTCAAGACCTGTCGTCTTAATTCTTAATGGAGTTGAAGCTGTACTTACATTAAAAATTGTTAAAAAGATCTTCTCTGCCACTGGTAAAGTGATTGGATTTGCAGTTGAGACAACTTTTGATGTAGCTAGAGTTGTTGTAAAAGGTGCTTGGACTGGTGTTAAGTATGCTTGGAATGGTGCCCTTGTTGTTATAGGCGCTCCTTACCTAGTACTTAGATCAATCTGGCGTGCTATCAGAGGTTAATAAATTACCAAGGTCAGCTCTCTTGCTGGCCTTTCTTTAGTTTGAATTAAGTTTAAACCCCATTTCTTTGTGCCTTTTTGCTGTAGATCGACTAATGTTTTGGCAGCATTCTGGCTCCAGTTCCTCTAAAGTCTTAATATTCAAAAGGTCGTTTTGGCATCCACTTGGCAATAAGTAATATGTTGCCAGGAGGGCAAGATGAAATTTATAAACATATTTAATCCTACTACTCAGCGAGAGTTGCTCGAGGCCATAGGACTTATAAAATCTCCCATTACTCTATGGCAATCTCTTGAGCTTAAAAAGAAAGTGATGAAGATTTGTATGATGAAAGTAAATCGCTACCAACAGCAAATTGAGTTCACACCAAAGGAAGATAAGTATATTTTTTCAAGTCAGCTTCCTGTTTATTTCTACACTAGACACAGAAATTGTATTTTTAAGGCCAATATTATTTTTAACTCTGAATTTAAAGTCATTGCTAAGTGGCCGGAAAATTTTATGATTGAAAACGGTAGAGAACACGAACGAATTCATCCTAGTAAGAGAAGAGAAGTCTTCTTTTCCTTGCGCGTGAATAATGCTTTCTTTAAAGAATTTTCCAAACCTGTTATTGATGAGTCTAAGAGAGGTATTTCCATTCGTATTCCCTGCAGTGAAGTTCAATTCTATGATGAATTGGCGGTTGTGAAAGTGAAACTTAGAGGAGAGATCCGAGATGGAATGATCAATTACATTGTCCCGCTTGAGGGCAAGGGACAGCGGGGATTTTTTCGAATAGGTATAGTCTTTAATAAAATGACCTAGTTATCTCTTGATCACCTTATAGAAGGATAATAATTTCAACACTGTTGCGATGCGTTGTAAGTGTGGTATGTTTCCTGAAATTGGAGACATTATGAAAAATTTAATTTTACTGGGAAGTATTCTCTTATCGGGAGCAGGTTTTGCTGCTGAAGCAGATCATTACACAAGTAGGAATGACCTCTTAGAAGATATCTCAGATAGATTAAATAGTGACGCCAATGAATCACTAAGAAAGGCGGTAGAGAATTCTAAGGCCTTAGGGGAATGTGATTCTAAGAAAGCAGAACTTGCTCTGTATAAAGAGCTTCGAAATTATTTTGCCAATCATACCAAAGGCGAAATAGTGAAAGGTTTACTCCATTCAAATAATACTGCAAAGAGAGCGATTCCTTTAAATGAATCAATCTATGGGGAGTGGAGTATTTTTGATGGATACCTTTTAGGTAAGAAATCTGCGGCCAATAGTCCGCTGGCCTTAAGTCCTATGATCAAAGTAGGTGAGCAATTGGTGGGAATTGATAAATTAGAGCATATGTTTGGTATGGGATTTAAGTATTTCAAGAGTCATCACATTAAAGGCAAGAAGTTAAGAAAGGTATTAAAGAGAGGGATATTTAGCGAGAAGACAATTCTTGGAGGAAATATCTTGGCCACAGGGGTTTTTGCTTACGGTGATCTTTCTGCCAACTTCAATGGTATGAGATTTTGGAATCATGTTCTGCAAAGAAGAGACGATGTTCTAGGTGCCGACCAAAATATAGGACCCTATATACTATGTGTAGACAATTCATTTGTAGTTAATACGGAAAACCCTATTGATTTTAAAAACTACATCGATGCAAGTATGGATGAGAGTGTGAATTGTTCTAAGTTTGCCACAAAGAATGGAGCGAGAAAATACAAGCGCGCCATGGAGAAAAGGGGATTTTCTTGTCCCATGTCACAGAGTTCTTTAAATGAAATATTAACTAAGTATGGTGTTGTGACTCCAAAAGATAGAAAGAAGAGACCTATTTCTCATTGGATAATAAACACTGATGGAAACGAGGATGTGTCCTACTTCAACGAATTTTAAAATAATGTACTAAAGAGATCTGTGAGATCTCTTTTTTTTGCTAAATTTCATCTTCAAATTATTAAATCCTTTCCGATACTTCATAGAATTGTTATCATTTTGTCATTAATTTTTAAAAGAGGTATCGATGAAAGGAAGTCAAAAGGTCGTAGATCAACTTAAGTTCTTACTTACGGGTGAACTCACGGCAATGGATGTTTACTTTATCCAATATAGAGTTTTAAAAGACTGGGGACTTGATAAAGTCGCAGCAAGACTTGAGCACGAGTTTGACGATGAGAAAATGCACGCGGATCAACTTATTGATAGAATTCTCTTTCTAGAAGGGATGCCAGATATGGCGGCTCGAGAGCCATTTGACGTTGGAAATAATGTTCAAGAGGTGCTAGCAAACGATCTCGATTTAGAATTACTAGTGGCCAAGAATTTAAAAGTGGCGATAAAAATCTGTGAAGAAGAAAGTGATTTCGAAACGCGCAGTATTCTTCTACAACTTTTAAAAGACACTGAAGAAGATCATATTAAATGGTTAGAAATTCAGCTCAAACTCATTAAAAGCATTGGGATGGAGAGATATTCGCAGTCCCAAATGGAAGTTAAGTAAGTTACACTATCCTTATTACAGACCGTTAGCTCGGTCTGTAAATTCTCCTGCCTTTGTGTTACTTTATATCTTTAACAAGGTTGGAAATGAATAAGTTGTCTAAGACAAGTTTTACCCATTTATCTATTGTGCTCTCGCTAGCACTGCATGGTCTTATTTATATCCACTTTCAAAACAAGAATGAAAAAGTAAAAAGTATTTATTCTCAGGTTCATAGAACTCGTATCACTCTTAAAACGACAAATCGTAAGTATTCTAAGAAACAACAGAAATCGATACCAACTCCTATCAAGAAGAGAGTGGTAAAAAAGTCTTCTAAGAGAGTTCAAAAGAAAATAGTAAAACCTACGAAGAAAATTTCTAAATTTAGTCAGATTATGGAAAGGACTTTAAGAAAACCTATCACCAAAAGTTCTGGACACAGAGATATGGTGGCCAAGTATCTTTCAAAAGTTAGGCAGTCAATTTTAAAGAATAAGTTCTATCCACGTGTGGCCAGAAGATTAAAACAGCAAGGAGAAGTTGTTGTGACTTTTGCTATCCGCTGGCCTAATACAATCGAAGATGTACGTCTCAAGAAAATGACGCCATACGCACTGCTCAACCAATCTGCTCTAGAGTCGGTTAAAAGCCTAACCGAGCTTGCGATCATGCCTGAAAAGCTTAAAACTCAAGTGTTAAAAGTCGAAATTCCTCTGGTATATAGAGGCCTCTAGCTAAAAATATCTACAAATATATGACACTTTTTCGTATAAAATATGATTAATTATTACCATGTCTTTTTCTATTTCTTTTAAAGAAAGCCTTTTTCTTATCTTGCCTTTGCTCTTTTGTTCAAGTGCTTTTGCGCAAGAGGTCAATCAACTCGAATCAATTTATATTGTCGATGAGTTTGGCGTCACCTCTGTGGAGGGCGATTCTGTTGTTGAAGAAATTGATGAAGAGTCTTTGACTCAAGTCCAGGCCTCATCGATTGATGATATTTTAAGACTCACACCTGGAGCGACAACAACTGGTGGTCCTAGAAGTTCAGGTGAAGAGATTCAAATTAGAGGCCTTGGTTCTAAGAAGCTCTTCATGTATATCGATGGAGTTAAACAAAACTTCAGCACAGATCATAGTTCTATGTTGGCGCTAGATCCTGACAATTTAAAATCAGTGGAAATCTATAAATCAACTTCTGCTTTTTCTAAGGGTGGAAGTATAGGCGGTGGAGTTGTTTTTACAACAAAGGACGCCAGTGATTACTTAGCTCCTGGTGAAAAGTTTGGATCAACACTTAAGAGTGCATATACAAATTCAAATAGAGAGCAGCTCTTTTCTTTGAAAACTTATACTCGCTTTGATGATAGTGATTTGCTTTTTACTGTGACTAAGAGAAATGCCCAAGATGCAATTCTAGGGGATAGAACAACGCTAGAAAATTCATCTTATGATGATATGAATTTCTTTACTAAGTTTACCACTAAGACAAACTCACACGACCAATTGAAAGTAAGTTTTGAGCAATTTAGGCGTAACGATACAGTTCCCATGAACCCAACTCTTAATCCTCCTGTCTCTATTGGTGATTTAAATGGTGTGAATGAAATTACTCGTCGTACTTACAACCTTGAGTACGCAACAAACCCTAAGAATAATCGCTACCTTAATTTACATTCAACTTTCTACTCTACTACTCAAACGCTAGATAAAGTGCGGGCAAGTGATAAGCAACATGACTTTAGGAAAATTGAAACAAGTGGTGGATCTCTAAAGAATAGAGTTTCTATAAATAGAATGCATGGCAAAGATCTCAGCTTAGATACTGGATTAGAGTTGGTGCAAGATACTTTATCCGGAGAACGCGACGGGGGAGAGCTGGCTTCTTATCCTGGCGGAAAGAGCTCAGAGCAAAGTGCCTTCACTCAAGTTAATATTCCAGTGAGTAAGAGCATTGATATTTTTCCAGCACTTCGTTATCAAAATTACGATCTTGTTTCTAATAATCCTAGTCACGCTCCTAAGCAAGCGACGGAGCTTTCTAAGAAATTGGGAACCAGTTATAAACCTTTTAAATTTCTTGCTTTCACAGGAACTTATTCAGAAGGATTTAACGCCCCAAAGATTCAAGATGTCTATGTGGATGGATTGCACCATAAAGGGGACGGTTTCTTTATTTCTGATAACTTCTTTACTCCAAATCCTGAGCTTGAACATGAAACTTCAAAAATGCTGGAAGTGGGGGCAAAATTTGAAAAGAATATTTTTTCTAAGTATGACCTCTTAACTCTAAAGGCCAATTACTATTGGAATGAAGCTAAGAATTATATCTACTTTGAAAAAATTGAAGGGGACCCTTTTGAGGGAACAAATGGAACGACTAAGTTTGTTAACATTCCAGAAGTGAGTTTAAAAGGTCGTGAGTTTGGAATGGATTATCTCTATGACCGAGTTGAATTTGGCCTATCTTATTCTAGAAATAGAGGAACCAATAAAACTCTAGGTCTATATCTGGCCGACATGCCGGCAGATCAATACAATTACAATTTTAAATATCACCTTGATGAATACGGATTGGTATTAGGTTACCTTGGAATCAATACTCTAAAGCAGGACCGAATCAATCGAGATACAACTGAGAGAACAGATGAGACTCCGGGATATTTTATTCATAATATCTTTGTCACCAAGAGTTTTATTAGAGGCGCTTTAAAGGGCTTTTCGGTAATGACTCGAGTTGATAACTTTACCAATCGAAATTATAGAAAGCATGGATCAAATATTAATGAAATAGGACTGGATGTAAAAGTCGGCCTAAGTTATAAAATAAACCATTTTTAAATATTGGAGAGCAAATGAAAAAACTCGCATTACTATTCTTAATACTATCAACTTCTGTTTTTGCAGATATTCCTGTGGGCCACTACGAACTCGATAAAATCATGTGTTCTAATGGAGAAGCTTTAAAGCTTGGTGGAAAGTTTATGAGCTATACTATTGCTCTTGATGTCACTGAGATTGATATGAAGATGACAGCAGTTGCTAAGAGTGCCAGCTGGTCACCGTTTAAACTCTTTTGTACGCAAATTAATGTAGGTAAATTCTCTTACATTGAAGACAATAAGTACGAAGGTTACTTGGCGCTTAATAGTGTTAAATGTAACGCTAAAATTTGGGAAGGAAGACTTAGAAAACATGCCTTTGGAATTGAAGAGCAAGGTGTTTTCACTTACACAGTTGTTGGTAATAAATTAACGATTCAAAATCCTGAAACTGTCACTAAATATTCTTGTAAGAAGACGGGAAGTTTTCCTATTTATCACTACACTTTGAAGTAGTCCTACGCAAAGGTTCACTCTCTGAGTGAATCTTTGATTTTTCGCCATTTAATTCGCCATAGTCCTGCCTTTTTCTGTACAATTGAGCCAAATTTATCTAAAAATACCAATGAATATTACTATTTAGGCGATTGAGCAAAAGGGATTATTGCAATGAGTTATAATTTTCAAGAAATTGAAACAAAGTGGCAGAAGTACTGGAGTAAGAACCAAACATTTAAGGTGACTGAGGACAGTTCTAAACCAAAATTCTACGTACTTGATATGTTTCCCTATCCTTCTGGAGCAGGCCTTCACGTGGGTCATCCACTTGGTTATATCGCCTCTGATATTTATACTCGTTTTAAAAGACTCTTAGGTTACAACGTTCTTCACCCAATGGGTTACGATGCCTTTGGTCTTCCAGCAGAACAATACGCAATTCAAACAGGTCGTCACCCGGCGGAAACAACTGCAGATAATGTGACTCGCTACCGTGAACAATTAGATGGTATCGGTTTTTCTTACGATTGGAGTAGGGAAGTTCAAACTTGCGATCCCAAGTATTACAAGTGGACTCAGTGGGCCTTTATTCAAATGTTTGATCACTACTATGATCTTGATGCCAATAAAGCGAAACCCATTAGTGAGCTTCTTTCAAAATTAGAAGAGGGCGGAAGCTCTGCTGTAAATGCCCACGCTGGTGAAATTGAAGAATTTTCTGCCAGTGATTGGAAGAGTTTTGATACTAAAAAGAGAGAGATGACTCTTCAGCTTTATAGATTAGCTTATCTCGCTGATACGGCCGTAAATTGGTGTGCTGGTCTTGGAACTGTTCTTGCCAACGATGAAGTTAAAGACGGACTTTCTGTTAGGGGATCTCACCCTGTAGAACAAAAGAAAATGCAACAGTGGTGTTTAAGAGTTTCTGCTTACGCTCCAAGGTTATTAGATGGGTTAGATGGACTTGATTGGTCTGATTCATTAAAAGAAATGCAAAAAAACTGGATTGGAAAATCTGTTGGTGCTGAACTTTGTTTCAAGGCCAAAGGTTTAGATGTTGAATTCGATATTTTTACTACGAGACCAGATACTGTCTTTGGTGCGACTTTCATGGTGCTTGCGCCGGAGAGTGAACTTGTAGAGCTTGTCACAACAAGTGAACAAAAATCTGCTGTAGATGCTTATCTCTTAGAGACTAAGAAGAGAACTGAGAGAGATCGTCTTGCAGATGTAAAACGCGTCTCAGGTGTTTTCACTGGTTCATACTGTATTCATCCTTTCACAGGAAAAGAGATTCCAATTTGGATTGGTGATTACGTTCTCGGTGGATACGGAACAGGTGCTATTATGGCCGTTCCTGCTCATGATTCTCGTGATTACGCTTTTGCCAAACACTTTGATATTCCCATGGTGCAAGTTGTATCTGGGGGCGATATATCTGTTGAGTCTTATGACGCCAAAGAAGGGAAGATGATGAACTCTGATTTTCTAGATGGACTCGATGTAAAAGAGGCCATTAAGAAAATGGTTGATGAAGTAGATTCTAGAAAATTAGGAATTAAGAAAACAAATTACCGGTTACGTGATGCGACTTTCTCTCGTCAAAGATACTGGGGAGAGCCATTCCCAATTTATTTTAAAGATGGAATTCCTCACACTCTATCTGTTGATGATCTTCCACTGGAGCTTCCAGAGGTTGATAAATACCTTCCCACTGAAGATGGACAACCTCCTCTAGGAAGAGCGAAGAACTGGAAAACAAAAGATGGATATCCATTAGAGATGTCTACTATGCCTGGTTTCGCTGGATCATCTGCTTACTACCTAAGATATATGGATCCTCATAATGAAAAGGAACTTGTTTCAAAAGATGCGAATAACTACTGGCAAGATGTTGACCTTTATATTGGGGGAGCAGAGCACGCCACAGGGCACTTAGTTTACTCACGTTACTGGAATAAATTCTTATTTGATATTGGATTTGTTTGTAAGGAAGAACCGTTTAAGAAACTTGTGAACCAGGGGATGATTCAAGGTCGCTCTAACTTTGTTTACAGAGTGAAAGGAACGCAGAAATTTGTCTCTCTTGGTTTAAAAGATCAACATGACACACAAGAGTTTCACGTTGATGTGAATATTGTTAATAATGACTGCTTAGATATGGAAGCTTTTAAAGCTTGGAGAGCAGAATACCAAGACGCTGAATTTGTCACAGAAGAAGTTGATGGAAAACAAGTTTATAAGTGTGGATACGCCGTTGAAAAAATGAGTAAGTCCATGTTCAATGTTGTAAACCCAGATACTATCGTTGATAAGTACGGTGCCGATACGCTTAGACTCTATGAAATGTTCTTAGGGCCTCTTGAGCAATCAAAACCGTGGAATACAAATGGGATTGAAGGAGTTCACCGCTTCCTTAAAAAACTTTGGGCACTTTTCTACAAAGAAGAAGAGTTCATTGTCACTGATGAAAAGGCTTCTAAAGAAGAACACAAAGTTTTACATACTTGTATTAAGAAAGTTCTTACAGACGTAGACACATTCTCATTTAATACATCTGTTTCTGCATTTATGATTTGTGTAAACGATCTCGCTAAAATTAAATGTAATAAGAAAGAAATTCTAGAGCAACTGACTGTTCTCTTTTCTCCTTTCGCTCCTCACTTCAGTGAAGAAATATGGTCAGCACTTGGAAATACTACAAGTATATCCTTTGCCAATGCTCCTAAGTTAGTAGAGTCGTACTTAGTTGAGAGTACTCATAAGTATCCTGTTTCTTTTAATGGGAAAATGAGATTTCTTATGGATATTGCTCTTGATGCTTCTAAAGATGAAATTGAAAAAACTGTTTTAGAAAGTGAAGAGGCCAAGAAGTGGTTAGAAGGTAAGACAATTAAGAAAATGATTGTTGTCCCTAAGAAAATTGTAAATATTGTCGTAGGATAAAATAATGGCCCAACGTTTGTTGGGCTTTTTTTATTTACAATATTTGTTAATCTTTTCACTGGCCAAGAGAAGGTATTCGCTCAACGTGCAACCAGTAGTTCTCACTCGAGGTTTAAGGCCATGATCTCCATCTTCAAACCATTCCACTTTGATTTTCTTGCTTAGAGTATAGCCTTCAACATCTTCTCTTGTTCCCATGCTATCTCTTGTTCCTTGCAGAATAAGAACTTTTGTTTTGATTTCTTTCAAATGATCAATTCTATCTTTGGGATCTTTTCCTGGTGCGTGAAAGGGAAAGCCAAGACAAATAACACCTTTGGGTTTGAGCTCATCAGCAATGAGCGTGGCCATGCGACCACCCATAGACTTTCCACCAATATAAGTATTCTTGTCACCCACTAGTGCAAAAACTTCTCGCCATGTTTCTAGGAGAACTTTCTTTGTATTAGGTGGACGTTTCTTTCCTGAAACTCTTCGCTCGTTCATATAAGGAAATTCAAATCGAATCACTTGAATATCTTGTTTAACTAGATAAGTAGTCAATTCGTTCATCCAATCACTATCCATCATTGCACCCGCACCGTGGGCCAAGATAATTTTTATTTTAGCGTTCTTTGGACCTTTGATTATGAGATCTTTTTTCAACATGTTAGAAGGAGCCTTGGTGTATAATTAAATAAAATCTAATAAATTGTAACAAAACTGTATCTCGATAACACTAATAAAGAGAACGTTCTAAGCATTAATCTAGGGAGCAATATGAAATTTATCAAGTTCGCAATTCTACTATCACTTGTATTTGGAACTCAAGTAACGGGCGCTGAGAAATTAAAAAAGGCGACTTTTGCTGGAGGTTGTTTCTGGTGTATGGAACCACCCTTTGAAAAATTAGATGGTGTTAAGTCGGCCATCTCTGGTTATGCCGGTGGAAGTGTTGTGAATCCAACCTATAGACAAGTGAGCGCTGGTAGTACTGGTCACACTGAAGTTGTTCAAATTACTTATGATCCAAGTATTGTAAGTTATAAGACTCTCTTGGCCACTTTTTGGCGAAATATTGATCCCACAGATGCACACGGACAATTTGTTGATAAAGGGAGTCACTATCGTCCAGCGGTTTTCTTCCACGATAAAATGCAACAGAGTGAGGCCCTGGCCAGTAAAGCTGATCTGCAAAAGAAGAAGATCTTTGAGAAGGATATCGTGGTTGAAGTTACTCCTTTAAAGAAGTTCTATCCGGCCGAGGATTATCATCAAGATTATTATAAAAAGAGCTCTATTCGCTATAAATTTTATCGATACAACTCAGGGCGTGATAAATTCCTCAACAAATATTGGAAAAAGTAGGGCATTTTTGCAATTAAGTTGCATTAATTGAAAAAGCTTCGTATAACCTCTTTGTAATAAAGAGGTATACGTGGATCAAGTGCAGCAGCAAAGAATGGATAAAGTAGGGATTTTTCTCTCGTTGTCGTGTTGTATTCACTGTCTTGCGACTCCCATTCTTCTTGTTATGGCGCCGAGTGTTTCAGAGTACTTTGAGAGTGAGTGGGTTCACATACTACTTTTTCTCTTAGTGGCACCTACGGCGCTACTAAGCTTCTTAAAAACTCATCGTACCAATGCTCATAAGCGACCATTGGTTCTTGGATCTATTGGATTACTTGGATTATTTGTAGGATTACTTATTCACTTTGTAGGCGAGCACGGTGCTTCACATGGCCACAGTGAAATACATGAACTTGAAGTCGTGATTAATATTATCTCTGGACTATTTCTTGTTTCTGCACACATTTACAATTTCAAAGACTCAACTTGTAAACACTGTTAGTTACTTCTTGTGCTGACAATCGGGACAGGTGGCAAAGAACTCTAGTTTGTGTTCAACATCTTTGTATCCCATAAGTTCAATTTTCTCATCAATCTCTTTAACAAAACAGTGGTCAAGAACAATGACCTTCTTACAAACTTTACAAATAATGTGATGATGGTGATGACCGGGATGATTAAATTCATAACGTGCAAAATCTTCATCAAAACGGATAGAATTTAAAATTCCATTTTCTTTAAATTGTTTTAATGTTCTAAAGAGAGTCGCTCGATCACAAATACCCTCAGGAAGACGTTCAAAAATCTCATCGGCAGAGTAAGGTCCATGGTCTCTAGTTAGGAGTTTTAAGATAGCCGCTCTTGGTTTAGTAAAACTTAAACCTGCTTCTTTTATTAAAATTTTGATATCACTTTCTTTCATAATTTGATCTTAACATAGAGAATGAGTCTAGCCACCTGTTGAATTTAGGGTAGAATTAAGGAAAGAGAGAAGGTGGTATTGCAATGCGTGAAAAGATCCCAGTAACATTAGTCGTGGGCTTTCTAGGTTCAGGTAAGACAACATTTATTAATAATATTCTCCATGGTGATCATGGTAAGAAAATTGCTGTTATTGAGAATGAGTTTGGAGATGTTGGAATTGATGATGAGCTTCTTAAAGGTGGAGAAGATCTCATTGTAGAAATGAACAATGGTTGTATCTGTTGTTCAATGAAGGGAGACTTGGTTGAGTCTCTTTCTAAACTTCTAGATAATTCTAAAGACTTTGACCAAATTGTTATTGAGGCCACAGGTATGGCCAACCCTGGTCCCATCATAGAAACTTTCTTTTCTTCTCCTGTGTTAAGTGAGAGTTTTATTCTTGATTCAGTTATAGGTCTAATCGACTGCGCTCATTATGAATTGAATTTAAAAAACTTTGATCAAGATGAAGAAGTGGCCTTTCATGATCAAATTGCTTTTAGTGAATCGCTCCTCTTAAATAAAGTTGACCTTGTTTCTGAAATTGAACTTAAGAAAATTAGAGAAAAGTTACGAGAAAATAACCCTCATGTGAAAGTCTTTGAAACAACTAAAGCGCAAGTAGACCTTTCACTAGTTATGGGAAGAAGTTCATTTGATCTCTCTCTTGTTGAAGATTCAATGCCGAAACCAAGTGGTGTTGAATACCCTTTTGCATGGGGAGGAGTTATATCCCTTCAAGAGGGGACGCATAGACTTAGTTTTAATCATACTCACCACAACGAGCAACTTGTTTTCTTTAAAGTCGATGAAGATGATATTAATAAGCAGGCCATAAGTTATGCTACATCTTTTTTCTATTCTCCTAAGAGAAGGTCAAAAGCTAAGGCCGTATTATCTACTGAAGAACATATCTTATTAGACTTTCAAGACCAACATTTTACCCAATATTCTATCGAGGTAGAACATGTTGGAAAATATGCTTTCTTCTTAAGCGATTCTCCAAAACACTTACAAATGAATATAGAGGATAAGAGCGACTCTGCTATTGAGATTCCCAAAGGAGTAGAGTTTAAAAAAATGACCCACTCCCATGGTGATAAAATTAATTCTGTCTCCTTTGAGTTTGAGGGCGCCTTAAATCCTCATTCTTTTGAAATGTTTTTAAACGTTTTATACACTCAGTACTCCAATAACATTTACAGATCTAAGGGTGTGCTTCACTTTGAAGGCAATGATCAGCGAGTTGTTTTTCAAGGGGTTTACTCTTCTGTTCAATTTGATCATGGAAGAGAATGGGGAAGTGATAAACGAGTGAATAAGATTGTTTTCATTGGTAAAGGATTAGTTGGCGCTTCATTAGAAGCGGGCATCAAGAATTGTAGAGTTTAAAATAGTCTAAATTAAGAATTGTTTTTAAAACTATTAGTGATATTTCGAATTTCAATTCGTTGTTTGTCTTTTAATTCATTTATTCGATCTTCATAGCCCTCGTGAACACTAGCGATTTCCTTGCTATTTCTCTTTGAAAGTTTCTCTAGTCGGCGATCATAGTTTCTCTTTATATTTTCAATATCTCGGTCTTTTCCATCAATAATTTTCTTATACATGTAAGAAGCTCTTTTCAATTCTTGTTGAAACTTATCTTTGGTCTCTAATCTCTCTTTAATAAAATCTCGATTGAGGGTCTTTATATCTTTGTCATTTCTTTCATTTATTTGTGAGATTTTTTCCTTAACATCAACTTTTGCACTATCGATTTGGACTTCATAAGACTTCGTAGTAGAGGACTTATCACTTTTAAAGCTTTCATTTAAATTATCAATTCTTTCGCTGTAGGATTCATCTTTAGAGTTGAGTTGGCTATCGTAACTAGATCTCAACTGATCGAGTTGCTTTCTTCTTCTGGCCTCAAGCTTTTGTAATTCTTGGGAATGTTTAAAACCTTCGTCTACGGATACCGCCATGGCTTCCTCCTAGAACAATTATAACCTTTGCTGCTACGAGTTGTGAGCCTGCAGATATGTCCCAATAAGGAATGTTTAACCGCTTTAGTTGATTATTAGAAGATATCGGTGAGTTTGCTGAGTGCTGTGAAGTGAGATATTCTTATCGGCCTCTTTCTTCTTTATATTCCATAACTTAAAGTGATTTTCATCGACAAATTCATCATTCATTTCATCTAGAAGTTCTCTGGATTTCTGCCAGAATTGCAAATCATCCTCTGAAAACTCTGTTATTTCATAATTTAATCTCAATTTTGCCAGTGCCTTGGGAATAGGAGAGTTATTAAAAGAGTTATTTACTAAGGTAAAGAAGAGGATGATTTTCTTATTCTCTCCCAAATGATTTTTTAAGTTTTTAAGAAACTTTCGATAGTTTCGAATCATATAAAAGGAATCAATTGAAATAATGAGATCATAGGTTTCATTTCTTTTAAAAGACTCTATGTCATCTTTAGAGAAGGTCACTCCAGCTTCATCACTTGGGCAAAGAGCAAAATCAATTCCGTGTGCCTTAAAATTAAACTCTCTTGCTAGAGAGCTAGTGAGTTTGCCATTGCCTGAACCGATATCAAGTAAGAGTTCGGGGCTTTGTTCTTTAATAATTTCTTTAAGTTTTAAATACTGTTTCTTACTTAAAGTGTTTAAGCAGCGATAGTCTGTACCATGTAATTCTTGGCAATACTTTTTGTAGGCCTTTGAATTTTCCATATCTTGATACGTTTTTTTAAAGGCGCTAGGAGCATTTTTTTTAAAATAGGAATAATTAAAAAATTTAGATATAAAATTCATTCTTGTACTTTATGGCCTTTGAAGGGATCTCTTATAAAATCAATGTGGTTTAAATAGAGTCCAGCTCCTGGCGTAATAAAACCTGTTTTATGGAAAACACTAGAATCATAGGACACTTCAATGTCTTCAATTTCAACTTTTCCGTGACCTATATTAAATAGAGTACCCATTATAATTCGCACCATTTGTTTTAAGAAGCCACTTCCTTCTATAACGAGAGCATAACAGTCTTCACGGTCTTCACCTTTTATATAATCTTGTGATTCAACGATTTCACATTTGAAGATCTCTCTTACTTTTTCTGCATTCTTAGAGGGCTTGTAGCTAAAATTAGTAAAATCATGAACACCTATAAAAGACTTGGTCGCTTCTTTCATTTTTTCAATATTTAACTTTTCTGGAATATTTGTAAAATAGTTTGATTCTATATCTTCAGGAAGATTTTTAAAAAGGTAGATATACTGCTTAGATTTTGCAAAATAAATCACTTTAAAGTGACTATAGGTTCTTTCACAGCGCTCTATATGAATTTCATCTGGTAAGAGTTGGTTTAATTTCTCTTTCAATTGTTGTGGAGTAAATTCACAGGGGATTTGAACAAAGCAGACATTCGCAAGAGAGTGTACTCCTGTATCTGTTCTACTGGAGCCCATTGTTCGAATAGAGTCAGAGCCAACTAAATCTTTTAGAGTTGTCTCTAGAGTTCCTTGAATCGTTTTGAAGTCTTTTTGCTTTTGCCAGCCAAAGTAGTTTTGACCTTTGTAGTGAACTTCTAAATTATAGAATCTTTTCATGAGGTTAAATAGGGGACTAAACTAGTCCCAGATCTTTACCTTTTTTAAGAAGTGCATCTCTGTCTTCAGGGTTCATTCCTAAAATCATCTCTTGGATAGATTCAAGTTGTTCTGGAGACATATTTGCCATGGCGTCTTGCGCTTGGGCGATAATATCTTGCTCGCTAGGTTGTGCCTGTACTGGAAAAAAGATGACTTTATCTACGGCCAGTTCACTATCATGACCTTCTTCTTTTAAGAGTTCCAAGACTTTATTAAAGCTTAGGCCTTTGTTGTCAGCGACTTCGTACATCTTCTCAAGAGGAAATGAAATTCTCTTTTCTGGATATCCGTGGTTAGCTAAATTCTTAAGCACTTGCTCTTTGAAATCAATTAGTATTTGTGACATATAAACCCCTTTAATGAATATTATCCATACTTTAGGGGGTTTGTCACTAATAGAGCTGCCAAGGGATTAATAACCTAGATCTCTGGAGACAAAGTTATCCTTATGCAGATTTGAAATATGGGCAAAGATTGGTTTCTCTAATTTTATGAAATCCTCCATACTGCACTTTATTGCGTCAATATGGGTTCCTGCGTTGAAATAGATCTCACCATCTTCAAGAAGATTGTCTGATACGATGACTTCCATTCCGTAGAGGTGACCAAATATGGGCATAGCACCGGTTTCACAATCCTTAAACTTTTGATTCAATTCGTTCTCTGAAAAAAACTTAATGTGTTTTGCTCCAAAGGATTGTTGTAGCAAGTGAATGTCCAGCATATCACTAGCAGGTATAACGGCTAATATATCTCTACCATCCATATGCACCGCTATGGTCTTGGCAAGTTCATGTTTAAGACAGTGAATTTTATTCGCCACTTCTTCAGCTGTGTAACCAGGAGGGTGAAGGATATGGCTGTAACTTACATGTTTTGAATCCATATAGGATGAAATTTTCTTAGGAATAGACATAGGCGATCCATTTGTTAGAGGAACACATTGATAGTTAAATTCTATGGATAAAGTGTGAAGCAATCATAAAATGAAACTTTATAAATCTTGATGCAGTGAGCTGGTTTGTTGTAAGAATTTTCTTACAAAATTAATTAGTTACCCAGTATAAATACTATGTATTTTATAAGCATAAGAAATCTTGATAATTCTAGTCTTGTGCAGGTGGCTGTTTATTGTTAAAACTATTAATGTAAAATTATTTTATTTAAAAATGTGAAGATAATTTATGTTTGGGGAGAAATCCCTATGGCCCCAGCTTGCTAATTTAGCAGCGCATTTCAGTGAGCTGGGGTTCCATTCCTTTAGGTTGTCAATATTTCTCCATTATTCCTTTAGTTTGTCTTTAAAGTTTAGCTTTCCTTTAGGAAAGAGAGTTTTTGTTAGTCAAAAACGTTATTTCCTTATGGCCTTGAGCGGCACTTTCTTGATAAAAATTATTGAGTAAGTTTTTAGCTAAGGATTAGCAAATTATAAAAAACTTATATATTCCAAACAGATTAAGTCAGGACGTCTTTAATCTCGCAAAATGGAGTTTGCAAAATGGATAAGGAAACTATTAAAAAGAAAGTTTCGCCAACCAGTGTAGCTACTAAGATGATTTACTTAGTGGTGTTCCTTAGTGGTGTCATTGCATTTACTTTTTCAGCAGTTCAATTATCAGTAAGTTTTAAGAAAGATAAATCCCTCATTGAAGCCTCATTGGATAGGATTGAGCAGGAGTACGTGGCCGATCTTGCTCAGGCCTTATTTGAAAATGATCAAAAACAAATTAATTTCTTAGTGGAGAGTATTTCCAAGAAAAGAAATATTCATTTTATGAGGATTGAACTTTTAGATTCTAGACTCATTACATTTGGAAGTAATAATTTTGAAGAAAAAATCACAAAGGTTTTTCCCTTAATATTTGAAACTAGAAACAAGAAATCCATGGTTGGGAAAATTATTGTTCAATCTGATCTTTCTAAGTTCTATGATAAATTCAGTAAAAAGATTATGTTTGTTATTTTAGTAAACTTACTGAAAATGATAGCTATCGCTGGAACTCTACTTCTCGTCATGAATTTCTATGTGACAAAACCTTTAAAGAATTTAATGAGGTATTGTCAAAATATTTCAAACCAGAGTTTCACTGAAAAATTTGAATTTAAAGATGAATTCTTAAAAGTTTCTCAAATGATGGGAATAATGTTCGAAGATTTAAATGATAACTATCAAGATATAAAGAAAAGCGAAGAGAGGTTTAAAGATATTTCTCAGTTCAAAAATCGAGTAGTTTGGGAAACTGATTTGAATATGACAATTACTTATATTTCAGACTTTGTTAGTTCAGACAAAGTGGATACTTACTTACTTGATGCACACCCTTGGAATAAATGTAAAGAAACCCTTTTGCAAAAGTTCTTAATACTTAAATCTCTCCAAAGTTTTAGAGATTTGGAATTTCACTTTAGTGAGAGTAGTTCAGAGATTATTTGGTCTATTTCTGCAAAACCTTTCTTTGATGATAAGGCAAGACATATAGGGTACCGCTTTATTAGTGAAGACATTACTCAAAGTAAGCAATTGCAAATGAAGTTAGAAGTTCAAAAAGAACAAATAAGGCAAAATCAAAAGATGGATGCTCTAGGACAAATTACTGGAGGATTAACTCACGACTTTAATAATCTCTTAATGATTATCCAGGGAAGTCTTAGAAATATCACTAAATCAATTGAGCGAGGAAGAGATTTTAATAAATATCTCATCACTGCAAATAATGCAGTTGATAGAGGAAGAAAACTTACTAAGAAGCTACTAGTCTACAGTCGTAAAGAGGCGTTAACTCCAACCCGCCAAAATGTGAATGATCTTGTTATGGAAATGAGTGATATTTTAGAGAAATGTCTAAATGAAAAAATTACTTTGAAGGTCGACCTTTGTCAGAACGTGAAAGATATATTCATCGATCCTATGGAACTTGAAAACGCTTGTATTAATATGGCGATAAACTCTAGAGATGCTATGCCTCATGGGGGGAAAATTACTATAGAAACAAATAGGGTTTCAATTCAGTCAGCTAATGATCTCTTGGACCGAGGAGAGTATGTTCAGTTAAGTTTTACTGATTCTGGTAGAGGGATTCCTTCACATGTCATTAATAAAGTTTTTGAACCATTTTTTACTACTAAAGATATAGGTCAAGGAACAGGCTTAGGTCTTAGTCAAATTTATGGATTTGTAAAAGATTCGAAGGGAAAGATTGATATTAAAAGTAGAATAAATGAAGGGACACAAATAAATATGTTCTTCCCTGTGTTAGCAGAGATAGGCCTTCACAATGTTCCAACAATCTAAATTAAGCTTAAATTATTACGTGTATGACTTACTTTTATGACATTATTAGAAAATGATAAATGTAATTCTGGTAGATGATGAAACTGACCTTTTTCCTTTGTTTAACATTAAATTCAAAAGAGAAATTAGAAATAATGATATAAAATTCAACTTCTTCACTTCTGCAAAAGACGTTTTGGAGTTCATTGAATCTTCCGATAAAGGAGAATTCAATTTTATTTTAAGTGATATCAACATGCCTGATATGGACGGATTAGAATTATTAGAAGTTATCAAGAAAAACAATGACACACAAAAAGTTTATATTATTTCGAGTTACAAGAGCGAAGATTATAATATCAAAGCGAAGAAATTAGGTGCTGATGGTTTTTTGCAAAAGCCCATCGATTTTAAATATCTCAAAGAAATTCTTCTCTAAGCTGCTTTATTATTATCATAAAACTTTTCTGCTATAGCATGAGCGTTATCTGATAAATGAGCAAAGCTTAGAAGTCTATCGTTAAATTCCCAATGTAAACTTCTCTTGAAGGAGAGGAGACTCTCAAGAGCTTGAATATGCTTCGCTTCATTCGCTATGAGGTCACTGAATATTGTTTTAGAGAGTCTTTCAAACCCTTTCCCCTTAGATTCCCAATAGGTTTTAGTCATCGCCCTAAAATAAATGTCAGAAAAGGAACTTTGTTTTAATAGTTCTTGATCAAAGTTTTTGAGAACATAGTTATTCACATACTTTATGGCAATATCTTCATCTTCATAGGCAAAGTAAAGTATTATGCGACCAATATCAAAGAGTACAACTTCAAGGGCAACTGGCATATTCTTCTTTCTAGCAACATCTGCATAGTGAATGAAGCTTTGAGTCGCAAATGTCATCATGGCATGATTATCTTCTAATAATTCAATTGCTAAGCGATAGTAATAAGACATTGATTGAAACCTTTCAAGATCCTTATTGTTTAAGCTCGTTCTAAAAAGAGAATTAAATACCATTAAATGCATCTCAACAATAGTTTCTCTTTCGTGGTAAAGAGCTTCATCAAGGGTCTCTAAGAGTTTTTCACATACAAAAGGGATGACCTCATTGTGCGATTTCTCTAAGTGGGAGAGGATTTTTTCCATTTTTCCAAGGATATAGGCCTCTGGCCAAATGAGCTCTTTTTCAAGATGAAATCTGCCCTCTTGTGAGATTCCTTGAAGAAACTGTGGGTCGACTTTTCTCCAAGGAGTGTTTTCTTTGTCATAGTTTTGCATCAACTCATTGAAGACTTCGTGCATACTTGTAAATACTTGTATGATTAATTGTTTGTCATCGCGCTTAGAGGCCGTGTAGGCAATATTGGCAAGAACATCAAATGTATCAAAGGTCTCTTGTTTTACCTTGAGGTCATTCTTCTTATTCTTTATATGAACAAAGCCTACTTTAATTTGATCTTCTAAGAGAGGAAGGAAGTAACTTGGTTTAATAAACTGACTTACAAAGTAAAGATAGGGGATGATTCCACCAATCGCTAATATGGTTAGGGTGTAACCTGTAATGAGAAGAGGTCTATAAAGAAAATGACTTTCTGGAAACAAGTTTACTAAGATGGTGAATAAATTACTTACGAGAATAAATCCAATTCCAGCAATTGTAATGGGATGTTGAACAAATAATTTTGCAAGTCTTGGCGTATAGAGATTTGCAGTAAGGGTAATGATCAGTGCCATAGAGGTGAGTAGTGCCGCAAGAAAACCAATGACTAATCTATTTGCAAAAGGGAGCCATCGATTTAGATTATTTTCTAGTAGCCCACTAGAAGTTGAACCTAGAGAGAATATACCAAGAGCTAGAAAAATCATTATGATAGCAATGGGTATATACCTAAATATAACTCTTCTTATTTTCTTATTCATTAGCAACTCATCGTCATTACTTAGAGCTGATTAACAAAAGATATTCTTAAATTAGCTGGAGGCTGATTCGTATTGGTTTAGTGCCCTATTCCAGATGTACATGAGAACTATGTAACTAAGGACTATAGCTATTACTAAATAAATCAGGTAATGCCACTTGGAATGATCAATTATAAAGTGAACAGGTGCTGAACCTATGAGAAGCACTGGGATAACCATTGTAAAAAATCTTCTCGACATTGAAGAGTAGATGAAATTAGGCCAACGGCTTAAATTTTGAAATTGCATTCTAAGAAAATTAATTCCCATCCCTTCTGTCATCCAAAACATACTGGTTGAAATGATAAATTCAAGAAGTGCTAGTAGAGTAAATGATAAGAGAACTAAGAAGGGTAAGAGTACCCAACTTAAAGTATCTAACTCTATTTCTCTACCATAGTAAATTAGACATCCCCAGACTACAAAGGTATTGCAAAAACTTGATGTTCTAATATGTCTAAAAAAGCAGGAGAATATTGAGTGAATAGGTTTTAATATTATAAAATCCATCGCTCCTGTTTTTATATCTCTTGATAGGACCCAAAAACTTTCGCTGATGAGAGTCATGTGTAAGTGATCGACACATAACATAAATGATATGAAGAACATGAGCTGCTCTTTATTCCATGGACCAATGGCAGAAACGTGATCAAATATGAAGCTCACGGTTGCTAGACTTGAGAAATAGAAGAATATATCCATGAAAATAAGCAGAATAAAATTAAAGCGAAAACTCATGGCGGTTGAGAAGCTGGTACTGACAAAATTGCCATAAACATTTAGGTAGTGTTTAAGGTTGTTCATTTACATCCCCGCTGCAGTGTAGAGTTTCATTCCACGACTCCAGATAAAACGATTGATGAGGGCAAAGGTTACTATCCAAAAAATAATGATGAGGGGGGCTCCCGAGAATGGAGAAATTTCTCCAGAAAATACCTTAATAGGGTAGTAACTTAAGTAAGGGAAGGGAGTAAAGTCTAATACCTTTACTAACCAACTTGGATAAAGTTCAAGGGGAAGGATCGCTCCTGATAAAAAAGCTGCCATGATTTGTAAAATCACTCTTAAGATCCATGTCTCTTCAAGCCAAAAGGCTAAAATCCCTGTCATATATTGAAGAGTGAACCACATTAAGCTCACTAGAAAACAAAACAAGTAGCCATAGATTAAGGCCATAAAGCTTAAGTTATGAAAAATTCCAATAGAGAAAATAAATGCAATTGTGATCATGGAAATAAAAGTTTGTAATAACTGAAAGGAGATAAAAGAAGCAGTATGAAATTCCCAAAAGTTAAAAGGATAAATCAAGTAACTTGAAATCCTTCCCATTCTAATGTCTTCTGCAAGGTTGTGTGAAGCATATCCTCCTGCGATAAGAGAAACGACTAGACTCCAAGCATGATAGTGAATCATTTGCGAGAAATTATATCCTTGAATAATCAGCCCGGATTGGGAGCTATAGATTGAAGACCACAAATTGTATTTAATAAAAAAGAATACGAGAGAGGGTCCAATAACTTGTAAGAAGAAATTAACTCTATAGGCGGTAAGTTGAGACCAAGATATCTTTATTGTTTGAACCCACTTCGAAATATTGGCATTACTTGTCAGCACTAAGAATCTCTGGGTTTAGAATTAATGTCTTCATCACTTTTTCAATGGGAAGGACTTCTGTATTGAAATCTTCCACCTCATAATTTGTAATGACTTTGGAACTGACAGATCTTAACTGTTCTTCAGGAATGAGTAGTTCAACTTGCATTCTACCTTCAGCCCATTCAGGTGTGTATTGTTCAAAGTATTTATCATCATTAGATATAGGATTTTTAAATGAGAAAGAGACTCTTTTTTCATGTCCAAGAAGCTTTTCGAAGTCTTGGATATCACCGTCATAAGCTTTTTTCCCATTTAGGATAAGAACTATTTTTGAACACAATTCTTGTACGTCGGCCATGTAGTGAGAGGTGAGAATGATCGTACAATTATTTTTCCTGTGATAATCTTTTATAAAGTTCCTAATGTTTTCTTGGGCCACTAAGTCTAGACCAATTGTTGGCTCATCAAGAAAAATAATTTCTGGAGAATGAATGAGCGAGGCCATGAGCTCCATTTTCATTCTTTCACCCAGTGAGAGTTTTCTAACATGAATATGAAGAAGTTCTTTGACCCCCAATAATTCACTCATATGTTCAATTTTTTCATCAAAATCATCTTTAGAAATTTCGTAGTACTTTTGTAGCAGTAAGAATGAATCCATAGCGGGAATATCCCACCACAGTTGAGATTTTTGACCCATTACGAGGGCAATTTTCTTTCTAAAGGATTTTTCACGGTCACTTGGTCTATGCCCTAGAATATTGATTTCACCAGAAGTGGGTACAATAATTCCTGTAAACATTTTCATTAGAGTGGTTTTACCTGCTCCATTAGGGCCTAATAGGCCTACGATTTGTCCCTCAGGTATATCCAAGTCAAAATCAGCTACAGCGTCCTTAGTGATATAGTCCCGTTTATACAGGGATTGTATAGATCCTAGGAAGCCAGGTTTCTTCTTATAGCTTTTAAAGCTCTTCTTTAATTTATTTGTTTGAATCATTGTGAGATAATACGAAATGAGTTGATGATAGGCAATTCCCTTTATTTAATGGGACTCACTAGAGAGTAAGAGTTGTTGAACAAAAATCGCTTAAAGTATCATTTACTTAGACTAAGAAAACAAAACCTCTTGTTGTTATTGTCTGTTGCGTTAGTTTCAGGAGTTACAGCTTTTCTTTTCTTTAAGAGTATTCTCTTAACTCTTCTCTTTTTATCAACGCCCTTCTTTTTTGCAAAATTTTATAAGATTAGTAAGCATGTCACTTTAAGGGCCATCGCAGCTAAGGAATTGGGGCGGGAGAGATTTTCTAAAATTTATGAAATGGTAGATCTTCTCGCAATAAAAGCTGAGTTGAACTATGTGCCAAGCCTCTATCTCATACCAAGTGATCTTCCAAACTCCATGGCGATAGGAGATAGTCATGAGTCGGGTATAGGAATAAGTTATGGCCTTATTAATCACTTAAATACTTTTGAGTTATATGGAGTATTGGCACATGAAATTTCACATATAAAGAATCAAGATTATAAAACTTTGAAGTTACTGCATATATCCTACGCAATGGTTAGTCTTTTGAGCTTTTTTGTAAATATCTTGGTGCTACTATCTCTTCCTCTAGTGTTAATGGGAAAGGTCAGTATCGGTTTACCCATTTTGTTAGCAGCTCTCTTTGCACCTAATTTTATTCAATTACTTATTCTAGGTCTCATGAGAAATTATGAATACAATGCAGACTTGACTGCAAGTCAACTAACGGGTGATCCGCTGTACTTAGCCTCGGCACTACTCAAAATAAATGAATTTCAAAGGAGTCGATTAAAAAACTTCTTAATTCACAGAGTAGATGATGAAACTCATTGGCTAGACACTCATCCTAGTTCTCTATCAAGAGTTAGAAGGCTCTATAAATTATCCAAGTAGGAAGTCTAATCAATTTTCCAGTTGATCTCTTTTTTTTCTATGCCTCTAAGATAGTCATTACATTTTGAAAAAGGTTTACTGCCAAAGAAACCTCTATAAGAAGATAGAGGTGAGGGATGTGGTGACTTTAATATAAGATGTTTGGAACTATTTACTTTTGCAGCTTTCTTTTGAGCTGGACCGCCCCAAAGAATAAAGACTAATCCCTCGCAGTTTTCATCTAGAATTTCAATAACTTTGCTTGTGAAAGTTTCCCAACCCTTTTTTTGGTGAGAAGCTGCTTCACTTTTTTGAACAGTTAGAACGGCATTGAGTAGGAGCACTCCCTGTTTGGCCCACTTTTTTAGAAAGCCATGCTCAGGAGTTTTCAACTTCAGATCAGACTCCAGCTCTTTATAAATATTTCTAAGAGATGGAGGAATCTTAACTCCCTTATTAACTGAAAAGCTCATACCATGCGCCTGATCTTCCCCATGATAGGGGTCTTGACCAATGATTACGACTTTCACTTTGTTTAAAGGAGTTTGATTAAAAGCTTCAAAGATTTCACTAGTTTTAGGAAAAATTGTTCTACCCTTATCGGCTTCAGCACTTAAGAAATCTTCAAGTAAAAGCATATATTCTTTATTAAATTCATCTTTTAAATGAGTTTTCCAGCTAGAATGGAGTGGGATATGAGATAATTTCATAGTGAAAATTTATCCTTTTTACGGATAGATAGTAAAGGATTTAATGGAGGAGTTATGTTTAAATCTTTTCAAGTCATAGGGAAAGTTCAGGGGATAATGTTTCGACAAACTTTTATAAGAGCATGTCTTCAAAGAAATATTCACGCAGGGGCCACTAATGATCCCTCTGATAGAAATTTAGTGACATGTTCGGTTGAGGCATCTGAAGATGCTGTCATAGAAAAATTAATAGAAGATCTTACAAACTTGGAAAAACTCAACTCATGGGGTGCACATGTGGAGAGTCTTAAAGTGTTGAAAGATTCTGTTGCTATTACAAAACACGAAGTGACTACAGATAATGTCGACAACTTTAATTGGAGCCCTGATGTTGAATTTTTTCTTTAATCTCTAATTTGCTTTAATAGAGTTTGCACACTTCCTGTAGGTAGATTGCAAATGAAGTTCTTACATACGTACGCAGTTTCTCTATTCTTTTTTAATCTCTTATCTTTTAATAGAGGCGATGATGAAGAGTTTTCTTTGGCGATCACGTAACTTATTTGAGGAAAGTTATTCTGTCTCAATGTCTCAACTAAGATTCCAGGGGTCTTTGAGGTTATAATTACCACTTGCTTTCTATTTAGGTTCTTGGCCTCCATTGCTCTTACCATTTCACTTAACGAGCTTGGTCCACCTTCAAGAAATACACTATATCTCTCAATAAGTTTATTGTAGTTCTCAAAGTATTCCTTGTTTAGAGTTAGATCGTAGAGCTTCACGAGATTCATCGCCATAATACTATTTCCATTTGGATAAGCTCCATCGTGAGTTGGTAGATCTTTGGCTAAAATGAGTTCATGGTCAATACTTGAAATATAATATCCTCCACGCTCTTGATCCATAAACTTAGAGTTTAATATCTTTACGAGTTGAATGGAGCGATCGAGCCACAATTGATTTGAAGTCGTTTCAAAGAGTGTAATATAGGATTTTATTAAATAAGCGTAGTCTTCTAAGAAGGCCTTGGTTTGCGGCCTTGAATTCAAAAAGATTCTATACAGCTCTCCTGCTACAAATTGTCTATTCCAAATCAATTCTGCAACTTCTACTGCTTTATTGGTCCAAAATTTATTCTTAAAATGAAATCCTGAAGTTGCCAGTGAATGAATCACCATGGCATTCCAAGCAACAACTGATTTCCTATCTACAATCGGAAAGGGTTTATTCAGTCTAAAGCTTGAGATATTCTTTCTTAACAAATCATACTGAGTAGAGGTTTCTAAGTTTAAGTGATCTAGATTCTTTAATGTGAGGATTGTTCGTCCTTCAAAGTTTCCTCTTTCAGGAATATTCCAATACTGTTTTGCTTTTGGAAAATTACTTGAAAGCTCTTTTAGTCCCCAGGTATAAAAATAACCTTCTTCGTTTTCATTCTTATGATTTTTACTGTCAGCATCTATAGCACAAAAAAATCCAATTTCTTTGTGATACATTTGTTCTAACATAAAATTAATCGTGGAGTTCACTATATACTCATAACTTTTCTTCTTGGTAATGAGAAAGCCCTTTGTATAAATATCTGTAAGAAAGGCATTGTCGTATAACATCTTTTCAAAGTGTGGAGCTAACCAGCGTTTGTCTGTAGAGTACCTATGGAATCCGCCATCAATATGGTCGTGAATTCCTCCCTTGGCCATTTCATCTAGAGTTTTTGTAATCATGTTAAGATACGACTTATTTTTTAGTATCGAATAATTTTGAATGAGGTTAGACAGGGGAAAAGAGCTCGGAAATTTTGGAGATCTATTCACTCCACCGTAAATGGGATCAAAACTAAGAAGCGAATTTTTAAGAACTCTTTTTACAAGAGATTGGTCATTAATCTTTTTGATTATTGATTTTTGATTAACGCTTTGTAGTGCCTCTGTGATTTGATTACCATATTTTTCTACATCACTCTTTCTCTCAACAAAAATCTTTCTTATATCTTTTAAGATTGAATAAAAACCTTTCTTAGTTCCTCTATCTCCATCAAAAGCAGGAATATAAGTTCTAGCATAAATAGGTTTTTTATCCGGAGTAAGCCATAAACTCATAGGCCAGCCTCCACTTCCATTGATCGCTTGAACGACTTTCATATAGATGCTGTCAACATCTGGTCTTTGTTCACGGTCTACTTTTATGGCTATGTAGTTTTCGTTTAAATAAGTGGCGACTTTTATGTTATCAAAACTTTCCTCTTCCATGACATGACACCAGTGACATGTACTGTAACCAATGGACAGAAAGATAGGTTTATTTTCTTTCTTCGCTATTTCAAAAGCTTCTTTGGACCATGGGTACCAATTTACAGGATTGTGAGCGTGTTGATTTAAGTAGGGACTACTTTCTAATATAAGGCGATTGATAAACTTAGGGGAATTGTCTGGATTTAAATGTTTTGTTCTTGGTATATATTTCTCTCCCTTATCACTGACTGACTTTCTCAAAGTCTTTTCAAGTGAGCTTTTGAAAGTTATATTTCCTGGCAGTTTTAGTGGGTCTTGTTTTTTACATGAGAGACAGAGTAGAAGAGATAAAAGAAAGAAGATTTTCATATGACCACCAATGGAGAAATTTATTAAATTCTCCTAGAGCTTTGGTCTTTAGTCAATAAATGTACTTTTTTAAAGGTACTTTTGTAATTTTAGAAATATCCTCACCACGGCATGTGTCTTCTTTACAAATCTTTAGCTGTTTACAGCCAAGATTTGACGTAAAATCTTTTTCACCACGAACAAGGATTCCCTCAACTTCTAAGGTGTCTTGATTAATAACAGGTGATCCTGAATTCATATGAAAAGCATCAATGTCGGCAACAAAGTAAAAGGCTTTATTATTAGTTCTCACTTTTCCATTAATCGCAATTTTTAAAGGTAGTCCATTTGGGAAACCCATAAGGGAGAGTTTAGAGTTTTTCTCAACTTTTCCGTATTGTCTAAAGTTTAAGGGTGTACGGTTAGAAACTTTTCTATCAAGTTTAATAATGGCCCAATCTTCTTTGGTGTCATTTCTATCTAATTTTCTCGCTAGGATTTCTTTACAACCGTAGACTTGATTTTTAGAAACTCTATAACGATCGAACGGCCCAACTCTACTTCCAAGAAGATCCATTCTATAGTCAAAGACAAATGACTTTGATTTGCAATCCCACTCTGTTTTCAAACAGTGACCTGCGGTAACGACGATATCTGGGGCCACAAGAAATGATGAACAACTAGCAGCTGTTGGTTGACCTTGGTAGGGAACACTTGGGCAATACCTTGTCGTTTCTCCAAAATTTAGAGCGACTATTTCAATACTTTGACCAATTTTCTTAAGAGAGTAATTTGAGATGATGGCGGCAACTGATTTTGAGGCGAGCTCGAGTCTAGAACCTTCCAGAGTGGCCGGCTCAAATCTATCATCTTCACCGTAGATGATCTTAAATGAGTCCGCGAAGACTTGAATATTTAACAAAAGAAGCAAACTTATAAGTGGCGCTATTTTCATGATGAAAATGTAATGATTTTCATCATGTATGGCCATTTGGTTATAAAGTTTACACTGGCGAGCAGTGTCAAAACAGTATCTATAGAGAGGAAACCCTCTCTATTTTACTAATAATGGTAAGGGAATTTTGAAAAGTCTTGGTCTCTTTTCTCTAGGAAGGCATCGCGACCTTCTTGCGCCTCTTCGGTCCCATAGGCAAGTCTGGTGGCTTCTCCTGCGAAGATTTGTTGACCTACTAGTCCATCATCTAACATGTTAAAGCCAAACTTCAACATTCTCATTGCAGTTGGGGATTTTGAATTAATGAGAGCTCCCCATTCCAAGGCAACATCTTCAAGATCGTCGTGGGGAACAACTTTATTTATCATCCCCATATCAAAAGCTTCTTGTGCTGAATAATTTAAACCTAGAAAGAAAATCTCGCGCGCTCTTTTTTGGCCACATTGTCTTGCAAGGTAGGCAGAACCATAACCGGAGTCAAAACTTCCTACATCTGGATCTGTTTGTTTAAAAACGGCGTGCTCTTTACTTGCAATGGTCATATCACAAACCACATGAAGTGAGTGTCCACCACCCACGGCCCAACCGGGAACAACAGCTATAACGACTTTAGGCATAAAGCGTATAAGTCTTTGAACTTCTAATATATGGAGTCTTCCAAGTTTTGCAGGATCCCTTTGTCCTTCCTCTCCTATATATTCGTAACCATCTTTTCCGCGAATTCTTTGATCTCCACCTGAGCAAAAGGCCCAACCACCGTCTTTTGGTGATGGCCCGTTTCCGGTAAGAAGCACAGTTCCAATGTTGGAGCTCATTCTCGCGTGATCAAATGCTTGATACAGTTCGTCTACAGTCTGAGGACGGAATGCATTTCTTACTTCAGGACGATTTATAGCGATCCTAACAGTTCCTTGGTCTTTGGCCTTATGGTAAGTTATGTCTGTAAACTTGAAGCCTGCAACCTCATTCCAAAGTTCTGGTTTAAAAATATTTGATGCCATGAAATCTCCATTCTAAATAGTCCTGTATTTATTCAACTCTTTTTAATATGTGTCAAATTTATGTCCTGATTTCTTAAGGATAATTTGATTTATTCTCTTACCAAAATTTACCGTTAGGTTAAGTAGCTTATTAAAGAGGAATAATATGGATTTAATAAAAGTTCTAATTGCTGATGATGAACCTGAGGTACGTGACCTACTTGAGTTTGAAGTTCGAGAGTCTTTTGAAGGGATTGAACTTGAATTCTACTTTGCTGGAGATGGTGTTGAAGCTGTTGAAATTATTAAAATCCACAACCCTGACATTATTCTTACGGACCTTAAAATGCCGAAAATGGATGGCGTGAATTTAATGAAGGCCACTAGGGAATTAAAGAAAACTCCTAGTATTATTATGATAACCGCTTACGGAAGTTATGAGCACGTGCTTGATGCGATGCACCTTGGTGCTTTTGATTTCTTTGAAAAACCCTTTGATGAAGAATTGCTCAAAATGAGTCTAACTAGAGTAAAGAATTTTATTCAATTCAAGCGATCCATGTATGAGCAAATCACTCTCTTCTTAAAAGATGATAATGTAAGAGATGAAACTATTGAGCAAGTCTTTGAATTTGTTGAGTCCATTGCTAAGGAAAGGTATGCCGTCTTAGGAGAGCGCTTAATCAGGGAGTTAAGGAACCAGAAAGCAAAAGCTTCCTAGATCTTTACTAAGTTCATGTCCTTGTGTAATTTTGCTTTTTGCTATTACATAAGGATGATAATTTTGGCCCTCTTAGTCGTAAAAGATGTATTTAAAAGCTTTGATATAAAATCTATTGCAGCCGTTGATCACCTTAGCTTTTCAATTCAAAATAATGAGATTGTAAGTGTCATTGGTCCTAGTGGGACCGGAAAGAGCACCATCGTAAAAATTATTTCTGGGCTTTTGGACTTTCAATCAGGATCTGTCTTATTTGCCGGTAAAGAGCTTGTAACTCACCAATCAAAGAATGAATCTCTTTTAAGAAAAATTTCTTATGTTCCTCAAGAATTATCCCTTGATGAGTCAAAAACAGTTTTAGAAAATATTGGAATAAATTTAGTCGAAGAAAATGAAGAGAAGAGGCATCACCTCATAAGGGATATGGTCGAAACTTTTGGTCTACAATATAAAGATCATAAATTCCCCAGCGAACTCTCAACGGGTCAGAAGGGGAGAGTTGAGATGGCCAAGGCCCTAGTCACTAATCCCAAACTCTTGATTCTTGATGAGCCCTTTGCCAATTTAGATCGCTCACTTAGGAATGAATTGAAAGAAGAGCTCCTAGAAATTTTAAAAGAAAGAAAGATCTCTGCCATCGTTGTCACTCATGACTTAGAAGATGCTTATTCTCATTCAGATCGTATTTTAGTTTTAAGTGATGGGAAGATTAAACAGTTCTCTGGGGCATCTGATATCTATTTAAGGCCTCATGATGCTTGGGTTGCTAAGTTCTCCGGAACAGCTAACTTAATGGCAGGAAAAGTTTTAGAAGTTAATGGAGACGACTATCTTCAAGAAAATAAACTTGGAAAATTCTCTCTACGCTGTTTTGATTCAAAAGTTAAAAAAGAAAGTTTTGCTTACATGCTCATAAGACCTGAAGCTTGCATCATATCAGAAAATGGTAGCTTCAAAGGAAAGTTAAAGAAGCTGGTTCATATGGGATCTTTCTATGAAGGACAGGTTCAAATGGGTGGAATTGAAAAATTTAAAATCCTCATAAACCACGGTCAAAAATTTAAAGTTGGTCAATCCTTACGATTTGACATTGACTCGTCGCAGTGCCAACTCTTGTCAATATAACTTCTTGCCTGCTGGCTACCATAATTATAAAATTTAAAAAATATCTTTTTTGGAGAAACGAATGCAGAAAATGCTAATTCTATTTATGGGCTTAATTCTTATTTCATGTGGAAGTGACAATTCTGGTGGCAATTTAAAGAACCCTGGTTTTGTGATTAACGTAGAAGATATTAATAAAATGAGAGAAGACCTTTCTGCTGCTTGGGAAAATTGGAGACCAGCTAGTCGCAATGTTACCGATGAGGTGATACATGCCAGCGGTGAATTGACTGAGAGTCACTCGGACGATGGACCTAAGTGCCACTACGTATATGAAAATATTTTGTACACGACCGTTTGGAATACTGATATTGAGGACTTCGATCTTGATAGAGAGTTTATCAATTACTACTTAGGTTCCGACTCAACTGAGGATCCAGCTGTTTGTCATCTAAGGGCAAATACGGGAAGTGCCGGTGATGCTTTTGGTTTGAAATTTTCAGCACTAATCTTTTTATATCTCGATCAACTCGATTCTGATTCCCCAAAAAATGCTCCTATATTTGATGAAATTAAAGTGATCTCAATGAGAAAAGGGGAAGTTAGAGGGATTAAAACTTGGGAACTGTCTTACTCTATAAAGGGAAAAGTTTCAGACTCAGCTTATATTCTACCTCGTAAACTAAAAGAGAATAAAAGAGACTTAACTTATTCGGGAACTTTATCTGTGACATTTGCTTCAGAAGTTCCTTTCACTGCATGGCTATTAAAATCCGCGGTAGAGGTGCACTTAAGTGATGGGACCGGATTTGGAGAAAATGATTTATTTGTCGAGTCTATAAACAACGTCATCATAAAATAAGGAGCGTAGAGCTCCTTATCTCACATGCTCACGCATTTATTTTGCTTGGACAGTATATAGGCAACTTCAAGAGCATCGTCTTCTAAGAACCAGTGAGGACTTATTTTTCTTCCATTTATTTTGACCTGATAAATACTATCCTTCCAATGCTTTTCAACTGTACATACATCTCTTGTAGGAACAAACTTTGCTGTTCCACAACTAGTAAGAAGTAGTAATGTTAGAATTGTAAATATACCCATAACTCTTTCCTTAAAGATCATTATCAAACTCATCACAATCCCTCTCTCTACGAAATCTTTCAGCTTCACCACCACCAGGGATAGTTTTATAAAACCAGTAGAAACAATCATTAGTTACTCTCAATGCCTTCTTTCTCATAAGTGCATCTCTAATATCCCAAGGTTCTTTTGCAAGATCAATTTTCTGTTTATTTCTTTTTTTCTTTTTCTTTTTCTTTAATTTTGGGATTATCTTCTGAGAGACTGTGGCCATGCCTAAACTTGCTCCCACTATTGCAGGAGTTAGCGAGGGACTGCTTAAGTTTGAAAGGGACTTATTGATCAAATCATTTATTTTATTAAATGTTCCGTCGAGATTTTGCATATTTGGTAAGAGGGAGTCTGCAGAGGCGAGGAGCTTTTCAACGACTTCTGGACTAAGTTTAGTAAGACCTTTTCCCATGCTTAGAGCATTCGTGTTGAAAGCTTGTCCAGCTTTCAATTGAAATGAATTCGCTCCTTCAATTGAGGTGGCGAGACTTCCTTTTAGTAGGGCCGTATCAGTAACACTCTTTCCCTGAACAATATATGAATTGGTTAAAAACTCAGTACCTCTCACTCCGAGTCCAGCCAGTTTCGTTTTGAAATCGAGACTCTCTCCTTTTCTGACTTTCTTTTCAATCTTGGCCCTAAATTGTCCTGTCACTAATTTGAAGACATTAACTCTTTTTTCAACAGAGTAATCTTCTATTTGAAACTCACTGTTTGGTCCAATAAGAACTTTTGTTTTGTCAGAAAAAATGACTCTGACTAGAGATTGTGGTGCGGTTTTAATTAGATCATTTTCTTGAATGCTTGAACCCTTGGAAAGTTTAACTTCTCCGGCGTCCCTTATAATACGGGCCTTGCCTCTCAGTAGGGTGACCTTTCCAATTTGGTGGGAGGATCCCCAAGTATCCAAGCAGAATAGTATGGTAAGTATTGGTAAATACAGACGAGTCATCGACTTCTCCAGTGAATTTATTGATGACATTATTCTACAAAGTTTCACCAGAAAATCACTATTTATTTAAACTTTTTAATCTTTATTCTACAAAGTACTGCCATAATTAATTTGCAATGATCATTCATGCAAATTAAATATTTTCAACTAATTAGCCTTTGTTACTAAGGATTTTCAATGAATTGACCGATAATATAGGTGTATGAATCAGTATATATCTTGAAAGGGAAATTGAAGTGACTAAAGCCGTACCATTTTTCTTTGATTCTAAAAAACAAGTTCTTGTCGAATTAATTGACGGGATGACTTTTGGACGAAATAAGGAATGTGACTATTCTGTTGTTGATCACAGGGTGAGTGGACTGCATTTTAAAGTCATGATTAAGTCTAATGGAATATTTATTATCGATCTAGAGTCGTCTAATAAAACAAAACTCAATGGTGATAACATTGATTCAAATACAGAAATCAAATTAAAGATAAAAGATAAAGTTGTTTTTGGTGATCAAAATTTTCAATACTACTTTGATAATATTGAAGACTTTATAATTCCTGATGTTACCACTTCTTTTAGAGTTGACTCTAATGCCGACTTTGTTGATGACATGATAGGTTCGGAAAAATTAAATGGTATTGACCTTCATCTAGGGAATAAAAAGAAAGTTAATAAGTTAGGAGATTTAAAAAAATCTCGCGCTTATATTACTGAGATTGAAGAGAAGCTAGATATAGTAAATAAAGATATTCAAACTTTTAATTCTCTAAAAAACTCTTACGATGATTTGGTTGTTAAAATTCGAGCTAGTGAGCAAGAACTTGGTAATTCTGAATACGAGTCTCAAGAGGACTTCGTAAAGGAGCTTAAAAGCTTCGACTTTTCTATCAATGAATTAAATCATTCAGTTGATGAGGCAAAAAAGAATATCTCTCTTTGGTCTAGTCAAATAGAGGATATAAAATCAAATATTTCAGATGTAGAGAGATTGCAGAATATATTTTCGAAAATTAAAATCGATAAAGAAGAAGAGATTAAACTCAGTAATGAGATTTCTAATTATCAAGGCAAGAATTTAGATGATGAAAAATCACGTTTTGAAAAAATAAAAAATGATGAACAAGATAGCTATAAACTCTTACAAGAGGATTATGCTGATTCTCTTAAGTATAAAAAGAAGCGTCTGGTAGCCTAGTCAATTATGAAAATTGTCGTCCAAAGATCTCTTAAATCTAGTGTTAGCGTTAACGAAGAAATAGTCAGCTCCATTGAAAAGGGACTAGTCTTACTTGTCTGTATGGAGAAAGGTGATTTAGATTCCGTTCTAACCAAGGCCTGTGAGAAAATTTTAAATCTAAGAATATTTCCTGATGAATCAGATAGAATGAATTTAAATATTTTACAATATGCGGGAGAGATCCTCTGCATTAGTCAGTTCACTTTATCTTGGTCTGGTAAGAAAGGAAATCGTCCAAGTTTTGACAACTCTATGGAGCCTGAAAGGGCCAATCAACTCTTTGAAAAATTTTGTGATCTCTTAGCTTTGAAAGTTGGAGTTCAAAAAGGAGTCTTTGGTCAGAAAATGAGTGTTTCAATAATAAATGATGGTCCGGTCACATTTCACTTAGAATTTTAAACTTATCGCCATTATGAAATCGAATAAAATCAGTAGGATATGACAATTTTCTTAACTTTCTTTCAATATTTTCAACAACCTATTGAATCAAGTATATTGTCATGTAGAATTAAAGTTAATTTATTAAGAGACTCATAATATTTAAACTAGGATTACATAATGGATAGCACTCAAAAGACTTCTTCACTCGTAACTGATCAAACTGTTCCAATAAGGAATGATCAATTTCAATTCCAAACATGGCACTTGGTTGTGCTCTTGATTATTGCAGCAGTCGTCATTAAGAAATTTGTCTACATTAAAGACAAAACTCGAAACGATCAGTAATTAAAAAAATCTATAAGATCATTGAGTCACTAGAAAAGAGGTAAGATGAACTCTTACCTCTATATCTTTAGTGTATTAAGACTTAAGCATTTGTTGTGTGATTGAGTCCAGTTGCATTGACTTCCGTCTCTTCTTTTTTTTCATTTTGAGTCGCAAGTTTCCAGATCCCACCAAAAATAGCGAAGAATAAGAAAACAAATACGATAACGTGTAGAACTTCGATTTGCATTGAAGTTGCAACATATCCAGAAGGTCTAACTGGCGCTAGTTCTTCACCTTTAGGTACAATTGAAGTTTCATAAACTTTTATATTCTTTGTAGTTGATTTTATAGTGCTACTCATTGAGTCAATCTCCGTTATTTAAGGCAAAAGTAAGATAATCTGAGATCAATTTACTCGAATTTTTAAAAAAGTCGAGTGAATTTTTATTAAGCTTTTTGAACTCTGATACTTATTACATATTTACTTGAGTGTTTTACTAAAGTTTAAGAGGAGACTAACCGATAAGTATTTATGCACTAAATAAAAAAAGGGGAATGCATGAAGAATTTATTAGTAATGGCCGTGGTTTGTTTTGGAATCACTTCTTGCGCCACTAAAGACAAGGTTGCTACCAACTCTCACGCTCTTGCTCAGAGAGAGATAGCCTCCTCCACACCAGAATGTATGTTTGAAACTCATTCGAGGAATAAGAACTGGCATAGGGTCTCTGTGAATGGAACTCCATACAACAAGCATTGGTACAGTAAGAACCAAGCGATGAAGATTAAAAATAAACTTTCTGCGAAGGGACAATGTAACTAATTTATATTTAAATACGGCCTCTCTTCTTCAGAAGTGAGGCTTTTTCAGTATTTTTTCATTCTCTTTTGATCCTAGTTTTTCCATAATTATATTTATTTAAGTTAAAAAGGAGTTTAACTGTGACAAACCTCACTAGGTTTCTAGCGATCGCTAGTTTCATGTTTTTAAGTATCCAGTCCTATTCAAGTGAAGAAGTTCATCCCGGAGATGATCATAGAGGGACTTACTCTATCGAAGGTGAAGTGGTTTATGGGCCAATGCTTCAGTGTGAATTTTGGAATGATAGCGACAGACCCATTAGAGTGATCAATTACACTTACAAGATTTGGTTTAGAAATCCTTGGGGAAGACTAGAGCTTGCGACGAGACTCTTTCAGTGTCGTTATAATTGTCGTCTAGGTGTAGATGCTTATAATATTTTTTCTGGTCCAGTGAATGATGGTCCAACAGTGTCTGCAACTTGTTCAGCACTAGTAAGGTAGGAGAGTTTATGAAGAGCAGTATTTTAGTACTACTATTATCTTTAGTTTTTGTTTCATGTGAAACCATTGATGGGAGCCTAGAAACTTTTTCTGATATTAATTTAAAAGGAAAAAGAGGGAAGGTTACTACTCTTAACGAAGGTGTTTATTCCGCGAAAATTAAATTGAAATCTAAAAGAAAAATGAAACTCGTTATCGGTGATGATTCTTTTATCTTCGCCATTCCTAGGGGAACAAAATTTCCAACTGAGAACGGTGAAATTAAGTTATCAAGCGCTGATGTTAAACAAGCTTATGATGTATTTGGTTCCATCAAAACTGATGTAGAGCATGGTTCTGTTCGCCGAGACAGAGAGTCTTGTTCTTGGGATGAGCCCTATACTGTTTGTGAGAGAAACTCTGACGGTGAAGTGACTTGTAGAACTGAATACAGAACAAGGTATGGCTGGAAAGAAGTGAGATATCATATCGATATAATTGATAAGAGATTAAGCGTTGAGCTACTAGCTCCCGGAAGCGATAGTATTGAAGGTAAATTCTATGGGCAAGAAAGATATGCCCATAAAGTTTACAATTATGAAGGTCGTTGCTACTAATTTTCTAAATATAGATGCCTAGTTTTAGCTAGGCATTTATTTACAAGTTTAATACCTCTTCTTCTATTTCTCTTCTTCTTTATCTTACAAACATTATACCTTTGTTTATATGTTCCATCTCTTTGAAGGTCAAAGCCCATGACATCTCCAAACTCTTTTTTAGTATGAAACTTAGCACCTTTGTTTTTATTTCCAACAACGTAAGAGACAAACTCGACAGGTGAACCTTGGTAGTAGATAGATTCTGCCATACCATTTGGACTAACGGTTTCTCTTCCTAGAATTGGAGCAATAGGCCAGCTAATATCTCCATAAGCTAGGTAGATAACTTCAGAGCACGTTATCTTTTTAGAAGTGTCTGCATCAAAACCAAAGTCATACTTCTTTCCTGCTTGTTCACTCATAATTCTATAAATTTTTAAAAGGTCCTTCTTACTTCTTTTAAGAATTCCTTTTACTCTTACGGAGGCAAAGAGGTCCATATTTATCCATTCATCAAACTTGGCAAAAGTGATTCCCCATCTTCGCATTTCAAAGATAGAATAACCTTCTTCAATTCTTTCTCTAAAGGAATCAAGCTCTTTTGCTTCCCAGATACCAAGTTCAATCAGTTGTTCCTTAGTTCCAAGCCATACAGCATTGTGTCCCCAAATTCCTGGTATTGTATAATCAGTGAGTTTAAAAGTTTTCTTTTCAAATATTACGTCTAATGGTGTGAGCGTAGAGTAGATCTTAGCTTGTGCTTTTAAATCATCTTTAAGTTGTCCGCCATCTCCCCATTCAATAGGACCTGCCATAGATCCAAAGAGTTGGCTTAAGCTACTTCCTGTATTAGAAAGTGCACCTGTAAGATAGTCAAAAATATGTAGCTTTCTATTCGCAAACTCCTTTAAGTCTTCTTGGTTCTTAAACTTAGAGTAGATAACCGATTTCTCTCTATCTCTAGTTTGATCTTCATCCACACTTACGAGAAATTTTAATAAAGACTTTCTTGGTTTTGATCCAAGTACATCTTTAAAAAAATCATCAAATTGATCGTTCATAACTTTTGATTGATCTTTAAGAATAAGTCTTAGTGCCTTATTTTCAGTATAGGTATTATAAAGAGATTGAGTTCTTTCAATGAGAAACAGAGAGTTCAGCGAAGTGACTCCATCTATTGATGAATAAGATGAATTTAGTAAGTCTCTTTTATAGGTTTCACTAAGTAATATATAACTTCTGAAACTCTCTTTAATAAGCTCCATAAAAAGTCCGTTACCACTTTCTCTGGTGGCAATGTACTCAAGCCCATAGGCTCCTAAGTTTAGGGTGTGCTGGTAAATGGCCCTATGTTTTTTAGCAAGTGACACATCGGAGGAGATAATGGTTTCAAGGTTTTCTTCAAATTTAGAAAACTCTGTTGAGAGAGCACTAAGAGAGATTAGAAAACTAAATGAGAGAATGATAATTCGTTTCATAAGATAAGCCCCATATTAAATATATTGGGATTAGATATCCTAGTTTGTGACGCATGGCAACATGTCGTGAAAATATTACTTATTGATTGGTAGGGCCCAGTCTGGGTCTAACGAGCTGGATTCATTGAGCTTCCAGTGCTTGAGTACGTGTTCTACGATGCCGAAATCATCAAGAATTTCTTCTAATTCTTCGGGAATCTCAGACTCGTCTGAAGAGAGAAGTATCCCGGTTGTATAGTGCTCTAGGGTTTCATTATTCTTGGATGATTGAACGATAATTGAGTAGATAGCGACTATGCCGTCTTTAATATCTTCTAAATCTTGTAGTGAGAAGGAGTTTAAAGGGTTGTGTGCCTTGTAAACTTTGTCCCGTTCTATAGTGATCTTGAATTCAATTCCTTCAATATTGGCAGAAAATTTCATGAATATTATTTACCCCTTAAGTTAAAGTAACATAAATCATAATATTTGTTAACCTTATTTAACTAGTCCAGAAAGCTAAGTCTTGTTATAAATAAGTTATGGAAAGTGGTTTTCTCTCGGGCATATTTGCTTTTATATTTTGGGGTTTTGTAACAATTTATTGGAAAGAGCTTCCAATGTTCGATGCCTATGAATTGTTAGGTCATCGAATCATTTGGGGAATTGGAACAATATTTTGTTTCTTCCTGTTTACCAGGCCCATAGAAAAAATAAAATCCTGTTTGGATTCGAAAACGAAACGAATTGGCATTTGTCTCTCAGCGGCTCTAATCTTCTCAAATTGGTTTGTCTTTGTGTGGGCGATTGGACATGGTCACGTATTAGAAACAAGCATTGGCTACTTCTTAAATCCTCTTATTAGCGTTGCTCTTGGAGTGCTTGTCTTAGGTGAGAATTTAAGACTAAAACAAAAGGTTTCCGTTGGACTCGCTTTTTTTGGAATGATCATTCTCTTTTTAAGTGGTGTAGGAAATCCTTTTATCTCTCTATTCTTGGCCTTTAGTTTTGCCCTCTATGGACTTGTGAGAAAGAAATTAAATATTCCTGCAATTGAAGGCCTCTTTCTTGAAATGTTGATTTGTCTCATTCCCTTCTTAATATTTTTTGTACTTAGAGAAGAGTCTAAAAATATTTCGTTCTTTAAGGTGGATCTTTATGAACAAATTCTTGTGGTTTTTGCAGGGCTTGTGACTCTTACTCCATTGATTGCTTTTAATCATTCAGTAAAAAAAATACCACTTTCAACAATTGGTCTATTGCAATATATTGCACCTAGTTTACAGTTCCTCTTAGCGGTTTTCGTCTATAAAGAAGACTTTACCAATGTACATGTTTTTTCTTTCATTTTTATCTGGTCTGCTCTGCTTCTTTTTAGTTATGATTTAATATCTTTAACAAAAATACAAAGAGTGGCCAATGACTAAAGTATTCGTAATTTTTAGTTTTATTAATGACGAGTTACACCTGCTTACTAGAGAGGGGAAGCTTGGTCATGAACTCGTTTATGAATATGAATTAGACTCAACACCAATGTCAAAACGCAAGTCTCTGAGCGCTTTCTATGCAGTTGTAGATGATTACACTGTTGCTCATTATAATTTTTCACCTATTCTTTCTGTAGATAAATTTGTTGAAAATCAAGGGGCCCTTGTCTGTGAAGCATTAGGGGAGTTATGGCCTTTATTTAAAAAGAGTTGTTATAAGCTTCCAAGTGTATTCCTCAAAAGTACTTTTAATTTCGATCAGGCAACATTTTATGGGGGAAGTTTTAATCCTTGGCATGAGGGACACGATGAATGTTTAAGAAGAAGTAAGGGAGAGAATATTATAATTGTTCCCGATCGTAATCCTTGGAAAGAAGAGCAGGGGCATGCATGTTACTTTGAATCCTTAAAAGAATTATTGAATAGATTTAAAGATACTGATTATAATATATTCCCCGGTTTCTATGGGCTAGAGCATGCTAATCCAACAGTTTCTTGGATTGATAGGACTGTCTTTAAGGAAAAGTCTCTCCTCATGGGAGATGATAATTTTTGCCATATCTTTAAATGGAAAGATTCTTCAAGCCTATTTGGAATGATAAACTCCATCGAAGTTCTCTTTCGTTCTCATGATTTGGAAGAGATTCAGCGGGTGAAGTCTCAAATTCTAAAAGTAAAAGACAATCTCACAATAGATCTTCTTGGCAGTCATCCTTACATGGACTTAAGTTCCACTAAAGTTAGAGAATCCAAAAAATAATCTTATGTTATAATCAGTTCATGAGTAGAAATAAAAATAAAATCCAAGAAGATTTACCTCACTTACGTGATGACCTGGCACCTTCTAGACCTAAGAGTCGTAGATTTAATGTCCACACTACAACTTCCGATCTAAAGGGAATTGCCGGTGTCGTTGAAAGTTTACTGCGTAGTTTTAAGAGTGTTGCTTTTGCTCTGGCCATGCTTCCTATCGCTATAACTTATGCCGTATCAATTGGACTTGCACTGACCCCAGGATTCTATCTTGTAAAATTTTGTTTTGAATTTAGTCAAGGTTTTGGAGGTATTGGACATGGTTTTATCACTTGTCTAAGTTTAGCCGCAGCGTACTTAATTTATGGAATCAGTTTAATTTTTATTGTTCCCTTCTTTAATAAAATTATGTTTCTAAAACTTAAGCCTTGGCGTGGAGGATGGTACTCATTACAATCTCTCCCTTGGTATTATCATAACGCCCTTGTGCAATTGGTTCGATATACTTTCTTAGACTTGGCCACTCCTTCTCCTTTGAATGTTCTCTTTTATAAAATGATGGGGATGAAAGTAGGGAAAGGTGTCATGATTAATACTACGAATATATCTGACCCCTGTTTAATTACTCTTGAAGATAATGTCACCATAGGTGGCTCAGCCACTATTTTTGCTCACTACGCACAGGGTGGTTTCTTAGTAGTTGAACCCGTCATAATTAGAAAGGGTGCAACAGTGGGGCTTAAGGCCTCGATTATGGGAGATGTGATAGTGGGGGAAAAAGTGACTGTGAAGCCTCATTCTATCTTACTTCCAAAAACTAGACTGATGAAAGGCGATAAACAGTAATTCTTACTATAATTCTTCTTAAGTTCGTTTTCCAATGTAACAATATTTCCTAAGACTCCTCTATAATCAGAAGCTTACTTCCTTATTCTTTAGGGGTGTTGCCTCTGATTGTTAAAAAAAAATAAGTTCATTTCGAAATTTCCTCATACTTTTCATTCATACTTTCTTAAAGAAGAAAAAAGGAAAGGTTGATGATGAATTTTAAGTTACGTACCAAACTCTATTTCTCACATTTAATCGTTCTAATCTTACCTTTGATTATTATCGGTTTTCTATTTGTTAAAAATACTGAGGATAATAATAAACTGATCAGAGATGCTGATCAACTTTCCACAAATGCAAATTTAGCAGTTCTCGTGCAAAGAGTTAACGACTTTAATAAATCAAATATAAGAGATTTTAATTTCTTTACAAGTATTCCTGCTGTTCAGGGGCTTGTACGTGCGAGAGAAGGTAATGGAATAGATGTTGTCACAGGCTCTACTGTTAATCAGTGGCAGTCTCGCTTTACTCAAGCGGCAGAGAGTATTTTAAAGCAGAAACAATATATTCAAGAAATCATATATCTTGATGAAGATAATAGTGAAATTTTGAAAGTGGTTCAAACTAAAGAAGGGCCAGAGACCATTGACTTTGATGAATTACTTGAAGAAAGGGAAGATAAATATCTCACTTTTGTGAAAAATAATCCAACCTCAAAAAATCACACAACCGATATTATACTTTTAAGAGAGGAAGGTACTCTCGTCAAAGGAAATATTCCCGTTTATAAAATTGCAAAAAATATTTTCAATGGAGATGGAAAGAGGGTGGGGATTATTTCCTTATCAGTATACTGTGAACACTTCTTAAATTGGTTTAAAAGTACAAAAGAAGAACACTTCTATTTGATTAAATCTTCTGGTCATTTTGCTGTTCATCCTGATGCTAAGAAAAGGTGGGGAGATGAAATCGTAAGTAACAAAGATTTCAAGATCTCAAGTATTACAGATAAAAGTTTTTTGGATATCATAAGTAGTGAGCAAACAATGGTTGCTCCAAAAATAAAAAATACTAATATCATAAAAGGAATTGTTCACTTTGATATTACTGACGAAAGTAAAGCGTGGTTGATTCTATCTGAAAAAAATAAAATTGAAGTTATAAGTGCTTTAAATATTTTTCTTATGGTCAGTGGAGCTTCTATTATATTGGCCTTTGTTCTCATTACTTTAATCACCAAAGCAATTATTGGACCCATCATTAATTTTATAGAACATTTAAATTCAACGTCAGGAAATACTAATACCGTCAGTAAAGATATTCTTAACGTTTCAGGAGAGTTGACAGATGTCTCAACTAGGCTAGCCACAGGAACCCAACAAACCATGGCCACCTTAGATGAAATCTCGGCCATCGTTGAAAGAAATAGTGAGAATGCTCATCTCTCAAGTGTAAGCACTATAGAATGTTCAAAAATTGCCTTAGAGGGTGAGCAGACAATGAAGAAGTTAAAGGAAACCATCGAAAATATTGCAAATGGAAATAACAATATTGTTAGGCAAGCTGAAGTTTCAAATATAGAGATGAGTGAGATCGAAAAAATCATTGAAGAAATTAATGTCAAAACTAAAGTCATAAATGACATTGTCTTTCAAACTAAACTTCTCTCCTTTAACGCCTCGGTAGAGGCAGCTCGTGCAGGTAAAGAGGGAGCCGGGTTTGCTGTCGTGGCAGAAGAAATTGGAAACCTCGCAAAAATGAGTGGTAAGGCCTCTAATGAGATAGAGCAGATGCTTAGTACTAGTATTACCAAAGTGAGAAGTATCGTAAAAGATTCTATAGAGAGTACGGAGAAAATTGTTGTCAGTAATAAAGAAAATATAGATTCTGGTCATAATGTTGTTTCAGACTGCACATTAGTATTTGAAAAACTAGTAAAGAGAATTGATGAAATTAAAATACAAATTTCAGAAGTCTCCTCGTCCGCAAAAGAACAAATTCAAGGTATTAATAATATAAATGAAGCTATGTCAGTAATTGATACTGCTTCCAACTCCGCAAACCTTTCCGCGACTGATGCCTCTGAATTATCAAATACATTGAATGACGAGATTCAGTCTCTAGAAAATGTTGTCATTGGTTTACAGACTCAAATCTTTGGTAACGTCAGAACGATTGAAGCAAGTGTCAATAATCCTAAGAGTGAAGATGAACAATACGCCTCAGAATTAGATAATATAATTGATTTTGAAATATCTGAAGAAGATGAGATTGCTACAGAAACTTTTAGCAATGAAGAACAAGAGCAAGAAGATGAAAAGAAAGCAGATAGTCTTTAAAAGGAGGATATATGAAAACTCGAATAGGAGTTCTCTCTCTAGGGATGTTAGTAACTCTTTTGCCCATGGAAATGGTTAGTGCTGATGATAATAAAACTCTGTCTTACCATTTGACCTCATACTTTAGGGCCTCTAGGGCGGTTGTGACGAAGAATAAAAGTTTAATTGTAACTCCCAAAGGGGTACTTAAGGGAATGACTCCAGCTGAATATGCTGAAAAATTTATTGGAAAAACAAATAAACGTTATAAGAGAGTAACCTCTGATAAATTTGATACTTCTGATCCTGTTAAAGCACATCTTGTAGAGTCAATTAGAATGACCATCGAAAAAGCTGTCAAAGGTCAGTTTGATGGAGACTTTCTCTACAGTCCCGATACTTATTTTAAGGAAGGGGCAAAGAAGTATGATGGAAAATTCTTACCCGCGAGATTCGCTGTTGAAGTTATGAATACGTTCTCTGCTCGAAATAATGGAAAAATTGTTTTAAAGCTTACTGCTCCCAGTGCACTTCTAGTTAAAAAATCTAATGCTCCTGATGACTGGGAAAATCGTGTCATTGAAACCATTTTTAAGAGAGCTGATTACGAAAAGGGAACTCCTTTTTCAGAAGTTGTTCTAGTTAAAGGCAAGAAGGCCTTTCGACAAATTATTCCTGAGTACTACAACAAGAAATGTATGGGATGTCACGGAGGTGAAGCCAATCAGGATGGAATTAACATTCATCAAAAAGATGTTGTTGGAACTAAGGGGCAACTTGGAGGCGCCATTTCTGTAATGATATTTGAGTAAAGTTATTCTAAATTTCCCATTGAGTTTGAAATAGGGATGTTTCATTCTCAATATATTTTTTTCAATTATATTTTTTTTCCTGTTGACAATAATTTTTAATAATGTAATTTATGTGCATCACACTATTTTGTGTGAAATTTTCCAAATAACTGGAGAGGTAAACATGATTATGACATTTAAGAAAATTCAAAAGAGTAATGTCTATATTGTGGATAACTCTGTGGTTTCTAAGCCGAAGAACATAGTGATGACTTTAATTACAAGTGATCTAGATATGGGATTTGGCACGATTATCAGAGCTCTGTCTTAAATTAGATAACTCGAAAACCCAATTTTTTTAAATTTACTAGCTAAACTCAAAAGAGTTTCGCAAATTTTTTGAATCTTTTTTCAAACTTGGCGCCAGTTTGATTGATTTTTCAATAACTTACTATGGAATATAGGAGAAATATATGTACATCTATAAATATAATTTTTTAAACGAACTTCAGTCATTGCGTTCTGGAGTTAAACAAAGCCTACAAAGCCTCGTAAATATCTGGGTAATATTAATCAAAGCTCAGTTGAAAGTTTTGATGAATTTAGTAGGAGTAATGTTTAGTCCGCCTGTCTTAATCAAGAGACATTCGCCTGAAAATTACGAAGTGGTTAATCACAGCCCCATCGACTATGTCGAATCAAGCGGACTACATCCACCAAGTTTCAACAGATAATTTTTTTGAACGGAGAAGAAATGAATAAGAATATTGAATTAAAAAAATACTTTGGTCAGGAAGAAAAACTTCCTGAAATTGTAAGAGAACAGATTAGTGAAGAGATTATTTTATATGCTTATAGCGATTTAAATAACTCATTTCATTTTAGTGGAAGTTGGATAGTCGTTACTGAAACGAGATTTTATCTAGTTCATGGTAAGAGTTTAAAGTTAGAAAAAGACTTTGCAATTAATAAAATCTCAAGAGTAATTGAGAGAAAATCATCAAATGGTTTTAGATTAAAAATACTTACAGCTGACGACCTTCCTCCACTTCTTGAAGTTTACTATACAGGTAAGCAGAAAGTGATGATGGGTAAAATAAAATTCTTATTGGAGAAGAAAGTTAAGGGTGAGAATTTGGCATTTGATATAAATCCTGACAAGGAATATCACTCAAATGCTCTTTCAACTATTATTGAAGTTCAATCTGAAACAAGCGTTGATGATAAGGGAACACTACTTAGGCTTTTATCCTACTTAGCTCCCTATAAGAGGAAACTTATTATTGGAACTATTGGTGCAGCTGTTAGTACTTTAGTATCACTTCTTCCCGCATATTTTTCGGGAAAGATTATTGATGACTTGGTTAAACCTTATCAGGATGGAGTACTTCCTGTAGAGACTGCTCTAAAGAGTGGTTGGGTTATTATGGCCGCCCTCGGGGCAACATTTGTTATTCGTGAGATCTTCAGTTGGATGAGGTTGAATCAAATGTCCATTCTTGGAGAAGGTGTAGCAAGAGATCTTAGAGTTGAACTTTATGCTCATCTTCAATCTCTTGATATGGACTTCTTCTCTAAGAAACAGACGGGGAGTATTATTAGCCGTGTGAGTTCAGATACGGATAGAGTGTGGGACTTTATAGCATTTGGAGTTGTTGAAGTTGGAATTGCTTTAATTACTCTTTTAAGTTTATCGGCGGTACTTATTACTATGGACTACAGGTTAGGACTTATTATGTCAGTACCTGTTCCTCTCCTTCTTTTCTCTATCTACAAGCACGGAGAGAAGATGAAGAGTGTCTTCCTAAAGTGTTGGAGAAAATGGGCAAACTTAACAAATGTATTATCTGACACAATTCCAGGTATGCAGGTTGTAAAGGCCTTTAACCAACACGATAGGGAGATTAAGCGCTTCAATGGAATTAACGATGTAGTGACTGATCAGTTTGAAGAAGTTCACCAAATTTGGACCAGATTTTGGCCAGGGCTAATGTTAAGTATTCATTTGATCGTTTTAACTGTTTGGTGTTTTGCTTTGCCAAGACTTTTTGAGAGTGGAGAGAGTCAACTTAGTGCTGGGACATTTGTTTCCTTTTTGCTCTATATGACTATGTTCACTGCTCCAATAGAAATTATAGGTCAAATGGCAAGAATGCTAAATAGAGCTTTAAGTTCAGCTCATAGAATTTTTGAAATCTTGGACTCAAGAGCAAAAATTGTAAACAAGAGTGAAGCTCTAAGACCTAGTGAGCTTGAGGGAAGAATTGAATTTAGGGAGACGACTTTTTCTTATGATGGCATAAGACCAATTCTTAAGGGAATTAATTTTAATATTGAACCTGGAGAAATGATTGGTCTTGTAGGGTCAAGTGGTGGTGGAAAAAGCACAATTACAAAATTAATTAGTCGTTTCTACGATGCTCAAGGTGGAAGTATTTTAATCGACGGTGAACCTATCGAAAATTACGACGTGGGTTGGCTTAGAGAAAATATAGGAATGGTTTTACAAGAGCCCTTTCTCTTTCATGGAACTATTTGGGAAAATATCGCTTACGGTTTACCAGATATATCTAAAGATAAAATTATTGAAGCAGCAAGAGTTGCGAATGCTCATGAATTTATTATGAGGTTTCAAGATTCTTACGAAACAATAATTGGAGAAAGGGGCCATACTCTTTCGGGTGGGGAGAGGCAGAGGATTTCTATTGCTAGGGCCATTTTACATGACCCAAAAATACTCATTCTAGATGAAGCAACAAGTGCTGTGGATACTGAAACAGAGAGAAAAATTCAAGACGCTCTTGATAAGTTAGTAAAGGGGAGAACAGTTCTAGCTGTTGCCCACAGACTTTCAACTTTGAGACAGGCCGATAGAATTTTTGTAATTAACAAAGGAGAAGTTGCTGAGGTTGGACCTCATGAAGAACTCCTAAAGAATGAGCAAGGTCATTACTTTAAGTTGCATAACATGCAAAAAGAAATGAATAAGAACTTTGCTCTGTAAAAGGAGGACTTAAATGTTTAAGGAACAAGCAAACGGACAACTATACTTTAAAGGGAAGGAGGTTACACTCCACCCTTGTTTTCCAAGCCAAGATAGAATGTCTTGTATTTCAATACTTGATGATGATCAGAATGAGGTTTTCTTTTTGAAATCTCTTAATGAATTAGAAGTTGAGCAGCAAGAAATTGTTGTTAAACATCTTTACATTGAAGAGCTAGGTCACGAGATCACAAAGATTCTAGAGATAGTGGAAGAAATTGAACTTCGAAAATTCTTAGTGGAAACTAGAAGTGGAATAGCAACTTTTTATATGAGATCTGAAGAGTGGCCAAATAAGGTTCGAGATGATCATTTTCAGTTTTTAGATATTCATGGAGACATTTTCTATATTAAGGAATTACTTTCATTAGATACGAAATCTCAAAAAAGAGTATCACCGTTTATAAATTAAGGAATTTTGAGAGGGGACAGTTTGTTCCCTCTTTATATATTTCAGTGGTTTTAAGCCAAAAAAAAGGGCCTTAAAAATAAGGCCCTTTCTATAATCAAAAATTGAATTAAGATTATTTTACTTTCCAGTAATATTCGATCACAAATTGTTGTTCGAATGCAAATGGAATGTCTGAAGGAAGAGGGTAGTCACTTAGTGTCCCTTTCTTCTTATCAGCTTCAATTGTGAAACAAGCTGGAACAGTTGCCATTCTTGGAGACTCAATTGAACTCTTGTATGCTTGGTTGTTATAACCTTTCTCAGAAAGAGTGATTACATCACCTTTTTGAACAATGTAACTAGACTTATCTAGCTTCTTACCGTTAACCATTACTTGACCGTGAGCAACCATTTGAGATGCTGCTGCCATTGAAGGTGCCCAGTTAAGACGAAAAACAACGTTATTTAGTCTAGACTCAAGAGTGATAACTAAAGTGTCCATCCACGCTCTTGAAGTATTCTTCTTAGCTTGTTTAACGTAAGTAACAAGTTGTTTTTCACGTAGACCGTAATGGAATACTAATTTTTGCTTTTCTTTAAGACGAACAGCATAGTCAGAAATCTTCTTTCTTCTGTTACCGTGTACACCTGGACCGTATGGTCTTCTTTCTAGTGCACCTGGCTTACCAAGACCTGGAAGTTCAAGACCTAGTGATCTTTGGATTTTAAAACGAGACTTACCCGTAGTTGCTTTTGCCATTTCAGACTCCTTATTGTGTGACTTGGGGTATATGGCTAACACACATCACATCTTATAATTAAGACCCCGCATCAAATTCTGGAATGTGTGTCCGACATATTTATCTAAAATTCACCTTCATGTCAATAGAATTGAGCAGTTCGCTAAAGTTTTGAGCTGTAATTACAATTAATTAACTAAATAAAGATGTTTCCAAATGGAATATTTATACGTAAATTATAGTGTCTTTAATATTTATTGATGGCACCTAGCATAACTTTACGAAATTATTCAAAGATATCTTTCAATGAATTGGTTTTTTGTTTATAATCAAGTTTTCTTGAGGTTTGATTGAAAAAAATTAGCATCCAAAAACATTTACTGGTTATGCACTTAGGACTTAAGGGCGTAAGTGAAGAACTACTAGAAACTTTTCCAGTTGATAACTTAGTAGAGAAATCTGACTCTGACACCTGTGTGGTTTTTTACTTTTCACATTCCCAAGATGTTAAGGCCGACTTTGTTAGTTTAAGGCCTGTAATCGCAAAAATTTTACATGTGGAATTAGATTCTGTTGAATTAAGCAAGAAAGATGACTGTGAGCTTGAGGCCCATATTTTCTATAATAGCCACTCTACACACTGGAGTGAACACGCTGATGCAGACTTTGATGAATTGTGTTCTGCCCTTTATCCCTATCACGTAAAAATTAATCTAAACGTCTCTATAAATAATTGAGAAATTTTTAAGTCACTGTTAGAATTAAGGAGATCAAATCTTTTTAAAGACAAGGAGTGTCTATGAGTTTTCAAAATATTAATGTTGAAGTGAAAAGAAATCTTGAGGCCATAGGTATCATAGGTATGGATACTGATGGGAATTTTGAATTTTCTGATGCAATCTTAGATGATGATATGGATGAAATTGAGAAGCAAGGTTTGAAAATGTTGAAACCTCTTAAAACTAAGACCCTCGTAACTAAGAAGCAGAAAAAACAAATAACTAAGAGCGTAGCGATAAAATCTGTTGAAAATACTATTCCTAAGAAATATTCTATTCAATTTACGAAGAATGAAACTGAAGAGGCTGAACTTGTTTGGGCCACTATGGCAGACCTTGGAGTCGAAGTAGAAATAAAAGATATTTTTAACTTTGTTATGACAAAGGGTTTTACTAGTGAAGATAAACTCGAAATTAGAAAAATTGCTTCTAGTCGTATTCTAGAAGAAAAGCTTTCAAAATATCTTAAAGATAATAAATTAAAAATGGATAAGGAAGAAGTTCTCCTTCACTTACTTAGTGAGAAGCTTCAATAATAGACTTAATAGGCCTTCTGTTGAAGGCCTTTTCTATGAATAAATTAGTTCATTGAATGGATTATATTTTCACAGCGCTGATACTTATTAGTTGTAATAAAATCTACACCCTTTCTTAAATACTTCTTAATCTTTCTCTTTGAATTTTTGGTAAAAACTCCAACGATTTTACCTTGCCTCTGATACTTCTTTACTTTGGACTTGCGAATATATCTAGCATCAATTCCGTCATAGTTTCCTAACTTTCCAAAATAAACAATTTTCTTTAAACGTATCACTCGAATTTGATTAAAGAATTCATCTGTTCGGCGGTAACTTATAACTTTCTTTAAAGCTTCTTGGCTAAAAGAAATAATGAAAACATTTTCAGGTCTATCGAAGTAGAACTTCTTTATTTGCTGGAAATCAGAATTAGTTATAGTGTCCTTAAGTTCGATAAAAATCTTCGAATCATATTTTGAGAGTACTTTTAGGGTGTTTTCAAATGAAGGAATCTCTTCTCCATTTTTCAACTTACAATTTTCTCCAATCTCTCTACTAGTGAGGTCATTGATTTTCTTTCCTACAGGACAGGTAGATCCAAGAGTTAATCTCTTTAATATACTGTCATGGTAGACCAATGTCTTACCGTCACTTGAATGTAAGAGATCAAATTCGATTCCCTGTGCATTTGCTCTGCCTGCAGCTTCAAAAGCACTCAAGGAATTTTCCAGTTCTCCGAAGCCAATTGCTCTATGAGCAACGCAGAAGGGAGCTGCGAGGGATGAAAGGGAAAGAATAAAAGAGATCGTTATTAATATTATTTTTTTCATAGGCTCTATTTAACAAAAAAAAAAACTTTTGGTACAGTTTTTTTTGATGTTTGACACATTCCGCAACTATCTGACAACGTTTCTTTAAACTGGTCATTATTACATGTAAGAGTTACAGTTTTTCAATGTACTTAGATAGAATATATAGAAAATTAGGTTGGTGGGATTTCTTAGATCGCATAGAGTTTGAACTAAAGGAAAGTCCTGATAAGTCAGTGTATATCAACTTTCTTGATGAATTGCGTATGCGACGCTTAGAATCTGTATCTGAAGGGGCCACCTATAAATTAAGGGCCCCAGCTAACGATCTTTTCGATAAATTTCAAAAGAGGCTCTCCCTTGATTCCACATTTGCTGATGAAGCAGACGTGAAAGAATGTAGAGAGCTCTTAGCTGATATTATTTAATCTTTTAAATCAATGAATTCAAATTTTGTGACATCTACTAATCCCTTATCTGTGATTTTTAAAGAAGGAATTACTGGTAGTGCTAGAAAGGCCATCTGAATAAATGGTTCATTTAAGTGAACCCCAATATCAGAACAAGCTGCCTTTAACGCCACAATTCCCTCAGTAATAACTTCAGCATTTTCAAGACTAATAAGTCCAGCAATGGGAAGTTCTAGCGAGGCCACAACTTTACCTTCGTCGACGACACAAAAACCACCGCCCATTGCGAGAAGTTTATTTACGGCCACTGTCATCTCTTTTTCATCTTCTCCAATAACAATTATATTGTGAGAGTCATGGGCCACAGAAGAGGCGATGGCGCCATTTTTTAGACCTGAACCTTTAACAAGACCAAGCGCCGGCTTAACGCCGTGTCCATATCTCTCTATAACAACAATTTTTCTAATATCGTCTTCTAAGAATTTTTCACCATCAAATTCAATCTTTAAATGATTTGTGATGATCTCGTCTTTAACTATTTCAATAACGTTATAAATTCCCTTTTCAAAACTAAAAGAAATATCGCCGTCCATTAAAGCTTCTCTCTTCATTGTATTTTCAATGGGAGGATTAGACTCTTTCAATTTTTCTTGCACTTTTTCTGGAAGGTTTAATTCAGCAACAGGAACACCTTTCATGAGAACTTGTTGAATTTCGACTTCTTGATAATCACTTAATAAGACTATGTCCGCTTGCTTGCCGGGAGCAATTAAACCAAGGCGTTTTAAGTTAAAGTGTTTGGCCGCTGAATAAGAACTTAATCTGTAAGCTATATGTGGAGCTATATTTAATTCCTTAATCATTTTTTTGACTAAGTAATTAATATGTCCTTCATTAAAAATTTCATAAGGGTTTCTATCATCAGTGCAAAGAAGACACTGAATGGAATTAAAGTCATTAACAAGAGGAGCTAAGGTCTTTAAGTTCTTAGCAACAGATCCTTCTCTTATAATTAGGGCCATTCCCTTAGAGAGTTTTTCCTTACCTTCTTCCTGAGTAATTGTTTCATGGCAGTTTTGAATTCCTGCCGCAATATAAGCATTTAATTGCTTTCCTTGAACTAGTGGGCAGTGACCATCAAGATTCATATCTTGAAATTCTTCAATCTTATCTAGAACTTCATCAAATGCGTTGATGACTCCAGGAAAATTCATCATTTCTGCCAAACCTAGAACATTTGGATGATCTTTGTATTTCTTCATCTTTTCGATGGGAAAAGGTCCTCCGTTTGTTTCAAAGCCTGGAAGGGCAGGTACACAAGAACTCACCTGAACAAAGAGGTTTTGTTTCATGAGTTCACTACATCTTAAAAACCAGCTAAAACCTTTGTCTCCCATAACATTCGTTATTTCATGGGGATCACATATGGCGGTAGTTGTTCCAAGAGGGAGAGTGAGTCTTTCGAATTCAAATGGGTGCATCATTGAAGATTCAACATGCAGATGTCCATCAATGAAACCAGGAACAGCAACTGCTCCCTTGGCGTCTATTGTTCTCTTGGCTTTTTGATCAAGGTATTCAAGACCAGTTCCCGCAATCGACTTTCCCGCAATGGCTATGGCACTTTCATTAATTTCACCATTAACTAGGTCCATGATTTTTACATTTTTTATGAGAATGTCTATTTCTCCGTCTCCACGAGCAACACTGAGAACGTGTTTTAATTCTTCTCTTGTTAACTGTTGAGTATTCTTTGAAGGCGTCATTTTTAATCCTTTAAAATATAATTTGAGGCAATTTTACAAATATAGTAATCTTTTGAACTATAGCAAGATCTCTTTGCATAACTCTTGGCATGTTCTTTTCTATCAATGGCCTTGAAGTAGAACGCCATTTTTAAACAGGTATCTAGGGCGCCATTTTGACAAAGTTTTGAAATTTCTTTAATTGTATCGTCACTAACTTTCATTCCTAAACTTAAAAGAACTGAAATATTTCCGTAGTAATGATTTTCAAGGTTAAATTCTGATAATTTAAGACTGAGAATAATTCTTTCGAGTGTATTCTTTCCCTCTTGGTCCAGAAGTAATAAGTCTATACCTGTGTCTTTTAGATATTTTAAGATTGTTAGGTTGTATTGACTTTTTGCTAAGTGGTAGACGATGTGTCTCTTATCATCTCCTAGCGCTTCGAGATTAATACCTTCTTTTTGTGCCTGGTCTATATCTTTTATACTGAGTTTGGATTCTCTGCTTATATAATAGCTTTCTTTATTATCATATGAACTGCTAAAAAAGAGGTAAGTGATAGTTCCTAAGACCAGAGCTCCAAAAGCGATTACATAAGGAGCACGTTGTCTTTTAAATTTATCTTCAGTTAGAATACGCAGTAACGTCTTAGCATTTTTCTGTGTTTGATTATCCATAAAATTCTAATTCCTAAATCTTGTTAGTCTCTTTATACAATTTTAAGAGTAGGCTTGTCATGGGACCCGGTTTCCCATCACCAATGGGAGAGTTGTCGATTGTTGTAATAGGGACAATTAGTTTAGTGGTGCTGGTGAGAAAACATTCATCGGCACTTTTTAATTCATCTACATTGAAGTTCTCTTCTCTTATTAAAAGCTCATTCTTCTTTGCTATTTTTATAAGTGATCTTCTGGTGATTCCACCCAATAGCCCAGCCTTTATGGGAGGAGTGATAATACAACCGTCTTTTACTATCCAAATATTAGAAGTGGTGGCCTCTGTGACTTGTTCATCAACATTTAACATAATGGCGTCAAAAGCCCCTAGTTTCTTAGCTTCACTCATGGCCATAACATTATTTAAGTAATTTCCTGATTTGATATTAGGGTCTAGGGCATCAATAGGATTTCTGTGGATGTGAGCAACAATCATGCTCACTCCCGATTCATACCACCAAGTCGGATTCTCTTCTTTTTCAATGGCAATAATAACGAGGTTATTCTTAGTTGCAAGATTTGGGTCTAGCCCAATTTCACCTTCACCTCTAGTGAGAATAAGTCTTATATAAACATTCTCTTTATCAAGTTGTGTCAGGACTCTAGTGATTTCAGTGATAATTTCTTCTCGTGTGAAATCAATGGGCATATCCATTTTTCCAGCACTGTACCAGAGACGGTCTAAATGTTCTTCGAGCATAAAGATCGAACGATTAAAAGTTTGTGTCACTTCGTAGATGGAGTCGCCGTAGAGGAAACCTCGATCGAAGACTGAGACTGAAGCCTTTTCTTTTGTGGTGATGGTTCCGTTTATATTAATGAGAGTTTCTATTTGTAGACTCCCGTGTAACCTTCGGGAAGAAAGTTCCAAGCATCACTATAGATGTGAACTTTTCTGGTTTCCTTTCCTTCTATATAAAGAGGCTTCTCTCTTACCGCCCAGCCAAGAATACTTTCCTTCAAGCTGAAAACTTTCAGGCCTTTATCTTGCAATTTTATGGCGTATTTTGAGCTGCGATAACCAATGGTGCAATAGGTGACGATTGTTTTATTTTGGTACTTTGAAGGGTTCTCTTCAAATTCACTTTTACTTATAGCGTTTGGCAACATGCTAACTCTTCTCTCTGGAGCAGAGCGTACGTCTACTAGAACGTACTTTGAGGCCTCAAGCTTTTCAAAGTCTTCGATGGAGAGATGTTTGACTGTTGGAAATTGTTTAGCCGTGGATTCCCCCATGGACTTTACAATTTGTAATTTATTTTGAGCTTTACTTGGCGCAAAACATGATTGAAGGAGTACCAGGGAGATCATTATTAGAATTGTTTTCATAGCTAAATAATATTCCATGCTTAGCTTTAGCTGACAAGCGCAATTTAATTGACGTAAGTCGTAAAATAAAGAGATAATTGTTGAATATGAAAATAATTTTGACGCATGTTTTATTTTTTCTTTGTTTCTCAAGCTCTGCAAGTACGGTTAGATTAGCTGCTGCTGGTTCCGATATCAATATCAACAGTATTTATGCTCCATTTAATTCTGTTTCTGGAGATGGTACCGCTTCTAGTGCACCTCTAAAGATATATATCCCAATGGCCGCTGGTGGAACTGCTCAAACAGATAATCATATCTTAACAACAAATCTACCCTTATTAGCTGCCTTAAACTTGAGAATAACGACAGATACTGTTAGTGATAGCGCTTCCAATGGAAGTTGGAAACTGTATTTAAAAGACACGACAACGAATTATAACTTCTTAAGTGAATCCACTGGAGTAGATTGTCCTGCTGGTGGAACCTGTACAACTTTTGGCACCAACTTTACTATTAACTCTGTTTGTAATGTAGTGGCACCTTCAGGTGTTAGTGTGGATTGTTCTACTTTTGAGAGTTCAGTTGTTATTGTAAATGGATATATTCATTTAACAGACGATACTAATTTCGGAGCTATTGATCCTACAACCGGAACGGGCCTAGGTGGTATCTATGTTCAGTTGTACATTAGTGGTGTTGTCTACGATGGCTCGGGAGCCACTTCAGATATTCAACCAGTCCTTACGAGCGTCATTATCGGTGATGCGGGATTAAGATACTATTACACACTTTCATCAGTCCTTACTTACTTTAGAGACTTTACTGCCTTTGATCTAAGTGCTCATAATGTGAACTTCGGGCAGGCCACTGTTACGGAAACTCTCAGCACTGATGATGAAATTGTTCTTAACACAAGTGGCTACTTTGATCTTAAAGAATTAACAAATGATAGAACCTATAATGTCTCACTAGCGGTGAGGGATAGATTTGGATTTTACACTAAACTTTCATCACCATTATCAGCGACACCATTATCTATCTCTGAGTTCCTAGAAAAGAACCAATGTTACTTAATCTCAGCGGGATTCATGGAACAGCACTATGTGCTAGATTACTTCCGTCACATTCGAGATGAGTACTTGATGTCGTTTTCATTCGGTGTTGCTTTTGTTGAAATGTACTATGCCACGGCGCCTCAGTATGTTCCCTTTATAATTACCCATCCTATGGTGCAGGCAGCCATAAGATCTGCTGCATATGGTCTATATTTTATCTTTAATTTTGGAGTATATATAATCGGATTATGGTTTTTAGTAAGATTTATTAAGTTGAAGCTTTCCAAAACTACAATTCTTGATTAAAATAATATTTAGTTATGGTAGAAAGAAGTAATATTACAGTTCTTATTGTCGATGATGAACCTGATATCCTGGAATTAATGGAAGAAGAGTTTATCTATTATGGTTACAAAACCCTCACTGCAGAGTGTGGAAATGATGCCATTAAATTGATTCGTGAAAATCACATCGATGTTATTGTCTCAGATTATAAAATGCCAAATGGTAATGGTATGACGGTCTTAGATGAAGTGAACTCCATCCCTAAAGAGAAGAGACCTGAGTTCTTCTTTGTTTCAGGGCAAGCTGATATTTCCATTCAAGACGCTATAAATGCAGGGGCCAAGAAGTTCTTTTCTAAACCCTTTGACCTAGATGATCTCATCCAGGAAATAGAATCTGAGCTAAACCTCGCAACTCCGGCTCAATAAGCTTAATTCCTAGTTATTGTTACGAATGATTTCAGATAGTTATCACTATTTCTTTCTTATAGTTTTCTTCTTTATTACCCGATAAGAATTCATGGTTAAACATGGTTTCAATACACTCTTTTCTACACTCTTATTTCTTTTCTTAATGAACTCCTCATTAGCTAAGGACTGTCGTGAAAAGAGCGCAGGCCAGGTGAAAGTCTCTCTGACAAAAACAGGACTGCAAAAAATTGTAGATCAAGCTGTTGATCAGTCGCTAGGATTAATTGAAGAGACTGTCTCAGGTCTTGATCTTGGAGATGTTGATCTCATGGGGAATCCAGATAAGTGTTCGAAAAAGAAGTGGAAGGCCATGTCCACTAAAGAGAGCTGGAAGAAATGCCCTGGTATACCGGCCCTCTTTAAAAGTGACCAAGTTGATGGTTGGCGCGAATTCGCAAAACCTATACCCACAAAAGTATCCTTAGATAATATGCAAATTAAAGATCTTAAACTTGGTAAGGCCCAGGTTGAGTGCACGATAGATAGTTGCACTATAGATATTCCAGTTGAGAACTTTGAACTCTCTACTGATATTAACGTGGACAGTTTATTTGATGGAGATAAGTTAATTGGAATGAAGAGTACTAGTTTATTTCTCAGTGAGAATCTCTTAGGAAAGAAACCAAGTGTTAAATTTCAGGTCAATCTCAACGACCAAGGTGAGATGGTTGATCTCATTCAACTCAAGAGTGAATTTTTCCAAGGAGATATTCCTGCAGGTTCTATTCGTTTAGGAGTAGGAGGCAGAAGAGACTTTACCGACTTCTCAGAAGAACAGATGGATAAAATTGTTAATGAAAATATAGTAAAAGACATGCAGAAAATTGTAGATGAAGCGAAGGAATTAATTAAGAATAAAAAGTTAACTAAAGAGAAGCTAGAAAATTGGCACTCCAAAAAAATGGATGAACTAAAAGATTCCTACATTGATCGCGCAGTTGATTTAGGTCTGGAAGAGGCGAAGAAGTACTTTGAAGGAGACTTCAGTTTTAATGTATTCTTTGTTGGTCAGGCAATTATGAAAATGGACTTTCCCATCATTGAAGAGATGACTGAGAAATCAGGACCTCTTATTTCTAAGTTAATAGAAGATAGTTTACGCGAATCTCTAAAACCTACATTAGGGGATCTTCCCTTTCTACATAATGAGTTCTTTCAAGGTCTCCCAACTGTAAATGTAAATGATTTCATTAATCATGAGAAACTTGCAACTATAGATAAGGACTTTGAAAAAGAATTAAAAAGTTGTTTAAAGAAATTAAAAGCTTCAAAGTGTGAATTTGATAAATTTAATAAAGGCGTTCTCTCCCTTGGTAATTCAAGTTTAGATGAGGACTTATTTCTTTTGAAAAAGATGCAAGATGCTTTAGTCGAAAATATTTCTAAATTAGAAGCTAAGAAAGTGGATGGTTTTTTTGAGCGAAAGAGAAAGAAGAAAAGCCTAAAACTTTTAAAAGAAATAGAGAGAAATATACCAAAAGCGATGAAGAGTCTTGCTCAGAATATGAAAGAGAATGATGTGCGCTTAGGTCTTGAGTTAGTTGTTAAGAATGTCACTAAGATGAAAGAGACGCTTGATGTTCTCTTATCAGCTTGCTCTGGGGGATGTTTCTCTTTGAATATTCCTGATGTTAATCCAACACCCATTGAAGGTATTGAGGAAGATTACGACATTGCGGTGGCGCTGAATATAGGCACTCTTAATTCTTATATTAAGTCCCTTCACAAAATGAATATGTTAGATATTTGTATGGTAGAAAATAAGTCATACCAAGTGTGTGATAACCGTGCTCTCTTTGCCACGGAACACAGAATTACTTTCAAGAAAGCTCCAAAAATTAAATGGGATGAAGGTAAGCAAAGTTACGTTTTAAGTATTTCTGATTTAATACGAGAGCAAGATATAGTAGGTCTTCCCACTTCATTTTTAGGGAACCGAGATCTCACTGACCTAGATATTCCCTTCGTCTTTGATGTTTCTGCAGATGGTAAGAAGGTTGTGTTGACTCCCAAGGGAGATGTTCAATCAAAGATTGACATGGATGCAAAATCTCTTATCTTTCCGGCCCTTTTAACGGTTGTCGCTCCCTATGCTGGTCTTGCTTTTGAGGCGATACATGCGGGAACACATTCTGTGATTCTTGGTGCTAATGAGGGAAAAATTAAAGAGGTCGTGAGTTCTGGTGTACAAATACCTGGCAACACACCAGTTTCAAAAATAGTGAAAATTAAAAATGAAAGGGATCAAGTGGTTGTCTACAGTCAGTTAAAATAGAGAAGTGTTTGTAAGATTTATCTCTTCCTCTTTAAAAGTTAAAGAGGAAGAAGTTAAATTATTTTTGATTTTTTAAAAGAGTCGTCACTTGCTTTAAGAGTGTTTGGCACTCAGTTTCACCAAGTCCACTTAGCTTATTACCTTTTTGAAGATCTTTTGCTTTTTCACCAGAAGTTTTAAAAGAAGCTAGTCTATTATTTAGATTATTTCTTAGTGTTCTTAGCTTCTTTGGTTTCCAATCTGCTATGTCGTTGAAGTTTTCCACTTAGGCTCCAATTGTCTTTGCAAGATCACCAGAGTGATACATTTCTGTAATAATGTCATTTCCACCAACAAGTTGACCTTTAAAGTAAAGTTGTGGGTAAGTTGGCCAGTTTGAAAATTCTTTTACACCTTGTCTAATATCCATGTCAGAAAGAATATCAAAAGTATTGTACTTCACGTTTAGTGAATCAAGAATAGCAATAGAGTTGGCTGAAAAACCACACTGAGGCATGGCCGCATTACCTTTCATAAAGAGAACGAGTTCACTTGAAGAGATGAGGGCCTTAATTCTTTCGTTTAAATCTGCTCCTGAATTAGTGTCAGTAACAGCAGTTGCACCTTCTTGAGGAACTTTATCTGAACCTAAAATGTTAAATGGGTTATCACTCATATATATACTCCTATTAAATATTAATCCCTTGGGATTTAGCTTGTTCATGTGTCAAAGTTTTAATTTGCACAGCATGAATTTCTTCTTTTAGTTTTTCTTTTAATATGTCCATAATGATCTGGTGTTGAGCAATGAGCATCTTTCCAGAAAAGACATCACTAACAACAAGTAGACCTAAATGGTTCTGAGTTCCTGTTAAGTCTGTGATTTGAACTTTTGCGTCTTCGATATTTGATTGAATGAGTTCTACGAGTGGTTGAAATTCCATTAAATGTCCTTATTTTGCTGCGGCCCAAAAGCTCGTAACAAGTGTTAAAAATCTAAACGTTAGCGTCGTCCATCCAAGCTTCTTGTGCTTAGATCTAACTGACTCATCTCCACTTAGAAGTTTTCTGCCGTAAACAACCATAAATATATAGAGCACAACGGACCCAATGGCAAAGAACAGGTGAATTTTTAACATCAAAGGGTTGGTCAAAACTTTTGCAGCTTTAGCTACGGCACCGCGTGTTAATTCTATCTGTAGTATCAGTAGGATATCCCATATTATAACACATGACATTATCTTCACATGTCGCATTCTGTTGCGTCTATTGTAAACACCTATAATCATGAGTGTGAGGATGAGAAATGATTCAATTTGAAAAATAACTGCTGTGTTCATAAGGATTCCTTGTCTTTTAGTCTTCACAGACTAAAATAAAATGATGATATTGCCAATATCAATAAGCATATACACACAAACTTAAGGTAAAATTTCGGAGAGAAACATGGGGCATCCACTTGGTCGTTGGGCAGCAATTGATATTGAAACAACGGGAATAGATCCAAGCTATGATCAAATCATTGATGTGGGTTTTTTACAGTTTGAGGGTACAAAGCTCATTAAGACCTATAGCTCGCTAGTTCAGTACGACGGAAAAGTGTCTAAATTTATCCAAAAGTTGACAGGAATAACTACTAAGATGGTTGTCAATGCTCCAAGCTGGCAAAGTGTAGGGCCAGAGGTGATGGATGTCTTTGGACATCATCTCATTGCTCATAATGCAGAATTTGAGAAATCTTTTCTTGGTGATCACTTTAGTAAAATTGATGATGGCTCTGGAAGAGAGAGTTACGAAGATAGTTTATATTTTCTTTCTCTATTATTCCCTGGCAAACCTTCTTTGAAATTAGAACATTTTATTTGTGAATGGGGTATTGCTGATCACGAAGAGCATCGTGGTTATCAAGATTCAGTCGATCTCTTAAAAGTTCTTCTGATCGCTGTAGCTACAGTTAGGAGAGACCATGAACTTTCCATTACGGTTGAAAACCTCTTTAGAAAATATAATTTAGAAGACTACTGGTACTTTAAATTTTTTAACCTCTCTAATGAAGAGCTAGAAGAGCTGGCGGGGCATGTTGATTTAGATTTAGATCATCACTGTGATATCGCTTGGAAATCCCTCCATCCTGAAACTGAGAAAGAGAATCCAGGCGAGAAGCTATTCTCACTTGATTTTAGTGGTGAGAATTTAAAAGATATCTTTCGTGATGAAGAGACAGTAAGAAAGAAAACACCTTTTTATAGATATCGTTCTTCACAAGAGACTCTAGCTTTAAGAGTGGGTCAATCTTTCAAAAATAAAATTCACTCACTCGTACAAGCTCCTACTGGGACAGGGAAGACCTTGGGTTATATGATCCCTTCTGCGCTCTTTGCTATTAGTGAGCAAAAACAAGTTTTGATCGCAACCGGGACAAAAACACTTCAACATCAAGCAGTGAGTAAGGATGTTCCTCAGCTGCGTAAACTCTTAGGACTTAGTGATAACGAATTAAAAGTTAGGCAATTGGTAGGATCTGGAAACCATCTCTGTGAGCTATTGTTTAGACAAAGCGTAGAGGAGGAAGACCTTCTTTCCGGAGCAAAAGACTTTCCTGATAAGTTTACAGATATGTACTTTGATTTAGTTTTCTATCATAACTCTAAGGCCCATGTTGATGATCAAATCACGAGGGGAGATCTTCCCTTTGTTATGAAGAGAAAGATTAAGAGTTTTGAAACTAAAGAACAAGATGTCACTGTTGATTTTAGATCTTGTACAGGTCAGAGTTGTCCATTTAAAGGAGACTGTTCTTATATAAAAGGTTTAAGAGAGGCCAAGGATGCCAATATCATTATTGGAAATCATGCCCTCATGTTCTCGTGGCCTAGAAGTTTTCCTAGACCACAATTTGTCGTTGTTGATGAAGCTCATAAAATTGAAGGGGAGACAACTTCTGCTTTCACGCAAGAGGTTTCTGAGGACGATTTAAATTCATTAAATAAATCCCTATTACACTCTCAAGGTGTTGGTTCACTCTTCTATCTGCTAGCTCAACATGAAAGTGCTGAAGGAGAGAGTACTCCTATCATCACGCAAATTAGAGGTGAAGTTCAAAAGACTCAACAAATGTTACAGGATCACTTACACGGTCTTCCAACTGTGGTTGAGAGTTATTTCAAGAAGCGTCCAAAGTACACCGACATCTTTTGGAATGAAGCTCCTATGATTGATAGAAAGAGAACTGATGAACTTGGCATGGCCATTTTTAATCACTTGGATTCTATTCGCTATATTGTCACTTCCTTAAATAATTACCTTCTTCCTTATCATTCAAGATGGGATGTGAAAGAGCTGACTGATGACAATCAAATCGTGGCCTATACTCGTTTTGAAAAATTTATTGGAGTGCTAGATGATATCCAAGGAGCTCTTGAAACGGCCCTAGGCGAACCTGAGAAGAAACCCGGTTACACTTGTTCAATCAAGTATCACGGAGAGTATGGGTTATGTGTAAGCGCCTCTCCTGTAAATGTGGGTAAGGTCTTACATGATGGACTTCTGCAAACTTCTGACTCTGTCATTTTTACATCAGCAACACTTGGAAATGCTAAAGGTGATCAAGGAGCAAGAGGGATTGAGTGGGCCACTGGGTATTCCTACCTTGAGCCCGAAAAGAGATTTAAAGGTGGATTTTTCTTACCTGCAACTTTTGACTATAAAAATAAAACAAAAGTTTTTCTCTGCGATGATACGCTTCCAATTTGGGATAAAATGTTTGTGCCAAAGACTATGGATAAAATAGGTCAGCTCATAAGTGATCTTGGGGGAAGAAGTTTACTTCTCTTTTCTGCGAGATCTAGATTTGAAATTGCCAGAGAAATTCTACTTGATAAGTTTGAAGGGAAAATTCCTCTCTTTATCCAGGGAATGGGAAATAACGTAGTAGAAGATTTTAAGAACTCTGAGTCTGGAATCCTTCTTGGTATGGAATCGTTTGGAGAGGGGATTGATATCCCTGGAGACTCTTTACAATTTGTCTTCGTGGACAAAATTCCTGACCTTAGGATGGATCTAGTTATTCAAGAGAGACGAGATTTCTACGAAGCAAACCTTGGAAATGAATTTACCGATTACTACCTTGCCCATAGAACTAGATCACTGCATCAGAAATTAGGAAGACTGCTTAGAACTGAAAGTGATATTGGTGGCGTCATTGTCGTTGATGCACGAATTCGTTCTTGGAAGGGAAGGACGATGGAGAAGCTCTTAAAACTTATGGAGCCCTACGAAATTCAGAGAACCACTTTGGATGTGGCCTGTGAGAGTGTGAAGGATTTTATTCTTCACTAGTAGCTGCCCACTTTTTGAGAAGGCTGAATCTTTCTAACTTACTGTATTTATGTAGAGAGTTTGAGTTCGATTATACTAAGTGGGTTATGAAATTAATTGGTCTACTGAGTCTCTTATTCTTTACAAATTTAACTTCTGCTACTGAGTGCCGCAAGATGGCGTCTTTACTTCTCATCTACAAAGCGAAGGATACCTTTGAGGCCAGGGGATGGAACTATCTCAATGATAAATACCCTGAGAAAAGTCTAGAGGGATTCAATCCTTACTCAGTTAAACAACTCTGTAATGCTAACTCTAGTGTTGGTGACGATATATTGATGAATATTAAATATTACAAACGTAGTCATTTCAAAATTTGTAAAATGAAGGACGTATTAGAATCTATAGGAGAAGGTGACGCTGATCTCGACTCGAGGCCTATTTCCATAATTACAGAAAACTTAAAAGATTCCGAATGTTCAATGGAAACTCTAAATAAGACAGAGGATAATTACATAAGTCTCATAGAAGCCGTCAATCAAAGAATGTCTGCAAGGAAAGTGGATTATTCAAAATTGTGTCATATGGTGAGAAAGAGACTAGGTGATATTTACCAAACCAATAAAGCTTGCCGTTAATCTAATTCTCTCTCAGAGAGGTCATTTAGATATTTCACAGCAATTTTAGTTCCAGTGCCATCTTCGAGAAAATAGGGAATAGTCACGTGTTGGCTGACAAAGCACTTAAGGGATTGATCATCTTTTTCGGCTTCTTCAGCCGAATCATAATGCTGCTGAATTCTATACTCAACTCCTTGAACACTTCCTCCTTCAATATTTCTCGACTCGTTTGTTAGTGAGATCTTTTGAACCGATATGGCATTAAATGAGGGTTCATTTTCATACTTCCACTGATTTGAACTACCCAGAACATTGTAAATATTCTTTGACGTAGAATCAAACTTCTTGGAGCGAAGATAGAGCATACTCGTTGCTAGGGAGGGAGTTGAGATAAAGAACTTTGGAGTTGTATTTAGTTCAAGAACTTTTTCCTCTTTGGAGCTCTGAAAGGTATAAGTGATTGAATTTCTCTTGTGATTAAATGTGAAAGTCTCAACGACGTTTTCATCTCCAAGGTTCTTGTTGATAATTACAGTCGTTGGTGTGTAATCTTTGTTGACCTTGTAGTCCACAGTAATATTCAAGAGCTCTCCAGTAGAGACTCTGGAAATGAGCTGACTAGAGAAGAGTAGACCTGAATCATTCTTTTCTTTAAAGACTTCAAAAGTTTCTTCACAGTAAATATTGGTATTACGCAGGTACGTGTACGCACCGCGATATATTTTGTTACCTTTTCTTTTTGATTTGTCTGAGCTACTCATAATACTATTTTACTAAATCATTGAAGATTGGAAAAGAGAGTAATAATGGCCAATTATGAAGCCTCAATACTTAACCGACTAACTAGACTCTTTAAGTCGAAAGAATTTATTGTTCTCACAATTGTGGGAAATGCCTCAATTTTTATCTTCTCTGGCTGTATTTACATGCTTGAAAGAGACTTAAATCCATCTATGAACGCTTTTATTGATGCCATTTGGTGGGGTTTTGCTACAGTTACTTCTGTGGGCTATGGTGATGTTGTTCCTGTCACGACTCTTGGAAAAATTATAGGTATTCTTTTGATGCTTTTGGGGACGGCTTTATTCGCCACATATACTGCTCTATTCGCCAATTCTATTTTAGGGCGACAAGTTAGTAGGCTAAAGGGAGAATTTCGCTATATTCGTTCTGGAATGAAAAATATGCAAGATGACATAGTCCAAGAAGAAGGACAAATAACGAGCTCAATTGATGAAATTCGTTTGTCTCTTGAAAGATTAGAAAGTAAATTATTAAGTGACCAATCACAAAAGGAAAAATAAATGTCTTACGAGTTTTACAAATTTCTACACATTGCTTTTATTATTATCGTAGCTGCAGGTTTAGGGGTGGCTTACCACTCAACTCAACCAAAGTACTTTAAGATTTTAACAGGAATTTCAAGCCTGCTTATCTTAGTCACTGGAATGGGACTACTTGCTAGAATTGGTGTGAGCCATGGTGATGGTTTTCCTGGTTGGGTAATAGTAAAGATGTGTCTATGGCTAGTTTTAGCTGTTGCAGGTCCAGTTCTCGCTAAGAGACTTCCAGACTCAATTAAACCAAAGGCATTCTGGGGAATCGCAACAGTTCTATTTGTCGCAGTTTATATGGCCGTAAATAAACCATTCTAATGGATAATCAAATAAAGCTCACTTCTAGTGGGCTTTTTCTTTTTTCTCTTCCAAGTATACTTGGTTCGCTGTTAGAGCCAATTACTGGTGTAGTTGACACGGCCCTTATCGGAAATTTTAATACCACTTGGTTAGCGGCGCTTTCACTCGGTGTTATTTTATTAAGTTCTTTTACTTGGGTGTTTAATTTTCTTATTCACACTTCTACTCAAGCTGTGAGTGAGGCGTACTCTAAAAGAGACTTTAAAGAAGTTTCTGGGCGCATTAAAGTTGCTTTGATTCTCTCTCTTATTATCGGTGTCTTGTCATCTATTGGGCTATACATCTTTAGAGGCTTTCTCTTTAAATTAATTGGAGTCACTCCAGAATTATCTCCTATAGTGGATAGTTATTATTCTATTCGCTTAATTGGACATACTTTTCTCATTATATCGGGAACTCTCATTTCAATTCTTAGGGGGTTCGGGCTCGTTAGGGTTTGCTTTGGACTGATTTTTATTTCAACTGCTATTAATGTATCCCTATCTTGGTACTGGCTCTACTATACTGACCTTGGAATTGCTGCAGTGGCCTGGGGTTCTGTTGTTGCTGCTGTAGTATCGATGCTTACGGGGATGTACTTTGTTTTTAAAAAGAAAGAAATTTCCTTCTCTCTTTTTCTAGTTCCTGTTGAGAGACATGAGTGGATAAACTTTGGAAAAAATTCTCTAAATATGTTCTTTAGATCTCTTATCTTAACAACATGTTTCTTTTTAAGTACTCGTTTCGCAGCCAGGCTTGGAACGTATCCACTGGCAGCTCATCAGATACTCTTAGAGTTTTGGTTATTCTCATCCTTTTTAATTGATGGAGTTGCCCTTAGTGGAAATATTCTCGCAGCTAAATTTAAGGCACAGAGGAATATTTCCGATTACAAAACCATGGAAAAGAAGCTCTTATTTCTTGGATTACTCATAGGTCTCTTATTTACGATTACCTATCTTTGTATTCCAAATCTGTTATGGAGTATTTTCACAAATGATCAAGTAGTAAAAGATGAGCTATCTAAAGTTTGGATATTCTTGGCACTTGCTCAGGTTATAGTCTCAATTAGTTATGTCTATGACGGGCTGCTCTTTGGACTAGGCAAATTTTCTTATTTAAAAACGCAGATGTTCTTTGCTTTCTTCATTGCATTTTTGCCGTTTAGTTTATATTCCTTCTATAGTAATTCCTTAACACCAATTTGGCTGAGTCTCATCTCGCTTGGATTCTATAGATTATTTATTGGTTACTTTGGTACCAAGAGACCATGGGAGAGTGTTTGTGAGTGACGCTGGTGCAAAAGGTTTTGCAAAAAAATACTGGGACGTGAATTATGCCTCTCCTTCTGAAATGGATGGAATAGGAAATGCAGCTAATCATGCAAAGTATATGAAGTCAGTTTTTGAATTAGACTTTATTGATATTAGCAGTGTCTGTGATTTAGGTTTTGGGCTAGGTCATTTATTTGAAGAGGTCTTAAAGGCCTTTATTCCTTACCGTGCTGTAGGAATAGAACCTTCAAAACACGTTTTTAAACAAGTTAAGAAAAGAGGGATAAGTCCTGTCGACTCAACAAATCTAAAGCTCTATAACCTCGATTTACTTTCGTGGTGTGAGTCTGATCGATTTAAAAAGCAATTTGATTTAGCCATTTGTACTTCGGTTTTTCAATACCTAACGGATGAGGAAGTCAGAACAATTCTCCCGATACTCTCTAAACGCGTGAAGTATATGTACTTTTCCGTTCCTACAAATAAGGAACTTGATAGGCAGATTGAAGATTTGGACTTTAAAGATGAATACGCCATAAGACGTTCAAGGTCATGGTATCAAAAAGAAATAAAGAAGCACTTTACCTTTGTCTCTAATAGACTTCTTGAGAGTAAGTTTCACTTCAATGAAGAGAATACTTTCTTCACTGATCTCCTATTTAGATTCTGATTGAATAGGGATGGAAATTTCTATTTTTGTAAACTGCCCAAGCTTTGACTCTACTTTTATATCCCCTTTAAAGAGATTATTAATTATTTCAAAGGAGACTGTTAAGCCAAGTCCAGTGGCCTTGTTTGTCGGTTTAGTTGTATAAAAAGGTGTGAAAATTAATTTCATATCTTTTTCTGAAATGCCAATACCATTATCATAGATAGATATTAGGATTGAACTCTCAACTTTCTTTGAAGAAATTTTTAAAAGAGGATGATAATTCTCAGGATCATTTAAGTACTTTTCATCTATGGCCTCAAACGAATTGTATATTAAGTTATAAATGGCCTTACTTAATTCATTTCTTTGACCTTTAATTTTTGGAATGTCTTTTTGAAAATTTCTTTGCAAAATTCCTTTTGAACTCGAAATTTTACCTTTCATCGCCAATAAGGTTGTATCGGCCATTTCTTCTATCAACTCATTAATGCTAAACGGTTTGCGCTGGTCTTCTTCTTGAGTAGTATATGAAGCTAACAAGTGACCAACAATTTCATCTGCCTTCTTTCCTTCTTTTCCTATGAGATCAATACTTATGTCCATATCAGAGAATGCTTCATCTAGATCCATAGTAACAACTGGTTCAATTTTTTCTTTCTCCTCTTTTAAATCATCAATGACTGTTTCTAAAATCTTTGAAGCATTAATAATAATGTTAAGAGGGTTTCTTATTTCATGAGCAAGGCCTGATGTGAGAACACCAAGACCTGCCAGACTTTCTTGTTGGATAAGTTTTTCTTTTAGCGAATCAATCTGTTCAATATGTTTAATTAGATCTTTGTTTGTAGTCTCAAGTTGCCTCTTTCTTTTTTTCAAATTCAATAAGAGGTGTTCGTTATCTTGTTTGGTTTCCATGAAAGTAATAATGTAAGAATTCATAGCTAAAGATGATTTAATAATCATGCCGCAAAAAAATATTATTAAAAAGCACATGATGTAGTTCAGTTGTGTTCCTTGTTGGAAATACCATATTGCGAAAGGAGACATGATGAGAATTGAGTAGGGAATAAAAATCTTCTTCGAAGAAGCGTAACCATTCATGGCAACGGCACACATACCTGCTGCAATAATAATGAGAAATGATTTGATAGAGTACGGCACATAGTCGTAGAACCAATAGGAAAAAACTCCATAGGTGAGAGATGAAATATAAGCAAATAGCGAAAAGAGGTTCTCGTATTTTTCAGTTTTTATTAATTGGTCTTCATAAAATTTTTGCAAAAATCGATGATAGAAATACCAACGTAGAATTGAGGTGAGCACAGTAAGAAGTAGCCAGCTATAGAGAATTTCTTTAGGAATAAGGGGGTGGAGAATATAAAGTAGAATGAAACTACTCAAAATCAGTCCAAAGATACTGACTTTGGCATTCTCGACTAAGTGTTTAAGCCTGCGAACAGACAATATATTTTTTCCCTTTTCCATTATTACTTTTTCGGTATATAAAGAATTAAAAATTAATTGAAAATAATAACTTACTTAGTAGGTCATTGGAGTTTTTATGAGTTGTCCTTGTGGATTAGGAAGTGATTATGCAAGTTGTTGTGAACCTTTACATAAATTAACAAAAACAGCTGACACAGCTGAGCAATTGATGCGTTCAAGATATTGTGCCTTCGTTAAACATGAAATTGACTATATTGTTGCTACTCAGGACGAAGAGGGGCGTAAAGGTCTTAACAAGCAAGAGATCGAAGCTTGGTCAAAAGAAAGTGAATGGAAGAAGCTTGAGATTGTAGATACTGTGGACGGTGCGTCAACTGATGAAACTGGTTTAGTTGAGTTCAAGGCCACTTACCAAGTAGGAAATAAAGAAGTTGTTCACCATGAAAAAGCTTCTTTTAAGCGCGAAGATTCTAAGTGGGTCTTTGAAGAAGGCGAAGTTCTACGTGATTCAGTGAAAAGAACTGGCCCTAAGATAGGAAGAAATGACCCATGTCCTTGTGGAAGTGGGAAAAAATATAAGAAGTGTTGTCTAATTAACGCTTAATGTTTTTACTTCGGGGATTCCTTGATGGCTTCCCCGATTCTTTTAAACTCTAATGTCAGTGGGGGATTAGAGTTTCTCTTCTTTTTATAATCTCTTCTTGTCAGTCTCTTTCCCTTAACTTCTTTTTATTTGTATGCTACGTGTTGAATATATTTAGGGTTTCTTTAATATGAAGTAGTTACATATTGCGATATTTTTAGTATAAAAACAAAAACCAAAATTTTAAAAATTTATATAAATACTCATATTAACGCTTAAACGGGATTGTTATTGCCATGATTCGTATTAAAAAAGGTTTAGATGTTCCATTGACTGGTTCACCTAAGCAAACAATCGAAGCTGGTCCTCAAGTGAAAAGAGTTGCCTTAACAGGTTCTGACTATGTCGGAATGAAGCCTTCAATGAAAGTTCAAATTGGAGAAACTGTTAAAATTGGTCAAGTTCTTTTCGAATGTAAAAAAAATGAGGGTCTTGCTTACACTTCTCCTGTGAATGGAAAAGTTGTAGAAATTAACAGAGGGGCTAAGAGAGTTTTTCAAACTCTAGTAGTCGAAGTTACAGGTCACGAGCAAATTGAGCTCACTCACTACAAGAAAAGAAGTGTAAGTGATCTTTCTTCTTCTGATGTTAGAAGCCTGCTTTTAGAGTCTGGCCAATGGACAGCTCTAAGAATGAGACCATTCTCTAAAGTTGCCTTGTTAACTGATACTCCTAAGGCCGTTTTCATTAATGCTATGGACACAAATCCTCTGGCGGCAAACCCTGATCAAGTGATTGGGCAATACGCTGAAGATTTTAAAGCTGGTGTTGAAGTTCTTTCAAAATTAACAGAGGGAAAGACTTACGTATGTAAGGCCGCTGGTTCAAAAATTTCTACTCCTACTAATGTTGTAGTTGAAGAGTTTGCTGGACCACATCCTGCTGGATTAGTTGGAACTCATATTCACTTCTTAGATGCAGTACATGCTGACAAGACTGTGTGGCATGCTGGTTACCAAGACGTTATCGCAATTGGTAAACTTTTTACGACTGGAAAAATTTGGTCTGAAAGAGTGATTTCTGTAGCGGGACCAAAGGCTAAGAATCCAAGACTACTTACAACAACTCTTGGGGCCAACGTTTTAGATATCGTTGCCAATGAGCAAGAGTCTGGAGAACTTAGAATAGTTTCTGGTTCTGTATTAAATGGTCGTAAAGTTGAAGATGCTTATATTTTCCTTGGACGTTACCACAATCAAATTTCAATTTTAGAAGAAGGACGTGAAAGAGAGTTCTTAGGTTGGCAGATGCCAGGACTTAATAAATTCTCTATAAAGAGAACTTTTGTTTCTAAGTTCTTTACTCCTTCTAAGAAATTTAACATGAATACAACAACTCATGGTTCTGCAAGAGCTATGGTTCCTGTAGGAATGTATGAAAGAGTAATACCAATGGATGTTCTTCCAACTCAACTTCTTAGGTCTTTATTGACTAAGGATACTGACTTAGCTCAACAGCTTGGTTGTTTAGAGTTTGATGAAGAAGATTTAGCACTATGTACTTTTGCTAGTGTAGGTAAGAAGGACTTTGGTCCTATTCTTAGAGAAAGTTTAACAATTATTGAGAAGGAAGGATAAATGAAAGCTTTAAGAGGTTTTCTTGATTCTCAACACCACCACTTTGCTAAAGGCGGAAAGCTAGAAAAGTTCTATCCAATGTATGAAATGATAGACACTTTTGCTTACACTCCTGGTGAAGTGAGTCGAGGATCAGTACACGTTCGTGATGGGATAGACCTAAAGAGAACGATGGTAACAGTTGCAATGGCCCTGACATTTTGTCTATTAATGGCCTGTTATAATACTGGGCTTCAGGCCAATACAGCATTAGCAGCTCAAGGATTAACAAGTTTAGACGGTTGGAGAGGGAGCATCATGGCTGCCCTTGGTTTAGGATTTGATCCTAGCAATTGTGTTTCAAACTTTGTTTATGGATTATTATTTTTTGCTCCAGTCTTTCTAGTGACAAATATCACTGGTGGATTTTGGGAAGTTGTTTTTGCAACAACGAGAAAGCATGAGATTAATGAAGGGTTCCTAGTAACAGGATTACTCTTTCCACTCATTCTTCCTCCTTCAATTCCTCTATGGCAAGTTGCTGTTGGGATTTCGTTTGGAGTCGTTTTTGGAAAGGAAGTTTTCGGTGGAACTGGAAAGAACTTTTTAAATCCTGCACTTACAGCTAGAGCGTTTCTATTCTTTGCTTATCCTGGAGAGATTTCAGGTGACGCAGTTTGGACGGCAGTTGATGGTTTCACTGGGGCGACTGCTCTTGGTCAAGCTGCAATCGCTGGACCTGCTGCAATCACAGTAAGCTGGATGGATGCTTTTCTTGGATTTATGCCAGGTTCAATGGGTGAGACTTCAACTCTTGCTTGTTTAATTGGTGCACTTGTTCTTGTTGTTTCTGGAATTGGATCTTGGAGAATAATGCTCTCAATGACTATTTCTGGAATGCTATTTGCTCTACTTTTAAATACGATCGGCTCAACGACAAACCCAATGTTTGCTCTGACTCCAGCTTGGCACTTTGTGCTCGGAGGGTTTGCCTTTGGTATGGTCTTCATGGCCACTGACCCTGTGTCAGGATCAATGACTTTTAAAGGACAATTTATTTATGGAACTCTTATCGGTTTCATGGTGATTTTAGTTCGTGTTATTAACCCAGCATTCCCTGAAGGGGTTATGCTAGCAATTCTTTTCTCAAATTGTTTTGCACCACTGATCGACTGGTTTGTTGTAAATGGTGACATCAAGAGAAGAGCTGCTCGGATTAAGGCATAGGGAGTTGTTATGAAAAGTGAAACAGGAAAAACACTATTAGTTGCTCTTATTCTTTGTATTGTCTGTTCAGTTTTAGTTTCTGGAGCAGCGGTATCATTAAGACCAATGCAACAAGTGAATATAAAATTAGATGTTAAAAAGAATCTCTTAGTCGCAGCTGGTCTTATTAAGTCCACTGCTAAGAGAGAAGAAATTGAAGCTGCTTATAAGAATGTAAAGCCTCTCCTTGTTGACCTTGCCTCTGGTGAAGTTGTTGAAGGTGATGTTGAAAATTACAATCAAAAGAAAGCAGCCAAAGACCCTAAGCAAAACATTATGATTGAACGCTCTATTGATAAGGGTTCAATCAAAATGAGAGCTAAGATCGCTAAGGCCTACCTTATTCAAGAAGATGGAGTGACAACAATGCTTGTTCTTCCTGTTCATGGAAAGGGACTTTGGTCTACGATGTATGGGTTTCTTGTGCTTGAGCCAAGTACGACTATTGTAAAAGGTATCGGTTACTACGCTCACGGAGAAACGCCAGGTCTTGGTGGTGAAATTGATAATCCATCATGGAAAGCAACTTGGGCCGGGAAGAAACTCTTAAATGATTCTTTTGAACCAGTTCTAAAAGTTGTTAAAGGTACTGCAAAGACTGACACTGAAATTGATGGTCTCTCTGGTGCAACACTGACTTCTAATGGTGTATCTGGAACAATTCAGTACTGGTTAGGGAAAGATGGTTTTGGACCTTTCCTAGCTAAGTTTAGAGAAGGAGGGATTCAGTAATGAGCCTCAAAAAAGTATTATTTGCTCCAATAACTGAAAATAATCCAATTGCTCTACAAATCCTTGGGATCTGTTCTGCTCTTGCGGTTACAACAAAATTAGAGACAGCCTTTGTTATGTGTATTGCCGTGACTTTAGTTACAGCATTTTCAAACTTCTTTGTTTCTCTTATTAGAAACCATGTGCCATCAAGCATTCGTATCATTGTTATGATGACTGTGATTGCTTCACTTGTGATTGTAACTGATCAGCTTTTAAAAGCGTTCGTTTACGATATTGCCAAGTCGATGTCTGTTTATGTGGGTCTGATTATTACAAACTGTATCGTTATGGGTAGAGCGGAAGCCTACGCCATGAAGAACGGTCCGATCACGTCATTTATTGATGGCCTTGGTAACGGACTTGGTTACAGTATAGTTTTAATTTTCGTGGCCTTCTTTAGAGAATTATTTGGAAGTGGAAAACTTCTTGGATTTGAAGTTCTCCCAACAGTTGGAAACGGTGGTTTTTACCAAACAAACGGTATGGCCTTATTAGCTCCAAGTGCCTTCTTTCTTATCGGAATCTTCATTTGGGGATTACGTACTTGGAAAGTTGACCAAGTGGAAAAGGAGTAACAGATGTTAGAACATTATTTAAGTTTATTTATTAAAGCGATATTTATTGAAAACCTCGCACTTTCATTCTTCCTTGGAATGTGTACTTTCTTAGCAGTTTCTAAGAAAGTTAAAACATCCCTAGGTCTTGGAGTTGCGGTTATTGTTGTTCAAGTCATTACAGTGCCTGTGAATAATCTTCTCTACACTTATCTCTTAAAAGAGAATGCTCTTGAGTGGGCCGGTGTGACAGGAGTTGATCTTTCATTCCTAGGACTTATTTCTTATATCGGTGTTATTGCAGCACTGGTTCAGATTTTAGAAATGGTTTTAGATAAGTTTTTTCCAGCACTCTATGCTGCCCTTGGAATTTTCCTTCCTTTGATCACAGTGAACTGTGCCATCCTAGGTGGATCACTCTTCATGGTAGAGAGAGATTATAATTTCGCAGAAAGTTGTGTTTATGGTTTAGGTTCAGGAATTGGTTGGGCCCTTGCGATTGCAGCTCTTGCAGGAATTAGAGAAAAAATGAGATACAGCGATGTACCTGATGGTTTAAAAGGATTAGGAATTACCTTTATTACAGTAGGTCTTATGGCCTTAGGGTTCCTCTCTTTTTCAGGTATTCAACTTTAATAACAATATTAGAGAAAGGTCATAATTATGAATGAAATTATCCTTGGTGTTTTAATGTTTACAGTGGTTGTTTTGGCCCTTGTACTAATAATTCTCTTTGCTAAGTCAAAGTTGGTTAGTTCTGGAAATATTAAGCTCACAATCAACGGTGAAAAAACTGTTGAAATACCAGCAGGTGGAAAGTTACTAAACGCCCTTGCTGATCAAAAACTCTTTGTTTCTTCTGCCTGTGGTGGTGGTGGAACATGTGGACAGTGTAAAGTGAATGTTCACGCTGGTGGGGGAGAGATTCTAGATACAGAAACTTCTCACATCACTAAGAAAGAAGCAAAAGAAGGTTGTCGTCTTGCTTGTCAGGTTTCTATTAAAGAAGATATGGAAATCGAAGTTGAAGATGAAGTCTTTGGTGTTAAGAAATGGGAATGTACTGTTCTTTCTAACCACAATGTTGCGACTTTTATTAAAGAATTTAAAATCGGTCTACCTGCTGGTGAATCAGTTCCTTTCAAGGCCGGTGGATTTATTCAAATTGAAAGGCCAGCAGGGCTTACAATAGATTACAAAAACTTTGATATTGAAGAAGAGTACAGAGCAGATTGGGACACTTTCAAAGTTTGGGATAATATCTCAACTGTTGAAGATGAAACTATTAGAGCTTACTCTATGGCCAACTATCCTGAAGAAGAAGGAATGATCTTACTTAACATAAGAATCGCTTCCCCTCCTCCAAGGTCTCCGAAAGGAACACCTCCAGGGAAAATGTCTTCTTATATATTTGACTGTAAGCCAGGTGATAAAGTTACAATTTCTGGTCCGTTTGGAGAGTTCTTTGCTCGTGAAACTAATAAAGAAATGGTCTTTGTTGGTGGTGGAGCAGGTATGGCGCCAATGCGTTCACATATCTTCGATCAACTTAAGAGAATTAAGACTGATAGAAAGATGAGCTTCTGGTATGGAGCACGTTCTAAGAGAGAGATGTTCTACATTGAAGATTTTGATATGCTTCAAAGAGAAAATGATAACTTCTATTGGCATTGTGCACTTTCAGATGCTCAGCCAGAAGATAAGTGGGAAGGTTACACTGGGTTTATTCACCAAGTTCTTCTTGATGAATACCTAAAGAGTCACCCAGCACCAGAAGATTGCGAGTACTACCTTTGTGGGCCTCCAATCATGAACAAGTGTGTAATTGATATGTTAATTGACCTAGGGGTTGAGGCTGAAGATATCATGCTTGATGATTTTGGTGGATAGAGATTACCAATTCAAATTACTTTTTTAATGAGAAGGCCGCTTTATTAGCGGCCTTTTTTATTGTCTAATATCTAGACACGTCTAAACATATTACAAACTACTAACTGTAACTAGCTGTTATTATTATCACTTCTTGGCACATCTATTGCTCTTATAAGGGAAATACTTTTAAAGGGGATATATATGAGAAATCTAAAATTTATAGCAGTTGTCTTATTGTCTATTGTTTCACTAAGTCCAAAATTTGGAATTCAAAACTCAAGAGATATCTCTTCAGTTGATTGTATAGACTGTGTATCGAACTCAGAGGTATCAACTCATTCTAACCAAGTTGAAAAAGCAGTAGAGAAAATTACTAAATCTATTCCTAAACTAACAGGAAATGCAGGAACCTTTGCTAAACTAAAAACAGGCCAGAAGTGTGAAGCTTTCTATTCTGATAAGCATAAGAGTACCGGTAGACTTACAAAAGATATTCAATACCACCTACCTATTAATGATGAAATGTTCGAAGACGATAGTGAAGCACAAAATGCTTTCTATATGGAATCCGTTGTTAAAGGTCGTATGAAGTCTAAGAGAGAAGTTAAGCCCTATATAGGAAAGTCTATGGAAGGTGATATCTTTATGATTGAGAAAGCTTATAGAGGAGCAAGCCTCGTTGGATATAATATTACAGTTTCTTTTTGTTCACTTGAAAAGAAATCAGGAAAGAAGTTAATTCATGACAGTAGAAAATTAGTCAATATGGGAGTGCTTTCTGTAACATTCGGAGAAGCGAGTTCATGTGGTGATTTTTATGACATAGATAATGCTGAAATGGGTATGGTTTCAAAAGGTAAAGGTCTCTTTAATAGCGATGTACCTTTTCAAAAAATGATAAGTTCAATTGATTGCGAATAATATCTATTAGGCCACAACCCCAGTGGCCAATTTTTTCACTATAGATTCCTAAACTTTTTTGCTTTATTCTTTTAAGTATTAAATGACTTAGGAGAAAATATGTTACTTTCAAATATTGAAACAATCCCCGGAAAGAAAGTTGTTGAGTTCTTTGGTCTAGCAACTGGATCTACTGTAAGGGCGAAACACTTTGGTAAAGACCTCATGGCAGGACTAAAGAATATAGTTGGTGGAGAGCTCACGGGCTATAGTGAGCTTCTCACTGAATCCCGCGAAGAGGCGATGCAGAGAATGATCGCACAGGCGAAGAACTCCGGAGCCAATGCCATCGTTAATGTTCGTTTTTCAACTTCATCTGTAGCTCAAGGAGCAGCTGAGCTTTATTGTTATGGAACAGCTGTAAGAGTGGAGTAAGAGTTGGAACAGTTAGTAATATTTGGTGTTTTGATTGTTCTAGGTTTTACATTTGGAAAAGCAAACGAAAAGAAACATTACAAATCAATAAGAGAAAGAGAAAAGTCATCTCGATCAATTGCTGTGGTCAATTTTAAGAAACCTCCTTTTGATGATTCTAAAATAGAGGATCAGAAATTAGTTATTGGAGCTACCGTAATCTCAATTGATTACTTTAAGCTCATTTCAGCAGGACTTAAGTCTCTCTTTGGAGGAAGGCTTAGAAGTTATGAATCATTAGTTGATAGAGGTAGAAGAGAAGCGATACTTAGAATGAAAGAAGAAGCGAAAGGTTTTAATATGATTTTAAATGTTCGAATTGAAACTTCTTCTATTTCTAAGGGGCCGAAAAATAATAGTGTTGGAAGTCTTGAAGTTCTGGCCTATGGAACAGCAATTAAAGTTAATGAAGTATAGTCCCAAAAATCTTGAAAATGAAGTCAACGTAGGTAAGGGAAGTCCTCTAAAAGACTTTTTTAAAATGTTGGCTTCAACACTTGTGATCCTCTCCATTACATTTATTATTTTTGAATTAAGTATAAATGTCTTAGTTAAAAATATTCCAGATAGTTTTGAAGAGAAATTACACAACTTTGTATTTAAAAAGTTCTATGCAAGTTACCAGCAAAATGAAAAAGAAAAGAATGTTCAAATAATTCTAAATAAGTTACTAGAGCATTCAGTGTTAAAGACAAAAGAATTTCAAATTAAAATAATAGAAGACGATTCAGAAAACGCCCTTGCTCACATGGGAGGAAGGATTGTCATTCATGAAAAACTTTTAAAGGAAACAAAGACTGAGAACTCTCTGGCATTAGTTTTGTCCCATGAATTAGGTCACTATAAATACCGTCATCACCTGCAAGGTTTAGGAAAAGCTGTCATTATTCTCTCCATTTCCCTTGCTGCAAATGGATCTGGTGATTTCTTCAATGATTATATATCGAAGGCGCTAAAATTTAATATTCTAAGATCAAATAGAGATGCAGAGAGGGAGGCCGATAGTTTTTCCATTGATCTCCTTCACAGGAGCTATGGTCATTTTAATGGAGCATTTAGTTTCTTTGAAAGAATAAGTAAGCTTTCTTCAGAGTCTAAAGTCTTTGGTAAGTACTTTCAAACTCATCCGCTGCCAAAAGAGAGAATAGTATTTTTAACAGAGTTATCTCTTAAGAAGAAAGATCAAAAACCTGGAAAAATAATCCCTTATGAGTATTAAATTAAGAAGATAAACTTTTAGTTGATTTTATGTGCTTCGAAGGGATGAATCCTCCTGCTAGAAAAATCCCATGAGGCGTGTGCCAATTCACTGGAAGCGTTACTTTAAAACAAGTATTTGGACAAGTCTCATCAATAGATAAGTTCCCACCGTATTTCTCCGCTATACTTCCACTTATGCTAAGGCCCAGACCTGTGCCCTTACCAAAGGGTTTTGTTGTGTAAAAAGGCTCCAATATTTTCTTGTGAAGTTCTATTGGAATACCAGTTCCTGAATCTAAGACCTTAATGGAGGCCTCTTTGGTACCAACTTCAATAATAATTTTAATCCATTTTTCTTTTAGGTGAGAGATTGCATCGTAAGAATTATTTAGTAAATTTAGAAAAATTTGAGATATTTCAACAGGATTAGTCTTTAAACAAGCAAATGTTTCTAAATGATTTGAATCTACATAAATTCCTTCGTTCTTAAATTTTTCCTGGCAAAGAATCAATGTGTCTTCAATGATGGAAGCGAGGGATATATTTTGAATATCACTATCATCAGACTTTCTAGAAACTTTTGATAATGAATCTACTATTTTCTTTATTCTCATCGTTGTTTTTTCAATTTTCTGAGCGTAATTCAAAAGCTGTTCACTACTTAAGTTTTCATCCTTAGATAATCTTTTAAGTTTTTGAGCGTAGCCTGAAATAATGGCCAAGGGATTATTTATCTCATGTCCTATACTTCCGGCCATTCTTCCAATAGATGCCATCTTATCTATCTCGCAATTATTTTCAACTTCAATCTTTTGCTCTGTCATATCTAGTAGAGAGCCTACGATTGAAACAGGTTGTCCTTTTTCATCTGTTATGGCCCTACCAACGGATTTTAAAAACTTTCTCTTCTTAGAATATGTCTCTATTTCATGAGAGAATTCAAAGTAACCACTCTTGAAACACTCTTCAAACTTTGTGACATATAAAATTTTAGTATCTTTGCTAATCGAATTTATCCAATAGTCTTCATTAACTTCAATATGAGTTGGAATTTCGTGTATTTCTCGTAACTCTTTAGAGCAATTTATAACTTTATTCTTTAAGTCATATTCCCAAAAACCTAACTTAAACATCTTTGCGACTTCAAAGAGTTTCGCTTCATCTCTTAGAGCATTCTCCTGTAATTTGTAGAGTTCAGAAATATTTCGAATAACACAGAGAACGTGTTCTGAATCTAGTATGGGAATGAGGGCAAGATTGTAATGTTTCGAATTTTTTTGAAAGTTAAAATTATAAGTTGAAAGAGAAGTTGTCACTTTTTGAAGTGACGTAATTAGGTCCATTTGCGAACTTACTGGAAGTAAGTTTTGAAGATAACAATTAACTAGATTTTTTGAGGTCTGCTCTTCGAAATGTTTGCTATAGAAAATGACCTTACCGTGGTGATCAATTTCATAAATATGATCTTCGAGGTGATTTAAAAAAAACTCAAATTTGTCTTTATTATCAATATGACTCATTGTTAATACCTCTTTTCACACCCTTTACACCATAATTTGCGACTATAATCAATATAAAATGTTTAATAACGTATATTCTTTAATTAGATTAGCTAAAGGGTTAAAAATTTGATAATTAGCAATTATGAAAATTATCTTATTGTGCAGTATTCTCCTCTCCTTACTTTCTTGTTCTCCATCAAGTAAGTTGTTGAAATTTGAAGGAAAAACCATGGGGACGACCTATCATATACGTTATATAGGTAAGGGAAGTACTGATAAATCTCCCATTTTTAAAGAAGAAGTAGATAAGCGCTTACAAAGCATTAATCAAAGTATGTCGACCTATATTCCAACTTCTGAACTCTCAGTTTTTAACAAGAGTCGGTCCTTAGAGTGGCAAGTTATTTCAGCTGAATTGTTGAAAGTCGTAAAGCACGCTTTGGTAGTTGGAGAAAAAAGTCATGGCGCCTTCGATCCAACTATTGGACCTCTAGTTAATCTGTGGGGATTCGGACCTAAGGGAAAGAGGGAAGTTCCTTCTAAAGAATCAATTCACAATGCTCTTAAGAATGTCGGTTTAGATAAGATTGAGTTAGATTACAAAAAACTTCTTTGGAAGAAGATGACTAAAGATGTCTACGTTGATCTGTCCGCTCTAGCTAAAGGTTTTGGTGTTGATGAAGTCGCCAATATATTAGAGGAACAAGGTATCCTGAATTATATGGTTGAGATTGGTGGCGAAGTCAAAACTATGGGTTCAAAGGGAAGTAAACCTTGGATCATAGCGATTGAATCTCCAGGTTTGGAAAAAGAAGCAGGTCCATACCAAAGGTTACTTGAATTAAAAACACACTCCCTAGCTACTAGTGGTAATTATAGAAACTTCTTTAAACAAGGAGATACTCACTATTCACACACTATTGATTTTAAGACTGGTAAGCCTGTGTCACATACACTTGCTAGTGTTAGTGTTGCAGATAGTGCGTCTTGTATGAACGCTGATGCATGGGCCACGGCTTTAATGTCCATGGGTGTTGAAAAAGGTTTTAAAGTGGCTGAGCAGTTAAAAATTGCTGCTTACTTTATATATAAATTAGACTCATCGAGTGAATTTGTCATAAAGCAAACAACAGAGTTTACCAAACTTAATTTATAGGTATTTTATATGAAAATGTTCTTAGTTTCTCTTATTGTAATGCTTGCTGCAATCTCAGGAATGGCCGTAGGGGTTATTTTTAGCAATAAAAAATTAAAAGGTTCTTGTGGAGGACTTGGAAAACTCATGGGTGATGACTGTTCTTTTTGTGACAAGAAAGATGAGTGTGATAAGTCTTCTGAGAATAAAGAAGATTGTTTAAAAATTGATGAAACAACTAATACGGTTTCTTTAAATATATCGTAAATGGCCCACATTAACGCCTAGTCCTTGAACACTAGACCTTTCTTCTCCAGTAACGAACTAGGCAAATTTCTCCAAAAACATTTCTAATTCATCCATTATTCAATTCTCAGTAAATTACCTCGATAAGACAATAGAACTATTGTGAACAGAGGACTTCATGACAATTAAGAAGAAGTTTAAATTACAGGATGCTTTAAAAAGCTTCTCTAGCGATTCACTCTCTGAAGAGATCGATAGAGAGATTTATCCTCCAATCATTAAAGAAGTCATTGAAGAGAATAAGAAAAGTCTTATTGAAGCACCCCCTCGCTTTAATAAAGAAAAGTTTGAAAATTACTTTTTTAACGAATCGGAAAATGAAGATACAGAGAATGCCCCTAAGTCTTTTCTTGAAAAAGAATTTGAGATTAATAACACTAGTGAATCAAATGTACTCAAAAGAAATATAAATGATAAATCAGGACAAATAAAATCCTTAAAAAGTGTACGAAAAACTGAGCTTGAAAATTATTTAGAAAATACAAAATCATTAACTGACCTAGAACACAAGAAAGTAGAAGTCGAAGAGTTATTAGACTATGAGAAAACTAAGAATAAATCGATTAGATCTAAACTCATTAAAGTTAAAGCAGATATAAGCACTTTTAGTGTTAATATTGAAAAAGTAAAATCGACTATAATTAATCAACGTGTAGAGACAGAAGCTATTCAAAGTGAATTACTTCGTTTAGAAAATTCTAAGAATGAATTAGAAGAAAAGATTTCTGTATTTACACTTGAAAACGGTAAATTGTCTGAACAAGTATCACTCTCTCATAGAGATAAAAATGACATTCTAATCGTCATTCAGGCCAATCAAGATATTATTACAGATTACAAAAAGCAAATTGTAATAAATAAAGAAAATATTACATCAATAAGAAACGAAATAGATTATAAAAATAAACAAATATCTTCGCAAACTGAAGAAGTTGGCTTTGCTAAAGATGAACTCGCAAACATAAAGAAATTAGAAAATAATATAAAGCAGGACTTGATTAAGAGCGAGTTAGAGCTTGAAAGAGAAAATAATAAATTTTCTAAGATTTCAGAAAATATACAAAATATCAAAATTGATATCTCTAATCTTGAGAGTCAGTCAGTTTCAATTAGTGACAAAAGAAGAGTCTTAACAGCAGAATTTAATGAATATGAGTCTCTATATTCAGAATTAATTGAAACAAAGAAGTCCATCGAAAATGAACTACAAGTAAAGAATGAAATCATTACGAAGTATGATTCACAAATTTCTCAAATGGAAACTAAGAACGAAAAGCTTCTTAAAGAGAATACAGGTAAGAAAGAACTAAATATCTCAAGAAGTAACGAGGTTGATAAGTTACAAAAAATCTTTAAAATGAGAACAGGAAAAATTCAACGTTTAGAAAATGATAACTTTGAATATGAAAAAATGAATGGGGTACTTCTTAGTGATCTAGAAGAACATAAAATTCAAAATACTGTGCTTGAAAGAAGGTTAAGTGGTTTAAGCTATGACTATAAGTGTTTAGATAATGAACTTTCACTTAATAAGCAAGACCTTGAAGAAAGCCGTGTTCAAAATGAGAAGTTAGATTATGATATTTCTAAAGTTTCAAGCTCTAGAGATCAGATCGTGGATAATATTTCAAATATAAAATCACAATTACATAAGTCTAGTATGAATCTAGAAGAAAAATCTTATAATCTATCACGGGTGGAGAAGGACTCTGAAAAACAGGTTTCTAGTTTTACATCATTAAAAATTAAAAGAGATGAGGTACAAGATCAATTGGCATTTTTAACTAATGATCTTTCTGCTAAGAATTGTGAATTAAAGCAACTCATTGGAGATCGAAGACATGTTCAATCTCAAATAAAAGATCTTACCTTAAGTGAAATTAGAAAAAATGTTAGTGCTACTAAGAAGAATGAAGCTCTAAGTTTATTAAAAACTGAAAAAATTCGCTTGCTGGACTCCAAATTGTCTTTAGAGGAAAAAGTTAATCTTCTCACTAGTGACATCAGCGAAGTCGATGGGCATATTTATGCCGAAAATGAAATTGTTCAACGAACTGTTATTGAACAAAAAGAGATCGAAGAAAGAATTGTCGAACTTGAGGGTTATCAAGTTGAATTAAATGACAACTTTATTAGCTTGAAAAATAAAAAGAAAGAATTGAGTTCTCTCTGCGAAAAATCGTACATTGATAAAAGAAGACTGGAGAGTAGTATACTTAGAGTTGATAGAGACAAGAGTGAAGTTGAGAATGAGTTGTTAAGCATTCAGGAAGACTATGGACATATTGATAAAGAGTATATCAATGTAAAAAATAAATATCATAATAAAATGAGTGTTGTCCAAGAACTTAAGAGTCAAAAAGGTAAACTAAAGGATCAGTTAACTACTAGAAAAACTATAATTGATAAAAAGAAAACTGAACTAGATTCTATCTCTGTTGAAGAGAAGCAAATAACGCTTGAGTTAACAAGCTTAAATGAAACATTTTCTAATGCTAACAGCTTGATGATATCTTCTACTATGGGAGTTAAGCACTCTAGGCAAGAGTTGAAGAGAAAACGGGATGAATTAGAACTCGCTAAGGCGAAATATATCTCACTAACGTCTAACTCTAAAGATCTACAAGAAGATCACGGTCAACAAATGATCTTAATAAAAGAATTGGATCAAACGAAGAATAGGTATTTGACCTTGATCGAGGAATTATCTATTAAGAATACCAATAAGAAAGCAAAAATACTTGAAGGTAATCAATTTATAGAAACATTACAAAAAGAAGTAGAGACTTTAAAAGAGAATGTTCATCTCTTAAATAATTATCGAAAGAAGAAAGCTGCTTAATCTAAAAGACATTCTTTAGAAATAAATCCATTTGAACTCAATTCTAGGCCCTCTTCAGGGGCAGAGATTACTTTTAGAATTTTCTGTTCTTTTTCCTTATAAAGAATGATGTCTTTATTTATATACTTTTTTTGAAATACGGTGAGTTTCGGTGAGAAATTTACGATTTTATCGTGAGCACAATTAAGTTTAAAACGTCTGCCATTTAAATTAATAGTAGGAGTTTCTTCTAAGTAATCTATGTAACTTTTCTTTGATGTTGTAAGCCAGTTAAAAACTCCCAGAATAGGATTCGTTGATTGCACTTCGACAAATTCTGCTTGATAAAATTTATCTTCAAATGTTAGCTCTTGCCTTTTCTTTTGGTTTTCATTTTTGAATTGATAGAAGTTCATATCATGTCTTTTAGAACTCAGCTGAAAGAGAATTACTTTATCTGTAAAACGATTGTCAAAAGTCACTCTGTTAATCAAGTCTCCATGTGATTCGACGAGCCAGACTTTCATTAAACTTTCAGTTTCACTTATTCTATTGAGTAATGTATTTAAGAGTTTCCCTACTGGCTGATAGAGAAAGACTATATCAAAGGGGGCCATATTAAACTGGGTGGCATCGTCGCAGATAAATAAATTCTTGTTGAGCTTTAATTTTTGGGCCATCTCCTTTGCATGATCGATTCTTTCTTTAACTATTTCAATAGAATAGATATTGTTTTTTCCTAGAAGAGAGGAGAGTAAGCTACCTTTGGCATAAGAAGCTCCAAGGTCAAGCATGGTGAGATTTTCTCTCTCAAGAAAATTTATCATTTGGTAATAATCAAACCAACTCGTATTGAGCGCTTGTTCATCAAGTCTCTCGCCCTCGTAGGTTTCAATAGATTGATTATTTTTCGGAATAGACTTTTCAGTTTGCTGGTAATTGAAATTGAAGAACTGATCGCAGAGATCATTAAAAACCTTAGGAGTTTTTTCTTGAGATAAAACTTGAGAAAACTTGATTTTTTTCAATAAAATCTCTTTTTTTGATAATTAAACTACGTTTTTCCTCTAATTTCAAATGCTTATAGAGGCTATAATTGAGCTTTTTAGGTCTCAAAATGTTGAGTTTTATGTCCTAAGTGACGATAAGTATTACGATGACGGTGTTTTGGAGGACCATATCACAAAAGTTTACCTACTACAGATTCAAGATAAAGTTTTAAAAATATTTGATATTTTTGAAATTGTATCATTTCTTGAAAGTTCTAAGCTTGAAGGGCAGGATTATGTCTTTGATCTAAGAGTGAGAAGTTGGATAAAGGTTTGTGAAATACAAGTGCTTAGAGATACTGGTTTTGTTTTTAAAGCTTCCATTGAAAAAGAGATACCAAGTTTTATTCCTCCCCATAAATTGCCAAGTGAGAGTTTAGAAGAGTCAGTTGATTCAGATTATCTCTACTTACTAAAGTTCTATGAAGAACTTAAGCAAAGCAGTATCGATCATGTAGAAAGCGTAAGGCGAACTCACGAGATTGAGTTGCTAAATATAAAAAAAGAGAACTCTAGCTTACAAAGTGGTGTGAGTGAATTGAATGTTCTTGTTTTTGAATTAGAAAAAAGTAAAGAGCAACAAGAGCTACTAAATTCCAATCTAGAAGAAGTTGTAGGTGAGTTTAAGGCTGATGCCTTCTTAAGCTCTAAAAAGCTTAATCTAGCGGAAGAGGAGCTCTTACAAGCGAAAGTTCATCTAGAGACTGAAAAAGAAAAAATCTATCATGAATTAGAAGAGTTCAAAAATACTAATACTAAGAGCTTTGAATCCATTGTTCTTACCGAAAAAGAAAACTTTGAATTAGTTCAGAAGAACCAATCTCTAAGTTACGCATTAAAAGTTCAAGAGCAAAAATATCATGATATGAAATTGATCTTTACTCAATATGAAGACCATTCAAAGAAAGAAGGTCTTAATGAAAGAGTTCTTGAAAAGGCCTTTGATTACTTCCTTCACGGACCTGTGGGTGGAGATCAAGCAAAACTTGAAAAGAAAGTTGACCTACTGGAAAAGGAACTCAAAGAAAAAGATCTTTTCTTCGAAGGAAAATTAAAAAGAAGTTCAGATGAGTTAAGTGAAGTTTCTAGTCACTTTAAAAAGAAGAATAAAGAAATAGAGCTACATTATAAGAAAAATATTTCGGAACTTTTAAATGAGAAAGAGATTCTCGTTAAGAAAGTTGATGAGCTAGATTCATATCATGCTCATGTTCAGAAGAACCAAAGTCTAATTGATAGTCAATCTAGCAAAGAGAATGAAAAACATACTCTGCAAATTTCTTTCCAAGAGGCTAAGCTAGAAAAAGCAACAACAAGAATAGCCTTTTTAGAGTCAGAGCTGTCTAAAGTTATGAACGAGAACCAAGGCCAAGTTGAAGTTATTGATAATTTTGAAAAAGCCTTAAAAGTAAAGAAGAGTGAGGAGAACAAGGTTCGCTCACAAGAGTTAGATCATAGTGAAAAAATTAAACAACTAGAGAACTCTAATAAAGATCTTCTTGAAAAGAATACAAAAATTGAAGAATTAATAAAAGCAAATCAGCTGCTATTAGATAAAAATAGTAAAGTCGAAACAAGAAAGAGTGAATATAAAGCAGAATATACTAAGCTTCTTGCAAAGTCTGAAAAGTCTCTAGCAAAAATTAAAGCTCTCGAGAATCAAAAAAGTGACGTTGTTGTTGATGATGATTCACAAGAAGAACTAGAAAAATTAAAGCAAGAGATAGAAGGTTACACTAATAGATTACAGAACGAGCAGGACAAGACTTTACAGTTGAAAATTGATTTAGAAAAACTCAAAGAAGCTGATACGAAAATCGAATTAGTTAAGGCGAGTGGGCAAGATGAAGAAGAGTTAAGTAGACTTATTGGAGATTCTTTTGAAGTTGTAAATGATTCTGTATGGATCATTCAAGGGGACGACGGTAAGAAATCTGGTCCGCATTCTTTTTCTACAGTTTATGACATGAAAGAAGCTGGAGAATTAACTAAAGAGAGTAGAGTTAAAAAGCAGGGTGAGGCCTTTAAGCCATGTAAAGATATATTTGAATTGTCAGTTCCTGTCACAACTCACGGCGAAGGCGAAAATAGAAGATTCTTTGTAAAAAGAAATTCTGTCAGAGTTCCTTTTTATGAACTCGTTACATTTGAAATTGGTGGAGAAGAGTATAGAGGTTACTGTACTAGTTTAAGTTCTGGTGGTGTCTTTATTGAAATGACTAAGATAGATGAAGAAGTTTTCAAAATGAATGGTAAGGGTCGTGTCTTATTTCCAAGTGGAGCACTAGAGAGTCCATTTAATTGTATTGCACAAATAAAGAATGTATCTGTAGAGAAACCAAAAGGTATTGGTTTAATGTTCGTCGATCTACCTGACGAAGCTAAGGAAGATATCCTGAGTTACGTGAATAATTGTTTAAATAAGAATAAGAAATCAGCTTAAGGAGAGTCTCTCCGTGAACTTATAGGAAATTTAAACCAAAAAAAACTCACTTTCGTGAGTTTTTTTTCGTTTGGTAGAAAAACTGGTGCCCCGGGCGGGACTTGAACCCGCACGGCCGTGAAGCCCCGGGATTTTAAATCCCGTATGTCTACCAATTTCATCACCAGGGCAGAAATTATTTTTTAAACATTACCAGAGTATTTTAAAAAGTCTACCTTAAGTACTAAAAAAAGTGAGATCTTCTTGAAAGGTATGAACAGTGTGTTAAAATTAATTATTAAATTTAATTAAGTTAGGGAATGAATGCTCATGAAAATATATCTAACTCTTATTTTGGTGTTGCTAATCTCTAGTTGTGCTAAGAAGACACATAAAATTGTACCTGTCGTGGCAAAGTCCTCATGGTTAAAGACCAATGATCTCTATAATCATAAATCCCACAATGGTGAGTATCTTATCCATCCATTCTTTGACCTTGTGCCTTTTGCTTCTAGGCAAGATAACTCAATTAATTTTGTCATGACGACACCCGCAGGAGCGAGAAATAAGTATAAATTAGATCTCCGTTCCGGAAAGATGTATCGCAGACATCAGTTTTGTGACCAAAAGGATGTTTGGAAGAAGTATTCTGGAAATATATATAGACCTCCTTATACAGAAGGTTTTGTTCCAAGGTTACTAGATCAACTTGGAACACCACAGAAAATTATAGTCTTTGGAAAGAATCGATATTTCCAAGATTTTGAATTAACACCAACAAGATCTCAAAGAGTTCGTGTGGTGGGTAGTGTTTTGCAGCAGTACTGTAAATCATTTCCTTGCCGTGGGAAAAATAGGTGGCAGTCGCGTTTAGTTTTGGTGGCGGTTAATCCATTTGATCCTACCTTCGAAAGAATTCATCATATTAATCAATTAAGGAAAATTGTTGATTGGCCCTATGTCAAAACCTTCATCGAAAATAGTGATGGAAGGCATATCTCTGGTAAGGAAGATACGCCCGCTTATAGGGTTATAGGTAATATTGGACCTAAAGAATCACTAGTTAATTCCATTAGCAAGGGACATTTATTTAAATTCAAAGAGCTCAAGGTTCTGAGAAATAGCTGTCATAAATTCTATGATCATATATGGAGTAGTGTTGAAGAAATACGAAAGAAGAAGCGATTAAATAAATTAGGATTAAGTCCAAAGATAGCTCATATTTGGGATAAGAAAGATGCTCTAAGTGGAAATGTTCTCAGTGGTGAGATTGAAGAGGTTAGGAAAAAAGATGTTATTGATACTAGTATTAGAACTTCTGACTTTTCGATTTACTTTAAACACTTTTATAAGAATTATCGAAAGCGTTTCCTCACATGCCAGAAGTTCGTCAGAGACACTAGTATAAATGCAAATAAGAGAAGACTATGGTTCTTTAGCTATTTAACCTCTTTTTTTAATGCTGAGCGTTTAGGTTATATCTATTCGTGTTCAAGACAAACTTGGATTGAGAATCCTATGCTGGCAAATGGAAAGAGAATGTATGGTCACAAGAGAAACTTGGCAAACTGCACAAGCAGAGAACTTGATCGTTCTTTTGATATGAGCATTACAGTTCAAACTGGTCTCTTTCGTTCATTCCAGGAGCATAATCGCTATATTGAATATGATGAAGGGTCTGGCGCCACACATCAAAAGCTCTATTCTTGGGTTAGAAGTACAGGGGATGGTTACTCGTGTGACCGCAAGCGTTACGAAAAGGTTTCTCTATTTCCTCAAGATATTAATTGGCAGAGCTTTGGAGAGAAAGGTATGCGAAAGAGAACTGATATAATTCAATAGCTTAGTTTACAATATCTTAGTAAATTTCTAGAATATTAGAAAAGTAATTAAAGGAACCCTCATGGCTAGAGAGGCAGACGGCCTGTCGTTTTTACAAACACAAGGACCAGAAGGAATTGATAAGTTAGCACTCACAACACGTGCTGATTCATTTCTTGAAAAATTTGATAATTGGGTTCAATCTCATTCGATTGTGCCTTTCGTATTTGATACTGCATGCTGTTCTTTAGAGTATGGATGGCACTTTAACGACCAATTTGCTCATGACAGTTTTAGTCCTGAACAAATAGAGGCCTGTGATAGTGATCTACTCTTAATTGGTGGAACAATTAATTTAAAAACCTATCCGCTTATTAGAAAAACCTATGAGCAAATGCCTAAGAAGAAATGGGTCGTGGCCATAGGAGCATGTCCTATGTCTGGTGGACCCTTCCCATCGTATAATGTCGTTAAAGATGTATCTAAGGATATCCCTGTTGATATTTTTATCCCTGGTTGTCCTCCAACTCCACAAGATATAATGGATGGAATGAAATTGTTAAAACAAAGAATTGAGATGGGAGTGATGGCAAGTGGTAACTCCTAATTCGTTCTTAAACTACTATAGTGGTAAACTTAATGTCATAGATGATTCTAATGCAGAATTGATTCTTGAACCCAATGAAGATATTAAAGGTATTTTTAAAAAGTTGAAAGAAGAGTTTGGATTTATCATGCTCATTGATATCTTTGGCCTAGATCTTTTAAAGAAGAAGTCGTTTGACCCGCAAAATGAAAGACGATTTCAAGTTGTCTATATACTTCTAAATATGGAAATGCATTTACGTCTTCGAGTCGTTGTGAATGTTGATGTCGAAAAGAATGAAGTTCTTCCTAGTTGTCGTGATCTTTGGGCAGCCGCTCACTGGTGTGAGAGAGAAATTTGGGAAATGTTTGGTATCTCGTTTGGCACTGAAAGTGAAAAGCGATTACTTAGCGTAAGTGGTCTTAAAGGGTTTCCTTTTAGAAAAGACTTTTCTTTTAATGGGCTGGATGAATCTTTGGATTCTGAAGAAAGCATATTTGAAAATATTACAGATGTTCCAAAATATAAGTTAAATCTAGTCGATAGTTTTAGTATCGGTCCAATTCATCCGGCGCTAAAAGGATCAATGAAGTTACATCTACAAATTGAGGGAGATGGAATTCTCAACTCTCAATTAGAAGTTGGTTATCTACATCGATCTATAGAAAAATTATGTGAAGAAAAATTGTATACGCAAATCATTCCACTGACTGATCGATTGAACTTCTTTTCTGCTGCAAGTAATAATATCGGTTGGTGTAAGGCAGTAGAAGATCTTGTTAATATTGAGATTAGTGATAAGGCCAAGGCAATGAGAATGGTTGCCAGTGAACTTGCAAGAGTGAGTGATCATACGCAATGTATTGGTTCAATTGCAAGAGCGGTAGGAATGTTTGAACCTATCCAACTTTCTATCAGTATTAAAGAGATCGTCTCTTCGCTTTTTGAAAGATTGTGTGGGTCTCGTTTTAATTCTTCAATATCTCGAATTGGTGGAATGAGTGTAGAGGTTCCGAGCGGTTGGGTTAACGACTGTTTAACCACACTAAAAGTTATTTCTAAAAAAGTGGATGAGATTGACACTCACTTAACTCGCTCAACATTGTGGATAGAAAGACTTCGTACAACCACATTAAATGCCTATGATGCCATTGATCTTGGAATAACGGGACCGAACTTAAGGGCCTGTGGAGTCAATTATGATATTAGAAAAGTTTCACCTTATTATTTCTATGAAGATGTCGAATTTGAAATACCTCTTGGGATTAATGGTGATTGTTATGACCGCTACTTAGTAAGAATTGAAGAAATACGTCAATCTTTAAAAATTATCTCACAAGTTTTAGATAGCTTACCTCTTGGGAAAATGTGTGTTGATAAACTTAAGACTGAACTAGATTTAAATCCTCTTAACTTTGCTCCAAATCTTTGTGAAGGTTATTCAATGACAGAAACTCCAAATGGAGAGTTAGGTTTCTTTATTTCTTCTGACGGTGAGAATCGACCCTATAGAGTTAAAATTAAAGGGCCATCTTTTTTCTCGGCACAAGCATTTTCTTCAATGTTAGAAAACACGAAAGTAAACGATGCAATGATTTCTCTGTGTTCGATGAATATAGTTGCAGGAGAGGTTGATAGATGATCTTAGAAAGAGAGCTATATAAATCAATCGGGGCCACTAGAGCAATTGCAAAATCGCTTAGAGTTTACTTTGTCACTATTATTTCTGGATTAATAAAACCAAGACTACAATTAGTGACTAGTTTTTCTAGAGGACTCCCTGAACTTATAGATTCTAAAAATTGTTCTAATTGCAAGAAATGTGAATTGATTTGCCCTACGAATTGTTTGAGTATTGAAGAGAAATCTGATCAACTAGAGAGTTTTATTTTAGATGTCAGTGCCTGTATTTTTTGTGGTCTTTGTAGTGATGTATGTTCCCCCAAAGTGTTAACTCTTACTGATCATAGACCTCTGGCTTCTCATGGTGAGAGTCTCTGGAAAATTGATTTAATGAAGAGAGAGTAGTCATTGCAAAAGAACATTTCAATAATATTTTCTGTCTTCAATGAACTTAGTCTTACATTTTTTGAAGCTTCCTTGAAGCAATTATGTTGTAACCCAAGGGTTGAAGTCATTTGTGTTGATGGTGGAAGCACAGATGGTACTAAAGAATTAGTTAAAAGTTATGGAGCAATATTAATTGAAACTCAGGGGCATTCAAGGGCACATCGATTAAATGTTGGAATTTATAGTGCACAAAATGATTTAATTTTCCTACATCACCCTAGAAGTTTCATTGATGCTACAGCTATTGAGTATATGTTAGAGCATTACGAGGAATTGAAGTGGGGTGGTTTAACTCATCGATTTGATCAAACACACTTTCTTTTAAAATTTACTTCTTGGTATTCTAATAATGTACGGGCAAAGATTAGAGAAATTTTCTATCTCGATCATTGTATTTATTTTAAGCGATCACTGTTTTCTACTTACCAAACGATAGTTCCTGAAATTGTTATCTTTGAGGATACTGCCTTAAGTGAAAGGCTTTCTCATGTGGCCCCTGGAGTTTTACTTCCATTTGAATCTACAACATCTTCCATTCGTTTTAATAAAAATGGAGTTTATAAACAGGCCCTTCTTAATCAAATCATGAAAATAGGGTACCTGTTAAATATCTCTGATGAAGTTATGAATAAAGTATATGAGAAAGGACTTTCGTTAAACTCTAAATATTAGAGATGATTTGGTTTAATTCTCTTGTGTATGTCGGTGGCATTTAACATTTCAATAAAATTTTCTCGATCAACTTCTTTTCCACCTATACTTTCCACTACAGGTGTCACCATTTGGGTATCAAACCACTTTACTCCGCCTGCTTTAAGCTTTTGGATTAAATGATAGAGAGCAAATTTAGAAGCATTGTCTTCAATGTGGTACATGGACTCGCCTGAGTAGAAGTTACTAATGCAAACTCCGTAAACTCCTCCCACTAATCTTTTAATACCATTAGATTCAAGATAGGTTTCAGCACTATAGGCATATCCATTTTTGAAGAGATTTATATATTGTGAAATGATCTCATCAGTAATCCAAGTTCCGTCTTGGTCATTTCTCTTGGCGATGGCGCAATTCATGATAACTGTTTCAAAATTTTGATTGAATTCGATCGTGTAAGTGCACTTTTTCAAGAATTTTTTGAAACTCTTCGCCATATGAAAGTCTTTAAACTCTAGAATCCCCCTTGGATTTGGAGAGAACCAGGCCAATGGCATATCTTCAGAAATAGGCCATGGGAAAATTCCTGACTCGTAGGCAAGCAGAAGTGACTCTGTTTCAAGGTCTCCACCAATCGCTAGAAGACCATTCTCATCGGCTTTATCAACGGAGGGGAACTTAAGAATTGCCACTATTCATGGCCTCTATAAGGTGTGCAGAAATTGCTGCTCCAACACTTAGAGTTGTATGGGGTTCTGGATGAGTTACGTGGTCAGCACAAACAAGAGGAGCTATTTCAACCATATCTGCACCTGTAATTTTAAACTCAGAAGCTAAAAGCTTTATGATCGTAATAGCTTGATCCGGAGCTAGGCCTCCTGGTTCTGGAGTTCCCGTGGCACTGGCATATTTTTCATCAAGAGCATCGATATCAAAACTTACATAGAGTTCGTCTATTTTTTCTTCTATGAGGTATTTTTTTACTTCCTCAGCAATTTGCGCAGGACCTCTCTCTTGTATTTCTTGAGTCCAGTATTGTTGAACATTAAAAGTATTTTCCCAGTGAGATCTATCTTTACCACTAGATCTAATGCCTAGTTGTATTAAATGCTCTGCTTTGTTTAAGAAGGGGATGATATGTGTACACCAACTTCCAAAACATATGTCAATTCCCAGTCTTTCAACGAGGAGATCTGTGTGAGCATCAAAGTGAATGATCGCAGCTTTTATCCCTTGTTTCTTCTTTGCCTTTAAATAACTTTTAACTAGCGGATAACTCACTGAGTGATCCCCTCCAATGCCAAAGACTTTCTTTTCAGGAAAGGCTGCATAGAGTTCATCGCAAATTGTTTCTGTAATACTTAATGCGCTAACAGGATGCTTAGAGTTCTCATCACTATAGAGTGCTCTTCTGCAATTTTTGATTGTGTCTTCATTTAGGTATTTATCATGTAAGAGGTGAGGGATGACACGAACGTCACCAAGGTCAACATAGTTGACTTCAGGATGTTCTTCTAAAAGTGTTGATCTTAAGAAAAGAGGACCCCAATTAGCTCCTCTTTGTATGCCTCCGCCAGTATCACTACAGACTCCGAGGATGAGTGGAGCATCATTTTTTAAGACGTCCCCTAGAGAGTTATGCCATTTTTCTTTTATAGATTCATTCGTGCCGTAAAGCTTGTTGTGCAGATGTGCTTTTCTTTCTTTGGCAGTATTAACTGTATAAACACCATCGCCTGGAGGGCATAGTAGATCTTTCGCTAACTTTATAAAGTTATCTGTCATTTTTATTCCTATATTAAAAAATCCTCTCTAATTCTATTTTGAAGAAGAGAATCATTATACTTGCTCTTGAATTCTTCAAGATCCTTACATTTATGTATGAAGTCATTTATCACATTCCATTCAAAATGTAGAATATTTGTATTTAAAGAATTATGTACACCAGCTATATGGGAGCTTAAAGTAATATTTTTAAGTCCAAGAAAATCTTTACTCTCAAAAGGCTCTTTTTCAAAAACATCAAGATAAGCATAGGCCCTCTTGTTTGCCAATAAACTATCCACGAGAGCTGACTGGTCTACTAGTCCACCTCTCGCTGCATTGATAAATAAATAGTAAGGAGCCAGCTTGGCTAGAAATTCCTTATCAATCATTTTCTCGTTTTTCTTATTTAAACTGCAGGCCATTATAACTATTTCTACATCTGTGGGATCTAGCTTGTTGTCAAATTTATAAGGGTCATAAATACTAGGGCTCGCACCTAGAGTTTTTAATATGAGTTCAACTCTCTTTCCAATATGGCCATGACCAATGATTAAGATTTTACGATCACTCACAAGGTTTCTTGACCATTTTCTTGTATTATCCCATTCCGGACTATGGCCAATTTTACTAGTATGTTCAAAAATGGCTGACATGATATAGGTCGCAACTGAATTCATTCTTATATTACTTCCCACTACAATTGGAAAGTTCACATCTTTTACAAATTCTATGGGGAGATTGTCATAGCCTGAATTTGGGTGCAAGAGTAGTGCGATGTCATCTAGGTCTTTTAAGTCTTCTACTTGAGTATTACTAGTTGTAATAATAATTTTTTTTAATCCTTCCTGAGGTTCTTTTTGATAAAGAACTTCAGGAATTATTTCAAGGTGCTTTTTCTCAAGAATAGTAAAGTTTGCACCTTGGTAACTGGAAACATTTTTTCTAATTATTTGATAACTTTTATTCACTGACATATTGTGTATCTCTATAGCTAGTAGAGTTGTTATAAATGAATTGTTTAAGTTTTGTTCTACAAACCCTTAATTCAATTCTACGTCTTCTACGACTTCCAACTCTAATATTTCTCTTAACTATAGTTTTACAGCTTCTAATTTTTTTGTCAAAAGACTCTTTGCCATTTCGACTTCTTTTTTTGTTGAAAACGTAACCTATTTTCTTCGCTAGGCTTGAGCTTTTTACTTTTGTTAATTGACCCTTTTTCTTTGACCAATAATTTAAAACAAAATTCACAGGAGATTTTTCGTAGTACATGAGCTCTGCTACGTTATCAGGAGATATAGTTGGACGACCAAAGATATACTCTGTAGGCCAAGTGATTTCACCAAAGGCTAAGAAGATTAACTCTGAACAAACAATTTTGTCTGTTGTTTCAACATCGAAATTAAAATCGTATTCTTTACCTAATTGATCAAAAGCTCTTGAATATACCTTTAGAGACAACTCTTTGTTTTTAATTATGTCTGGTTTTCTCAAGATAAGAATATCATCAATTTCTAAAAAATCTTTTAAACTCGTAAGTCTAACACCAGGTCTGACAGCTTCAATGATCCTCTTGCCTGCTTCAATTTCTTTTTGATAGGGAGCAATGACTTCAGAGTTCCAAAGCCCAGCTTCAATCAACTGTTCTTTAGAACCTAAATAGACTGCTGCATGACCAAAGTGTCCAGGTATAAAAGCGTCAGTAAGGGCAAAAGGAGTTTTCTCAAGAATAATATCTAGCGGTTTTAGAGATTTCTCAAGAGATATTTGAATTTGTTCATCATTAAATAGGTAACCGTGACGCCAACGTATTTTTCCAACTAAGTTTCCAAACATTCCACTTATGGCATTTGTTATACTTCCAAAGAAAGAAACCAACGTATCTACAAAGACATGATTTTTAATCTCAAATTTATTTTTGGAGAGTACTATATCGTAGGCGAAAGACTCTGGAATACTGGCAATCATCTCTTTTATTTCTTGATCTAGTTCATGGCCTTTATTTCTAGAGTTCATATCTTTCTTATATTGTATAAAAACTCTAAGATATTCCCTGATAACTTTTCTATGACTATTTTCTAGAATGTGAGACATCATAATGAAGAGCTCTTTTTCTTTACCATTTACATTTGCTTTTGTTTTAACAATATTTTTTAATAATCTTCTTAATTTACTATCGTGATAGTAGGTTTGATAATTTTGATAAAAACTACTGTAGAGTTTTAAGTAACTTGATAACCAGAGTAGATCTTTCCCAAATGTAATAGAGTCTCTTGGATCTAGAAATTCATTAATTTCTGAAGGTTTCGCGTAAGAATTTAGCTCGTTAAACTTAATCGCAACATGGTGATAGATATTTATAAGGTGACCTAAAATAGAAATCTGGTGTCCGTTAAGGACCTCATCTCTACCAATTTCTTTTCTGAGTCTTTTTCCAAAATAGAGCGAAAATTTGTCTAGTCTATTTATGGACTTATTTAGTTTTAGGAAGGATTTTCTATTAATCAGAAAGTCTTCTTCTGTTTTTCCCGTGGAGAACTTTGTTTCTCCCACTGCGGAGTTTAACTCCAAAAACATAGCGTCTGGATTCGTTAGATCTACACTTAATTGAGAACCAAAAGAATTTATAGTCGCTAGACTTAAAAATACTGATATAATTATGGGTATGAGTTTCAAAACTGCCTCTCATGTTTAACTTAATCTCAGTGAAACTATCCTTGTATGCGTCGTGCGTCAATGACCTCTGTAAAGATTAGCCATGGTTAAACTGTTGAAATTAGGTAATGCTTATTGACTTCGGGCCTTGTAGGACTTAAAAGATCTAATTGCCAATGAATTGGCGTATTTAAGGAAGAGATTATGATTTCAATAAAATCCAGTAGAGAAATTGAACTAATGAGAGAGACTTGTACACTTGCTACAAGAACTATGGAGTATATAGAACCATTCATTAAGCCAGGTGTATCTACAGAAGAGTTAAACAAGTTATGTCACGACTATATTATTGAAAATGGTGCTTATCCTTCACCTTTAAACTACCACGGATTTCCTAAGTCTATTTGTACTTCTAGAAATGAAATAATATGTCATGGTATTCCATCTAAGAAAGATATTTTAGAAGATGGAGATATTTTAAATATTGATATTACGACTTACTTAAAAAAGTTTCACGGTGATACAAATAAAACTTTCTTCGTTGGAGAGGTTTCTCCTGAGGTGAAAAAACTCGTTGAAGTCACTTACATGTGTATGAGGGAAGGAATCAATCAAGTTAAGCCTGGTGGGCATATTGGAGATATTGGAGCTGTGATCGAAGAGATTGCTCATGATCATGGCTACTCTGTTGTTGAAGAGTATTGTGGTCATGGAATTGGCCGAGAGTTTCACGAAGAGCCACAAGTTGTACATGTAGGTAAACGTGGTGCTGGGCCAGAAATAAAACCAGGAATGACTTTTACAATCGAACCTATGATTAACTTAGGTAAGAGGCACTGTAAGGTGCTTAAAGATGGTTGGACAGTTATAACTAAAGATAAGAAGTGGTCAGCTCAATTTGAACACACAATTCTTGTGACTGAAACTGGTCATGAGATTTTAACTTTACGTTCTGACGAAGAGAAAATTTTCAAACTTTAATGAGTAATTTTAATCAAAAGCCTTTTCTTATTTCATCTGAATCTGCAATTGAAATAGGTTCTCAAAATTATCAAGTCTATTTAGATATTAATAATCGCTCTCGCTTAGAGGGCTTTTATTTTCTTTGTGCAAAAGAAGATCCTTGGTTTGTTGTCTTTCAATCCTTTGCTCTTGTTTTAGAAGGAGTTCGACTTGAAGGTATTGAGCAAGCGGTATTAAGTTGGAAAGAAGGTCATAAAGATATTTTAAAAAAACAATTCATCATGCTGCCCGAGTTTCTCCTGCATCTTGCTCTGGATCAGTATCATGGTAAAAACCATGATCATGAATCCCTGAGTAAGTTTAAAAGTGAACAGCTTATTTGTCGCTGTTTTGGAGTTTACGAACAGCATATTGAGGAACATGTTCAAAGTTATCCTAAGGCGACTGTGCTGGATATTGCTGATGAGCTTAGAGCAACTATTGGTTGTGGCACTTGCCACTCAAGGGTTGTTGAATATTTGGAAAAGTGTCTAAGTAAGAGCATAATTGAAAACCTAGAAGAGACAGACTTGGCCGTTGAGTTTGATAGTGATGGGAAAAGGATTCGACCTCTTGGGCTCACTCCTAGTGACTTTGTTTTAAAAATAGATCAACTAAAAAATAAGTGGATTAAAGATCAAGAGCTTACTAGATACAAGATTGAAATAGAAAGTATCACAGGGTTAGAAATTGACTTCAGTGTTGAGCCTCAAGATAATGGACAATATATTGTGGACACCCTTAAAGAGCATATTGAATCTAAGCTTAATTTAATTCTTCGTTTTAACCTTCTTGATTAAGACTTTTTGTTTTTTATCACAAGCTTCATAAATGGCTTCAAGATATTTTAACTTCATGAAAATTTTAGAGATCAGTTTCTTATTCTTAATAAGTTCTCTTGGCTCAAGCTCTTCTTGTAGGTATTGAAACTTACTCATAAACTGCTCAAGTTGTGGAATGTTTTCCTTTAAGCAGTGAGGATAGGGAGTCTGAGATTGAATTAATGCTAGGAATTCAAATAATATAAGAGGAGCACGGTCAACAAGAGATTCATAGTTCGCTTTATAGAGAGCTAAGAAACTTGGGCTCTTTGAAAAAACTTTCTTAAAGATTTCAGTTTCTCTAATAAGAAGATTTTTAAGTAGGCCGATAGATGGTGGAAACTCTTTTGTTATACAAATTTCCTTAAAATACTTTTCTTTTAATTTGAATTCACCTGCGGAAGAAGCTTCATTGATAAATTTTTGATTCAATAAGTAATGAGGACCTGTTCGCCTTGAGTTGTGGAGAGAGAGCTCTTCCTTTCCTAGGCAATGGAGTAGGTTAGACTTCTTATCCTTTGCCTGAGTAGAGAATATTGAGAAAATGAATATCAAAAGTACTAAGTTTTTCAAGTAAGCTCACTTTGCCAAAAACATCTTTGTAATATATAAGTAATTATCGGTATTTAAGCCTATAACTTAAGTAATTTTGGCAACTTAAAGATAATATATAGGTCACAATAAGTCCAAGTGTTGGAGAATTCGTTGAAAGAGATGTCCTTAGTTGAGCATTTAGAGGAACTGAGAACTATTATGGTTCGAGTGGTGCTAATTTTAGCGGTGAGCTTTGTTGTCTGCTACAGTCAGGGAGAAGTCATCTCTGAACTCTTACTTACACCGCTGAGAGATGCTCTTAGTAATGAAACTAACCCTGGTCAAATTATTTACCTAGGTTTGTTAGATAAAGTCCTAAGTCAATTTCAAGTGGCCTTTTGGTCTAGCGTTATAGTTTCCTCTCCTTTTTGGTTTTATCAATTATGGAAATTTATCAGACCTGGTCTCTACGAACATGAAGCTAAAGGGGTTCGGCCTTTTGTTATTGTGGGGTTTGTTCTTTTTTGGCTGGGAATATGTTTTGGTTACTTCATCGTTTTTCCACTCACATTTGAAACTCTAATGGGTTTTGGAGTCAGTAATGTTACGGCGAATATATCTTTAAAAGAGTATTTGGTCTTGGCCTCAAAAGTTCTAGTATTTCTTGGAATCATTTTTCAACTTCCAAATTTATTGTTGATCCTAGGATTCATGGGGATTGTGACAAAGCAATCTCTAAGAGGCATGCGAAGTTATGTATATGTCGGTTTTGCGGCGATCAGTGCCGTGCTCACTCCGCCTGATGTCATCACTATGATGGGACTTTGGGTTCCTCTGGTTTTTCTTTTTGAAGTGGGGATTTTAGCGGTGGCGCTAGTTGTTCATCCGTATTTAGCCAAACATCATTCGTCTTAAATCAGGTAAATTTTGGACGTTGTTTACATCTGGGAGAGGAGTCTGGGGTACAAGTTTTGGCAATTAGAGTTTTACCCTTTTCAGTTCCTTGAAAAGTACCTTGAGTTACAAATGTGGTGTTTAAGAGTAAGGCCCACGCCAGTAAACACTTCATATTTCCCTCTAACGTTCAACGGTTTCATAAATCATCTCATGAATTTTGATATGCCCTTAATAATAATGTAAAATCAGCTTGTTATAATTATTGGTGCTTTATTTGATGCCTTTAGTGCGTGGCAAATTAACAAAGCAATAGTGGTTAAGTAGTTGAAAAGAATGTAACATATTGATTAAGTAATAAGATTAAAGAAAGTAAGGAATAGATCATGATTTTAGTGACAGGCGGTGCCGGATTCATTGGAAGTGTACTCGTAAAAGAGCTCAACCTTCTAGGTAGAGAAGATATAATAATTGTCGATAAATTAGAAAGTACTCCCAAGTGGAAGAACCTCTTAGGTTTGAAATATTTAGAATATATTCACTGTGATGAACTCTTAACAGGGTTAGTTGATGAGATCATAGATTCTGTGAGTTTCATTTTTCATATGGGTGCCTGTTCCGCTACTACTGAGATGGATATGGACTATCTTATGAGAAATAATGTGGAATATTCTAAGGCCTTATTTCAACTTGCTACTGAGAAGAATATTCCCATCGTTTATGCCTCTTCTGCTGCCACTTATGGTGACGGAGAGTTAGGTTATAGTGATGAGCACGAGAAAATTCCTAAACTTACTGCACTTAATCCCTACGGTTATTCTAAGCAGCTTTTTGACGAGTGGGTTTTAAAACAAGAAAGTTATCCAAAACAGTGGTTTGGATTAAAGTTCTTTAATGTCTACGGAGCCAATGAGTATCATAAAGAAGAGATGAGATCTCTCGTTCACAAGGCCCATGGGCAAATTAATGAAACAGGTTCAGTGAAACTTTTTAGATCACATAGAGACGACTTTGAAGACGGAAAACAACTAAGAGATTTTATCTATGTAAAAGATATCGCTAGAGTCATGATTGAGATGATGAATCCTAGTGGGGCGAATTTTTCAGGTATTTATAATCTTGGGACTGGTCAAGCTAGAAGTTTTCTTGACCTAGTTAAAGCGACTTTTAAGGCGATGAAAAAAGAAGAGAGTATTGAATTTATCGATATGCCTATGTCTATTAGAAATCAATATCAATATTACACTCAAGCTGAAATGAATAAGTTTAAAGAGTTCTTACCCAATTTTAAATTCACGTCTCTAGAAGATGGGGTAGAGGATTATGTTAAGAATTATCTAGAAACAGATAAGCCACACTACTGAGGTTCCCATGCAGTTTAATGGTGGAGTTAAAGCAGCAGCTAAAATGTTATCGGCCCTACCTACGGCCGATAGGTTGAGAATTCTTGCGGACATAGCAAAACAAGATCCACAGCGCGCAGAGCTTTTAAAAAGAGAAATGGTTGTCTTTGAAGATTTACTTTATCTCACTGTTAAAATGTTAGTTGAATTATTGCGAGAAATTAACTTAGACGACTTGGCGCTAGCGCTTAGAATCGCTTCTCCTGAGTTGCGCTCACATATCCTTGGTAATGTTTCCAAGTCTATTCGCCTTGAGCTTGAGGACGTTCTAAACGGCAAGCCAAGACCGGTATCCGAGGTTGAACAATGTCTTGAGAAAATTATGGATGTTGTGAGAAGGAAAGTCGAAAAGGGTGAGTTAGTTCTCTCTGCTAATTCTGAGGAAATGGTTTAACTTTACTCCTGTAAATTGCCCACTTTTTGCTACATCGTTTAAATTTATTTACTTGAGAAAAGTGAATTTTCTTTACCTTTTACTGTCATGTAACCCTTCGATAACATTCAACAGCTAGAAACTCCAAGCTAAAACTTCTAATTTAGCCCTAATAAATAAAATTTTTTTAAAGAAATAGAATAAAATTCTTAAGTAAGTAACCAATTAAGTCGATTACTAGATACAGTTAATGGAGTAGGTTAGTGAAAAAGTTATTATTCAAATTCTTATTGTTCTTTTTCAGCCTCACAGTCTTTGCCCTTCCTGGTATAAATTCTATTAGTTATGAATACAGTATTAATGACGAAATTTTTAATAGTGAAATCATTAATAATTGTAAGAGACAAGTTGAAAATGATCCAAGCCTTGCTAATCTAGGTCTAGATCTTGAAAAGATAAATTGTAATAACCATAAAGATCCGAAAGAGTTTTGTAATTGTATAGAGATGATTTCTAATGATGGATTTAATATTGATGAAGAAGAAGAGAGAGAACTAACTTCTATTATTTTACAAAAAGGTTCAGGTTATATTGTAGAGGATTTTAATGAGTTCTTAGATACTTATCCTGATTATGATAACATTTTAAAGATGGCCCAGAGCTTAGGGCCAGGAGTTTTAGATCAGTGTTTATACAATGATACAGGTCTCATTAACGATAAAGCTTCTGGTAAAGATAATGATGTCTTAAAACAACATAATCTCAGTGACAAGATCCTACTTGCAATGTCTAAAAAGGTTGAGAATGATATTAGAAGCGTTAAGCGACATAATCAAGAAGATTTGAGTAGGGAATTTGATCTATTGAAAAGTTTTTTACTCGAGGATAGAGGTGATTTTTCTACGAGCTTTGAAAGCTCTGTTTCAAAAATACCCTTTAGTGAAGAACCTCGATATAGTACTGCTGATTTGGAGAGATTTAAGGGACTTCATATTGTTAGGTGGCTCAAGGATTCAGATACCTTGCCAGTAGATTTAAACCTATTGGCCCTTGATGCTTTAACTTCTAACATGAGTACTGGAAAGGCTAAGCCTGCTCGTCATTTACGAAAGGAAGAGAAGTTTTTATTAGTTCGAGATTTAACAAAGAAGTGCTTAGAGCTTGGAAAAGGAATAAAGGAATTTACCAAGAAAAATTTTGTGAAAGAAATAAATAACTTGAAAATAGATCTCTTTGATTCAAATAATGATAATTCAAAAGTTTTACTGAGTCTTTTTGAAAATTACTTTGATGCCAGTAATGAAGAAGTTAAAGAAAATAGGCAAGCAACATATTTCAATTTAGATAAAATGTACTGTAAGGAAAGGTCATTGGTTGATCTTGATGGATTGACTGAAGAGCAAAAAGAAAAGACAAAAAAGATTTTAGAAGAATATGGACTGAATGAACTACTTTTATCTGCTGCAGATAGAAAAGCGGAAGAGCTTAATACAGAAATACTTGCAGGTGAAGAAAAGATAGATACAGCTACTGCTGATATCTATTATCTTGAATTAGAAAAAAAATATCAAGAGGGCCTTGTATCGAAAAGATTTCTTATTAAGAACGAAGATACTGGAAAATATCACTTCGATAAAAACAATAAGGAACTTATCGACTTAGTAGAAAGAAGACAAAAGAGAGAAGATATCTTATTGGTTAAAAATGGAGCAGAGGTTAAAGATGTCTTTATAGCAATGGCTCCAATGTTATTAGGTAACTTAGAATTAAAAATAAATTTAAACAAGAAAAATAAAATAAAGTTTGCGAATGAAAATAAAGCACTTGCAAAACAATTAGAGATAGAAATTAAAAGTATAGATAACTATGCCAATAAAAAATCATCTTTAAGTGACAAGTTAATCGCTGTTGCAGGTGAACAAAAAGCTAAAAGCCTGTTAAATAATGAAGTAAGAAAAGTTGCTAAGGCATCTCAGAAGTCCAACCCCGGACGTTTTGATCTCGCTTCATCGATGATGAAGAGAAGTTCAAGAAATTACAATCAAAGAACAAAAGCGAAATCAAGAGATAGAGACCTTGTAAATGGGATTGAGTTATTTAATAAGAACTTTCCTGCGAAACAGAAGCGGATGCTCGATGCAAAAATTTCAAAAGATAATTTTGCTGTTAAAAGGATCATAACTAAAAGTGTTTCAAAAGTTGTTAAAAGAGAAGTTAAACCCTCTGAAAATATATTTAGTGTAAAAAAACAAAAGAGATCAGTAAACACAATTCCTGTTCCTCAAAAACAGCTAGAAAGAAGTATTAAATCCAAACGAGAAATGGAATTGGAGAAGCAATACGCAGCTCTTGAAACATTATATAATAATGAAAAAAAATCTTCTTCTAGTAAGGTTGTATCTACAAAAAAGAATTCTCTCCAGGCTGAGATATTAAAACTCAAAAAAGACCTAGAAAAACAAAGAAATGACTTAAAGAAAGAAGAAGTGGCCATCAAGGCTAAAACTAATAAAGTGGAAATAGCTCCTGTTGCGGAAAGAGTTGAGAAGGATTATGCACCTTCAGAAAGCTTTAGTTCTGAATCATTGTATAGTTCCGGCCGTGAATATACTAAGCCGACTACTGAGGCGAGCAGATCAAATACTGCAACGGCCGCAAGTAATAACTCCAGCGTACAAACTTCTAATAATTCTAATAACGCGAGATCTGTGGCATCAACTCCTCAAGCATCTAGTTCATCTGATACGACTAAAAGTTCTAGTGGTTCTAAAGGAACACGTGGAGACTCATCCAATGGTAAAATAAGCTTGAATAAAAATTCGTCTTCAAGTTCCGAGAACTATTCAATTAGTAAAAGTACTCTCAATTCTGATTCATCAGGGAGAGTTGTACAAATTGATTTCTCGATTGAGTCTGTTCCTGAATCAGAAAGAGCAGATATTTTAAAGAAGCTCTTTCTTGAAGGTGAGGAGCAAATTATATTAGAGCTTCCTAGTGGAGAGAAGATGGTTGTAAAAAACACATCTAAAGAAACTAAGCCTACTGTTAAGGTATCTCCTACAGACGAAGCTAAACTTAGACGAAAGAGACGTCACGAAGATTTAAAAAGAATTATTGATTTAGAATTTTCTAGTACAACAATAGAATAAAAATTATTCCAACTTTTGGCAGGCGAGTTTGCCCACATGACTACTTGAAATTAAAACAAGGTCATCTGTGGAGTGAGTCATGAGTTCTGCATCATATTCTTCAAACTTTTCATACTTCTCGGCCTGAGACCTATTTAGCAACTGGAAGAGCCTCATGTCGTTATTTAGGTTCTTAATCACAATGGAGTAGTCTTCATTGACTTCAGTAATAGCATTCTCTGAAACGATCTGGTTTTTAAAGATTGTATGTACTAATTCAGCTTCTTCATTTTCAAGAATCAAAGTACAGGAGAACTGAGCTGCGCTGAGTTCAAATGAGATAAGAATGAATAGAAATGCCATAATTATTTTCATGGCGCCATACTATGTTATTTTCTGACTCTCTGCGTATAAATTAAAAAAAATACAGGGACATGCTTTAATCCAACTCTAACGTATTGTTTTCCCGTAGTTTCTGACACTGTTTAACATCGAAATTGTGACACACCTCAGTCTTTCGTATCTAATAATTAGATAGGCACTATCCGACTAATATTGTTTAACTTTTCCCCTATGAGGACTATATTGACGCCAACAAGAGATATCGGTCCTATGTAGATTTAACAGTGAGGTGACCTATGAAAAAACTAATATCCATTTTAATTTTTACTTCAATCATATTTTCAACAAATGCTAGTGCTGCAGATTGTTTTCAAACTCTATCGAGTGATTACTCGCAAGATAGTGGTGCTTTTAAAGTTGCCGACTATGAACTTAATGGTGAATTTGAAGTTACTCCTGAGTCTTATTCTGTTGAGGCCCTTGATAAACTATTTTCTAATATTGGATGCGTAGCTTCTGTAAGAGAAAAAGCGGCCGTAAAAATTTCATGTAAAGAAATCATGCCAGGAAATCCAGCTTCAAGTGTTTGCTATTTAGAAAATGAATTAGGTTACTTCTTTATATCTAAAGACATGCTCGACACTGTAAATATTGTATTTAATAGATGGGATTAATAATGAGAAATTTCTTATTCATTTTAATCCTTCTTCTTTGTGCCAATTCATTTGCAGTTGATACTAATCCAATTAAATCAGTTTCTGCTATTGAGGAATTGTCTTGGGCGCTTGAGTCTTCTCGTTGGGACTATGAGCAGTCAATGGTGATTTCATTTGATGAAAGAAGTCCTATTTCAGAATTAAACTGTGAAAGAAGTGATCATAGTGAATTAGTTTTACTTTTTAATAATGCTATTTCTAGATATAGAAACTACTTCCCTGATGAAGATCTTCCTTATGTTTCGGCCTTAACAGAACTGAAACGTATCTTGACTGGAAAAGTTCTTGAGTATTGTTTGATCCAAGAAGCTGACCAAAAGGTTTGGCAAGTGTACTTGGATTCAGATTTTCTAGTTTCAATAGAGCAATAATCTTCAATTTTTTATTTTTGGTGTTAACATAAGTTTCTGGAGGAACTTATGTTAGAAAAATCTTTTGCTTGTCGCAATCTTTTACATAAAATGGATACAGGAGTTTTATCAACTCAAATGGATCATGAAGGTGAGACCTTTCCTTATGGCTCTATCTGTCCCTACGTTCTCATGCCTAACGGCGACATCATAATTTTAATTAGTGAAATTGCTACCCATACGAAGAATATTCACCTTAATCCCAAAGTTTCTTTTACAGTCTTTGATTACCATAAGGGTAATAAGCAAACAGCTGCCCGTTGTAGTGTCATGGCCATAGCTGAGATTGTAAAAAAAGAAGGGGAAGGAGCAAGAGCTGTAGAGCTCTACACTCATTTTTTCCCAGAGTCTAAGAGATATTTTGAGACTCACGATTTTAGTTTCTTTAAATTGTGTGCTGAAAAAATTCGCTTTATAGAAGGCTTTGGTAAAATTAATTGGATTTCAAAAGATGAGTATCAAAGTGTTCATCCTATTTGGTTAGAAAGTAAGGTTAAAATTATTGAACATATGAATAGTGATCACTTTGATGCTCTGGTTAAGTACCGAAATGAAATTCTAGAAATATTGGAAGGTGATGTGACTTTATTTGATGTCTGCAGTGATGGCTTTCATTTAAAAGTTGAAAATGAAATTCATTACATTCCTTTCTCAAAGTTTTGTTTGGATGAAAAGAGCGTGAGAGATGAATTCATTTGGCTTTTAAGATCCTTGAATTAGATCTGCAATCTCTTTTATGTGAGACGGCATTTGCTTATAGTTTAATGTCGTCATGAATATTTCTGAATTGGGAAGATTTGGTAAATCATAGATACAGAGATTTTCATTTTTCTTTAAAACGTGATCGGGAACTACAGCAATTCCTAAATTATTTTTGACTAAATTTAAAATTGTGTGAATGGAGTCAACAGTTACTAAATTCTTACTCTCTTTTTTACAAAGTCTAAAAAGGTTATCGCCCTCACTAAAAACAATCCATCTATATTCATGAAGCTTTTTTAAGTCAGTTTCTTCTTTTGCAATGAGAACAAGTTTCTCATCAAATAATTTTAAAGAAGAGACAAGTTCTGATTGAAGGTTTTCAGTTGAGAATGTTATATCATAACGTCCATCTTCAATTCCTGTCTTTAAGTCCCCTTGGTCTTCTATGTGAATAGAAAGATTGCGCTCATACTTTTTACAGTACTTCGTGAGAAAGGGAGTGAACCAATTTTTGAGGAGTCCATTAAGTATTCCAATTCGAAGAGGTCTCGAATCTTCTTTTTGAAAAATATCTTCGGCCATCTCATTAAATTGCTTAGCGGCCAGAAAAAGTTCTTTACCTTTATTTGTTAAGAGTACCTTTTTAGAAGATCTAATAATAAGTTCTTCATCAAGTGCTTCTTCTAATAATTTTATTTGTCGACTAACTGCGGATTGTGCAATTTTGAGGTGTTCAGCAGCTTTTGAGAAACTCGCAAACTCTGCTGTTAATAAGAATGCTTTTAAGTAACGGTAGTCCATAGATAACTTCTTCCTATTATCTCTAGTTGAACTCCTTGGGACTTAACCCAATAATGGTGGAGTTTTTTCAGGAGATTTTCTCCAAAACTTTCCAGAGTATTTTTTCTGAAGGTGATTTGTAATAACAAATCCTTCAATATCTTTTTCGAAATCTTGAATAAAGTCTACCGAAGTTTCTTGTAGATAGAAAGCGGCAAATGGATCGAGGAGAATCGTAATTTCGCCATCTCCATTTTCAATCTTAACTTGAAAATCATCGTCTTTTATATCTGTGAAACCTGCTGAATAAGTAAAACCATCACATCCTTTTCCAGAGACGAGAATTCGAAAATATTTACCGGCTAGAGTAAAGTCATTATTTAAAATGAGCTCTAATTGTTCTTGGGCACGCTCTGTAAAATAAACAACAGGTTTATTAACTAGTTCTGGGTTTATTTTGTTTTCCATAAAGGCCATATGAGTTCTCTTCTGCTAGTTGTGTGTGTCGTGTCAAACTTGATGTTACTAAGTTTGTAATGTAGATTTTTAAAAATTGAAACTCGTTTTTTTTAAACTTCTAGCTTAAAGGGAACCTTAATTTCAAGTCATTTTTTTAACAGGATCGAAATTAATGAATTTAAAATATAAAATTAATATTGAAAAACCTGAAACTCATTACTTAAGTGTCACAATCACAGGTGCTAGAAATAAGACTGACGATAAATTATCTTTCTTTATTCCCTCTTGGTCTCCTGGCTCTTATTTAATGCGTGAATATGGAAAGAATATTCGTAATTTTAAGGCCTTAAATGCAGTAGGCGAGTATTACCAATTTATGCAAACGGATAAAGGGGTCTATGAAGTTGATTTTAAAAACTCTTTACTAAACGGAGATAATTCACAGTTTGAAATTAGTTATGACGTGTTCTGTCATGAGCTTACTGTGAGAACTTCCCATATAGATTTAAGTCATGCCTTTATTCACGGTCCAAGTGTTTTTATGGGAATTGTTGGTGTTGATCTTGTTGAGCCAAGTGTGGAAATTAACTTTCCTCCTCTATGGTCAAAAATTTCTACAGGTCTAAGAGATATATCTATTAAGCCAGAAGTTTTTATTTACTCTGCTAGTAACTATGATGACCTAATTGATTCTCCTATAGAGATAGGTTGTCAGGAGACAGATGGTTTTAGAGTTGCAGGTATTGATCATGAACTTAGTTGGTATGGAAGTACCATGCCTCACGATCATGATTTAAAGAAAGATATTAAAACTATTGTAGAAACTATTTCAGATACTATGGGAGATATTCCTTACGAAAAATACACCTTTATGACTCACTTTGCTCCTGGTCTCTTTGGAGGATTGGAGCATAAGAATTCAACTGCTCTTCAATATAGTTCTACCAGTATGGTTGATAGGAAAGGTTACATTGATTGGTTGGAGCTTGTGGCCCATGAATATTTTCACACTTGGAATGTGAAAAGAATACGACCACTTGAGCTTGGTCCTTTTGATTATCTCTCTGAGGCCATGACTAGAATGCATTGGTTGACTGAAGGTCTAACTAGCTTTATGGATCAACTCTTTGTTCACCGTGCAGGGCTTTGCACGCAAGAAGAGTACTTAGAAAGAATGAAAGTAAATTTAAATCGGTACTTCTCTATTCCTGGGAGGAAATTTCATTCACTAGAAGATAGTTCATTTAATTCTTGGATTAAGCTTTATAGACCTGATGAGAATTCTAATAATTCAACAATTAGTTACTATTTAAAAGGTGGGCTCGTTTTCTTTGTTTTAAATATTTTATTAAAGAGAAATGATTCTTGTATTAATGATCTCTTGAGTCTGCTGTGGAAGAGGTATCTAGAAAATCCTGCAGTTGGAATGATAGACTCAGAAGTTTACAAAATGATTGATTCCCTGGCCGGTGAGAAAGTTAAAGATGAATTTGCTCATATGATTCGTTCTACAGAAGAGATAGACTTTGAAAAATATTTAAAAGTTATGGGTGTGAAAGTAGAGTATACAGAAGAGTCAAAACCTTGGATTGGGATCACTCCTCGTTATGATGCTGAAAATGTAAAAATTAAAAATGTCATTCTCGATTCTCCTGCCCATAAGTTTGGTCTCAATGCCGAAGATGAAATCATTGCCATTGAGGGAATGAGAATTCATAAGGGGAACTTTTCTGAGCATGAAAAGTTTCTTAAAATTAATACCACTTACACTTTCACTGTCTCAAGACTAGGTTACATCGTAACTGTTCCTGTACTTATAGAGAAAGCACCTAGAATTATAAAGTCATTAAAAAGTTTAAATGAATCACTTACTGAGAGTTTTTTAAAATAAGTGCGTGGGTGAAGAGCATTTGCTCTTTACTCGCAAGTTTCCAATGGCCGTCAATGGCTGGTTCTAAGAGAAGCTTAAAATCACCATTTGATTTGACTGCAATATCTTTAAGCACAAGTTGTTTATCGTCTTTATACAGAGGAGAGATGGCCTTAAACGCTGCCTCTTTGATGCACCATAGGTGAAGTGTACTCTTGATTTCATCTTCTTCATTAATGAAGAACTTCTCAATGCCTGGTTTTATCTCTCTGCTGCAATTTTCTAAGTCCACTCCAATGGATTTTATCTCTTCACAATATGTAGCCGCGGCCATGGCGAATTCATTGGTATGTGAAAGGGAGACGAGAGCGTTCTTTGCTTCTTCCATGTGATGATGATTCACAATACCTAAATCGGAGTAGTTTTCAAATTGATTGAGACCACAATTTTGTAGCGCCTCTAGTAGCGCTAATCTAGAAGTATAGTGATGGGATGCTCTCTTCTTTGAAGGGTATCTCTCAAGAACAGCTTTAGGAATAATTCCTTCATAAGTATTTAAAAAGACGGTGGTAATCTTCGAAAAGTAGAGATCAATTTCTTGTTGCATAAGCGTCATCTTTTTTCTATAAATAGGTTCTATAAAGGAGAGGTTAACGATGATGCCACATGAAGTACAGGAAGTGATTGCTAAAGTTCTTTTTTTCGTTTTCGCAACTCTCGTTCTCTGCATGAGCCGCGTTAGTGCCTGTGAAGAAATTCTCTTTTAGTATAAGCTTTAACTTATAATCTTTATTAGATAAACCTGTAGACAGATCCTCCATTTTCTTTGTAGAATTACCATAGTAAATTTATTGTTTGATGATTCCCAAGGACTTAAGGAGAATAGGCATGCCATCGAAGTATACAAGGTTAGAAGCGAAAAAACTAGCGATTAGTCGTTCTGAGCGATCGATTGAAAGACCAAGAGACGCCCAAGGAAAACTTCTAAAGGTAAGCGAATACTACGGAAAGAATGTCTTTCATTTCTCTTCTGCACCAGGAATTCCTGAGTCTGTAAAAAAAGAACTAGAAACAGTTTGTTTAACTGGTTCCACTTTAAAAAAAGAAAATGCAGAAATTGTGGCCAAGGCCGTAACTGAATGGGCCATTGAAAATGGAGCCACTCACTTTTGTCACTGGTTCCAACCACTAACGGGATCAACAGCTGAAAAGCATGATGCCTTCTTAGATTTAGAAAATGATAGTCCTATTGAAAAACTCTCTGCTACTCAGCTTATGCAAGGTGAGCCAGATGCTTCTTCTTTTCCAAATGGTGGTTCAAGAAGTACTTTCGAAGCGAGAGGGTATACTTCTTGGGATTTAACTTCTCCTATGTTCATTGTTGAAGGCGTGAATGGAAATACTCTTTGTATTCCAACGGCTTTTGTTTCTTATTACGGAGACGCCCTAGATATAAAAACTCCTCTTCTTCGTTCAGTGACTATTCTAAATGACCTGGCCACTGAATTTATGAACCTCATAGGTTATAAGAACACTAAGCGAGTGAATGTGACTTGTGGAGCTGAGCAAGAATACTTTCTCATTGATAAGAGTTTCTACTATGCTCGACCTGATTTAGTTATGACAGGAAGAACACTTCTTGGTTCTATCTCTCAAAAAAACCAACAGCTTGATGATCACTACTTTGGAAGAATCCCTGAGAGAGTTCTCTCTTGTATGGAAGAGATTGATTTTGAATTACACAAACTTGGAATTCCTGCCAAGACAAGACACAACGAAGTGGCTCCTGGACAATTTGAACTTGCTCAAATTTTTAGAGACGCCAATATTGCAGCTGACAACAATCAGTTGGTTATGTCGACGATTAAAGACGTGGCAGAGAAGCATAACTTCGTGGCCCTTCTTCATGAGAAACCTTTTGCTGGGGTCAACGGTTCCGGGAAACATTTAAACTGGTCTCTTGCCACTGATGAAGGATTAAACCTTTTAGAGCCTGGTAGTGAGCCTCATTCAAATACAAAGTTTCTAGCTGTTACAGCGATTGTTATTGAAGCTGTTCATAGAAGAGCAAAACTTTTAAGAATGGGAATTGCTTCTCAGGGGAATGATCATAGACTTGGTGCCAATGAAGCACCTCCTTCAATCATTTCTGTTTTTACAGGTTCTACGCTAGAGAAAATTTTTAGTTCCATAAAAGATGGAAGTGCTTTTAGTCCAGAAGGCGATGTCATTCTAGATTTAGGTGCTCATCAATTAGCTAACCTTGCAATGGATAACACTGATAGAAATAGAACTTCACCGTTTGCTTTTACAGGTAATAAGTTTGAGTTTAGAGCAGTAGGTTCTACTCAATCAGTTGGTTTCCCATTAAGTTTATTAAATGCCGCAGTGGCAGAAGTCTTTGAAGATTCGATCACATTCTTAAAGAAAGAATTGAAGTCAGGCTCTGAAAGTGACATTAACAGTGCACTTATGAAACTCACAAAGAAGTGGATCACAAATTCATGGGATATTATTTTCAATGGAGATGGTTATTCAAAAGAATGGCTTGTTGAAGCTGAAAAAAGAGGACTTCCAAATTTAAAAAATACTGCTGATGCTCTTCCTGTACTCTTGGATACTGAGCAAACTCGTTATTTGTCTGAGAAGGGAATTTTTAAGAAGCAAGAACTCGAAATGCGCTTCAATGTTCTCATTGAAAGGTACAACACTCTTAGAGAAATTGAATTTTCAACTCTTTTAGGACTTGTGAAAAAGAATGTTCTTCCAGCAGCTTTTGAATTTAAGAAGAACTTAGCAGAAGTGATTAAACTGCAAAGAGAAATAGGCCTTGAGTCTTCAGTAGAAACTGATATTTATAAGAAATTAAATTTCAATGTGGAAACTCTCTACGCGAACTTTAACAATCTTACTAATGCTGTTGAAACTAGTATTGAAGATGAAGTTAGGAAGTCTGTTGAAATTGCCAACGTGATTTTTCCTCTCTCTGAACAATTAGCTGATTCTTGTAATGAGATTGAAGACATGATGCCAAATGAATTATGGCAACTTCCAACTTATTACGAAATGTTATTTCTAAGATAAAAAGATTTCTGGCCTAAGACTTCTTAGGTCAGATCTTTTGAGTTGCGAGAATACCAATATTTCTAGGGGAGAGCTCTTCATCAAAGAGCTCTTTTAATTCCACGCTCTGTCCCGCTTCTTCAAGAAGCAGACAACGATCAGTTAAAATATAGTGCTCTAAACATCTTCCAAATTGCCACCTAAGAATATTGCCCAAGTACATTCTCTTCACTTCTTTCTTTATGTCAGCATCTTCATAGAATTCAGTGAGCAACTCTTCATTGTAGCCACTATCAAGATTTAAAACCTTGAGACGCTTCATAGCATAGTCAGAAAAATCTCCCCAATACTCTCTCGAGTGACCATCGCCCACAGAAACAAAGTGAGACTTTCCAACAATCTTATTGAGAAGAAGTTGTAATGAGTATCTAAAGGACTTCACTCTTTCTTTTAAGAGATATTCATTGAAATTCATACTGGTATAACCACGGGAGGCCATAGTAAGCGCCCATTTCTTAAGCTTTAGATGATTTCCTTGTTTTGCGTATTGAGATAGATTCACATCTGTTTCAGGGTTCATTTTGAGATAACAGCAACCAAAGTTTAGTAAAATCTTTGTACCCATTGTTATGTGAGTCTCAATGAGGGCATTGGCGAGGGGACCGCAGGTATGCAATCCGAGAGTGAGAGAATCTTTTGAAAATACATTCTTCATAATCTCTTGATCTTTATCACCGATGAAATTCATATTGATAAACTCTAAATCATTGGCACCCTTTGGGAGAGGGTAAGCATTCGCTCTTTTTATTCCCGACTTTTGAAAGTCCGCTTCAATATCAATGGTTTTGGTTTTTATTCCACAGTAGTGAGCGAGGATACGCGCCAAGTGACCGACGCCTCCTCCAATATCTGTAGTGTGAGAAAAACTATGATCATCATTGAGTTCAGTAATTAGAGAAGTGATGAGAGAGATCTCATGACGCTTCTTTTCTTTCACTTTTTTAAAGGCCCATTCTGTATAAGATTTCTTTTCGTAAATTTTAAATTGTTCTAACTCTATGAGATCTTTTCTCTTTTTGGAGAGTTCTAGAATTTCTGGGTTTTGAATATGTTCTGTTTCTAAGAAACAATCAAATCGCCAAAGTTGCTCCTTACTTAGTGCACTTAATTCATCAATCCAAGAGTCTTGATAGGGCGCCATATGACGAGGATAATCGTCTAATAGCTCTTCATTCCACATACCTTCATAGGGTTTTAGAAACTCGGTTAATTGATCAAAGTGCTGCTTAAAGTTCAAAACATTTCCCATTGCGTTTTTGTTGCAGTTATAATGCTTTTATATCTTATTTTAAAGCTCTAAAGGAGTCTATTCTTGGTATTTCAAGGTGTAAAATTTGCAGTTATTGGTATGGGTAAATCTGGTATCTCTGCTGTTAGACTTCTAGGTCACCTAGGGGCCGAGGTTTTGGCCGTAAATAATGGAAATATCGAACAATGGTCAGACTCAGTTGAATCTTTCTCCTCGCTAACTCTTATGGAGCAGGGGCAGCTTGACTGTGAGAGTGCACTCTTGCAAATGAATTTCATTGTTCTTTCTCCTGGTATTTCTAGAGATATTGAAATTTTAAGGGCCGCAAAGCAGAAGGGTGTCGTAGTTATCTCCGAAATTGAGCTGGCATATATGGCCCTGAGCGATAGACTTTCTAAGATTATTTCAATTACAGGGACTAATGGAAAAACTACAACGGTAACCCTCATTGACCTATTGGCGAGAGCTGCGGGAAAGAGTGTTTTTCTTGGGGGAAATATTGGAACTCCCTTTGCGGATTATGCTTACGAAGTACTCTCAAATAAGCGTAAAGAATGTGATCTCATTATTTTAGAATTATCCAGTTTTCAACTTGAGAGTATGCAAACTTTTAAAAGTGATGCAGCTGCTATTTTAAATATCACTCCAAGTCACGGAGAGCGCTACGAGGAAGTAAGGGATTACGCTCTGGCAAAACTTCATATTGTTGATCGCATGAATTTAAATGAAGATATATTTGTTGGAGACCTATCGGGGTATGAAAAAGATCTTCCCGCTGGAATTAAAGTTTCAAAACTAGAAACTCCAAAAGCATTAAAAGAAATTCATAGTGAACTAGAGGGACGTTTTCATCTCATTGGCTCGCATAATTTAAGTAATCTCAATTTTGCCACTAAACTTCTAGCTTCAGTTTCAATCGATTGGACAAAAGGAGTAGAGGGATTAGAGGGATTTAGTGGAGTCAAGTATAGGTTGCAAAAGAGAGCTGCCCGTAAGGAACTCTTAGTATTTAACGATGCTAAGAGTACAAACTGGGAAGCTACTTTTACAGCTCTAAATGCTTGTCAGTTCTCTTACCCTAAAAGTGACGTTGAACTTATTCTAGGGGGACAACTTCGAGGACACGGAGATGAACTTGGAGATAAACTTCACTCTCTAAAGAATGTCGTAACTAAACTCTATCTCTTTGGTGAATCTGGTCGTTTATTGATGAATGAAATCTCTGATCGTTTTCCTTGTGAATACTTCGAAACTCTAGACTTAGTGGTTGAGAGAATGAGTAAGGATACTTCTGAGAGAATAATACTACTATCCCCAGCATTTCCTTCTTTTGATCAATATGAGAATTATATTCAGAGGGGTGAAAGTTTTGACTTATTGGTTAACGAATACCTTGGCTAGTCACTTTTACAGTGCTCGAGGGAGCTCTAGACTCGTCTCTTAGTGTGTCAGCAACAGTTATCTTAAGTAGAAAGACACTTAAAATGATGAAGACAAATTTTGCTAGGTTCGTTTGCATTTTCTTGTAAATCCTTAAAATTGTTTAGAATTTAATATTTATTATCTTTTCGGCTAAAGTTATAAAAACTAAAGTCTTTTCTTTCAAGGAATTCTATTTGTCTCAAGATTCGTTACGGAATCTTCCCTATATTGGGCAAAAGTGCTACCTTAAGGAATCTTAGGAGTTAAATCATGTTAAAAATCATCTCTACAATAGTCATCATGTTACTGCTCACCATTCCCTTTCTATCAACTCCCTTAGGGGAAGAGCTTTTCTATGATTATCAAGAAACTAAGCTTCATAAGGCGATCTATTGCCAGTATGTTGAATGGTTTGGGGCGCAAGGATTTTCACAAGTGAAATTCTATCTTAAATGTAAACTTTAATTAATAGGGGTGATTGTGAGCAAGAGCTATACAAGAACGACAAAAGAAATAGAAGAAAATATACAAGCACTTTGTTCTTATATAAGAAAGGCCGGTTTAGACGGCGCCTATATTTCGAGTTTTGATATTTTTATGAATGAGTATGTTCCTATGGAGGAGTGTGTTCGTTATTACTTCACAGGGTTCTCTGGTTCCGTTGCTGATGTCTTACTTACTAGCAGTGGAGAGTGTTACTTATTTGTAGATGGTCGCTACCATGAACAAGCAGACCTTGAAGTTAAAGCAAGTAATGTAAAAATTGAAAAATGTCCCTTTGGTGTTTCTCTATTCTCTGCTCTTTGTGAAAAAGCTATAGAGCTGAATATCGATTCACTATGGCTAGATGGAGATAGAACTCCTCTTGGACATTATGAAGAGTTTAAAACTATTGTTAGTAAAACTTGTATTGAATCTACAAATCATCTTAGAGAATTTATTGAGCTTCCAACTTTTAAAAAAGACGCCACTATTTCGAAGGTAGGGAATTTGCTTTCTTCAAAAGAGAAGGCAGCTCTCTTTCTAAAAAAGGGAGAAGCTTTTTGGTTAAACTCTCTTGATTCCATTGCTTGGATAACTAATATGAGAGGCTACGGACTGCCTTTTCAAAGTAGTTTTATGGGACGCTGTTTTATTACAAATGAATCTGTCGAACTGGCAATTCCAAGTCATTATGACTGTGTTGTAGAAGATGAATTTATTAAAGTGACTAAGTGTGAGATCGATAGCTTTTCAAAAGATTTGAAAGTCGATCCTTCTATTTCAAAAATTTACTACGATCCTGCTCTTATAAATCTTACCGATTACTTAGTCTTAAGTGAGAAATTTAATAAGGAAAATCTCTTAGAAAGAGAATCTGGCATTATTTTTATCCACGCTATTAAGAGTGCTAGTGAAATGAGTTATATGGACGATTCATTTGCTAGAAGTGATCAGGCCATTGTTGATACTTTGAAATGGTTAAAGAAAGGTTTTCATGAAGATCAAACTATAACTGAAATGGATTTCTTTAATAAGACTACTGAGTGCTATGAAAATAGGGGAAGCTTGGAGCATAGTTTTGGAACGATCTCTGCGTTTGGCTCCAATTCTTCTATCATGCATTACTCAACACCAAGTAAGGACTTACTGGCCGAAGATGGAATGTTGGCGCTCTTAGACTCTGGAGGGTATTTTGAAGGTGGTTTTGCCACTGATACCACTAGAACAATTTATCTTGGAAAAAGCGTTGCCTCTGACAAGCAAAAAGAAATTTATACCTTAGTTTTAAAAGGTCTATTACAGGCTCAAGCTGCCATCTTTCCTGAGGGAACTTGGGGGAGTTATATTGATGCTCTAGCGCGAACGCCTATTCTGCAGGCCGGATATAATTATGCTCATGGAACCGGACATGGTGTAGGAATAAATGTTCATGAAGGTGGACTAAGGTTTTCTCCCACCAGTTCAATTCCCATAAATATTGGAAATGTAGGTTCAATTGAGCCGGGAATTTATCTACCAGGCTTTGGTGGAGTGAGACTAGAGAATATTGTCAGTGTTGTTAAGCATCCAACACTTGTAGGTATGTTGTGTTTTAGACCACTTGTATATATCGGGTTTGATCACTCATTGATAAACTTCTCTCTCTTAAATGAAGTCGAGAAAAATTGGCTGAGTGAGTATGAAGAAGAGTGTCGCCACAGGGGGACACTCCTAGATTAAGCTTTTACGGGAACTAGTTGTGGTGTTCTTTGTTTTAAGGCAAAGAACATCATAGTCCCAAGAAGAAGTAAGCTGAAGATTCCCTTTCCTCTTTGATTGTCATCGATGTAGGCAATAGATCCACAACTCGTAGGTTGCTCTCTAGGGTAGAGATAGCTAATTCCCTTGATGTCGTCATAGCCTAGGGCCTTTCTATTGGGCACGTTTGTATAGTACATGAGAGAGTCTCTACCGGAAGCGTGACCAAGACCAAAGGCATGACCAATTTCGTGAGCGAGTACCGCCACAAACTCTTCTCTAGTAAGAGTAGCAAGTCCTGTTCCAACTTTATTATTTAAGAGAATGACTGAACCAACAATATCTTTTCCGGAAGTGTTTATTGGAAGTGTTACGGCGAGAACATTATTGCTTGGGAAATTCGCTGCACCTGCTCCTGAATCATCATTACAACTAATTAAAACTTCTGTTGCGCCTGCTAAGGCAGAGTTGGGGGCACAAGAGCCACTATTAGTGACACAGATCCTTTCTGTGGCGAAGTCTCCACTTACTGTAACGTGAGAGCCTCTTCTTAATTTTAATTTACTGGTGGGCACTCTATTCCATAATGTATCAACACCTTCTACTGCCATGGAGAGTATTTCATCGTTAGTAAAAGGAATTTGATCACAGGAGTGAGTAGCTAAATTAACTACAACTTCATCTTTTCCAAATGCCGCAGCAAAAGAAGTGTTTAATGAAAAAGTAGCGTAGGAGTTAAATTGAAAAAGAATACTTGTTAAGAGAATTAGAATCCCCATGATGGTGCTCCAAAGTGGTAGTAGAAACTAAAAGCATAATTAAAACTTCTAGACTCGCTGTCTGTTAAATTAATCGCCCACCCTTCGACTTTTCCTGAAACATCTTTTACGAAGTTCCATTCAACTGCAAGATTTAGCGTAAGGTTTCTTGAAGTAGAACTTCCATTTGGAATGGGGAAGTCACTAGATCCTGTTCCATTATTTAAAGTGACCGTTCCACCTTCAGCAGAAATTCTATTAAAGAGAAAACCAGGTCCTAATTTAAATTTAAGGTCTCTATAACGATAGGCCACAGGCATTTGAATCCAATAAGTCCAAGTCGTAATGTATTTATCATCTCCAGAATCTGGAAAATCAAAAGAGAGTTCAGGGTCAAAAGTGAAACTCTCAAAGAGGTGAAAGCTTGCACCACCTGTTATGTAAGGATTAAATTCAAATGAATTTGTCGAACCAGATTCATCAGTTTGAACACGGCCGACAAATTGAGTAAGGTTTCCCGCTCCTGCAAATATATCAGTGAAGGCAAAGAATGATTTTGGGGCCACAACTTCCTGAGCAAAGATGCTAGGAGTCATAATAAGCACTATAGTAAGTAATAATTTTTTCATGGGAGTATTTTTGTTGAATTCTTTCACTATGACAATAGAAACCTCTAATAATTGGGTATTCAAAAGGAGAGATTCGATTTATCATAGGCTCAACAAACCACACCAAGGATGAAGCGATGTTTGAAAATTATAATACTCCCAAAGAATTACGACCAAGTGATCCACGTTTTGGATGCGGTCCTTCATTAGTTCCTGTGGAATTCTTAGAAAAACTTGCTGCAACAGGACAAGATCTCATGGGTACTTCCCATAGAAAACCAGCAGTTAAAAACCTCGTAAAAGAAGTACAAGAAGGGATTGCCAAATATTTTAATATGCCAAGCGACTATCAAGTTGTACTTGGAAATGGTGGCGCAACGCTTCTCTTTGATATGATCTCTCTTGGTCTTGTTAAAAAGAAATCAGCTCACTTCACTTGTGGAGAGTTTTCTTCAAAGTGGTATAAATCAGCCAACTCTATTCCTTGGATAACTTCTGAAGAAGTTAAGGCCGAATATGGTGAAGGTGTTGTTGGTCAAAATGTTGCTGACGCTGACCTTATTGCCATGACTTTAAATGAAACTTCAACAGGCGTACAAATTGAAGGTCTGCCAGAAGTTGATGATCAAACACTTCTATGTGTTGACGCAACAAGTGGAGCAGGACAAGTTCCTTGTGATGTTTCAAAAGTTGACGTGTTCTTCTTTTCTCCGCAAAAAGTATTCGCCTCTGAAGGTGGATTATGGATTGCCCTTATGTCTCCAAAAGCACTTGCGAGAGCAAAGGAAATTGAAGGAAATAAAGAACGTTATATTCCAGGAATCATGAGTTTTGATTCTGCTATTTCAAATGGTACCAAGAATCAAACTTACAACACTCCTGCTATTTCAACTCTCTTCTTTATTAATGAGCAAGTTAAGCTCATGAATGAATTTGGTGGTTACGATAAGGCGATTGCTTATGCTGAAGATAAAGCAAAGCTTCTTTACTCGTGGGCAGAAGAAAAAGAATACTTAAGTGCTTATGTAAAAGAAGATAAATTTAGATCACGCGCCGTTGCGACAATTGATCTTGATGATAAGTACGATGCCAGTGCACTCATTTCAATCTTTGCTAAAGAAGGTTCAGTGAATGGAATTGATGCTTATAGAAAGTTAGGTAGAAATCAATTTAGAATCTCTCTCTTTCACAACGTAAAACTTGAAGACTTAGAGAAACTCACTAAAATGATCTCTCTTGCTATTGAGTCTTAAGAATTAGTTTTAGTTAAATTTTTATTATATTTAAGAATTGGGCCGCTTTAGAGTGGCCCTTTTTTATAGTTTAGATCTATTTTAAACAACTCTGATAGTTCTTAGGAGTACACTTTGTGACTCCCGTAAAATTCACTTCCTCTACTTTTTTTCCTTTATTTATATCAAGTAAAATTTCAATGGCCATTTCTCCCATTTGTTCTGGTCTTTGACCTACATTGCCAAGGGAATGACCTCTTTTTAATAATTCAATTTGTGAAGATGTTGTATCAATAGCGAATACATTTACTTTTGTATTAAGTTTCTTTGAAACATGAGAGGTTAATTTAATATAGTCTTTTAAATTCGTTTGAGGCCAGGCGCCCATGACTGCAACGGTCAGTGGTTTTCCGTCATGTGTTTTAAAAGAGAGTGAGCGAACTAAGTGACTTAAGGCCTTGTCTGAACTTTCCAAACTATATAGGGGACACCTCTTATTTGAAACGTACTTGTCCTTGGAGGATTTTTTTATATAACTCATAAAGCCTCTTATTCTTTCGTTTAAATTAAATGAATAACGATGCCCACTTATTATACAAAACTCATTCGCCTCTAGTGATTCATCTACAAAGAGTTTAGCCAGCTCATATCCAAGTACGTAGTTATTGGTCCCAATATAGGAAACTCTAATTTTAGGGTTAGGCTTTAAGACTTCTTTAGAAAAATCTGCATCTATTGTGACAACTGGAATGTGTTTTGGAATATAGTTTTCTATACTTCTCTTGGTAAACTCTGAATTTATAATCGCAATAGCAATCCCATCAACTTTCTTACTCACGAGATCCTTGATCGCCTGTTCTTGCAAGTGAGAATTCCCTGCTTTCATCTCAGCAAAGAGACATTCCACATTCTTTAATTCCTTGGCCCTTCTTAGGCATCCTTTTTTAATACTTTTAAAAAAGGGAATATTAGAATCTTTGGTAACGATTCCGAACCTATAGATTTTTTCTTCAGAGAAAGAAGATTGGCATAAACAGTAAATGAGCAAGAGATAGATTATTTTCATGAGTAGAGTCTAAATGTTAATTATTAAGGAAATGTTAACTTCAATTAAACTTAAAAATCTGAGAATTTATAGTTAAATACTCCATATTATCTCAGATAGTAGTCACTTCATTTTTCAAGATAAAGCTATAAGTAGCTTAAAAGACGTTGTTTTCACTGGGCAATTAGCTTCCCCTTTTATCTCTGAGCGTTTTTCTATAAAATTAACTGAGAGTTTTAAAAAGGGTCGAGATGAAAGTATTTCTAGTGTCACTTCTATGTCTAATTTTCACTGGCAATTCATTTGCCGCAGATGAGAGGATCAAATCAGCTGAGCAAATTGAAAGGTTCTTTCTTGATGAAATGAAGGTTTCAAAACCTACTGATACGTCAAAGTTCTATTTCTACAATTTAGCCGCCAGAGAATTCTATTCTTATAAATTCTACGACAAATCCCTTGAATACTATGAATTAGCAATTGCTATGAAGGTGAGTGAGGATAAGACTGAAGCTTTTATTAATCTCATGGCAATTGAACATGCTAAGAAGAGAGAAATAACTAAGAAGACTTATGAAAGAGTGATGAAGTATTTAAAAGGTTCTGGAAAAATCAAAGAAGCGGGAATTTCTCGTTATATGAACTTTATCTCGGAGAGCTTCTTTAGTGATAAACCAGCTAAAGATTTTCGTGGCTTCTTTGGTCAGTATTCAAAAGATAAAAGTATTAAGAGTTATATTAAGAATAAAGAATATAAGAAGGCCCTTAGTTTAATCAATGATAAGAGTGTTTACGATAGTGATATTGTAAATAGAGTGCAATTTGATTTACTGAGATCTTTAGTTCTAGGTAAAGCGAAATTTAAATTAAGTTGTAAATCAACTCTTGATAAATTTCCAAACTCCTTTGCTTGGAGTATGAAAGTTTGTCGTACCTTAGTGAATTATCAAAAGGGAAGAACTCCTTCTAGTAAGGATGTTTCAAAAATAAAGTCTTCACTTAAGAAGCAAAGTGAGTCTCGGCTGTACTTTGCTGTAGCGGTGGAGGACTTGAAATGAGAAAAATTCTAAAGACTCCCTTCTTTGTATTAGTACTACTTCTATTGCTACCTCTTTCGAGTTGTAATCAGAACTTACTAGGTGCCGGTTACGCAGTAAAAAACCTCTTTGCCACTCCTTTTAAAGCCATTTCAAATGGTATTAGTAACTTTCAATATAATTCTATTGCAGAAAAAGATGATAACAAAAAGAGTTATAATACTAACGAGTGTTGGGTAAAGAGAAAAGCACCCCTTGATAATCTATCAGATATTGAAAAAATAACTGATGCTGTGAGAGGGAATGTATGTTCTTGCGTTCCTTGGGGAAGTTGTACTACTGCTGAATGTCCTTGTTCTAGAATGTGTCCGGATAACTTTGATATTTTTAAGAGACCTGAGAGAAAGTCTCTGGGAGAATTAAGTTTTAAAGAAAATTCTCTTCCTTTTAGAAATGGTGGCGGAGGCTCTAGTGTTACGACGACTCAAGGATTTTGTTGGGGACATGCTTCAGTCACTTCTAAATTTAATCGCTTAGCTTTCTTCAAGGAAAATGAAACACCTAAACATTCTTTAAAGTCAAAAGACGAGAAAGAGTACGGCAAGGCGCTAGATTACTATAAAGAAATTGTGGACAAAATTATTGATAATGAACCGGTTAATATTCCAGGCTATAAGAATTTAAATGATTTTGCCTCTGAACCAGGTATTCAAGAATATATCGCCGATCAAGTTGCTCACTCATGGGCAGATAGGGCCATGACCTTTAATGGAATTGATGTTGCCTTGAAAAGTAATCCTAGATCTAAAAAAGAAAATCAAAAATTCTTTAAAGATATAGTGAAGAAAGTTGATCAAAATCAACAACCGCAAATTGTTTTCACCGGTAAAGACAGCAAGTTCATGACTCACGCAGTTCTTGTTTCTCATTATGAAAAACAAAGTGATGGCTCTACTAAACTTTGTATTAGAGATAATAATTATAGCAGGACACGTGGACCAAAGGTTAAATGTAGAGAGAATATGACTATAAACGCAGATGGTTCTGTTCGCTATAGTGCTTGGGGAGATTTAGGAGGGCTTAATGTCGCCCATAATGAAAACCCTGATTCACTAACTCAGTTTAAAAATTTAAAAGAGAGATGTAACAAAGAAAAAGGGTGTAGTAAGTAACTACTTATCTTTACTATCTAAATTAAAGTACAACTCATCCTCATAGAGGGTGAGTGTTCCTGAAAGATCACTGCCATTATCAAAGTTACAAGATCCATACTTATATATAGTAAAACCTTCTACATCATCTTCAGTGAGAGGTGATAGGTAACTTCCCATTAAGTAATCAATTGATTTCACTTCAAAGTTGCAGCCATAATGTGTCTTTTTTATATTGAAAACAGACCCTATAAACATGGCCTCATAGTATCTATATTGAGTGACATAATTTGAATTGCTTAAAATCGTTTCTTTGTTAAACCAGCACGCTGGCCTTTTTTTATTTAAAGCGCCGTAGAGGGAAGTGGTGTAGCGACAAGAAATACTAGGGTAGCCATTAAAGTTAGTGATAGAAGTTGTTGAGAGATTGAGTTGATCAAAATCAGTGTAAGCTTCAGATGGCAATAAGAAGTTCTCAACTTGGCTTTGTTCTTTAGAAGCGAGCAGAATTTCAGCACAGAGGTTTAATTCATCACTTGCAGTATATTCATCCTTACAAAGACTCTTTTGAAAGATTGAAAGATCTGCAAATGAATTAGAATTTACACTTTTGAAAACTCTCTTTAAACAAACACTTGTCGCAAAGTAATCCGCTTCTGCTTCAGCGCTATACTTCTTGGTTGGCATGACTTTCACACCACCTGCTATGAGATGACCCAGTTCGTGACAAATAGTATGAGCGAAAGATCTTGTGGTCACTGGAGCTAACCTAGCGTAGGCTCCGTGTAAATTTATATTACCCTTGTTGTCTCTTCTATTGGCGCCTGCATTTACAACTGTGGAGTTCCAATCGAGATTAAGGGAAATATCCATCCCTGATCCTATGATTTCTTCTTTCATAGAACTCATGACCTTTTTGGCAATTTGGTTGAATTGAACTTCGTCTATAGAAGCAATAGAGTTTGAAAAATAGAAAAATAGGATCAAGAATTTCATGTTTTATTGGTAGAATGGTGGAGCAATTTTTTCAATTAAAGTGAAATAATGAAAGAATTAGTTTTTCACATTTGTGAAACTCTCTCCTGCAACGTGTTGTTACAAGAGAGAAGGTCAATATTTATTTCTTGTTACCGTTATATTTCTCTAAGAAATTTTTCTTAAATTCAGTGAATCTGTCTTCTAAGATAGCTTCTCTCGCACTTTCTGCAAGATTTTTGTAGAAAGCGATATTGTGAGTGGTCGCTAGAATAGCTCCTAGAATTTCATTTGAATCAAAGAGATGTTTTACGTAAGAACGAGTGAAGTTCTTACAAGTGTAGCAATCGCAGTTTGGTTCAATAGGAAAGAAATCTCTTCTATAGTTCTTGTGCTTAATTCTAATCTTTCCACGGTTAGTAAAGAAAGTTCCACCTCTAGCAAATTTAGTAGGGATGATACAATCACTCATATCAATTCCGTGCTCCCAAATCATAAGAAGGTCTTCTGGATTTCCAACACCCATTACGTAACGTGGTTTATCTACAGGCATAAGTGGTGCTGCAAATTTCACAATCTTTTCCATGAGCTCTGGACCTTCACCAACGGAAACTCCACCAATGGCGTATCCTGGAAGATCTCTCTTTACGAGTTCATCTACACATTCTTTTCTATATTCATCATAAGTAGAACCCTGAATAATTCCAAACAGTGCTTGCTTAGGATTGGTCCAAGTTTCAATACAGCGATCAAGCCATCTGTGAGTTCTATCAATAGAAGTCTTTGTATATTCTTTGGTGGCAGGATATGGGATACATTCATCAAAGGCCATCATGATGTCAGAACCAAGGTTCTGTTGAATTTCAATACTTGTCTCTGGAGAGAGAAGAACTGTCTTTCCATTTTGATCTCTAAATTCAGCACCTTCTTCTTTAATCGATTTCTTTTGTAGAGAGAAAACTTGAAAACCACCAGAGTCTGTAAGAATTGGTCTGGGCCAACTCATCCACTTGTGGAGTCCTCCAGCTTTCTTAATCAGATCAGAACCCGGACTTAAGTGAAGGTGGTATGTATTTGAGAGGATAACTTTCGTATCCATATCTTCTAGAACTTGTGGTTGCTGTGCTTTAACAGCTCCGTGAGTTCCAACCGGCATGAAGACAGGAGTTGGGATATCTCCGTTGGGAGTCCTAATCATTCCTGCTCTCGCCTTAGAATTTTTATCTACATGGGTAACTTCAAATTGAAAGTGTTCTTTGACTTGGTCCTGAATTCTGGACATAGTTTTATACTCCTAAATAGTTTTAACAGTTTATGACAGAAAAAGGCCTTAATTTCCAGTAGTAAGCAACATGTATGAAGCAATTCCATGGGTATTTATGGATTTATACTAAAAAAATCTAAATTCTTATTCTTTAGGGCCTGATTTAAACGATTTAGAGAGTCTACTAACTCCGAAACTTTGGGGAGAGTCGTAAATTCAGTTAAGGATTCTAAGTAAGTCTGAATACTGACTAAGTAGATTGAGTACTTTTCTAATAGCTCTTTTCTCTTATCTAACTCTTTACCTTCATTCATGACTTTTAGAGAATTCTCAAAAAAGAAATCATAGACGCTAGCAATTTCTAAATCAGTAATGTCTTTCTTTGTTTCACTAATTGTCTTTAGAAGGTCTAGAGTTTTGGACCAGTCCCACGAATTGGCTGTATCAGTATTCTTTAGAATTTTATAATTTTGAAAGAGATTACTTACTTGTTTTTTGGCAAAATTTGCATGTTTAAGTTCTGAATTAGACTTATAGATTATAGCTTGTCCTTTTAGGTTGAGGACCATCACCTGAATTTTGTAATACTTAGAAGAGCGATATTCACTAAATAAAAGAAATTTCTTTGGAGTAGAGTAGTAAGAGATTTTGGACTTGGGCTGCACTTGTAATTGGCCCATTAATTGGCTTTTTAGTGCCGAAAGATCTTTAAAGAATGGACCATGGTTTATAAATAAATGGAGAGGATCGTTGAAATTTAAATTTAATGAGTTAAGAATCACTTTTTTCAATTGATCAAAAGCGGCCGGTGAGAAGTCCCTACTTTTTTTACTGTTTAAATTCTCTAAAAGATCTGGATAGTGAATTGCAAACATAGGATTTACATCTCTATTATCTTTAATTGATTTTAGAATATTAAAATCTGTAAAATATTGTACTTTTAACCATTTAAGTTTCTTCTCCATTTGATAGAAATCAACACCAGGGATAACCTTTTTCTTAAAAGGCTTTATAGTTGGCAAGATAGTAATTCTCTTATCCCACTTTCCTGAAAACTTTGCTTTCATAGAACTAGATGGCCAGATTCTCTTTATCTTATGGTCTTTCTTTATTTTGATAGGTCTTTGTTCAGTGATGTTGATTGTTTTAAATGAATCCAAATTTAAAATAATTGGAGTCACAATTGGAGTTAAGAGAAATAGTGGGAAAAAGAGAAATATTCCGACTATCTGCAGAGATTTAGAGGGGACAGAAAGTCTTGAACCCGTGAGCACTTCTTTAAGAGTTCTCTTTTTTACGATACTAGGAAGGTCGAAAATTATAAGAGGAGTTGTAACAATAGATATGAGTGTTCTCAAAACAGCTTGAACTCTACTGAGAAGGAATGATTTTTCATTTCTCACACCAAAGAGAAGTTCTGGAAGTCCCATTCCAAGAAGTAGTGAAAACAAAAGTTCCAGCACGATAAATACCAAGACAATTTGCATTAAATTATTTGTTAAATAGTGACCGTAGGGAATAGTTTCTAAGAGTTTTGTAATCTTATTGAAATGAGGAGCCAAGAGGGCATCAATCTCAAAGAGAGGAAATACCTCCATAACAAGTGAAATACTAATACAGACTTTCGAGATGAAAGAGAAGAATCTCGTAAAGATTCCTGGTGCTGGGCTATAAGTTCTTTTGACATTTGCTTTATCAAACTTCAATTCTCGTGGATTTGATTTTTTTTGTTTTATTTTAAAGAGAGAGGTGACTTTAGTGAGGAAATTTGATTTTTCGCCCTCAGCGTCCTCATCGAACTCTTCTTCAAAATCTTCTTCATCAGATAGTTCTTCACTACTGTAATTACTAAAATCAAACTTCTTTTCTACAGGAGCTTTATCAGATTTTAGTTCTGCTTCAACTTCTTCTTCTAAATCTTCTTCAATATCTTCTACATTAATGTTAGAGATTTCTTCAGTGGCTTCATTAGCACTTTCTTCTGATACGACTTGATCATTATTCTCAAAGAGATTCTTGTACTCATCAGAAACTTCATGACTGTCTGCTTCTGCTCTAATAATGATTTCAATATCACCAAGCTTAAGTTCGTCTCCAATATTTAATATATACATTTTTCCGTGATTTAGGAGTTGCTCTCCCAGATGAGTTTCATTCTTTCCCCCTAAATTATGTAAAGAGAGGACAGAGTTATGAACTCTAAAACTCAAGTGCATAGGGGAGAGGCCATATTCTTCAATACTGACATCACTTTTCTCAGAACTTCCAATGACAAGTTTACCGCTTACGGAAACTCTCTGAGGAGCTTGATCTGGAAAACGAATATCTAGCACAAAGCTGACCGGGTCACTCAAGAATTAGTTCCTTATTGTAATTATCTTACTAACTATTTTCGCAGAGATAGCGATTAATGCAACCCTCTTAAACATTTAAATAAAGTTATATTTCACATGTTTGTGCGGGGCAATATTTCCCCCACGTATTAAATTCCAAGGACTTTCATTATCCTAGAGGAAATAGATTTTTTTTATAAACAGGTATTTCAAGGAAGAACTACATGCGCACAATTAAAAACCGATTAAAGAGATCAGTTGGTCTCTTACTAGTGACTGCTCTCACAACCTCTTCAGCATTTGCTGAGTATGATGTTATTGAACGTTATACGTTTCTAGAAGATAAATTTAAAACTCACGACAGTTTAAATGCTGTTGGACACGATTTCTATTTAGAACTTGGTGGTCTCTTTAATAAGAACCTCTTTGATGTGATTGATGAAGGTGAGGAAATTGACAAAACTGCTGGTGGAAGTGCTGCTAAAATCACTGCCGCCCAGGCCTTTCTTAGAAAGTACGATAAGACAGAACAAAATGTAAGGGCAAAAGTTGGTTTCGGTTTTCCTCTTCCTTCTTTTACAATTCAGGGAGTTAAACTAAAGCCAAATTTTAGAGTAGGAGCCACCTTTGGTGTTCTTATGGGAATTAGAACTAAGAACGCGGATGTTAATGCAGCTCTGGAATACGTCTCTTCTGGTTTAGATCCTGCCATTAGGGACCTGTTAAAGGTTTGTAACTTCTCTGTTCCTGGAATTGCAAATGGTGGAGACATTATTCAATACGGTGTAGATAACTGTGGTGTTCCTGCCGTAACAGCTGCTCCATTTTTAAATAAGTTCTTCTTTCCTGATGATACAACTGTTCCTGTTATTTATAATTATGTTAAAGGTGAAGGAAAGGCCGGATTCTATATCGACTATACGTATGAAGATAATTGGTATGGATCGTTTAACCTTTACGGAATGGGTAGAGCGGATGCGAAAGTTATCGTGACAGATACGGCCCTAGCGGGACAAGGTGAAATTGCTGAATTCGGTGATGAGTTAAATACAACAGTTACACTTTCAACAGATTTAAAGTTTGGTTATAAGAATAAAGATCTCAAGGCCTTCTTGGCACTTGAAGAAGTTAAATTGGCCACGATGAGTGATAATAAGGAAAAAGCAGGCGAAACACTTTATGGAAATGATATGTTGATTCGCTTACAAGGTGAATATATCTATAACCTTGGTAACTTTAGACTTAACGTCTTTGGTGGATTACACCACCGTGGAGGTTATAGTTTTGGGAAGGGTTACTACTTAGGAACTGATCTCTTGGCCCACGTTTGGGAAGAGAGATTAAAGTGGAGAGTTAGAGGAATGATCGATAATGAACATATTACTTTCTCTCCTATGATGGATCTCTGGTTCTTAAATCTGGAATATGCTCTAAAACTACCTATTCAATCTGAAGTTGATGGGGTTAAGCCTTCAACATTACACGTTGTGAACCTCAGACTTGAGTTCTAGATAAGTCATTTAAATTTATTGATAAGTATGGGGACCTCTAATTGGTCCCCTTTTTTTGTAAATAGTTTATTGGTGGATGACTTTGCGTGTAAGTTCTGTTAAAAATCGCACACTTATATTTTTAGTTACTTGAGGACACCTATGGCGAATTTTAAAGACTTATTAACAGACAAAGACTTACTAGCTTTTGTAGAAGAGCAGGGGTTTCAAGGTCCGACGCCTGTCCAAATTAAAGGTATTCCTTTATTAGCTAAGAGAGAATCAATTTCACTTCTAGGAAAAACGGGGACAGGGAAAACTCTTTCTTACGCACTTCCTATTGTTCAAAACTTAAAAGAAGATGAAGCCAAGGGCGTTGAAGTTAAGAAAGGGTCTCCAAAGGCCGTGATTGTTCTTCCAACTAAAGAACTTGCTACTCAGGTTTTCAATGTCTTCAAGGATGTTTCTCACTTTGCAAAGCTGAGAGTCAGATTACTTCTTGGTGGAGAAAGTGGACATAAGAGTAAAGACTTAGGGGGACAGGCGATAGATATTCTAGTGACTGGTCCTGGTAGACTGGCCATTATGGTTGAAAAGAAACAACTTTCTTTATCAGATGTTAAATACTTAGTTCTTGATGAAGCCGATACTTTATTAGATATGGGATTCTTTAAAGATATTAAAAAACTTTGGGGTTACTGTGAGTGGGATGGAACAACTGTTGCTCTTATCTCTGCAACTATGCCTAGTGATTTTAATAAATATAAGGATGATGTTTTTTCTAAAACAAAATTTCAAATGTTGGAAGTTGGCGGTCATGCACTAAAGCAAGAGATTGAGACTTTTAACATCGATTTAAACTTTAAAGAAAAAAATAATATGACTGTGATGTTTCTTGAGAAGCAAACTGCTGGTAGTGGTATTATTTTCTGTAACCGTAAAGAAACAACTGTTGAAGTTTATGAATTCCTAAAAGAAAAATTTAAAAGTAAGAGATTCTATATCTTAAATGGTGAAATGGAAGCTAAGGATAGATTAGCATCTTTTAAAAAATTCAAAGAGAAGGGTGGTGTTTTAATCTGTACAGATATCGCCGCTAGAGGGATTGATATTCCTGCCTTAGCTTGGGTTTTAAATTATGACCTTCCTTTTGAAGCCGTATTCTATATCCATAGATCAGGACGTGTTGGTCGTGGTGGAAGAAAAGGTTCAGTATTTAATTTTGTCACATCAAAAGACTTCAACTTAATTGCTAGAATAAATACTTCAATTAAAAACCAGTCACTTTTAAAACTAACAACTATTAACTCTAATATTCTAAAGACTATGACTAAGAAGAAAGCTTCTAAGTCTAATAAATCTGAGGAAAAAGTTGTGAAGAAAGTTTCTAAGAGACCACAGGTTGGAAGAAAGAAAACTCCAAGATATAAGAAAAGTTAGATAAATTTCCAAGAGATAGTATATAATAAGGTCATGTATAAAACATGGCCTTTTTTTATTCTCTTTTTACTTTTTTCTTCTTGTTCAAAAGAGCAGAAATTTACTTCGAGTGATATGTGGAAACTAGCAGTAAAAAAAGACCCCTCAATTGAATTAATACTTCTTACTGATCCAGCTAAAAGAGTACTCTGTGAAAATTATCAAGTGGATGGCTGCATTATTGGCTCAGGTAAGAGAATAAAAGTACGCTTAATAGAACTTATGGCGATGGAATTTGACTCTGAAGAGAATGCCCGAAAAGCTGCACTTGCTTACGATCAGTACTACGCTAGAAACTGGTTCTTTGATGAAGTCAAAGGTGAGCCTGTTTTAGAAAGTTTTATTAAAGAAGTCTACGGAGCAAAGAACCCGAAAAAATCAAAATAGAAAAGTGAGAAATCGCTTTTCAAATTCTTCAATTTTCTTATTCCAGTTTTTCAAAAAATCTTTATTTTCAGGATGATCCATTTCATAAGCTAATAGAGTTTGTTTAAAGAGTAATACCCATCGGTTCACTTCACCTTTTCTAACGAGAAGATCTTTGTGAATACTCATTAAATCAAATCGCTCACCATCATTTAATTTTTCACCTAGAAGCTGCATCCGCCAAAACTTTTCAATCCTAGGTAGGTGGTTCTTAAAGGCCTCTATGGGTGGCGTTAGGGGAGAGCTCCCTTGAAACTCTTGGATCTTTCTAAATTGATAACCAATGAGAAAATCCACAGTGGCCACCTTATAAAAAGACAAAACTACATCACTTATTACTTGAGCCTTCTTGTCAGGCATGGGGTGTATCCTATTAAAATAACACTGAATAAAAATTAATGTAAAAACAGTGTAAAGTAGTCAAATTAATCTCCGATAAATTAAGTACAGCAAATATCGGAGTAAATAACTATGAAGTCTAAACTTCTTTTAATGATAACACTATTTGGAATATTCGTGAACTTAACCCGTGCGGAGAGTGTGAATGTTCAATCCTTGAATCAAGGAACGTGTTGGTTTAGTGAAGAAGAAACTTCTATTAAAGTCGTCTCATTTAATGATGGCCAGGTTATGAATCTAGACGACAATTATCTAAGTCATATTCTCTCTCTCGATTTGCCACTAACATTTGATGGTTCTTACACAGCAGAAATTTTTTGTAGCTCTCATGGAGCTAGTCTAGTCATGAATATTAAAGAGGAAAATCTAAGATATTGTCTTTGGCTAAAACTTGATAGTGAGGGACCAAAAGTTCAATCATTTGGATTGGCCGATAATGATTCAAAGTGTGATGGCCATGATCCAGGTGTTCTCATTTTATCTTTAAATGATGATGTAAATATAAATGATGAATTTATGAGAAAGTTAGAAAATAGAGAATTCGGATTTGAATATGAATCGGTTTCTAGAGTAAGTGAACGAATAATTAAAGTTTCATTTTCCAAAGAAAGTTATGGAAGAGAGATGGAGTACGCAAGTAGATTTACTGACTTAGACGCCGTAAAATTTGCAGAGAAATCATTTTTCTACCACCCCATTGGAGAGTGGGGGTCATTGAAGTCTCTAAAAAAAGATTAAAAAAAAGCTTCGCAAATGCGAAGCTCGTTTTAAATTATTTTCTTGAAGAAAGCTCAGACATTGTTTTACCAAGTGACTTAGATTTTCTCTGAATGAAATTATTCTTCTCAGAGAATTCTGCTTCTTCCTTACAACCAATGCAAAGTTCCGCTGTCATTCTTGCCATTAGTCTTTCAAAATTAATTTCATCATCACAATCCTGACAAAGGCCATAAGTCCCTTCTTCAATTTTCATGAGTGCTTTATTAATTTTCTTTAGATAAAAGATATCACGGTTTCTGAATCTGATCTCTTGAGATGTCTGAACGTTAACTGAGGCTTCGTCTACGGGGTCACTAAGTTCATTCTTATCAAGGCAATAACTTTCATTAGTTTGTGCCTTGTTGAAAATTCTTTCCTTTTCTGCAAGAAGCGTATCTTTAAGTTGGGTAATTTGCTTGTTGCTGAGGTACTTGTTTTCACGTTTCATGAGTTTCCTCTCTCGTTTAAAATATGTAGTGTGTGTGTTTTGTAGAACAGTTGTAACTCAATGAATACACGAATTAAAGAATTCTAGTATTGCAATTTCTTACATCTGCTTAATCTACTTTATTTAGATGTTAATGTACTTGTGACCCAGAGCACTCGTAAAACCTATTAATCTTACAATTGTTGACATGTTTACTTGGTTTTAGTCACTTGACGCACTTCTTAGTAAATGTTGCTTCGCAGAAAGGGCAGAAGTGCCAGAATTGAACGTCTAGTTCACTCTTACAGCTCTCACAGTGAATAAGAAATTCGAGATCAGCAAAGACCTCAGTGGAGCCTACAAAGATGTCTTTTCTCATGGCCCTAATAGTAGTGGGGTGTGCTTTAAATCCACCGGGGATGATGGGATCGTTTAAAAACTTTCCAGGCGAGACGGACTTGTCAGGACGTATTTGAACTTTTATCTCCTCTGGAGAGTCAATGAAGTGATTTCCACCGCCAGCATTGGTGGCACTCATTAATTTCTCATAGGAATTTTGTGGATCAAACTTATTACTCACGGGGTGCCCATCTCTTTTCTAGCATTTCTATAATTTGTTTTGAGGCCTTCTTATGCTTATCAAAAATAGCAAGTATTCCGGGCTTCGCATTTATTATATCATCTTTTAGAAACATTGCTTGGCTACCTAGAGTTTCAATAGTTCTAAGTGTCCATTCTAAAACTTCTGGGTCTTTATGTTTAATCAGTTTCTTTAAAACTTCTAGTAACTCAAAGGGCGTTCGCTCTCCACGTTTTTGGTGGTAGGCGATGATGTGTTTAGCAGCGGCACTTAAATTGTAAATGAGAAATTCTGCTTCATCAGTTTCTTTGAAAGTTCTATAAATATTTTCTGAGAAAACATGACTATAGTTTTGAGTATTATCTAAGAGGCAAAATACTTTAATGAGTTCATTAAAGTTCTTGTCCTCAAGAAATCCACTCCAGAGTTCATTTAGTTCGCTGAACTCTTCTTCGGAGTACTTGATATGAGGACGCTCGTCTTTTTTTAGTTTTGAAATTACGGTGTTAAATTCTTCGTTTAAGTTCATGAATAAAGAATAACATGTTCAAAAAAGCTTGTAACCCAACTTTAGATAACTTCCCAAGTATGATCGGCCATAAGTTTTACTGAAGATTCAAATTTCTCATAGGGCATGGAATCTCCCCACTCTTTTGGACCTATAATTGAGAGTAGGTGTTCACCATCTTTTTTTAAGTATAAGTGATAGAGCTGTCCGATGATGGGATCAAAGGAAATTTTGGAAGTGTAGATTAACTCACTAATTTCCACACGTTTTTTTAATTTTGCTGCTTGTTCAATAAGAGGTCTCATTTGATCCATGAGCTGGTCCATCTGATTGGCCGTCTGCTGGTGCATGGCCCTTAGGGCGCGACTTTTTATCTTGCCTTCGTCTTCAGGGCGGATAAGGGCACTAGAGGAGTTTGTGGCGTATGCTACTAGTCCAGGCAGGTCCACTGAGTTCAATTTCAACCTTTCACGGTCAACATTCTTAATATCAATTTCTTGCCCTAGTAGGTCTTTTTTATCGCTCATGAAGACTTTATGGCCTAAATCTTAGCTATTTGTCAGCTTGAAGCTTGAAAAGCCTATGAATTCTGTGTAAAGACTACAGTGTTTAGTCTCGGACAAGCTCTATTTATGCTATAACGGGGTCAAACATAGGAAGGTTAACAACTTGAAATCATACTTGATGAATTCTATTTACTTAGCGACGGAAGGAGAAGGGGTCCATATTGGAACACCTCAGGTCTTCGTGCGTTTTCAAGGATGTACAATTGGTTGTTTAAATTGCGACTCCAAGGACACTTGGGATTTCGAAGGAAATAGATGGACTAAGGAAGAAGTTCTCAGTGCCATTGAAGATGCCGGTGGAAAGAATTTAAAGAGAGTTTCGATTACAGGTGGTGATCCTCTACACCCAAGTCATGTTCCAAATGTTCTAGAACTTGTCACTGAGCTCAAGAGTAGAGGTTACTATATTAACCTTGAAGCTGCCGGGACGAGAATTGTTCCTGAAATTTTTGAAAAAATTGATTACATAAGTATGGATTTTAAAACTCCTAGTACCGGAGTTAAAACTAGAGTTGAACTTCTTTCAACTCTAATTAATAATTACCCTAGTAAGTTTCAAATCAAAGCAGTGATAGAAACTCATGAAGATATGATCGCAACTACTGATGCCTACAATCAATTGCTTTCAATGAACACAACGCTTAACTTTCCATGGAATTTAACTCCATCATATAATTTAAATGAAGAATTTCCTCTTGAGAGATTTAGAAATGTAATTAAGTGGAATGAAGAAGCAGGTGGATTATTTAGAGTGATCGGACAACAGCACAAGTGGTTATATGGTCCAGACGAAAAGCAAGTTTAAGCGGCCTTAGGAAGAGACATATTCATATTCTTTGCCTCCAGCATCTCGGTGCCGTATTTCTGGAGGGTTGAAATATCTACTAAAGTATAATTCAAAGTCTCTGCTTGTTCCATTTCTTCATTGGTGTAAGCATTACAAATCACAACTAAACGCGAACCTGTTGGAATTTTCTTTAAAGCAATTTTAATAATTGATTTCACTTTTGAAAGTTGAGGCGCACAGTAAACAAGATATTTATTCTCTTGTCTCTTAGCAGTGAAGTGCCAAAGGTTGGCCTTGTTCTTAGAAATTATGACTTCATGATCATACATCTTAAAAGTTGTAGTACACGTTGTGATGTATTTCTCAATTTTCTTCTTTGAAGTCACTGCTACCCCTTTAAATGAAAAATATTCTATTCATTATTAATGCTCTCAAATATTCTCTTCGGAGCATTGGGGTAGGACTTGAGAAAAATATAAGATTTATTTATTGAACAGTTGTAATAACGTATTGTTTTTTAAGACTTCTTTAAAAAATTAAGACTTAAAAGTATCCATCCAACGATGAATGTCACTCCGCCTATGGGGATGAGCATGGCAAAGATTTTCACGCCACTTATGGCGTAGATATAGCAATTGAAACTAAAGAAAACTATACCAACGAGAAAGCAGATAAATTCTCTTTTGAATTCTTTATTAAAGATCTGGGTCAAAATTCCTAGCAGTATGATGCCAAAGGAGTGAATCATTTGATAGTGAACACCAGTTATAAAAGTCGCTAAGTGTTTAGCTGATAATGTCTTCTCTAAACCGTGTGCTCCTAGAGCACCTAATGCCACACATAGGCCTAGTAGAAGTGATCCTACGAAGAGTTTTTGATTAACTTTTCTTAACTCCATTTAGCTAAATCCTTTTTTGATAAGGGGTAGAGATTAAAAGTTCCCATTCCCTTGGCGACCATTCTTCCATCATTTTTAGAGAGGATAGTTCCGTTACAAACGACCAATGTCTTTCCTACATAATCTAGCTGAGCCGTACCTATAAGTACATCTCCCAGTTTAGCAGGGGTGATAAAGTTTGTTTTAAACTCTACTGTAGAGCACAGCTTATCTAAAGTGACTGAGTGAGAGAGTACAGTTAATCCCAGTACACAGTCCATCATGCCTGCGAGAACAGCTCCATGACATGTTTCCGGGCTGCTGAGATGCTTGTCTGTTATTTCAAGAGTGTATTCTATTTCACCAGGTCCGATCATTTTGAATTCTAGGCCCATTGTTTGATCGTACTTAGATATTTTTTTAAATAGGATACCTAGTTCTTGTGGTGTCATAATTTACCTTAATAGTTTTATGATTTTAGAATTTTTAAGACTCTTTTTTATTTTTAAATTCTTTCCCATTTCTTTGCCAATTTGACTGGAAAGAGAGTGGTTTTTCACTCTGCTTGCTGTTGTGTAGGAAAGCCTAGAGTAAACATTTTCAACTCTCACTTTTAAATCTTTTTTTAAGACAATGAGATCAGTTGTGGAAAAGCTCTCTTGTTGAACATGAGTGATTTGTTCTTTATAACCTATGGCCACACCTCTAAAGAAAGAGTTCTTAGCGGTCATTCCTTTTAGTTTTGAGTTTTCCTTCTTCGCAAGTTCCCACAGGTAGTCCAACTCTTTATCTAGATAACTTGTGACATAATCAGCAAGTTCAACATTGGCCCTCGCTCCAATGACTTCCAGGTAGTAATAACCCTTGGCATGATTAAACACTGGTTGCACATTAAAGGTGGTGAGGATTTCATAAATGGCCTTAGCTTTGGCATTCATACGTTTACCTTCCATCACTTTTAAAAGAAATGTTTCATCCTCGTCTAGATCAGCATGGCTAAGATTAAACTTTAAGAGAAGTTCATTTGCCTTTGCCGTCGCTAAGTGTGATTCATGAATATTGTCTGAATGGGAAAGACTTAAGAGCTTTTTTACTTTCTCTTTTAATTTATCGTGACTCTTATAACACTCAGTTAGAGAGGGAAGTTTATCTTCTAAAATAATTTTTGAACTATAGACTTCATCATTCCAATTATGAGATTTACAAACTTCTCGGTACTCAGCTCCATGGTCATCAACAGATCCTGAGTAGAGCAGAAACGTTTCTAAGTGAGCAAGCTCATGTCTGATCACATTGGCGAGAATGTTTTCATCTTTTAATAGTAGAAGTCTCTTATTAAAACCTATTTGGTAGAGATGATGATTGAAAAATCCTAAACTCTTCTCATCTTCAAAAACGACGAAGTTTAGGGGGAGAGTATAGTTCTTCCACTTTATTCTATTTCTAGAATAATCCAGTCGCATTTCATCATTTAAAATGATCTTAGCTTTGGCCTTACAAATTTTGAGAAATTGAATAGTGGCTTTTGAGTAGACTTGCATACAAAAAGGCCCTCAATTGAGGGCCATTAAAATTTTTAATCGTTTGAAGTTACAGCAGCTTTTAGAAAGTCTCTATTTAATCTTGCGATATTACTAATAGAAATTCCCTTAGGACAAGAGGCTTCACATTCAGCTTCATTAGTACAGTTACCAAATCCGAGCTCATCCATTTTTAAAACCATATTCTTAACTCTTTCATCAGCTTCAACTTGTCCTTGAGGAAGAAGTGCAAGTTGAGAAACTTTTGCTGAGACAAAGAGCATTGCTGATGCGTTCTTACAAGAAGCTACGCATGCGGCACAACCAATACAACTAGCGGCATCCATCGCAAGCTCAGCATTCTCTTTTGGAACGAGAATAGCGTTCGCATCTTGTGGATTTCCAGTATTAACATTAACGAAACCACCGGCAGCGATGATATCGTCAAAGGCCTGTCTATCAATCATTAAATCTTTTAGAACAGGAAATGCTCTTGCTCTGAAAGGTTCAATGACAATTGTGTCACCGTCTTTATACTTTCTCATGTGAAGCTGACAAGTTGTTGTTTCAGCTTCTGGACCATGCGCTTGACCATTGATCATCAGTGAGCACATTCCACAAATACCTTCACGGCAATCGTGGTCATAGGCCACAGGATCTGATCCCTCTTTTATCAGCTTTTCATTTAGAATATCTAACATTTCTAAGAATGAAGCATCTGGAGAGATTCCATCAATTGTATAGTCTACAATTTCACCTTTTTCTTTATTATTTTTTTGACGCCAAATCTTAAGATTTAAAGTCATTAAATTTTCTGAACTCATTTTAAACTCCTAACCTTGACGTTATTTATATGATCTTTGTGATAGTGCTACATTTTCAAAACTTAATTCTTCAATGTTTCTAATTGGCTCTTTATCAACACTAGTGAATTCCCAAGCGGCAACGTGACAGAACTCGTCATCAACTCTTCTCGCTTCGTTATCTTCTGTCTGGTATTCATCTCTAAAGTGACCACCACAAGACTCTTTACGCTCAAGAGCATCTCTCGCCATTAGTTCTCCAAGTTCTAAGAAGTCAGCAACTCTATTGGCCTTTTCAAGCTCAATATTAATTCCGTCAGCTGTTCCAGTAACTTTAACGTTCTTCCAAAAGTCAGCTCTAATATCTTTGATTTTACTAATCGCAGTTTTTAAACTTTCTTCTGTTCTCGCCATTCCCACATTGTCCCACATAACAACGCCTAGTTCTCTGTGGAATGAATCAACTGACTTATTCCCATTGATTCCAAGCAGCTTAGTAAACCTTGCTTCAGATTCTGTCAGGGCCTCATCAAATTCTTTAGCAGACGTATCTACTTTTTGATTAATGAGATCTTCACCAGCTAGGTAGTTACCAAGTGTGAAAGGAATCACAAAGTAACCATCAGCAAGACCTTGCATAAGAGCAGAAGCTCCAAGTCTATTGGCCCCGTGATCAGAGAAGTTAGCTTCACCAAGAGCGAAACAACCAGGGACTGTTGTCATTAAGTTATAATCAACCCAAAGACCACCCATTGTGTAATGAACGGCTGGGAAAATTCTCATAGGAACTTCGTATGGGTTTTCATCAGTAATACGTTGGTACATTTCAAAGAGGTTACCGTATTTCGCTCGAATAGATTCAATACCATCTCTTTTAATAGCATCTGCAAAATCAAGATAAACTGCAACGCCTGTTGAACCTACACCTTTACCAAGGTCTGATTGTTGTTTGGCATTTCTGGCCGCAACATCTCTTGGAACAAGGTTACCAAATGAAGGATATTTCTCTTCAAGATAGTAATCTCTTTCTTCTTCAGGAATATCTAGCGCTGCTCTCTTGTCAGCTTTAGCTTTTGGAACCCAAACACGGCCATCGTTTCTAAGAGACTCAGACATAAGAGTCAGCTTAGATTGGAAATCTCCGTGTTGTGGAATACAAGTTGGGTGAATTTGCGTGTAACAAGGGTTGGCGAACATGGCACCTTTCTTATAGGCCTTCCAAGCAGCTGAACCATTTGACGCCATAGCATTTGAAGATAGGAAGTAAGTGTTTCCGTATCCACCAGTACAAAGAAGAACAGCGTCTGCTGAGAATTTTTCGTACTCACCAGTTACAACGTTTCTTGTAATGATTCCTCTGGCCTTACCGTTAACAATAACTAGCTCAACCATTTCACGTCTTGTATAAGATTTTACTTTTCCTTTACCAACTTCTTTCATCATTGCCGAGTAGGCACCTAGAAGAAGTTGTTGTCCTGTTTGACCTCTAGCATAGAACGTTCTAGAAACCTGAGCACCACCAAATGATCTATTTGATAATGTTCCACCGTATTCACGGGCAAAAGGAACACCTTGGGCCGCACATTGGTCAATAATGTTATTGGAAACTTGCGCTAGTCTATAAACGTTTGCTTCACGTGATCTATAATCTCCACCTTTAACAGTGTCGTAGAAGAGACGCCAAACTGAATCACCATCATTTGGATAGTTCTTAGCGGCGTTCACTCCACCTTGAGCTGCAATTGAGTGAGCTCTTCTTGGTGAATCTTGAATACAGAATGTACTAACTTGATAACCAAGCTCAGAAAGTGTGGCGGCAGCAGAAGCTCCCGCAAGACCAGTTCCCACAACGATTACGTGGTACTTTCTCTTATTAGAAGGGTTCACAAGTTTCATGTTGAAACGGTGGTTATCCCACTTATCTTGAATATCACCTGCGGGAACTTTCCCGTCTAATTTTTTGATATCGCTCATCTTAGTTTCCTCCTTGAAGGTAACAGTAAATTGGTAGTGCTGAGTAACCAAGAGTGATGACAACAGCAAAGACTTTAGCAAGGCACTGTAGTAAGCAAGTGTATTTCGTGTGCCAGAATCCAATTGATTGGAAGGCTGACCAGAATCCGTGACTCACATGAATACCAAGAGCGATCATACAGAAGATGTACCAAAGAACAGAAAGAGGACTCTGGAAGTAATCTACAACTGTTTTGTAGATATCTCTCATTTCAACTCCGCCGTAAGTAGCAGTGTGAAGCGGGCCAAATTTAAAGTCGAGTAAATGAAGAATTAGGAATACCAGAATAATAAGTCCCGTATAAGGCATAGTAGATGAAGCAAAAGTCGCTCCATGTCCTGTTTTTTGCTTAACGAAGTACTTGTCTGGTCTAGCGTTGTTATTCTCAATCGTAAGCTTTGCTGCAAGGCCTATGTGGATTAAGAAAATAGAGGCTAGTCCTGCTTCCGCAAGGTAGATGAGTGGGTTAGTAACGAGGGCGTGAGCGTACTTGTTAAATACTTCAGGTCCTAAGTACATGAGACAGTTACCGATCAAGTGGGAAATTAAAAATCCGCACAATAGTAGACCAGTGACGCCCATCACTTGTTTTTTTACGACTGAAGAAGTCGCATACTTTAGCATTGATGAAGCCATAGGAAGAATTACTCCTTTAAGGGTGAATAAAATTTTTATCAGTTTGAATTATTCGGATTATACGCTTGTAATTACGATAAATTAAGTAATTTCTTTTAGTTAAAGTGACAAAATTAATTTGGTAAATACATCTCCATGTTTAGTTGTCGAAGGGGGAGTCCTTTCTTGTAACCGTGAAACTGCCCACTAATATTGGCTTTAGTGACTTTGAGATAAAAAATATTTACAACATTCAAGCCCTTGAAAGTATTGATGCGTATCGTCTGAAGTATTGAGATTTCCATAAAAGTTTAGTTCTTCTTAATTCAAAGGAGATGACGCGTTAAGATGTATTAACTAAACTTTTTCTTAAAGTTGACCGAATAGGACAGGTATGAAGAACGTAACTAAACTTATTGTCGTATTACTTTTTATGAACTCAGCAACTCTTGCTCTTTTTGAGGATACAAGAGGTAGCAAAAATTCTAAACGTGCTCAGCTGAATAAGTATCGAATCGATAGTAAAACCTATTCAGAAGATGAAGTTAAGAAGAATGCGGAAATCAACTTTCAACTTGCCCAAGCCGTGTGCCAAGGTAAGAGGGATCCTGTTGTTAGTAATACTCTCAATGAGCTAATGGAAGTAGGGCTTTATAATTATTGTGACCAATATGAAGATCAAGAAAAGTTTTGTTCTTGCGTTTCTGAAGTCACTTATGAGCAAAAAGTTTCGGATGTAGAAATAAAAGAATTTGAAAAGAATCTTATCAAAGAAAGTAGGAAAAATATAATGCTTGAAAGTGTTCAGGCACTAGCTCTTTATAAGTATGAAACTCTTCATGCTGGTTTATCAAATGCTAACAAAGGGAAGAAGGATTATCCCAATAGTGCTCCAAGCTGTAAGCACAATGATGAATTCATGAATTCAATTAAATCTGATTGTTCTGAAGAAGATCTTGAAGAAATGAGTGACATTTTAAGCGACTATACAGCTTCCTGTAAGGATTGTTCTAAAGAATTTTCTTTAGATGTTGTGACCAATGATATTGGTCGTGGAATGAATAAGAGCAAGAGATTTCTGTCATTCGCAGGTCAAATTATGGCCAACAGAGTAAGTGACTTACATGATAGTCTTGATTTTTTTAAAAGTAAGGAACTTTTGAAAATAAAGGGTAAGAAAGATTCCTATTCTTACAATACGACTAATGAACTATACGAGAGAGAGTTAAAGGAGAGAATTGCAGAGAAAATTTTTGCAAAGTGGCAAGGTCACTTAGAACCAACATATCGTTATTTTAATGGTGATGTAGAGAAGAGAAAAGATGTAGCTTTCATCGATATTATAGAAAATTCGAAAATTTTTAAAGGAGTTAAGGATGGACCAAAGTCAAAAATGGTTTTATCTGAGCTTTCTTTGAGCAGTGCTGTAAGAGAGCAAGTGGACTTCTTTGAAGGGAAGTTAGAGATAAGTAAAGTTTTTGTTAAAAAGAAAATTTCTAAAGCACAAATTCTTAAATCTTTGGACAAGGTTTTTAATGATTATACAAACGAAAAGTTAAGTACTACATGTGAAAATGCCATAAAGGTTTTTAAGAAATCTTGCCGAGAAATGAAAGACAATTCTAAAATTAGTTTTGATTTTAATGATAATGCTGCAAAGTTCAGAGATAAGTTTTATTCTAAGAAAGACAAGTTTAAATTTGATCAATTATATTGTGTAGCCAATGACTTGGGAACACAGAAAATGGCAAAGACATCGAGAAGAAAAAAATCAAAATCAATGGCAAGAGCAAGAAATCACTTTAGACCTCGAATGAATATTGATATTGCAGGAACTGGAAACATTTATCACGGTGACAGTTTAAGTTATACCTTAACAAAAGCAGACTTTAGTACGGGTAATACGAACTTAATGCATGCTTCTTTAGCGAATGGGGAAAATAATTTTGAAATTAAGCCATTAATGGAGCTTGCAACTTCTTCTTTGAGTCTAAAGCATTCCGATACTGAAAATACTGATGATAACAATGAGACTGACACTAATTATAACTCTTACTTTAAAGCCGGTGGTAACGGTTACGAAGGTACTGATTATGGAATAAATGCTGATTACACTACAAGTTTTACAGCAGACTGGTCAAAATTATCTCTTGGAGGATATCCTTCATCGAGTTTTCCAAAAACAGAAAGTTATTCTTGGGAGAGTTCAAAAATAAAAATGAACCCCGACTCAAATGTCGTCGATAGATTTAAAAATGATCTTGCTAATAACCCATCTGAATTTGAAGGGACTCTAGTTAATAACGAAGAATTGAATGAAAACTTAAATAAAAGTGTAAAAGCTGATATTCAAAATTCGACAGCTGAGGCGATGAAAAATATAGAAGTCGATCTTAATAACTCTCTAAATGAAGGGAATATAGCAGAATCTGCAAATCTTGATTCTGAAGCTACTGATTCAGTAGCAAGCTCCTCAGCAGAAAATACTTCAGCAAATAATGAGCTCTTAAATTCGGATAAAGAATTCAAGCAAAATGATTCAGCTCAACTTAATCAGCAGGACTTTATGGCCGATGGAATGAATTCTCAGTCAAACTATGCTGGTAATTCCAACTTTAATTCTAATTCTAATTCCCAAAATTCCAGATTTAAAGCTCAGGGTGACTTTAAAAATAAAGCTACTGATCAATACGCTAATGACTCACAAGTTGATGGGAAATCTAATTCAAACTCAGCAAGTAACTTTAGAAGTCTTTCAAGTGTTGACACTGATTCTAATACTACTACCAGTAAACTGGAAACTTCTAGGTCTGCCCTTGAAGTTGAAAAACTAAAACTAGAATTAGAGAAAATGAAACTAGATCTTGCTAAGTCACAATCTGAACTTAAAAAAGTTTCCATTGAGAGTGAAGAAGAAGTTCCTGTTGAAGTAGTTAAAGCAAAGGCACCTATAAAGAGGACTCCAATTGCTAGCGCTAGAAAGAGTTCATCTAAAGGATTCTCAAGTAAAAGTCAAAATGATTCACCAAGAAAGAGTGGGACATCAGTATCTAGAGGTTCATCAAGCTCAGCACCTTCAACGGTTTCGTCAACATCTAATAACTCATCATTCTCTAATCCTACGAGTTCATCTTCTGCATCTTCCTCATCATCGAGAAGAAGTAAAGACTCGCAAGCACAGTCCTCTTCTGCTAGTTCAGCTGGAGGTTCTTCCGCATTACTAACAGCGACAAAGGCCGGAGACGCTCAAATATTTTCAAGTGCCTCAAGACTTGAGGGGAATTCATTCAATTCCTATGCTGAATTACAAAGTGCTGACCAAGATCATTTAGAGAAAATGTATGAAAAGTTTGGTTCAGAAGTTGTTGTTGCGGACAATGAAGGTCAAAAGTTATTTGAACTAGAGAAAGACTCAGATACAGGTGAAATTAAAATCATTAAGAAAATTGCTAAAAGAGCACCGGCGGCCTTAGAGAAACCCCTCGAAGCGCAAAAATCTAGAAAGAGATTTACTTTAGAAGAGTTTAATCAAATTTTAGATGCTCAGTAAGCAGCTCAATAATTCTATTCAATTGATCTCCTGACGTGGTAGCTATGAGTGAGTATATGACTTGTAACGCATCTGGAGATGTTCATGAAGGAAGAATTTCCCAAAGATTACTTCATCACTATTGAAGGTGATTCTTTCCGTGAAGGCAGAATTAGCGTCAATAAATTAAATCAAGAATATGTCGCTGAAATTGATATCGTACAAATTGAATCTCGAAAAATTTGGCAACACGTCAAAACAATCTATGGCCGCTCCACTGCCCGCGACGCTTTGGAAGATGGGTCGTACACTCTAGGTAAATATCTAAGGGGAGAGTCAGTGATTTGACTCTCAAATCAAGGACTTGTCAAAAACTTGTCTGGCTTTCTGCGTAAAGATATATGTTATTTCAGTTAGTTATAGCGTGTACCCAGAAAGTGAAAGTTGGCACGGCACTTGCTATATAGTATGTGTGTGTGTGTAGGAGCTACGAAGAAAGGATTTTTTCATAACTCCACAAAATGTCTCTCAAAAAAAAGCTCATGGATCTCTCCATGGGCTTTTTTCTTTTTAACCCTAAAGAAAAGCTTCAATCAAAGATGCAATTGACCTTGCTCCCTTACATGACAGAGAATCAAAAATAGGATTATATTCATATATCCCTACAACTTTCTTATTTTGAGATAGTGAGTAATACCATGAGAAAATGGCCTTTACTGACTTTAAGCTTAGTCCATCGTGATTAACTGCACTCACAGCTTCCATTGTCATTGAGTCTATGGCGTCACAGTCTAGACTGAGTACAATGAGCTCATCTTTGCTCTCAAATAGTTCTTTATCCAAGAACGAGGGAATACTTGTGAAGTTTGCTGTCTCTTTTTCCAGTTGAGCATTAGTGTAAATTTTCATTTCACCTTTGGCGAGGGCGTCATAAGTTGAGGTCGAATTGGCAAATTTATGAATTCCCAATTGTAGAAGTTTGAATTCACCCTTGCATTCGTTAGCAAATTGTCTGAAAGGTGTACCTGAATGAAAATGACTATCTTGTCTTGTGTCGAGATGTGCGTCGATATTAATGACGGTTATATTCTTATGCTCTTTGTTAAGTGCGCTTAGGAGAGGGTAGATATGATCATGGCCACCACCTATGTGCCATAAGTTAGCATTAGGCGAATTTTCTATAAGTTTCCCTATAGAGTTTGTGTCACAGATTTGTTGCTCATTGAAAGATTCATCACTGAGTTTCCCCCTGATGCTCTCCTCTGCAAGTTTGTGTTCTTTATGGGCCGCCATTTTCTTAAGAGTCTGCACTATGGCACGAGGGCCATAGTTGCTTCCTCTGCGTCCACCATTTCTGATGACTCCAAGATCTGACTCACTAAGTAAAAAGAGGTGCTCGATACTCTTGGCCATTTGGGAATCGAGTGTAGGTATTTTTAAACGGTCACTACTTCTCGATTTTAGTTGTTCTTCAATATTGTCATAGTCTTCTTTCATGGGAGGCATAGTAGTAGAAAATTGTTTTAATGACAAAAGGCTAAGCAAATTTATTTCAATCAATAACTTGAGCAATTCCCTAGAGTTGGATACCATGTATAACATATGGAAAAATCATGGTTTATCTTTCAACAAGACCATCATCTTGGTCCATTCTCTACATTTGAAATAGAACAAATGTTAGAAGCTGGAAAAATTGATCGTCAAATTCCCCTTTGGAGAGAAGGGATTGATGATTGGTATCCACTTGATCAATTTGATGACTTTAATCATGAAGCTCCTGAAGTAGTGGTAGAAGAAGTCCTTCTACCAGATTTACCACAACTTCCAGACTTACCAATTGAAACTCCTGATGAAGCTCCATTAGAAGTTCTAGAAGAAGCTCCTGAAGTATTTGAAATGGAGTCTCTACCAGAGATTCCCGATCTCCCCGAAGTTCCTATTGAAATTGAAGCTCCAGTTCTACCTGTTGCGCCTGTGGAAGAGTTCATTGAGCCCATTGTTGAACTAGAACTAGAACCAGAACCTGAGCCAGTTAAGGTTCCTGAAGCTGTCGTTGAGCCTGAAGCAGAACCTGTTATAGGGCCTGAGCCAGAAGTTGAGCCAGCGCCAGTAATTGAAAATAAAGTTTCCGCTAAGGTAGAGGATGATTTTAGCTGGGATGATATTGAACCTAGAGAGAAGAAGCCGGGATTCAATTTTAAACTGTGGTTTGGAAGTGCAGCTTGTCTACTGGTTCTAATGCTATCAAGTTATCTTATCTTTAAGAGCACTAATTTAGAAGTTGATTTAAAGGGATTTTCGGCCTTAAAAATTGAAGAAATAGATGAAGTTAAATCGAGGGCCTTTAACGGTCAGGTTCAAGCAAAAGTTTTTATTTCAAAAGACTCAAAAGGTTTTCTACTTGCTACAAATATTCCTCACCAGGCTAAGGCCTATTTAACTTTAACATCTGTTGAAAAACGACTTTTAGGTAGAGGAAATATAGTTGTTACTGGAAAGTCGCAAATTATTAATGGTGTCGCTCGATTTAATAAACTTAGAATTGTTAAAGGAGAGAAGTTCTTCCCAGGTGAGTACTATGTACAACTCTTAACAGTTCCTGTTGGAGTTAAAGAAAGGTTGTCAAAATTTCTCACTAAGAAGTTGAAAGTAGATTTTATAAAACCTGCTGAGCAGTATCGCTACCGCGGAAAGAGTTTGATTTATAATGGAACCATAGAGGAATTCAACTCTAAATTAGCGGTATATTTTGATAAATTACTTAAGAAGAAAAAAATCTCTTATAAAGATAGGCTTGAAAAGTATAGAACTTTTGAGCAAATCTCTAGTCGTGTTTATAAAATTTATGAAGAAGTTTTAACTGCTATTCGTAGAGGTAAGGATATTGAGTCTTTTGAGTTACTCTACGCCAAGCAAGCTGGACCGATTCTTCAGAGTTTAATTTTAGACACCCATAAACTCTATAAGAAGTATGAGTTGTCTAACCCTCTTCTTTCGAAAAAGTATGAAGAAGTTCTCGAGTTAGGAAAGAGTATTGGAGAAATGGCCTCAGATATGGTGACCATGACTCAGAAGAATAAGAGACTAAGAAAGAAGAGTCGCACAAGACTGTTAAAGCTCTTCTCTAAGAGATCGAAGTTTCTCTCCGCTGACGCTAACAAGAAGGCGAAAATAGTAGAGCTCGAAATAAAGAATTTAAAACTCTAAAGTTCTATCTTGTAGGCCAGAGGTTCTTCTTGTGGAAATCCTGCTTTAGTCTTAGGTCCACGAGGCGTCATTTCAACTTGTCCTCCCCAAAACTTGGGATCGTGCTCATAAATAATTTTAAGGTCTTTTTCTATAATAAAATCTAAGAATTCTCTCTTGTCTTTTGTTGTAACGCCTGGGTTGATGTCGTAACCCATGACCCAGGGGATGTGTACATGATTAGAAGTAGGAATTAGATCCGCTAAGTAGATAAATTTGTCGTCATAGGGATGCATGAGAAACGGTGTGTGACCATGAGAGCATTTAAACTTTATAGGGTTGTCTGCTAGGTCAATAATCACTCCTTCATTTCCTTTGTGCCAAATCATTTTACCTTGGTCTCTATACCAATCAATGACTGGGTCAAAGTTCTGACAATGAAAGGATCCTGCATCGCGCTCGCTAGAGTTGTGGGCGTATTCATAATGTTGAGTATGAACGTGGCAGAGTGCATTTTTAAAAATAGGTTTCATCTCTCCGTCGACCATCTCTCCAATGCCTCCCGCATGATCAAAGTGCAAGTGACTTAGAATGAGATCAGTAACGTCATCAGGTGTAAGTCCTAGGACTTTGAGCGCAGCCGTTAGTGGTTTTAGATTTCCACGCACATCAAAACGAGAGTTAAACTTTTCGTCGTTAAAATCCCCAATTCCTGTGTCGATGAGAATGATTCTATTATCTTCTCTTATAAGGAGGAGTCTCAGCGCCAGGTCAATTCGGTTTTGTTCGTCAGAGGGATGAACTTTATTCCAGAGCGGTTTGGGTATAATTCCGAACATGGCGCCACCATCTAAACGAAAATTGGCGGGTTCTAGACAAAAATACTCTCTATTGCTCTGCATGATTCAACCTTTTTTATGGGATTCATAATAATATTAATGATTTTCGCTATAAAACCGACAAAAATCAATCTGTTATGAAGCGTTGCTCCTAGTATCATGCACTAGCTGCGACTATTATGGGAACAATTTAAAACAATACTTAGGAGAGATTCATGAATGTACATGAGTACCAAGCTAAACAACTGATGAAGAAGTACGGAATTAAAGTTCTGGGTGGTCAGGTAGCTAGGTCTGTTGACGAAGCCGTTGACGGAGCCAAGAAGCTTGGTGGAAATATTTGGGTTGTTAAAGCTCAAATCCATGCTGGTGGTAGAGGAAAAGCTGGCGGTGTTAAACTTGCCAAAAACTTAGATGAAGTTAAAGCTCACGCTGATGACATTCTAGGTAAAACTCTTATTACACATCAAACAGGTCCAGAGGGAAAGAAAGTTCTAACTCTACTTGTAGAAGAAGGTTGTGAGATAGAGCATGAGTACTATGCTGGAATCGTTCTTGATAGAACAACTGGAAAAGTAACTTTTATGGCATCTAGTGAAGGTGGCGTAGAGATTGAAAAAGTTGCTGAAGAAACTCCTGAGAAAATTATAAAAGTTGCTGTTGATCCAGCTGCTGGTTTTACTCCATTTATTGGAAGAAAACTTTCTTACGGAATTGGAATCAAAGATAAAGATCTTGTTAAAGAAGCGACAAAATTCTTTAAAGGTTTATACGATCTTTACATTGAGACTGATTGTTCAATTGCAGAAATTAACCCAATGGTTAAGACTAAGGGCGGAGAAATTATCGCTCTTGATGCAAAATTAAATTTTGATGATAACGCTCTTATGAGACATCCAGAAATTGAAGCTTTAAGAGATCCTACAGAAGAATCTGCAGAAGAACTTGATGCTGCTAAGTTTGGTCTTTCATATATTGCTCTTGACGGAACAATTGGTTGTCTAGTTAACGGTGCTGGTCTTGCGATGGGTACTATGGACATCATTCAGCTTCACGGTGGAGAGCCTGCCAACTTCCTTGACGTAGGGGGAGGGGCGACTAAAGAAACTGTAGAGAAAGCCTTTACTATTATTCTTTCTGATAAAAAAGTTAAAGCTATTCTTGTGAATATCTTTGGTGGAATTATGAAGTGTGACATTATTGCAGAGGGTGTTGTTGCGGCAGCGAAATCTCTTGGAATAAAAGTTCCTCTTGTAGTTCGTTTAGAAGGAACAAATGTTGCTCTTGGGAAGAAAATTCTTAATGAGTCTGACTTAACTATTATTGCTGCTGACGATCTAGCAGATGCTGCTAAGAAAGTAGTTGAAGCAGCTAAAGGGGAGGCGTAATGGCCATTCTAATTAATAGAGATACTAAATTAATTACTGTTGGTTTCACTGGTAAACAAGGAACTTTTCACTCTCTTCAATCTCGTGACTACGGTACGAACTTTGTTGGTGGTGTAACTCCTGGTAAAGGTGGAACAGTACATGAAGGTTTCCCTGTTTTTAATACAGTGAGAGAAGCCGTTGATAAAACTGAAGCGAATGCGGCCATGATTATGGTACCACCTCCGTTTGCAGCTGATTCAATCTTAGAATGTATTGATGCTGGAATGCCTCTTGTTATTGCTATTACTGAAGGAATTCCTATTCTTGATATGGTAAAAGTTAAAGCGGCACTTAACGGATCAAAAACTCGTTTGATTGGGCCTAACTGTCCAGGTCTTATTACTCCAGGTGAGTGTAAGATTGGAATTATGCCAGGTCACATTCATATGCCAGGTAAAGTTGGTGTTGTTTCTAGATCAGGAACTCTTACTTACGAAGCGGTTTTCCAATTAACTCAAAGAGATATTGGTCAATCAACTTGTGTTGGTATTGGTGGAGATCCAGTTAACGGTACAGACTTTATTGATATTTTAGAATTATTTGAAAAAGATCCAGATACTGAAGCAGTTATTATGATCGGTGAAATCGGTGGTAACGCTGAGACTGATGCTGGTAGATGGATTCAAAAGAATATGACTAAGCCTGTTGTTAGTTTCATTGCAGGAGCTTCTGCTCCAGTTGGAAAGAGAATGGGTCATGCTGGTGCAATTATCTCTGGTGGAGATGATACTGCAGAAGCAAAATTTAAAATTCTTGAAGAGTGTGGCGTAACGATCGCAAGATCACCTGCTGAACTTGGACACAAGATGGAAGAAGTATTAGGTAAGAAGTAATTTCGTTTAAGAGATTATTTCGTTTAAGGAGAATATATAATGGAAAGAACACTAAGTATTATCAAGCCAAACTCAGTACTTGATAACAATATTGGAAATATTATCGCTCACTTTGAAAAACAAGGACTTAAAGTTGCTGCTGCAAAATTAGTTCAACTTTCAAAAGAAAAAGCTGAAGGTTTCTACATCGAGCACAAAGAAAGACCTTTCTTTGGAGAGCTAGTATCATTTATGACTTCTGCGCCTGTTATGATTATGGCACTAGAAGGTGAAGGCGCTGTTGATAAGAACAGAGAAATCATGGGAGCAACTAATCCTTCTGAAGCAGCTGAAGGAACTCTTAGAAAGCTTTATGCTAAGTCTATCGGTGAAAATGCTGTTCACGGATCTGATTCTCAAGCTTCTGCTGATAGAGAAATCAACTACTTCTTCGATAAGAACGAAGTACTTTCAAGATTCTAGTATTTAAGATTCTATTCAAATAGCTAAAGGGCCAGGTGTAAATCTGGCCTTTTTATCTTCATTTTTCTTTAAGTCATTGAAATTACATAGAATAGTCGTTATAATTAATCGTCATTAAAGTCTACACTCCTGTAAATATTTCAAGGTCCATTGAGACTCACGACGCGATGCGATATAAATGAGTGAGTATATTTTTGGAGGTTTTTATTATGTTTAAAATTGGTGATTATGCAGTTTGTCCAGGCCACGGTGTAGGACAGGTATGCGATGTCGAAGAAAGAGAAGTTGGTGAAGAGAAATTATTTTTCTACATCATTAAAATCATCGCCAATGGTATGACGGTTATGGTTCCTACAAATTCAGAAAACGGAATTAGAGGACTGGTAGGAAGTGATGAGATTTCAAAAGTCTACACGCTCTTACAAAACCATGAAGTTGAAGTTGATAACTCAACTTGGAATCGTCGTTACCGTGATTATATGACAAAGATTAAAACTGGTTCGTTGCTTGAAATTGCAGACGTACTAAGAGCACTTTTCCTTTTAAAAGCTAAGAAGAATTTAAGCTTTGGTGAAAAGAAGATGCTTGATCAGTGTCGTGACCTATTAGTTCAAGAGATTGCACTATCGAATGGTGATGATAAGAAAGAAATTAAAACTTCAATTAACGATTACTTTGCATAGGTAGATCAGTTTAAAAAAAACTGATCTATTTATGACTTATTAGTACGCCTTCTTTGTCGATGACGTATTCCTTTATTTTCTCTCTCATATTATAAATTGAACTCATACTAAAGCCGTAAGCACCGACGTCACCAATACAGATTCGGTCATTGGTCTTTATGGGCGGTAACTCTCTATTGCTCGCAAAACTGTCCGCAGTTTCACAGATGGGTCCCACTACATGACTAGCTTTTAATACACCTGATCTCTTATTTAGAGGAAGAACATGATGATAAGCTCCGTAGAGAGAAGAGCGGACAAAGTCATTCATCCCACCGTCAACGATAATAAACTTATTTTCTTCAGAGCTCTTTGTTCTAATAACTGATGTGACTAGAACGCCAGTGTTGGCGACAATATATCTGCCTGGCTCAAAAACAATTCTTGGTTGTCTTTGATGGGAACCTTTTTTGGAAGTGTAATACTTTTCAATAGTAGTAGAAACAAGAGACATGTACTCATCAATGGAGCTTAGCGGTTCATCCGGATGATAGGGAACTCCTAAGCCTCCTCCTACATCTAAGAACTCCAAGTCCTGATCACAAGCAAGGGCGAGATTTGAAAGCTCCTTTAAGGCTTTTTCAGTGGCCTTCAAGCAAGTGAGTTGGGAACCTATGTGAATGGAGAGTCCTACCAGTAATACATTTTTTAAAAGTTTCTTGTTTTTGAGAATACCTTCAATGTCACTTTTTAGAATGCCAAATTTGTGACTCTTACCACCAGTAGAAATGTGTTTATGAGTTTTTACGTTGACCTGTGGGTTAAGCCTAAGGGCAACTCGCGCCACCTTATTTAATTTCTTAGAGACTTTAGCAATCATTTCTAACTCTTCAACACTCTCAACATTGAAGGAGTAAATTCCCTGTGGATGAGAGTTTAGAGCGAGAGTGATTTCTTCTTCTGTTTTCCCAACACCTGAGAAAACAATTTTCATGGGAGATATTTTTGCTTTCAAGGCCTGTTTAAGTTCTCCGCCTGAGACGATATCTGCACCAGCTCCCAGACGTTTTAAAGACTTTAAGAGATTTAGATTTGGGTTGGACTTAAGAGCAAAACATACAAGTGGCTCAAATATATTGTGATCATTTGCACAATTAGAGAAATTTAGAAAATTCCTCTCTAGGGCCTCTACATTATAGAGATAAAATGGTGTTTTCAATTCTTTGGTTATAGAATGAATGCAAGTACCACTTAAATGAAGTTTGTTTTTCTTATAACTTAATGTTGGGTGTTGTTTAATATCCATAGATTAATTTTAACCAAATATAGAAAACATGAAAGAAAAAAATAAGTTGTTTGATTTAGTTTCTGAATTTTCTCCCTGCGGAGATCAACCCCAAGCTATAAAGCTGCTCACTAGTAACTATCTTGAGGGTAAGAGAGAACAGACACTTCTCGGAGTTACGGGATCTGGTAAAACTTTCTCCATGGCCCATGTGATAAAGAATCTGGGAAAGAAAACACTTGTTTTAGCACATAATAAAACTCTGGCCGCTCAGCTCTACGCTGAATTTAAAGAGTTCTTTCCAACCAGTGCAGTTGAGTACTTTGTTTCTTATTATGATTACTACCAACCGGAAGCTTACGTTCCTGGTTCGGATACTTTCATTGAAAAAGATGCCAGCGTAAATGATGAAATAGATAAACTGCGCCATAGTGCCACCAAGAGTCTCTTAGAAAGAGATGACGTTATTGTTGTGGCCAGCGTGAGTTGTATATATGGGATTGGTTCTCCTGATGAATATGAATCGCAAAAGTTAAATCTCTTTGTAGATGATGAAATTGATAGAGATGAATTTCTTAGAGATCTAGTGTCGATTCAATTTCAAAGAAATGACGTTGATTTCTCAAGAGGGTGTTTCCGTGTGAGGGGAGATCTGGTTGAAGTTTTTCCGGCCGATGAAGATAGTAATGTTATTCGCATAGAATTCTTTGACGATGTGATTGAATCCATTTCCATTGTTGATCCCCTTAGAGGAAAAGTTCTACAAACTTTAAAGAGAGTTGTGATCTATCCTAAGTCTCACTACGTAGTGAGTGAGCAAAAACTTGAAGGAGCGCTTGAGACTATAAAGCTTGAGTTGCGAGAAAGGCTACAAGAGTTACAACAGCAAGAGAAATTAGTTGAGAAACAAAGACTCGAGCAACGTACCTTATTAGATATTGAAATGATGGAAGAGATGGGATTTTGTTCTGGGATTGAAAACTACTCGCGCCATCTCACTGGTAGTAATGTGGGTGATCCACCTCCAACACTAATTGATTTCTTTAAAGGTGAATTTCTTATGATCATCGATGAGTCTCATATCACTTGTTCGCAAGTAGGTGGGATGTACCGTGGTGATAGGGCAAGAAAACAAAACCTCGTGGACTTTGGTTTTAGACTTCCATCTGCACTTGATAATAGGCCTCTTAACTTTACAGAGTTTGAAGGGAAGCTTGATCAAGTCATGTATGTTTCAGCGACTCCTGGTAACTATGAACTTGAACAAACAAACGGAGAGTATGTTGAGCAAGTGATTAGACCTACGGGACTTTTAGATCCTAGGGTTGAAATCAGAGACGCAACAACTCAGGTGGATGACCTTCTTATTGAAGTGCGAGCTAGAGTTAAAAAGAAAGAAAGAGTTCTCATTACGACTCTTACCAAGAAGTTAGCAGAAGAGCTGACAAGTTATTATCAAGGAGTGGGAGTAAAGGTTCGCTACCTTCATTCTGATATTGATACGCTGGAGAGAATGGAAATTATCCGTGATCTACGCCTTGGAGTGTTCGATATTCTTGTAGGGATTAACCTTCTAAGAGAAGGACTAGATATTCCTGAAGTTTCACTCGTCGCTATATTAGATGCATGTAAAGAAGGATTTCTTCGTTCTGAGAGATCGCTCATCCAGACAATGGGCCGCGCCGCTAGAAATGAAAATGGTTTAGCAATCCTCTACGCCTATAAGAATACTAAGAGTATGGAGAAGGCGATAGGGGAAACGGCCAGAAGAAGAAAGATCCAGCACGAGTACAATTTAGTTCATGATATTACTCCCATGACTATAAAGAAGAAAGTTTCTGGGGGAATCATTGAAACCCTTAGAGGTACTCGTTCTAAGAAACGTGGAGCTGAAGACAAGCTGACCTTTGATGCTCACTTAGACCCAAAATCTATTGATAAACAAATTATAGACCTAACTAAGAAGATGAAATTAGAGGCGAAAGAGCTTAATTTTGAATCAGCGGCATCTATTCGTGACGAAATACACGCATTGAAGGAATTGAAGCTTCTAATTTGAGGTAAAAATAATTACTTTAATTCAACTTAAAGTATTTATAGTTCGAATAAACTAAGCTTTATCATTCCTATCTTAATATAATAATAATATTACTGTGTTGAACCGTGTTTATTTTTCACACAGGTCTAAATCTTTATTGACGTAGTACTAAATTACTTCTATTAACTCCCCATAACAAAATTTTGTAATTCAAATTTCAAATTTGATATAAACCGCTTTTTAAGGAGAACTAAATGAACGTAGTTAAAAAAGCCCTAATTGGTGCAGCAGTTGTTGCAACATCTTTTTCTGCTCAAGCAATTGAGTCTTTTCATCAGGACCAAACATCTATGCATGTAATGCTGGTATTAAGCACATTGCTGCTGGAGACACTCTAGGTTATAACGCCGGTAACGGTTCTACTACAGCGACTACTCCAGGAACTTTCACTAAAAGTGGTTTCTACTACGGTCTTGTACAATTAAATGAAGACAATAACTATGCTTACGTTTCTGGATCTTCTGAAACTGGACACAGAGCTGCTGATGGTGGTTTAAAGTATGTTGTTGCTGCTGGTGAAGGATTTGCTAATGGACTACATAAAATAGAGAACGCACTTGGCCTAACTGCTCACAAAGCAGAAAATGGTAACCCTATTGCTCTTAAGTCTCTTCACTTTGAATTAAGTTCTGAACTTTACGGTGCAGAGTACTTTGTTGACATCTGTTACGATGGTCCAAAAGAAAATGTATGGGGCGGTCACTACGGTTCTGTAACTGAAGTTCTTGCTAGCGCTAATGCAACTTTCACTGACATTTCTGCACGTGGTACAAATGGTTTAAAAGATTATAAACTTCTTTCAGGACTTAAAACTAAAGTTGAACTTGTATGTACTGACGGTACAACACAAAAACTTGAAGCATCTACTGGTTATGCATCAATTGAAAATGATGCTGCTGCTTACTATTCAGATGTTTCTATCCAAACTGAAGCTGGAAACGTTGGTCCTAAGAAATGTGTTGTTAGATACTCTTTCATCGAAACTAATACGACAAAACTAAGAATTAATTCTGCGCACAACATGCAAGTTATTCTTAACACTGAGCTTACTCAAACATTTAACGATTAATAATTAATTTTAAAAATGAACCTGTGATTTATCACAGGTTCTATTTATTAGGATTTGAAATGAAAAACACTTACTTGCTTTCTCTATTTTTAGTTTTTTTATCAATAAATAGCTACGCTAGACCTCAACTTTGTAAAGTTAATGCTTATAGAGCTCTTAACCATTCTGCATCTATTGATAAAAAAATTACTTACGCATACCAAAGCGAAGGTGAAATTAACGGTAAAACTCCTGGCCTCCTTATTAATAAGTGTAAAGATGCGGGACTTAGAAGAAAGTATTTACTGCTAGGGAACGGTCCTACAGTTCATGGAATAAAGTCTTCTCATGTTTCTGTTTCTTACAATGATGTAGTCAACTCCCCATCATGTAAAATTGAAAATACTGGCTTTCCTACATTTGATCTTAAGACAAGAAGATCATTCTTTAAAAATAAAAAGACTTTCATGAATGAATGTGTCACTGGAAAAATTCGCCAATGGAGTCGAAAAAAATTAACATATACAGAATCACAAGATAACTGTCAGTTAACAAAGATCGATGATCAAACTTCAACTTTTAAAGGTGGAACTTGTTTTTTCAGAATTTTTCCAGATAGTGAATTTGTTGTTACTTATAGTATCGATAAGAAATGTACTGATGAAAACTTCTTAAAAACTCGTGGAATTGAGCCACAAGAAATTAATACAATGACTACGGTAAATATTGCTGGAGACGATTCAGGCTCAACTTATGATCTAACTCTTATCGGATCTAGAGTCGTTAACTTTCAAATAGAACCTAGTAAGAAGATGATTTCTTTATCTGATGATTGGGGAATAAATGTTCCTCAAGTTCCTGCTCGATTTGAGTTACCAGATGTTCAAATGGCTGGACTTGAAATTACTGAGTTTGGTAAGAGATTTGGTTTAAAACCTTCATGGGCCGTTAGTAACTTATGTGAAAAAAAATCGTGCTTTAATGGACTATGTACTAGTACTTGTAATTATTCGAAACCACTCTTTGGTGAAATCTCTTTATATGAAGTAGAGAATGGTAAAAAATATTATCTCTCTTCTTGGTTTGAGGGGGGAATTATTCCGGCCAATTGGCAGGGAACTTTTGAGCCTCAGTTAAAAAACTTTAATCAGCTTTCTTTTGTCGCTGGGAAAAAATATATACTAGAAGTTGAGTTCAAGGATCCTAAGTTTGACTATGATCATTTTGGAAAAACAGTATCTTCTTTCTTTAAACCTATTCTTGGAATTCCAAATGTTGATTTCGCCATTAGTTTAGCATCAGGTATTCCTTTATTAAGAAATGTTACTGGAATAACAACTATCGGAACTATAAATACAATTAATATGTATAACGGTAGTGGAAATTTAGGGCGATTCATTGAAGGTGAAGGAATCGATACTCTATCCAACTTTAACTACTGGCCACCAATATACAAGGAAGTATGTCTAATTGGATCACCTAAATGTGCTGAAGTTTCAAATCGTCCTTATTTAACACTTGGAATGTCATTTGAGGTTGGTGAAAAGCAAGCAGATAGTTATGAAGTACCTGTAATCAAAGTTAAAACTTTTAGAAAATCAAGAATATTAGGAAATATAAACTATACAGAACAAATTCCACACACTGTGTGCGAATAATTTAGGAGAAATGAATGAAAAAGTTAATTGCATTAATGACATTAGCGCTTGCACTAAACGTATCTGCTACTAACGTAGACGATCTTTTTGCTGGTGGAGAAAGAGAATTTGAATTTGATAGATTCGCTGACAACTCAATCCTTTTAGCAATCGATGAAGAAGCTGAAATGGCTTGTTCAAATGGTGTTTGTACTCTTCACGCAGTAACAAATAACTACGGTGGATTTGAAGTTGCTTTTAACGTAGGTGAAGGAAATTCTAACAGTAACGGTGGTGGAACAAATATCTATACTGGTAACGGTGGTTACAACACTAACGGTGACTCTGAACATTGGGGATTTACTGTAAAGTATAGAAGAGGTGCATGTACTCAAAGAATTAAAGTACCTAAGTCTGTTTACTATGCGATCAACAGATACATGTTTGGTCTAATGACAGAAGAAGGCGGAACTAGAAGAGGTTTCACTCCTGCTGACGAAGCAATGATCATGTTCTACACAACTATCATGAGTAGAGCTAACGGTTGTACAATGCAATAATTTTTATATATAGATTGGCCTTCCTTAGGGAAGGTCAATTATGTGTAAGGCATTGAAAACAAAGCATAAAAGACTAAATAAAATACCAAGAAAATATTTCATAAAATAACTACTCAACCTCGAGTTCTGCTATTATCGGCAAGAATTTGGAGACTAACATGCAAAAAATATTACTAATAGCTACGCTATTTATCGGATTTATAGGTTCATCAACTGCAGCACCTCGCGAGTGGATGAGTGTCGATTCTAGCTCAACAAAGTTTGAACTGAATAATATGAGATTTTCGAATCGTGCTAGATGTGCACTGGATTCAAAAGTTCCAACTGATTCAGCTTTTCTTTTAGTAACAAATACTGATGTGGCCAAGGCCGTATACAGACTTGCTAAGCTCAGAGGTGAAGACACAAACACTCTTACAAAATACGGAATTGAAGTTTTTAGATATTCTGTAGTTCAAATGATTCAACTTATTCATGAAAAAATAATGAATAGGGAACTTCCTTTGTTGTCTGCTGACACAACAAATGATGATCTGCATATCCCTGCAGAATATAAAAATGTAATGCTCTCATGTAAGAATGATGAGTACTGTTCAGGCCTAGATGATTATATCGCAAAACTTTGGAAGATTGGTTCTAGAAAAGTTCCTGCTGCAACGAAAGTAGTAAACTTCTACGACGTAGATAACTTCCATTCAAAAGATAGTTACATATTAGAAAAAAACTTCAAAAAACATCAGTACAATACAGAACTTAAGTGTCACTACTTAAAGAAGTTCTCTCCTCTACAAGCACACCTTTATGGGACAAAGCCTGATAAGGCAGCGCTAGAGTCAATCGCAAGAGCAGCGCTCGATTCAAGTACATTCTTAGCTGAGTGTAATGACGTCGAAGCACAGAAGAACTTACAAGTGGCAGCTTACCAATTAGAAATTACAAATCTTCACGATAGAAGATGGAAGAAGAAAGGTTTTGATTACTGGAACTCGGTAAAATTATATTTCTCATGGGCCTTTAGAAATGCTCCAGAGATGAAGCAAATCGCAAGTCCTTTTGCTAGCGTATTTAAAGGTGTAGCAGTTGAAGATGCTGTGATGATCGTTCCTAATGGTTGTAAGTCAATTACAGCTCCTAAGTGTGACGGTGATTATCTTGCTCAACAAGCAATGAGAGAATTTGCTAAAGAAGACTTTAGAGAAAATGCTCTTGATTTAGATGTCCTTTCTTCTGTACCAGAAGGACCACAGGATGATCTACTTGCTGATCCGTTTACTTCTGTAAATATTGATGAGTTAGACCTTGGTGGATTTGCTAACGCAGAATCTTGGTTAGCAAACTTCAGAGAAAACTTTGCTGGTACTCGTGCCCTCATGAAGAAGAAGCTTATTCATGCAGTTTCAACATTAAATATTGCAAAAGCTAAATTAGATCCTAAGAAAGTAACTGACCTTCTAGAGAAGAGATTTTCAGTTCTAATAAATTCTGTAGGGACAACTAGTCCTGAGTTAGATCAATTAAAGAATGAACTCTACTACTTATGTGCTGAGTATAGTTTTGCAGATCACAATGAATTTAGTTTCTTAAAAGGTAAACTTAAATTACTCAGAGAGACTACTCTTATTGATGGTCTCGCTGGTGAGATCTCTGTAGAGAAGACAAAAGTTCTCTTTGATTACTATAGTAAGATTGCTGATAAAGTTATGAGTGGTTGTGCGGCCCTTGATCAAAAACAGATTTGGAATGATTCATTTACTCTAGATAAAACTGGTTTTTCTACTTGGTATATTTCTAAAGTATATGAGAGTAAGTTTAAATCTACTCTTAAAGAAAAAAATCTTGAATACTTAAAGACTAACAAGCCTTTAATTGCTTGGAAGGCCTATGCTGATACAGCTGCTCTTGAAGATGTTATTTGTACAAACGCTAGTGACTGTTCAAGAAATATTTTAAAGTCAATTGTTGATCTTTATTCAGTAACTCAATACGCTGCTACTTTTTGGAGTATGCAACAAGAAATAAATACTCCAGCATTGTTTAACCCATATGCTGAAAGAACGGCCTGTAAGGTATACGATCCTTGGTATAAAACAAAGTCGGTTCTGTTTAACCTCTTCTCTGATATGTCTCAAGCGGCACTTTCAGTTGCAGCTCCAGGAATGATCTACGGAAGATTTGATCTTAAGCCAGGACAAGTTGTTTCATTTAATCAATTAGTAAAAGACGGAAGAATTTCTTACGATACAAATTATGAAAGAACGAGAGTGACAACTTCTCTAGTCGCTGACTTTGGACCTCTTCTAGGTGTTCCTTGTGCAGTGTCTCTTTCAAGAACTAACTTCAATCCTTACGACTCTTATAGATTTGCAGGAATTAGTGTTGGAGCTTGTCATTCAAATGAAGATAATAACTTAAATGTAAGAACAGCTTCGGATATTGATCCAAATGCTAGTACAACACATTCAGAGTGTATTGCTTGTAAGTTAAACTTTGAAACAGTGACAAACTCACTTGTTCATCTTTCAACTGATGTAGGTCCAACATTCTTCTTATTTAGAGCAGTTTTTAGACTCTATAAGGGATTAAAAGATCCTCATAATATTCCAAGATCATGGGAAGCCAATCCTAACTTTATTTCTGAAACTTATAGAAGGTTTGGAGAGATTCCAAAGAGGTGTGTTAGATCTCTTAGAAAAGGGAAGCGTTGTCTTGCTAACTCTTGTGAAACGAATGTAGCAGAAGCGATTACTGATAAGTTAAAAGGTGTGATTGAGAAAATGTATGCTCCAAAGAATGGAACAGCTACAGTTAAGCTTTCAACTTGTAATAAAGAAATTAAACTAAGAACAAATAGTCGTAACAATACAAATGGTTGCCGAATTGGAAAAATTAAAGTTCCAGTTAGCTGTAGCTCAATCATTAAGGAATAATAATGAAGAACTTATTACTATCTATAATTCTCTTCTCTATTTCATCTCTAAGCTCTGCTTACACAGTAGAGTCAAGTTGGAATGATAAGTATGAAAAAGAATTATCATTTTACTGTTCTTCTGAAGACACAATGTGCTTAGACCTTTGCGGTGAAGCTACAATGTGTAAAGTAAAAGAAGAGACTTGTCATAACTGTATTGGAACTTCAATTACTCTAACTTACATCTTTAATTATATGGGTAAAGCCTACACTAATACAGGAGTAGAAACTCTTGATGGTGAAGTCCTAAGCTCACTTAAGGGAAGTGAATTTGTTTCCTTCTCTTCAAGAAGTATTTATAACCACGTTGATAGATTCAATAGTTCATCTTTAAAAAGAAATTTTAGAAGTCTTTGTACAGATGGAACACGTTACCCAATTGTTCTTTTTAAGAAAAACCGAGGATCACAAAGAGTCGCTGATGTTCAGTTTGTTTTCTGTGACAATGGAGTATTTGAAATGGAATTTGGTGCAGACGTTATTATAAATATGGAAGAGAATAAAACTCTTTTCTAGCAATTAAAGAACTAGGTCTTAACAAGATATAATCATTAAGGGTTTTAATAATGTTAAAAATAATAATTGTAACTTTAAGTGTAATGTCTTCCGTATATGGTAATGGGGTAGATACATTTTGCACAGATTATCAAAAAAACTTTGAGCATAAAGTTGAAATATGTCACGTACCTGGTGGAGATGATAGTCAATCATTTGTTAAATGTGTGGACTATGATGGAGCAAAAACTCATTTAGGAATTACTATTGCTAATACAAATCCTAACTCACATAGCCATAAGCATCACGATTACTTAGGTAGATGTTCAAGTGATGAAGTTGATGAAGTTTGGATGTGTAATGCTGGAATTAAGCATGAAAAGCACAACTCTGAGCATGAGGTTTGTATTGGTAACAACTGTACCAGTACGATAGATACAAATCATAACTTTGAATTTTTAAACTTTGATATTGCTGACTATTTTGGAGAAGATTCAAGCGGCTTTTCAAACGTAACTGTAAGAGCTTCAGGGTCTGTTGATTTCAATACAGCTTCAGCTAGTTTAGGTGATCATGTTTTATCAAATGTTGAGTTTCAATTGGCGTCAGAAAGAATTGGTAGTGAGTACTTTGTAGATATTTGCTGGGAAAATAAGAAAAATAATAATGAAGCTGTAACTCTTCAAATCTCGAATAATATTTATGGAACTCAACAGGGAAGTTCGTACCTTGAAATGACTTCTTTAGAGAAGAGGTTTCATATAAAGTGCTCAACGACTGATAGCTTTTCTGATCTTTCCTATGTGTCTAATACTACTTATGCGAGGCAAGAGAGTTTTTCAATGTTAGGTCCTGTGGGTTTAAACAATGTAGACATTACAAATTGTGTTATAAGGCAATTTTTTAGAGAGAGTAGAATTGCAGGTAGAGAGCAACGCTCTAACATGTTAAAAGCAATAAGAGTTTCTTCAAATGTTAAATCAAATGTTCAGGAAGATCCAGAAGTAGATGTTAAACTTAGATTTTGTCAAGTTGAGAAGATTCCTTCACGAAGAGGACCTCCTAAGTTTAAATGCTTCAATCACAACATGAATAACGATAGTTTAAGGAACTTTCTTGGTACGAGAAAACAAAGAAACAAAGACTATCCAGGATATTGCCTTACTCAGAGACAAGGGCAAAATGTTGCTTGTAAAGAAATTTATATGGGAACTAACGACTAACAGTTTCTGAATATCAGTTAACGCTGCCATATCTTGGTAGCGTTAAAATAAAGCTGACTTTTTTAGAACATGTTTTAGTGCCTGTAATCTCTTCTGAATTTGTGGGCCCTGATTTCTCTCATTTAAAAAATCAAATAAGTATTCACCGTATCCTAACTCACTTGAAAAGAGATCTGCCTCAATTTGTGCCATGGTATTTGTAATATCTCTTTGTTGATGGTCCAAAATAATATGTCCTACTTCGTGGAGTAGAACTGCTACGGCTTGTTTATAATTATTCGATTTCATAATGGAGATTAGTTCAGGATAAATTAATATCACAATCTTCTTACCTGTTATGGCGCAGGCATAACTCCCATTAGTTCTAATGAAGAGAGAGTTCTTTAAGAAGCTTTGCATTCTTTTATTCTTATTTAGTGTCTCAAGAACCAATTTGAAACACTCAAGTATTCTCTGGTCACTCAATATCCATTGGTGCTCTGAGTTTTCATAGAACTGTTTTGCAATATTTGAATGTGTTCCTCGTAGAAAAATCTTAGGCATTCTCATATATGACTTATCGGCATGATCCACTTTTAAGTAAGTCGCTTAATTTGCCGGAAAAATGTTCCGTTCAAAATAATTTCAATAACTTGGTAAGATAGTCCTATGAGATTTATCTTATTATTTTTACTTTTATTCTCGCAAACTTCTTTCTCTCTCGAGAGGGCAGATGCTTTTATTGTGACTGCCTATAATAAGCAGTTCAAAGTCTTATCTCCTGCTAAGAGAACCAAGAAAATTAGTGTCATTATTGAAAATAAGACTCTAGTTAAACTCATTGGTGAAGTTGTTAATGAAAATGGTACTGATCGCGAGATTGTAACCATAAAACCTGGAAAGTATAAATCAGTTGAACTCGTGTTTGAAAAGAATACCAAATATTACTTCATCCCTTTATCGCCAGCTTTTCAAAAAGTTGTCTTAGATTTTGGAAAAAAGGCCTATGAGATTCCTTCGAAAAAATAAAGCATCAAAATCCATATTAGTGATTTCTGATATTCACCTGGGTGCAGGTGTTCTTGTTAATGGTAAGAGAAACTATCTGGAAGATTTTCACTTTGATAAAGAGCTTGTGGATTTCTTAGATTATTATTCAACTGGAGATTATCATAATAAAGAAGTTGAATTAATTATTAATGGAGATCTCTTTGACCTACTTGCCGTACCTTTCGTTAATTTCTTTGATGATGAATTTTGGAGTGAAGATGCGGCCCTTTGCAAGTTAGATATGATCATTAAGGCGCACCCTGAAGTTCTTGAGGCGCTGAATAGGTTTGTTTCTGTTAAGAATAAAAAGCTTGTTTATATAATTGGTAATCACGATGCTGAATTTGTTTTTGAGTCTCTTCGTCAGAGATTCTATTCTCTCTTTGATGAAAAGATTAAGAGTAGGGTAGAAGTCGTTCTAAATAATAATGGAGAGTATTCTCCTGTTGGTGGTGTTGTCCTAAAGCATGGGCATGAGTATGAGCTGGCCCATCACTTTCATCCTGAGGATTCTATTGTTGAAAGTGATGAGGGAAAGAAGTACTTTCTTCCTCCGTGGGGATCATATTTTGTCACGCGAGTGATCAATAAGTTTAAGGAAGAGAGAGATCATGTTAATGCAGTAAGGCCTATCAAGAAGTTTCTAATTAATGGTTTTATATACGATACTTTCTTCACTTTAAGATTTCTTTTCTCAGTTGTTTTCTATTTCATTATGGTGAGATCCATTTACCTCTTTAAGCAAGAGAAGAGTTTTAAAAAAATGATTAAACATTGTATGAGTGAGCTCGAATTATTTAAAGATTACGAAACAATGACCCAAGATTTCTTTAAAGAGTGTCCTGAGGTGCAATGTTTGATCGTGGGACATACTCATGATCCTAGTATTAGATCATTTTCAGATGGGAAAATATTTATAAATACGGGAACGTGGACTAGGATGTTTCATTTAGATTTTGGAAAAAATTCTTACGGTGAGCAACTTTCATTTGCTCAAGTTGATGTCATAGATGAAGAAAAGAAGAGTTATGATATTAATCTCAATGTATGGAAAGGGAGATCTAATCTCCCTTTTGAAGAATTTTCTTAATCACCTTCTGTATAACATATCTCTATGTACATATCTCCATGGGCAGAAGTGATAGGGATGAGAATGACAACAGTTCCGTTTGGATATTTAATGTTGTGCGCAGCTCCTTCTATCATTGAGGGGATGGCCATATTTGAAGAATAACCCATTCCATTTAATTCTCTTTTGGCATTACCCATAATCATATTACAGATCTCTCCACCAACATCGGCAATTTCATCGTTAAATTCTGTGAAAGTATCCATGAGCATGGCACTGGATACTTTGAAGTAAGTCTCATAGGGCCAAGATATGACAAGCATCGCTCTATAGGGGATAGCGGTACCATCTTTAGTCATTTCGCCACTAAGTCCTAGCACTGCCGATACATCTCCTTTTGAGACATTATCTTTCTTAATCATTGGTTTTTGGGGACTCAGTTTAGTAAAAACCATAGTCTCAAAAACATTTTTCGCTGCATCTATGAAGGGCTTCGAAAACTCTATGAAATTCTTTTCCTTACTCATTCTTTCTCCAGTTTACAGGCCTAAGCTCGACATTAAGTCATCAATTGATGTTTGTGACATATTGCCGGAAGGGTCTGGTGCACAGGATGCCCTTTCAATGTCGTTAAATTTATCTTTTAACCAATTTAATCTTGTGACAAATGCTTTTGAACTTAAACTCTTAACTTCAGAGTCACAGCCACTTTTTATACTATTGATCATTTTCTTTAAAAGTTCTAGGGCATCAAACATAATCGCTGCCACAACTTCTAGTAGGGCATGATCATCAATCTGGCTTGCTTTATAACCAATGACTTTTCCTAGTTCACAAAAAATCGCAATTTCATCTGCCCCAATTGTTTTAGCTGAACCCATGACTCTATCAATGATTTGTCCAAACTCTTCAAGCTTGGCGACATTTGTAGTGTCGTCTTCAAAGTCTTCTAGGATCGATTCTAATTGGTTGAAGAGCTCCATTGATTCATTACAGAACTCAACGACAACTTCCTTCATTGTGGGGTCATTTAATAAACTCATTCTCTAACCTAGTTAAAAATCTTTTCGATTTTCTCTTTGAGTACTGCCGCAGAAAATGGCTTAACAATAAAATTACTGACGCCAGCTTTCACTGCGATCACTACATTTCCTTGTTCAGCTTCTGCTGTAATCATGAGAAAGGGAAGTTTCTTTAACTCTTCAGTATCTCGCACATTCTTAAGTAGATCTAATCCACTCATTTGAGGCATGTTCCAATCTGAAACAATGAACTCGTAGGGCTCGGGACTTTTTAGAGCATCCTGAATCATTGGCCACGCTGTGGATCCATCATCGGCTTCAGTAATATTTTTAAAACCAATTTGAGTTAACATGTTCTTAATAATTTTTCTCATTGTTGCCATGTCATCAATAACAAGAATTTTCATGTTGGCTTTTAAACTCATCTATTTCTCCTAAGCGGCTTCTTCAATTGTATCTGTACTTAATAAATTTATAATGTTCTCGTATATTTTATCTCCAAACTCGAATTCAAGTCCAGCAGTGAATGTCTTATTTTTTAAATTTCTTATCACTGTAATCATGTCAGTCTTTGATCCTGTAGTAAATCCACCTGAATACTCAAATATATGAGTGACAGCTCCAAGTATTAAAGAAAGTTGATCAATATGATCGCCGGTCTTTTCCATTGGGTATCCAGAACCATCATTTCTTTCATGGTGTTGAAAGATAACATTCTTGCACCTTTCACTTAACTCTACTCCGCATTTATTTAGCAAATGATGAGAAAGGTTAGGGTGCTTTTTATATTGTTTCTTTTCTTCATTAGTATACTCTAAGTGGGCCTTATGAGTAAGCTTGTAATCCATTTGTGTCATACCAAGGTGACAAAAGAAGGCTCCACAAATAATATCTGCTAACGCCTCTTCATCTTTCATGTCACAGTTCTTTGCCATGAAGTAGGAAACGGCTACAATTCTATTGATAAAGCTATCTTCTGTTAAGAGTATTTCACTAAGGTAACTCGCAAGACTTACAGTGTGTGATTTTCTCACACTAAAAGTTAACGTCTCATGTTTTACTCTTTCTATCATTGCCATAAAGTCATCTTCTGCTAATGAGTTTTTGAGATCTTCCTTAAACTTGACCGTACCATTGGTAGAGCTTTGTTCTTCGAGGTTTTTAAGATGAGCTTCACGAGCTACTTCTAGATCGTGAACTTCCTCTTCTTTAAGACCTGGGACTTCTTCTTCTTTAAGTCCACTACTTGTTAGGAAAGTTCTCTTTTGATTCATATCGACAGCTAAGCGCCCACCTTTATTTAAAATAAACTCAAGAAAATCTATCTTGTCTTCTGTGAGTGGACTATTGGCGTGTAGAAAGGCGCTATAGCTGTTGTTAGTAGGGTTAAAGATATAAAGGTGGAAAGGAAAAATCTTTGTTTCTCCTAAGGCCTCTAGTTCAATGTAGAAATAATTTGTAGGTAATTTCATTTATCCTGCCTTCTTTCCAAAGAGACCACCAAAGAAACTCTTTAATTTTCCTTCTTTCTTTTCACTGGTTTTCTTTCCATTGTAGGATCCTGTATTTCCAGCTTCATGAAATTTATTCAAATAGAATCCTCTTAATGTTTCTAAATAGACTTCTAGAATCTTTTGTTTATCTTCCTTAAAACCATTTTCAAGCCAGGTCACTGCATATCCCATTGAAGTGGCACCTTCATAAAAAGGATAGATGAATTGGATTTTATCAGCTTGAAATGTTTCATCTGTCCAAGTAGGCAGCATTGTTTTATTCCAAGTTTCATATTGTTCTTTTTCTAACTCATTCCACTTAGTTTGAACTTCTTCGAGTTGTGCTTCTTCATTTTCTGTGAAAAGGCTAAGTGAGCTAAAGCTTTCTATAAATTTTCCCTTTGCTCTATCAAATAGAAATAGACTAGTGTGACCTTTGAACTCTTCTTTAATTTTACTCGTAATAAAATTATAGGCCTCTTCAGGTTTAGAGTCCTTCTTATAGTAGAGAGCTAGAACTTTTACAGCATTGTGAAGACCCACATCATTTGGTTCGAAAATTTGATTTTTCTTCTTATCTTCTTCAGCTTGTTCTTCTTCTGTAAGTTGATCGGATTCTACCAGATCACTGCCATAGTAGGAGGCTGTCTTTGAATCATCTGCCTTTTCTCCTCCGTAATACTTAGGTCCTGTTCTCTTTTCTTTATTCCCCTCTCGGTCCATGGTGATGCCACCAAATTCTTCGCGAAGTTTTCTATAGTCAATTGTTTGCTCACCCAGATCAACTTTTTGTTTAAAGGAAATCTCCATTTCAGACTTCTTCTTTTTTTCATCTTCTTGGAGCTGATCTTTCTTATTTTTGGCAAAATCCCAATCATCATCCACATGGGAGACACTCTTTTTACTACTGTAATGAGATTCTATTTTATCTGTTTTACTATTGGCCTTAAGAGCACCTTTATCATGTTCAAAATCAAGATCAGTATCTAATTTCTTACGGGCAAAATCACCACCCTCTAGCTCTTCTTTTGAGAACTCTTTATCTTTACCATCATCATCTATCAAAAGTTCTGAATTGTTTTTTTTCTTTCTTCCATTCTCATCAAAGTCATCATCTTCTTCTTCATTCAGGAGATCTTTTGCCCCTGTATCATCTTCAAGATCTAGTTCTTTTGAGACACTTCCTCTCATATTTCCAGATTCGTCTTCCTCTAGTCTCTCTCTATCTTTAGCTGCTTCATCTTCATCTTCAAGTTGAAGAGCTTTCTTTTTCTTATCTTCGTAGTCAGCGATATCGTCGTCGTCTTCTTTTTCATCTTTTAAATCATCACTGCCGTCATCTAGAGTGATTTCTTTATCTAGATGAAGATCTTTGCTCTCACCATCTTCTTCGTCTTCTTCATCTTTCTTTGCGACACCACCACGGTAGTACTTATCTATTTCATCTGCTTTTTCTTTCTTTCTTGCGTCTTTGTCTTCTTCATCTATGAGTTCTTCTTTCTTTGTTTTGTCATTAGGGGAGAAGTCACTCTCTTCAACTTCAAGCTTTACATCTTTTGAGTTGTCCTCTTCCTCTTCATCATCTTCTCTTAAGAGGTCTTTTGCTGCTTCTTCCTCTTCGAGCTCTAATTTAAGATCTTTCTTCTTTTCGTTTTCTTCTTCGTCATCTTCTTCTCTTTCTTGTTTTATCTCAGGCTCATCATCTTCTTCGAGAAGAGATTTCTTCTTTTTCTCTTTCTCTTCTTCTTCTTCCTCAACTTCACCTCTTTTAACTTTACCTTTATAGTAGGCACTTTGAGCTATCTCATCATTTATTCTGTCTTGGCGTAAATCTTCTTCAAGATTTTCCTCTTCTTTTCTCTTCCTCTCGAATTCAGACTCTTCTTCTAGGTCAAATTTTGATCTTTCTTTTAAATCATCGTAGAGATCTTCTTCATCTTCTTCTAAGAGAGCTTTCTTCTTTCTCTCTTCTTCCTCTTCTTCAAGATCTTCTGCTGTACTTGTCTCTCCACGTAAGAAGCCATCGATTTCATTTTCATCTTTAGAAGTCTTCTTTGTTAGATTTTCCCCTTCTTCTTCATCTTCACCTAATTTACCACCCCAGTGAGTCCCTATGGCCTCTTCTTGGTAGTTGCTCTTCTTCTTCTCTTTTTCTTCTTCTTCTGCTATTTCAATGTTACTTTTTTTCTTACCTTTTTGATAACCGTACTCATCTTCTTCACCAAATTCTGATTTCTTGGTTAGAGTATTATATTCACTCTCATCAACCCCATCTTCGGTCTCTCCTGTATCGAGTGACTTTACTCCTTCCTCTTCTTCTTCTTCCTCATCTTGAATGATGATAGATTTAAGTTGTAATTTTACTTTGTAGAGGAGTGTTTTAGGAGCAACAGGCTCATGAATAAATTCAGTCAAACCAATTTTAGAAAACTTGTCTAAAGTCTTTCTTGGTATTTTCTTTTCATTTATCAAGAGTATTTTTGAATTAAGTTTCGCGTTCACCTTTCGAAGTTGTTTTAGTGCACCTGCACATTTCTTAGGATTTCCATAAATAGAAAGGGATTGACCAATAGTAGGGACGAGTTGAGCAACTTCAACTAGATCATCTACTTCGTAAATTTCGTATCCTTCGTCTTGTGCAATACCTTCTACTGACTCTTTGAGTTTCTTCATAGTTTCAGTTAATGGATAGACGAATATTAGGGGCTTAGTACTCATGCATATTTATCGTCTTATTGAAGAGAAAAGGTTAGTAATCTTTATCCTTTATAGTAAAAAAAATAAGCCAGATTGAAGTAAAAAGCTCGGTTATTTACTTTACAAAAAAAATACCTTTTTCTCATTTTTTTCTTAAGTTTCTCTGGGGAGCGCCGAAATGCTAATTGAAACAAGGGTCATCATTGACAGTTTCAGACATTAACATATCTATAGCAGTATGCTTATTGATCCTCACGGTATTAGGTGATCAAGTCTTTGGAAGGGACGGACTAACAAGGAGGAATCATATGGGTTTGCGTATTGCAACTAACACAACTTCACTAGCGGCTCAAAGAACGCTAGGTGCAAACAACACAGAACAAGCAAAAACATTAAACAAGTTATCTTCAGGTACGAGAATTGTTCGTGCTGCTGATGATGCTGCCGGTTTAGCTATTTCTGAAAAAATGAAAGCTAATATCAGGTCTACTAATCAAGCGGAAAGAAACGCTAACGATGGTATCTCAATGATTCAAACTGCTGAAGGTGGTTTATCAGAAATAGGTAGTATCTTAATAAGAATGAGAGAACTTTCGGTTCAATCTTCTTCTGATACAGTAGGTGATTCTGAGAGAAAATTTACTGATCTTGAATATCAAAACTTAAAGCAAGAAATTGAGCGTATCTCACAAGTGACTGAGTTCAACGGAAAAAAGCTTTTAAGTGGTGCTGGAGATAAGTACGATTTTCAAATTGGTATTAATAATGACGAATTCCAAGATAGAATTTCATTTAATACAGATCAGTTAAATGCTGGAATAGGCAGTTTATCAGTTGATAGTCTTACAGTTTCATCTAAGGATGATGCTCAAACAGGACTTCAATCTCTTGATAATGCTATAGAGCAGGTATCTGGACAAAGAGCAGAGCTTGGAGCCAAGCAAAACAGACTAACTTCTACAGTAAATAACCTACAGGTTACTTCTGAGAACTTAAGTGCTGCAAATTCTCGAATTAGAGATACTGACTTTGCTGCAGAGACAGCTAAGAATACTAAACTTAATATTCTTACAAATGCTGGTACTTCAGTGTTAGCTCAGTCTAACTCTCAAGGACAAGCAGCTCTTAAGCTTATCGGTTAATAAAGTTTACAATGAATTATCTGCAAAGCCTCACGAATGTGAGGCTTTTTTTGTTTTAATTCAGTCGGTTAGCGGTGTTTTCTTAGCTTAGCCTAAATATATTTCTGCTAGACAAAAGTGTAGTCAAACGGTATGTTTTCACTCACTTATGAACGATTTTAATACAAGCGAAGTTAAGAAATTCTTGTCCCTGCGAAAGAAGCTAATGGTGGCCATTCTCTTCGCGTCTTCGTTTATTACTTCTTTAACAACTGCCTTTCATTATTACTTTGAATATAAGAAAGATATCACTTATTTAAATAAGTCTCTGAATCAAATTGGAAATTCAAATTCGTCTTCACTCACGAGATCTCTGTGGAACTTAGATGATCTACAAATACAAGTTCAGCTCGATTCTATTTTAAAGGTGAGAGATATTGTGGGAGTTGCTGTAACTGATGAAGATCAAAATGTGTTCTATGAGAATAAGAAGACTGAGATTGAGGAGATCGTTAGCTTTTCTAGAACTTTTCCCTTATTTCTGAATCCAGATAAGAAGGTGAATAAGATTGGAGAGTTGGTTATCTGGTCGACTAAGGCGCATATTAACGAGAATTTAATTTCTAGGCTTACAGTATTCTTCCTTTCACAATTTGTTAAAACTCTTATTGTGAGTTTTACCATGCTTTATCTATTTCGCTTTCTTGTGACTAGACATCTCGATAGGATTGTTCGATTTCTGCGAGGAGTTGATTTAAACTCTTTAAATATTGAAAGACTGAGTCTCGATAGACCTGCAAAAACTGTTGATGAGCTTGATTATGTAAATGATTCAATCAATCTCATATTGAGAAGAGTTGAAAGGGCGAATCTAGAGACGAATGAGAAGATTAAAAGACAAGAAAAAGAAATTCAAATGCAAAAAGCCGCTTCAATTAACTCTGCTAGATTGGCAAGTTTAGGGGAGATGGCCGCTAATATTGCCCACGAGATAAATAATCCTCTGACGGTTCTGGCCTTTAGTGGAAAGAAAATAAAGTCATTATCTGAGCAAGAAGAAGTGAATAAGGACAGACTTGTTCACTTTGCTAATATGATCAATAGAACTATTGATAGAATGTGTAAGACTATTAATTCTCTTAAAACCTTGGCGCGTGATGCTGAAGATGATGTTTACGAAATGGTAAACATCTACGATATAATCGAAAGAGTTCTTGATTTATGTCAAATATCTATTGCTCAAAAAGGCGTGGAAATTACAACTGAGTTTAATGATCTTCCAAAGAGTTTCTATATACGTTGCAAGGAAGTCCAAATTACCCAAGTTATTATTAATCTCATCAACAACTCTACAGATGCTATTAAAAATCTTTCGGAGCCCTGGATTAAGATTGATGTTAAAGAGAGAAATGGAAATATTTGTTTCTCAATCATTGATTGTGGTAGTGGAATTCCTGAAGATATACAATCTAGAGTGTTTGAACCCTTTTTTACAACTAAAGATATTGGAGAAGGGACTGGGCTTGGTCTAAGTATTTCAGCTAAATCGGCCAAAAATCATAACGGCTCTTTACTGATAGATAACGAGTGCAAAAATACAACTATAAGATTAGAGTTTCCTCTAGGTTGTTAATCGATTGATTCCACTTCTATTGAATTTAATTTTAAGAGCTTTGTAAAAACTCCATCACCGCTTTTTATTTGTCCAGAATAACTTCCATCATAGATCAAATCACAGCCACACATGGGAGATTTACTCTTTAAAATAGCTTTCTTAGCACCAATGATTTGTGCCATTTTTAAGGCCTCGTTGGCCCCTCTTTCATATTCTGCGGAGACATCTGCTCCCGATTTGGTAATGACCTTATCTCCCTGGACTTCAGCGGGCTCTCTAGGCGTAGGAAGGCCTCCTAATTGCTCAGGACAGACTGGGATGGCAAGACCTTCTTGTACCATCTTAACAATGTCTAAACGCTCTTTATGGTCTCCGTCGTAGCGACAGCAGAAACCAGCTAAACAAGAGCTGACTATTATCTTCTCACTCATAGATTTATTATAACATAGGTAAAGAAAAAGGCCCTAGAGTAGGACCTTGTATGAATTATTTACTGTGGAAGTAGCTCTCTACCCAAGGGACTTCGAGCCTTTTCATGACTTCTTTATCGTAGCTTTGTTTCTTAGCGAAAGAGGCGATTGATCTGGACTTTACCTTTTGACTCTTCTTTAAAGAATTGGTCAAGGCCATGTTTGAAAATAGAGTTGTTTTAAAGAGTGTTTTCAAACCAATACTATTGGGAGAAATTTTCTTCTTAGTTTTAATATGTGTAATAAGGTTTTCGTAAACATAGTAATTAGAGCTTGAACCCGTATCGCATAGTTCACTGAGTTCACTATAAGTTTTAGAGAGGTGAACACTAATGGCATTTTTAACAATTCCTGCGACTTCACTTTTTGAGTAATTCTTCTTTGCAACATAATCTATGACTCTAGGTCTTAAATTATCTTTTGTCACAGGCAACAAGAATTCAGGATAGTTTGATAGAAACTTTTGGTCATTAAGTTTTTCTGAACTTGAATAGGGGACTTTATACTGAACTTTACTAACCTTAGCTTGATTCATTTCTTTATAGTTTAAAAAACTCGTATGAAAACTAGGGCAGTGATTCAGCTTTGGAGAACTAGAGTTATCTGAGTACTTACTCATTGTCTGATACTGAGAAAAGAGGGTTAAGAAATATAATCTCTTATTATTATATTGATTTAAACCTTCGTCTTTTTCTGATGACGAAACTGAAGCAGGACCTCTGGTTTTTCTCTTATAGGAGAAATCTCTAAGGGCCATTTCTGGAACGACATTAGAATTTATACTTCTAGATTGGTAACGACTAATTTTATCGTTAATTGATTCGGGTCTTCTATATGAGTAACCTGAAGAACAGGCTGTTAGAAAAACAGCACTCGTAGATAGTCCCACAAGAAATGTAAATTTTTTCGTCATAGACATGGATTCAATCTCCTTTTACAAGATATTCCTGTCTAACTCATCGGGTATTTGAATATGATATTGAATTAAAGAATTTAAAAGATTGGCCAAAGAAGAATTTTCCTTGGCAATTGAATTTACCAGTTGATTAAGTAAATAACTAATTGATTTCTGGAAGCTCCATCAAGAAGCCGTCTTCAACTTTTAGTGACTTGTTGATTACAATAGTAGGGTATTTCTTAATGGCCAGAGCTATGGCCTTTAGCCTCTTGTGATCACGTAGAAAGCGAATGGCAGAATAGATTCTATTTGGATAAACGATACCTGAAGATACTGACTTGTCTTTAAGTTCAGTTCTTACTTGTACGGTATCCATAATGATTTGCTTTAGTGTCTTAGCAGTTAACCTAACACCAATTTTAGTGGCCAAGGTAAAGGCCTTTAGTGCCACATTAGTAATAAATGGAGCCGCTTGGCTTGTGCCATTGATCTTTAAATATTCTTGTTTTGGTATGGCACTTTTAATGGCCACACCAGGAGCGAATAGGTCTACTGTCTTTTTACCAAAATTAGAAAAATACGCCATCGTTTGAAAATCAAATGAAGCTCCTACAGACAATAGGTTTGGTAGTCTAATAGAACTTGGAAAGTGAAGGAATTCATCCGTATCGGACTTCTTATTTCCGGCAGAGAAAACAAAGAGCATCTTAGGATAGCGCTTAATGAGAATCGTAGACTTTTCAATGAGAGAAGTCATAAAGACTCTCGCTTGAATAACCGCTTCTTCGTCTGATAATTCCTTATCATATTGTTCTTTATAAACAGCGCTCACCATTTTCTTGGCGCCTTTAAAACTTTGTCCAAATGAGCCATTGATGACAACAGCTTTACTGGCAGCATACTCCACAGCAAGACCGAGTTTCTTCACTTGCCAAGAGATGTACTTCTTCCAGTGAGAAGCAATATGTTTCTTCTTTTGCAGTTCTGTTCCAGATTTTAAAGGAGTAAACTCTGGTGCTTTAGCTGGACCTTCAGTGGCCTTACCTAGATAGGTAATAATAAGAGCTTTAAGGTCTCTAGAAGTTAATTCTCTAGGGAGGTCTTTAGTGCTTACAGCAATCGCGCCAACGTGAGTTCCATGAATCCATGAAGTGAGCTCTTTTCTCTTCTTTTTAAGTTCTTTGTCTTTTTTAAGTTCTTCATAAGTCGCAAGTTCAGTATCAGTTATAGTTTCGAGAGAGAACTTGGCCTTAAGGGCGTAGTAGAGTTTGATTTCATCAGTAATTTCTATATCTCTGTGAAGATCAAAAACCTTATTAGACATATTAATGAAGTTCCATCCTCTTATATCATCACGGTAACCATTATGATCATCGTCTCTAGAGTTTAGAACTTCTCGTTCATTGATTTTGATTTTATATTTGAGCTCTTTATGAGTGTAGTCCATTCCATTGTCTAAAATGGCGGCAACGTGAGCGAAAGAGCTTACTTGGAAAGATACAATAAGTGTGAGGATAATATTTTTCATAGGGAGAGAATATGTCTCTCTTTACACACATTGTCATTGTGTGGAGCATTAAGTGCTTGTAAATAGGTAGACTTTAAAGCTCTAGGTTCTTAAGGGTACAAACTACCGGGAAGTGATCCGATGGTTGTTGGTAGCGTTCATAGAGGGTGGTAGGTCTAGGATAGGGAGCACCTTCCTCATTCTTATAGAGATAAATGCCACTTTCTTTGCTGATAATTTGAGAATGAAGTTTAGGCGGTATAAAGATATAATCTAATTGATGGCCAAGGTCCTTACCCGATTTATCGAAAATATGGATCGTGACTCTTCTTTCCATAGGTTCTTTAATAATTTCTAGAATATCTTGGAGAGAAGTGTGATCGTAAATATCGTTAAACTCATTATCTCGAGCTGTGAGCGTTGCTCTACCATTGAAGTCTCCCAAGAGAAGTATTGGAATCTTTCCTTTATATCTCTTCTCAAGAATATTATGCGTCGCCACGAGTTGTTTCAGTTCTGCGCCTCTTCTTAATCTTCCGCTAAAATCAATCCCTTCTTTGTCGAGATGACTTTTAAGATGAACACCCAGCAGTATCAGTGAAGGTGTTTCACTACCTTTTTTAAAGACTCGGAGTTCTGCGATATCTCGCGAGGGAAGGTGAGAGTCATGCACCGCCTTCTTGCCCATACTTGTTTGGTGAAAATTCTCTTTTTCTTCGTGGGGATAATTAAAGTTTAGAGGACGATTTCTATGGGTAAAATGTTTAAAATCAAGTTCAAGCCCCTTTTTGACTAGGTAGGCCAGCTCAATTCCTCTTTCTGAATTTCCGGGAATGAGTGAGTAGTCATATGAGTCGTTCAAGTGAGAGACAACAAAGTTTTTTAGGGAATCTATGCCACCCACTTCACAGAGAAAGCATATATCTGGGTCAATATCTAAAATGGCCGCTGCGACTTTCTTCACTTTCGCGGGAGATTTCTCATACTTGTAGAGAGTGTAATTCTCTTTTTCACTATACGGAGGGAGAAATAGGTTCTCAATATTAAATGAACAAATGGTGAATTTTTTAAATTTCAATGGCAACTCCAGCCGAAGGCCATAGTGCTATAACTAGAAGTATTGAGATCCCAGATATTCTTACAATAAATTCCCTTGTGGAGATTTGCATGTTTCTGCAGAGGTTTCATTTGCTCTAAAATTTCTTTTGAGCAAGTCACTTCGTGGGGGTAGTTACTTATTTTAGGAACCTTTACCACGCGCAATTGACCTGAGGTTTTAAGCTCTAGGCCGTAGTAGAGGCCTTCAACTTCTTTTATGTAGTAGAGGATATCTCCCCTTAAAGCGATGGGGGCATCTCCGCGCAGGACATTTAAGGCCCTTGTGTGTGTGCGATTTTTTAGGATGGACTTAGGAATAATTAAATCACTTTTTCCCTCGAGGCTCTTTAAATTCTTTGAGAAGATATTTACAATGGAGAATCTTTCGAGTTCCTCGTTATTGTGATTGGAGCAGGGCGAGTCCCAGATAATTAAGTCTTTATTCTTTTCAGCTCCTGATTTCCCCCACAGAGGAATAGGTACACCATAGGAAGAGGCAAAGGACTTAAGTTTATTAAGTGGTTTCTTTGTTCCAGCTTTCGCAATAGAGACCCATTGCTGCCTGATAATTCCCATTTTCTTGGAACACTTTGCATTAGTTGGGCAGCCTATATTTTGATGCTCAACCATATGAGGCAGAAACTTTACTTCCGCCGCACCGAGGGTAAATGAAAATAAAAAGAATAAAAGTTTCATCATAAAATTCTATCTAGACTCTTATTCAGAGTCTATAAGAAAGAGTAGGGAAAGTGAGATTAATTACAATATTGGTGATGATTCCATCTAAATCCATCGAGGAATCTTACAAATCCCGTATCATTAGCATCGTCATAATCTAGATTAGAATCATTTATAGACCACATCTTACTATCGTCCAGTGCACCATTTTGGAAGTAGTTCCCAGTATTAGGCTCTGCGAAGAAGTAACCAAAGGCAGCTCCTCCACGAGTCGTTGCAGAGTCACAGTAAGCGACTCCAAGCGCCTTTATTTTATTGTAAGAAGCTGATTCAAGTTTAACTTCACCAGTCTCAGGTACAAAGTCAGTGTCTTCTAAACCACCACCAGGTTGAGTAGAGCCCATTCCATCACCAGAAACAAATTTATTAAAATACACATTTAAATTTGTTCCCGGGGGAAGTTTACATGTCCTTGCTGGTACTGCGCTTCCAGTTCCACCACCGCTAGGTGCCGGAGCAAAACCACTACAGCAGAGTCCTGGATCATCTGTTTCTTCACCTAAGTTCTTACAACACATGAATTCATTATCAGACCATATGGTTGTTTGATCAATTTCAGTTCCATTTACAACACGAGGATTAGGGTTGGCTTCAGATAGAGCTGGAGCTGCACTTCCATAAATTTCATTAATATCTCTTCCGTTTGGATTTGAGGCATTGTCGTACTCAAATGAAGCAGCATTAAAAGTTGTTCTAGTTGTTTGTTTATAAATACCACCAATGAGTTGCTCTTTATCAGAGTTACAATAGAGTGGTTCGTAGACGATTTGCGGAATACCTAGTAATTCCAGACGTCCTAACTTTGTTAAGTAGTAGAGGTCGTTTCCTGCAATCATAGGATCATTTTCAGGGTTCGCTGCGATTTTATTTTGGTTTTCAAAAGTTATCTCTAGTCCTGCATAAGAAAAATTATTTGTAGGGTCAACATCAGTAGTACTATCACTATTTTCACTGACTCTAGCATCAATAACAACTTTGCCATTAACGAGTCTATAACACCATTCATTGATGCCCTGGGCACCAGCACATGTTCCTGTATAAGTTAATGTATAATTCGAAGTTTCCACAGAGTCCGTCATTTTTACTACATTCACTCCAGTTGGAGTTATCGCTGTTCCAAGACCCGTATCATCTACTACCGAAATATAAGCGGGCACTATCACTCTAATTGCAAGATGAAAGTCACTATTATGGAAGTAGTTAAATGGTCCCTCACTAGAGAGGTTCGCTACATGACGTAGTGGAGTTGGCATATAGGGAACATCTGAACTTAAACCATTTACTTGTAACAGAGTTCCTCCGCTTGGATCTTCATCGGGAAGTGTACTTAGAACAAAAGTAGTCGTTGCATCATCAGTCGGTTCAAGAACTTCAAAAGCACTTGATTTAGTTATTGGAGCTTGAATACAACCACCATTATCCGCAGGTGATTGGCATACTTTTGAAAATTCACCAAAGTAATTCTGAGTTCGCACAGCAAGGTCCGCTTGCGGAGAAGTGGTGAACTGTAATTTTGATCTAGTATTTAAACATGAAAATTCAGTAGGACTAATACTAAGTCTATTTCTATTGGACCAGTCATTTGTTCCGTCTGCAAATTTTCTTACCCAACCACGTCCACAACAAGTTCTCTGCGCAGTCTCATCAATGGTCTTCCACTGATAGGCGGCTGGAGCTTCACTTGCTGCTACAATTGGCGCTTGAAACACAGGAGTATTTCCAGAGATAAAGGCGTTTATAGCTCCTGGGAATAGTCCGTGATTTTGCGCTGTCACGATAGAGTAGCGAGAGTATCGACCTTCAGCTGAAGGACCATTTTGTGGGTATCTTGTCGTTGTTAAGTATTTGGTAGGATCTCCACCTAAATTACTACTTGTATTGCTAGGGATGATTGAATCTGGACCCTGAGTAAACATTGTTATTTCTTTACCAACTTCTCGGCAACAATTATTCTTTGTTACGTCGTAAGAGGCGTAGTCGGGATCAGTGAAATTTGGTTGTTTCTGCGCCTGGCTACAGATAAGTTCTTCTTGCCAGAATTTGTGTTCAGCCTCTGTATTACCAAAGTGAGACTGGTCGTAGAAGAGTGCTTGTTGCGAGTGTAATCTACCAGGACCACATTCAAGGTCTGTCTGACAAGCGGCACCGGCTTTTCTTAAACAGGCATCGGCCACAATTTTTGGCTCTATAAGGTTTGTTATAACAGAGAGGGTTTCAGCTTCTATCTCAAAGAATACTGATTTCTGTGTACTATTAATTGTTGAGATTGAAGAAGCACCACACATATTTTGCTCTTGCGCAAAAACTGCAAAGTCTGCACTAGTATTATCTATATAGTCTCCATCGACATCAAGAACTGGACAGGCCTTGACTCTGCTAAATCCTGTAGTCAAAGTAGAGTCACATGAAGAAATTTGATTAATATAATCAGTTCTTCCACTAGAGTCTTTATTACCTTGCATACTTTCTTGACTGGCCTGGGCAATATCTTTTCCGGGACGACAAATTCCTACGTCTCCTAATCTAGTATCTAGTTCATTATCAGAAAAGTAACCTGCAATATTGTGTTTAATTTGATCACTCGCTGTTTTTATAGGAGCAGCAGAAGCATCATAAGTTTGAGTTCCATCTGCATTTGTGACGAGATTTGTTTCAAGAGAAAATGTCGTAGCCCCTCCTAGATAATATCTAGGTCTTCCGAGGACATCAGCTTCCTGACCAAAGAGAATATTTGAAAGTTGGTTAGGGGAGCGAATAACTTCAATGTTAAATTCTGTTTCATCAAGTTTTGCACAGTAGAAGTTAGGCGCACACTGAAAGAGTTTACTTGCCGTTCCAAGATCAGTTCTTGAAACAGAACATACAGCACCTGCTCCTCTATATACACATCTCTTAGGGCTAACAGCTGGCTGCGTTCCAAAAATAATATTTCCAAAAGCTAGCGAGACCACTTCTTCATTAACAATTTCATCACCATTGATATCAAAATTTGGCCACTTAGACTTATGTTGATTTACATCTGCACAAGTATATTCCCAACCAAGTTTCTTGATACAATCACTATCTACTGCACATTGATGATTCTCTTGGCAAGAGCCCCCTTGATTTTGTCTCGCATCTGTTAGGGCCAAGTTAGGGTCATAATCAAAGTCTGAAGCTGTAGCGCTTCCTGTATCAGTAACTACGTTAACGAGAAAGTCAGTCTTATCAGATAAGTCAGCAAATGAAGCATTGATGGCCAAGAAGAGTTTAGTTGAAGTTGAAGTGACTCTTCTTCCTTTTCCAATGGCAAACCAATTGACACCATTAAATGATCCAATGAGTGCACCTTGATTAAATCCATACCAATCTCTTTGGTAACCATTTACATAGAGAGCCGATTGAGCTGTTAGACGATTTCTTCTTTGAGCAATTAAGTCTAAACTTTTTTCATGAGTGAAAGGAATCATAGTTGGAGGTATCCAACAGGCACGACCAAATATGGTATCTTCGTAGTTTCCGATTGTTGTGTTATTTCCGTATTCACTTCTGCTAGTAGTGTACCCAACAGATTGAAGTCCCGTACCATTATAAGAAGATGGTTTTGATTTGAAAGTAGCAAACCATGCGTCGTCAGCACATTGAGGACAAGGAGTATAGAAGCCACTACTAATCGAGATGACATAAGTTTGATCAAATTCTAAATCTAGTGTCTTTGCAGGCATGGCATCACTGAGTGTCACTGACATGGCACCAAGAATAGCATTCATACTAAATTGTGTTGTTGTTGGATCTGATTTACTAATTGTATCTGTATAAGTAAATTGTTGTCCTTCTTGAATAACAGTAGGGTCTGATATTTTTGTAATATCATCCCAGACTACACCTGTAGTATCGAAGAACCTATGAGGTACTGAGCGTACAGGAACTGCTTCATTGAGATACTGTGAAGGAGTTGGACCTGATGGAGCAGGGGGGACATCACAGAGAATTTCAATAATATTATCGTTGATATCTTTAACCGATTTTAATCCATAGTCAGGGCATTTTATATTTCTAAGCGCTCCCGTGGCTTCACAACCACACTTATCCCAAACATTATTTTTAATGATATCGTAGGCAGCAAGATCAAAAGTCGTCTCACAAGCTGTATAGTCTGGTGTCGCCAACTTTCCACCTTCAAGACAGTTATACTCTTTCAGTAGTCCTTGAAAGAGAGCATCTGCTGCTGGAATCGGACTCGGGGGAGTCGTTGGAGTAGGTGTTGGGTGAACAATATTAGGACAAATAAAGTAAACTTCTGGCCACTTTAAAAAGTTTAAAGGATCCAGCGCTACCTCAGCTTCTGCTTGAATGTATTCAGTACTAGAAGTACTTACGTCAGGTCTAACTGCAGTATCATTTACACATTGTCCTTCTAGACAACAGTCAAAACCTTTGGCATTACATTCTGTATTTGTACAAGAGCCAACGGGATTAGTTGAAGTATTGGCTGGATTAATTAAAACATTTAAAGCATCTAGTCCTGTTACAGAAGGACTATTAATTGTTCCATTACTAATCATTAAACTTTGATAAGTGTAGAGTGAAATATTCTTTGATACAAAGGGAGCCGTACAAGTGGCACACATATCCGCTGGTGAAGATCCAGGATTTGGAATTTGCACGGGATCAACTACACCGTTAGCATCAAGTACATCAACAGCTCCATTACACATGGAAGAGTTGACGGCGTCGTTTATAAAATCAACTCTTAAAAGTCTTTCAATTGAATTCGTAGCAAAGTTTGTGATGACAATAGGGACGGCCCTAACATTCATCGTATTTTTCGTAAGAGCTCCGTCATTAAAACTTGCGACTAAGCAATATTGTTTTGTGTAGTTATCATTTAATTCTAAGAAATTGTGAATCGTTGTTCCACGAAGGTAGGCGACTGTTTGAATATCTTGGTTGATACTCATAGTTCCGGTGATTTCTTGTCCGTTATAATACCAATAGGTGTCTAGCGCTTGAGGAGTGCTGCCTGTATCAGATGGAGAACTAGTAGAACCACTGGCCGAAGAAGTCTTTCTCTTTCCACCACTACCCGCATCTACACAAGACACTAAGGTAAGTGTAAAAAGGATAACTAAAATATTTAAAACTTTATTCTTAATCATGAATGTATTCGACTCCTCATAAACTATTCGGGTATTTAGGGGTCAGTATTAAGAAAACCCTAAATTTTTCTCCAGCCGGAAAAATTGTTTCTTTGTCTATTTTAAAGGAAAGCTAGAGGTAAAAGGTCGGTATTTTAAGGGTTTTATGACGTGGGATAAGTTAAAGAAATCATTAAGGAAATTCTTATTAAAATTGGGCCGCAAAAATGAGCTCATTTTTGCGGTAAAAAGGTGACAGATTTAGTAGGCGAAAAGCGAGTGAACTACTGAGAAAGGTCGTAATAAGCTGGAGATCCAGTGAGACCATATCCACCTTGGCTGAATAGATCGTTGGTTCCAAACCAGAATTCCGGATTATTCATAGTGTACATATAGTTCTTTTTATAAATAGCTTGTTGCTGCTGAATAGGAACCATTCTCCTGTGGCCCATTTCTGAAATCCCAAGGCCTATGGCAGTAGGGAGGGCAGTTCTTAGAAAAGATTTACCTATCATAGAAGTCTTGCTTGTTCTCTCCTGTGAGTCCATGTTTCCTGTAGAAGTATTGTACTTGAATTTATACTTACTAAGCAGTGCTTTTTGTTTAGGACTTGGCACAGAGGCAATCACACTTCTTAAATCACCTTTAATTAGGCTACAAATTGATTGGATAGTTTCTAGATTCTCTGAGGGCATAGGAACTTTGGAAGCTTTTTGAGAAGCCGCACTTTTTTGTTTACGGTATTTTTCATTTGCAGCACCACATTCTTGACTTATAGGAGTTAAAAATTCTTCTGTTCTTTCTTTTCCTTGCATGGCCCAGTCTAACTGATTAAGGTTAGTCACAAAGCTCTCTCCGGGGACACCTAAAGTTAGTTTTGAGAGATTATGATTCTCTCCCTCGCAAGTGGCAAAATTCTGTTTTGATTCTTTACTACATTCTTTGCTTGCTATTAGAGCTGCGTATTTGAAAATACCATTGTACTTGTTGGATTCGGGGGAATTTGTGTAGGCTTCGATTGATTTCGCGTTGGCCTTTAGGCCTTCATCAATTTTCGCAATCTTTTTATTTGTTCCCTCGTAGTTCTCATCATCATTTAAATTATCAAGGCAATTCCAGAGTTCTTCAGTATTTTCGTACTTTCCAGCAGAGCTTTCTACGAAAGGATTAACTTTTGATCCCTCAGGTTTACAAACTTTATCAAAAAGAAAGTTCATCTTGTCTTTGGATTCTTGATCATTTAAATTTAGGGAGAGTGCCTCAAGTGCACAGGCAATATCGTGCTTATTATTTGCCATTAAGTTTTTTATATTGAATTTTTTAAGGTCTTTGTTTTCTTTCAGCTGTTTAATAATCTCATCACCAGATTTTAAATTTCCTGCTTGAAGGTTTTTGATTCCGTCAAAATACTTCTCTAGAGGTTTAGTCTTATCTTTGCAACTATCAGAAGGGGGAATACTTAATAATTCCCTAGTAAAACATTTAGTGGCTGAAGCATAGTCTTTTTCTAGCTTTCGAAGTTTGTGGGGTTCTGCTTCATCTCTCATTAAAGTCTTCGAATCTTTTGCATTTGTTACATTGAATTTACTATAAAGACTTTCTTGCTCTGTTCTATTCGAGTAGCCATCTCCGGAGTATTCATCTAAACCATTTAGTGCCTTGGAAAGATAAACTCGTTCAGTATTAAGCGTTGGTAAATCTATGTGATGGGGTTTAATTTCCTCTTTTAATATTTTTTCTAAGGTAACGTTTTGAACTTGTTTTTCGCCTCTACTTCTTCCGGAGCTAAGATACTGACCTTTCTTATTGATTTCGTAACCATTGGCATCAGTAAACGCTTTGAAAAATCTATTGGTAACTTTTTCTACCACTTCTTGAGGATCATTTTTCCAGGCCAAACCAAAAGTAGATTTTTTTATTTTAATAAAATTATCACACCCTTGAGTATACTTTCTTCCATCATCCGATACATCACTAGCAAGTTCTTTACATCTTCTTTGAAAAAAGCTGTAAGGGTTATCTCCCGCTAAAATAAAAAGTTTTTCATCAGGGTGAAGGGAGTTCCAGTCCTCTTCATCTTTATTACCTTCGTAAAATTCTTTAATAACAGCTAGGTCTTTAGTCTTTAATTTATCTTTATCAAATAGCATCTCATTGCTTAAAACAACGTCGATTCCTGCTGTAATTGATGCGAGAATATTATTGCTCATTAATTGTTTTTGAATGGCAGTGTAGCTTTCTTTAATGTCTTTATTATAAAAAGAATCTTTATGTCTAGGATTTAACTTCTTGTAGAACTCTCTTCTTTCTTTGTGCATTTTTTGAAGTGATTCAATTATTGATTTCTCAGCTTTGAGAGCAGCTTGCTTCTTATGAAGATCTTCTAAAGTAGATTGTCCTTCTGTTATTGGAGTTTTAAAAACGAGAGTATCTAAAGCGGTCAGCGCTTCTTTTGCTTTTACACATTTTAGTGATAGTTCTTCTGCTCCAAGGATATTTGGAGTGGCCGTCATAATGACAGTCGCGATTAAGAATTGTTTAATTTTGGACTTCTCTCTCATGTTCAACCCTAATAAAGATAACTTAAATCTATTATCACTCATCGGTTAGTAAATGGAGAAGCTTTAGTTTGATACTCGGGTATAGCTCTAAGTAATTAATAACTTAGAGTTATTAACAAAAAATAGTTAGTGCCAAGAATTTGTGGATTTTAACCATGTCCGGAGGTCATAAAGGCCTCATCTGGATTGAGTTGTTTCTTCGCTGTCGTGAGAGACAGGAAGAAGTCTTTAGTTAAATTCATCGTATCGTCGAGCTCTGGACATTTGAAAAGAGTATTTCTAAATTGCCCGGCATTATTAAGGCCCGCGGCAAACCACATAATATGTTTTCTCATCATCACAAGAAGTGTTCTCTCTCTATCTGTGTACATTTGATTGTACTCAAATAAACGACTTGTAATTTCCCAGTAATCACCTGGCGTGAAGTTTACTTCTTCTCCGTCTTCTAGGTAACTCTCTAGGAAGATAAAAGGATTTCTAAGCGGTCCACGTCCGAGCATGAAAGCTTTGCAATTTGAATTTGCCATTCTCTTTCTTACTAATGTGGGCGAGTGTAGATCTCCATTTCCAATAATGGGAAGAACAGATTCTTTAGAAACTTGTTCTAGGAGATCCCAGTTGGCGAGACCTTTATATTGTTGCGTTCTCGTTCGACCGTGAATCGCTACAAACTCAACGCCTTCTTCTCTGGCAATTCTTATAACTTCAGGAGAGTTGAGCGAATCATCATCCCAACCCGTTCTAATTTTTATCGTAAGAGGAACATCGATGGCATCTTTAATCGTTTTAAAGAAGTGTCCCAGTTTACTAGTGTCTTTTAAAAGAGCGGAGCCCGATCCTTTAGTGACAACTTTTCTAACCGGACAACCCATATTGATGTCGATGAATTTTGGTTGGCAGTGATCCAGAACTACTTTTGCGGATACGGCCATGCTCTCAGCACTTTCGCCAAAGAGTTGGATTCCAATATTTTTCTCACTGGGATGAATCGAGAGCATGCGAAGAGTCTTCTCATTCTTGTAGTTAATTCCGTGACAAGAGATCAACTCACTCACAGTTCCACCAGCACCTAGTTCTTCCATGAGAAGACGAAAGGGAAAGGCGCAAATATTAGACATAGGCGCTAAGAGTAGAGGCGAGTCAAATGACACGTTGCCAAGTTTTATAGCGGTACGTCTTTTGATCAACAGGTCGATTTTTTCCTGCAGATCCTTAGAAAATGGTGTAACTTGAGTAATATTCATGGCGAATTTTTAACAGAAAGTAACACAATCGAAAAGGTGGACGGGAGTTTTTTTATGCCTAAAGATCCTAGTATTAAGGGACACATTGTTTTTGATTGTGATGGAACGCTAATTTCTAGCCAAGAGGCTATTTTTAAAGCAATTCAGGTACTTATGAGCGAAACTCTCGAGCGTCCAGTGGATCGCGCTGAAGTTTTAGAGAAGTACACCGCGGATATGGCGCAATTGGCCGCCAGATTTGGACTAGATGTTGAAAATGAAGAGGTGAGAAATCATCTAATTAAGCGCTGGACTGAGCTTTCTAATCAAAATGAGTTTAGATATGCCCTATTTGAGGGAATTGAAGAGCTTATTTTAAAATTAAGTGAAATGGGGTATAGATTATATGTCTGGACTGCCAGAGACCGTATGAGCACGTTGGCGATTCTTAAATCACTCAATGTGGCCAAGCACTTCTATGAGTTTCGCTGCTTTGATGACACGACTCCAAAACCTCATCCTATGGGATTAGAGGAAATGGTAGGAGAGTTTGATAGATCAAAAACACTTATGATCGGAGACAGCACAACTGATATTCAAGGGGCCAAGTCTTTTGGATGTGTTTCTGTGGGAGCGCTTTGGTGTAGCTTTGCTAATGAAGCCTACATGGATGAATTAAATGTTGATTACAAGGCGAGAACGCCTGATGAAATTATAAAAATAGTAGAACAAGTCTATAGTTAGAGGATCAAGAGATGTTTGACAATTTAAGTGAGAAATTTGCAGATGCTTTCAAGAATATCCAAGGTAAAGGAAAAATTTCTGAAAGCAATATTGAAGACGCCCTAAAGCAAGTGCGAACTGCTCTTTTAGAAGCAGATGTGAACTTTAAGGTTGTTAAGCAATTCATTAATGCAGTTAAAGAAAAGTCTCTTGGTGAAAAAGTTATTACTGGTGTTAATCCAGAAGAACAATTCATAAAGATTGTTAACGACGAACTTGCCACCATTATGGGAACGGCAAATGAAGAAGTTAACTTAGATAGAACTGGAGTGGTTCCGATTTTAATTGTCGGTCTTAACGGACAAGGTAAGACAACTTTCTCTGGTAAACTTTCTCTACATTTAACTAAGAAGAAAAATAAGAAAGTTCTCCTTGTGCCTGCCGATACTTTTAGACCAGCCGCCAAGGATCAACTGATCACTCTTGCAAAGAGTATGGAAATGGACTGGTTTGATTCGGACCTCTCTACTCATCCAAAAACTATTGCTACTGATGCCATGGCCTTTGCCAAAGAAAATGGTTTTGATGTTGTGATCATCGATACGGCTGGACGTTTACATGTTGACGTTGAGCTGATGGAGCAGATTAAAGAAGTTAGAGAATCTCTTGCTTCTTTTGATCCTGAAGTTCTCATGGTTGCCGATGCCATGACTGGGCAAGAAGCCGTTAATGTAGCGAAGAGTTTCCATGAAACTGTAAACCTAACAGGTGTTGTGCTTTCAAAAATGGATTCAGATGCTAGAGGTGGTGCCGCACTTTCAATTAGACACGTAACTGGCGTACCAATTAAATATATCTCTACTGGTGAGAAGATGAAAGACCTTGAGCTCTTTCACCCTGATCGTCTTGCGGGAAGAATTTTAGATATGGGAGACGTTGTTTCTCTTGTAGAAAAAGCCGAAGAAGTCATTGATCAAAAAGATGCCGAAGACATGATGAAGAACCTTGAAAAAGGAAAATTCACAGTTGAGGATTTCTTAAAGCAAATGGATATGATGAAGAACTTAGGTTCTATGGGATCAATTTTAAAAATGATTCCTGGTATGGGTGGAATGATGAGACAAATTGGTGATCTCTCTCCAGCTGAAGATGAAATGACTCGTATGCGAGTGATCATCAATTCAATGACTAAGAAAGAAAGACAAGATTATAAAGTCGTCAAAGAATCTCGTATCACAAGAATCGCAGGTGGTTCAGGAACAACTGAATCACAGGTGAAAGACTTCCTCGCAAAATTCCGTCAAATGGAAAAAATGATGGGAGGAATGATGCAGATGATGAAAGGTGGCGGAATGCCTGGAATGGCAGGTGGAGCGCCTGGTGGAATGCCGGGGATGCCTGGTATGGGTAAGCCTAAGAAACCTCGTAAGAAAGGTGGAAAGTGGGGTGGAGGTTTCTTCTAGAAACCCCATCTAGTTCCCAAAAGAAACTACTAGTGCTCTTCTATTACTTTGAGAAGGGCATTGAATGGTGTCTTAAAATTCCCTGAAGAGAAATTCGCTTCAAGGTCTTCAACTAGTAGGTGCTTCTCAGTTGGATAATCATGAAAGTACATGAAGTGAGCGGTTCTAAGCGCTAGAATAAAGATACAGCTTAGAGGAGAGATCCTAATCGCCGCCAATGATCTTGGAAAACCTGATCCATTACCTTTTTCATGATGCTCAAGAATAATATTTTTTACATCACTAGAAATAATTTTCATCTCATCTACAAACTTACAAGCTTCCAGCATATGATCTGAAACGATTTGCTTATCGTCCATAGAGAGGTCATGAAAATCTTTGCCGTCTTTGTCGATGATTTCTGAGAGCTCACCCTTCTCGATAAAGAGATCGTGCAAGAAAGCTGCGAAGGTGAGTTTCTCCACATGCTGTACATTTGAATAACTCGTATTCTTACAAATGAGATAAGCGATATGTACCGTCAGTAATGTGTGTCCAACTTGATAACCTTTATTCTTGTAGAATTTATTTAAAAGGCCATTCATTTCCGGGTTACGGGAGAGTTGTTTAACACTATTGACGACAAATTTATTCACATAATTTTTTTGTTCTTCATTAATACCTAAGTGGTGAAGAGAATTATGAACAACTTCGTAGCCTAGTGCCCCGACAGTTATAATTTCAGAAAAACTTCCCGTGGCATCAATATCGCGAGACATTTTATTAAGTAGGTTATTCATAAAAGGTTGGAAATCTTTTTCTTCTAGGTAAGCGAAGACTTCACCTTTTTGAATATATTTTTCTAATTGGGACTTCTCTGTGAGATCGCCTTCATGAATAATTTTAATGAATTTTCCACTACCAACTTTTAAAAAGATATTTGTATTTTCATTGAGAAATTTAATAAGAAAATCAATTTTAACTCTCTTATAATCAAAAGAATCAATATTTGTAGAAGGCTTATCAATCTCTTCCCCTAGACCCTGTTTGACACTCTCGATGAGCAGTTCTTCGTCTACAGGTTTTTGAACGTAGGAATTTAGAAGATTACAATTTAGCCATTCAAGAATCGACTCATCAAAGTCTTCATAGAATTCACTCGTGCACATAACAAAAGGTAGGTTCTTATTTTCAACATTGTACTTTAGAAGATCGCCACCAGTACCATTGGGCATATTGAAATCAGAAACGATTACTTCAATCGCTTCATCGCTCTCAAGTAATTTTATTGCCTCGTTGCCACTCGTGGCCCTGATAATCTCATTATCAAACTCTGATTCAAATAAAATTTCTAATATATCTAGAATATCGGGTTCGTCGTCGACGATGAGTACTTTCTTCATAGGGGATATGATACCTGCCTTTGAATGTTATTGTAAAATTACCTACTTAATGGGCAATTATTGTAGATATTTTTATCATTGCTGCCTATAATTAGAGTCTGAATAAGGGTGATTTATGGCCAATAAAATTAAAGTTCTATTCTATGAGCCAAGGCTAGACTTTCTCCACGTCTATTGTCTAAATATCATGGTCTATACCGACGCTAAAATCATCATTTGTAGCGATCAGGAAGAAGCTTTAGCGATCTGTGCCGAAGAGGATTTAGACTTTATTATCATTAATAATTCAAGCAAGAAGAATAAGAAAAAAGACATTTCTTATCACCTAAATAATTCCATCAAGCATAGTGCGAAAAGGCCCAACGTACTCCTGATCGGAGGGGCAAAGTGTGACTATGAAAATTTTGAAGTCAAGGCCTCGGACTCTAGTTTAAAAGATATTATCAAGTTTATCGCTAGTCATGCGCAGATTACTGCAAAAGAGATGTCTGAACTATGGACCAAGAAATACTATCCCATTCCCATTCACTACTTACTTCCGGGATGGCAAACCACCAAAAATCTCTACGAAGTGGAAGAGCCAATAAATATTGGAAAACCTACTGTGCGAGCGGGCGAGATTATTCAAAACTCTCTCTTAGAAGAATACCGTAAAGAGGGAAGAGAGAACCTCTACGTAAATTCTGCGGGTCGCTTAGATCTTGTGAATTCCTTTTCAAGTAGTATTTTGGAAACTCTTAGTCCTGATAGTGGAATTGATATTAGAAGAAGAAATTTAGAAACTTCTAATGCCTATGAAATGGTTTCTGAGCAAGTGAGATCTATTGGTGTGACTGAGACTAGTTTGGAGTTGGCAAAAGCCTCAATCACCTCCATGGAGAAAATGATTGATGAATTAGGCAGTATGAAAGCTCTCTACGAACAGCTCAGAGAGGATGAACTCTCTTTGCGTTATCGTCACGGACTCGTTACAGCTTTTGTCGCCACTCATCTCTTAAATCAGACTGATTGGGGACATAAGCAGCAACGCGAGTTGATCACATATATGGCCTTCTTTCACGACATGGTCTTAACAGAAGATTACATGCTTAAATTTGAACACGATAAAGATGTGATGGATTCTGATCTACCGGATATTGAAAAATCAATTATTGTGAATCACGCAAGACTAGCTGCTAAAATTATTTCGAGTACTAAGGGATTTCCTAGTGGTTTAGATGTTCTTATTAAACAACATCACGGTTGTAAAATGGGAGATAGTCTACACAAAATCTCCATGAACGTTTCCCCTTTGGCGATTATATTTGTTCTAAGTGAGGAGTGGACTAATCTCTCTCTTGAAGCGGAAGAATTAGGGAAGAGCTACACCAAAGACAAAATCATTCGCTACCTAAAGAGAAAGTACGAATTTCCAAACTTCATGAAGCTCATCCATCTCCTCGACCAACTCAACATCTAATAGGTACGCGGTTACTTTTCGTGATTCTAATAGGTACGCGGTTACTTTTCGAGATTTTAATCAATTAACCTTTTGGATTATCTAAAATATTTCGATGAAAGGTAGAGATATTGTTACTGGCCATAAATCTCTCTTTCTTTAAAGACTTCCTTAAAATGGAATCAAAGTCGTCTCCACACAATTTTTCAATCCACTCTTTTTCCTCAAAGTAATTAATGTGTGGTCTATGATTTAAAACGCGAGACACCTCATCTGTGAAATTAAGCGAGCTGAAAGGATACCTCTTACATGTATCTATAATTTGCGCCCTCACAGGATTTTGATAAATATAACGGTAAACATTTAGAAGATAATTTGAGTTATCAACGATGGACCACTTATAGCGATTACTAAAACGGTGATTAATGGTTTTAGATTTCTTAGAAATTAACTTCGCTAATTTTGAATTAAAGAATCTCATGAATTGATCAATATCTTCTCCCGGAGTTGAAAGAAGTAGATGATAGTGATTTCCCATCAGTACGAAGCAATGGATTTCTACAGGAACTTTTTCAATTGCATATTTTAGACTCTCTATTGAGAAGTCCCAAACAGCATAGAGAGGGATTCCAAACCAGCACTTATTATTAGTTCTGGAAGTTACGTGATAGGGAAATTTATTTTGTCGAATAAGTTTTCTTCTTGTCATGAGGTATATCTGCCAGAAGAAACCATTTAAAACAAAATTCTAAGAGAGATTTATAAAAATAATTCACTTATGAACATTTTTGTTTGTTTAATTCGTCTTTTCAAAAGTGAATTATATCAAATGGAATTGTCTTTTTGTGTTTATCTGAATGCCATTTTAGAGTAGATAAATGAAGTCCTCAGTTTTCTCTTTGCCTCAATGAAGAGGCCCTTGCAAAAGGAGAGGTCATGGAGGACTTCATAAGGGTGATTACGATAATCATTCTTTGTTTGCAGCTGATAACTGCGATCATTGAATTATTAAAGTGATCTTTAGGGCCAAGTGTAATAGCACTTGGTCCACCTTATGAATTTTAGCATGGAAAAATTGTACAAATCAATTTAATTCACAGTCTAAGGACTTTAAGTAATTAGAATAACGAAAAGTAACCGCGTACCTTTTAGCCTTTTAGTTAGTTAACCGTGTAACTCACATCTGATTCAGTGAACGTTGGACTATCACCACCACCATGAATGATTTCAATATCAATTAATGGATGGACAATACTTGTTACATTGAAAGTAAGTACATAACCTTGGCCACTCACTGTTAAGACAGGGGAGGCTACTGCTCCTGAAGCACTATTAACTGAAAGCACATGGGCTGAAATAGCATTATTGTGGTAGAAGCGACCCTCAAAGTGTCCACCACCACCGGCACCAGAAATATGAACTTTATAGATCACACTTTTCCAAGTTGATGCCGTAACACTTACGACTATATTTCCTGAATATGTTCCTACTTTATTCCAAAGTTTATTAATCTTTACCGCACCACCATCATTAGTATTGTGAAGCTTTGTACTGGCGTCAGCTGTCTTAATATCTAGAGTCGCAGCAGGTGCATTACCTCCAATTCCAACTCTACCATTTGTATCAATTCGCATTGCTTCTGCAACATTTCCTGGAGCAGTAGTGGTTATTCCTGTACCAAAGGATATTCCACCATCGTTACCGGTTCCATTGAATTGCATGTAACCCATCCAAGTTGAATCAATTTTTTCTTGAATCCTTGTACCTGCACTGTTCCAAACGGAACCTGCAGAAGTTCTGATTTGTCTGATATCTAGGAAGTTATTGTTTCCATTATGACTACTGAATCTTGCCATTTCGACTACGTTGTTTAGAGTAGTCCCTAAACTAGGTGCTACTACTTCTAACTGTGCATCAGGGGTTGTTGTTCCTATTCCCACATTTCCATTGGTATTTATTATCATTTCAGGAGTACCACTTCCACTTTCATTTACACCAAAACTGATAGGGTGGTTAGTATCAGTTATAATCTCAAGTCCAGCGGTTGGAGATGTGAAGTATCTCTGAGCACCTTCAGCTGATTGGATGACAGATTCAACATTCGTAGTAGTAGACTTTATTCTACCTGCAGCGTTAGTTGCAGTAGCGTCGTGTACATGAAATAGACCGCTTGGTGAAGTTGTTCCAATTGCGACTCTTCCACCATTTCTATTTAAAACTAGTGACTGTGCAACTGATTCAGCATTGTTGGTCGCTTCTATAAAAGAATATTGTTCAACTCCAGATTCCCAGCGCGCACCTAGAATCAATTTTTGATCTGTTTGTTGAATCTTTACTTTTGCTTCATCTGTTATAGCATTATCATCTCTTACATGGAGTCTGGTGTTGGCTTCTGGAGCAATAATTCCAACCCCTACATTACCAGAAGCATCAATATTAATTCCGTTCGTACCACCATTACCAACTAGTGTATTGGTCGCAAGATCTAGTTTTTGAGTTGCTGTATGACTACCGAGGTTATCAGCGGCACCGCCACCACTTCCTCCTGAAATTAAAAATCCATAGGCATTAGTAAATAGGGTTGAGTTGTATAAATTTATGGTAGAACCTGAAGACTGTCTGGTTGCAAATTCTAGATAATCAGAAGTCCCATTTAAATAAATGACAGCAGATATTTTAACATTAGGATACATTCCTCCTGTTGTCACACCAGACGCGAGAGATGCTTTTACTCCTGAACCATTTTTTAAAATCCAGGCATAGGGATTATTCCAACCCGTTATCGCCGAATATAAAATATCCGCATGAACGTAGTAGTAACCAGCAGTCGTCGGTTGAAAGCGGTCATTGGTCATATCAAAAGCACTGGCAGTATCATATTCTTCAATGTTGAAATTAATTTTTGTTGTCGTCGAAGTTGGAATGGCCTGACCCGAAGTCGCTGCCACACTAAATGAAACATTTGTATTTGAACTGAGTCCAATCCAGGTTGTTCCATCGTAGTACATCATCTTCTTAGTCGCAGTATTGTAATAAGTTTGCCCGGCTGTTCCTGGGCCAGGGTCAGCTGCGAGTTGTGGAATATTGACTCCATTCGTTGAAGCAAAATCTAAATTGGCAACAGTCACAGTGTTCGCTGCGAGATCAGTTCCTGTTACTGATCCATCATTTATTTCATCACTTGTCACAGCACTGGTTGCAATTTCTGTTGCAGTCACGGAATCTGTAGTAAGTGATCCACCACTACCGGCACCAATTTTCACAATAGATAAAAAATTTGCTGCAGAAGTTGCATGAAGAGTTCTTGCCACAGTATCACCGTTATAGCCGACAATTTTTACAACTTGGCCAGCTGTTAATCGTAAAACAGTTGATAAACTCTCTGTTAGTGTCGCGGAAGCCGCTCCTGCATAATTTCCATTTCGTATAACTTCACTTCCATCAACAAATAATGAAAGAAGAACTCTCTTACCATCTACTAATGTATTCACTCTAATTGTAGAAGAAATTTGATAGAGACCAGCTTCTGGAGCAGTCCATTCACCTGTACTTGAATTGTAAGCAGAGTTTGAATCTTCATCTACTACATTAAATTTAATGTCTTCAAAAGTTGAAGCAGTTAAAGACTGTGAGTTGTTATTTGATGCTCTAAAGTATACTTCACTTCCTGCGCTACTACTTGTGGCTCCATTAAGTAAAGTGAATCCCATATAAGCGTAACCGGATCCAAGAATATCTCTTCCTGATGATCCACGTGTCACAGCAATTTTATCGCCACTACTTAAATTTAGCATGACTGAAAAAGATTCGTCTGGTGAGCAGGCCGCTGTACAACTTGAAAGATCGATATCGACAATTTCATTGATTGAGTATGAAGGGGAGTCTGGATTGATGACATAATCAAAGAGGACTCTTGAACTTCCTGTGGCTATACTTTTTAAATGTACGTTTAAGAGATAAAGTCCCGCTTCAGGAGCCACGAACCAACCCTTAGATGAATCAAAGATTCCATCAGCGTCACTTAATATTCTACCGTTTAATGTTCCAGTTTCTGAATAGCTTGATCCAATTCTTCGACTCGATAATCCAGAGTCATAACCAGCAGCTCCAGTTGGATCAACACTCCAACTTCCTGCTGCTGCTACTAAGGCAAACTTCGCAGTACTTGATCCACCACTACCAGAACCAACTTCATCCCAACTTGAACCATTGTAAGACTCAAGCTTTCCAGTCGTTGTATTGTAAATTATATCACCAGCAGATGGCGTTAGAGCATCTCTTGCTGTTGTTGTTAAGTTTGGTGGGCTAAAGGCATTAGCGTTAGATGAGAGATCAGCTGAAACTGCGCCTCCATCAGAAGTAATATAACCTCTAAGGTAGACAGTATATGCGTTACTGGAATCTGTATTGTGACTTGATTTTGTTTCTATTGTTATTTCATTAGTTAGTGAATCGCTCCAGGGAACCATTATTTCGGTATAATCAGAATTCGCATAATCTGAATAATGTCTTGAGTTATACTTACTCGTGTTCTCTGTTCCTGTAGCACCCTTTTGATAAGCATCAAATGTCCAATAACCGTGTGTTGAACCATTATCTCCATGGTTATAATAAATCCCAATGACAACTGCCTTAGTCGTTGCTGGTAGAGCAGTTGCTAGAGTATAGTGATTAGTTGGAGTAATAGTGTGGTAAGTCACACCTGAGACAATAGTTTCATTCGCTCTTTTTAAATTAAAACTTCCACCGCCACTACCAGATCCCATCTCAACCCAAGAAGACCCATCATAGAACATGATCTTCTTGGTTGCTGTGTTGTAGTAAGTTTGCCCAGCAGTAGTTCCTGTTGGATCTGCTGCAAGTTGAGGAATATTGATACCGTCAGTTGTTGCGAAATCGAGATTGTCAATTGTCACAGTATTAGAAGCGATATCAGTTCCTGTTACTGTTCCATCATCTATCTCATCACTTGTTACTGCACTAGTTGCAATTTCTGTAGCTGACACTGAATCAGCAGAAAGGGCACCGCCAGAAGCTCCTGCTCCTATGTAGTGAATATTAAAAAATGTAGCTTCATTTACATATAAAGTACAAGCACTTGAGCATCTAGCAAAGACTTCAACTGTTTGACCCGCGCTTAAGTCTAAGACTTTCATAAGTCTTGGGAAGTTTTCACCACCGCCAGTTCTTGAACCAATTTCATTAGACGATGCTACTTGAGTACCGGCCACTTCTAATCTTATTGCACCTGTAACATTATCATCTACATCCATTGCAAGTTGAGAGGAGAAGATGTATTTACCAGTCTTTGGAGCCGTGAAAGTATTTGTGGCAAAGTTATTAGAGGCATCGGCCAGTTCATTACCAAAAATAACTTTTTGAGCAACTCCACCAGAGAGGGCTTGATTTGATCCCCCTACATTATTTACTTCTACGAAAATATTTGAACTAGATGAATTGGTCAGCTCTATCCAAGCTGTTCCGTCATAACTATTTAAGAGTTTAGTAGTCGTATCAAAAATGATGAGACCTATTGCTGGAGTTGCTATGGCATCTCTTTGTACTGTAGTCATCCTAGGAGGAAGGAAACCCTTTGTTGAAGAGCTCACATCAAGAGCAGCACTTGGGTCTGGAGTTGTACCAATTCCAAAGCTTGTAAAATAATTATCAGATAGAGTTTGTAGATCAAGACAAGAAAAACTTCCCACTCCATTTGTCATGAGAGTTCTACCGTTAGCACAACTTGTACTCAGTCCCGATAGGTGAGTGTCTAGAATTCCTTCTGCTTTTACACTTATAGTTCCTGCCGTATCTAGAATTGTTGTACCGTCTGCTGTGAGTTTTGTATCAGTCGTCATGGCAGTACATGATCCGTCTGCAAGAAGAACTTGCGTTCCCGTACAAATGGTTGTGGTATTTGTGTTGTTGTCTGTAATCCCAGTAATAAGGGATCCATCAAGAGCAGGAAATCTTCCTGAAGCATCAAGTCTTACAAGTTGACTATTTCCATTGGTAGAACCAATTCCTATCAGAACATCATTTGTATTTGCTGTAAGGGCAATATCACTGCTAGCAGTTAAGCCTTTAAAGACTAGGTCTGTTGACGTTTTTGTTTTATATAACGAAGTACCACCAGCACTTGAAGCGGTATTGGTTTCTCCCGCAGAGCCTGATCCACAGGCCGTACCAGTAGCACTGATGACTCCGGTTGAACTTGTTTGGAGACATCTTGTTCCTGTTCCTGCGAGACTTGTGGCCTTAATATTACCGGCGGCTTCAATTCTAAATTTTTCAGTACCACCAGTGACTAGCACTAAGTTACCAGCATCATCTCCAACCTTAGTTGAAGTTCCTGTTGTCGTTGTATTTTGAAAGTTGATGAAGGACTTGGTATCACTATCTGCTTCAAAAGTTGCAACGATATTTGATGAAGAACTTTTTACGTGAAGTGTTTTTCCTGGTGTAAATGTTCCAATCCCAACATTACCAGCAGAGTCAACAGCGATACCTTCATTCCCACCATCTCCACTTAGATAATTTGATCCAAGTTGAATATTTGCTGTGGCCGTATGATTTCCTAAATTATCTGCACCAGAGCTCATGGCCACACATGATCCATCAGCAAGAAGAACATTTGTTCCTGTACAAATCGTTGTGGCGTTTGTATTTGTGTCAGCAACAGTTGTATCAACAGTCATAGCGACACAACTTCCATCAGCAAGAAGAACATTTGTTCCCGTACAAATAGTTGTAGCGTTTGTATTAGTGTCAGCAATAGTTAAATCCGCAACACAAGTTAAACTCGTTCCATTTCCTTTTAAGACTTGACCGACACCACAAGTGGGTAGGGCTGCTTTTGCAAAAGCTGTAACTGAAGGATCAGTTTCAACTGCTGTATCTAGGTTTCCTGATCCATCAAGGATAGGGATTTTTCCTGCTGTATTACCAGTGTCAACTGCTAGTGTTCCGGTTGTTGTAATCGTTCCACCAGTTAGACCAGATCCCGCTACAATTGAAGTGACTGTTCCACCACCGCCACCTGAACCACAGGCAGTACCTGTTGCTGAGATAACACCAGTTGAGCTTGCTTGTAGACATCTTGTTCCAGTACCGGCAAGAGAAGTTATTTTAGCGTCACCAGCGACGTGTAATTTTGCATCCGCTGTTGCACTTCCAATCGCTACGCGACCAGCTGCAGTTATTCTAAATGAATTCGTAACAGCTGCACTTGTATTGTAAAATCTAAAGTCACCAGCGTTAGTTATAGAAATTGTTCCGTACTTTGTTCCGTCTTGAGAGATGAGTCTTGCTCCACCGTCCATGGAATCAATATTTGATTTAATATTTAATAAAGAGGTGAGAGTAGAAGTTCCGATTCCTACTTTTCCGCCATTAGGAACTAATTCCACATAATTTGAAGCGGCCGTGTCGTGAGTTGAAACTGTAAGGGCAGACTTTGTTCCATCGGGAGATACCATTTTATAAGAAAGGCCATCACTACTTGGAACAAGATCTAAACTAGTACTTGCTCCAGTGCCTGAAAGTGTATAAGTAAATTCTCTTTCACCATCAAAAACTAAAACGTCAGCGTTAGCATTGGCTCCAATTTCTACTTTTCCAGCAACGTCTAATTTATTTCCGGCAGCAGCGACTGCTCCCACTCCAACGTTACCTGAGGTATCAACTCTTATTCCTTCGTTACCTCCATCTCCTGAGAGATAGTTTGTTCCAAGAGTTATATTTCCAGTTGCAGTGTGATCTCCAAGATCATCGGCTCCACTAGCGGGAGTTGTACAAACAACATCTCCGGCCACGTCAATGGACATTACCGTTCCAACACCACAGACTCCAGCGTTGATGCGATCAAAAGTTATTGTATCAGTAGCGATATCACCGTTAACAATTGTTCCATTTGAAATCATAGCACTTGTGACACTTGGAATTCTTGCAGTAGCGAATGTACCTGAAGTTACTTTACCGGCATCTATATTTGGAATTTGTCCTGTTGCAAAAGTACCTGTGGTAACTTTGGCGGCATCTAAGTTTGGAATCTGTCCTGCCGTAAATGTACCAGTAGTAATTTTAGCAGCATCTAAACTAGGAATTCTTGCAACACCAAATGAACCTGTTGTAATCTTGGCTGCATCTAAGTTTGGAATTCTAGCTGTAGTAAAAATACCTGAAGTGATTTTAGCGGCATCTAAATTTGGAATTTCCGCTGCTGATAAATTTACATTAACAACTGGAGCAGCGGCAGTACCAGAAATAGTAATTCCAGTTCCTGGATTAACACTTGTAACAGTTCCACCACCACCACCAGTGCTATCATTGGCACAAGTAAATGCTCCAGCACCATCAGCTTTTAACACCTGACCAACTGTACAATTTGTTGTGATTCCATTTATTGAAAGGTTCGTAATTGATTGCGCTTTAACAGACTCTGCACCTAGCGCATAAATAGCTAGGGGAGTTCCAGTGATTGATTGCACGGGATAAGTTTTTGTATTGGAATTATCCGTAACTCGAATATACAAAGCATCACCGGCCGTAACCGCTTCAGCAATAATCGTTTTTAAAGTTTTTGTATTAGTGGCACAAGTTGTGGCGTAATCAAATTCAAGATGAAACACACCGTTTGAAAGAGCAACACTAGCGTCAGTGTGAGAACATTTTAAAGTTGGACCTGCTCCGGTTAAGACTTCAACTGTAAGACTAACTGGTCCCGCAATAGGAGCGCCAGAGGCCATAGTTAATCTACCGGAATAGGAAATCAGCTCACTTGAATGTGAGTTAAAAATGAGAAAAAGAAATAGTAATATTAATTGCTTAATCACCCTCAAACGTACAACCTTTTAAGCAAAATTGGTTACTTATCATAGTATTCTAATCGGTAGCTGGGGTTGTTAGTTAACGAATTATTATTTAGAAGCTAATGTGTTGTATTTATTCCGGTTCTTATTAGTCGACTATTTTTCTAAATACTGGAAATGGCTTGATTTGTAGGCGAGGTAAATTAACTTTATTCTTTTTTAGAATTGTTAATGGTTAGGTGGTGAATTAGTGCATGATTTCAGCAGCTGTTGATTCAAGCACATGATCTACATCCAAGTGGCGAGAACGACCACTTTTCACTGAGAAATCTCCAATGGGAGCCGTCGTGGCTGGACCTCGAAAAATTCCATAACTTCCAAAACTTCCACTGAACTCAGCTACTCCTGCAGCTACTGGAGCTTTGGCAGTGGAACTAGTCGAACTATTGAAGTAATCAAAATCTTTAAGGACAACTTTATGAGTGGCACAACTGTAGAGGTGAGTGGCCGGATTTCTATTGCCAAGAATGGAGACAAAGAAGTTTCCAATATTTCCATAAGTCATAATGGATGAAGTGAGAGCAGTTGTTAAAGGACCTGCCGTCACACCAAGATCATAGAAATCTGGTGTAGCATTTCCATCAAAATCTACTCCATTAGTAGCGTGTGGATAATTTGTTTCAACTTGTAAACAATTTAGAGCATTTGGATTATACGTATCTAAATCATAGAGTCCATAATCATAATTGGCGTTTAAGTATTCCGTTGAGGCCATATTCACTGTGGCCACTTCTGTGGTTTGAATATACTGAACATCAACCGTTGAATTCATATTGGGAAAAGTTGAACTCACAAGATAGTTCTGGTTATCTTTATCTCCATCAACTCCAAGGGAGCTTTCTCCGTAGTAAGACAGACAAAAATTTCCATCAATAGCACCAACCGGAATCGCTGTAGAGTAAGTTGTTCCCGTTGTCCCCGGGTCTGGATCACAACAAGCGCCAGAACTTAAACAATAATAAATCGCTCCACCAATATCACTACTGAGAGCAACAGTAGGATTGACCGAGAAATTTCCCGAACCAATATCTGCAGTAATTATAGGTTTTATACTTGGGGGAATAGCTGCTGGTGCAACCGGAGAAGGTGAATCATCTTCAGGTGTTTCAGAAGTTTCTACTAATTTATCTGAAGTTGTTCTGGCATCATCATCTGTACAGTTTGTAGCACACTCAACAACTTTAACTTCTTCTTTGTCTTTCTTCTCTAGATCTATTTTTTCTTTTTCTTTTGTTAATTCTTCCTGTGCAATTTTCTTCTGTCGAGATTCTTTACTGGCAGGATCACTTTGTTCGCGCGAACTATTCGCTTTCTTACTGGAGGATCTAGCACCACCCACAAAACTGGAGGACGCACTCTGTGGACTTTCTTGAAAGTCTGCGGATTCTATTTTTTCATCTTCTTCTCTTTCAGAAATATCGTTGAGAAGGGAAGAGGGTGATCTGGCAATTTTTAATTTTCTTTGAAAGTCTGCTTCTTTTTTTTCTTGCAGTGCTACTGATTCTTTAGTTTCAACTTTTTTATCAGCAGTGGGAATTTTAGGAATCAGATAATAGAGCGCCACCCCAACTGCTGAGAGGGCCACGGTCTTTAAAATCATCTTGGGTATTTCTGATAACATAGCGTTCTTCTCGGGTATTTCTTTAGGTTTACTTAGTCTTATTGTGACTGAAGAATCTTTGCTACGGAAAGTTAGCTAGTTACAAGTGGGCTAACTAGCAAATCTAGTTATTTGCGCCCAGAATCCTTGTAAATTTGTCATCTTCACTGGCCCTTTGAGTCATGACAGAGGGCCAGTGAAGTTGATTAAATTCCTCTATGACAAAACACACACTACGCTCAATAATTCTCTTTCTATTCTCAACACTCATCTTTGCAGCCGAGCCAGGCTACCCACAGCACTGGTGGCAAGAAGTTGATCCCTCTAGCGCTTCTAGTTGGGAAGTATTGCCACAGGCCGCTGGAGCTGGAGAAGTGATTCTCTCTAAGAGAAATGAGCTGGGAATTCTTTCAAATTTTGCGGCTACACCATTTATCTATAAAGAGATAGCTTTTGAATCGGTAGAAGGACTTTGGCAATCTCTTAAATACCCAGAGGGTGAAGATGACTTTCGAGCCACTTATGAGGGGCTGGAATGGCCTTATACGCGCTCTGAAGTGGAGCAAATGGTTGGTTTCCTCGCAAGAAAGGCCGGACGTTACGCCAACGCTAATATGCGTGAAATGGATATCAACTGGGTGACTTTTAAAGGTAAGAAAATCAAACTTTGGGTAAGCACAACGACAAAAGGCGTGCACTATAGATTGATCAAAGATGCTCTTAAATCAAAAGCCATGCAAAATCCTGAGGTGATGAGTGTTCTCATGTCTACGGGAGACCTTATTCTAAGACCTGATCACAGTATGGGAGAAAGACCTCCGGCCTGGTTCTATAATAAAATCTGGATGGAGCTTAGAGCGGAATTCAATAAGTAATAAGCAATAATTATTGGGTCTCTAGTTAGACCCTTTTTTATGTTGTAATTATGACGCTATGCGTAGATATCCTTCTCAACTTTTGTTAATGTCCCTAAGAATTATTTATTAACTTAGGAGATACACCATGAAAAAGCTTTCTGTATTGCTATTATCTTTATTCATTTTTAATTCAGCTTACGCTCTTTCAGATAGAGATTGTCGCAATGTCTACAATGATGCTTTTGAAGAATTGGCCCAAAGAACAATAGATTTTAATCAGGGTTACTCGGATAAGTTTGAATTCTCTGTGCAAGTAGCTGGAATTTCAACAACTGTCTCTAGTGTTAGGGCCCTTTGCTTAGTGATTGAGTCTCCGAAAAATGCTAAATGTGTAAAAGCTTATAAAAAACGTTATAAGACTCTTCGTAACCAAATAAAATTGACTTCGGTACTAGTTGGTAATCAGACAAGAGTGAATCCAAGAGTAATCGACACTATAACTAGTGAATTTGGCACGTTATTTAACCGTGCAAAATGTGGGGACCTGTAAATTTAGGTTCTTAATTATTGACAACTAGTTGGGTATGACTTATTTAATATAGCCTAAATATAAGTATAATAAACGAGTTATCGTAGGAGTTCATACATGTTAACAATCAGAATGCAACGTGGTGGTAGAGTACATATGCCAATTTATACAATTGTTGCTACAGATTCACGTAATCCAAGAGATGGTAAATTTCTTGAAAAATTAGGTCAATACAACCCTAGTAAAGAATCAGAATTATCAGATATTAAAACTGATAGAATTGCTGCTCTAGTTAAAAACGGTGCAACTATGTCTGATACTGTTAGAACTCTTTTAAAGAAAAATAAAATTCAAATTGGTTAAGGTTAATTCCTCTTTGCTCTAAGTAGAGAGTTATTCGCCCTAGGCGTAACGTTGATAGTTGAAAGCTTCAGTCTATGAATTGAAGCATGTGAAAAGCGAGAATTGAATGAGCGAATTAAAAGACCTAATCCATTATGTTTCTAAAGCACTTGTTGATATGCCTGAGTCGGTTTCAGTTAATGAAATCGTTGGTGAGCAAACAACAGTGATCGAATTAAAAGTTGATAAATCAGACTTAGGTAAAGTTATCGGTAAGCAGGGTCGTACGGCCAGAGCACTTAGAACAATCCTTAATGCAGCTTCTACGAAGCTTAAGAAGAGATCAGTTCTAGAAATTATCGAATAATTTCTAAATACCAAATTGATTAAATACTGGCCTCACTCGTGTGAGGCTTTTTTTATTCCCAACGAAATATTCTCACTAGAATTAAAAATCGTCTTGTTAAATATCAAAGATTATTTGCCTTAATTTTTCTTGAGATACAATCATTCTTCTTTTTATATTATAAAAATTGTTTATGATGTCCCCATGACAAAAAACGAAATTTCAGTATTGATAGTGGATGACGAGCCGGACCTCTTAGAGATTTGTGCAGATGCATTTGAGATGGAAGATTATAAAGTGTACACAGCACTTGATGGAGTTAAAGGGCTTGAGGCCTTTATGAATAACTCTGTTGATGTTGTGATCTCTGATTCCTACATGCCGGAAATGAATGGTCTTCAGCTTTTGAAAACGATTATAGACTCCGAAAAAGAAATGCCTATTTTCTATCTCTCCACAGGGGCGATTGATGTAACAGAGGACTCCTTAAAAGAAAAGGGGGCAACAGGTCTCATCTCGAAACCTTTTGATTTAGATGAGATACTAGAGCGAGTTAGTAACGATTTAAAAGCTCGGTAGTATGCCATATAAAATTAAGGCCCAAGAATTCTTAGAAATTTCACATGATTTTAAGTTAGGTGATTTACCTACAGAACAACCTCATCATAAAACAAAAGACCTTTCTCATTGGTCAAAGAATGATTTGAAAAAAGCTCTCTCTTCTATAAAGGAAATAGAGCTAGATCTCTTTCAAACAACACTTGATAAATTTTCTCATATAGAACAACTAAGTTTAGATATTACCAAGACCTTTCAGGACGGCGGGCGCGTGTTTCTCTGTGGCTGTGGCGCTACTGGACGTCTTTCCTTAGCTCTTGAAGCGATTTGGAGAAAGACCATGCCTGAGTCACATAAGGTTCTCTCGTTTATGGCAGGCGGTGATGTGGCGCTTATTCACTCCATTGAGAACTTTGAAGACTATCCTGAATACGGAGAGAGACAACTCTTAGAGTTGGGTTTTAGTGAGTCTGACCTCCTTATCTCATGTACTGAAGGTGGAGAAACTCCCTTTGTTATTGGGGCCACGGTAGCTGCTAGTAAGATCTCTAAACATCCAACATATTTTCTCTATTGTAACCCTGATGATATTCTCTGCAAAACAGTAGAGCGCTCAAAGCGAGTGATTGAAAGTTCAGCTATTACAAAAATTAATTTAACCGTAGGACCCATGGTTCTAGCGGGTAGTACTAGAATGCAGGCCAGTACTATTTTAATGTTAGCAGTTGGTTGTGCACTCTTCGAAAAAGATAAGCAGTGGCTGACGGATTTAAAGAGTCAATTTGAAAAAATTGATTTTGAAGTTTTAGAAGAGTTAATAGAAAAAGAAACAGACATTTATGAAGCCTCCGAGACGATACTCTATAGAACAACTGATGAATTAGGAATTAGTGTTCTAACGGACACAACGGAGAGATCTCCCACTTTTAGTTTACAACCCTTTGAAAGTCCCGATGAATACACTTCTAAATACTCTTTGTGTTATTTAACGCTAGATGGGATAACTGGAGTTTTGAATTCTTGGAATAAACTCTTAGAAAGAGATCCTAGAACTCTTGAGTGGCATGAAACAAGAGATCTTACAGGTCTTGAGCGCTTAAAAGGTTTTGATATTTCAAAAGATATTTTTGAAAAAAGAAAAAACTATATTGAAAAAATTGATCATCATTTTGATGTGTATTTGAAAGATGATGTCCTTAGTTTTTCTCTTGATGGAGTCTCAAAGGATATAAAACTTTCAGGGCTCAATCTCTTTGCCATTCATATCATTTTAAAAATTCTTTTAAATACTCATTCTACTCTTGTTATGGGACGCCTTGGTCGCTATGAAAGTAATATTATGACATGGGTGAGACCTAGTAATAATAAACTCATTGATCGGACGATTCGTTATATTTTGATTCTCTTAGAAAATGAAGGGATTGTTAAAAGCTACGATGAAGTTTGCTATGAATTATTTCATCAAATGGAAACTGCTGGAAAGAATGAGGCGTTAGTGATGAAAACATTTCACTCAATTAAAGACGCTTAAGAATCCTTATCAATTTTGTCGCTTTTCTTATCATTGTCAATTTCATCATTCTTGTCATCAGAGTCATCTAAACCCTTCTTAAAGTTCTGTATCGCCTTACCAAGAGCGCTGCCAAGCTGTGGTAGTTTCTTTCCTCCAAAGAGGAGAACCACTACTGCCAATATCACCATTCCTTCGCCAAAACCAAAACTCATAATTATTCCTTTTTACTTATTATAGTATTTTCTTGCGCACTTGCCTATATGAAAATGCTCAATATTGATGTTGTATTATAGTGATTCCAAGGCCTTTTCTTTATAGAATTTAGGGTATGAAACACTTTCTCCTAATTGATGATAATTTCGACCATATTGAACTTCTTATGACGAGTATTGAATCTCGATTTGATAATGAAATATTGATCGCAGGAACAATTTCTGAGGCCCTCTTTGTTTTAGAAAATCGAAAAGATATAGGGGTTATTATTGCTGATTATAATATGAGAGAGGGAACGGGGGGAGATGTCTATAAAAGATATAGGGAGCTTGGTTATAATATTCCTTTCGTTCTTTTGACTGCAGAGTCGATTGAAGATTTAAGTGAATTTGATGGTTTCATAGATTCAAATACATCGCTTCATCGATACTTGCAAAAACCTTATAAAATGAATGATCTAGTGGAAATGTTAGAAGATTTAATGGGTGATGGAGCGAATCAAGATGATTCAAAGTATAAGAAAGTTAGAATACAAAGTTATCTAACTATTCATAAAACCAATTTTCCACTTTTCGTAAAAATCAATGAAGATAAAATTATTCAATTAAGTCAACTTGGTGATGAGGATAGTGATTTTCAACTAAAGAAGTTACAAGATAAGGGTCTCTTGCATATCTATCTTACAAATGAGGATTATAAGTCTTTCATCAATGAAAGTTATAGTAGTATGACCGATCTCCTTATAAGTGAGAAGACAACAGTTTCAGACAAAATTGATGCCCAATTCGATAGTGTCGACTCTTTTCATGATGGTCTGGTGCTCTTGGGAATGCCTGAGGCGTCATTATCACTTGCTCAAAAAAGTATTGATACAACTATAACTAACCTAAGAAAAACGAAGGGACTCACTCCTGTTCTCACTAAAATCCTGAGTAGGAAGGGTTATGTTCAACAAATATCTCTACTCACTAATTATATTTCAGTCGCTATCGCCAAGGAAACAGAGTACGCAGATACTAAGCTCTATGAAAAACTTTCCTTAGCGGCAATCTTTATGGATATGTCTCTACAAGAAGAGGAACCCTGTAAAGTTCTAGATATAAAAGAACAAAAATATAAAGATTTCGATTTTGGGACTAGGGGAAAAATTTCTGCGCACTCTGAAAAGTCGTGTGAAATATTGGAGAGTTATTTAGAGATTTCTCAGGATGTTAGAAATATCATTTTGGAGCACCATGAAAGACCCGACGGATCTGGTTTTCCTAGAGGAATAACTACTAGTAGTATTAAATTTCCAAGCGCTATTTTTATTTTGGCCCATGAGTTTTCTCATCACCTTATTCTTTCTTCAATAAATAGAGTACCGTTAAAAGAGGTTCTTCTAAGACTATATCTTGACTATGATACAGGAAATTTTAAAAAACCACTTGAGGCATTTAAAAGAGTCTTTAAATTCGACAAGTGATTTCTAAAATAAGTATTAATAGATCTTGGACATATCCATTGTGTATTTACCTGGAGAATATTCAGCGAATCTCTTGGCCTTAATATCCTTATATAATTTCTTAGCATTTGAGTAACTTGAGTATGGGTAGATACTGATTCCACCTCTTGGAGTAAATTCTCCAATCACTTCTATGTATTTTGGTTTCATTAATTTAGCAAGATCGTTACAAATCTTTTGAATACAGTCTTCATGAAAATCACCATGATTTCTAAAACTAAAGAGATAGAGCTTAAGTGATTTAGATTCAACCATTTTTTCACCAGCAATATAATTGATATATATTCTAGCAAAGTCTGGTTGTGCTGTTTTAGGGCAAAGGCTAGTGAACTCTGTACAGAGAAATGTAGTCCATGCGTCACTGGCAGGGTTCTTATTATCAAAGGCCTCAAGTAACTCGGGAGAGTAAGTTGTAGGGTATCTTGTCTCATTTTCACCTAGAGAGAAGCTCTCTAATTCTTTTGCGTTGCGTCCCTTTTTAGTAGAAACACTCTTTGTTTTAGCTTTTGCCATCTTACTTCCCCTTTTTATATAATTTTGGTACATTAGCGAACATAAACAGTCAAAAAGATTTGAAAATATGACAGACCAAAAGATACAATTTCAAGGGCCCAGAGAGGCGCTAGGTCACAGAAAAACGAAAGTAATTCTTGTCCAGCTAGGTTCTCCTAAGTCTCCAAAAATTAAAGATGTGAGATCATTTCTTAGGGAGTTCCTCGGTGATCCGAGGGTGGTGGATGCCAATCCCATTTTATGGAAAATCATCTTAAACCTCTTTGTGATTCCCTTTAGACCAGCAAAATCAGCTAAACTCTACTCGAGAATTTGGAATGGGAAGAGTTTCCCATTAATAGATAATACCGCCTCTTTTACTAGGGGTGTGTCTGATTTACTTAATACTGATAAAGTTGAAGTAGAGCATGCCTTCTTATTATGTGCTCCCACAGTTAAAGATGTTTGGGATAAGTGGGAAGAAGAGCTTCTTAATGCTAAGGATGCCGCCACCGAGTGGTTGATTATCCCTATGTTTCCACAATATTCAGAAAGTACAATTGCTTCTGGAATGGATGGCTTCTTTCACACTTTAAAAGACAGGGTACAAATACCACCCTTTAAATTTCTTACCAACTTTCATCGCTCTAAGGCGTTTATTGATAATTCAGTGAAAAATATTGATGAAAGCTTGTCCGCTTTTAGAAGTTCAGGTGAAGAGTCGAATATTCTCATTATCTCTTTTCATGGCATCCCCAAGAGAAGAGTGATCTATAAGAATGACATTTACATGCGCCACTGCTTTGAGACTTTCATGCTCTTAAAGTCTAGAGTTGCCCAGATTGATGAATCAAAAATACTGATTACTTTTCAATCAAGGTTTGGCTCAGAAGAGTGGCTTACTCCTTACACAGAAGATGTTGTTGCTAGTGAAGTGGCAAAGGGTAATAAGAATATAGCAGTTTATTGTCCAAGTTTTGTTGCGGATTGTTTAGAAACTACAGATGAAATTGCGACTGAATTAAAAGATGAAACAAAGAAAATTGGTGGTGAGATACAATTTATTCCCTGCCTTAATGATAACGAAGATTGGTGTAAGGATTTTTCTAAGTTCATTGAAAACCAATGTGAGGCCCATGCCGTTGATAAGGCGCGAGATTTCTACTATTTAAAAGAAGAGGATTATACACAAATGGAACAACCAAAAATGACTGAAGAACCTTTAAGCGACAATGCAAAGAAATCTTTAAAGATTATCTTTTTAACTCTATTTCTAGACTTAGTGGGATTTTCGATTATCTTCCCACTCTTTCCTGCTTTGGCGAAACACTACATAAAAGTCGATGGTGATAACTTCTTTTTAAATGCTATCTTTAATGCGATTGAGAGTTTAGCTGCCACTGGTGGAGCTGATAAACTTCAGGCAATTGTTCTCTTTGGTGGGGCGCTTGGAGCTCTCTACTCTCTATTGCAATTTATTGCAGCACCAATTTGGGGAACCATTTCAGATCGAATAGGAAGAAAGCCCGTACTGATAGTTTCAGTTTTTGGACTCGCACTTAGTTATGTCATGTGGTTCTTCGCTGGGAACTTCACGATTCTCATTCTTGCCAGATTTATCGGGGGAGTTATGGGAGGGAATATCTCAACAGCTACAGCAGTTGTTGCAGATGTCACTTCGAAAAGGAATAGATCTAAGGGAATGGCGACAATAGGAATTGCCTTTGCACTAGGTTTCATAATAGGACCTGCCATGGGTGGGATCATGTCACTTATTGATCTTACAGAAATTTATCCAGCACTTGCTGATTATGGTGTGAATCCTTTTTCCATGTCTGCGGCCCTGGCCTTTATCTTAAGTGCCTTTAACTTATTTTTCTTAACTAAGAGATTCGAAGAGTCGCTTCCTGCCTCTAAAAGAGGAAAACATGCTAGTGAGAGAACATTTAATCCATTGGCACTATTTAAACTTCTTCCTTTTAAAGGTGTGAACCTTACTAACTTTGGTCACTTCTTCTTTTTGATGGCATTCTCTGGGATGGAGTTCACACTGACTTTTCTAGCAGTTGAGCGCTTTAGTTATTCTTCTATGGATAACGCATATATGTTCATCTTTATTGGTTTTGTGATTGCTCTTGTTCAGGGTGGATTCGTTCGAAGAAAAGCGGGACAAATTGGGGAGAAGAAAGTCGCAGTGATGGGACTCATTCTACTAATTCCAGGACTTGTGGCGATTGGATATTCAGAGTCGAGCTTTCTGCTCTATGTGGGATTATTCTTCTTGGCCACGGGATCTAGTATGGCAATTCCTTGTTTAACTTCTCTGGTTTCTCTCTATACTCCGGATGACAAACAGGGACATAGTATTGGGATTTTTAGATCTCTTGGAGCACTGGCGAGAGTGATTGGTCCAATTTCTGCTTCTATTGTTTATTGGAAGTACGGATCGAGCTCACCTTACTTCATAGGTTCAGCTTTTTTGATTATTCCGATTATTTTAATTTCAATGTTGAAGCAACCTGAGAAACACTAGAAAAAATATATTCTTAAAAAGTTTATTCTAAAAAAGTAAAAAGGCCCTCTCTAGGGCCTTTTTCTTTTTTAGTCATTTGAAATTTGAGATTGAATAAAGTTTTGCACTCCAACTTTTTGGATGAGACCTTGTTGAGTTTCTAACCAATCAACATGTTCTTCTTCACTGGCAAGAATTCCTCTTAGTAGATCTCTTGTGACATAGTCTTGTTTTGATTCACAAAGAGCGATGTAAGTTTTGAGCTCTGGTATTGCCTTATTTTCTACTTCTAAATCAGAAGAGATAACTTCTTCAATACTTTGACCAATCTTAATGCGATTTAGCTTTTGTAAATTAGGAAGACCTTCTAAGAAGAGGATTCTTTTGATGATTTCATCAGCATGTTTCATCTCATCAATTGAAGCATCATATTCTAACTTACCAAGTTTCTCTAGGCCCCAGTCATCAAGCATTCTGGCGTGAAGAAAGTATTGGTTAATTGCAGTAAGTTCATTTGCTAATACGTCATTAAGCGCATCGATAATTTGATTATCACCCTTCATAAAATTCCTTTTTAGTTTATTTAAAAGGATAGTATAGAGAATGGGGAATTAGTGTTCAATAGATTTATTTCTTAGATTTAGAAACTTTTGTTTGATTAGACTTTGAAATTCTCTCGATGGCATCTAGAAGACAGATTCCACAACTATCACCGACACCTAGGTCTTTCAGGACATCACTAGGCTTAGATTCAGGCTTGATCGCCTTCTCTAATTGCTCTTCTGTAATACCTTTACAAACACAAATGTACATAGTTCCTCTTGTTTTCTCTGTTTAGCCTATCGGAATAAAATCACCAAAGCTTAACTTCGGTTCTTATTATACATCAATTGTTAGGTGGGTCAAACCGTTTCTAAAGGTTTTCTTAAGTTGTTGAAATTACTAATTGAAAGTATTTCACACTTGTTGCACTGCGTCTGAAGTGCTGCTATAAACTGCCAACAATAAAAACCAGTGAAAAACTATGAGCAAATTAATTATTCTTTTATACTTAGCCGTCATCACTTACTCAGTGAGAGCACAGGATGGTGGATTTCATTTAACTAATGGGGACTTCAATAGAACCATTAACGAATCCCATGAAATAGTTATTTTAAATGATGGCTATAATGCGCTAACAAATCGTCTCGAAATGATCGAGAGGGCCCAAGTATCCATTGATTTAGAAACCTTTATTTGGCACTTTGACGAGTCCGGTCAAATTCTCATTAATGCCATAATTAAAAAAGCAAAGGAAGGAGTTAAGGTAAGACTTCTCATAGATAATTTTGTAGGTGCTGCAGACTTTACTCCTTTTATTGCTCATGAGCTTAGAAAAATTGGAATTGAAGTTCGTTATTATAATCCCACGCCAACTTATCAGGTGGTTGAAACTCAGTGGCGAAATCATAAGAAATCACTGACTGTTGATAATTCTGAATCCGTTGTGGGTGGCCGAAACATAGGGGATGAGTACTTTGACTTAAGTGAGAGTTATAATTTTATCGACCGCGATGTTTGGGTTAAAGGTCCTATCGTAAAATCTATTACTGAAAGTTTTTCGAGTATATGGACATCCAGAGAGTCTGTGAAAATACTCAGACCAAAGATGCCTAGTAAGAAAGATCTTATTTATAGAAGAGCTGCTAGAAGTTCTCGTGTCAAATTTCAACTTATTGCAGACCTTAGAGAGTGGAAGAAGAAAGTCGCTCACGCTAAGAATATGATCGATATTAAAAATGAAAATAAACTCTTAAGAGCTCAATTAGATTCAATGTCTCTCTTTCATGCGGCATCTCAATTCTACGGTACGTGCAATAGTGTTACTTTTTCTTCAGATAGACCTATCTCTCATGAAACGGGGAAAACTGGGCGCATCTTAAAGAATGAGGTTTATAGACGACTTGAGAATGTTAATGAATCTCTCTTAATTGAAAGTCCATATTTTATTTTGAATAAGAAAACGGAAAATATTCTTCATGACGTTATGGATAGAGGAGTTGATACCACTCTTCTTACTAATTACCTCTATAGTACTGACGCTATTTACGTCGCTGCTTCTTTTAATAATATTATTGATAACTGGGTAAGAGAGGGGATGAACATCTATCTCTACGGTGGAGACAATCAGACTGATTATCAAACAATCTCTAAAGAAGTCGGTACTTCTAGATGGGGAATTCATGCGAAGTCTGCCGTTTTTGATGACAAGTCAATAATGATTGGATCATTCAATTTTGATCCTAGAAGTTATAACTTTTCAGCTGAGCTGGCACTATTTTGTAATGACAATGAAACTATCGCTCTCGAGTTGAAAGAAGACATTGAACAGAGAATGCGCGATTCAATCTATATTGAAAATGAAGATATGATTGATAAGACTAAATTTGATCGAGTGGGAGTTGTTAAGAGAATTGTCTATTATCTCCTAAAGGTTCCCTCTACAATGTTTGATTTTCTACTTTAATTAGAAAAGCTGTTTCTAACGTGGTCAATAAGTTCTTTGGCCACATTCACTTCACAAACCTTTTCCAAAGTTTCAAATCCTGGGCATGGATTCACTTCTAATAAGAAGAGATTATCGTTTGTTTCTATTAAATCAATCCCTCCATAGAAGAGATTAGTATTTCTTCGAATTTCATGAAAGAAGGAGAGGATTCCTTCACTTAGATCTCTTGGTTCAATTTTAAAACACTCACTTCTATTGGCATTTAAGCGAAACTCATTTTGATGAATTCCATTTTTTTCAAAAGCTCCTACTATATTTTGACCTACAAAGAAGAGTCTATATTCTCGAATACCTTTTATCCTCGGTTGGATAATAAAGCGTTGATCTTTCAAGTAGTAGTAACTTTCAAGTTGGCTTTGAAGGGAGTCGAAACCACGGCAAAGACTTATGCCATATCCCTTATTACTTCTAGTAGGTTTAATAATATATTCATCTTCATAGAAGCAATCAGACTTTGGAAAATTAATAATATCTTCCAAAAGCTCTATGGGGATATCTCCTCTGATCGCTCTGGTTGGAGAACAGGCAACTTCTAAATTATTCATGAAAATATGAGAAGATAATTTATCTCTAAAGGTGAGAGTTTCATCCACAGGATTTAATATCAAAGCACCTTGATTCTTCCAAGATTGGCACAATTGCAGGTCAAAGTCGTCGTACTTGATTCCAGAATATCTATTAAAGACTACGGAGGCATCACTGCTTTCTAACTCGCTCCAATGCCCCGTTTCATAGATATTGACATGGCGGCATGGTAAATCCAGCTGCTTAGCCTCTTGAAGAAGTCTAGAGCTCGAATAAAGTTGGCTATTTTGAGAAATAACTAATACTTTCATAGGCAAGTCTTTGAAAAAAGGGTATTTTATTACCGTTAACGTAAGATTGTAATCAGATACCAATATTAGCATAGGAATCTCATAAAATGATGATGATAAGAATTAATCTATATCTCTTAGTAATTACACTGTTGAGTGGATGCTCTATGCCGTCAAAAATTATTGAAAATGGAACTGCTAAGTCCAAGAAAGTCACGAAGATTGAGAAAGTTGAGAAAACTGAAAAAGTCGTTGTTCTTGAAAAACCGGTGCTTCATTTAGAAAAGGTTTTTGTTCCAGCAAAAGGTCCTGTTTGGAAAAAAACTTTGTCTCAGACAAAAGTTGTTTCAAAATTTTGTAAGAAAATTGATCGCAAATTTCACCACTGGGGTTGGGGAAAGAGTCGTTGTAAAAATATAAAGTGGAATAATGTAAGAACTTCTCACTTAGGTGATCCTCTTATTTGGACTGTCTATGGTGATGAGTCTACGCAAAAAGAAAACCCTAAAGACATGACTCTCATACTTTGTGGTGTACATGGAGATGAGATCACACCTATTAAGTTTTGCTTTGATATTATTCATCACTTAGAAAAAATCTCAAAGGGTCATCTTCCAGGGTTTGAAGAACTTAAGGGGAAACTAGTTGCTGTAGCCCCTATAGTGACTCCGGATTCTTTTTTTAAGAGAAGACCAACTAGAACAAATGCCCGTGGTGTTGATGTAAATAGAAACTTTCCAACTCGTGATTGGAAGAAGAGTGCGCTAAAGCTTTGGAAGAAAAGATATAGAAAAGATAAGAGACGCTACCCAGGTAAGAAGTCTCTCAGTGAACAAGAAACAATTTTTCAAGTGAATCTGATCAAAAGATATATCCCTACAAAGATTATCTCAGTACACGCACCATTAACAATTATAGATTATGATGGACCAGAATTTCACGATCATAAATCCACAAATAGTATTCAATCAATGATTGCTCCTAATGCTAAACAACTTCTTGTTCAAATGAGTAAGAAGGCCAACGGATATAGAATTAAAAATTATCCGTTCTTTCCTGGAAGCCTAGGAAATTATGCTGGTAATGAAAGAAAGATACCGACTTATACTCTTGAACTTCCAACTGCTGATAATAGAAAACATAAGAAGTATTGGAGCCGATTCAAAGATGCCATACATTCGGCCATCCTTCACGATATGCATAAAGATATCGAAGTGGCTAAAGTCATAAAAGAAAAGAAATCTAAAGTTTCAACTAACTAGCTCTTTTACTCTTTCTCTTCATGACTACTTTTCTTAGGGAGTTGCTTTGAAACAAGTAGCACTCTTTGAATCTTGTAGGTCTTAGTGCTCCTAAAACTGAATAACTCAATTCCCTTAAGTCTGATCACATCTATTCAAATGTAACTCACCTGACTGGACTTCCTTTTGGCGAGTCTGCCTGTTTTAGAAAAGGTGAATAAGCTGGGCTCATGGTATACGCGAAGCGAGAGATGGCATTGAAGATTACTTGAGAAGCTTTACCTACTTAAATTAAGAATAACTTGAATCACCTTCTTCAATTCTCACTCCGAAAAGTCATGCAGTTAGGGGGCTCTATTGAACTTAATGGATTGGAATGAAGATTTAGAAGTAGAAGTTGATTTTATGAATGATGAACACAAAGTCATTTTAAGTCTCATGAACAACCTCTATGTTATTTTTAAACGTGATCCTCAGTGTGTTGAGTTTTCAGAAACTTTCTTTACTCTGAGATCTTACACCGAAAAACATTTCAAAGATGAAGAACGATTCATGCAAGAAATGAATTACTCTGGTTTTGAATCTCATAGGGTCATTCATCAGAAAATATTAGAAATGTTTTCTAAACATGTAGAGTATTATAATGAAGAGGGCGAAGTGGAAGAGGGGTTCTTTGACTTCTTAACTTATTGGCTTCATTCCCATATGAACAGTTGCGACTCTGACTATTCAAAAGAATATCATCAACAACAAATGCAAACTCAAAAGAATAAATTAAAAGTAGCCTAGGAATTGGCCAAAAAAAAGCCCGTTCACGATTAGTAAACGGGCTTCATTTTAAGAAGATCAACAGGGCGTCGTTGATTTTGGCAACTATAAATTTTATCGACTATAATTAAGATTTCTTTAGGAGTATTTGTGGATTATCTCAAGGAATTGAAAATTAAATTTTCGAAACTAAAACTTTTGTAATGAAATAAAATTAAATTTGGTTGGCGGATTGAATTAAAAGTCTACTAACTATTCTTTAATAACACCATGGTTACTCACTCTTTGAACTTTTCAAATCTTTTTGCGATATTGGGGAGTGAATTACTTTTTCAGAATTTATACCAAGTATGAACTAACGGGGATTTTCTTTGGTTGATTTTAGACCGAAGTATTTAGACTTTTTATCCCAACCAATATGATCAGGAAAAGACTCTCTTACAACTCGGTCAATACTTACAACTCTTGGAACTTTACAACTAGAGTGAAAGAGAAGGATCTTGTCTCCATTTTTCATTTCATCAGTAAAATTTAACACTGCTTTACCCATTTCGTTATCAGTTTTGCAAGATTCAGTAATGGCCCAATATATATAGTTTCTCTAAGTGTACGTAATGATTGTGTTTGCCACATTTTGTAGGCAGAAATGCTTAAGTCTTTTAGTTTTATGCCCGATTAGAGAGGTGAATTAGTTTAATGCACTAGGAGAAATTATGCTTGCTAGCTTTTCAGAATTTAAATTCTACCAGTCTTTTAGAATTTCGGTAGAAGATGCTGATGATCTTCGCTTTCTTGCGGAGTCTACTGATAATTGTGGCAAAAATTCCTATATTGATGATGCAAAGCTCGTTGATATTAGTGTAACAGGGCTAGGTTTTTCTACTAAGAATAGAATAAGTGTAGGAGAAGAAATTACTGTCTCGCTACAATTTAAAAGACATCACCTCGATTTAACGGGGAGAGTGGTCCGCGCTTTTTCAGATGCTATAGAAGATGAAGAAATTATTTATGGATTAGAACTCGATGCTGAAAGAGACCTTAGAAAGTTTCTAGAGCACTATGTTTTAAGTTTTTCAAATGATCGTCTTAAAGATTGTTTAATCGATGCGGCCTTAAAAGAAAAATACACTAAAGCAAGTGAAGGATTTGAGATGTTTTCTCTGCTTCTTTCTCTGTTTAAAGACATTACTTTCTTTGGAGATAAAGAAGGTTTTCTAGATACTATGCTTGAAGAAGTTGTACGTATTTTAAATGCTCAACGTGCCTCTATTTTTCTCATTAATCCTGAGTCGAATGAGCTTGAGGCCATTGGTGCTCTTGGTGTTGATAAGGAAAAATTAAAATTCGATTATCGTTTAGGTATCGCCGGATCTGTTTTCACAACAGGAGTGGCCTTAAATATTGATATTCAATCTGATAAGAGTCGCTTTAATGACCAATTTGATAAACACTTTGGTTATGAAACGAAGTCCATTATTTGTCATCCTATCCACAATAGAGAAGACAAAATTATTGGTATCATTCAAATTTTAAATAAGAGAAACCAAGATAGATTTACTGTAGAAGATGAAAAAACAATGAAAGTACTCTCTCTTGTTTTCTCTTCTGTATTTCATAACTACAATCCTATGTCAGAAACGAGTCAAATTAGAAGATTCTCGACTCCATTTGATAGAAAACATGCCTTGATTGGAAAGAGTTCTCACATGGCCTCTCTTAGATCTGCCATTATTAAAACGAAAGATCTCGATTCTCCACTTCTTATTCATGGAGAGAAAGGTGTTGGGAAACAACTCTTTGCTAAAATTATTCACCATGAAGGTTGCCGTGGTCTTAAAGGTCATGAAGAAATTCGTTGTGAAGAACCTTCAAGAGATAAACTCTATAAAGAATTATGGGGTGATGGTGTAGGAGAGTGTGCTTTCGCTAATGTTGCTGGTGGAACAGTTGTCTTACATGAGATCTGTGCCCTAGATTTGGAAGAGCAAAGAAAATTATTAAGTGTATTAAACGATAGAAAAGTTCCTGGAACGGTTATTTCTATTGATGCTAGAGTTATCGCCACTTCAAGTAAAGATATTGGAGAATTGGTGGATAAGGGAGAGTTTGATAAAGATCTCTTCGAATATATTTCTAGTGCTTTTATTTATATGGAGCCACTTAGAAGAAGAATTGAAGATGTTGACTTACTTGTAGATTTTTTCTTAAAAATTGAGTGTAAGAAACAAGGTCTTCTTTTAAAGAATTTTTCTCCAAAAGCTATGGATAAGTTAAAAGATTACGATTGGGCCGGAAATATTACTGAGCTTAGAAAGTGTGTGGAAAGGGCAGTGCTTTATAATCCAAAAGCCCACATCATAACAGAAGTAGCACTAGAGAATAATGCTTCGCCACTATTAGATATTTCTAAGAAGCAGAGAATGTTTGGAAATGTTCCTCACGTGGCAGACTATAAACTACCATTGAAAGACAGAGTCGCTCTTATTGAAAGAGAGATGATTATGTCTGAAATTAAAAGAAATAATGGAAATAAATCTAAGGCCGCTAAGGAGATGGGTATCTCTAGAGAGGCACTTAGAAAGAAATTACTTCAATCGCGTCAAGTTCTAGATGGACTTACTGTTGTAGCTCCAGTTGAAGTGACTGAAGATAAAGAAGCAGCTTAATCTTTTTGAAATTTTACTAATATCGTTCTTGTCTTGGGACTATCTCTAAACTCACAGAGATAGATTCCCTGCCAAGTCCCTAAAACCATCTCTCCATTTTCAACAATAAACGCCATATTTTGATTAACAAGCATTGTCTTCATATGTGAAGGAGAGTCATCAGCGCCCTCATCAACATGTTTTATAAAGGGGAGAGTTCTAGGAGCGACAGCATCCAGAAAATGTTCTAGATCTTCTTTAGCAGAGGGGTCATAGGATTCGTTTACAGTAATGCCACAACTGGTATGAGTGATAAAGAGGTGAATAATACCATTTTCTTTATTTGGCGCTAAACGCTGTAAAACTTCTTGCACTAACTGAGTAATGTTATAAAACTTTTCTCCGTTGGTTGAAAAATTTATTTTAGAATAGCTCATTTAAACTTCCTTTTTGCTTATAAGCACATTATTCTCAACATTTAGCTAAGAATTGTCGATAATAATATATGAAAAATTTTAATAGGAGCAAATGTTGAGCATCATAGAGATCCTCTACAGACAAATGGGAATAAAGGATCTTGTAGACATTGGAGTTGTCTCAATTATCCTCTATCAAGTATTGCGTATCGTTCAAGGAACTCGCGCCTTACAAATTCTCTTAGGGCTTGTACTAGTTCTAGGACTCTATGGGATCGGAATCTATTATAAGCTTTATTCGTTAAATTGGATTCTTACTCACTTCTTTGACTACTTTGTCATAATATTTATTATTCTCTTTCAAGATCAAATTCGTTCTGCTCTGGCCAATGTGGGTACAGGTAGGAGAGTGTTCGGTGTTTTCAGTAGAAAGCGAGAGTCACTGGAAATTGAAGAAGTTGTCGAAGTTGCTGGTGTTTTTAGTAAAGAGAAAATTGGAGCACTCATTGTTTTTGAAAGAAATCATGGTTTAGATAATATTGTAGGAACTGGAACAAAAATTGGAGCTGAGATCCATTCTGATCTCATTTATTCAATCTTCCAATCTAGTTCTCCGTTGCACGATGGAGCCATTATTATTCAAGAAGGAAAAATTTCAGCGGCAGGTTGTTTCTTGCCACTTTCTAATAACGTCGAAATTGATCGTCATCTAGGAACTCGTCATAGGGCAGCTCTAGGTATTTCTGAAATTTCAGACTCTATTGTTGTCACAGTTAGTGAAGAGACTGGAAAGATAAACATTTCTATCGATGGAACTTTCTATCTTTGTTCAAATGAAAATCAACTTAGGAAATACCTAAAACATTTATGGTCGAATGAAAAATTAGATGACCAATTAAAACCAATTCAGCTAAAGGATTAGAATGAAGAATTGGCATAGAGTACTTAATAAAAATGATAAATATTCAAGACACTTTCTTAAATTAGTCAGTCTCTTCTTTGCGTGTTTCCTGTGGTTCTATGTCTTAAATTCTGAGCCACAAGTTGTTGAACAACTTTTAACTTTGAGTCTAAAGTCTCCCAAGGGCCTTAGTGTTTCAAATATTGTTCCTGCTAAAATCAAAGTCAAACTAAAAGGATCTAGGGCCTTTGTTAGAAACGTTGTTGAGCGTGAAGAGAAGATCTATTTAAATCTAAAGAATTATCCTTACAAGAAAAAAGGTGGCTTTAACGTCCTCTTAACTCCCAATGATGTTTCGGTTCCTTTTGGAGTAGAAGTTATTAGCGTGAGTCCCGATAATTTTAAAGTAAAACTAGAAAAGAGAATCACTAAGAAATTAACCATTAAGGCCAGTTTGGTTGGCTCACTTCCAACGGATCTAAATCTCATTAAAAAGACTCTTGAGCCCGCAACGGTTCTAGTCTCGGGGCCGATTGAAGTGATGAGAAAAATTTCTAAAGTTGTCACTTCTCCCATTGATATAACTAATCTTCAAGGAAAGGGAGAGTTGAAAATTTCTCTTGGTCAAATGGATAGTCGCGTTGAAAGCAATAGAGCTTCGGCCATTACTTTTAAATATATAGTCAAACCAAGAAAAGCCAATCTAACTTTAAAGAAAGTAAAAATACGATTCTTAACAACTTCTACGAGGCTAAAATCAAAGTCTAAGTATGTCTCTCTTGATGTTCTGGCTCCCGAGGGAGTGCGAATAACGGCTTCAAGTGTTCAAGTCATTGCCGATGTGCCGGATAAAAAGGGGGTGCATCGTGTTAAGTTACGTGCGAAACTCCCGGAAGGCATTCATCTTTTGCAAATCAATCCCCAATCTATTAATGTAACTATTCGTTAATATGGTTCTCTGGCCTTTTTTTTTGAGAGAGGCCTAAAAGGAATAACATGTCAGAAAGAAAACTATTCGGTACCGATGGTATCCGTGGCAAAGCAAATATTTATCCTATGACTCCTGAAGTGGCGACTGCTCTTGGACGAGCTGTAACTCACTACTTTCAAGGACGTACTAAGAGAAAGAAGCCTCTTATTATTGTGGGTAAAGATACTCGTCTGAGTTGTTACATGTTTGAACAAGCTTTTGCCGCTGGCGTTTGTTCCCAAGGTGGCGAGGTTATCCTTACTGGACCTCTACCAACTCCTGGGGTGGCATTTGTTACTGAATCTATGAGAGCTGATGCGGGAGTCATGATTAGTGCTTCTCATAATCATTACTCTGATAATGGAATTAAGATTTTTGATTCTGTTGGACATAAGTTGCCAGACGAAGTTGAACTACAACTAGAAGAGCTTGTCCTCAATTTACAATTAATGCCTGTTAAGGTTGGTGGAGAACTAGGTAACGCCAAAAGACTAAGAGAAGTTTTTGGAAGGTACCTTGTACACGTAAAATCGACTTTAAGTGATATATGTAAACTTGATCAAATGAGAATTGTGCTCGACTGTGCCAATGGTGCCGGTTACCGAGTTGCTCCTATGATGTTTGATGAACTCGGGGCAGAAGTAATGACTCTTGGAGTAGATCCAAATGGGCAAAACATAAATTCTAACTGTGGCTCTCTTCACCCTGAAGAGGCCTGTGAGCAGGTTAAGAAATACCGTGCTGATTTAGGTGTTTGTCTTGATGGTGATGCCGATAGAGTGACACTCATTGACGACGAAGGTGTTGTGATAGAAGGCGATGCTCTAATTGGAATATTTGCCAAACTTCTTCTGGACACGGGAAGAATGAAAAAAGGTGACACAGTGGTTGGGACAGTTATGTCTAACCTAGGTCTTGAAAACTATGTTAAATCCCTAGGATTAAAATTTCATAGAACTAAAGTTGGTGACAGATATATCGTAGGATATATGCGCGATAATAATTGTATTTTAGGGGGAGAGCCCTCTGGTCATGTTATTTTCGGAGAGTACGCTACGACTGGAGATGGTTGTCTCGCCGCTCTTAAGGCCATTGAGGCCATGAAGTATTACAATAAATCAATTAGAGAATTAGCTAGTGCAATTGATCTCTATCCACACCTCGTAAAGAACGTTGTGGTAAAGAATAAAGTTCCTCTTGAAGATGTGGAACCTATTCAAAAAATAGTGAAAGAAATTGAATCGTCTCTTGGAGATCGAGGAAGAATTCTTCTAAGGTATTCTGGAACGGAATCTCTCGCCCGCGTCATGGTTGAAGGGGAGAAGCTCGCAGATGTTCACTCCTATTGTGACAGACTAGTAGATGTAGTCACTAAGGAATTAGGAAATTAATATGAAAACAAGATTAGGTGTAAATATTGATCACGTAGCGACTCTCAGACAAGCGAGAGGCGAGGGTTATCCAAGCATCGTTGAGGCGGCTAAAACGGTCTTACAAGAGGGTGCTGATCAAATTACGATTCATTTACGTGAAGATCGTAGACATATTCAGGACACAGATGTGGAGGCAGTGCATCTCGTCACTAAGAAGTTTGGTAAACCTCTTAATTTGGAAATGGGTTGTAATGACGAAATCGTTGAGATTGCCATTGCGACTGCTCCTGATTGGATTTGTCTGGTTCCTGAAAAAAGAGAAGAGAAGACCACAGAAGGTGGACTCGACTTGATTTCAGTTGCTAACTTTGAAAAAATTCAAAAGACTTGTACTTATCTAAAATCGAAATTGCCAAGTGTTAAAATTTCTCTCTTTTTAGAGGCCAGTCAAGAGGTCTTATTAAAGGCTTCCACGCTACCCATTGATGCTGTAGAAGTTCATACGGGAGATTATGCTAAGGCTCATCTCAATGATGAAAGTTACGATGAATTTATTTCTCAATTTCTAGCAGCTAAGAAGTTGTTAGTGGAAAAGAATATTAACTGCCACGCCGGACATGGACTTACTCAACAAAGTCTCATTCCTCTTTTGGAAAAAAACATTTTTGAAGAGTATAATATTGGGCATTGGATTATTTGCCAGGCTTTATTTGAAGGTCTTGGACCTGTTGTAAAAAAGATGAGTCATTGCTTGAGTGATTACCCATATACTAAAGAGGATTAAAATGAGAGTTGTCGATATAAATGAGATGAAAGAAATTGAAAAGCTCGCCATTGAAGAATTTGGCTTCAGTGAATCTCTCATTATTGAAAATGTAGGTGTGCGTGGGGCTGACTTCATTGAAGAAATTATTCTTGAAGAGCTCGAATATTCTGGAGAAATTGTTGTTCTCGTTGGTAGTGGAAATAATGCCGCTGATGGTTTAGCGATCTCTAGGAACCTTGTGAATAAGGGACATAGAGTTAGGGCCTTTATCCTCTTTCCAGATGATGATAAGGCGACTGAAGAGCAGAGAAAACAAGTTCACTTAGCAAAGTCTTACGGTGTAAGAATTAATGAAGTAAAGAATATCAATCAAATACAAAGTTACTTTGAAGAGACGCAGGACAATTATGTTGTCATTGATGCAGTTCTTGGAACTGGTTTCAAACTCCCACTCTCTCAGTATCTCTTTGAGCTTTTTAATTGTGTTAACAACGCTAGAAGTATGACTATATCTATTGATATGCCTTCTGGGATTACTGCTGACGTTGGTGGGAAAAGTTCTGCAGCTATTGAAGCTGATTTTACTCTGGCGATTGGTCTACCAAAGACAGGTCACTATATTGATGAAGGCGCCAGACATAGTGGACAAGTCCTAACGTTAGATGTGGGATTTCCAAAAACTATTTTAAACGGTGGAGATAAGGCGCTCTTAACTCCCGAAGTAATTAGTGGTGCTTTTGGAGAGAGGAATAAATTTGCTCACAAGAATACCTTTGGTCACACTCTTGTGCTTGGAGGATCTCCTGGTTTAACAGGAGCTTGTATTATGGCCTCTACGGGTGCTTTAAAGGTTGGTGCCGGTATCGTTACCGCTGCGACTTGGAAGAGTAGCTACTACGAATTAACTTCTAGAATTATGCCTGAAATTATGACCGGTCTTATTCCTTCTGAAGAAAAAGACATTGAAACAATTATTAGAGAATTGGATCGTTATGATGCTGTGGTTATTGGACCAGGTCTTGGTGTTAACGCAGAGTCTAGAAATATTGTGGTTGAGTTGCTCAACCACTTTGCCGGTCCGGTCATTGTTGATGCCGACGCTATTAAAGTCTTAAGTCTTGAAAAAGATGGTGATCTACTACATTCAAGAAAGTATCCAACGATCTTTACTCCCCACATGGGTGAGTTTGCCCAATTTACTGGTGCCAGTGTCGATGATATTTTGCAAAAACCCATTGATTACTTAAAAGAAGTTGTCGATCGCACAAATACTTGTTTCATCATGAAGGGTCCTTGTTCTTTTCTAGGCTTCCCAAATGGTGATGTGTTCATCAACTATTATCCAAACGATGGAATGGCCACAGGTGGCTCAGGAGATGTTCTCGCTGGTATTCTTGGTGGTCTTCTGGCACAAAACCCTCTGGATAGAAAACAGAGTGGAATGTTCTTAGATAAGAGCCACTTGTATCAAGCAATTTGTTTAGCAGTGGCCGCTCACACGCTTGCTGGAAAACATGCAGCAGAAAAACATGGCGTAAGAGCTATGACTGCTGGAACTATTGTTGATCACTTAAGCGCTGCTTTCAGTGAACTAAGTGAAGATGCTTTAATTTAGAGTAGATATTTTGGAAATAAAAAATGAAAGAAGTCCGGGTTTGGGAAAACGTCCACGAGAGTGATTTAGTAAAAGTTGTAAGCGAGCTTAAAGACTCCTTACAAACTCCCTGCGTCGTACTTCTCTCTGGCCCAGTTGGTGCTGGAAAAACAACTCTAACAAAGAAGTTTATTGGGGGAGAAGATGAAGTCTGCTCTCCTACATACTCCATTATCAATGAGTCTAACGACTGTGCTCATGGGGACTTCTACCGTTTGGAATCAAGTGAAGAAGTCGTTCACTTAGAGCTTTCTCTCTACTTAGAAGATAAGAATTACTTCCTCATCGAGTGGGGAAAACCCTTTCTAAAAGAAATTCAAAGAAATATTGAGGAAGATTGGCAAGTTTTTGAACTTTTATTTGAAATTAACCCAAATCAATCTAACGATTCTAGCGTCTCTACGCGTAAATTAACCCTAACTGAGATTTTATAAAAACAAGATTTCAGTATCTTAAGGGCCGTACGGGGCAAATATTTCCGACTAAAATACTTCGCTTTCCTATTATTTTCTCACAAGAAGAACTAAAGTTAAAAGTAAGTTCCCGAGAGAAACAGTCTAACTCTTTATTTTTATTAGAGCCAACAGTAAAGAAAACTCAAGTATTCCTAAATTTGCGAAATTAAAGAAAAAAAGGTGATTTTACGGCCTGAATTCGTATTGACTTAGGTGCCTCTAAGTTGTCATACTATCTTACGTAGATCGGATTAGTTAATTAATTCGGTTTATGGGGAGCACAGGACGCGACCCGAAATAGAGAGCACACCACAAGTAATATTAACTTGTATTATGCAACACTAGACCGAGCTATTTAGCTTTCAATTGGATTTTTTATGGAGGAAGACCAATGAGACTCACTTCAAAAGGACGTTACGCAGTAAGAGCAATGCTTGACCTAACTACCCACTCAAATGGGAACCCAGTTAGACTTCAAGAGATCTCTCAAAGACAGAACATTTCACTTCACTATTTAGAGCAACTTTTCAGAAAGCTTAGAAATGGGCAATCAGTTAAGTCTGTGAGAGGACCAGGTGGTGGTTATGTACTTGCTAGAAGTATGGACCAAATCACTATTAAGGATATCCTTGATTGCGTAGGTGAAAACATCAACCCAGCCAAAGACATTATTGGTTCTGAAGCTGAAACTTCTAATACAGTAGAGTTTCACCTGTCTAAGAACTACTTTCAAAATCTAGGGACGATTATGAGAGAGTACTTGTCAACGACATCTCTAGGTGATTTAATGCGCAAATCTAAAGAGATTGAAATTGAATTAAAGACGGAAGAAGCAGCAGCTGCTACTCAAACTGAAGTTGTTCAAGCAGCCCAAGTTGAAAGCACAATTGGACTAACTTCCGCAATTAGGAATCCAATTGGCGAGATTAATCAATAAGAGATTTTATTTCGATTATAATGCAACATCCCCGTTGGCAAGCACAGTCGTAGACTGGCTTCCTAACGGGGATTTGCTATTTGCAAATCCTTCTTCCATCCATTCATCTGGGAAGAAAACCAAACGCTATATTAATGAATCTAGAAAGTTTCTCTTTGAAACATTTGGATTAGACTTAAGTTATCGACTGTTCTTTCACTCAGGAGCTTCTGAGGGAATCAATACTCTTGTTAAAGGTTTAGCTCAAAATCACTATGCTAAAGGTGAGAAGATTAACTTTGTTCACGCTATGGTTGATCACAGCTGTGTCTTTAATTTAAGAGATGAGCTCGAGCTCTATGGGCATAAAGTGGTTACGTTCGATGTTTGTGAATCGGGAGATTTTGATGAGGACCAACTCATCAAGACCATTAAAGATTTAAAAGGACCGACTCTTTTTAATTTCACTTGGGTGAATAATGAAACTGGTGTCGTGTGGAATTTAAACTTTCTAGAAAGACTTAAAAAAGAAACAAATTGCTTCATCCATGTGGATGCTGTGCAGGCCATAGGAAAAATTCCTAAGTGGAATGAACTCTCTGAGTTCGCTGATGCTTATACTTTTTCTGGACATAAGTTTGGGGCCCTAAAGGGAATAGGCTTTTCTTTTGTAAAAGAGGATTATCCTTTTTGTTCTATGGTTAGAGGCGGTGGTCAGCAAGATGGTATGCGTTCTGGAACAGAGAATACATACGGAATCTACTCTTTAAAACTTGCCCTAGAAGAACTAATGGCCCAGGAAAATTTCCATAAATTAGTTGAGGCCAAGTCTCATATAGAAAATGGGCTGGTAGAGCTTTTAGAAAATAAGGGACGAGTGATTGCAAGGAATGCAAATACTCGAAATGGAAATACTATCTATATGATTATTCCTGGCACTAAAGCGGACATTCTCATTACTGCTTTTGATCTCGCAAAGATGGACGTGAGTTCAGGTTCAGCATGCTCTTCAGGCGCTGTTCTCCCTAGTAGAGTGCTTATGAGTATGGGTGTGAATGAGGAAGATGCTAAATCTGCCATACGACTTTCTTTTTCTTACGACCTAAGTTTAGAAGATGCAAAGGAATACCTTCCTAAAATTTCAACCATCGTTGCAAGGTTTCTTTAGAAAACCACCTTCATTAAACCTCATAATCATGCTTGAATAGTACGTTTTCACTCTTGACATTTTTTTATGTCAATGCTGTAGGGGCATTGAGATAGAAAAAAATAAAAAAAGCAGTAAATAAAGGTGTCTCAAGCCTTGCCAAGTTAAATTATTTGCTTCAACATAATATGTAATCAACCCAACATCATGGAGGAATTTATGAACAAGAAACAACTATTAGAAGCAATTCTAAAGAACAAAGAACTTACAGGAATGACTAAGAAAGACGCTGAGCTTTTCCTTAACACTACTATTGATACAATCAAGAAAACTGTTAAAAAAGGTGAAGATGTTTCTCTTATCGGTTTTGGTTCTTTTTCTAAAGTTAGAAGAGCAGCTAGAGCAGGTGTAAATCCAGCAACTGGTGAGAAGATTAAAATTAAAGCAAAAAATCTTCCAAAGTTTAAGCCAGGTAAAGCTTGGAAAGATATGTTCTAAGATTGCTTTTGCAATTAAGAAAATCTAGAGGGATCTTTGTGATCCCTTTTTTATAATTAGCTTTTGACTCGCCGCTTCCTTAAGTAAACATCTAGATTTACGTGACACCGTGAAATAAATTTGACTAGGAGGGTAAAACTTTATAAAAAAACTCCACTACACAGACACACAACTCTTTTTAGGGGAGATTATCGATGAAAAAGATTCTTTTTATAGCTTTCTTTATTATGGCATCTGTATCCGCCAGAAATGTTAATCCAAGACATAAACTAACTATCACTATGAACAACTTCGTTCTACAAACGGTGGTCGGTCAGGCTGTACACGCTGAACTCATGTATAGGTTTCCGCGTTTTAACTATGTCTATGGCTGTACGGTTGGAAATATTAGAAAGTACCCGTGTGCTTATAAGAAAGCTTTTAAAGTGAATAGAAGCACTATTGTGATCCATCCAGATATGCACACAGCTTCTAATGAGTATCTCTCTTGGATTATGGTTCAGGCCATGACGAAAATGATTTATGAAAAGAAGTATCAATTAACAAAGTATAGTCGACTTAGAGTTGTTGAAATTGAGCAAATGGTTTTTCTTACGGCACAACTTTTCTGGGAAGAGCTTAACCCACCAATAAGTAGAGACCTAGATCTCTTTAACAGCCCAATGAATAGTATTGCTAGAAGATTAGATCTTTCGGTTTTTGCTTTCACAAGAATTTACGATGTAAATTTTGTTCTTCCATTTTTAAATAAAGTGGCCACTAGGGCCAAGAGAAAGGATGGGATCACAAGATCAGCTTCTGATATCATAACTGGAGTGAACTATAGTAAAGAAGAAAAGAGAATTGCTAGAAATATTATTGATGATATTTACGGTGATTTATTGAGACTAGAAGGTTTTTAGTCTCTCATATATTTAACAGGGATTTTAAATGAATCCCTGTTCACATACTTTGCTTATACAGAAATATAAATCGTATCCCCATCAATTCTAATAGAATCTTCCTCTAGAAAAAGTTTTAAGATCATCATTGTTAAACTCTTTGCAGGGATTCCCGCAATTGAAGCCTTTTTAATTTCTAGCTTTAAAATATCTTCTTCTACCAGGTAATTTATGATTCCTCTTACTTTGAGTTTGAAGGTGAAGAGAATTTTTATTTTTGCTGTGACACTTACATTGTGGTTATTGATGCTGACTCTTAGGTTTTTTATATCCTTAAGATCAACAAGGGCCTTCGTATTCTTTGGATTGTAACTCTTTAGTTTTTTAAGATTTTTAAATTCACTGAAACCATCTAGGTAAAAACTAGATTGATTAAAACAACCGGCGATAAAGTCTTCTTCTTTAAATCGACCTGTGATTCCATTCTTGCAGCGAACTTGTAAGATATTCACTTTGGTTTTTTGACCGTCTGAAGTGAATATTGTTTGTGCACTATCGAGAGAGATAAGCTCTGGGGTAATAGTAGTATTTAGATTTCTTGTTAAGAGATTCATTGAATCATTTATAAAGTGCACGCTAGGAGAGTGGATATTTCCATTTTGGAGACAGACAATATCGATATCTGTGGTGGTATCTCCTTTAGGATCACAACTTCCTCTTAGAGATTCTGTCTCTAGGGTAGTTTTATCCATAAGAATTCTTATTTTAGGTATTTCAAAAAAAGCTTCATCCTTATTGAGATTTAAATTTGCATTTTCAATTAAAAGCTCATCTAGGGTAACTAATGGGTTATCTGCCTCAAGTTGAGTTGTGTATGTGATGAGAGAAGTTTTGGCCTTAAAGACTTTGTCGATAATCTCAACTTGGCCTTCAATTAATCCTTCAACTCCGCCGGCTTCAAAAGTGTCCTTACCATATTTAATGTAGAGCTTCTGTGCTTCGAGTTTTCCTTGCACCAGACCATCAGTTTTCTGAGTTTCAACTGATAGGTTTTTGATTTCGAAGATATCGCGAGCTGCAAATGAATTGAAGATGAAAATATTAAATGCCAATAAAGCTATAAGTGTCTTATTCATAAAACCTCCACAGCACTAATAGCAAAACTAGTGCCGCAATTTTTTTCGTGATATTAAACACTTATTTAATCAAATCTGTTTCACTTTTAGAACAAACTTGTTCTGACATTTCTGGTGAAGGCCTTTATTTATGCTTTTTCTTTATAAATGAAGAGATTTCAACGACTAATTTTTGAATAAGATCTGAATTTTCTTTGAATTTTGAATAAGAAATTGAAATTGAGTGCTCACTTCTTTTGAGTGGTATTGTGGATTTAATATTTATGGCAACTAAGTTCTTTTTAGAGACGTCATAACTTGCAACAAGACTTGGCAAAAGAGCGATTCCTATACCGTTTATTGCTAAGGCCTTAGCTGATTCTAAGCTTGAAGTTTCGTAAACCTTTCTATTTTCAATAAGTGATTTCAGATTCTGCTTAAATTCTGAGCTTAAATTTTGAATGGCCTGTGGCATATATATAATCGGAGCAATAGCTAAATCAGAGTAATCAGCAATTTCACTATTTGTAGTTGTGTAGAATTTAAAATGATCATTGATTGATGATTTAGAAATAATGTTCTTAACTTTTTTAGGATCAACAGTTAGAGCTAAATCATAAACACCATTTTCTAGTTCCGATAAAATAGTATGACTTCTATTTGTAGATAGTTGAATATTAAGATTTGGGTACTTTTTTGAAATGTGTTTAATAAATTTGGGCCAAAAGTAAATAGCAAGACTATCGTATGTTCCTATTCTGACTGTCGCATTCATAGGATCGTTCTTATTTAAGAGTAGACCTTCAACTTCATCTAGCTTGTAAAAGAGTTCTACACAATATTCAAAAAGCAACTTTCCCTCTTCACTTAAAATGACCCCTTTAGGTGTTCTTAGAAAAAGTTTTATCTGTATGCTTTCTTCCAATACTTTAATTGATTTTGTTAGTGAAGGTTGTGTGATGAATAGGGTGCGCGAAGCCTTATTAAAAGAACCAGCTTTCGCAATTTCATAGAAGTAATGTAGTTTTTCCAAATGTTCTTTCAGCATATAGCCTGAAGCTATAGCTCATATAGAAGAAAGTCAATTTATTTATAGCTACTATTCAATTAAATTAAACAAGCAAAAATATATTTGCTTAAACGTTGAAGGAGTATCTATGAAGTCTATTTTATTAACCCTAGTCATGTCCTTTTTGACTATTTCTCACACTCAAGCATTTGATCAATTGGATCGAAATGTCGCGGAATACAATTTAAGTGATCGTGGAGTTGGGCTTATCAATTATAAAAATGGAAAGGCCTATGATCCAGTTTCGTATTTTGTTGAAGAAGGTTCTAGCGCACTGGTAGGGAGTGACGAGTTTTCTCTCGTCTACGAAGAAGTTGAATACCTATTTTCAAGTGCAGTGAATATGAAATCATTTTTAACAGATACGGCCAGGTATGAACCAACATTTGGTGGATGGTGTGCAAGAGCTATGGTCGCGGGTCAAAAAGTTCAAATTAATACTGAGCTATTCACTGTAGTAGGTAGGAGAGTATTCTTCTTCGTAAATAATAGAGCAAAGAGATTCTTTGATAGAAATTTAGAGAAAAATATCTTACTAGCAGATAAGAACTGGAAAGAAATTTCTGGTGAAGCTCCTAGAATTTAATTATTAGTCTTTCTTGGAGAATATATGAAAAATATCCTTTTTATTTTCTATATAATTTTCTTTATCTCTTGTGGTGATTACGTAGAGTTTAAAGAGAGTCCATTGCCGTTTCTCCAAGGAAGGTTTCCTCTCGAAGAGTTAACATTTGAAAATATAAATAATAAAGTTTTAAAAAATAATTGCCTCTCTTGTCATGGAGAATATGAGGATTTTGAAATTGTTAAATCAAAATCGAATGAAATAATTGAGGCCATGACGAGTGGAAGGATGCCTAAGAATGCTCCTGCTTTAAGTCGTGAACTGCAAGGTTTATTTAAAGCATGGGTCGAAAAAGGAGCTCCCTTTGGAGATAACCCTCCTCCATCTGGCGGGAGTAATGAGTTAAGTGCAGAGTGGAGATCAATTTCTAAAAAGGTCATTTTTCCAAAGTGCTTAAGATGTCATAACCCAAACGGTCAGGCGAGCTTCTTAGACCTTAGTACGAGGCAGAAATTTTTTGAACAAAGAGATTATCTATTAAATGGGTTCTCTGATGTAGAAAATAGTTACCTGTTTGAAGTCTTAAATGATGATGAAGAACCAATGCCTCCTGCTTCGTCAGGAATTGAAAGATTAACAACTTTTGAAAAAGAAATTTTAAAAGAATGGATTGAGAAGGGTCTTCCTTAAAGGATTTGAAATGAAAAAAATATTACTAATGTTACTTATTATAAATATCAATGTAGCAAATGCCTCTAAAGTGATTTCTTCAAAGGTTAAGTTTCAAGCAACGGGGAAACCAGCTTTTCTTAAAATTAATGGAGAAGGAAAATTAGGGGTAACAAAACTTAAGATTGTAGGAAACAAGTTAATAGGTTCAATAGAAGTTGATTTAAATGAACTTGATTCTGGAATAGAGCTCCGAGATAACCATTTAAAAGAGAATTATCTTGAAACTAAGAAATATCCAAAAGCAATTCTGTATTTAGATCATGCTGATCTTTTAAAAGGATCTTCGGAGAATACTCTCGAAGCTGTATTGGAGCTACATGGAGTTAAGAAAACTATTGAATTTATCTCTACCATTAAAATTAATGAGAAGGTTTTAACTGTCGAGTCTGAGTTTTCTATAAAGCTAAGTGATTTTAAAATTGCAATTCCTTCCTTTCAAGGAATAACAGTGAGTAAGATTGTTAAGTTAAATATCACAGCAAAAATTGAGCTTGATTAATGAAGACCTTAATTACGATATTTTTATTAGTACTTAGCGCTAATACTCTTTCTTATGTTGAGAATGTAACAAAGGGATATGCCAATTGTATGTCATGCCATATTTCCCCAAACGGGGGAGGTATCCTTACTGATTATGGAAGAGTCTTGTCTTCGGCAATGATGAGTACATGGAAAGTTAGGCCTGGGTTTGAAAATCCTTATTACGGACTATTTAAAAATACGCAGAGTTTAAAACTTGGAGGACAGCTCAGAACTATTCAAGTTCACGCTGAGAATAATCAGGTCAAAATTGCCAAGAAATTTGTTATGCAAAATAACTTGGAGTTTGCCTACAAAATAAAAAACGTAAATATCGTAGGGACTATTGGCAGGCAAGAAGGACCCAAGACCACAAAGAGAAAAGGAGAGTTTCTAAGTGAGAGGCATTACCTATTATGGGAAACATCTGAGGATACAAGAGTTCGTATTGGGAAATTTAAGCAGCACTTTGGAATAAATACTCCTGATCACACAAGATTTGTTAAACAATCCTTGGGGTTTGGATCAAATTCTGAAACTTATAATTTTGAAGTTTCTAAGTACTATGACTGGGGAGAAATCAATATTTCTCAGAGTGTAGGTGATTTCTTTGCTCATAAAGCGGACGATTTACAAAAGAGAAACTTAGTCTTTAACTTTACTCATTATGGCAATGGATCCTCGCGCTTTGGGACTAGTCTTCTTTTGGGTCGAGATTCTCTTAATAAGAGAAGAGTGTACGGAGTTAATGCTGTTTCCGGTCTTAGTAAAAATACATATTTTCTAAGTGAATTAAATTACGAAAGAAAGATTGAATTAAATAGTTCTGACATTTCTACTGATGCACTGTTTGGGGTTCATACATTGGGCTACAAGGCATTTAAAGGGGGGACAGGTTACTTTGTCTTTGAACATTCTCAAAATGATCTATCAAAGAATGAGTCTTTGATTTTATCTCCAGGAGTTGGGGTACAACTCTTACCAATTCCTCACGTAGAGGTTCAATTAGAGTATCAAAGAAGAAGTTATCAGGTCGCAAAGAATAATCCTGAACACCGATCTTTTATGATCTTTCACTTATATCATTAATGAGGAGTTTTTATGCAAGAGGAAATAGTAAAAACAAATTTAGATAGAGCAAGTCAGTTTTATTCAATGATGAATGAAAGAAGAAGTATAAGAAGTTTTTCAGACAAAGATATTCCTTTGGATGTCTTAAAGGAATGTATTAAAGTCGCAGGTACTGCCCCTAGTGGGGCAAATCGACAACCATGGTATTTTGCTTTAGTTGTTGATCCAATCCTTAAAGCTAAAATTAGAGAAGCAGCAGAGAAAGAAGAATTAGACTTTTATCAAAGAAAAGCTTCGGATGATTTTCTAAGAGACCTTTTACCTTTTGGAACTTCTTGGAAGAAAGCACACTTAACTGAGGCCTGTGCATTAATCGTTATATTTTCAAAGAGTTTTGATTTTATAGGTGAGGAGAAACTAAAATGTTACTATCCCAAAGAATGCGTGGGAATTGCAACGGGAATGCTCATCACTTCTTTACATAGACTCGGTATTGGAACTTTAACTCATACTCCAAGTCCCATGAGCTTTCTAAATAATGTATTAGATAGGCCTAGTCATGAAAAAGCTTTCATGATTCTTGCTGTTGGACATAAATCTTCATCTTATATTCCACCAAAGATTACAAGAAAACCTTTTCATCAGATTTGTGATGTCTATTGATTATTAATAAAGTTTAAAATATCTCTTCTTACGAGTTTAGCAGTTGATTCCTCTTCATTATCAATCTCGTGAAGTGTATTCTTATAGAGTAATGTTTTAAAGTGACGTGCATTTTTTTTAATTGCTTTTAAAGTCTTATTTGAATTTACGTAGGTGTCAATTCTAGGATCAGATAAGAGTACAAATCCTTTAACTGCTTTAGAGATTTTCCAGCTTCTTCTCGCTTTATAGGCCTGCATTTGAAGATTAATTGAAAATTTCAATACGTGAGCAGGGCTCGCTGGGTAAATCGCGTCTTCATGGGGATCATTGACTCCAATAAACCTATTTGTGGTTAAAGTCCTTATTGTAATTTCATCAATTGGCCAATTAAAGAGTCCTTCGCCTACTAAGTAGCGTGGAGAAATTCCTGGTGCAATTAAAGTAATAGATTTTACTGTCTTGCCTTTATCTAGATAAGCTTTTTTATAGGCAGCGAGTCCTCCGGTGGACCATCCAATTATATGATACTTATGATTTGCGCCATCATTTCTCTTATATTTTGAAATAACTAAATCACCAAGCCTATTTATATTTTGAATTTTCGTGTAATTCATAGATCCAAGGGATCCGCCTTGGCCCATATAATCAAAAGCTATAACTCTATATCCATCTTTAATGAGAACTTCAAAAAGAGGATCATGGTTTAACATTGAATCGGCCAGTCCTTGGTAGTAGAGTATATTTCCCTTGAAGGGGACATCAGGGTTTGCCTTCAAAAATCCTGTACGAATCGAAATCTTCTTTCCTTTATTTAAAAAATCTATTCTATCCATTTGCCAATTCAAATAACTACCGGCAATTGAGTTTACACTCATACATAGTGCAAATAGAAATATTGAAGTTTTAATAAACTGCATAGGATCTCCTAAATTTGTTTTTCCTTTATTAAGCAAGACATATGCCATTTCTAAATAATGATTATGGTTATTTAGAGTTTTTAAATATGAATATTTGTTCACATTTTTATGAGGTTGTCTAAATATTGAACAACATAGATGTATAAGCTATTAATATTAGTGTCTTTCATTTGGACTGACTTTTGCTCTTTAGGGGGTGGGCGAGGTACTAGTGAAAAAAATATTATTTACAATTACATTACTTTCTCTTGGCATGACGATTCAGTCTAAGGGTGTGCAACAGATTAAGGTTAAGACCACGTATAAGCGGTCTAAGAAAATCTGGGGAGTTTATACTCAAAAGAAGCAAGAGTGGTTTAAAGGCAAGAAGAAGCACCGTATTGGGGTCAAGCATGACCGCGTACTCATGCGTAAAGATGGCCATCTTGTTTTCATCTCTCCAAAAATGAGTTTAGGTGTTTTAAGCTATAATGTTTTAGAAGTTCCCTATGTTAAAACTGGAAAAAAGAAAATCAAAATTGAAGGTGATAACCTAACAAAATTAGAATTTAATAAAATTCCCATAGTCAAAAATGACGAGCGTTATGAAACGGTTTCTTATAATTGTAAGAACAAGTGGAAAACTATTGAATGCACGCAAGTTTTACGTGAAAGAGATCTTGCCAAGGGTGTTTTAAGAGAAATTGCTAGAGAGTAATCTATTCTAAATAGGCTAGGTTCGTTTAGAAGACTTTATAGAGCATCGAGTACTCCTGTTAGTTTATCGTAACTTAAATAGAGAAAGTCCTTATTTCCTGCGTTGGTATCAGCGACAGTTCCCTGAGTATATCCAAGCATTAGTAATTTACCATTTGTAACTATTATATCAGTTGGACGTTCATGATTACTCTGGTTGGCCGGAGCAAAGTAGGCTCCAGCATACTTTGCTGTACCTAATTGATCTCCCCAGATAACTGCACCAGTGTCTTTATTGAGAAGTCCTGTAATAATATTTGTATTAGCAGTGTTAGCATCATTATCAAATAAATCTCCTTGCGTATGACCCGCAAAGAAAACACCATCGTCAGTTACTTTTAATTCATAAATTTCGTCATTGGCATTATTGGCAATAAAGGGAGCGGCACCAGAAGTCACGGCTCCAAATTGCCTTCCCCAGCGCGCAGCTCCAGCTGACGTTAGAGAGAGAATCACTGAAGCATTACTTGGTGCATTCTCTAAGAAAGCTAAGCCTCCTGATCCTGAAGCATGCCCTCCAAGATAGATATTATCTGAAGAGTCTTTCGCAAGAGCTCTTAATGTAAAGTTATTTCCGTCTGTGATTCCAAAAGCAACAGGTTCATCTTCTCCGAAGGTGAAGCTCCACTGCCAGTTATAGGAGAAGTCGGTCTTTATTACAAAGTAATTATACGTGCCGGCTCCTGTGGCCGAAGCAAAATCCTCACGGCTAATTCCTGTTACTACGATCCCATCACTTAAGGCAACAATTGCTGTAGGTGTTTCAGCTCCTCCTGCGGCGCCGGCTTGAATCAAATTATTATTCATCTGAGTAGATGAAACACGATTCCCTTCTAAATCAAATTCGTGAATAAAGATATCGTTTAAGCCTCCTCCTGCATTGATGTAACTTCCATTTACTTTACCAAGAATAAAGATACGATCGCCAACTCGATCTCCACCAATAACATTGTCTGCTGTAGCGTTTGCACTATAGGTTTGTTCTAGTTGTTTTACCCAAGTCACAGTTCCATCTGTACGTGATACCTCAATGGAAAATACGTCGGTGGAGTCTCTTGTTCCTACTAAACTTGAACTTGTATCACCAAAAATAATGAGATTTCCATCATTGTCAGTGGTTCCATAGTAAGGTCTTTCATCACCCGTATTATTCGCTAAAGATGTTGTCCCGTAATGCCTATACCAATCTACTGTTCCATCTGCATTAAAGTGAGTCACCACGATGTCTCTACCAGCATGTGTTTCAAGCATGTCACTTGAAGTCGCACCCACTAGAAAAAGTCCACCCTTAGGATCTTCTACCCAAAGTCCAAGTTCCTCATTTGCGGAGAGGTCTGCAAAAGGTCCTCCATTTCCAGTTAGAAATGCGTTACCTATTTGGACTCCTGATAAATCAGCAGTAAGGCCTGGAGTCCCAGGTGCAGTTGAAGCTCCACTAGAAATTGAATTTGAACCTGTAGGTGAGGTGATATCTATGCTTCCATTACAAGAAGTGAGAAGCAATATTGCTAGAATATGAGGATAGAATTGAAAGAATTTAATTATATATTTATACATGTAAATCCTGATAATTTAGTCACTAAACTATTCGTATAATTATAAAGAAAACTTGAAGAATATAGGTCTCTAGATTTGAGAAAACTTTAAAGTCACGTCAAAATAGGTAGTTGTGAATGTAATGATTATAGAGACTTCTGGAAACTGCGCAAACTTTATTGGTCATTAAGTATTTTTAGTTTACGAGAGGGGGATTAAACACTATTAAAAGAATTGATAGCCGATACCAAGGCCAAAGCGTATTCCACTTAAACTCCCCGCATCTTTTGTGAGCTTGTGATACTTAATAAGGCCTGAGTAAGTCATATTCTTACCAAACTTTCTGCCAATATAGAAAATACTCTTATATCCGGAGAAAGGGTTATTGCTGATGTTATTACTTTCGTAGATTGAATATGAGCCACTTAGCTTTAGAAAAGTTTTTTGAAGGTAGAGACTTGTTCCCAAAGTAGCATAAATTAACTGGTTAGAATTGAAACTCAGTTTTCCTAGTGAAATATCATTCTCATTCGCTGAAGCAAACCGTTCAAAATCGGCACCATAATAGAAATGAAGTCCTTTCATTAAAGGAAGAGATAATTCGTGATAAATGTTGGATCCAATTTCTATTGGAGGATTACTTTTAGATTCATTTATTCCTGAAACACTTGTAGATGAAATATATGAAACATATAAACTTAGTGACAAAGAGTGCGAATCTCTAAAAACTTTTCGTGCAATTAGGCCTAATGTTGCAGGAGAGTTCAGCTTATATTTAATACTTGTGCCATTACTAGTGAGCTCTTTATTTTGCGAGGATGAAGCCGAGTAAAATCCTAATAAATTAAACTGAGAAGAAAAGAAAGACGTATTCTTAAGTGGCTCTGCAAAGTTCCACGAAATGAAGGGAGAGTAGGGAGGAATCACATAAATTTGATCACCTTTTTTGGGTGACTTTGTTTTTATATGTTTATTCCACTTTATGAGATCTTCTTCAAAATTTTTTATATCTCTATAGTGATGTAGGTCATGGTCCTTGTATTCTTTTGCTAGAGCGTTCCATGATCTATCTTCTTTGATTTCTACAATTAAATTTTTTGCTGAAGCAAATTCTATAAGCTTGAATAGCACTAAGGAGTAAAAGAAAAGTATTCTAAGAAAACTCATTTTAAAGATTCCAGGATTAAAATATAAATTTACCAACATTAATAATTTTAGTTAATTCTAGGAGTAATAGCAAGAAGGGTAAAGGGGTCAATTAAATAGAAATTACCTATATAAGTCTTTGAACCACTAGAGAATAGCCGTGCTTTTAGTAAATCGTAATACTTGACTGTCACAAAGTTGAAAATATTACTTAAACCTAGAAAGCATTCGTTTCACCGAGGGTAATTGCTTATAATGATAAAGAATTGAATAGATTCTTAAAAGTTAATTTTGGAGCGTAAAATGACCAAGGTCACTATTGTTATTACATCACTACTTCTAATGTTGGGTTCAAATTTAACTTTTGCAGAAGCACCAGCAACTGACTTTGATGCTTTAGAAAATGCTCCAAAAGTTGAAATTCCAATTGTGGCATTTCATAAAAGTTATGATGAAACAAAACTAGCTTACTATAAATTTAACTCTACTGAGCAATCTGATAGGGCGGTTATTGTTCTTCATGGTGGAGGTGCTCACTCTTTGTCGGGTTATCAGCATCTAGCAGATACTCTGTCCCGTGAATATTCAACAAATGTATATCTCGTGGATCTTCGAGGTCATGGACGTTCAAAAGGTAGAAGAGGTGATGCTCCGAGAGCTAATTCCATCAAGAAAGATTTAAAGTCGTTTGTGAAATTTACTAAGAAACAAAATAAGTTAGTTTATGTACTAGGTCACTCATCAGGGGCCGGACTATTATTAAATTATATTTCGTGGAAAAAGAAAATTGAAGTTGATGGTTACTTCTTTGTCTCTCCGCAGTTTGGTCACAAGGCTAAAATTGAAAGAGATAATCCAACAACTCCTCCTTTTGCGACAATTAAATTATATAAATTTATTATTGCTCAAAGTACTTTTGGACTTTTCTATGGACATTCTCCAGCAGTCCATTTTAATTACCCAGCTAAAGTTCTTGCAAGAGATCCACTAATAAACACATTCATCACAAGACATATGTCAGTTGGAATGACTCCTAAAAAACCTGTTAAACAATTTAAAAAGATTGACCAGAAATATGGTCTCTTTACAGGGGAGAGAGATAACCTTCTTGATCCTTTAAAAGTGACTAAGTACTGTGATTACGCAACTGAAGATATTAATAAGCAATCTGCTTGTGAAATCCTGTATCAGGGTCACTTATCTATTCTTTTAAAGGTTGGTCATAATGTTGGTGAACTTATTTTAAATTGGAACTAGTCATATAAGTTATTAGAGTTTTTTTCTAATAACTTATTTAATATTCTCTATCTAAAAAGTTTTCTTAAATATTTCTTTTCTTCTAGATTAGTGGTTTTCTTCATTTCGAGGTCTAGATAGAGTTTAGTTTCAGAGTCATTTCTATAGTTTGAAACAATATTCCAAAATTGATTTAAAAGTTTTTTTAATTTCTTCATAACTATTTCCTTTCATTGAATAAACTTAAGGCCAGTTTATTCGAATATAGGAAAATGTATTGTTATGATTTTGTTAGAATTATAATGAGATTAATTAAGTGATTTCTCTATTGCTTGTAGAAGCATTCCTCTAGGATTTGCTGCACTTATTTTTGGAAACTGAATCTTTTTTAAACTCTTCTTCTCGGCATTTACAACTTTAGTCGTCTTAGCAGATTTTGTTTCAGTCTTTGGAATGAGTTTAATATTCTGCGTGGCCACAGCATTGAGGACAAGAATAAGTATGGCGATAAATTGAATTTTAAAAAAGTCTTTAAACATAGAGTTTAATTATCACATAGTGATTCGCCGCGCAATAAGCCTGAAAATATTTACTCTATCATCGCCACTGTAAAATAGCCTCGGTGACACTTTGGCCAGGTCCAAGAAGGGCCAAAGTGTTCTGATTTCAATCTGGCTCCAAGATAACGTACTGATTTTATATGTTAATAAGTTGGCACGGGGCCTGCTATAAGTAAGACAATTGGTTGGTACCAATGGCCTTGATCAGCAACTCGTAATTGCTCAAAATCCCACCTTAGCCAACCTCACTAATAATGGTCCGAATGGATCTTATCTCAAACTACAAATACCCTATCTTTCAATTACAACTGAACTCTGATCAAGGCCCTCTTTTTATTTTAGGACCTGATCAATATCTTTAAATCCATTTTTAATGGCCAAGCTTCTCGCTGTTTGATTCTTTTGATTTCTAAGAGTGAGACTAGCCCCTTTAGCTTTAAGTAGCTCCACAAGCTTTATAAAGCCCTCAGAGCTCGCGTAATGAAGAGCTGTATTGCCATCGAGATCTTGTTGATTAATCTTAGCTTTTCCATTTAAGAGCAGTTTAGCGACTTCTAAATGGCCGCTTCTGGCAGCGTTCATGAGATAGGAGAAGTTGTTCTTATTCCAAGTATGATTGACATTTGCACCTCTACTAATAAGTAGAGAAACCATTTCCTCGTGAGCTCCACCTAAGGCCATCGTGAGAGCGTCCGCCCCCAGTTTATTTTCAGTGTGAATATTAGCTCCACTCTCAACGAGATATTTAAGAACTGCAAAGTTCTCGCTACCTGCTGCTTCCATGAGGGGAGTGATCTTATCTCTATCGGCGATATTTATATCTGCTTTTAGATCTTCTACTATATATTTTATAAATTCCAAGTTTCCATTAAAACTGGCCCTAGTCAGTAGTGTTCTACCGTCTTCTTTAGAATATTCATTAATAGTTGTTTTTAATATTGGATTGTTTTCCACAAAAGTTTTGAAGAGACGTAGGTCTCTCTTTCTGATGAGGATATCACTTTGATGAGAGAGGGGAAGGGCTTCAAAGCTCTGACTCTCTCTTTGATTGACGACTTTATCAAGGGACTCATGGTCATGTTGATGATGGTCATCGTGATCTTTTTCACTTAATTGATTCTCTGACAGATGACTATCAATTTGCGATTGTATTGGATCTGGTGAATCAGTGAAGAAGAAAGTGTTTATCGTTACAACTGCTAACCATACAGTTGTAACGAGGAATAAAATTTTTAAATACTTTAAGTTCATGCATCTATTTTAGCGCATAACCTCAAAAGCAGGGAAGAAATATTCTTTGTTATATTCTACTTTCTCTCCGCCACCATAATCGGCCACGAGTTTATTGACTATTTCATTTTGCGCGGCTTTGGCGTGACCTTTCCAACCTCTTAGCTGATGAAAGACTCCAAAGTAGTGCTCACCTTGTTTGGTACTGACTTTTCCTGCTAGGGCAGAGGTGTGAAAGAGCGTCCCTGTTTTCGCCATGACGGCATTTTTCAACTTGGGAGAAAGAAATCTCTTTCTAATAGTAGACTTTGTTGCCCCTGAAGAATCTATATCACTTCCTGCTACTGCTACGATTTGTTGCAGAGACTTTTGATACTCTATCATTGTATCGTTTAAGTCTTCTACGATTCTTACAATGAGAGAACAAGTGGCGTAGTTGTCTTGCCGCTTAGAGTTCTTATATGTAGGAAGACCAGAGCCTGAATAAATTTTTATACTTGATTCATTTTCAGAAAATTTCTTTCTATCTACATCAAGGTTTGGATACCAGCTCTCTACTTTCTCAGCGATGAATTTATCAAATTCAACTTCGCCTCCAAGTTTATCAAAAACTTGATCAGCAATGAAATTATTGGACTTTATATTCATGGCCTTTAAGTACTTCACTAGTTCTGGAGAAAGATGAAGGCTCACCTTTGCTTCTGGATCATTTGCCAGAGGGTTTTCTTTTAGAAAAGAAACTTCTTTAACACTAAGGTTTAAGTCATCAATACTTTCTCTTATTTCTAGAGTTGTTAACACTTCACTAGGTGTCTCTTTAACAAAAGACTTATAAGCAACTTTTAACTTATTCCAAGCAGGTGTGTGGAAGAAGTCTTTTAAGTTTGCCGCTGTTCTAGATTTCTTAACTTTAAAGATATCTCCAACATAACCTTCAGCATTAGTGAAAACTCGCAGATTAGAATCAAAAGTTATTTTATCTAATTCAGTGATACCCATATTATTTAACTGAGAGAGAATGAAGAATAACTTTCTCTTAGAGAAAATAGGGTCTTTATCACCAACGATGTGGAGGTGTTTATCTTTTAAATAGAACTGGCTCTTAAAGTGATACTCTGGAGTGAGCTTATTAATCGCCCAATAAGTAGTAACAAGTTTAGAAACAGAAGCCAGCCTAACTTTCATATGGGGATTTGATCCTCTGACCTTTCCCTTTGAATCAGTGAAACAAAAAGCATGGTGCTCAGGTGACATATTGTAATTATCTAAGATGAGTTCCCAACCAGACTTTGCAAAAACACTTGGAGTGGTGGCAAGTCCTAGTAGCACACTAGTCGCTATAAATTTTCTGAGCATAGTATTCCCCTTCACATGAGTGAACTTCTAAAGTGGAGAGGTTATCCCTTAAATATATGTGAATGACAAGATGCGTTATAATAAATACCTATTGTAGGAAATAGGCTCGAATAAATCTCGTAAGAACGGGTAGTTAACCCGCTTTTAGAATAGGGAGAATGTCTTTAATCCCCCCAATAATCATCTCAATTGAGATGGCGAGAAGGATAATACCCATGATTCTAGTCATGACATTTAGTCCTATGGTTCCAATCTTTTGCCCGATTCTCTCAGAAGAAGTAAGAATGAGCTTAATGATAAAACCAATAATTACAATTGCAATGACGGCTCCAATCCAGTGGTAAGAAGTTGTGAAGGTCTTGGCGTGAATAATGGACGTGGAAATTGCCCCAGGTCCTGAGAGCAGGGGAATCGCTAGGGGAACAATTCCAATTTCTCTTAGATCTTCCATTTCGGTGATTTCTTCAGGATTAATTTTAGCGTTTGAAGATTGTGCCTGGATCATACTAAAGGCCATGGATGAAAGTAAGAGTCCACCACCAATGGTGAATGAGGCGATACTGATTCCAAAGAATTCAAGCACACTCTGGCCTATGATCAGACTTATGATAATAGTCACTACAACGGCTATTGAGCAGGACTTAGCGATTTTACTAATTTGAGATTCACTACTATTTCTGGTGATGTTGATGAAAATTGGAATGATTCCAATGGGGTTTAAAATTGAAATAAGGGTGATCGAAAATTTTATAATGTCATTAAATGCCAGTTCCATAAGCCGTTTCCAGAGTTTCACTGTGAATATTTTGCTCTAAGTATACATCAATTCACATTTTTTTAACGGATTTATAGACCCTACCGATCAGTTTCACAAGACGAAGAAATTAATTTCGGAGGTAGTGTGAAAAAAAGGATACTTTTACTCGGTCTTATAATGATCGTAAATTCTGTAAGTGCCATGAGTTTATTTCGCTCTCGTAGACCTGAGCCGGAACCAGATCCTGTGCCCCCTGTTCAGATCCCTAGTGATCCTCCGGCGCAAACTCCAGACCCCACACCTTCGCCCATTAATTTTATTGAAGTGGCAGACCAGGTAGGGAAGAGTGTAGATAGTTATTTTGGAAACTATCAAGCTTTAGACACCAGACGAGTTGATTCACTTGAGCACGAAAGTGATTACTGTGAAATAGAGTTAGAAGAACACCAGAAATTTAGTGAACGCGTGAGTTACTTTGTAGAATTGCAATTAGAAGATACCAAAACTCACTTAGCCTATCTGGCACCCTATTATGCAGTACCAAGAGATAATGATGATTTTCATCTCTCTGGTTTAGCACAGAGACCACTTTGTCACTCTACTAGTTCGTCCCTTAGGAAAACTCTTAAGAAAAGTGATAGAGTTCCTGGCTCTTCAGTTATCTCAAAAATGAATACCTTCGAAGAGAAAGTTAATTCTCTTAGAACTCAAATGATTGCTGGAAGTGATGAGGCAAAAATGGAATTATCGAAGATTTGGTCCAGATTCTTCTCTTGCCTAGCTTACACGGAGAGCTTATCGACTGCAGATTCATCCAGCTCACAGAAAGTAGCGAAGAAGTACGCTCCCAGTGGATATAGAAAACCTGCCGGTGTAAAATTTTACGAGGACCCATATCAAGACGAAGCTTCAAAACTCAATATTGGAATGTATCAATTTACACCTAAGGGTAGTGGAAATATAAATGCTTGTTTAAAGAGTTGGAATGATCGCTACCCAAGTTGCCAAGTCGCTACGGGAAGTTCTCGATCAGAGTTGGTGCGAGTTTTTGGATCATCACTGCAGACTATGAATGCATTTTGTGGAGTGAATAAAATCGTACAAACTTTCTCGGTACAATTAAATAGTACAAAATCCTCTGCCATCCATCCTAGTAATAGTGGTAGGTCTAAGAGTGATCGCTGTGTGACACCTTTTATATATTCAGGTTACGCCTACAATCACTTCGGACCCCTAATGAACTCTACCAGAAGTAATCTTTCAAAACTCATGACTTGTGTGATGAAATAGTCGATGAAATAAGTCTGTCTTTTCGTGAAATGAAAAGACAGAAAATTTTTAATGCCAAACCCTTTGTAAGTTTCTAGAATAACTCTATTCAACTTTAACAAAGGGATTTGTTTTGATAAAAACTCTACTAGTCATGATGACTTTATGTACAAGCCTAAGTGCTTTTTCTAAAACTCCAAAATTTCACCAAAATAGATTAATCGTAAAGTTAAAAGAAGGACAGACTCTTCCTAATAACTCAACGATTACAAGTTCTATGCACCTTTTTAAAAATACTTACATTGTAAGAACAAATTCTCTAATTGCTTTAGAATCTGCTCTTAAAGAAAATGCTAGTGTTCAATCGGTTAATAGAGATTACTTCTCTGGTAGAGAGAAACTTCCTACTGCTAAAAATGTAGAGAAGCTAGCTCACGGAGCCAATAAATTAAACACTCCATTTAATGATCCAGGTTTAAGAAAACTTTGGGCGTTTAAGGCAAGTTCTAATAATGGAATGGGTGTTCTTCCTGCTTACGAAAACTACGACTCTTCAAACTCTGAAAGAATTATTGTTGCCGTTGTTGATACGGGAGTTGATTACAACCACGAAGATTTAAAAGATATTATGTGGATCAACGAAGGTGAGATTCCTGGGAATGGAATTGATGACGATGAAAATGGTTACATTGACGATATCCACGGGATCAATACTCTTGTAAGAGATGCACAGGGGAAGGCGACAATGGATATGATGGATGGTCATAGTCATGGTTCTCATGTCTCTGGAACAATTGGCGCCACACAAAATAATGGAATTGGAATCGCCGGTGTTGCTTCTAACGTAAGAATTATGGGAATCAGAACTGTTCCAAACTCTTCTGATGAAACAGATGTAGATGTAGCGGAAGCTTTTATTTATGCCGCTAAGAATGGTGCTAGAATTATCAACTGCTCGTTTGGTAAAGCTCACAATGAAGGTGGAATGCTAGTTAAAGAGACGATTGATTATATCGGTTCTGAATATGGTGTTCTTGTTGTTGCTGCCGCTGGAAATAGCTCACGTGATATTGATAGAAGATTAACGTATCCTGCATCTTTTACTAGTGAAACTCTCTTAGTAGTAGCATCTACAAGTAAGAGAGGGGGAATGTCATATTTCTCTAATTACGGAAAAGTAAATGTAGACGTTGCTGCTCCTGGTTCTGGAATTTATTCTACGACTCCTGGAAATAGATACGGAAATATGTCAGGGACTTCAATGGCCTCTCCAAACACTGCTGGTGTTGCTGCTGAAATCCTTTCAAGAAATCCTGCCTTAACTCCTGTGGAGCTTAAAGAAGTGATCATGAGAACTGTTAGCAAGGGAAGAAGATACTCTGCTAAGGTTGTCTCTGGTGGTCTCGTTGATTTAAGTGCTGCTGTTAAAGAATAATGATTGACACTTATTAGATGAGAAGGCGTCCGTTTGGGCGCCTTTTTTTATTCCTCAAAGAAATCTCCTAAATCTTCAACTTTAGTCTTCTTACTCTTTTTCTCTGTCCAGCTCTTTGAGGTGGGAAAGTGGTAAACTGTGCTGGAGGGTTTTCTGTAAGTAGTTTTAGGCCTATAGGTGTATTTCTTCTTTGGAGTATAAGACTTTTTATAGACTGTTTTTGCTTTCGAAGGAAGAAAGTATTTAGAAGGAGTATATTTAAATTTAATAGGAGTCGATCTCTTATACGAACTGGTTGATTTTACTTTTGTAGGAGTGGCGGATTTCTTGGACAGCTCTTGTAGTAGTTGATTTTGTAAAACGGTATTTTTTGATTTTAAGTCCGAGAGTTCCTTAAAGTTTTTCTCAGACTGTGCACTTATTTCTTTTATGACTTTTTCTAGAGAATATAATTTTCCAATAGTTTTTGCGGCACCTTTATTCTCAGCATTTGAAACCTTGTCTTTTAGATTTGAAATCTGCTTATGAAGAGCATTTATCTTTAGATCTTTTATTTGATTCTTATTCTTCAATGTTCCACTAGAATACTTGTGAGATTTATTACTACTTTCCATCTGTTCTTTGTTATTAGCGAGCTGCTCTAACTTATCTTTAAGAGACTGGTCTTGCTTAATGAGTAAGAAGAGGAGAGTGGCACAGGTGACACTTAGGAGGGCGATAATATAGTCTTTCTTGTTTGGTTTTTTCATTGGGTCTATTTTACGAGGGTTTGTTAGAAGTTGGTTTTATTAATGTACTTACTTCTAGTTAGGAGAGTTTAAACAAGGGATGGGCGGCAATAATTGGAGGACTTCTCTCATAGTCCTAATCAAGCGTAGAAAAATGTCATGTAACTTGTTGAAATATGGTAGTATGAATAACCATAGTTTTAATATAAAGGTCTCTTTGTTTTTTATAAATTTACTACTTCTCTCATTAATGATTCTAAGTTTTCCCTTGAAAACACTTGCACAAGATGTTGAGGTTTCAATTATTGATGTTGAACCTTATGGATTGTCTGTCGGAGATCGTATTTCTGGAATTCATGCTGACTATTTAAAAAAAGTTTTAGAAATTGCAAAGATAACTTATTCCATCAATATTAAACCCTATCCTAGAGTCATAAAGGACCTTCAAGACAACAAGGCTCAGTTATCGCTTTTCTTTAAACGCTCTGATCTCATAAATACAGTAGAGATCGATAAGAGTATTGGATTTTTTAATTTCATAGTGAGTCATGTTGATTCTCCTATAACTAATATTTCCAAACTTGTAGGGAAGCACATAGGAGTTATTAGAGATGCAAAGTATGAAGATAGTTTTGATAAAGATAAGTCTATTCAAAAAATGCAACTTGATAACTATCTGCAAGGGTTGAACTTACTAAAATTAAAAAGAGTTGATGGGTTAGTTATATCAGAAGCAGCATATTTCTTTTACTTACAAACTCACACTCAAGAAAAGAGAATCTTTTCTAAACCGATTATTTTAAATAGGAAACATAATTATATTTATTCCAATAAAAGTATTGGTATTGAAAATATCAAAAAAATACAAAAAGCGAATCAGTTTTTAATCAAGAGTGATTTTCTTGAATCTATTTTAATTAAATATAAGTAATCTATTAAAGAAATATACTTAAAATTGAATGTGAAAAAGATCACTTATGTTTAAGTTTGATTTCTTGCATAAACTCATTAAGATCTTCTTGCTTTGGAGTTGTACCGTAGTTGGCCATTCTCTGAACAACTTTATCCTCATTCTTAATATATTCTCTTAGAGTCGTAGAGACTTCTGAATCAGTCATGGTTTCAATTTCTTTAATAAGATCTTCCGATTTTCTGGAGTCTTTCTTGGAGAAAGTAGCAGTGAAAAGTTCATCAATTTTCTTATCTAGGTTTTTTACAGTTTTGAACTGTTTGGTGATTAAGCTTTTAACGACTATATCTACGTGTGCTCTGTAACCTTCATTTTTAAGATAGTTAATATTTTCTGTGAAAAATTCACCTCTTCCAAAGAAGTCTCTTCTGGCAAGAAAATCAGCCGTAAGATTGTCACGTATCTCTAGAAATTCTGGATCAGTAAGATAGTTATAATCTGGATTATGTTTAGATAAGTAATAGTAGTACGAAGTATGATCAAAGATGAATTGCGAGTAACAAGCATTCTCTACGGACCATTTTCTTTCAACGTTAGAACAATCTACTAGGCCTTTTGAAAGTCCGGTCACATCGTACCAAGTATTAATAAAGAAATTATTAACATAGGCCATGAACATATTGTAAGTAGGGTCTTCAGTCACAGGAAGCATAAAGGAAGCCGTAATTGTCCCTACAGCACTAATGGCACCTAGACCTAGAACCCAATTTCTGGCCGTGGCCATAGGAGTGGACTTTTGAACCTTTTCAAAAATTCCTTGAACAGTCTTATATTTAAAACGTTCTCGTGATTTTCTTTTACTTTTCTTTCTCGAAAATAATGCTTTCCATTCTGCTCTGTGTTCAGCTTTTTGCACAAATTCAATAGCATCAGATCTTGGAATAAGGTCAGGTCTCTCAAAGAGAATATGATCAATTCTTGCTAACAGAGCGACTTGTTCCTTAGATCTAAGTGAAGCAGGAATATCATCTATTGCAGCTCTGGCAAAATCTAATCTTCTTTGTCTGTAACCTTGCTCAACGATTTCATGAAAAATATCACTATTCTTTTGATACTCTTCAAAAATATTTTGCGTAAATATATGATTTACATCTAATTCCTTATCAGTGATAAAGAGATCATATGCACTAAAGCTGTTAAAAGATTTTTTTTCCCAAACTGTGGTAAATTCGCCAGCATTATTTTCTCTAATCCAGGGTAGGGTTATTTCTTCTTTTCTGTAGTGTGAGAAGTTACCAGTAGCAATATCTTTATCTTTTAATATTTCTAGCTGCATCTTAGCTTCAAATCCATTTCTTATTTTTTCGTATAATTTTCTTGGATGATCATGGTAGTTATCAACCCAACCATTTATATCTTTAAAGGCTTCTTCTACTTCCTCTCCAGTACTCGCTCCGGCCTTTCTTATAAATTCGACAGCACCAAAAGTATCTTCACCTGATTCATCATAGAACTGATAGAAAGAGGGTATGTAGTCATTATTATTTCTCTTCATGAGTTTTTGAGTCGCAGCTTCTCGCGATTCACTAAACCCATAAGGAATATCATTCTTACTAATCTTTTTATTATCGTAAGATGCAAAAACGGTTTCAAAATATTCTCGATAATTGTCATCTTCTCTAAACTTGCTTAGCTTATGGAAACGCTTCTTCAAAATGTTATTGCTATTAAAGAAATTATTGATGATATTTTTACAACTAGCTGTTCCTGATGCAATCATCCCGGCCGGAGTTCTATCTCTATTAATTGAAGAGCATGAATACAAGGCGAGAAGGGTAATGCTTAAAAGAATGTATTTAATTTTTAGTTTTTTCATGAAGGACTTAACGGTTTAACTACCTGATTTCTTTAGTTTAAAGAGAGTCTTTTCCTAAAAACAGACAGTTATAGATTGGAACTTAGAAATATTCTATAAATATTATTCTGAACATGTTTTTTGGAAGGGGTCTTGTTAAATTTATAAGTTTATTGGGGGCTCTTTTCCAATAATTTCTTTTATCCAAGGCATGTGTGGAAAGGTTTCTTTTTCAAGTCCAGTGGAGAGAAAAATATTTTCAAAACCCTCATCGAAAAGATCTGAAGCAATTTCTTCACCTCTTTTTAAATCTTCCCCGAGATATGAATCGATATAGAGAGGAGTATCTTTAGAAACCCCTAATAGACTCTTTCTAAATAAGTTTTCATTGGATAGGGATAGAATTTTCTTACCTTTCTTATTTGCTACAGTAGTCCATACAAGACGTGTCAGACTATCATCGTCTAAATGAATGAGGTCAATGTTTTGTGATTTCTCTGTAGGTATTTTTATTTCAATGGGTACAATCTCGGCCATGGACTTTGGAATGAGTCCTATCTTCAATGTATCACACTCGAATTTTATTTTCTCTTCCTCAAAACTACTAGTGACTAGGTAGGAGTGTTCTTGGATGTTGTATTTCTTTATAAGATCTAGTCCGCTCTCAGAGTAACCAATGAGTTCATAGTCACAAAGAAAAATTGTATTTTGAATGCTTTCGTTTTTAAAGTAATTATCAAAATCTCTTGGATTTGAGTAATGAATGATACTTATATCATGCTGTGAAAGATCCATTTTTCCAAAACGGTTTTCCCATATCTGATGAATAGTGGCATCATCATCAAGAATGACAATGTTGACTTTAGGAGAGAGCATGATCTTTGGAACATACCACTTAGGAGTCTTAACCATAGGTAGTGTGATGGTTACATCTGTTCCTTTTCCAATTTGCGAGTGAATTCTAAGTTGACCACCCCAAGACTTTATATATTTCTTCGCATGGTTTAGGCCTAGGCCAGAGCCTGATGCTGCATTTTCTTCTTTTCCGTAGGTTCCACCGACACTTTCAAGTTTTTCTAATACTGCAGAAGTTATTCCTGGGCCATTGTCTCGTATTGTTATAGTAGAAGTATTACTTTCTTTTTGTAGTATGATTGATATTTGACCACTAGATTGATTAATGGCCTCAATGGAATTATCTAACAGGTTGGATAGAATTCTTTTAAGGTGTGATTGATCTATGACACCAAAGAGACCATAACTATCTAGAAAATTAGCTGAAATACTAATTTTCATATTAGACCTCAATTGAGTTCTTTTTTCTGAAATAATTCCTTCTATGATTGGTGCCAAGAGATAGGTAGCATTTTTATTTACCGATTTAGTATTTTCACCTTTCTTTAGTAATAAGTTATTAGCAATGTCTTGAATTCTATTGATGGCCCCTTTTAACATTATACGACTTGGTTCAGGCAATTGAGAAATACCTGCTAATGTCATATTTAGTGCCGCTAGAGGAGATCTGATATCGTGGGCGACTTGAGAGGAGAATATATTCATTTCCTTGTAGAGCTCAGTTTTCTTTTCAGCATCAATGGTTTTTTGAATCATTGGCAATAGTATTCTCTTATATAGAATACTGGAAACGGCAAATGCCGTAAAAAGGGCGAGGACAAAACCTATGATAAATGTCATTATGAAAAATTTCAATATGGGAGAGTTTATTATACTTGGCTGACTGATTCCAAAGTATAACTGACCCATTAAGCTATCGCCTAATCTTATATCATTATAGAATTCGTAACTTATTTGTATATTTTCTTTAGTACAGTTTTCGATGAGTTTCTTATCTCCATTATTCGTCGAAACTACTTTTATACAAATATCGACTTGGGGATTTATTGACAATAATTTTTCTGATATATTTTCGAATCTCTTTTGTAGAGCACTCGTTTGTTCCATAAAGATTTCTTCAGCGATAAAAGACTCATTATTTTTTAGTAATGAAAGCATTTGGTCGTTGGTGGATTGAAATTTGGGAGCATAGAGAAAGAAAAAGCTAACAAGTACTGTTATAACGAGAATAAAACCCAATACGAAGTATGGGATTATAATTGTTCCTCTTAGTGTTTTCTTTAACTCTCTATGCTTTACATTCATAGTGACTTCACAGACAGGACGGTATCTTTGATAATTTTCTTTATATAAATAGGAGCATCTGGCGTATTCCTATTTGTAAATATGAGCTTATTTCTAAGACCTATATATTCTCTTTTCTTGATTTCATTAATGAGTGCTAGTTTCCTCTTTTTTGGCAACTTATCTAAAGTTAGAAGCGCCATTTTTAAAATATCAAAAGCTGATACGGCCATCATGGTAGGGTCGTATCCTTTACAGTACTTTTTAAAGATAGTTTTAAACTCTCTTATATGGGGACCTCTTAATTTTCCATCCCATTGGGCAGCAAAGAAGAAGTCTAAACCTTTGTGCGCTTTTCCTAGAATATCAAAGAAACTCTTTCTTCCTCCGATTGAGTCAGTACCAAGAATCATAGGTGTAAGCTTTTCCTTATTAATTGATTTATAAAGTAGGGCACTCTTACTTGCCACAAGAGTTGTAAAAATTAAATCGTATTGATTCTTTTTTATTTTCTCCACTATCTCTTGATAATTCATATCTCCATCTATGAGTTCATAGACTTCTGTCTTAACTGAAGGTGCTGATTTATGAATTTCTTTAAGAAATTCATCTGCCAGAAAAGAAGAGAAAGGCCGCGACAGATTCTTTAATACGAGAATATTTCTTCTCTTTTTATCAATTGAAAACTTTGCGAGCTTTTGTCCCTGGACATGATCATCATAGCAAGCACGGATTGTTGATTTTGAATTCTTTGTGACACTTGGATTTGTTGCAGTTGGGACTATGAAAGGAATGTTCTTCTTAGATAGAACTTTTGAGGCAACAATCGCAGTCGTAGAATAAGTTGTTCCTACAACTAAATCAACTTTATCTTTTACCATTTGCATTACAGACTTCATTGTCGTACTTGAATTTTGTTCAGTGTCGTATACTTTGTATTTAATTGAAAGCTTAGGGTTACGATACTCTTTAAGCAATCCTTCAACCACGCAGATTGATTCAGCACCAATATAACTATTTCCATTTTTATTTATAGGGTAAAGTACACCAACATTAAAACTAGTTGCATTAATTGTTTGGATAAAAAGAATAGCTATAAAAACAATTATACTAGAAAGTTTCATTGTAAGGCCTAATATCAAGTTCAAGTGTCCAAGCATCTCTTGGTTGATCGACTAAGAGATGGATTTGATTAATAATTGAGTTCATATGAATATATTTATCTAAATCTAATCCTGGATTTAAATCGAGAGTTCTCTTATTAAGTATTAATCCATCAATAATAATATGTGCCACATGTAGACCTTTCGGACCCATTTCTTTGGCCAAGCTCTGAGATAAAATCCTAAGGGAGGACTTTCCTACAGCGAAGGAGGATGTCTTCTTGCCACCTCTTGTTGAAGCAGTTGCACCAAGACTGACTATTGTATTTGTTAAATCTTTACTAAACGAAAGTTTGTTGATGAATTCGTATATAGGGTTATAACTAGTCATAAAGTTAAGATTAATCGCCTCTAACATATCTTTTGGACTTATCTCTTTTACTTCTTTGCCACCTGTCCAAGTTGCGCAGCAGTTCACAAGGACACTCCTACCTTTAATAGTATTTTTTATTTCATCAAATAAGTCAGATGTCTTTTTAGAGTTAGTTAAATCTAATTGATAAATATGTAATAGGTCTTTTGAATCTATAGACTCTTTCATATCCTTTAAGGTTTCTACATTTCTAGCTATGGCAAAAACTTTGATATCCTTTTTTATGCAATCTTCAACGAGAGCTAGACCTACTCCTTTACTTGCACCTGCAATAATATAATTCATACAAACCTCTTTTTCATAAAAACCTTAAACCCAATAAACATAAGAAGTATAAAAATTGGATAAATAGCTGTTAGTCCCGTATTAATCATAGAAATGATGAAAACCAACATTGTTGTTAATGCTATAGCTTTCTTTATAGGACCTTTTGTTATTTTCAAAAAACTAATAATACATAATATATAAATAAATATGAAATTTGCACTTACCATTTCTAATGCATAATTCATAAGCAATGGATTTAAATAATAGAGTGTCGAGATAATGAAGAAACATAGTGAAAGTACACTAACTGCTCTTATTGGAGTTCCTGATTCATTTTTAACTGAAAAGTAAGTAGTTCCAAGGAAGTAGTTATTTTCTGAAATTAAACTAGATACTCCTGCAACCCAGCTGTTGAAATTAATTTTTACAGCAAAGAGAGAAAAGATTGTCACGATTAAAACACCAAATTTATAATGAGTGATTTTTTCTGCTAGTTGATAAAGACCTAGTTCAGTTTTTACATCTTCCATAGCTACAAGGGATGAGTAATTTGCGGTTAGTGCAAGGTAGAAAGCTCCACAAAATACGAGAGCAACAAGTAAGCAAGTTAAAAAGTCCTTCTTAGGATTTTCAAATTTTGGTGCAAGGAAAGATAGATTTTCAAAACCAGCAAAGGCCCAAAATGCCACGAGTATTCCCTGACTAATGGGAGTAATATTATAACTTGGAACTAGAGATGAATAATTCTGAGAGGCTTCAGGAAAAGTAAGACCAAAAATTAAAATACATATTATAAATAAGAGTGAGGTCATTATGTATTGAACTTTAGCCCCAAAAGAAATTCCTTTTAAATTTGTAATAAGACCAAAGAAAATTAAATAATAAGCAGTAGCAATTTTTAAGAATGGTAAGTTGAAGAATTTCGCAAAAAATCCTCCTACAATTATAGCAGAAGCTGACATTCCGAGAATTACAGTAAAGAAAATTAAAAATGGAAGGAAGCTACTAATCTTCTCTCCAAAGGCCTCTTTGAAATATTCTTCCATACTATTGTTTTGATACTTAGAGATCATCTCATAGAATAATTGAATTAGAGGAATACAAAGAATTGTAGCTAATATCCATACAACAAGAACATCATTTCCTGATTTCTTATAAGTTAAAGAGGGAAGGAATAGAATTCCTGATCCGATAATAGAACCTATAGCGTAGACTATTCCTTCTCCAACAGATAACTTCTTAGTAGTCATTGGGCCACACCTTGGCTAACATCTAACCAGAACTTTTGCCAAAATTGTAGCCCAGCAGTAAATCCGTCCATATACTGAGAACATTTCTCATTCTCTTTACTCGCTTCCAGGTAATTTAAGATATTTAAATTGATATGCTCATCTTCAGCAATTAGATGAGTAGAGAAATAAGGAGTTTTTATAATCTCTTCTCTTTGCTCTAAAGATATAAGATCTAGTAAAGTATATATATTCTCATAAGCTACAATTTCTAGACCTAGAACAATTCCATAGAAGAAGTATTCATGATCATCTGTTTTGACATTTTCAATAAGCTTATCAATTTCTTTATTAACAATGTATTCATTTATTTCTGAGAGTTTTGAAAACTTTAATCCACACTTCTCTAGAGAGTTCTTAAATAATCTAGCGTGATTTTGTTCTGGTTTTCCAAAACCTAATTCATCGTTAGCAACGTGTTCTATATTTTCTTGAAAAGATCTATTTCCTGATTGACTAGCAATGGCCAACAGCAGTAGGGGAACTTTCTTTGAAAAATAATACCAAGTTGAACCGCAGACATTGCGCAATTGATGTGATCTTTCAATATGCTTTAAGTGATCAAAAACTTTATAACTCTTAGCGTGTTCAAAGAGTTCAACTCTTGCCTCTGCAACATCATTATTAGCATGATGGAGTGTTGTTAAGTCTGTGATTTCTCGATTCATTTCAGTTCCTATTCTGAACAGTACGCTGCTCTGCAAGGTACACATTTTATAAATGAGTTTCAAGATTATTTAAATAAAAAGTACTTTTTACAATGCTAGAGGTACGTAGTTTCAAATAGTTAGAATGAGAAATTCCTTGTGTTTTACATGAAAGAAAATCCCTCACTCTCTCCATAATTTCAGTCTCTTAGCTAGATAAAAAGCCTGAAATCATTTCAATGTGCTGTTAGGTTTTGACGTTCTGCGTTATAACATTGTTTCAATTTAAAATAAGGATCAATATGCTTAGAGTTGTTTTAGCACTTCTTTCAACTACCACTACAATGGCCGCAATATGTCCCACTACAGAGTTTGTCTTTGATGACTATGGTTATCGAACAGAGTTTATCTGTGAAAATGGAAAGCTTAGTGTGGAAAGCGAGTACCATATTAAATCTGGAAATCTTGTTTCATTACGAGTTCATGAATTTCTTAATGGTGTGACAGAAGAAAAGTCCTGGAGTGTGGATGGCAATTACACTTATCATGCAAAATATAAATATGTCACAGATAATGTTTTTCAAAAAATAATTTTAGATACCTCATCTGGAAAACTAAAAGGTAAGGAAGAGTTTAAATATGTTAATGGAGAAGCCGTAAGAACGAAGGAGTGGGATATTCATCAAGAATCTCTAACTCCAAAGGCAATTAAGCATTTTCATCAAGATGAACTCTATCCTTACAAGATTGATCATATTGATAAAAAAGAAAATGTGATTAAGTCATTTCTAATTAATTTAAAAGAAGATCTAGAGTTCACTGGTTACGTTGAGAGTTTCACGTCGCTAGATGCACTTGGAAACATCATAGGTAATTACCATGAATCAAAAGAATTTTTAATTGAAGATGAGTTAAGAAAACAATTCTCTAGTGAAGAGGGTTACACGAAGGCATTAAGATTCTATAAATCTAAGCGAGAACCAGTTGTCATTATCGATACAGGTTTTGATATCACTCACAAGGATCTTACAAAGTATCTTTATAATTCACCAAAGGACATAGCTTTTGACGGAGTTGATAACGATGGTAACGGTAGAATAGACGACGGTGCTGGTTGGCATATGCAAGATGATGCGGGTCTTGATCTCTTAAGAGATGATAACAATATTCGTGAGACACATTTTCTAACTCATACTCCTTACCCTATTTCTCATGGAACTCATGTAGCGGCAGAGGCCTTTTCAGGAACTAAGAATTATGGGCTTGTGGGCTTTGCCGGAGACGTTGCCATTGCAAAACATCTAAGAGCTGCTAGTGATTATATCAAAGAAAATGATGTGGGTTTTGTGAATATGAGTTTTTCTCTAGGCGTTCCTGGTTATCCAATGTCCCCGCCGAAGGAATCCTTTGTGGACCTTGAAAATATTATAAAATCTAATCCAAAAACTCTCTTTACAGTTGCAGCAGGAAATGGACGAATTGGTCTTAATCTTGACTTTGAAGATGCAGATAATTATCCGGCTTCATATGCCTTTAAAAATATGTTAGTTATTGGAGCACTTAATACGGCTTCTTATGAAGAAGGAAACATGGAGAGTTACAAGAGAGCGTTCTTTTCTAAATATGGAGAGAAGACAGTTGATATTTTTGCTCCGGGAAAAGGTGTTATGTCTGCACATTCTGGTGGAGGTGAGATCGCTCTCAATGGAACATCTATGGCATCCCCATACGCTCTTAATATAATTCTTAAGGCGAAGGAAATTAATCCAAAGTTAACTCCTCTTGAGCTTAAAAAGCTTGTGATGGAAACAGCTTTTATCCCTAAGAAGAGACTTCCTTGTGTGAGTGGAGGAATGATTAATCCTGAGAAACTTTATGAGGCAGTTCGAGCTACTGTTATTACAGAATAACTTTTTTGAAATGATTTCTAGTATAGAAAGTAGTAGTATAGAAAAGTAATAAAGAAAGGATGAGAATGAATAAAAAAAATCAAGTTACTAAACCAATTATCTTCTTTGATGGGGTATGTGGTCTATGTAACTCTTTTGTGAACTTCATTCTTGATATTGATAAAAAAGAGACCTTTCTCTTTTCCCCCTTACAGGGAGAGCTCTCTAAAGAGCTGATCAGGGAAGAGAAAAGAGTTAGTTTAGACTCTGTTGTGGTTTGGGATGGAGAGAGATTAAGAACTCATAGCGACGCAGTTCTCTATATCTTTTCCAATTTAGACTCATATTGGAAGTTCCTCATCGTTTTTAGAATCATTCCAAGTTTTCTAAGAGATTTAGCTTATAAATTTATTGCTAGTATTCGTTATAAGGTATTTGGTAAGAGCGAAACCTGTCGCTTTCCATCTCCTTCAGAAAAGAAGCGGTTTCTTCCTTAATATTAAAGGAGAATTTCTCTAATGATACTAGAGACTTTTTCTTCATTGACTCCTTTTGAATCATTTATTGTTATTGATAAACAACTCCAGGATTTCTCTTTCGTTTTCCAAGCATATGTTTTCTGATAAACTCCAAAACGGGAGCCTCCTTTAAAATGAAGATCAGTTAGCTCTTCTCCAAGTCCATCCTGATTAATCGTTAATGTTGGAGTTCCGGATAGCTTTAACATTGTCTGACACAAATTAAATGTCGTTCCAATAGACCCTCCTTGTATTGCATACTTTGCTAGGTTTACCTTAGTATAGTCTTTTGGACCAAAGCTTTTAGACTTTGGAGAGTAGAGATCGATAAATCTCTTTTGCATTGTTCGACGTTTTCTCTTCTTTAGCTTGTTTAAGTAATGAATAACTAAATCTGTTGCAGTGTTATCACTTAACGATATCATTAAGTGCGCTGCTGTTGAGACTAAGAGTTTTGTATTGTTTGGCCAGTCTTGCAAAATCCCACTAGGAGATGTCTTTATATTCTTTTCTAGAATTAAATGATCATCATATGAGCAAATTTTATCTTGAACACAGTTTTTTAGATCTAATAGAAGCTTCAATTTAAAAGATGAAGCTATATTTAATTTCTTATCAATGTTTTTATTTAGTTTCTTGGTTCCATCAGTAAAATAATAAGAAACATCTCTTCCTTGTTGTTCGAGTGTCTTTAAAAGGTTTTTAATATTCTTGTTCTTTAGTCTTGGAGAATCAAACCAAATCGATACAAGTTTTCCCTCTTCTTCTAAAAATGTTCCCTTTAAGATGTGCTTCGAGAAATTAAATGTAAACTTTCCTTTTTCAAACTCAACCTTTGAGCATTTTCCCAGATCCTTAAATAAACTTCTAATAGGTGCTCTAAGGTCTTTATTAAAGTTTACAGTTTTCAAAATTTTGTTTGAGAAAAAGTCACTCACTAAAGTTCCATTTCTCTTACAGATCTTTTCAATATTATCATTAGCAACAAGATTCACTTGTAACATTATGGAAAACAGTAATATTGAAATTTTCATATAACTTCTTCCAGTTTATTTGTATCTATTAATAGGTAAATAATTAAAATTCCAATCATAGATAACATGAAATTTGGCAATCCGTGAAATAAAAATATTGAGAAATGCATACCTATACCACCAATAAATAAGTACTTCTTATACTTGTTCTTTATTATAAATCCTGTCGCCAAAGATAACTCTAAAATGAGTACAGACCATCCCATAAAGAACATAAACCATCCACTTTTCATTAATGGATTAAAGATAGTCATGAGAAAATCGGGTAGACCAAACGTAGGATCAACAAACCAGTAATAAATAGATGTACCATTTAGCCACTGCTCAACAGGGTATTTCCCCACACTGGCAACAAAGTATATAATCGCCGCTTGTATTTTTACTAGGTTTATACAAAATCTAATTAATTCTAGTTTGAACTTTGAGATTTTACCATCAAACTTTTTCCACATATGCATTCTATTATCAATTAGAAATAGAGGAGTTAGAAAGAGAATGACAAGATAAGCAACTTGATCTCCGCCTTCGATTGTTATTGAACCATTGATAAAACTCCAATGTACCCATAATTGTAAGAGAATAGTAAAGCGAGGAAGAATTCCTATAAAAGATAGAACTAGAACTCCAATAGCGACCAGTTTCATGAGAAATATTTCTTCTACACCTAAGAGAAAGAAAATGTTCCATGCTTCATACTTGCTCGAAAAGTGGTTTAACCCATTCTCCATTCCAAAAAGAGTCACTTCATTATTTAGTATAAGAACTAAAAAAGTTGAAAATGCAATTAATGCTCTAGCGATAGCTAAATATCTAAATTGTTTATTCACAATTTATCTCCAATTTTACAAATTGATTGAATGGTCTTTCTTTAATTCCATTGGCAAACCAGACCCAAGGTGCTTCTTTATAAAGATTAACTATTACATTTCCACATAATTTCTTAGTAATAGAATTGTTTACAATTTTAATTGATTTTCCTAATAAGGCTTCAGTCATTGTCTTGAAATCATATTTTTCTTTTACTGAATTGTAGCTAACTAGGATATCTGAAACTTCCCGACCTAATATTCGTTGTGTTCTCATTAGACCTCCTGCGTAATGAATTCTATTTCCCGTTTTATTAAATTCTACTACTTTTTTACCCTCTACCTTATATGCAATCGCTTTAACTTCTTGTGGATTCTTTGTAAAGAAAGCCCATCCTTGTGGTAGAAAGGTAACAAAATTAGATTTGATTTTTTTCGATTGTATCAGGTCATTTCCTGGCAGATATACTGCCAGGCTAATAACAAAAAATAATAATGTTAATATGTTGAAAATAACTCTCATTAGTTTAAACTCTTAACCAGCTCCATTGCTAGTCTCTCTCTATGAATGAGTGAATCTTCATCATTAGTTGTTCTTAGAGCTACTTTAACAGTCACTGCTACTGCGACCGCTGCAACACTAGTAACAGCGACAACATTATGAACAGCAACGGCTACAACAGCAACAACTGCTACAGCTACACCTACTGCGTTTGGATCATAAACCTCACGACTATCATTAAGAGTTAAGAGAATTGTGTCAGCTTGCTCAATGTGATGTAGAACTTCAACAATGTTCTTTTCATTAACTGCTCTTGTAAAATCTTTAACAAAGAGTGGATTCTTTTTTATAATAGAAACTGCAAGCTTATTAGTAAATTCTTCAGCCGCTTTTAAATCCTTCTCTTGTAGCTTGTTTTTTAGAGCATAACTATTTTTAATGTAAGTAACTTCATTGGCAACTTTTCCCGTTCCAAAAAAAACACCTTTTATAAGTTCCTTTTCTGAAACAGCACCAAATGAACTATTCATTGTAATGAGTAGTACCAAACCTATGGCCTTAACTTGTAATAACATAACCTTCTCCTTATTTATTTAACTTAACTAGCTTCATTGCTAATTTCTCTCTATATAATAATGAATCAACTATATCTCTTGAAAATCCAAAATCTTCGCCGCTATGAAATGTAACTGCGGCCATTGTCGGATCTGTTATTCGAACTATGACAACATCTATGTTAGTTGCAAAAGTTCCATTCTCTTCATTTACTAAAATTGTATTTACTGTTTCAAGTTGATGTAAGACTTCAGTAAGTTCACCACTATTTACTGCGCTTGTAAGCTCATTCACAAAGACTGGATATTTAGAAATGATTTCTTTTGATTTAATTTCAATTTGCTTTAGAATTTTATCTCTATTTTGATTATTAAGATTAATATCAATAACTTTTTCAACTCCAAAAAATACTTCTTTTACTAATTGTAGTGAAGTTATCTCTGCAAAAGAACTTTGGACTACGAGAAAAACCAGTAAAATTGTAACTGCTAACTTGTTCATTCATCTCTCCTCTTTTTTAACGTACAAGAAACTTTATATTAGCAATTCCCATGCCACGTTTTTGTTTCAAATCCCGAACATGTATTAAATGACATAATAGTTTACAAGAAGAAGATTAAATGATTATTTTAAAGTTACTGGAGGTTTTTTTAATGTCTTACTTTCTTTTTTTGGAATCAATTTTTCTTTTTATAATAGGTGTTTGCCTATTTTTAAAAAAGATTAGGAAGAATATGTGGATAGGGTATAGAACAACGAGTAGTCTCAGTTCAGAAGAAAATTGGTATCATGCAAATTATATTCTTGGTGTTTCATTAATGATCTGTGGAATTGTTCAGGTAATATTTCTTGTCATTGGTGAGAGTTATATTTTACAGGAGAGCTTTCAAGCATTAGTTGCTGCAGGAATTCCTCTCTTAGCAATACTTATTACAGCTCTGTTCTATAGGCCGATAGATTGAATTAAAAAGGTGGTTTTTTACCCATAACTTCAATTTTTGGATGTATATCTTGAAAGTGAGATCTTTCGTGTCCAGTTGAGAGAAATATATTCTCATATCCTTGCTCGATTAAGGACTGACAGTACTCAACTCCAGTTAGTTGATCATTCTCTAAGTCATGATCTACATAAAAAACTGAGTCTTTAGAAATCATTGATAGATCAACTTCTGAAAGGGAACTATAAGAATGAATAGGTCTATTCTTACTGTCAGCGTAAGCGAGCCATGTCATGCGAACTAATTCGTCATCATCTATATGAATAATGTCTTTATCACAGTCTACTACAATTAAAGGAAGTGTGATCTCTAGTGTTGTTCCAACTTCTTCTGTAGAAGATAACTTTAAGTCACCACCCCAGCTCTTTATATGACAATAGGATGATTGAAACCCTATACCATTTCCATTTTCCTTGCCTGAACTTATACTTTTTCCACTATTCAACGTCTCTACGATCGCTGGGGACATTCCTTTTCCATTGTCAGAGATGATTATAGTTAACTTACCTTGAGACTCAGTAAAGGAAATTTCTATTTTTCCATTCTCTGCCATGGCCTCAATAGAGTTATTCATTAAGTTAGATATAGTTCTATTAAAATTAGAAATATTTGCTCTTATATGTAAGTTAGGTGAAAGGTCCTGGCAGGTAATAGTTGTATCTAAATGTACCGCTTTCTTTTCTAAGATGATGTCGAAGATTTGAGCTGCTGGGTTGAATATCTCAAGATACTCATTTGTTCTTTGGTCGTCTAAGAGTTCATTGGCAATGTTTTCAATCCTCTTTAAAGAGAGTTTTACAATATCATTATTTGTTTGGTTTCCTAGACTTGTCTGTAGCGCTGCTAATGGTCCTCTTATATCGTGAGATACCTGACTCGCTATTTTCATTCTCTCGTTAGAGGTTCTCTTGATCTGATCCGCTTCGATGTTATTTCTAAAGCTTGAGAAGAGGTTTTGCAGAACTGAGATATAGATATCTGAAAGAGAGTTCCTAGAGCTCTTAGATGAAAGTTTGGCATAGTACTCTTCAATTTCATTTAGACTTAATTCCTCATCAGAAAGCTTTTTGGCATCACTACTTATTCTTACTAAAGTTGAGGCAATTTTAAAATGTGAGATGGTAAAAACTAAAATTAGAAAGATAAATATTATGAGATAAAGAGGGAGGTTGGTTTTTAAAACAGTTTTAGATATCTGCAGTAAATCTAGGTGGATTTGAAATGTACCAATAGCATGACCATTATTCTTTATATCAAAAGAATTCATAATCCTGTAAGCCGCACTGTAAATATTCTCTCCAATTTGAAGCCTTTTTGGGTAAATATTGTATTCTATTGCAGGAGTGAAAATCAATGTAGAGATATTCTCATTTTTAATAGAGTTTAATAATAGGTTTAAGTCAATTAGATCATTGATTTCAATTGTGTCTTCAAGAAAATTACTCAAGCTTTGAGCTGTTTTCTTTGTGATAGAGTTGATGAAGTTAACTTCTTTATACAAAGAAATTGTATGTACCGTTGCCATCATAATCATAGTTATGAGAACGACATTCTTTATTGTTAAATGTATGGACCTTAGAAGTGTTTTCAAAGTTCAATGGCCCCTACGTCTGGATGCTCTAATAAATCAGACCCAATTGCGAATCTCTTAAGTCTCTTTGGGAAGTAGAAGAGTCTTGTCACTTGTTTAAGTGGTATGGCCAAATGATGCTTTTCTATATTCTTATTTATTTTCTTAACTAGTGGTGAAATCTCTTTTTTATTATCTATATTCATTAATAAGTCATAATCACCAAGAAGGTAAGTTGTGCTAAAATTGTAGAATTTTTGTTCTTGGTTAGCGAAGGCACTAAATGTTTCTGCTACTGCATTTTGAGTAGAATCTAGGAAGGGGACTACTAAGTCGTAGCCAGTTTTAGTTTTCCACACCATGTCATTCAACTGTGCAAAAGTGAAGTTTTTCACTATTACTGCAACGCCAGTTTTTACTTTTAGAGTATCGAAATACTTTTGGAGATCTTCTTTCTTATCATGTTTCCAATTTGCAAAGATTAGCGGCCTCGTGTTCTTCCCTCTATTACAGTTTTGAACAGGAGTTCCTATTTCAGAGCCAGGAATACCAATGGGAGTGATGTATCTTAAATTTATTTTATCTTTACTCTCTCCAAAAAGAATAGATCTTACTTTTGGAAGAGATATACAGTTGAAGGTTCTCTTTCTTAATTCATTTTCTTTAATGTTAAAAATGATGATCGAAGACTTTAGTATAGAGACGTTGAAGTTATTATAATCCTCTTTGATTTCACTTGGGATTTCAGAAACTGCAATTCTGTTATAATCTTCAATTTGATTACCTAACTTCTTTTTGTCAAAGCTTGTTATGTCATAAAGATTAATCGAGTTATAGCCATTATCAACTCTTTGTTTTCTTATTAGAGAAATCTTAGCATCGCTAAGCTTTGTCACCATGAATTTCCCTAATCCATGTTCTACATCTTTGATTTTACTTTTTACTGAAGGGGCGTGAAAGAGTAGAGTGAGCTTATACAGAAGGTACTTCGCACTTGTTTCAAAATTGTATTTTAGACAGTTCTTGTTCATGGACACTGTATATTTTTGCTCTTTTTTAATCGCTTTTGAAATTGTTATCTTTAGGTCTTCAACCGTGAACATTCTCTGGTTAGTAAAATGCAAGTTTTTCTTAGTACATAGGTTTATTTCTTTATAGTCTCTCGTCGTTGACCAGTCTTTCATTATACTTGATGAGAGATTCCCACTTTTATCATAGAAGAATATTGTTTGATGAGTTTGTTTTAATATGTAAGCACCAATATTACTTAGGGCCATTTTTGGTGTAATTCTAGGAACCCCTCCATTTGAGATAACATCCCATGAATCATCCGTATTGCCTTTAGAGCAACTGGTCGCAATAAGTGAAAATAGTAATAGGTATTTTAACATATAATACAAATCCTTTTAAATTTCATTGATTCAAAATACTTTAAAGAAGGGACGTTTCTATTATGAATAGATGCTACCTTGTTAGAATTTTTACTCATTAAGTAAGTAGAGAGACTATGTTTAATGCTCTCTTTTTCTCTAGTGTTACATTTTGCAGAGATCCACACCCATGCGATGAGAGTTTTCTTATTATTTTGAATTTCAAAATCTGTTGTTAGGCATAATCCTAAAGTATTCTCACCATGAGAGAATATCTTGCATTCACCTGTCTCAAGTATTTTCTTACATTCTGCTAAGTAATATTCTTTATTTTCTTTATCAAATTCAAGTTTTTTAAAGCCTTCATTAAATGAAGAGACTAGGTCTTCACTAGTACCATCGGCTATTGTTATAGTTGTTTCGTTTTCTTCTCCTATGGGGGAAAAGTCCTTAGCGTTCACTTCCATGCCAAACTTATAGGCATTACCAAATTGCTGTTCTAATTCAGTTATGGATGAATCAAGGTTTGCAAAATAGATAACAGATTTATGAGTAGAAGAAGTTTCTCTATATTCTATTAAACTGGAATCACTAAATGAGTCACTTGAATTTGTGTAAGTAAACTCTCTCATATGGCACCTTTGAAGGCATACTCACACAAGTTGCAGGCACTGGAGCACTCGTTTGGTATTTTTTTTGTATCAATATTCTTTTCTTTAAGAATTTCTCTAAACGTTTTAGTTTTTAAGGTATTGTAAATATTCGAATTGGTAAAAGATTCAAAATCCTTATGGCAAATTTCGTCTGTAATATTGTTATAAACTAGGTTCCCACAACAGTTTGAATACCCTTGCCCAGGGATATAGGTGAATGAGTCTATATTAGGACACTTTTCATCTAGAACACTTTCTTCAAAAGAGAAGTACTTATAAGTGATATTATTTTCTTTGGCCCTGCCTACTTTTGAGACTTTTTGAAAGACTACTTTTACACCTAAGTCACGAATGATTTCTTGAGCCAAAAGTAAGTCCATAGGCTCAGAAATTGCCATGGAAATATTGAAAGTGATATCTCTATCATCGCAGTATTTCTTTATATTACTTATATTTTCAAACTTAGTTTCTGTACCGTGAAAGGCATCAAAAGAGACTTGCAAAAAGGTCAATTTCTCAATTTTATTCAACGTTTTTTCCGTCATTGTTTTGCTGTATCCGAACCAACCATTTGTGGTTATTCCAAAAGTTGCATTTTCTTTACTTGGATGGCAGTTGATAAAAGTATTCATATCATCAATATATAAAGTAGGCTCTCCACCTGTGAAGAGTATTAAGCTAGGCTCATTATTGATGATCTCACTTTTAATATTTTCAACTTCAAGAGTTGATAATCTAGAAGACTTTAAGTCTGGACCGGATGAGTTGACACAGTGCGTGCATGAGTAGTTGCACTTGTGCCCTAGAATTATATTTAACTCTTTCATTTTCATAGTTATCTCTTATTTTCTGTTTGAATCTCTTAAGATATCTTCAATACGAAGTCTTGAGCGTTCTCTCTCAAGTAGTTCTCGTATAGTTGCAGAGTCATAGTTTCTAGTTCCTTCATTTTCAAGGATGTTTTCTCTAGCACCATCATTTACAACCCAAGCAATCGTACGATCTGATCTTCTCACCTCAGCATCAACTGCCCAAGCAATAGTCGATCCGCTACTTTCAATTTCTCTTGCCCAAGAAATGGCTTGATGAGATGGGTTTATATAACCCTCTGAATCGTCCATAAGCTCTCTATAGAAATCATCGTTCTTTCCGCGGTAAACTTCTTCCCAATCGATATTGGAATTAAGACCATGCAATTTACTTATAAGTTCTTTGAAAGTTAGTTTACCTTCTTTATCTTCGGCAATATTTCTTAAAATGATACTTCTCATTACTGTAGCGGCATCACTTCTCTTACCCTCTAGATCAAGAGGATTATTTGCAATAATTGTTCGAACGACTTCATTCTCTTCATTTAAAGTTGTGGCAGTCATTCCCCATGTAATCGTTCCAGTTGCTCTTTCTACTTCATTTTGTAACTTGGTCCAGGCGATAACTTCTTTGGCCTTCATAATACCTTCATCAGATAACACTCTTCCAAGGTAGGGGAGTTTCTTATCTCTATTTAGGAAATTATTAAGTTTCTTAATATCTGTATAAGAGAGGGATGTGACGTACTTAGAAGAGTTTTCTTTATTGTAGAGACCTTTTTGTACGAGTCTTGATTGTAGGATGGCCCTTGCAAAGGCCTCTTCAAATCTATTTTCTTCTGAGTTATCTCTATTCGCAAGATGTTCTTCAAGTGCAGATGTTCCGTTATCTCTTTCACTCGAAAAAGTTATGAGTGAGCTACCAAGTGAGCTCGTTAAAAGAAATAATCTTGTAAATGATTTAATATCCATTTTTTTCACCTTCAATTCAGTTGTTATCTAATTAACATTTATTGGTATTCTTCACAAGAGAGCGTGTAATAATGATGAGACATTTAGCTCTCTAAGTAGTTGTAATTAAGAAAGTACTTAAGTGTTGGTGTATATAGAAAAGGTACTCTTTCTCATCTCTAGCTCCTAAGTTTTAGACTTTAAATTTATTCTAAAAGTGAAGTCTATAGTTCAAGAAGCGTGCCAAAAAAACGTTTCAATTTTGGAACATTCGGATCAATGAAGGTGTGGGGGCTTTATAAAGTTGGGAGTTACTTTCTATTTAATTAGAAACAGTATTGCCCCAAATCATCATGGCAAATTTAGGATAATCTATGAGAGGATTTCTATTTCCTTGGAATTTATAACCGTGATCATTTCTCTTGATCTCATGAGCACTTACGGGATCTTGTTTGTGCCACTTTAAAAGAATTTTAAGAAACCACGTCGCGTAGACTTGATCAGATGTACCGTTAAGCATCACATGATCCCAGCTGGCCACACGGTCTTCGTATCTAATTGCGAAGTAGAGTAAGGCCCTGGCAACATCACCTTTGAACTCATCGATGGGCTCAAAGACTTGTCCAGTGTATTTACCAATTGAGTTTTTTCCTACTTTAGAACCATTTTTAGAACTCCAGTGCGCAACTCTTACTTCACCAAAGGGAAGACGACCTCTTCTTCCATTTACATATCCATCCGTTGGGAAGACATGGAAGAAGTCTGCTCGCATAGGAGCTCTCTTATTAAAGATACTTTGTGGAAAGAGGTGCTCACGGTTTATGCAATCCCCTTCTTTTTTATAGGATCCGCACATGTCACTTCTATTTGAATAATTGTAACTGTCTCTTCCACCAACTCTTTCTGAATAGATATCAACAATAGAGTTGTCACCATCATAAGTGTTATCAAGATCACTCTTAAGATAGACTTTGTAGAGTTGTCCGTAGGAATTTGGAGAGTGAGTAGCAGTGATGATTCGCTTTAATTCAGTCTTTAGAGCGTAACCTGTAAACTTAGCAAGAGCTGTAGGTCTATAGTATTTTGTCTTAGTAGAGGCGGAAACGTTTTGGGAAAAAATGCATAATTGAACAAGGATCAGTAACAATTTCATCTAAGGCCTTACCGTTAGGATTGGTGAATTTTGTATAAATTACACGTCCTATTGTATTTTAGCAAATCTTATTCTTGGTAGTAGGTTCAGCTAATGGATGTCGAAGGCTTTAAATCTCTACCTTATAATGCCTCGAGAATATTCATTTAAATAAGAAAAATGGATTTTACCCCTTGAGTCTGACATGGTGTCATAGTCGATACTTTCTTATATCATTCATAGGAGGTTAGAAATGATTACGATTAAGGACTTTTCAAAAGAGACGGATTTCTCAGTTAGAATGCTTAGATACTTAGAGGAAGTAGGGGTTCTAGTTCCTGTACGAGATGACAATAACTACCGCCTGTATAACGTTGACCAAATCATTGAAGCTAAGAAAATTAAAAGACTTCAAAACTTAGGTATTCAGCTCAAAGAGATTGAACTCATAAAATCGACGGATATAAAACTTCAGTTAGATGTCTTAGAAAAAGTCTTAATCAGAGAGCAAGAAATTGCAGAATTAAAATCAGACTCCATTCCTGAATTAAAAAATATAATAGATCACTTAAGAAAAGAGAATTGTAGTCTTGAGTCTTACTTTGAAAATGAGAAGCCCAAACCTAGAAAAATGAAAACGCTAGGGGGAGAAGAGAAGTTCCATAGGACTGCCTATAGTATCCCCATTCTTAGAAATATCTACGAAGACCACCTCACCATTGACGCCAATATAGAACTCATCGCCACTGATCTGATGAAGTTTAGTGAGTGGTTTGAAAATTGTGATTACGATCCTGATGTCTTTTCGGTTTTGCGAGAGTCTTCATTTGTTTTTGGGAAAAATATTCTTGAAAATTTCATCGCCGGTTATGAAATGGCCTGGAAGAAGTTCTTACCTGAGATGGGTTTTCAAAAAATGGACGATTTCACAAAACAAGATGTGGAACAACTTATGGGACCCCACGATATTGTGATTAGATCGACATTTAAATATGTTGATAGTGGAGTTGAGGGGGAGATCGTGATTCCCTATGCGCCAATTTATACAATGTCGCAGTTGAGTAATAAGATTTAATTTCTCTTATTTCATTTTAGCTTTTAATTTGTCGTTTAAAAGGCCTTGATGGGTAAGACTACCAAGGTCAATCATACTGCTATCTGCGAGTTCACAGAAACCATTCTCATTTCTATTTTTATCAACAGAAATGAGAACCTTACCTTTTAATTGATAGCGACAAATGGCCACACCTGAAGGGATTCCTCCTCTAAGTTGATTGGCCGGGATACTAACTCGAGAAATTTTCGAAAGCTCACTAAAGGCCAAACACTTGGGCACACTACTAGTTTTAAAACAATGGTGAGAAATAAGAATATCTCCTCTTTCTTTAAAGATCACAACTTGTTTGTTAAAGAGATATTTCTTCACTTGCCAAGATTGCCCTAAAGCTGAAAAGGATAAGAGAACAAGCGCTATGATTTTAATTTTCATTTCTTATGAATCCTACTGACACTTATGAGTGACTCTTCAAGTTTACCTTGTTCTATCCACATATTTCCTTCGTCGCATTCAATGTCTTTAGAAATACCACGACAACTCTTTCCCCAGGAGTTTCTAATGAGAAATTTACAAGATCCATTTTCAAATTTTCTTCCAATAATTGCTGAAGCGTGTGGGCCACAAAACCTTGAAAATCTAGACTTTGGACCAATAAAAGCATTTCCTTGTTCTAAAACTCCTGAGCAGTATCCAATTCCCACGGGTTGCATAGGGTTACCTGCTTCTAAAAATTTGTGTATGAGTTCAATTCCAGGTTTTTCTTTAAAGGCATCTGTCGTTTCAGCACTCATAACTGAGGCCAGCCCTCTATCTAGTTCATAACTCTCACAAACTAGCCCTGCTGGCAGATGCTTTCTCTCCTTACAGCGGTGGGAGAGAATATCGTTGATGAAGTCGTGAACTTTATTTTTTTTAAGAGCACTAAGAACTTTAGTTAATGCGGGTAGAAACTCACTTTCAATATGAAACTTATCAATGAGTTTTCTACAATAAGTTTGAATGAGTAACTTATCCTCACTCTTCCATTGATCGTAGTCTAGATCATTAGTGTGACCTTTTTTAAAGGTATTAAAGAAGAGTTCAGTATCAATAATAAAGTCTCTTCTCTGCCTTGAATCTAGGGGAAGTATGTCATTTGAATTACAAGTACCAGTTTTTAAGGCCTGTTTAATAATGCTACAAATGGAGCCACCTTCTATGGTCAAATTTCCATCTGCATCTTTACTGGCCTTATTTTCTGCGTGACTATGTTCTACGGCAAGAACTAGGTCACTCGAAATATGATTGTAGTCCTGATCTCCCATAGGGGATTTCTGTGAAAATCTAAAAGCGTCAATGATTTGCGCGGCTGCGTGGGCGTAACAAGTTCCAAGCTGCTGGTGACGTACAGGGATTTTACTAAAAACACCCTCATTTTTCTGTGATTCTTTCTTTCTAAGATCTATGGAAGTGCAGCCTCTAGCATCATTATATTTACCCAGAGTAATTTTCTTAACCTCATCAACTAGTGGCCTATTCTTACTTAAGTGAATACCTTTTTCCAAAGAATGGTAGCGAGTGTAGAAGAGATCTTCTGCTATTTTCTTTTTGAGTTGATAGGGAGAGTTTTTTAATTTTTTATATAATTGATCTAAGTGTTGCTTTATTTCTTTCTCGTTATGGGCCGCTGTTCTCTCTAGACCTTTTCTTTGAATGAGTTTAGAAAACTTTTCATAATCTTTTAAGTTTGTAGTGTTTAGTGATTTAGAAAGGATTAGTCTTGCAAAACTTTTTTCTTTTTCTCCAGATAAACGTATGGAGATTAAACTAAAGAAACTCTCTCCGTCTTTATCTTCTAATTGAGAGATAGGGAAGCTATTTAGTAATTTGGAATATAGCTTATAGGTTAGAGCTTCATCAAAACCTTTAGTGTTAAGACCTTTTTCAAAAAGAACATTCTTTAAGAGAATGAGATCTTCTTTTTTTTCACTTTCTAAGAGTTGTCCTAAGAGTTTTGGGTCTTTAAATAAGTCTTGAATGGTTTGGCGTTTTATATAATTCGTTGAATAATTTGATTTTAGAATAGAGCTTATAATTTTTCTCTTCTCTACTAGAGGTCTCTTCGCGAACTCTTCTTGCATGCTTTCCTCTTGCAAGAGGCTAAGTACATATTTAGCGTTACCTAGGAGAGTAGGATACTTGACTACCATATCGAGAACTTTATTTAAGGACTCTTTGTCAGATTTCAATGAGCTTGCTTTGTCTGCAATATTGTTAAGAGCTTCCTTGGCGACCTGAGCGTAGGTGCTGTTATTTCCATATTTCTTTAGGTAGTTCTCTAGCTCTTTAATTGCTGGTTTGTGGTCTAGTCTGAATTGATCAAACTTAAGAGCTAAACTCTTTCCAAGTAGGTAGGGACTTTGAGCTCTCTTTAGCGTCTTGTCTATTCTCTTTTTTATTTTAGCTGAGTCTTTACTTAAAAAACTTGAGTATTGATGTTTCTTAGTTAATCTTTGAACTTCGGCCAGGGTGGCGGGGTTAGAACTCTCAGCTGCTTTAACTAAGAGGTCTCTATACTTTTCTTTATCAACTGTAGTTAAACTCTTATTCCTATATTTTTGAGTATACTTGGCTTCCTGTGCTCTTAGTTTATCCGAAGCCTGAAAGCTAAAGTGTTTTCCGAATTCAGAAAAATCTCCCTGTGCCCTTGGGATGAATTTTGTTTTTCCATTTGTAATTAGAGTAGGAGTGACTTTATCATAAGCATTGTCTAAGAAGCTTATTAAGTTATGTTTCTTCGTTCTCCCATAGTCACTGAGAATCTCTTCTGATGAGACGGCATCAATGAGGCTCTTTGATTGGTCGCTCTTTCCGTAAACCTCTTCAAATATTTTCGTAACTTGTTTTTCGTAAATATTTCCATCGTACTGATCTTTTAGTATTTTACCGTAGAAGTATCTTCTCTCTTCGTCAGTCTTTGCACTTTTTAGGGAGAGGACGTAGGATTTAAAGATATCATCAGTTTTTATGACTCTTCCGTCTTTTAATTGTTTCATGGCCGAAAGAGCAAAGGTCTTGGCCTTAAATTCTGAATTACTGTTTGAGAATTCTCTATTTATAATTTTCTTTGCTTGCTCTTTCTTATGAAAAGCAACACCTATGAGATAACCACTAAATAATCTGGTTTTATATTCTTTCTTCGTCGTATTCTCTTCTAGAAAACTTAGAATCTCGTTATCGTTTTCAATGATTGTACTATCGCCGCGACCTTTTCTAGCGAGATAGTCGAGTGCTTTTAAGCCTCCGTAGAGTTTATCAGCGGGGAGGGACTTAAGGTCTGCCTTGAGTTCGGCCACAGAGTTCTTAGTTAAGGTAATAAGTTTTAGTTTTCTATAGGCTCCTGCTCTTACTTTCTTGTCCTTAGACTGTAGGTCACTATAGATCTGAGTTTCAAAAGCGAAGAGGGTAGTTGAGCAAAATAGTAGGTATAGGCTAAGTAGTTTAAACATATATTATTTTCGGGAATATAGGACTTAAACTGAAGGATTTGAATTTTAGAGTGGTAAATGTCGAAGATTTTGCACGCAATATAGCTCTGTGAGCTCTACTTATTGCTGCCTGTCTGGCCAATTTGTATGGCCATGTTAATATGAGATAAATTTTAACTGAGGTTTTTAATATGTCTAATTTAATAGAAAGCTTAAACTGGCGTTACGCCACTAAGAATTTTGATTCATCTAAGAAATTATCTGATGATCAAGTAAATATCCTAGCTGAGTCGCTAAGACTTTCAGCTTCTTCTTTTGGTCTACAACCATGGAAATTTATCTTTGTTTCTAATGATGACACAAAGAAGGAATTGCTTGCTCACAGTTGGCACCAACAACAAGTTGTGGATTGTTCTCACCAAATTGTATTCTGTTATAACGAAAACTTTGGTGAAGCGGATGTTCAGAGATTTCTAGAAGACACTGCTAAGACTAGGGGTGTTGATATGGAGAGTCTTGCAGGTTACGGTGACGTGATGAAGGGATTTATCTCTCGTATGGATAGTGAGCAAAAAGCTGTATGGATGAAGAATCAAGTCTACATTGCTCTTGGAAGTTTCCTTGTGAGTTGTGCGGAATTAAAAATTGATGCCTGCCCAATGGAAGGAATTGTTCAAGGTGAGTATGACAAGGTACTTGGACTCAAAGATGGTTGGAAGTCTGTTGTTGCTTGTCCTGTGGGATTTAGAGCTGCTGATGATAAGTATAGTGATCTAGCTAAGGTTAGATTTCCAATGGAAGAAGTTGTCGATATTAGAAAGTAATTTTTAAATATATTTAAGAAGTTTAAATAATGAGGGACCTGAAATAGGTCCCTTTTTTATTTTACCAATCAAATATTAATTCAGGATACTTTGTCCCATCATTTCTAATTGTCCAAACGGGGCCACCTGCTGGAGGAGGAAGATTATATAGATCGTTTTCAAAAATATCTCTTAGAAACTGTCCACCGTTTCCAAACGGGTCGTCTTCAACTATGTCCCAACCGTTTAGGCATACAAAACTTAAAGATCCTGATAGTGGGGTTAAACAATATGTCCCCAGGTCTTTTAGCTGATCAGAGGGCACGTATTGAGTGACATTAGGTAAATCATTTGCTGTATTGGCAATTACTTCTGTCATTGGAGTAGAAGTAAAACCAGCACAAGTTGTAGAGTTGTCTAAACTCACTGTAATATTAAAAGTATCTGTCACGAAAGTAACTTTATACATGACATCTTTATCTGGATTTATATAGATAAAATCATTTACACCTACAGCGGTAGCTCCTCCAAGATTTATATCACATTCGTTTCCGTTTACTACTCCTGAATTGATAGAATTCGCAGTATTAAATGCTGGATTATAGGGCTTAGTTCCGTAGAAGGTGAAATTATCGATTGATCCTAAGTCATCCCCAACGATAGGACCATGAAGATTGGTTGGAGAACTATTTAATTCAATGTTTGTCACAGATAGAGCTCTCTCTATCTGTCCATTGGTATCATTTGTCCCAACTATTCCTCCTACCTTTGTAGAAGTTGCAGTGGAAGAAATAAAAGAATACTTAGTGGCAATAACATCTTCTACTTCACCATCATTGATTCCGACAATTCCACCAATATTAGTAGAACTATTAGCTAGCATGATACTCATTGAAGAGGAGGCCTGTTCTATTTTACCAGTAGCGGTATTTCTTCCAACGATCCCACCTACTTCATTGTGAGTTACACTAGCTGGAGCCATTTGTCCTCGCGCAGCAACTTTTGAAATGTTTCCTTCGTTCTTTCCAGCAATTCCTCCCACATCAAAAACACCCGAGATATTTACTGAGAAATTATTAATAACGTCATAGATGAGTCCGGTAGGAGAGTTCACTCCAACGACACCACCGATCTGATTATTTCCTTGAAGTACGGAAGCTACGACACTGGATTTTAAAATTTGACCATGGTTTGTTCCTGCGATAACTCCAATTCTATCTTCAGACCCTGAAGCCATTAATAGAGCACCACCAAAGTGAGTATCATAAATCAGTCCACTAGGTTGTATCACTCCAAAAACTCCGTAATCAGAAATTGTGAAACTAGTTACTTTTAAACTGTGAAGTAGAAAACCATTTCCATCCAGACTTCCTGAAAATGTAGGAACAATCGCAGCTCCAGTATTTGCGTAATCAACTAAGTTGATCACATTTTGAAGCGCATAATGTTTCGATGGGTTTGTTTTTATGTCATCAAACTGAGAGTAGCTACAAATATTAATCGGATTAGCTTGAGATAAGCCTCGACCATTTCCAACTTGGGTCGCTACATTTTGAAGATTAGTTGGATTTAGACAGAGATCATAAATAGGGGCTTCCCAGTTTGTGAGTCTTGGTAGGTCAGGAGCTGTGTGAGCAAATTTACCTCCGCCATTTATAAATCCAAAAACTGTTCCATCTTGAAAATCACTGATTGTGGAAGGAGATCCACCCGCACCACCAAGAGTTCCTGAGTTTACAGTATTGGTTGAATAGATAATAGTTTGGGTTGTGGCACCTGCTTGACCAATAGCGTTTCCAACTTTACAGGTGGTGTCAGCTGCAGCACATACGTTAGAGATGGCCCCTGAGAAATATGATCTTTGTACAAGACCAGATCCTGCCATTCCTAAAAGTCCACCAAGTTTAAGTGGAGCAGTAGATTCTCCACTCGCTATGTACATATTTGAATAGGAATCAGTAATCGTTCCAGCTCCTGCAAATTCACCAACGAGTCCACCAGCTGTAGTAAACTGACCAATCATGGCACCATTTGATTTCGCTTCTGCTATGGTCTTTGTCCCTTGGAGTACTCCTGCGATTCCACCAATGCCTGTAGGTGTACCACCATTTGAATTGAGTTCTATGATTCCTGAAAATGAAACTCTTGTGAAATCGCCATAGCAATTTCCAATAACTCCACCGATATTTGTACCTTCTGCATCGATATGACTATCAATGACGTGGATATCTTCAAAGGCTCCTGTGCCTGCAACCATATGTCCAATGGCGCCACCAATATCTCCAACAGAGCCATCAACATAAGCGTCACGAATTTCAATATTTTTGACTGAAACGGTACCACCGGTGATGCCACCGATTAAAGCTCCAGTACTATTTTGACCTTCAACTTCTATATTTTGAATTCTCAAGTTTTTAATTGATCCGCCACCACCGACTTCTCTAAAGAGTCCGATTTTTTGATGACCATCTTCTAAGATAAAGGCGTTTGATATTAAATGACCGTGTCCCTCAAAACTTCCTGAGTAGGCAGTAGGAGTAGTAATAGTATTCCCACAGGCTCCATATTTTAATCCACCAATGGGATTAACAGAAGTTCCAATACTAGCGCAATTAGGAAATCCTAGAGGTTGATTTAATAAGTGTGAATAGCCTCCAAAATCTAGGTCAGCTAGTAATTGAAAATGAGAATTTATACCAGATAATTTTCCCGTATCATTTCCTGTTCCGTCGTCATTAGTGTCATCATTTCCGATTCCATTAAATTGCGCCGGGGTACAAATTCCGTAAGGCTCATTAACTGATCCAAAACCTGTCGCCAAATCTCCAGCAGCTGGATTAGATAGAGAACAAGCCACATTAGGAGGAGTTGAGTGATAGAGAAGAATTCTTTCAAACCCAGTATTTTGCGAATCAACTCTTAGAGAAGGATTGATGTTTGCTCCAGAAGAGTGACCCGGAACAAATGTTCCTAGTTCGTAAACATCATTTATGAATCCTCTAGTACTTGAACAATTGTCATCGTAGTAACCTCTAAGAACTGTTCTAAAAGGTGCGTTTGAATTTCCGGTAGGGATATTAATTTTTCCAACATTAGTATTATCAGTTGTTAAATGAGAGTCTTTAAGAAGAGCACCAGTATAGGTGACATCGAAACATTCTGAAGTTAAATGAGCACTTTGAACAGGAATGATTCCACCAACATCTCCCTGAATAAATTCAGGCATGATGACTTTATAAGACTTGTAAAATCCTCGAGTTTTTATTCCCACTGGATCGTATTCACAAGGAACACCACCAGTAGCTCCCGCCAATGTCTGACATGAAGAGATTTCGACTCTAGGAAATTTATGAAAACCATCATTGGTATCTGTGGCATAAGTAAATTCAGCACCAGTACAATTTGCATTTGATAAAGAGAGATCAACTGTGACTTCTCCTCCTCCTAATACATTGGACATGGACTTGGCACATCTTGGTTTCCCAGTGAATTGCGCATTGGTAACACCGACTAAGCTATCATCCCAAGCAATGGCGTAGAAATCCCAAGTACTATTTTTAAGATTGAGAACTAAATCCCCTGTGGCCGCATTGAGGTTTATGGAAAAACTCGCTCCCTGATTATTCTTTCCCCACAACATGGCACCGCCACTTGAATTGGAGAGGGAAGCGATACCGCCTAGAATAAATTTGAAATCAGCATCAGTTTTTCCGGCCTTCTTGGAACAGGATACGCTGAGCATGCAGATAAGAATGATAGTTGATAAGAGCTTCACAATACTTCCTTTTAAACGAGATAACTCATAAGTTTTATCGGCTTAATTAGAATAATCTTTATTGTGAATTTTAAGAAAAAATGGCGTAACTACTTGATATTCAAAATCATTCTTAAGGTTGAATGCCACAAATAGTATACAGATTTACTACCTTTGGAATTTAATCGTCGAGTTTGTCCCAATCGATATCTTTTCCAATCGTCACCCCAGAAATAGTCTGCACTACATCTTGTTTGATAAAAGGAAAGTTTAAGATTTCTACATTTTCGAATTCGTGCTCATAAGCAATAGTAATGGTCTTTGGAACGAAGTCCGTCAGACTTGTATGGAAGTAATCTTTTGGCAATGAGGCCATGATATCCACTTCGCCTTCTTCAGTATCTGTAAATTCCATGGGCTTACTGCCAGTATTCTTGACGATAATGGCACCTTTTATTTTTGTAGGATCAATATCTTTAGTCAGGTTCCAAGATCCAATATGGAAGAAATCGAGGAAGAACATGGACTTCTTAAACTTGAGTTTCCTAGGAACCATGAGAGATTGCATGAACTTTCTAGTACTTGAGTCTTTAGACTTGCGCGCAAACTTGTCGGCCAGGGCACTATCTTCAATTCTGATGATGTAGGCTCCAGGATTCTTAGTCGATAAGAAGAGTATGTATTGGAACGCGATGCTGAATAGAGTAAAGAGTTTATGTTGGTCTAAATGGATATGCGGTTTTTCGCACTCCACAAGAGCTTTTACTGATTCGTAGAGGTCTTCTTTACTAATATCACTTTTCATAGAGGGGCAGCGCCTATTTTGGTCAAATTAATTTTTGTGTGAGGATTTAATTAAGGATTATAGGCCATCTTGTCAATGGACTTAGATAAATCTTCTTAAAATTTATGTTTTTAAGCCAAGTTGCCGATTGACTCATGCACTTAATTTCACTAATATGCGTGTTTAAAAAGCGTTTATATAAAATAAATATAGTCTATTATTACTCAATGGAGCGAAGACAATGATTACAAACAAGCTAATGGCGAAAACTAGAAATATTGGTATTTCTGCCCACATCGACTCTGGTAAGACAACTCTTACTGAAAGAATCCTTTTCTACTGTGACATGATTCACAAGATTGAAGATGTTCGTGGTGGTGGTGATGGTGCGAAGATGGACCATATGGAACTTGAAAAAGAAAAAGGTATTACAATTACTTCTGCAGCAACGACTGTTTTCTGGAAAGGAATTACTGGAAAAGGGACAACTTTTGCTGACGGAATTGAAAAAGATACTAAGATTAATATTATCGATACTCCGGGTCACGTTGACTTTACAGTTGAAGTAGAAAGATCTCTTCGTGTTCTTGATGGAGCTATCCTAGTTCTTTGTTCTGTATCTGGTGTTCAGTCTCAGTCAATTACAGTTGATAGACAAATGAAGCGTTACAATGTTCCAAGACTTGCTTTCTTAAACAAGATGGACAGAATGGGAGCCAGTGCTTTCAATGGTAGAGATGCCCTTAGAGATAAACTAAACCACAATGCAGTTCTTATGCAATGTCCAATTGGAGCGGAAGAAAACTTCATTGGTATGGTTGATTTAATTACAAAAGTTGCTTACTACTTTGATGGTGAGAACGGTGAAAATATTAGAGAAGAAGAGTGTCCAGCTGACCTCGTTGATAAAGTAACAGAACTTCGTTCTGAAATGCTTGATGTAATTGCTGAGTATGATGACGAAGTAATGGAAAAGTACTTAGAAGGTAATGAGCCAACTGTAGAAGAACTACACAAGTGTGTTAAGGCCGGAGTTCAATCTCTAAAATTAACTCCTGTTTTCATGGGTTCTGCCTTTAAAAACAAAGGTGTTCAAGTTCTTATGGAAGCGGTAGCAAGATACCTTCCTTCTCCACTTACTTGTGTACCTCCAGTTGCTAAGAGTGCTAAGGATGAAGAAATTGCAATTTCTCCAAATCCTGATGAAGAACTATTAGCAATGGCGTTCAAAATTACTGAAGAGCAATTTGGACAATTAACTTATACAAGAATCTATAGAGGAACTCTTAATAAGGGTGAGACTGTTTTCAATTCAAGAACTGGTAAGAAAGTTAGAGTTGGTAGAATGGTTAGAATGAACTCTAACGATAGAGAAAATATTGATACTGCTCACGCAGGAGATATTATTGCAATCGTTGGTATTGACTGTGCTTCAGGTGATACTTTTGTTGGTGACGACAGAACAGTTGGTCTTTCTTTAGAAGGTATCCACGTTCCAATCCCAGTAATTGAGCTTTCAATTTCTTGTAAAGATAAGAACGAGCAAACAAGAATGTCTAAAGGTCTTGCAAAATTCCTTAAAGAAGATCCAACTTTTCACGTTTTCACAGATGAAGAATCAGGTGAAACAAGAATTGCTGGTATGGGTGAGCTTCACCTTGAAATTTATGTTGAAAGACTTAAGCGTGAGTTCCAAGCAGAAGTTATTGTTGGTGCTCCTCAGGTTAACTACAGAGAAACTATTAGAGTTGAAGCTGAATTTGATTATACTCACAAGAAGCAATCAGGTGGGTCAGGTCAATTTGGTCAGGTTGTTGGTATTCTTAAGCCACTTGCTGATGAAGATAAAGATACTGAAGATCAAGTATTTAAGTTTCATAACCAGATTAAAGGTGGTTCAGTTCCTAACGAATTTATCGGTGCCTGTGAAAAAGGTTTCCAAGATATTATGGATAAAGGTCCTCTTGCTGCATTCCCAGTTATTAACTGTGAAATTTTCCTTCAAGACGGTAAGTATCACGATGTAGATTCATCTGATATGGCATTCCGTATTGCTTCTAGACAAGCAATGAGACAAGCAATTAACAACGCTCAGCCAGTTATCATGGAGCCAATCATGAAGGTTGAAGTTACAACTCCTGATGAGTATCAGGGTGGTGTTATTGGTGATCTTTCTTCTAGAAGAGGAGTTATCCAAGGTTCTGAAACTGATCCAGGTGGAGAAGTTATCATTAACGCTGAAGTTCCACTTTCTGAGATGTTCGGTTACTCAAATGACCTTAGATCAATGTCTGCTGGTAAAGCGACTTACACAATGGAATTTGCTAAGTATAGTGATTGTCCGTCGAGCATCCAAAAGGATGTTATGAAGGCAAGAGCTGAGAAATTAGCTAATGACGAATAATCTTTAAATTTAAATTTTAAGATATAGAGGCCTCCTTTTTGGAGGCCTTTTTTTATTTCATTTTTAGTTTCTTTATCTCATCTTCAAGCGTCTTGAATCTCTTTTCAAATTTTGATGTATTCTTATAAAGCACGACTAAGTCCTGTTCGATTCTCTTTTCAAAATTTGAAAAAGTTTTGGAGAGGTGATCATTATTTTTAAGCTCCATCATCAAGTTTTCATTCTTTAGAATAAAGCGTCTCAAATGAGTAAAGGCCCTAATAATGAATAAACCCATTTGCACTGCCTTTTCGGTTTTCAAGACGAAGGAAAGTACAAAACAACCAGATTCGGTAAATACAAATGGTGGATTTCTTTTCATGTAATTATAGTCGTTTACCCCACCCATGGTCGCATTTTACGACCATAGGGTAGCTAACTCACTAGAGTTAGGTTTAAACATTAAGTCATCTGGAAACCTTTCGATATTTCGTTTTACCTGTTCGTTCAATCGTTTACTTCCACTCCATATAGCTCTGCTAGATCTCTATCGAGCATGTGACTTTAATAAATAGAAATCTGGTTTTGGATATCGAGAAGTTCGTTCATGAAATATCTTTGCTCCTAATTTATAACTGAATGATTCTTGATAACTTGATTAATTCCAACTCTTTGAGGCACCACTCCTGTGCTAAGTAACCAGAATTTCGAAATACTTTGTTCTTTTTAAGTTTCAAATTACAATGAACCGATAAGGTTAGGTAATGAAATTAAAGACTTTGCTCCCATTTCTCATCACTCTTTTCATATGTTCCAATACATATGCTGCCTCTGTGCACGAGAGTGAAATCAGATCCCTTGTGAAGGATTTAAATTCTCTTTCTCTAGAGTCAACGTGGCGAGCAGAGCCGCTCCCAACTCTTCCTCTCATTTACTTCTCTTCAAATATTTTAACCAAGAAGAAGAGTCATCACTCTATTTCGGTTGCTTACTTTGATTCTAAGGATAAGAAGATTTCTGCATATAAAAAGAAGTTAAAAAAGAAACACAACGTGAAAGAGTTCTACCGCGTAAATTTAAAAGATAAGAGTGGTGCTCAATTTTGGCATTTCGGAAAGAAGTTTTCCTATTCAGTTCATGTGGTTGGATTAAATACTCTCACCACTAAACTTAAATCACAGATTCTTAAAAAGGTTTTAAATCATGAAAAATCTTTTTAAGGTTCTCTCTATATTCTTTTTCTTGTCCTTCTCGCTCTCAGCGAAAGAGTGCGGCGAGGAAATCGTCTCTTCAAGTGATGTAAAAAAAGCGCAAGATCTTTGTCGCAATATTTCTAAATCAACTATTCTCCTAGATGGTGAGAGCAATGAGGAGAACTCCCTCGCTAAGGGCCTAGCCTTCGGTGCTCTTAGATGTTTTCAAGGAATAGGGGATTCACTTATTGAGTTGGCACAAATGGTTCCAGCTCTCTATGACATGGCGGTAAAAGGAGCTAGTCACTTACCTGATCTCTATGACTCTGCCGTTGAACAATTAAGTTACGCTCCAGAATATCTAGATGCTGCCAGTGATAAGTTCTCTAAGTGGCGCGAAGAGAGTTACGCCTCAGTTGTGAGTTGGCTAGAAGATAACGATGACCCTAGTGAGTTTATCAGTAAAATCCACCAGTCTCATGTGAATGCAGCTAAGAAGACTCTAGCAAAAGCTAAAGAGCTTAAAAAGTTAGTAGAATTTGTTAGTGAGCGCGTGGCGATAAAAATAAAAAATGAATACTCTGAATTTCAATGCCTACCACCGAGCATTCAAACAAAAGTTCTCTGTGGTGCCATTACTGATATCACCTCTGCCATTTTACCAGTGGGAGCTGTGCTGTCTGGAAGTATTAAGATGGCACGTTTCACTTCAAAAATTGATAAAGTGATCGACTCTAATTTCTCATTTTTAAAACAAGATATCTATCCAAAGAAGAAACCAAAGCCAGGTAGTAAATTAAATTCAGCAGAGAAGAAAGATCTCTTGGCCTTCTCTAAGAAAATGCGAAGTGGAAAAAAGATCTCCGCCTCTGAGGAAGCAAAATATCTCGCTCTCTTACAAAGGGCGAATCCCTTAGGTAAGGTGATGAAGAGAGGACTTAGTAAAGAGGAAGCTCTCTTTACAGAGAACGCACTTAAGAAAATTTATAGTAAAGAATATATTAGCGCAGAAGATTTACTGCGCGCTTCAGGAAATTTAAAATCAAGAACTCCTCCTCTCATTATGGTTTCAGGTCAAAATGATATGGCCAAAATAAAAGAGTCAGGAAGAATCTGGGGACAAACTGAGGGACATGTCTACGCTGCTAGTAAACCTATAAAGACAAAGTGGGATAGAGCTAAGTCTGGTGTCCACGATGAGAAAGAGGGAACAGTTCTCTTCTCTGGAGAGTCGGCGGCCCTTTTTAAAAATCATGAAGTGAAAGGAATTTATAGTGGTATTAAAAACCTCGCGGGTCAAAAGCGTGGTCCCTTTGGAGATATCATCATTGAAGAATTTAGAGAAGAAGTGGTTGCTGGTAAAACAGTATTTGTGATTACAAAAGCGCGTAGAGCAAAAGACGCTGCCAATAAGAGTGAAAAACTTCATGCGGGGCAATCGACTCTTTGGGCCGGAACAAAGGCCACTGGACGAGTGGTTGGTATTGACGGTGGAATTGGAGCGGGGAGCGCGGGAACTGGATTTCTTCTATGGTTAAATTCTCCCTACGCCGAGTAGGATTATTTCAAAACTAAAATATCTTCTAGAAAAAAAGCTGAGAGTTCTTGGCGACCTTTGAGATTTGATTTCTGATAGAGATTTGAGCAATGTTGTTTGATAGTTTTCTCACTCGTGTCTCTCACATCAGAAATTTCTTTTAAGGAGAGTCCTTTTAAAAGTAGAAGTGCTACATCGGTTTCAGATTTCGTAAACTTCCACTCATCTAATTGTTCATTAATCTTTTCACCAAGTCCCTGACTCAAACTCTTGGTTTCACCTTTGTAGTGATCGAGATCTGTTTGTAGTTGAATAATATTTACTTGGTGTTCTTTGTTGACCTTTCTAGTCAGAATAAATTTAATCCACAGAACTAAGAGACCACTCAAACCTAGAACCATAATGAGCGACTCTTTATAAACATGACTTAAACTAGAGCCTTCTTGTACATCTTCATAGATATCTAGCGCCAAAAGAAATGACGTGAAAATAAATATTAGTGTTAAAATGTATCTCTCGTTCTTGTTAAGCATATTTCTAGTAGGTCTTTGGTTGTAGATGTATCTATTAAGTTATTGTTTTCCTATAATATAGAGGAATCTAAGACCTTGGTCCAATAGTAAATGGTGAGTTCCTAGAGCAAGATATTGGTTATCGGAGGTAACTAATGACACGAATAGTACATATGGAAACGATGAAGCCTAAATATGCTTATTCAACAGAAGAAATTGTTGAGGGAGCTAAGAAGTATTGGTTAAATGACGCACCAGAATTATCCAGGCGTATGGCGCTTAAAATCTTTAAAGGATCAGATATTAGTGTGAGAAATTCAGTGGTGCCACTGGAGATTGCTTTTTCTGATCTCTCCTTTGAAGAGAAGAATGATATCTATAAGAGAGAGATGATTGAGTACGGAAAAATCCTCTTAAAGAAAACCATTGAGAATTCCAAAATAGATCCTAAAGAAATTGATTATATAATCACCACCAGCTGCACTGGATTTATGATCCCTTCAGTTGATGCCTACCTTGTGAACGAATTAGGTCTTAGGGGCGATATCGTGCGCCTTCCTGTGACGGAGATGGGCTGTGCCGGTGGAACTTCGGCCTTGATTTATGCTAACGATTTTCTCAAGGCCAATCCGGATAAGACCGCCGTTGTGATGGCGCTTGAAATTCCCAGCATTACTTTTCAAAAAAATGACTTCTCTCCGGAGAACCTTGTGAGCACAGCTATCTTCTCAGATGGTTTTGCCTGCGCAGTAGTTAAAGGCGGAGAAGGTAAGGGTGCTCATATTATTGATACCAATATGTATCACTTTCATGAGGGTACGCATCTCATGGGATTTAATCTGGTGAACTCGGGTCTGAAAATTGTCTTAGATAAAGATGTGCCAAGTACTATTGAAGGGCATTTTGAAAAAATCTTCCTCCCTTTTCTAAAAAGAAATGACCTAGAGATAGAACACGTCCATCACTATATGTTTCACCCAGGTGGTAAGAAAATTATTAATATGGTGGAGTCTTATATAAATGATCACGGCAAAGATATTTCCGAGTCGCGCTGGGTCTTAGACAATCATGGAAATATGTCCAGTGCTACTATTATGCATATCTTTGAGCGGGTAGAAGCTAACCGTGAAATAAAAGATGGTGATTTGGGTTATATGCTGGCCTTTGGTCCAGGATTTATGGCGCAGAGTCTCTTACTTAAGTGGGTCGTGTAGGAATGAATAGAGTGTTCATCCTTTTGTTTCTCGGTAGTTTAGTTTTTCAATTTGTCTACACATTGGACTTAAAGCAATTAAACCCTGAGTCTCTCTTTCTTACAGACGAGGGGGCGCGCTCCCTTGAGTTGTTTAAGACGGAGTATCCTAATCGCGCTAAATTGATAGCTTATAAAGAGCTCAGTCCTACGCCTTTTTTATATAGGGAAATGGAGCAGGACGCTAAAGCTCTACAAGCATTGTGTCCGAATGAGTGTGAAGTTCTGCTGCCACATCATCTCTATAAGAGTCGAGAAGATTTCTTTGAGAGATTAAAAGATCAAAACTTTAATGAGTTCTCTCTCATTACAGAGAGCTCTATGGGATTTGTGGTCTTAGTTGAGGCGAAAAAAGAGCAGTTACTAAAGTCTCTTATTCCAAAACTGCAAAGTGAATATCAGTTGGTGGGACATCCCTATACGAATTATCTCTTAGATGAATCTTCAAAAGTTGTGCAGGAGAAATTGTTCCCTGCCATCTTTGCTCTCTCCTTAGTAATTCTCTTACTGATTGTGAGAAATTTAAAGAACTCCCTTATTCTCTTCTTGGCGCCGCTCTTTTCAAGTTTACTCTCTCTTAGTGCTATTAAATTATTCTATAAAACTATGGATATGGTGAGCTCCATTGTTCCTCTGATCTGTTTTGTGATTTCGCTCTCCATTGCTCTGCACTTATATTACTCTGCCAGAACTTATGGTGATTTTATCTTGGCGATCAAAGAGAAGAGAAAACCAATACTCTTAATGATTGTGACTACTTTTATAGGATTTCTAGCATTAGCTCTTAGTGAAATTCAAGTGATTAGAAACTTTGGTTATCTAAGCTCAACGCTCATTGCTGTGACTTCTCTAATTTCAATCTTCTGGTTCACTTCTATTAATTCTTATTTCTCTTTTGATAAAGTTATCTCTCTTGACCACTATTTTAAATATCCAAAGAAGACTCTGCCTCTTCCATACATCATTTTGATCTTTATCATTTCTATTGCTCTTGGAGTGGTGGGAATGAAGAATATCCCCATTGTGACAGATGCTACTAAGTACTTTTCTAAGAAAATGAAAGTGAAGGAAAATCTAAAATCCGTAGCTCCTCTCATTGGTGGTATTCCTCTCATTGAAATCATTCATAAAAAGAGTGTTGAATTTAATTACGGCAAGTTCGACCACTTAAATATTTTAGAAGAAAAACTGCAAGAGGCCACTGGTCTACAAGTGCTCTCTCTAAATTCTGCCATTAAAGATATTAACTTTGAATACGCTGCTAAGAGAGCTCTTCCCGCTGATCGCTTTAGTTACTTAGCGCTTACCACAAAAATTCCAAAGGCGCTTAGGTCGTCCTTTCAAGTTGATAAGTCCTACTATAGAACAACGCTTCTAGGGCAAGCTATTGATGTTAAAGAATATAAAATTCTCTTAGAGCAGACGCGGGAAGTGTTAAAAGGTGAGGATTATGAAGTCAATGGTCTCTATTATAATTTAATGATTTCACAAGAAGAGATGGTCTACACGCTACTCAAGAGTTTTCTGACTTCTCTGCTTCTCATGTCGGGAATTGTTTTCTTTCTCTTTTCGAATAAGCGCGTCTTCATATCTTTCTTACTGGTGAATGTGACGCCGGTGGGACTTTCCCTATTTCTCTTATGGAGTTTTGGATTGTCTCTCAACATAGCCACGGTGATGACTTATAGTATAGGCCTTGGAATTGTAGTGGATAGCTCCTTTCATCTCTTTCACACTTTGAATACTTTTTATGGGGATTTTGAACTTTATAGACAAACGGCAGTTAAGCCCATTGTGCTAAGCTCTCTTATTTTAGTGGTGAGCTTTCTGCTCTTTGGATTCTATGACTTTCTTCCCATTCGCGAATTTGGACTGAGTCTTAGTATGATTGTGATGCTTGGGATGTTGTTTGATCTCTTTGTGTTGCCGACAATCTTTTTAAGAAACCACCACCTCCTAGGAGAGAGTCATGAAAATCTATGATTCTCTCATCGTGGGAGCAGGACCTGCGGGATCAACTCTCGCGGGACAACTCGCTAAGAATTCTTTCTCTGTCTTAGTCTTAGAAGGCAATAAGAGTTTAAAGAGAAAAGTGTGCGGGGAGTATCTGTGTCCACTGGGAGTTAAGCTTTTAAAAGATAAGGGCCTAGCTTCTGTGTTAGATCCCTTTATTAAAGTTCTCGGCATGAAGATCTACTCACCAAAGGGCATAGAAGTAGATGCCACTTTTCCTGAAACTGATACTTTTTGTGAGAAGGGTGTGTCTCTCAATAGATCCATCTTTGATAACTCATTAGTTGATTACGCAAAAGATCAGGGAGCTGAAATTCTCTTTGATTCTTTAGTAAAAGATTTTTCTTTCAATGGAACCTTTTGGGAAGTGCACGACTATAAGGGAAATACCTATAGAGCAAGGCTTCTCATTGGTGCCGATGGTGTGCGCTCAAAAGTCGCCAAGAAGCTAAATCTCACGCTTAAGAGTGAGACCAAGAGAGTCGCTATTCATTGTTGGAAGAGAGGAGAGTTTAATTTTGAGAGAAAAGGTGAGATGCATCTCTTCACAGGTGGCTCCTACATAGGAGTTGATCCTATAACAAACTCGGAAGTGAATCTCTCGCTCGTTTGTGATGCTAGTTTGATAAAAGAATTTAAAACCCCTCGAGATATTCTCAATTCCTATATTCAAAAGAGTGTCAGTTTAAGAAAGAGTGTGGGTGGTTTAAATGAGAATGAAGAAGTTTTCACCATCTCTCCCATCACTCATAGAGTGAAACAGGCGATTACTCATCAAGCTGCTCTTGTTGGTGACGCCGCTGGTTTTGTGGATCCTCTTACTGGTGAAGGAATCTTCAATGCTATTTGGATGAGCATGAAATTAAGTGAGTGCTTAGTGAAAGAGAGAAATAGTCTCTTTGACTTTAAAGAGAGTTTAGAGAGTTATGAAAAGATACGAGTTGACTTTTTTAGAGAGAAGACCAATCTCAATCGCTTCTTTCAGTGGCTCATTCACTGGAATTTTCTACTTAACTTAGTGGCCCTTTTTCTTAGAAGAAAGAAAAGCCGCGCTGATTCCTTTGTAGGGATCATTGGCAATATCTATAAACCGCTTACGGGACTTTTAAAAATTTTACGATGAGGTTTTTATGAAAATATTATTACTACTTCTTATATCTTTTAACCTCAGTGCTACTGAAATTAAATTCACTAGTGCTGATTATGATCAAGCGTTAGAGAATAAGAGCACGATCATCTTTGATATGGAGTCCACCAAAGCGGGATTTATCACCTCAGGATTTAAGGGAGTGGCAAAGAGCTTCAGTGTAGACTTTAAGAGAGTAGGAGACACATTTAAAGACGTTAAAATTACTATTCCTGTGTCAGCTATGGATACCGATATCGATGCTCGTAATGAAAAGATGTACGAAGAGTGTTTTGATTTTAAGAATAATCAAAATATCATAGTGAAATTCAAGAGTGCTTACTTACTGGGTTTTAATGGCATTCAAAAAGGATCTATTCTTATTCGCGGTAAGTGGTTTGATATAGATCTTAAAATAGATTCAAAGATGGTGGGAGGAGTGACTCTTATTAATGGTTCTAGTTCTCTCTCTATTAAAGACTTAGAGATTCCAGACCCTTCAATTTGGATCGCGTCTGTGCGTGATCTTATTGAGTTGACGTTTAAAATTGAAATAAAGTAGTTTAAGTTCCCGTTTTCCTAACAATAGCTAAAGTTTATCCTGACTTATTCCGTATAGTAATACGAGAAAAGAAGGAGAATCACAATGCCAATTAAACTATTGAGTTTAATATTAATTCTAGCGTTTTCAACAAGTCATTCAATGGCCGAAGACAGCGAATTCCAAGCAATTAAAGATACCGTTAAAAAAGTGGGAGTCTTAAAAGAAGTAAGCAAAGGCCCTAATGCCATTGATTACTCTTGTCATGATTGTATTAAAGAGTTGGATATTGAAAGGGCGGTTGTTCTTGATTCTGATGAAGTGACAACTGATAGACAAATGTTTCACCTTGGTAAGAAAGACAATAGAATGGTGATTAAGCGGGATAAGAATACTCCTGATAAAGTTACGATTAATTTTACTGAAAAGTATAGAACTTGCCTAAAAACTATAGCCTATCAAAATCCTCTGAGTGGACAAATTGGTTTTGGTTGTCGTTTTCACTCTTATGAGACGCGGGAAGATTCAATTACAATAGATTTCTCTGATAGGAAACTTGAGGGAGAGAGTGAGTATATTGAAATTGAATTTATCAAGTTAGACGTTGATAACAAAGGCTATATAAATACCAGGTTTAGAGAGCAGACAGGTAAGAGAATAAGTGCCGATAAGGGTTCTAAGTTCATGTTTTTTGGGACTAAGTATTCTTTGAAGTAGCTTTTAATTAATCAAGGCCACCTTCGCTCTTGTGGGTGGTAATATTCTTTTCATTATAGATTCATCAAGTATAAGAAATTCCCGACTTAAATGCTTTTAAGAAAAATTAACATTTTCTTAACTAAAGTCGATAAATTCTTATGAGCAGATTAAATAAGCTATTAATATTCAATATTTTCATCCTTTTGATGGTTTCCTGCGGGAAAACTCCTGAGGTCTCTGCTCCTCTTTCTTCAGCTGCTACTACGACTTCAACGGAGTGGTTGCTAGATCAAAGTTCTGGAAGAGTAAAGCTGGTTTCGGCCGCTGATGATGCTTCATCACTTTTTGGTCAATCAGTAGCTGTAGGTGATTTTAATAACGATGGAAAAAATGATGTCGCCGTTGGTGCTCCCGCTGGAGACTATAGTGTTCCAAACTCTACAGGACAGACTGACTCAGGAGCCGTTTTCATTTATAATTCAGTGGAAGATCAAACAGATTTTACAGTTGCAAATTTAATGATCTCTTCTAATTCAAATACCAATAACTTATTTGGAACTGCTCTCTATGCGTTCGATATAAATAAAGATGGTTATGATGATCTACTTGTTGGGGCACCTAATGAAGACCGTGTTGGGGCAAACTCAGGAACGGTTTACATTTTCTATGGTAGCGCAACTGGATTAAATTCAACTGCTTCCCAAATTATTGATCATCCTAATAGTACTGCAAGTGAAGGTTTTGGATCTGAAATTAGAATGGCCGATCTTGATAAAGATGGTAATTACGAAATCATTGTCACAGCGAGATATGCGGACACTCCAAATACTAACGCTGGAAATTTTTGGATCATTCCAGGAACAAGTAATATTCTCTATTCTACCGCCTTAGCTGTTAACGTAACAATGCCAGGAGCACTCTCTAGTGCAAGTGATGAATGTGGTCGCGGACTGGCGATTGGGGATTATAACGGCGATACAGTTGATGATATCTTTCTGGGTTGTCCTTACGAAGACACTGGTGGAGGAAACGCTGGAGCTGTATTTGTTTACCTAGGGAATGGAACAAATGGTACATGGGTTGTTAATAATGCTCTACCAGATGTAAATATCTTTAATCCAGTACCTACTGCAAATGACAACTTTGGAGAGTCCATTATTACGATGGACTACAATGCGGATTCAAAAGTAGATTTAATAGTCGGAGCGGTTAGAGCTGATGAAAGCTTTACGGACTCTGGAAGTTTATACCTCTTTAGTGATATTCAATCTAACATCATTATCGACTCTGTTGTCGGTCCTCCGTACACTAGTGTGACGATAGATTACTTTGGCTCAGGTATGGCGGTTGGAGATGTTACTGGAGACGGACAAGATGATCTGGTTGTTGGGTCAATATATGGTCGTTTAAACGGATACGCATCTGGTGAAGTTACCGCCTTAGCGCAAACTTACTGGGGTGGAATTGATTTCACTAATAAATCTAAAACAATTAATTATGATTATCACTTATTACCAACATTAAAGAAGCTAACTGGAAATGATTCATTTGGATCAGCTCTTTGTCATGGAGACATGAATAACGATGGGCAAGACGATTTAATTGTTGGCGCCTTTCTTGATGATAGTAAGTACTCAAATAATGGCTCTGTATATATTTACTACAAAAGAACTGGTGGAGAAATTTATCAAAAACCAGATGTAAAGATTAGACCAAGTGGTTCTATTTTTGGAACTTCTGGATTTGGTCATTCTTGTGTTGTTATTGATTATAATAAAGACGGTTACCAAGATCTCCTTGTTGGAGCATTAAATGATGATACAAGTGGAACGAATGCTGGAAAGGTGAATATCTTTCTTGGTAGTTCTAGTGGAATTTCAGTGACTGAAAACCTAACAATACTAGGTCCTGGCGTCACAAATTACGGGTTTGGATCATCTCTTAGTGTTGGTGATATAGATAATGACGGGCATGACGATATTATTGTTGGAGCATATTTAGATGACTCAACAACAGTTAATCAAGGTGCGGTTTATATTTTTAGATCCGATTCAACTACTGGAATCGTTGATTTAAACACATCTACAAAGTTTGAAAATGCAGCGGGAATTACTCTCGATTACTATGGTTTTTCTGTCTTAGCGTTTGATTATGACGGTGATGGAGATAAGGATCTACTTATTGGCTCTACTGGAGATGACACAACAGCCGCGGCAACTGGAATTGTTCATGTTCTCTTAAATGGAACAAATGGGGCGAGCGCTGGAGTGAATACTTTACTAGACCAAACTATTGATTCTAATATTACAGCACCTACAGGACTTACAAATATAGCTTTTGGATCTGCCCTTCATGGCGGTTTATACTATAGCAGCACTTACCCTGATTTATTTATTGGCTCAAATCTAGATGATTTAGGTGGGACAGATGCAGGGAATATTTGGATATATAAAGGGATTGTCACTGGCGTGGAATCGATACCTGGTTCTACTGGAACTTTTGATCCAGCGGCCTATGATCATGCCGAATGGTTAGGTTTTGCGATTACGACTTTTGATTTTAATAATGATGGTGTGCAAGACTTGATGGCCGGTTCACCATACGATGATGACGTTGGTATAAATTCAGGTTCAGTCTATATTCAATTAGATAAACTTCCGTAGAAATTTAAAAAGTCATTCCAGAGTTAAATGAGTGAATTGGTGGACTAGAAATGCCATCAATGTCACCTAGGTGGCTGTACTTTAATTTGTAATTAAAGAAGAAGTTCTTTCTCTTGTACTCAGGAGTAAATGTTAGAAACTGCTTACTTAAACTTACGGAAGTCCTGAAGGGATGGTTCGTTAGTTTTAACCACGTTCCAATATAGAGTCCATCTACGATTGTATAGTCACTTCTATAGTGACTACCGATAAAATACTCAAACCAATACTTCTTTAAAGAAACTGTATGATACTGATAGAAAGTATGGAATAGGGTAGAGTTTTTAATTACGAGATCTCTATCAGTTTTTAGAGTGATTAATTTAAGATCTATGACTTCGAACTTTAATGTTCTACTTAGATTTGTAGTTTTCCAAATGAGATCTAATGCGACTGAAGTTTCTCCCTGATTGAGAGTTCCAAAATCATAGAACTTTTTATTATTGACTAGGTCACTAGCAGTTTGATTAATAAGAGTATCTGCTTTCTTCATATAGAAGAGGTTAAACTTTAAAAGAGATTCCTTATTACGCTTCTTAGTAATAATGAAACTTGCTCCCACTCGAGTTTCTTTTCTCATATACACTTGTGCAGATAAATCACTGGCCCCATCAAATTCAGCGATGGCGAACATAGAAGATAGATCCAAATTATAAAAGAGAGTAGGAGTTATACGATACTTCTTGTAAATAAGTGTGCGAATAGGAAGTGCGATAGAAGAATTTAGGTCTATGAAATTCTGAGAGTTTCTATTTTCATTTAATAGGTTTGAAACTTGTAACGCTTTATCTGTACTTGAACTTGAATTACCACCGATCTCAGACAAGTCTTCTGATAGTAGATAAGCATCACTAGTTAAATTTAAATCCACTTCAATAAATGATTCGTAAATACCTACGTGCAATCTATTATCAATAAATGACTTATCCTTAAAAAGGGAATAGCTCTCTTTGAGTGAGTAACTCGCCAGTGAGCTTAGCGATGATAGTGAGAAGAAAAGTAGAGCAAAGTATTTCATTCCATTATTGTAATACTAATATGGAAATAAACTAGTAAAGGCAGAATTGGTTGGTTTGGCATTGGGTTGAGCCGTAAGGATATTTTGTACAGCTTGCTCTAATATTTCATAAACGAAAAAACACCAGAAAGAATACCGTTTTTACATAATGTCTCCAATAAAATTGTGGTACTTCACAAAAACTAATCCTTGGAGGCCTTTATGAATCTTGAAATAGAGCAAATTAAAGAAATGATTTATGTGATACGTGGACAGAAAGTGATGCTTGATAGTGATCTTGCTAAACTCTATGGAGTGGAAACTAGAGTTTTGAATCAGGCAGTAAAGCGTAACATAAAACGATTTCCAGAGGACTTTATGTTCCGATTGTCATCTGTTGAATATATGTCTTTGAAGTCACAAATTGTGACTTCAAAACTTGGAAGAGGAGGGAAGCAAAAGCAACCACTTGTTTTTACTGAGAATGGTGTAGCTATGTTATCTGGGATTCTCAATAGTGATCGTGCAATTGAAGTTAACATAGCAATTATGAGGATATTCACTAAGTTAAGAAGCTTCATGATGCTAGAGAAAGAATTGGTAACACGAATGAATAGATTGGAGTCAAATACTACTGAAGTATTTAAGGTTGTGTTTGAAAAACTCGACTGCTTGGATGAACAACTTCCTTTTCTTAAAAAGGATAGGACAAAAATTGGCCTAGAAAGTAAGGATTAAAGATTGGCACTTCTTTCATAGAAGTGGTTTTCTTTTACCTGTGAGTTCTTTCATAGAGATTTCTTGAGCAATGGGTGAGTGATGGAAGTCTTTTCATTTCCTGTATGCCTAAAATAAAAATAGTGTATAATTTCAGTATTTCGAAAGTTATGAGTGCCGTTTAGAAGATGTTGACCGCGAGTCCTGTTAATGGATCAGGGAAAGTCGATTAAACTTCCATGAAGTATGGATGTTTTTTTATTCAATAATATAAAGAGTATTATTTGAAAAAGGATCTAATATTTATAGAACTTTAATTTTTACATTGTTAATACTTTTGTTGTTTTCAATTTTTTCTTTGTATCAAGAATTAAAATCAACACCGTTCCATAAATTAAAATTAAGAAAAATAATAGTTAAAACCTTTGAAAGGTTGCGCTTATTAGGTTTGATGAAGAAAATGTTCATTCTAGTTCTCATACTAATAAATCACTGCACATATTTTGGTGAAGATAAGTACAACGTTAAGCCTTACAATAGTTATTTTTTAAATAAAACATTCAAAATTTCTGATCCCATGATGTATATACAATGCGCACGGAGAGAGTGTGGGTATGTTGTTCCTCGAAAATTGTCAGATATTCAAGGAGCAAGTTGGTTTTTTAATAATGAAAGAGATCTTAGAGCTACCCTGGTTGTTGATTACCTTAAAAGAGGACAAAAAGTTAAAGTCATAAACTCTTACGAGCTTGAACATAAAGATTCCTCTTTGAGGTTTTGGAACTCTATTAGTAAAATTCTCGTAGTTGAGGATGAAAATGGGGTCAGGAGCGAGATATCAGAAATTTCCTTTAAATTAAATGTTGCTCGAGAAAGTAAAAAGAAAAGTAAGTTAGAACTAGAGTTTGATACTACAGAAGATCTAATTAAAAAAGAAGGCAAAGCTCTTAAGTGGTTCTGTCATTTTTACTTTCAAATATATAAACCATCAAAAGTTTATTCGAAAAACAAGAATGGTTCTTTAGCAAAGCCTTTTACCCATAGTTATCTCGAGATGCCATTAGCTGAGATTATGAAAAAGAAATGGTATGGAGGTGATCCTATTGCTCTTAAAAGTGCTATCCAAGAAATAGGCTCAGAACAATATAGTTGTATTTTACTAGAGTTTAAATCAATCGAAATGTATTACATTGTTAATTTACTATTAACGAAGGCGCACTTTATTCTCGCGTATTATCATGCTTCAGATAACGTAATGTGTAGATTTAAAGTAAAAACAAACTATAGTAAAAATTGTAACAAAGTCCTAAGGATAGATGAATTAGAAATGTCGAAATGCTTAAATATTTCGAGTGAAGAGATGTATAACTATGATGGGAGCGCATGCCGTAGAAGGAATCCATAACTTAAGAATTAAACATGTTACTGTAAAGGATGGGCCAACCTTCTTTATATAGGAAAGTGGTTATATTATTGATTGGCACTTATTTTATAGAATGGTTTTGTTTTTAGTGAGCGTTATTTAATACGGCTACACTTTAATATCAGGTTAAAAGATAGCAAAGCCAATGATATCTTAAGTAATTACATTAGGCGG